>Ga0123334_1000021_pt1 | contig 199566 bp, 192 predicted proteins | sample BiotimSIPDNA_FD_89706 | JGI IMG/M metagenome (GOLD analysis project Ga0123334, IMG submission 89706) | Anaerobic biogas reactor microbial communites from Washington, USA - Biogas_R1 time_0 SIP DNA | ecosystem: Engineered > Bioreactor > Anaerobic > Unclassified | place: Washington, USA...
CTAAGCCAACCTCCTAGCTGTCTGAGAAATCTCACTTCCTTTCCCACTAAGGTAAAATTTGGGGTCCTTATCTGACGATCTGGGCTGTTTCCCTCTAGAGCACAGGAACTTAGATCCCTGACTCTAACTGCTGCAATATACAATACGGTATTCGGAGTTTAACTGGAATGGGTACTCTTTCGAGCCCCAAATCCAATCAGTGCTCTACCCCCATATATTAAATTGCAACGCTAGTCCTAAAACTATTTCGGGGAGAACCAGCTATTACCAAGTTCGTTTGGCATGTTACCGCTAACCACGGGTCATCTCATAATTTTGTAACATTAAAGAGTTCGGGCCTCCGTCATGATTTCTCATGATTTCGCCCTGCCCATGGCTGGATCACTTGGTTTCGGGTCTCGTGCATGTGACTCAAATCGCCCTATTCAGACTCGCTTTCGCTTCGGCTCCCCAATAAACATGGTTAACCTTGCCACACACAACGAACTCACTGGGTCATTCTTCAATAGGCACGCCGCCACCGGATATACCGGCTACGACTGTTTGTAAGCATATGGTTTCAGTTACTATTTCACTCCCCTAACAGGGGTACTTTTCACCTTTCCCTCTCTATACTAATTCACTATCGGTCACAAAAGATATTTAGCCTTGCCGAGTGGTATCGGCTGGTTCCCACAAGATCTCACGTGTCTCGTGGTACTTAAGAAGTTAAAAAGGAGACTCTATTTTTTCGTTTACGAGGCTTTCACTCTCTTTGGCTTATCTTTCCAGATATATTCTACTAAAAAAGAATTTTTTGACTCCTCGGAGTGCTTGCTACCACTCCCATTAACTCTTGCAACACTCATACCGCACGAGTAGCAACCTACGATTTCAAATCCTCGATCATCGCAACGCGAATCACGATTCATATCAATCTTACACGGTATAAGTTTAGGCTCTTCCCTTTTCGCTCGCCACTACTGGGGGAATAAACTCTCGTTCTCTTTTCCTGCAGGTACTGAGAGGTTTCACTTCCCTGCGTTATCATCTATACAGCTATGAATTTACTGTAAGATAACTGGGTATTAACCCAGTTGGATTACTCCATTCGGAAATCTTCGGATCAAAGCTCGTTTGACAGCTACCCGAAGCTTATCGCAGCCTACTACGTCCTTCATCGTTCTTTTGTGCCAAGGCATTCACCATACGCCCTTAATTTGCTTAATTGAAATTACTTTCTATTCAGTTTTAAATGTGCAACTACAGAGTTTGTAATTTTTACTGTAAAACTTCAATCGACCTACCACAACAGTAAAAATATATACAAATCTCTTGAATCAGAAATTAAAGATTTCTCTTCTTTTTCTGTAAACATATGGACCTGAGGAGAGTCGAACTCCTGACCTCTTCATTGCAAATGAAGCGTTCTAGCCAACTGAACTACAGGCCCACAACTCGACCTGGTGGGCGCACCAAGAATCGAACTTGGGACCTCAGTCTTATCAGGACTGTGCTCTAACCAGCTGAGCTATACGCCCCTCTTTGGTACATATAAATTTTAGTTAAAGAACATAGCTATTAAAAGCTAAAAAGTGACAGGAAAATCCGGTTACTCCTTAGAAAGGAGGTAATTCAGCCGCAGATTCCCCTACGGCTACCTTGTTACGACTTAACCCCAGTCATAAGCGTTACCTTCGTCATTCCATCTACAAGAGACAGAACACCTTCGGGTATCACCTACTCCCATGGCTTGACGGGCGGTGTGTGCAAGACCCGAGAACGTATTCACCGTGACATGGCTGATTCACGATTACTAGCGAATCCAACTTCATGAGGTCGAGTTTCAGACCTCAATCCGAACTGAGACCAACTTTGAGGATCAGCTCCATCTTACGATTTGGCTTCCTACTGTATTGGCCATTGTAGCGTGTGTGTAGCCCAGGACATAAGGGCTATGCGGACCAGACGTCATCCCCACCTTCCTCCTCGTTTTACCGAGGCGGTTTCCCAAGACACTTGTAACATGGGATAGGGGTTGCGCTCGTTTCGGGACTTAACCCTACATCTCACGACACGAGCTGACGACGGCCATGCAGCACCTGTGTATCACCTTCGAAAGCCTCCCCACTTTCATGGGGCATGCAGATACATTTCAAACCCTGGTAAGGTTCTTCGATTGCCGTCGAATTAAACCACGCGCTCCTCCGCTTGTGCGGGTCCCCGCCAATTCATTTGAGTTTTAGCCTTGCGGCCGTACTTCCCAGGCGGGACGCTTAACGCGTTAGCTGCAGTACTCAATACTTCCATTCAATCCCGAAGGATTAAGTAGTTGTACCGAACACCTAGCGTCCATTGTTTACGGCGTGGACTACACGGGTATCTAATCCGTTTCGCTCCCCACGCTTTCGAGCCTTAGTGTCAGACAAGGACCAGCGAATCGCCTTCGCCACTGATGTTCCTCCCAATATCAACGCATTTCACCGCTCCACTGGGAATTCCATTCGCCCATTCCTGTCTCAATTTCTGTAGTTTCCGAAGCTTCCCCACGGTTGAGCCGTGGTATTTAACTAAAGACTTACAAAAACACCTACGCTTCTCTATACGCCCAATAAATCCGGATAACGTTCGCACCCTACGCATCACCGATGCTTCTGGCACGTAGTTAGCAGGTGCTTATTCATGAGGTACCGTCATCTATTCTTCCCTCATAAAAGGAGTTTACAATCCGAAGACCTTCCTCCTCCACACTGTGTCGCTGCGTCAGGGTTGCCCCCATTGCGCAAGATTCCTAATTGCTGCCTCCCGTAGGAGTATGGACCGTGTCTCAGTTCCCATGGTGGCTGACCGCGCTCTCACGCCAGCTACCCGTCTTAGCCTTGGTGAGCCATTACCTCACCAACAAGCTGATAGGATGCGGACTCCTCCTGAAGCGCAAAAGCTTTACTTACAAACTAAAAGAATGTAAGGCTATCGAGTATTACCCCATCTTTCGATGAGCTATTCCCGTCTTCAGGGCAGATAATCCACATGTTACTCACCCGTTTGCCACTATCCCAAAAAGAAAAACAATCAACCGAAGTCTCAAGTAATTCAAAGGGATCGTCCGACTTGCATACCTTAGGCACACAGCCAACGTTCATCCTGAGCTATGATCAAACTCTCATTGAAAAATAGTACTTAACTTCATACCAGAAATGGTATGGCCAACCAGTACAAATATTTGGACTTAAAACGTCTGACTAAATGAATTGTGTGAACCCAATCACACAGAAAGTCAAAATGTCAATAATTTTTTAGACTTCCTGTCACTCTTCAACTTTTAATGTGCAAATACATCCAAAGCTTTTAAGCAACACTACTCTCGTACTAGGGGATTCATTAGAGAACTATCTCTAAGAGGATTCCTGTTTCTCCATCCATATTTTTAAATATATTCCCAAACTCGTGAGCAGAAGTATAGCATAGAAATTTTTGCTATGCAAGTACCCTTATTGAGGACATAATTTGTCTCCAGCATATGTTATTGCGACAGGAATAAAATTAACAGTATCTCCAACAATCCCTAATACTAAACAATACAATATTCTTTAAATTACTTCATCCACAAAGCCATATTTCTTAGCTTCTTGAGCAGAAAGATATGTCCCAACCCCATTATGTGCATTAGTTATTTCTTCCAACACCTTCTCCGTTGTGCTCTCTACCCCACTCGCCTGGGCTCTTGCAACAAGAATTTCGCTATATACTTTATCCAGTCTATCCATTTGAACTGACTCTGCTTTTATCTCATTTTTACTTCCCGTAGCCAGTCCCGTTATAGGATGAATTAACATAACAGAATTTGCTGACATCCTTCGAACATCTCCTACTTGAAGGATTAATGCCGCCATTGACATAACTGGACCAATACTTGTGGTTGTAATAGAAAGATTTTTTTCCTTCCTAAAAATTGACAATGCATCATAGACAGCAAAGCCATAGTACACCTCGCCACCGTAAGAGGCCAAATCAATATTAAGATTCTTAACAAATATATCCGATTCTTCGAGTTCAATCAATTCGTTTTTTAGATAATCAAGCATCTCTACATCCACATCTCCTGAGAGAAATATAGAATATGAAGGATTATAAAGTCTTTCCGGGACTATTAGGCCACTATCTCTAATACAAAAATTTAAAGGATCAACAGAAAGTCCTTCAATAGAAGGTATTTGTTGGCCGTAAACTCCAACTAATTTTTCTGGTCGGGATTTGAACTCGGAAGTACTGCTCTCCATAAAAAGTTGCTATTAATTTATATTAATTTGTGAGCAGTAGAATAATATAAATGTTTTATACCAAAAGCTCCACTAGAAAACAATACTAACAATTCCTTAATTCCCCATCTTTGAGATTTAATACGCTCGTTATTCCGCTATTTGCGACAAAATATCTGTCATGAGACACCAACAATATTGTCCCACTATACTCTTTAAGACTTTGCTCTAGAACCTCCTTAGTTTCAATATCTAAATGGTTATCTGGCTCATCAAGAATTAGCATATCGTAATCTTTGTAGCTAAACACGGCGAACTCAAACCTTGCCCTTTCCCCCGGACTTAATTGCTTTAGACTTTTAAGTTCAATATCATTTTTAGTGAAAAGGAACTTAGATAAATATCCCCCAGAATTACCGTAAAAACATTTTGTTCTGTCGATAAACTCTTCCCGAATATTCTTCAAGCACCCCTTTGTCTCCTGTATCTGAGAAAAGTAACCTATTCTCAAGTTATCACCTATCTTTACCTCTCCTCTCTTTGGCTTCTCCAACCCCATCACTAGTTTTACAAAAGTTGTTTTACCAGCCCCATTAGGGCCAAAAAGCCAAATTTTTTCACCTCCTCTAATTTCCAAATCTAAACCCTCAAACACCTTGATATCCCCGTAATTCATTGTTAAGTCAGATACTCTTAACATAAGCTTTGATTTGTGTACTTCTGTCTTAATTTTAATTTCTTCGATAACATTGTTTTCGTATTTCTCAGTTTTCACTCTATCCAACCTCTCAATCCTAGTCTTAGCCGCACTAATTGCTCTTGATCTTTGGTGCCCAGCACCGATTTTTCTAACATTTTCTAACAATCTCTCTAACTGAGCTCTTTTTCTTTCCTGTAATTTGAATTCATCATTCCATTTCTCGATCAACTTATATTTTTCTTCCTTGTAATTATCATAATTCCCTACATATTTGATTAATCCATGTCTTTCAATCTCCCATATTTCGTCAACAACATTATTCAAAAACTGCCTATCATGAGAGATCATCAACACTGGGATCTGCACTCTTTTAATATATTTCTCAAACCACTCTATTCCCTCAATATCTAAGTGATTTGTAGGCTCGTCAATTAAAAGTGTTGTTGGATCATGAAGTAAAAGTTCGATTAACTTTACCTTCATTTTCTGACCCTCACTTAATGTGTTTAAATTTTGGTAAGGGTCAAAATTCGTAAATTCAAGCTGAGAAGCTAATTTTTCAATCTTGTACCCATCCCATGAATTTTCAAGTTGCTCTTCAAGATATATACCCACCATTTCGTTTGGAAAAGAAAATTCTTGAGGGATATACCCTACATATTCAGCTACTTTGCTAATTTTACCCTCTGTTGTATCCTCCTCTCCAACAATTAGTTTAAGGAGTGTCGTTTTCCCACAGCCATTTCTTCCTACTAGACCAACTTTTTTGTTTCCAGAAAGCTTGAAATCAATCTTAGAGAAAAGAACTCGGTCATCAAATTTCTTAGTTATGTTTTTGCCTGAAATCATAACCTGGGATTATATATGAAGGTTTTTGTATTGTAAAAAGAAAAAAAACACCTCCGGTTTGACTATCATTTGTATACACAAATAGATATTGTCTTACCATCAATGAGGAAATATCAACCTACTACTTCATCTCGAACATCTTAATCAGTTCACTAACTCTTGTGGCATCATTAGAACTTTTGTCCCTATTCCACTCCACCAATCTTGGGAATCTAAGTGAGAGACCACCTCCGATATTCTCCTCTCCCAACCTTTTTGTAATTTCATCTGCTTCAACAGTAAATACAACTTCTGGATATACCCAAATATCTGGTTTAAGATTCTCTGGACAAAGAACATTCTGTGGTTGGCCCTCCTCAATCTTTGTCTCCAACTGCCCTTTAATGCTTCGCAACTGCTCATCACTAAAACCTGTTCCTACCTTACAAATAGCCTCATATCCATCTGTCTTCTCGTTATACAAAGCACCCAATATTGCTCCCACACCAAAATCTGATCTCCTTCCAGAACCGTAATAGTAGCCAACACAAACCAAATCTACAGTATCCACCAATGTATTCATCATACTCTTTTTTAACTTAATCCAATCATAGTTTCTCACACCTGGGAGATATTCACCTGAAAGCATTTTCACAATTACTCCTTCATATCCTTTCTCAACATTCTCATGAAATATCTGCATCAAGCTATCTAAGTCAGAAACCTCTTTAGTCTCACAAAGCTCAAGGCTTTCTCCCATTTCAATTTTACTTAGTGTCTCTACCCTTTTTTGTGTATCTTGTTCAATCAAATCTTTTCCATTTAGGAACAGCACATCAAAAACCATCCCCTTTACAGGGATATTTTTTGATGCATCTCCAATTGAATATTTTCTCCTTCTCTGCATCGTATCTTGGAAAGGAAGAAACTTCCCATCCTTAAATCCCAAAACTTCGGAATCCAAAATAAATGATTTGTCAGAAATTGCTTTTGCAGATTCAGCAATCTCTGGGAACATTTCTGTAACATCTTCTAGATTCCTGGTAAAAAGCTTAATCTCAACATCATTTGAAGCTTGTTCAAAAAGACCAATATCTTTTCGTGAGAGATATTTTTTCCAAATATATTCCCTGTGCTCAAAATCCTTACTTTCATATTTATGAATTTGACACCTAAGTCCATCAAATTTTGGCTGAACAAGAGCAGGCGAACCTGTTCTTTCAAACGTTTCTTCAAAAGAGCCTACTCTTTCGACCAACCTAGGCATAACTGGGATACCAGGTTGTATTTTTAAATTTTTCAAACTTTCTACAGCTTCCATTCTTGCTTTTTGAGCTATACAGCTGTAAATATATCCGATATCAGCACAGATTCCATATGCCCTATCCAAATCCAATCGTAAGCTTTTATCGCCAACAACAACGAAAGAGAAAACATCAAGGAGAGTCTTAAAGCTAATGCCAAATCTTAACTGCCCACAAATTACTCTAACAAAGTATTTCGCTTCCAAAGGAGAAAAGGATTCCAAAGCACCCAAGATAATTGAATTTTTCCTTTCCACAGAACCATTTCCCTCTGTTTTTACAATACCCCAAAGGGTATCATAGGCCTCAAAAAGGGATGCCCCTTTTGAAACAAACCCACACTTTTCGGAAAAAAGTTTTACTGTATCACCAATATCCCCCAATCTATCTCTCTCCTGCTGAACTCTGATATCGATATCCTTGGCTTTTGCATACTTTTCTAACAATGAAATTAGGCTTTTTTCAGAATAGTTAAACTCACTATTTACAAAAAATGGTGCAACCCTACCTAATATCAAGTATGAAAGAATCTCTCCCTCTTCGCTCGTCAATTCTCTGTAAAAAGATGCTAGTATTTCCGTAATCTCATTCCTTGAGGCAATTTCCTCTATTGTTTGAAATATTTCACTTATCTCTTTGAAAGTAGTTTTACTGTTCTTCATCCTAAATATGTATACTTAGTTGATTTTGTGCTCCCATCTTGACTTACCAATCCTTTGTTAACAAGAACATCCATATCCCTTCTTAGAGTTCTGGAAGAAACATTTGGTTGCAATTTATACAATTCGGAAGGCGTAATTTCTTTTAACCTACTTACTTCTGCAAGAATTTCTGCTTGCCTTTTGTTCAATCCAACAACATTCTTTACACTATCCTGTACAATTTCCTCTTTATCTGGAGTTTGCGGCTTTTCCTTTAGTTCTGACTTAGAATCTTCATCCTTTCTATTTTTTAATATGGAACCAAGGATAAAGAGACCAATTAACAAGCTCAATATACTGGTAAGTAAAGACTTAACAGACCTTTCTTTTTGATTATTGTCTTCCATACTTAATTATATATCATTACGAGGAAGATTAAAGGGAGGTACTTATACTTGTAGCAAGATATATTTAATACCTCCCTTCCCTAGTCCCTTCTATTTCTTCCTCTTTTTGTTTCTTTTCTGCTCCGAATGATGAAGCCTTCTGTGACAAGATTGACACAAGAGAAGAAGATTGGAAAGGTTTGATGTTCCCCCATTAGATTTGGGGTTAATGTGATGGATTGTGAAGATCGGATAACTGGGATCCTCTTTTTTCCCACATTCTTGACAAGTCCAATTGAAAAATCTGTGTATTCTTAATTTTTCAGGGTCCTTCGTAACCGATGCCAAGTTATCTCCTTTATTCTAGGTTTTTAAGAACAGGTTTCCCTATCGCTCTGTCGGATTATATCCAACTGTGTAGGATTAATGCAAGGTTTTCTTAAAAAGTGTGTAATTTAGCTTTTTAACTCAGCCATATTCTCTCCAATAGCAGAACTAACATCAAGATGAACATTTAATGAAACTGCTTCTCTCATAATCTTCTTGGCCTCTTCTTCAAACTCCTTAACTCTCCCCTCCATAACTTCAAAAATAAGCTCGTCATGAATCTGAAGTAGTATAAACGCCTCATTCTTAAATTTTTCCTCTATCATCTGATCTAATTGAATCATTGCATATTTCATAATATCAGCCTCTCCTCCCTGTATAGGCATATTAATAGCCTCTCTCTGGGCAGCTCTCATCAATCGGATGTTCCTTGATTTGATACCTTTAATCCACCTTGTCGTACCGAACATTGTTTGCACATACCCTCTCTTGTACGCTTCTTTCTCCAAAGATCTCATGTACTCCTCAACGCCTGTATAGTGTTGAAAATAGTTTTGGATATACCCAGATGCCACATCGTTATCAATTTTAAGCATATTAGCTAATCCAAACGCCGTTTGGCCAAAAAGTATCCCAAAATTAACAGTTTTACCTAAACTTCTTTCCTTTTTAGTAATTTCCTCAACATCCTTCTTTAATATTCTACTTGCTGTTGCCTTGTGAATATCCACATCATTTTGAAAATCCTCAATTAACAGCTCATCCTCTGACATATCCGCAAGTACCCTTAACTCCATCTGAGAGTAATCCATGCCAAGTAATTTAAAACCATTTCTTGCAACAAAAGATTTTCTAATCTTCTCTGCCCACTCTCCTTTTATGGGAATATTTTGCATATTTGGGTTAACTGAGGAAAGCCTCCCAGAGGAGGTTCCTGTTTGTTTAAAATCAGTATGAATTGTACTATCTTCATTCATCTCTCCTAACTCAAGCAAAGGTCGTACATATGTAGTATGAATTTTACTTAATTCACGATATTCAAGAATATTTTCTACAACAGGATGGGTACCTTTCAATAGATCTAATACCGTTTCTCTGGTTGAACCCTTCTTTCTATCTGGAAGTTTCAATTCGGAAAAAAGCACATCTGAAAGCTGTTTAGGAGAATTAATATTGAATTCATGGCCAACTGATTCAAATATCTCTTTTTTCACCATTTCTATAGCTTTAGAAAGCTCTACATCCAAACTTTTCAACCAATCGATATCAATCTTTATTCCTCTTTTTTCCATTTTAGAAAGAACCATAGAAATTGGTATTTCTATTTTCTCCAGACTCTGAAGGAAGTAATCCTTCTCTATTCTGAGAATGTCCCTCATACATTTCTTTGTATATTCGTACAACTCTATTTTGTTTGCCTTGTTTATTTGAGTTTGTTGAATCTCACCGATTGAATCTAAAACTTTCTTTATTTCTGACGGATGTATTTTCTCCCCAAACATAAAAGATGAGTAATCAAAAGCCAAATCCTTGAGTAAATATCCCCTTCTTTCAGAATTAATTAGGTGAGCAAAGAAACCTAAGTCGAAAAGTGAACCTTTAGGTTCTCCAACATCAGAAAGAATTCCTTCAAGATTGTAGACTACTTTCTCACAATCACATCCAATTATCTGTTCAATATCCTCAAGAAGGTAGTCTTCAAAATTTGAGGAATTAACAAATTTTCGGAGAAGAAAGAAACCCCTCTCCAGAGCTGATTCATTTTCATCAATATATGCAATTAATATTTTCTCTGCGTCTTTCACAATATCTTTTGCATCCAAATCTTTTGTCCATTCTACTTCTGGTTGATTTGATGAAAAAATATCTAATTGGGTAGTTATGGACTTCTGTTCATCCTTCTTCAATTTGTCAATCTTCGTAATGAGTGACCTAAATGAATATTTATGAAATACCTCCAAAACTTCAGATTTGTTAAAGTCTCTAAGCAAACAATTTTCAAGTTTGATTTGTATATCAACATTTTGATCAATTTTCGCAAGTCTCCTGCTCATTTCTGCCTGCTCCACTCCCTCCCTAAGAAGAAGCGCATATCTTGATTTTACCTCTGAGAGATTTTTGTAGATTTCATCTAAACTTCCATATCTGCTTAAAAGTTCTATGGCCGTCTTACTCCCCACCCCTTTAACTCCGGGGATATTGTCTGAAGCATCTCCAGCCATGCCTTTGTAATCAACAATCTGCTCCGGATACATATGAAATTTCTTCTTTGTTTCATCCCTGTCATATGCAATCAAGTTCTTGAAATTTCCTTGTGGAAGACATACTTTTACATTGTCGGATACCAGCTGCAAAAGGTCTCTGTCACCACTTAAGATGTAAAGCTCGATATTTTCGTTACTCCATTTTCCTTCTCTAACATATTTGGAGATGGTTCCTAGAACATCATCAGCTTCAAACCCTTCCTTCTTCAAAATTGGGATATTAAAAGCTGTTAATATTTCTTCAACAATTGGAAATTGGTCAATTAATGACTGGTCCGTTGGCTTCCTAGTCCCCTTGTATTCTTGAAATTCGACATGCCTAAAGGTTGGCTTGGCTGTATCAAAAGAACAAAGAACATATTCCGGTTCAAACATATCCAAAGCTTCAAGAAGCATTACTGTAAAGCCATAGGCGGCATTAACTTGGATCCCGTTTTCTGTTTGAAGACTTGCAGGATATGCATGAAAAGCTCTGTGCACAATTGCATTGGCATCAATTGCAAGAAACCTTTGCTTAGATGTTTTAACTAAGTTCATACTGTATTCTACACTAACTACACAAAGAGAGCATCAAATTCCTCTCTGGTTACAACTTCTTTCTCAAGAAGAACAGCTACTAATTTCTCAACATCCTCCTTATGTTCAGTAAGCACCTTCTTAGCATCTTCGTATGCCTCACTAATTAAACGTTTCACTTCTGCATCAATCATTTTTGCTGTCTCCTCACTGAAATCCCTTCCACCCCCATATGAATATCCCAAATGTGTAGTCTCATCTAAATCTCCATACTTTACCATTCCAAGTTTTTCACTCATTCCGTACTTCATTACCATTTCCTTTGCAACCTCAGTTGCTTGCTCAATATCTGCCGATGCACCAGAGGAGATATCGTCAAGGAACAAATCCTCAGAGGCTCTTCCAGCCACACCACTTCTTAACCATGCTAACATCTGATTCCTGTAAAGAGTTTTTCTTTCCTTCTCTGGTAAGTATACCGTAACACCCCCTGACATCCCTCTTGGGATAATTGAAACCTGTTCAACTGGATCAGAAGCAGGTGTAAATTTCGCAACAATTGCATGCCCAGCTTCATGATATGCAGTCTTCTTTAAATCTTCTTGCTCTTTCTCCGGATTCTTCTTTCTACCAAGTTTTACCTTAAGGAATGCCTCTGCAAGATCATCCTGCCCTATTTCTTTGTCCCCATCTTGAGCAGCCATTATCGCTGCCTCGTTCAAGATATTTTCTAAATCTGCACCTGAATATCCAATTGTTTTCTTGGCCAATGTTCCTAAATCTACATCCTTTGCAAACTTTTTGTTCTTTGCATGAACTTCAAGAATTTCTTTTCTCCCCTGAGCATCTGGCATATGAACAACAACCATTCTATCAAACCTTCCTGGTCGCAAAATTGCCGGGTCAAGAACATCTGGCCTGTTTGTTGCTGCAAGAACAATTACATTCTCCCTATCTTCCAACCCATCCATTTCAACCAAAATCTGATTTAATGTTTGCTCACCTGCCCCAGAATGAAGAACTGTACCTCTCTTTTTGGCCACAGCATCAATCTCGTCAATGAAAATGATACACGGGGCAGCTTTTCTGGCTTTCTTAAACAGATCTCTTACCCTTGATGCTCCGGCTCCAACAAGCATTTCTTCAAATTCAGAACCTGATGTATGGAAAAATGGAACCTCTGCTTCACCAGCTACAGCTTTTGCTAAAAGTGTTTTACCCGTTCCTGGAGCACCTGCAAGAAGTACCCCCTTTGGGATTCTAGCTCCTAAATCTCTATATTTCTTCGGATTTTTTAGAAAATCTACAATCTCAGTAAGTTCCTGTTTTGAATCATCAACTCCTGCGACATCATCAAACGAGATACCCGTCTTTTTCCCAAAGAGTAATCTTGCTTTGCTCTCTCCAAAATCCATTATTTTCCCTCCTTGAGCTTGCATATTTTTAATCATCATGTATCCAAAAACCAAAACAGAACCAAAGAAAACTAGCGTTATTACATCCCCAAATGTAATGCCAACTTTCGGCTCATAGAAATCATCTCCTAATTCTTTGATATCAATATCAGAATCGGAAAGAACTTGATAGAAATCCATTTTGACTGGAATCATCGCGAACTTTTTTATCACAACTGGCTTCCCATCTATCTCCTCTTTTTGCTCAAGAACAACCATATCATCCCTAAGTATTATCTTCTCGTAATTTTTCTGAGAAATCTCAGAGACTATCTTACTTACCGATACTTCCTCTCCCTTGTAAGAGAATGCTCTATACAAAAACACAACTGCTGAAAGAAGCAATGTAATTAGAAGAATTACACCAAAACTAGAGATTTTGAGCATTTTTCCTTTAGGTAATTTCCTAATATCAACAACATATACATTGTCCTTTTTCCCCTTAACCTGTTTTTTTCTTTTATCTTCCATCTTATGAGTAATCAAAATTAGGTAAAACACAAAAAATGTATGGTGGGAAGTGGAATCGAACCACCGACCTTGGGTTTATGAATCCCATGCTCTAACCGACTGAGCTATCCCACCGAGCATATTGATTATACCAAAGAAATGTATTACTTACCAACCAGAAGAGCCTCTCAGACTTGATTAAGCCTTCCCTGAATAGGCTCCTGTTTCAGTATTTATCTTCAGCACATCCCCTACTTTTATGAACAATGGGACATGTACCTTGTAGCCTGTCTCTAAAACAATCTCTTTAGTTGCAGAGTTGGAAGTATTCCCTCTTACTGCATCACTAGATTCTATAACTTTAAGAGACACAGAAGGCTGCTCTTTTACTGAGAGAATTTTACCATCAAAAAGCATAACCAAAACAGATTCTCCTTCCTTAAGAAATTGTACATAACTACCTATAACATCTTTGGGAATCATAATTGTCTCAAAGGTCTCCGAATCCATAAAGAATGAACCTTCGCTATCAGAGTAAAGAAACTGAACCTCTTTTGTCTCAGGCTCAATATATTCCACCTTGGCACCAGCCTTAATTGTTTTAGTAACAATTTGTCCACTATCCAAAGCTTTCATCTTAAGAATAATCAACCCTCCCTGTCTGCCTTGGGTCTTTAATTTTCTATCTTGCAAGATAAAGACTCTTCCCTCTTCAAGAAGATACATTCCTTTAACAGGTTGTGCGGTAATTGGCATATAGTGATGGTTGACAATTAAACAAGGGCTATTCTAGCACCAGAAACATTGTTAATCAATACTTTCTGTCTTCTAAATACTTTACTAATTTTGGATATATCTCCTTTCTCATATAAATACCCTCCGACTTTACACCATCATAAACAGCGGTAATTCCAAGGGCCTTTTCAAAAAAATCTGAGGACTCCGAATCTATTGTTAAGAAATAATTAAATCCTTCTTTAATATCTACACAAGACAAAAGCAAATAATCTAACTCCTTATCACTCTTAATTTTACAAAGCTTCTCCCTTAGGTCATTTTCCAATTCTGAGACCCTACGAATAGCTTCGGTTATCTCTAATTGCACTATTCCAATTTTTTTACCCAAAATTGTATACTGCTTAAACTCCTCTGTTAATACCTCCTCAATGTTTTTCCTGTTTATTTCTGACTTATATTCAAACATATCTGAGATATAATCTTGAGGGATATTTGCATATTTTTTTAGCCAATTCGCCATGTCTTTGTCCCTTTGTGTTGTTACATTACTCATAAAATTTACAGTATTAGACACTATTGCAGAGAAAAGCAGTATCACGGATTCTTTCGATGGGATAATGCCATTATCATGAAATCTCTCAGTAATTAATGTCGCACAAGAGCCAACCAAATCTATTTGCATCTTCGCCTTGGGGAAATCATGAATATATGAAAGCTTTCGATGGTCAATAACTTCGATGATATTCTCCTTTTTAATGCTTAAATCTATTGATTCAACGTCTGAAGTGTCCACCAATACAATCTGATCCTCTTCAAGTCCCCCAGATACATGCAGAATACTTAAATACCCCAAGTATTTTTTTACAAATTCAGACTCTTTTCCTATATCCCCAGAATATACTGCTTGAGCTTCTTTAAGACCTTTTCTTAGAAACTCAGCATACCCTATTGAACAGGCGACACAATCGATGTCAGGGTTTATATATCCTGTTACTGTTATCATATTACTCAATTATACCTTTAGCCCAATTTTTTACTCGTTTTATTTCATCTTCTTTTAAAGGGCCTTTCATTCCCATTACAAAGAAAGACTGAATCGAAACTATCTTTGCCCCTCTTTTCTTCAATACGTTTGCCATCTTAGGAGCTGAATAGCCAAAAAATTTGATAATACCTTTCATAAAGATATTCTGACCAAAAGAAGCAACACTTGTATCAAATACTGCAAAAGGCTTATTTTTTAACGAGTCCTTAGGAATCATATTAAGAAGTACCTTCGTTGCTTCTGATACATTCCCCGCATGAGTTGGTGAACCTATTATTACTATATCGGGGCTCTCAATATCCTTTATCTTTGTATCCGTAACATGAATTACTTTAACTTCATTTCCCCTTTCAACAACTTCTTTTATCGTTTCTGCTATCTTTTGAGTATTACCAAACTTTGAGTCATACACTACTGATATTTTCATTTTGTTAATAATAAACTTATATATTTATTACAAAACAATGGTAGCTTGATATATATAATTTTACAATAGACATTGTATTTTTTTGACTAAAAAAAGAAATCTGTAAAGAAATTGTTGTCTAGTATAAATAGATGGAGAAAATGGTTGCGGGGGTCGGACTCGAACCGACGACCTTTAGGTTATGAGCCTAACGAGCTTCCACTGCTCTACCCCGCGTTAGCGATATGAAGTCATTATAACCCTTTTATATAATGTATTCAAATACCGTTTTTAAGAAAATCAATCCATACCTCATATACTTGAGTATCTGTCTTCTCTTCTGGTTCAGAGAAAAACACCTGAATCTGTTCCTGTGCTGATTTTAGAGTACTATCAGGTATTACAAAAATATATTCATCACTACCAGAAAAATTTAATCTGTCTCTGGCCTGAACTTCTATATACTCTTGTGAACTCATTGATTCAAGAGAAAGAGCTAACTTCAAATTTTCCAATCTAAGTTTATCGACTTCCTCTCTCGCATGTTTAGAGATTTCAATTTTTTGATATGTAATTATAACCGAATTATATATACTGTAAAAAAGAAATAGTGAAACACCTATTAAAACAATCTTTACGAAAGAGTTCCCTATAACAGAATTTATAGGATTCTTGCTTTTCTCTTCTTCGTTGTTTATGAAATCTTTTTTGGGTTTGTAAATTACTCTATCCATTAGTCAAATATATATTAAAAACAGAAAAGAGACCAGTACGACCAAAAGAGCAACTGACCCATATACAATTACTATTGCCCTCCCACATGAGTGGTGATATAATTACTCTATATTAAACAAATGCCCCTTAAATTGAGCCAAAAGTAATCGTGAGCGGAATCAACAATGTTAATTTTAAGGATAAAGCTGACCTATTTACTAAAGATCTAGAAGCAAAAAACCGTTCTGAATCTACAGTCATTGCATACGCCAAAGACATAGAACAGCTTCTAAACTACTTTTCCAAGATTGGAATTAACTCCTTGGACAAGGTTACAATTGAAGACCTTGAGGGATATAGACAAAACCTACAGGACAATAATTACACCCCAAAAAGTGTATCTAGAAAAATTAACAGCACTAGGACATTCTTCAGATATTTGCTAGATCATAGTTATATTCCTGATAACGTTTCCGAAAAATTGGCTCACCCCCGATTTGAACTTAAGCCACCTAGAGTGCTATCAGAAATGGAGTATAGGGCGTTAAGAGATGTAAGTAGAGTTGATATTAGGCTCTACTCTATTGTTGAGATTTTACTTCAAACAGGGATACGAATCGGAGAGTTGGCAGCACTTTCAATAGAAGATATTAGAAAATCAAAAGATGGGAAAATAGATTTTCTCTATATAAAAGCAGCAGGAAGCCATCCTTCAAGAAAAGTTCCACTAAACAAATCAGCAAAGAAAGCATTAGATGACTACATTCTTGTAAGGCCTGAGACAGAGGATGATACCGTTTTTGTTACTAAGAACGGAAGACCCTTGCTTGTTAGAAATATTAGGACAGCAATAGACAAGTCGTTTGAGAGAGCTGGAATAAAAAATGCGAAGGTTAATGATTTAAGAAATACTTTTATTGCTCATCACTTAGCCAATGGTGTAGGATTACCAACCGTTTCAAAATTGGTAGGACACAAGAGACTCTCTACAACAGAGAAGTATTTAAATATTCTTAAGAGTGTTGGCAAAGAGGAGAAAGCACTAAAGGAACTTTAAAGAATTTTTTCAAATAAATAGGTAATTTCTAATTCCGGATATTGAGCTTTAATCTTTGAAAGAAAGTTTAAATCAAGCTCCTTATCTGATTCTAGGTATACTTGATATACATTGTATTCTTTATTAAACAGCTTCTCTCTAACTGTAAACATATTAAAATCCATACCCTCTAACAGAACATTGTTTTCTGATTGCAGTAATATTAAAGGTTTGTATCCCAATTTGATATGAAATGGAACTCCTTCTTGTGTTGATGAAGCAAATACATACTTTTTTACACCTGGAAATTTTTTCAACTCTAATTCAAAAATACTTACTAACTCCTTTCCGATTCCTAATCTCCTGAAATTTTTATCTACTGCGACTCCCCTTCCTAGGCATACATCGTTCTCTATAAAGGAAAGCTTAATTCCAACTATTTTCTCATCCTCATCTTTTGCAACAAGAAAAATGCCCCTATTTGATTCCAACCTATCTAATAGCTCTCTTTCATTAATAAAATCTCTCTCCCCTAGATAATTATTGTGAAAGTTAATTACTTCGGGTATATCTTTTTCTTGCATTTGTGATATTTTGTATCTCCTCATTGATATCTTTCTATGGTGGGAATAGGTGGACTCGAACCACCGACCACGGCTTTATAAGAACCGCGCTCTAACCACCTGAGCTATATTCCCATTAATCCAACAATTCTATCAAAACTTTACTCTTTTTAGAAGACCTAAAAGATTGGGGGAAATCCAGGGGCTGGATTCTGAGCTTGCTCTTCCTTCCTATCAAGCTGAGCTCTAGTGCGGATATCATTAGCAACAACATTTACATCTCTACCATACTTTCTCCTAGACATCTCCTTAATAATGCCTGTAACTTCTTTGTTTACTGGCAAATCAAACCCCGAATCAGGAAACTTCGGGCCATACGAACTTACCAATGAGAAAGGAGAGGGATACGAGCCGTTATTAAGGAGTTTGGTATACCAATGCCCCATCGACTGATTGACTATGTCTGAAGCTGTCACATACCCTTCAAACGGAGTCTCTAGGAACTGTGCATCTTCAGGACTACACCTTGTAATAAAGAGAGAACCAACATTTCCAAAAACTGCATTCTTAATATCCTCTGGAAGTTGTCCAATATATTGATGTGCTAGTGTCAAATTCAGTCTATATTTCCTTGCCTCTGAAAGAATTGAATTAAACTCCTCCGTAGCAAAATTCTGGAACTCATCTGCATAGAAAAAGAAATCCTTCCTCTCCTCTTCTGGGATGTTCTCTCTACTCAAAGCAGCAGCTAAAAGTTTCTGAACAATCAACAAACCAAGAAAAGACATATTTTCATCCCCTATCAAACCTTTTGAAAGATTTACAATGAGAATCTTTCCTTCATCCATGATCTTTCTAAAATCAAAAGATGATTCTGATTGACCAATAATATTTCGAATGGCTAAGTTTGTTGTAAATTTATCGAATTTAGAAATAAAGTAAGTCAATGACTCAGCCTTTGTCTTCTTATCCGTCTTCGCTACCTGGTCAGTCCAATATCCAAGTACCATTTCATCTTTAATTAAGGGTAACCAGTAGTTCATGACCCATTCTTCGTCCTGAAGAATTCTCACAACTTCAACCAATGTAGAACCTGGCTTAGACATGGCTGTAAGCATTGAGTTTCTAACTGCTTGCTGGAAAGCAGGCCCAGCATACCCCTGATTATTTGGATCGAACAATCTTATTAACAAAGCTAAGAAGCTGTTTACAATTTGATGCTTATGTTGCTCGTTATAGAATTCCATAATATTCAACCCAAATGGCCTGTCAAAATCGGCAGCATTAAAATAGATAACATCCTCTGCCCTCTCAGGTGGAATCCTCTCTAAAAGCATCTCAGCTGCTGAACCGTGAGGATCAATAAAACAACATCCATCACCATTATAAATATCTTGAATCATCATTCTAACCATCAACCATGATTTCCCTGTACCTGTTTGTCCCAAAATGTACGCATGCCTTCTTCGGTCATCTCTTTGGAAGCAAATCATCTTTCTTTTCCCTCGGAAATAGTTATTCCCAAGCCAAATTGCGTCTCTTGAATTTATATCCGAACTTATCTCATTCCCTGCTGGAAGCTCTTTAGAAAGAAGCCAAAAAATATTTGGTGTTGTAATTTCCTTGTTTGGGAAGTGGTACAAACCAGCCAATTCTTCAATATTAAGAATACTTTTCTCACTCTCAGGTGTCCTTCTATAAATTACATCGTAAAGAAAAGACATCTCTTCACTATCTTTTATCTTTTTCTTCTTCAACTTGTTTATTCCTGGATTAGAATATTGATCAAAAGCAGCAAGAATATTATCTAAATGCATTTTTGCAAATTCCTTAGTTGGAGCACTAGTAACTACTCTAATCTCTGAGATTAATCCAGGCTTAGAGATTTTCTTGTTTATCGCTTGTATCTTCTCTTGAGGGACATTTATCTTCTTTTTTTCTGGATCAGAATTGTTTTTTTCAATGTTCTGAACAAACCCACTACCATTCTTCTGCCATCGATTGTCAGTAGGAGCAACAGCAAGTTGAACAATCGCACCCTCCTGTTCAGACATTTTACTCAATGTGCTAAGAACATTTGCCATAGGATCGCCAGTAAAGCTTTCAGCTGTTCTTATCGGGGCATATGAATCCTCGTCTAATACAAGCCTCGCATATGCAATTTCTGATTTCGGGGCAAATATATTATATTCGTCTACAACAGAGACATCTGCATCTTGATATGAGCCAAGTATTTGTTTCTCAACCATATCTGCATATTTCCTAGGACAATGAACAAAGAAGCGTATTTCTCCCGGCAATCCTACCATTTCGAAAGTGACACAGTTACTTACACTAAATTTCTCGGCTATCCCATCTGCTTTTCCTCCAATACCATAAAGATTTGCAAACATCTTTTCTGCTGATCCTATCTCTACTTCATTGCCTTTAGGTACCCGAATTTCCATTAGAATACCATCACTCGCTTTTTCATTTCTATCCTTCTTCTTGAGATTCTTTTTTATATACAAAAAGCCTAATACAACAAGAGCAATTAGAACAATAGAGAAAGAAATCCACCCCCAAGGAATATCCATATCGAAAGTATCATAGGAATTATCTTTGTACCTGGTAGATGTTTCGCTACCCGAATCCCCTAGCGTAGGTCCAAATACTTGTGCATAAATATCTTCTGAATACATCGAAAGGACAGTATATATTATCCATTAAGGATATCACAGAAATAGTTGTATATCAAAAAAATATTAGGAAGAGTTGTAAAAAACAAAAGAAAATTACTCCGTAACAGGGACTTGCGAAATCTTTTTAGCAACAACATCTCGTGCCCTATCACCACTACTGATTGCTTCAGTCGATCCCTCTTCTATTTGACCTGGAGTATAGCCACATCCATCCCATATATTATCCTTTTGGGGGATGATTTCAGTAGTTTTAAGCAATTCTGACTGCAAAGCAGGAGTGAGTGAACCAACTGACTGTGGAAGAGGATTTTCCCTCAACTCAACAGATGGAATCTCTTCTGAAGGGATTCTTTCAGAAGGATTTTTAATCACTTCCGAATGCCTTTCTATTCCAGTACTTATTATTTCGCTCATAGTCTTAATTATACAACAAATTTACGGCTTTCGTAAAGCAATTCTCTATCCAAATCCCTTTCCTTCTCTCTTTGTTTTTTCTCATGCCTTTTTCTTCCTCGGGCATATGCAACTTCAACTTTTACCAACTTCCCTTTAGTATATATTGATAAAGGTATCAAAAGGAGATTTTTCGCTTTTAGTTTGCTAGCAATCTGTATAAGTTCATACCTTTTAACAAGAAGCTTTCTTGATTTTCTTGAGTCATAAAATTCGTCTGTACTGTATCTGTATTGAGGGACTTCCGCATTTATTAGATACAAATCTCCGCTAACAATCTTCACAAATGAATCGGTTAGATTTACTCTTCCTTCCTTTATACTCTTCACTTCTGCTCCAGATAGAATAATACCTGCTTCGAAAGATTCGATAATCTCATAATTGAAAGTAGCCTTTTTATTAGAAATTTTCATTCGTTATTATACTACAAAGAAATTTTCCATACGGTATTACCATCTAAAACGTACATATTCTCTTCTTTATAGTCAACAACAAAATCCTTTACATTTTTAAATTCATCCTGATTCTCACCCCTGTATTCATACTGTTTTAGTAGTAACAACTGGTTTGGGTGTCGTAAATCTGAGGCACTCTCTTGCGGTTTTTCAAACCTTAAAAATCTTCTCCCCTCAGAATCAAACATATACAATCCACTATCCATACTATCTGCATACGTGTATCCTTTAGTAATCTTTCCTACACCCCCCGAGAGTCCAGTAATTCCTAATTCTGAAGGAACCTGTTTCTGCTCAACGGAACTCCAGATGTATCGTAAAATACCTTCATCAGATTCAACAAATAGATATGTACTGAAATCTCCATGGATATCTTTGGCTCTCTCAAAAAGAGGGTTCTCTATATATTTGTTTAGCATTGAGTACCTGTCTCCATATACAGCCGTTGATCTTAGAACAGCTTTTTGAGTTGAAGAAACAAGATAAACATTATCATTGGCAGTAAGAATAATCATATCTTCTATCACATCATCAGGGATGTCCCTGCCAAGTATTCCAGGAAGAGAGATAAAGCTTGTAAGTGTCCCATCCTCCGCAATCGAAGATTTTAAAACTCCAGCATCTTTATCATATACAAAGACCCCTCTTTCCCCGACAGATACATATTGAGGGGTTTTAATTAATTTCTTTTCATCAGCAATAACTTCCACAGTCGGAGTATCTTCAATAAGTATCTTATAAACAACCTTTTTTCCTTTATCTGTAAGTAACAAATACTCCCTATTATTTTTATCCATATACTTATCAATGTCTACCAAATCAACCCCTTCTCCCATAGAGGAAAGACTTGGATTGATATATACAGAAAGATTTTTCAAGTCAGTAGAAAAACCCTCTTTCTTAAATAGTTGATCCCCAATAGAGCTATACCTCTCATTTATCTTCTTTTCCCTCTCAATCTCTTTCTCTCTAAGTGGGGATGGTATCTCTTTAAGAATATTTCCTGCTTCAAAATATGCTACCTCTGCACTACTCTTGTCAGAAGTAATATTTTTTTCAGTTTTGTCCAAGAAATTCTCAATCTGATCAAACTTCTGATTCGCATCTTTGCTTAGCTCATTAGCTTCCTTTGTTTGAATCGCGAAGTTGACTCCAAATACAATCAATACAATTATCAAGAGGATTCCCAATACCAACTTAATCCTCTTTCCCCTCAAGTCCTTTACTTTGTAATCATCTATCCTCACCCCAACTGTCTGCGCTGTCCTTTTTGGTTGTTTAAAACTTATCTCTGAATATTTAGACATTACCTTCTTGAACCATCTTTTTCTAGAAAGTATAGGTGAGATTTTCTGCCAAATTTTTGCAAACAACATCTTTATCAAACCCCAAATTTTCTTAAATATATTGCCCACTCTGAACAGAATATTTTTGAATTTACCTACCGTTTCGGAAGAAGGCTTCATTTTCTTTCCGAATTCAGATACTTTAGAAGCCGTTAGAGCAAATGTTTTCCCAAACCTCTGAACATTCTCGCTTGCTTTTAATTTGTTTAATCTAAATCCTTTTATGCTAAATTTCTTCTTGGTTTTTACCTCTTCCTCGCCACCCTGTCCTTCGGAGGTTTCCTGCTCAGAGAGTAGTTGTTTATCCTCTTCAACTTCAGGTTTCAAAGTTTCTACAATTAATGATGGGGCCTCTTTTTTCTTCTGATTTACAAATGTCATTAACGCGTTATCACCCTTTAGATTTACTCCAATTTTTGTAATTTCTCTTGCAATTTTCTTTTGCTCTGATGCAACAATGATATCTGCCAAATTTTCTGAAAGGATGCCCTGTGTAGATAGAAGGAGTGCTTCATTCTCTTCAAGTAACACTCCCGCCGTATTCGCCTCTTTTTTCTCCATTATCTCAGCAATATTTACTGCTTTTCCTCCTTTAATTACATATATCTCACCTTTTCCTATTGAGCCAATATACAGACCCTCCTTTTTAACTAAACATACAAGTATTGTTAAATCAATTTTACTCCCTTCAATATCTTTATCTGATTGGATTAAGCTCCTCAATTTGTTAAAGCCGTCCTCTAAAGAGGATTTCATGGATTCGTTAGTTGTTTTCTCGTGAGAGTAAAGATATCCATCAGTAAGACTGTCTAAAACAAATTTAGATAGCCTACTAAGAGGCAATTTCTTTGTTGAGGACATTTTCAAGATTACATAAATATCTCCTTCTTTACCTGTTTTTTCTTTTCGAGAGTCAAAAAGGTTCGCATATGTAGTTACATATGCTTGAGAATCTTTTTCATTCGAGATGTATTGTTGAGCAGTTATTTCCATATACTATGATAATATTAAAAAGAGTAAGGCAAATAAAGAGAGAACAAGTGAGCCTATTAGATAGATAACAACTATACTCTTTATTCTCCTGTTTTCAAAAGTGACAAATGTGTCAGAGAGAATTCTGATTCGAAGATAAAGAATTAATGCAAAAAACAGATTTGCAATTAACAAGAGTATAAAAGGAACCTTAAGAAGAGGGAGCATATTAAAATCAAATGTATTTACCTCAACCATATTTATACTGTCTAATATTTCATTTCCCACCATTAAATTTCTCCTTTCTTTTTAGACTCTAGCAGATCAGAGAGTATGTCTTGAACCTGTTTGGGATTGTGAATTCCCTTAAACTCTATTTCTGATTTTGCTCCCGCCGTTTGAATATATATTGAACCAATATCAAACAGGTTTGAGAGGATTCCAATTTGCTTGAAAGTAATATCCTCTACCTTCTCCAGTCTTGCTTCAGTTGTTTTGTGTGAGAAAAGAGTTTCAAAATCCATATCAATTACTCTTTGGTCAGTTATGATATTTACATTGTAAAACCATCTTACATATCGATATATTAATAGGGATAAGGAAATTAAAAGGGATACAAGAAAGAGAGCGAAGACGAATAGTCCTCTGTTGGGCAAATTTGGAATTATCACTGAAAGGATGAAAGGTAGAAGAAGTAAGAAGATACATTCTAGGATTGTGGGTAGAAGAAATTGCCAATGTTTTCTTAGGATTAAGACTACGCTTTCATCATCCTCTTTTCCTAAAAATGACGTATTTCTAGGGAATGGCATAAATACACTGCCCTTTTCATTACGAAGATGGTTTAGGAATGTTCTATCTATTTTTTGGAATTTTTCTGGGATATTGATCTTTTCTACCTCATTCATAAATTAGGATAACATAATTTATTGATTTAGAGTAGCTAATTAAGTATGACTATTTCTTTTCTATATTGAAGAAAGCATAGGAAGATTGTTGTTGTATTCTCATATGACCTGGAGCCATTTGATTGTATATATCTTTGAAGGCAAAGCCGGACATTGATATAAGGCCTCTATTTGTTTGAAAATATACATTTGTGGTTTGTCCGTTAGCAAAGGAAGCATATACAGAGGATATAGATGTTACTGGATTTGATAACAATCCCTGTAATTCAGATAAACTGTATGGGACTTTGTCTGTTCGACCGAAGTCATCATCCCTTGCTCCTCCTGGGCACTTCCCATAATCGCTTGGAAGCAATCTTGACAAATCGGGAGTCATCCTTAAACCCTCACCTTTCTTTACATAATAGGCATTAAGAATGATTAACATTTCTGATGGAGAAAGATATGGTGAATGTCCGCATGTTTCTCCAGAATAACCAGATCCATTGATATACCAAGATCTATAAAACCAGTTAACACCAGAAATTTTATCCCAAGCATCGGTAAACCAATTATCTCCACTTCCACTCTGTGTGTCCCAACCTGTAGCTTGCCCCTGCCAATTCCCCCATGCTCCATGTACAGCTGCATATTCAGCCATTACTGCAGATCCACTTGAGTCTGTCAAAATTTGCCCTCTTGTTTGCTGTACAGCGGTTCTCCAAGCCCCAGCTTTGAGTGGGGTATTAAATACTTGACAACTCTGGGATGTGCAAATAGAGTTAACAAGAGTTTTGTTTACCCATCTTCCATTCCCATTGTTAACGTACCACACGGCGTAGGTTCTAGCAACAATTGCTTGGGCTTTCAATACTTCCATATTCCAACTCTCCGGCATCTCCTGTATACCCAATAGATAGTAATCCTCAAATGAAAGAGTACCTACATTATTCACATTAATATTCTGCATTAAAGGTTGGGGAATTCCATTAGAATTAACTACACCATTTGAGATTCTTGTGTTAGGATAGTAAAAGCTTAGTATCTGTCCTGTAGATTGTCCTGCATCAGCCCTCGCCCTCGCTCCCCACTGACTCATACCGTTTCTATGCGTATATGCACCAATAGAGAAAACTCCAAAATAGCCTGCTGGTGCTTGAGAAATCGAAGTCCCAGGAACAGTCCCCGTACTACCCCCCGAAGATATAGTTCCAGCCCCTCTTGCTGCTATCAATGCCGCCTGTAATTGAGATACCTTCTTTGTTAAATCTGTAATCTCTGAACTCAAACTCCCCTTCTGTGCATACTGCTTACTAAGTTCTGCCTGTAACTTTGCTTTCTCTGTTGCTAAAATACCCAAGGAATCATCCAACTCCTTCTTCTGTGTATCTAAAAGACTCTTCTCAGAATCTAACAACTCCTTTGCCTCAGCTAAAGAACTAAACTCTCCACTAATCATCTCAACCTGATGTCTCAAATCAGAAACTATATTTCTTTTAAGGTAAAAGTTTCTTACTAAATCAGACCAATCTGAAAGGAAAAAGGTTGACACCCTATTCCTTGTCTCCATATACAACTCAGCCGAAACTAAATCTAAAGTTTCTTTTCGAATATTAAGCTGCTCTTGCTTACTCTCAATCTCCTTACCCTTTGTTTCAATCTCTATCTCTTTTTGTGAAATTGTATCCTTAACCTTATTAATCTCATCAGTCATCAACTGAATCTTCTGACTTAAAGTTTGATTTCCTCCCTTTATCTCCGCTATCCTCTTCTCAATATTTCCTAAAATACTCTCTTTCTCTGAAATTGCCCTATTACTTTCCTCTATCTCTTTTTCAAGATCTGAAACTGATTGGGAATATACTGGAGAATTGAAAAAGAGGAAAATTCCTAAAAGTAAAGTGATAGAGATAAATAAAGTTTTTTTGAATTGGGGCATACCTTTCATCGCCCTAATTATACCATTATCTCAAAAAGATGTTTTGAGCAAGTTCAATGATATATGGGAGAAAGATAATAAGGCCTGTGATAACCGAAAGAAGGGAACTTACCAATACTGCTCCAGCACTAACATCCTTAGCATACTTTACATTAATCTTAAAATCCTGAGTAACAGTATCGCACAAAGCTTCAATTGCACTATTTATTGTCTCGGATATTAGAACCATGGAAATTACTAAACTTAAAGCTATCCACTCAAAATGAGTAACCTTGAAAAATACCCCAGCAAGTATGACCAAAAGCGTGAATACAAGCTCTATTCGGAAATTTCTCTCATTCTTGTAAATCAACTTAATACCATTCCTTGCATAGCCTTGGCTTTTGAAAAAATCTTCTGATTTGTAAGAATGGTTTTTCATTTTATGCAACTGCATCAAGAACTGCCCTGAGGATAAGGGAGACGATAATTACAAAGATAAGGCCGATAATTGACCACTGTAAAGTACCCTGAGCTTTTTTAATTTTATCTGGATCCCCAGCAGATATTATCCACATATATGCTCCGTAAACGATGAATATGAATGACAACAGACCAGCGATTGGAAGCAATCTACTAGTAATGGTATTTATTAATTTGTCGATAGTTTCAGCATTAATTTCTGGAGGATCCTCAGCATATACCTTCGAGATGAAAAGAAAAGGAGAAGTAAGTAGCAGAATAGTTCTATTTAAATTTTTTGACATTTCTTAATTAAAGAAATTTATCTATCACAAATTTTACAATAGTTGGAGAAAGAAATACAATTACCAAACCGATAAGGGCAAAGATTAAACTCCTAGTCGCCTCCTTTACCTTGTCTCCATCTCCTTTAGAAAACATATATTTGAAGCCAGCTATGATTAATGCAATTACCACAATAACTACTGAAAATGACATTGCAACATTAAACAGATTCGCAATAAAATCTTGCAATGAGGAGAACTCCACCCTATTAAACTTTTCAACAAAACTTAACCATTCCATTCCGAATGTATTCTTATATCTTATTCAATGGATTTCTTAAACTCCAAAACCAATTCCAATCTTTTCTCCTACAAATCTTACTAAGAGAATTGCAACAAAACATACTACCAATCCAATGATTGCCCATGTTAAAGATGTTGTAGCTTTCTTGATTTTGTTCTCATCTCCATTTGCTGTCATGTATGAATAGCCTGCGAAGATTAAGATGGCAACACAAACAACAACTGCAAATCCAATAGCAAAATTCAAAACTGTCTGGATAATTCCTGGGAGTGTTTTCCCTCCGGTCTGGTCGTCTGGAAGAAATCCAGAAGCATCTGCATATACCGCAGTCGCATTTGCCATAGCCAAATAAATTGGAGCAACCGATAATTTTGAAATCTTCATTGTTTTAATTATTTATTTAATATTAATTATCTTAATGCTCATTATATAATAACAATATTAGGAATTCAACAAGAGTGGTTAATAAAGAACACTCCGATGTCGTGAAGAAATGTCAATTGCTCTTGAATAAAGTCTTAAGCTCCAAAATCAATTCCAATCTTTTCCCCTACAAATCTTACTAAGAGAATTGCAACAAAACATACTACCAATCCAATGATTGCCCATGTTAAGGATTTTGTTGCTTTCTGGATTTTGTCTTCATCACCATTTGCTGTCATATATGAATAGCCTGCGAAGATTAAGATAGCGACACAAACAACAACTGCAAATCCAATGGCAAAATTCAAAACTGTTTTGATTAAAATTGGAATTGTTGTATTAGGACCCTCTGGAAGGATACCAGTAATTATTCCGTCTGCAAAAACCGCTGAGGGGAGAAACAAACCAAACAAAATCGGGGTCAAAGAATATTTTAAACTTTTCATTTAGTAATGAATTAATTTATTTAAGCCTAACAAATAGTACAATAGTATAATTTAAAAAACAATACTATTGAAGACCTAATTTCTCTAAAATAAACACTAAGATTATTCTTGCAGAGAAAGCAATTACCAGACCAATGATCGCTGCTGTTATACCTTTTGTTCCCTTTTGTATCTTTTCGGGATCTCCGTTAGAAGTGATTAGGTTATACCCTGCGACAATAATCATAGCCACAGCAGCAACCACTGCCATTGCGACTATCCAGTTCAAACCAGGCTTGATTTTGTTTTCTAATACACTATCTATATTATCAGTATTCCCATCAAGTGAGGCCAATCCAAATGTTGATAGAAGTCTTGAAATGTTTACCATATTTTTTAATTAAATATATTTAAATCAAAAGTCCCACTAATTATCAAAAGTATAGCTACTGAAAGGACAACAACTAAAAGTCCGATAATTGCATTGGTAATAATAGATCTTGCTTCCTGCAATTTATCTGGATTCCCTTGACTTGAGATTAGCAAATATCCCCCATAAGACAGAAGAACAAATGCTGAAATAACTGCAACAGGAACAGCTATCCTCACAATTCTTTCTAACAAGCTATCCACGTTGGTGTCAGAATCAACAGACAAACCCTCTTCTAAGCTTGCCCCTATACTCTGCGCATATGCTCTTTGAACCAAAAAATTATTAATTGTAAGAAAAATATTAATCATCATCGCATTATACTATAAATCGGCGTACTCACAAATAGAGTTAAAATCACAGAATCTGCATACAAACCCAGGTGTTGCTTTGAAATTTCCCTTCTTAACACTCTCAAGTGATTCAATCAATTTTTCTTTTGCCTCTTCCCTTCTGTCCTGAGATACATTTACATCGACACAGTTGCCTGTTTCTACAAATACATATTTGGCACCAACTACTTTCAAGCCAAATTTCTCTTCCGCTACCAAAGCATAAAGAGGTAACTGTAAATCCTTCTTAATGTCACTTGCACTCTTCTCTGAGCCGGTTTTGTAATCCACGATACAAACCTCTTGGATACCTTCGCCCGATTTAATCAAATCTATCCTGTCAATCTTCCCACTGAATACTACATCTGCGAAATGAACACTGAATGACTCCTCTAATCGTAAAGGGCTCTCTTCAAGAGAGAACACCTTATCAAAATACTGCCCCATTATCTTTCTCCCCTCTTTTTTTCTAATCTCCTCCTGTTTCTTACTCTCATAGCCGCTTCTTACCCAGTTCTTCCCATACAATGCGAGCAGATCGTCTTTCGTTGGGGCTTGCACAATTCCACCTAAACTCTCCTTAGACCTTTGAAGAAGAGTATAGAAATCCTTAAGTGTATTGTGAATTGTAGTTCCAAAAGCTGTTGAAGCATTTCCTTTTGTTGGAATACGTAAAACATATGCATATTCATACTTCCTAGGACAGCTCTCATACACATTAAGTTGAGAGTAACTAAATCTTTTTACTATATTCATTATGTCTTTGGATGGGATTATTGATTGATCCAAACCTTCAATAGAAGTTAAATGTATTATATCATCAGTAAAATCATTAACTTGCACCTTCTCTTTGAAATCTTCATCTACACTTCTATCAAGAATTTCATGGAGAAAAATACTTGGTTTTTTCTTTCTCTTTGCATCTCCATAGAAATTAGAGGCGGTAAGATACAATTTCTCTTTTGCTCTTGTCGCTCCAACATAGAAGAGTCTTCTCTCCTCCTGAATATTTGCCTCTTTTTCATCAAGGTTTTCAATCCCTGTTTCTTTAATTAATTCATCCGGTATGGGCAAAGCATCTCCCCTTGCTTTTGTAGGAAACCTCTCTGATACAAGATTTACTAAAAATACAACTGGAAACTCCAAACCTTTAGCTGAATGTACTGTCATAATGTTAACAGCATTTAACTCATCCATATCAACAGAATCGACTAAAGGTGATTCTCCAATTTGAATACTGTAATTAAGGTAATCTACATATTCATAGATATTGGAATCAGGATTGTCCTTTTCATAGTTTTTTACTAATTCGAAGAACTTGTTAATATTTGAAATCGCAAAGATACTCTCTGGTGTCTCCTTGTCTAGAAATTCTCCCACATATCTACTGTTCATGACAAAATCATAAAGTATTTCTACGAGAGACCTACCCTCTTTAATCTTTTTCATGCTTGTATCAAGAAGCATAAGGAGAGTACTTACTCCTGCAATAGCTTGAGGAGAAAGTATTTTATCCATTATCTTGCTATCAATTTCCTTAAAATCTCCCTCACTAAAACTCTCTTCCCCTATCTTTATCTTCCACTCTGCCTCGAGGAGTTCAAGAAGTGTTAACTTCTCCATTCTTGCTAATTGTATTAATTCCATATACTCCCTTGGAGAGAAGTTCCAAATACCCATGGTAAGAAGTTTGTACATTGACACTTCATCCGTAAAATCCGTAAGCACTCTAAGAAAAGCAATCAAATTCTTTATCTCTTCTCTGAAATACAAACCTCTTGAGCCCCCCAGCTTGTACCTTATACCTCTATTCCTAAATTCCTGAACAAATATATCAGCATTTGAATTAGCTCTTACAAGGATAGCGATATCTGAGAATTTGTATTTTGCATCTTTTCCAGGAGTTTGACTATCTAAAAATGTTGATTGACCTTTCTCGTCAAATGTTTGACTGTCTCTATCTTCCCTTAATTTTACCAACTCTCCATACCCTGTTAATTTCATAATTTCCTCAGCTACCCTCTCTGCTTCAATTGACTCATATTGAGAGACCATTAGTTGGACAGAGTTTCTATCGTCTTCAAATACTCCTCGTGCAACAAGGCTTTTGTCTATCCTCTCGGTAACTTCAAGACGATTTGGGTCATTATGTCGGATTAAAGTATGTGCAGAATCAAGTATCTCCTGTTTTGAACGATAGTTTTCAGTTAATACAATCTCAAATGCTTTTGGATATCTTTCCTTGAATTGAAGTATATTTGAGATTGCAGCACCTCTAAATTTGTATATGGCCTGATCGTCATCCCCCACTACGGTTAGAAATGGAGTCTTTCCATCTCCTTTAAGAATATTTACTAAAACATTTTGTGTGTAGTTTGTATCCTGGAACTCATCTACAAGTATATATTTGTATTTGTTTCGATATTTAGCGAGAATATTTGGCTTTTCTCTAAAGAGCTTTATCGTAAGTAGTATTAAATCTCCGAAATCGACCTTTGATTCCGCAATTTTTAACTCTGAATACTTTTTGTACCCCTGTGCTAACTCATTTACCCTTGTATATTCCTCCTTCAAATCGTCAGTTGATTTAGGAAGAGATTTTGCATACTTTTCATACTCTTCAGGTGATACGTCCTCATCTTGAAGTCGGCTTACATGTTTAAGGAAATCATTTAGAAATTTCGTAGGATTTCCCTTTGGAAGAAGGGTTTTAAATGGCATATCATAAAGGTGTTTTCTTAAAAAAATGTATGCTTGAGCGGTGCTAAGTAGTGAGTAGCTCCCATCAAGACCTATGTTGTATCCCTCATTCCTAAGGATATGGTCACAGAAGGAATGAAATGTAGATATGTACGGTTCGTCATATCCGTATTCCATTCTTTCATCAATCCTTGTTTGCATTTCCTGTGCTGCTTTTTCGGTAAAGGTTAATGCAAGAATTTCTGAGGGTTTTGCCCATCCACTATTAATGATATGTATGATTCTTTCGGTTATTACAGATGTTTTTCCCGTTCCTGCTCCTGCAATTATCAGTAAATCTCCTTTATTGAATTCTACTGCTTGTTTCTGCTTTTCGTTTAGGTTTACTTGTCCCATTACTTTGTTAGAGAGGATAAGATTAAGATGTAAAATATGACCCCCAAGATTATCGTAATTGCAATTAGGGATAAGACCTTAGGATTGGGTAGTATTTCAAGAAATTTTAGTATCTTTTTTCTATCTTTTTCTTTCATATATTTTCATATTAAAATTATTTTGCTAATTTCATAAGCATCTTTACCTCATCTGGGATTGTAGCATCTCCTTTAAGTGCTGGGGTCTCGAGTATAAAAGGTGTGTCCTTAAATCTCTTATAGTGCAATATTTTTGAAATTGTATTCTCCCCTAGCTTTCCCTCTCCTAAATTTGCATGTCTATCCTTGTTGCTCCCACACTCAACCATAGAATCATTAAGGTGTATTGCTTTAACATTTCGTATACCCAGCTCCCTATCCATATCCTCTACTACGCCATCAAAATTATTCACCCAATCATAACCAGATGCATATGTATGTTCAGTATCCATTACAAAACCAATTCTCTGTTTGTCCTTGACTCCTTCTCTCATCAACCTTAATTCTGTAAAATTTCTACCTAGATTTCCACCTGTTCCTGCTGTAGTTTCAATTAGTAGTTTCTGACTTCCCTTTACCTCATCTAATACCCACTGCATTCCGTAAGAGATTCTTTCTAGACTATCTTCATAGGAGAGTTCTTTTTGAGAACCAGGGTGAAAACATACACCAAGTATTTCGCTATCAATTTTTCTTTCCCGTATACCCTTAGCTACTTTTTCAGCAAAATCTAAATATACTACCAATCCCATTTTCCCAAGATGAAATAGCTGTTTGTCTTCTCTTGCAAGGTTAGTTAGGTATATTCCATGTATCAATATCTTCTTTATACTAGATTTCTCTAAAGTATCTAGAAATATATCAATCTGTTCATCAGTGATTAGTTTTGTTGCCCACCTCATGGGTGCGGTTGGCATAATTTGGATACTATTTACTCCATACTTCTCACCATTAGTTATTGAGTTTTGTATACCACCTGATGATGATACATGAATACCTAGGTACATATACTATTCTAGCATATATTAATTGAATGAAGTATAATTGGAAACTGTTTATGGAGAGGTGCCTGAGAGGCCGAAAGGAACTCACTGCTAACGAGTCGTGGGCCCATAAGCCCACCGAGGGTTCGAATCCCTCCCTCTCCGCCATTTTCCAATTAAAAATAATTTGATATATATTTAATTAACTATGAATAAAGATAGTGAATATTTTTTCATAGATATAAATATAGTAACTATGAAAATTGTTAATTGGGGGATATCGGATACTGCTACTCTCACCGGAGACACGGATGATAAAGATGTACATAGGATATTTCTAACTAAGGGTCAGTACAACAAACTAAAGAAATATCTTAGGTAGAAACAGATGTGGAATTTGTTGACAGCTGAGGTAATTATTCTTACAATCAAGTATTAATTTTATTCTTACTTAACATGTTATACGGAATCTTAGGTGTGGTTGCTGTTCTATTTCTCGCCTTTATTGGAATCTACAATAAACTTGCGAAATTAAAGGTTATGGTAGAAGAGGCTTCCTCAGATATTGAAACGTTTCTCAAACAAAGATACGACATGATACCAAACCTTGTTGAGATGGTTAAAGGATATGCAAAACATGAAAGTGCTACGTTAGCAATGGTTACTGAAATGAGGACAAAAGCAATGTCTGCAGGTACTCTCCCTGAGAAAATGAAACTAGAAGAGGGACTAACCAGTGCTATCTCAAAAATCTTTGCTGTTGCAGAAAACTATCCAGACTTAAAAGCCAATACCAATTTCATTCAACTTCAAACAACCTTAAAAGAGCTTGAAGAAGGAATTCAGAAATCCAGAAGGTACTACAATGGTGCTGCAAGAGATTTCAATACATCCCTTGTTGTATTCCCAACCAATCTAATTGCTCAGCTCTTCGGATACAAGAAAGTAGATTTCTTTGAAGCGTCCCAAGAGGAACAGAAGAATGTTGAGGTAAAATTCTAAATACGGAATGAAGAAAATACTGCTAATATTTTTAGGTATTATTTTTTCTGTAGGTTTATTCATACCCTCCTTAGCATATGGGCAAAATCCTCAGATTACTAACTCCCCCTCTGTATATAAGCCTGAGGTAGTTGAGAAGTTTGAAATCAGTTTATCTCTTCAAACAAATTCAGATATTAGGATAAAAGAGAGGATTCACTACTACTTCTCAACCCCAAAGCATGGAATATATAGAAATGTCCCTATTAACAAAAGAAGTGAAGGGAACCGTCTCAAAACACCTACTAGCATCAAAATAAACTCAATCTTGTATTACCCTAGCGATAGCCCTGCTAGTATTGGCAATTCATATTCTAAAGAGGTAAATCTTAACGATGAAGTCGTTTTAAGAATTGGAGATGCAGATAGGACAATTACTGGTCTTTATATTTATGAGATCGACTATACCGTGAAAAACGGAATAAACTATTTTGAAGACCATGACGAACTGTATTGGAACATAATTGGTACTGGATGGACAGTTCCAATTAACAGCGTCGAGGCAAAGATAAATGTTCCAGGAGTAATTCAGGATACAGTTTGCTATACCGGAGTTTATGGCTCTACAGGTACTAATTGCCAAATTACAAAAGAGTCCGACACCTCTCTTCTATTAACCAATACCGCACCACTAAGAGAAAATGAGGCTATTACAATAGCCGTATCAATGCCAAAGGGTTCTATTGTTGATGTCCTAGAAAAAGAGAATGAAAATATTAAAAGAAATAATATACTGTATTCATCTTCGCTTCTTCTTATTCCTCTCTTCTACCTATTTGGTTCTAAGCTCAAAAGCCGTAAAAAAACTGTAGCACCATCTTTTACCCCTCCGAAAGGTTTAAATCCACTTGTAGCCAGTTATTTACTATCGAAAGGACGACTTAGAAGTAAATATATCACTGCAGAGATTATCTATTTAGCTATTCAGAGATTTATTGATATAGAGCAAAAGAAAAGGAAAGAGTATATTTTGCGTAAGACTATTCTTGAACCAATAATTCCCCATCCTTCATCTGAAAAGCTTTTTGATTTGTTGTTTGGTTCTTTAGATGAAATTAGTACAAAGAGTAAAACGTCTAATCTATATGGCTATGGTCCTACGATTTGGGAGCAAACACGATTAGATGCTGTAAATAATGGGTTTGTAGATGAGAAGAAGACTAAAAAAGGATTATTATTGGCGTTTTTAGGTATCTTATCATTAGGTGGTGCTCCTGTGGCCCTTGCATTAATGCTTGTTAATGGTTCAATTTTTGCTGCATTATCTTTATTTGTTACCGGTATCTCGATTTTTATTATCTCCGTTTTCTGGGATTTTAGATCAGAGAAAGGGAATGATGCTTACTATGAACTTCTGGGTCTTAAGATGTATATAAATACAGCAGAGAAGCATAGGATTGAATTTCACAATGATCCAGATAAGTTTAGAGGTGTTTTCGAGTCTCTCCTTCCTTATGCCATATTATTTGGTTTAGAGAAGAAGTGGATGAATGAGTTTAAAGACCTCTACACTACCCCTCCAGATTGGTACACAGGAGATATGTCTACATTTAATAGTATGGTACTTTTGAACTCTGTATCGAATATTAGTTCCACAATAGCAACTCCTGTTGATTCAGGTGGCAGTTTTAGTAGTGGAGGGAGTGGTTTTAGTGGTGGCTCAAGTGGTGGAGGTGGAGGAGGAGGTGGAGGTGGAAGTTGGTAGTATTGCTAACATACATATATTATATAACTGTCCTATCGTTTTTATAGCTAGCATTGTATAATTTGTTGAATTCAGGAATTAAATAAACCATTACTAGCATATGGAACAAATCTTTAACGAATACCTTTCAGCTATTTCCAAGAAATATTCCCATGAGGAAACTTCCGAATATGGGTATAGAACTGACTTTGAAATACTTCTCAACAAGGTTTTTGATAATGTAAAAGTAAAAAAATTCAACAAAAGAATTGATCATGACGCGAAAGCTATTGATGGGAACAAACCAGATTTCGTTCTTTTTAACGGTGAAATACCAATTCTTTACATAGAAGCAAAAGATATTGGTGTTTCATTAGACAAGATAGAAAATTCTGACCAAATGCGTAGATATTATGGTTATGCGAACCTTGTACTAACTGATTATATCGAGTTCAGATTCTACAGAAATGGTATTAGATATCAAGATCCAATAAAGATCGCAGAGAATGACAAAAAGCATAGAACGATCTCAGCAATACCTTCAAATTTTGAGCATGTTGCACAAACATTAATAGAATTTATAGAATCATACAAAGAACCTATAAAGTCTGGTGCGCACCTCTCGAAGATAATGGCAGGAAAAGCACAAAGAATTAGAGACAATGTAAAAGAATATCTTAAAGAGGGTACAGAGATAGCAAAAGTATATGAAATGCTTAAGAAATTACTTGTTAGTGATCTTTCAATAGATTCCTTCGCAGATATGTATGCGCAAACATTGGTATATGGGCTATTTGCAGCAAGATACAATGACGAATCACCAGAAAGTTTTACAAGACAAGAAGCAAGAGATTTAATACCACAGTCTAATCCACTTCTAAGACATTTTTTTGATCATATAGTAGGGCCGGATTTTGATAAAAGGTTAGAATATATCGTCAATGAATTATGTGAAGTTTTCTCACATGCTGATGTAAAATATTTATTAGAAGAGTATTTTGAAAAGAAAGAAGGGAAAGATCCAATTATTCATTTCTATGAAGATTTTTTGCAAGAATATGACCCTGAATTAAGAAAAAGAATGGGCGCTTACTACACTCCCCTCCCAGTTGTAAACTTCATTGTAAATTCAGTAGACACTATTCTTAAGAAAGATTTCAATCTTCCAAATGGTTTAGCCGATACTTCTAAATCTGCAGATGGGAAACATATCGTCCAAGTATTAGATCCTGCTACTGGTACAGGTACTTTCATTAGTGCCGTGATAAACCTCATATATAAAAAGATTCTAGATTCAGGTCAAAAAGGTAGATGGCCTTCATATGTTCATCATGATCTTTTACCTCGTATTCACGCTTTTGAACTTATGATGGCTCCATATACCATTGCCCATCTTAAACTTAGTATTGCTTTTAAAAAGACAGGGTTTATACATTTCAACAAGAGATTGGGAATATATTTAACTAATGCATTAGAAGAAGGGATTAAACAGGAAGATCTATTTTCTTTTGGTTTTGCATCAAGTATTACAGAAGAATCTAAGGAAGCAGAAAAGATTAAGAAAGACACTCCTATTATGGTTGTGTTAGGAAATCCTCCGTATAGTGTTAGCTCGTCCAATAAAGGAGAATGGATTACAAACCTAATAAAGATATACAAGCAAAATTTGGACGAGAAAAATATTCAACCTCTTTCTGATGACTATATTAAATTTATAAGATTCGCAGAGTCTTATGTTGAAAAAAATGGAAGCGGAGTCGTTGCAATGATTACTAATAATTCCTTCATAGATGGGATTATCCATCGTCAGATGAGAAAGCATTTGTTAGAGACCTTTGATGATATATATGTTTTAGATTTACACGGGAATTCTAAGAAGAAAGAAGTATCTCCTGATGGTAGTAAGGATGAGAATGTATTCAATATTATGCAGGGTGTGAGTATTAATATTTTTGTAAGGAAAAACAAAGAAAAAAAAGTATTGGGGAAATTACATCACATGGATTTATATGGTTCGAGAGAAAAGAAGTTTGAGTATCTTAATAAGAAAAAGACTGATTGGAAGATATTAGATTGTGAGGTACCATACTATTTCTTTGCACCAAAGAACTTTAGCTCCATAAATAAATATAACAATTATTTCAAAATAATAGATTTGTTTCCGCTTCATAATATGGGACTAGCAACAGGAAAAGATGAGAAATATATTGGGTTCTTACCAAAAGATCTGGATTTGTCCATGCGAGAAAAATTAAAAAAAATCCATTATCGCCCATTTGATGATAGATATGTTTATTATGATACGAATACAATACAGCGAGCAAGGCTTAAGTTAATGAGAAATTATATTTTGGGAAATAACCTAGGTATAAATATTGTAAAGCAATCAAAATTAAATGGTGTTGAAGTCTTAGCATCAAGGTATTTGGTAAACCGCGATTTGATTACTAACCACACATACAGTTGTCCTCTATACCTCTACTTTGATGATGGGACCAAAACCCCTAACCTAAACCCTGAGATAGTATCTAAAATAGAAGAAATAGTAGGTAAAACTACACCAGAAGATATCTTTGATTATATATATGCAGTATTACATAGTCCTACATATAGAGAAAAATACAAAGAATTCTTAAAGATAGATTTCCCTAGAGTACCATATCCTAAAGATAAAGAATCATTTAAAAAATTAGTAAAGATAGGTACAGAATTAAGAGAACTACACCTAATGGAATCACCAAAGATAAATAAATATATAACTACATACCCTATTGATGGGACAGATACGGTAGAAAAAGTAGTATACAAAGATGGGAATACATATATTAATGATACTCAATACTTTGGTAATGTTCCTGAAGTAGTTTGGAACTTTTATATTGGTGGTTATCAACCTGCACAGAAATGGTTAAAGGATAGAAAAAGAAGGGTATTAACTAATGAGGATATAGAGCATTATCAAAAAATAATAGTGGCATTGAAGGAGACGGATAGGATTATGAAAGAAATAAGCAAAATCAGTTTATAAAAGTCCCCATCTTCAAAGATTCTTACACAAATTATCCCTAAATTCCTCTTCTGTTCTAATAAAAATGCCCTTTTTAAGATGCTCCTCATGAAATGTCCCATAATCTAAAGCATTTGTGATTTGAAGAAAAATCTCCTCTTCTTTTTCCTCTAAATTCTCGTACCCAAGTTCTTTTAGTAATGCGTTACAAATAAAAATATGGGACTTTGATTCTGCATCAAAGATATAAGTATAATCCTCATCCCCCTTCCCATTAATACAACTAACCGAATCTTTTATTTTAATTTCCATAAAATTGATGTAATAAAATTAATTACATATATATAATTATACCATCTAAGAATTACTCGGAAGAAAAGGGATTTACACGTCCTCTCCCCTATAAAATGCAAAAACCCCACTCGGTAAATATCTATTAAATAGATAAAAACTTTGTGGGGTAAATGCACCTTTTAATCAAGAGTTATTATTTTTCACCTTCAACAGGTACTTCCGGAACGGTAGTAATGTTACCAAAATCAATTGGAATTGAAACTGGGACACTACCTCCACTTCCTACAGACAAAACAATCTGAACTCCCTCAGGGGGATTTTCAGCATAAGCGTACCAAGTCATTTGGGTAGCAATTTGTGCCTTAGCACTATCATCTTTGATCCCAAGAGATTCTATTAAGTCTTTAAGACCTAAACCCCTCTCTTTAAGAATCAAATTTGCAGTTTCTACCTCATACAATTGACGCTCTCTTGCCAGTTTGGCTGCTTCCAGTAATTGAGATTCGATCGTCTTTTGCATAGATGCAGAGCTAGCTCTATCAACCTGCAGCTTCACTTGCTCAGACGTGAAGTCCCAATTTTTAAGTACTATATTAGACACAGAAACTCCCCAATCCTCAAACCAAGGATTAAGATTCTCTCTTACCTGATTGGAAACTTGAGGTCTTTCAGTTGTCAACTTCGAATAGTCGACACCTACGAAAGCCAAACTTACAACTTCCTTGGACTGGTTAGCCCAATGTGCAAGCAATTGCTCTTCTCCAGTGAAGTTGTACGCTTTGTAAATTTGCTCCCAATCCAAGATGGAGGCATCATAGTTGCCGCAGATGTCTACAGTGATTTCATATCCCTCTTTTAATGCTGGGGTATATTGTATACAAAATGGCTGTTCTTGTGCCCCAGGGTACTTGTGAATATCCCGGATCAAAGGCATCTTTGTAATCCCAGATTTTCTCACACCCCCTTGAACCTCTCCCTTGAGAGTGTTGATAACGACCCACCTCTGATTCGCTGGGACAACTCTATGAGTTGTGCTGTAGCTTAACCCAAAGACGGAACAAACCAGCATCACCGCAGGGATGATCAAAAGGGCATCAGAGCGACCCTCAAAGATTAGGGAAAGCACAAAAACTACTGCCCCCAAGAACAACAAGACAAACAGCAATGTAGCTACTCCATTTGCGAAAATTTCCATCGTAATCTCCTTTTTTGTATTTTGTATATGGACTCTTGATTATATTGACAAGGGTAATACCACCCTAAAGGAGGAGTACTATCCTTGCCAATATTAATATTTATTAAGGTGCAATATTTGTAAAGACTGTTCCTTAAAAGGAAACTTTTGGTCTTAATACAACATATTATACCAAAATTGGGCTGGGGACTCAACACTATGGGCTGTCGCCTGGGAGGCTCGGGAAAAACAGATTTCTCCCTTTTCTCATTTACTTGTCTTCTACCAAATTCTGTATCCATATTGGAAAATATCTCTCCTACATATATACTAAGGTATGGATATATATAGTATCTTGATCCTCTCTTTCTGCTTCCTGATCATTTTTGGCTCTCTCCTACATTTCACACATGATTGGATAAAGAAGGGAATTCTTCTTCACATATTCTCTGCATTAAATGAAAGTACATGGGAACACATGAAGCTACTAGTTGCACCAACAATACTGGTAGGTATATTACAATATATATTTCTAAAAGAAACCTATACAAACCTCTTTAATTCCATATTCATACTACTTCTCGTAGAAGTGACCTCAATCCCCCTACTATTTGAACCTCTCCGTTTACTTCTTAAAAAAGTCCCCTTCTCTGTAACCATCCTAATATTCATACTTTCAATATTATTTGGACTACTAACTCAGTCATACTTCCTCAAGGAGAACATATATCTCTTCCCAGAAGAGATTGCTCTTCTACTCTCTCTTGGAATAGTTGGAATATTTGCTATATTCTCCTACTACCCTCCCAAGATATTTCTCTTCAAAGACCCCATTACTGGTAAATACGGAGATGTAAAGGAACATTAATTAGGTCTTTTCAAACATTTGTGATATACTCATATCCGTTTGATTAGATTTAAACGAAATAATCGCCTCATATCCATATTAGGTTAAACATTTTTATTTTCATTTACCTCTATAGAACTGAAAATAAAATTAATAAACTTAATAATGGAAAACAATTCCACAAATAAATACGCACGTAACAATCGTTACGGCAGAAGGAGACCGTCATACAGAAGTTCTTCATACAGCAATAGTAGAAGAGGTGGTGGGTACAACAAAAGAGGAAGTAGTATAAATGTCAGCCAGCTAATAGCTAAGGCTGTATTTGAAGACCTCCCAAGCATATATGTATTAGATCATAATCTTTTAGAATTTGATTTAACAAAAGAATTAAAAAAGAATATTACATACAAAAAATATACAAGCCCAACTAAGATTCAGTATGAGGCAATACCACATATTCTCAAAGGAGAAGACATTTTAGGTATTGCAAATACAGGCTCAGGAAAGACAGCGGCATTTCTCATCCCTATGATAAACAAAGGGGTGCTAGACAGTTCTCAAAGGTTTCTAATTGTAGTACCTACAAGAGAGTTAGCAATGCAAATACAGGATGAATTTTTGCAACTTGCAAGAAATACAGGTATGAGATCTGTATTAATTATGGGAGGAAACAGTATGGGGAAACAGATAGGAGTTTTGAAAAGAGATCCTCATTTTGTAATAGCCACACCAGGTAGATTGAAAGATTTAATTGGTAGAAAAGCTATTGATTTACTTAGAATAAATAATGTAGTGCTAGATGAGGTAGATAGAATGCTTGATATGGGCTTTATCGAAGACATTCGTTTTATCATTTCGAAGTTAAATGAGAACAAACAATCTCTTTTTTTCTCAGCCACTATGAACAGAAAAAGCGAGGAGATTGCCAATACTCTACTTAAGAAACCGGTAAAGATACAGATAGAGGAAGAATCCAAAGGAAAGAATGTTGATCAAGATGTAATACGTTTAAAAGAAGGGGAGACGAAGTTTGATGTGTTGTACCAATATATTAACAAAGAGGAATTCAAGAAGGTATTGATATTTACTAGAACTAAAAGACAGGCAGATGCTCTTTCAAATAAATTAATTGAAAAAGGAATTAAGGTTAATGCATTGCATGGGGATAAAAGACAGTCGCAAAGATCAAGAATTATCGATTCATTTAAGAAAGATTACGTAAATATCTTAATTGCAACAGATGTGGCATCTAGAGGGTTGGATATAAACAATATTACACATGTCATTAACTACGATATGCCCGAAAACTATGATGATTACATTCACAGAATAGGTAGAACAGGAAGAGCTGGGAAAAAGGGGTATGCACTTACGTTTGTTTAAAGAGAGAAAGTAAGCAATTCTTTAGTTGGTAGAAATACCAAATGATTTCTCTAAAGTCAAAGAATTCTTTCCTAGTTTCCACTCTCTAATTACTGGTCCTACTAAATCCTCAATATGGTCATAGTATGCTGTAACTAGTTTTACATCTCCAGCTGTGTTGTAATACAAACCAATACTCATGGAACTCTCAACTGACCATGATTGGAGAAGCTCGTTTTGAAAACTAAAAGGTGTTAATTCTGCTTCGCCATCTTCTAACCTGTATATGAAAATATCATCAACCTGTCCTCCACGATAGCCCCCTAATGCAAGAATCTCTAAACCCTCTATTGTACTATTGCGCGGAGAGTATACAACCAAATCTACATATGATGGTGTGGACTTACCTACTCCCCATGGAACAAGGTTGAATCTCACATCAGAACGAATTAATTGATCGTTGTATTTTACCTTACAACCGTAGGGGTCTTCTGGGACTATAACCATAGAGTCTATCTCGGGACAATCCAATTCCAACCTGTATCCCCCTCTAAGAATCCATGTGTCACTTACTTTGTTTCTTTCATTCGTAAGGTAGTATTTGGGAGATGATATGAATTCGTATTCTCTTTCGAATCCATCTATTACTCCATTCCAATTAAGAATGTACTCTTCCACCCCATATGTTGACGTTAATCTTGTAGAATCTTCTTGTAGCTCTCTTTTTGATTTGTTTACTCTCGTTTGAAGGTTTGTAATTTTCGTACTTTGTATACCTATTACTGTTATCAATATTAATATTGATATGAGAAAGAGAGACATGTTTATTTCCTTTTTGAGAAATTTTGATGTGTTCATTTCTGTAATATACTTGTTAAGATCAAAGAAGGCAAGATAGAGAGAGCTAAATCTTCACTGTAAGCTTTTTGTACTATATCTCTATCTCATATTATCTCCCACATGACATTTTCCTTTCTAAAGCCCTTTCTCAATATTTTCTTTGTATTTTTTCTGTATTATTTATTTAATTTCTGTAATATCCCCGTATTATTTCAAATTGACAACCAAATATCCCTATGCAACAATATGCATATTAATTTAGGGATATACATTAATGGTTAAAAATATATTAAAAATCTCTACCTTTGTATTTTTCTTTATACTCCTTTTACCACTACACTCTTTTGCGGAACAAAAAAATATTCTTTCCCAATTACCTACAGATGAAGAGATCGATTTACAGATGGAAGAAACAAAAAAGCTAATGGAGGAGAATCTTGAAAAAGCCAAAGAGCAAGCTCCTGATACTGGAGAAACATACGAACTGTTTGAAGAGAAAATGGACGAGTTTGATACTCAGAGAGAAGAGATTCAAGGTGATATCGAGGACATTTCTAGAATGGTTGATGATGCCCCCGTAAAGAATATTGAGGACGGTATTGTGGCAGTCTTTGGAAGTATCTTTGTCTTTCTTGGAATATTGATACTCTTTGGTCTTCTTGCATTTGGAGGAATAATCCTCAACATTATTATGCTAATTGATTGTAACAAAAGGGAATTCCAAGACAAAACTCTCTGGATGGTAATACTAATCGCTGGTACACTCATGGGGTTTGGGATAATCCCAGGAATACTTTACTACTTCCTAGTTAAGAAGAAATTAGGACCCGTACAAGAGCCAGAGCCTAAGACTAAATAACTCCTACTCTATACAGCAATCCACAGCGTTTTTTACAACGTCTCCAATTTTACTCCAAAAATCATTCTTCTTTGCTTTTTTCTTCTTCATTTCCTTCTTCATTACGCCTCTTTAACTTCACTTAGATTAATAACTCCCATATTCAAAGCCCAAAACAGAGAATACAAGTTGTATGCTTTCTCAAACATATCGTAGGCCTCCTTGTTCTTTCCTCTTCCCAAGCATTTAGTACCATATTCCATAAGTCGGTAGCTACTTGCAAGAAGATGCTTAGAAATACACCATACCTCTCCCTCATACTCTTTGATAATTTTCTTAAGCAATCCCTTCCTCATATCTCTTACCTCATTTAGAAGTTCATAATACTTACTATTTCCTGTTTTCCCGCCACTAAAGAACAAATGCTCTTCGATTGAAATGAGGTTCATGATTGCAATAGACAAATCTTCATCGGCAGACAAATCAAGCTTCTCATCTTTTTTTAAAGCATCATACTTCTCAACCAATTTGTTCACATCCTCGGCAGTTACTTTTTTTCCTTTTGGCATAAACAAAAAAAGTCAATTTAAGTCTAATAGTATACTATTAAATACAAGATAATTGTAGTCAACCACAACGCTCCAACAGGTATTACAACTTTTTGATAAGGGAAATATACTTGGTCCTTGTTTTTACTCTTGAGGTAAAAGTGTAATCTCCCCGAAGCAAAAAATACAACACTCCCAATTACTACCCCTAGCAAAACCTTGTCTATTCCAAACATTTTGTTAAAAGGATGACCAATAATACCTGCCATCTTTAGAGGTATGAGAGTTAGAGCAAACATTAACGTTGCAGCACCAAAAGCCCAATATGTCTCAGTGTGCTTCTTTGCAATCTTTTTAGATTTTAGCCATTCGAAAAGCCACATACTACTAGAAACAAGAAGACCTCCGACCCAAAGTCCTACAATTAGATCATCTATACCCAATGATCTTGAGAATCCTACTCCTGCGCCCACAGCGATGGTACATAGTGGACATATGGCGTATGTTTTGGAAGCAAAAAACAAAGGAGCTAGCAAAAACAATATTAAGGTGTATACCTTTTTTGATTTTTTTGCATCTTTCTTTCTGCTTGTCTTCATATTCTGTCTGTAGTATCCGAACAAAACGAGCACAACAAGAAAAAGAGATACAATTCCAATCATTATCTCTGTATTTCTTTTGCCTTCAACCAAATCTATTTCCTCAATTGAGCCATTGACATCTTTTCCTTCAACCATACCGTTTAGTTTTTCCATTATGGGGTCAACTCCTTGATAGCATTTTCCATCAACAAAAAGCATTGGAATCCCCGCTTGCTGAGGATTAATATTACACTCTTTAATTTTTTCCTCAAACTTAGGTAAGTTCTCCTTGTTTTCCTGTAGCTCAATTTCAACAATATCTATCTTCTCATCTAGTTTCTCTTCAGAAATTTTTTCTCTTACTGTATGACAGTATGGACATGTGACCCCCCAAAAAAGAGTTACTTGCTCCTTTGCAAAAGAAGGAATCGGAAAAAGCAAAACAAAAAGAATTCCTATGAGTAATTTTTTCAAATGAATGCTGTAAAAAATAATATAGCTTATTATTTTACCATATCCCAAATTTTTAATTTGGGTTATACTGAAATAATAAAATTATATTAAATATTTTATGGACGAGAATTCAAATAATACTCCTTTGGACGGTACGATTGTTAAGGAGAATAATCAAGTAAACATAGCTGGGGAGGAAGCAATTGCCGAGGTTGAGAAGAAGAAGACAAAGGGTAATAAAGGGTTAATGGTAATAATCTTCATATTGTTTTTTGCTGTTATTGCAATGGGAACTTACATCTTTATTAAGGAAGGATACTTTACAGAAAAGAACCCCACCAATACTATAGAAGAAGAGGAAGAAAAGAAAGAAGAAGAAACTGTAAAGGAACCTGAATTAGTAAAATTTCAAGGTGAGTATCTTACCACAGAAATACCACAAGGATGGAGTATTAAAGAGTTTAAAAATGGGGAAGAAAGCGACATGGTTACCGAAGGGGTTCAGTATAGTGGGTTGACAAAATTTGAGATCTCTCACGAAAGCAAGAATATCTTTAGACTTGAAATACTTGATGGGGTTGGGAGTGTAGGATGCTCTCAAATTGTTCTTTTTAAAGACTCCCCAGAAGACTTTGAAGAGAAACAGAATCAACAAAATGAAGAAATCGGAATACAAGCTAATGTCCTTGACTATACAGACACAAAATATTCTGAGATCTCTCTGTTTGGTACAGAACTCAGAAGAGTTGAAACCAAAGTATTCTATGATACTGATAGAAGTACTAATACTTTTGAGGCTCAATGTGAAAGTAACTGGTTAGTACTAAAAGGGCTTGAAGAAGTAAGTCCTGTGCCACTTTTTAATGTGTGGATTTCTCAAGATGCAAGTGAAGAGGAACTTACTGCTTTAGATTCAATTCTTGGAAGTTTAGATTTTGCTAAGTAAGAATTCTTTACAATTGACACACTCTCGATTACCTCGTATATTAAATATGTACTTAATTTTATTTAATATATTTTTCTATGAGTAGAAAAAGATACGAGGGCTTCTCACTTATCGAGATCCTTGTTGTTGTAGCATTGATCATCATTCTTGCTACAATAACAATTGTTGCTATCAATCCTGGAAAGAACTTCAAGGATACTAGAAATGCACAGAGGAGCTCAGATGTGAACTCAATCCTAAATGCGGTTACACAGTACACAACTGATAGGAATGAGCTCCCAGAAGGAATAAAATCATGTGACGATGTTGATGGTCCTTCATCGATTGGTACGGAGGGTATTGACCTCACAATTCTAACAGCTGAGGATCAAGACTACATTGTCTCAATCCCAACAGATCCAACAAATGGAACAGATGCTATTACTGGCTACACAATTTGTACAGTAGGTACAAGGATTCAGATTGCTGCTCCAAGGGCAGAGGGAAAAGTAATTTCAGTAAGAAGATAGGTTCTTACTAGATAACGTGTTTTGTGTATTTAAAGTGAATATCAGATAGCTCTTAGCTGTCCTAGGGTTATGATTGAACTACTAGAATTAATGGATGATGTGCTCAAGAAGAAGATTAATATATCTGACTTTCTTGATGCTTTAATCCTAGATGCCCTAAAGAGCAGAGCTTCTGATATTCACATAGAGTCAAAAGAAGACAATGCACTTTTAGTACGATACAGAGTTGATGGTGTACTAAGAGACACAATTTCCATTGGCCCAGAATTAAAAGAAAGCTTACTCTTTATTATCAAAGTAAGAGCTAAGTTAAGAACAGATGTTCATCTAACACCTCAGGATGGAAAAATTCCTTTTGAATTCAAAAAATCCTTAATCGATGGAGAACCAATATCCAAGGAAGAGAACGAGAAAGAGGAAGAAGAAAAAGAAGCAGAAGAGACAAAAGAGGAAGAGAAGCCAAAAAAGAGCAGATGGGGTAAAGACGAAGAAAAAGAGAAAGAAAAGGAAATCAAAAAGACATTAAACCGTTTAGAGGCATTTCAATCTCTAGAAAAAGACACATACAATGTTGATGCAAGAGTATCAATATTGCCTGTGACTTTTGGTGAGAAAGTTGTAATAAGGTTGCTCACTCAAGCCAATAAGTCGTACTCTATGTCTGATTTAGGTTTCAGTAACCATGATTTAGAATTCCTAGAAAAATCATACAGACAACCGTACGGACTCATCCTCATAACTGGCCCAACTGGAAGTGGGAAAACAACAACCCTCTACTCTATCCTTAAAATTCTAAACACTAGAGAGGTTAACATTACCACTATTGAAGACCCTGTTGAATACAGTATCGATGGTGTAAACCACATACAGATAAATGTGAAAAGTGATTTAACATTCGCCACAGGATTAAGGTCTATTCTAAGACAAGATCCAAATGTAATCATGGTCGGAGAGATTAGAGACACTGAGACCGCAAGAATTACTGTAAACTCAGCATTAACTGGCCATCTAGTTCTCTCTACTCTTCACGCAAATGATTCCGTAAGTGCCATCCCAAGACTTGTGGATATGGGGATTGAGCCATTCCTGATAGCCTCTACATTGAATATTGTTGTAGCTCAAAGACTTGCAAGAAGACTTTGTAAAGAGTGTAAAAAAGAGTATGTACTAGAAAAAGATGAAGAGAACAAAGAGTTACTTAAATTACGACCTGACCTACAGAAATTTGTTAAACCCTCTCAAAAACTTTACAAAGCTGTAGGCTGCGAGAAATGTAACAACACTGGATACTCTGGAAGAGTCGGAATCTATGAGTTGTTGTATATAGATAAACCTTTAAGGGACACCATTATTTCTAACCCTTCAATGGATGCAATTCTGACAACAGCTAAAAAGGGTGACTTCAAACTCATGGTTGAAGATGCAGTAAGTAAATTAACAGATGGTATGATAGATATAAAAGAATTAATAAGAGTTATTGCAATAAAAGATTAATGAAAGAAGAAAAGGAACAAACTAAAAAAGAAGAATTAGTGGAAGAAGTTAAAAAGGAAGAAGCCGTTAAGACCAAAGAGACAATAGGGGAGGAAAAAACAAGCCAAATTCAGATAGAGGACAAGAAAAAAGCTAAGCTACTAAAAACTTTACAGAGTTACAAGATTAAAGTCCCTACACTACTAATTTCAATTAAATCCCTAGCTGCCCTATTAAAAGCAGGAATCCCATTGTCAGAAACGATTGAGACCATCTCTGGACAATCAAGTGATCAAAATTTAAATAAGATATACGACTATATATCCAACGAAGTAAAAAAAGGCGTAAGTTTGGCTAAAGCTATGAATCTATTTCCGAAAGTATTCCCAAGAACAATATCCTCTGTTGTCGAGGCTGGAGAGAAAGGTGGCTCCTTAGAAAAAAACTTAATATTTGTTGCGGAGACAATTCAAAAAGAATGGGAGATAAACAAAAAACTCAAAGGAGCAATTATCTACCCAGTCATAATTGTGGGAATGACTCTAATGGAATTTCTTGGAATGATCTTTATCGTTCTTCCTAAACTTGAAACAATGTTTGAGGCTTTTGAGAATATTCCTAAATTCACTCTCTTCATAATGAGCGCCTCAAAGTTCATTAGAACAAATTGGATGTATATATTTGCAATATTAGCAGTCATTATTACCTTAATTATTCTTTATCTTAAAACAAAATCTGGTAAAAAATTCCTCGGATGGCTTGCAATACATTTCCCAATCCTCAAAAAACTCTTTATCGCAAACATTCTTGCTTCCTTTTCAAGGACATTAAGCGTCCTTCTAGCAAGTGGAATTCCTCTAGAGCAATCAATGGAAATCGCTTCTGCCACGACAAGTAATTCCATCTATGCAGGGATCTTAAAAGAAATACACCAAAGTATCCATGATGGGAAAGATCTCTCCATCTCACTTGCTGAATATCCTAAATATTTCAACACCTCTTTCGTAAAAATGGTGGATATCGGTGAGGTAAGTGGCTCTTTGGAAGATAATCTCATGTACCTTCACGAATTCTACTCAGAAGAAGTAACTGAAATGAGCAACAATATTGTTACATTCGTAGAACCTCTTCTTCTAATTTTGGTAGGAGCAATAATTGGGGGTCTGGGAATTACTGTTCTCATGCCAATCTATCAATTAATGGGTACTATCAATGGTTAGGAAAAAATTAAAAACAAAAGATTTGAAAGGCTTCTCTCTCCTTGAAATTATCCTTACTCTGGGGCTTTTACTTCTAATTTCGGCATTAACATTCCCTACAACTCTTGGAAATGTCCAAAAATCAAAGATAAAGGGGTACGCTTCTCAGATAGCTTCCGATATCTACTATCAACAACAAAGAGCAAAAAGCAAAAATATCTCAACAGGGATATATTTTACCAACGGAAGATATTACCTTTTTGATGGGGACTCCTTTGATACAGGAACAGAAAAAGACGAAAAAGTTCTTCCTAAAAACACATATATTTCTTCAACAGCATTAACAACTGATAACTCAATTCTCTTCCCAAATGACTCTTTCAAGCCAGTATCTTTTGGAAACATATATGTTGGAATAGGTTCGCAATCAGTTAAAGTAAGTATAAATGAGGAGGGGTTGATAGAATATGAATAAAAAGAAGAAAAAATTGGAAGGTTTTAGCTTAACTGAGATAGTTCTCTCTATTGGACTTTTTGCGGTTATATCTTCTTTTCTGATTTTCTTGATGGTAGATGCCACAAGAGCATATGAAAATATTGAGAAAAGGACAAATGCTGCAAATTTAACGAGGGATATATACTCCGCTCTAAAATTTGTTAAATCTGAGGAGTGGTTTGGTATTTCCAAAGAAACAGATGGAGGAGAAAGGCATATCGAGTTTGTTGACGGAACGTACAGTATAGCTGAGGGTCCTGGAGTTCAAAATTCTTTAAACTACTTTTTTACCATCTCGTATGCCTACAGAAATAACTTGGGGGAGATAGTCAGCGAGGGTGGCACGCTAGATCCTCATACAAGAACTGTAGATATTAATATCCAATGGAGAGATAGATTGGGGAAACTTTACACACTTACTCCAAAGCTATTTTTAAATGACTGGAATATTAATTCAGTTGTATTTACTTCAAAAGCAGATTTTGACCTAGGGACATATACCGATACCCTAGCACAAGAGACATATGGAGGAGAATTAAGGCTTGCCCCCCAAAGGTATTTTGATTGGTGCAGGCCATCTCTTAGTACATATGCTTTTGACCTGCCAGGACAAGGTGTAGCAAAAACAATTTCTACCCATGGGAATACCATATATATGGGAACAGGGGACAACGCTTCAGGTCTCTCTTTTGTAAAGGCGACAGTAACAGAGAATTCAAATGGAGAACCAATATTAACAGTAAATGGGAATGTCGATCTTGGAAAAACCAATGATATACAAGCTCTCCCTGATGGATATGCATTAATTGGGTCAGACACAAACTCAAAGGAGGTGTCTATCATAAGTACAAATATTTCTCCCTATCAGGAGGTCGGATGGTATGATTTGTCTGGGAATGTTGATGGCCAACATGTCGCAGGATATGGGAATATTGGATTTGTAAGTTACAGAAACAATGTAACACTCTTTGATATTACAGTAAAAACAGGATCAAGAAGTACATTAAGATCTGTTTCTGTAGGAGGCGGAGGAGCTTTGGTAACTGATTTGTATGTTGATGAAAATTTCATGTATGTCACTGTAAGTGGTGATACTTACAACCTAAAAGTTTACACTTATTCTCCCACAATTACGCTAGTAGGCAAAGCAAATTTGGGAAGCATTACCCCTACTGCCCTCTTTATCTCCCTAGACAAGAACAAAGCATATGTAGGGACAAGCACAAATGCTGGACACGAATTCTATGTCCTTGATATCTCAAACAAGTATACAGAATACCCACTTGTTTTCTCATACGAACTAGGGACACTTGCTGTAAGCTCAATTACTGCGGTAGAGAACAGAGTTATGATTGGAGGAGAGGGTGGGTATGGAAACCCAGACTACATTGTACTTGATATCTCCACAGGGACCTCAGCCACTCAATGTGGGCAATTGAGTATCTCAACATCAATCAATTCCATGGATTTAGTAATTCTTGGAGAACACCTTTACACATATGTACTTACATCAGATTCAACAAATGAGCTCAAAGTAATTGAAGGAGGAAACGGAGGCGGAGGAGACGATGGTTATGGATATCTTCCTTCTGGTCAATATCTGTCAAAAATTTTAGATACTACCTCCGAAACTGCCACTTTTTACACTTTAACTTTAGATACCGAAATTCCAGTAGGTTCTGAATTAAAAATTCAACTAAGGGCAAGCTCCTCAGCTACAATGGAAGGAAGCACTTGGGTGGGACCAGACAACACCCCGGATACTTACTACTCAACCACAGGCATTTACTACCTTACTGCTCCACTCCATGGAAGATATTTCCAGTACAAAGCTGACTTTGTTTCAAATACGGATACAACATCTTTACTTAAGGAACTCTCTATTAGCTATGAAAAGTAACAAATTAAAAGGATTAACATTGTTTGAAACGGTTCTCTACATAGGGCTTACTGCTTCAATCATGATAATAATTGTTTCATTCATGCTCTCCGCACAAGAATCAAGCCAGAGAACAGCAAGTAGAGTTCTTGCCCTGCAATCTTCTTCTTTCGTAATCCAGCATATACAGGACACATTCAGCAAAACTTTAAGTATTAATACAACCAATACAATATTTAACAACGACTCTGGAGTTCTCTCAGTAATGCTCAAAGATGGGGAAAAGATATATCGTTTGGAAAATTCTAGAATCCTTTACAACTCTATTCCCATTACACCAAGTAATATACAAGTAATAAAGATGTATCTTGAACCAGTGACAAATCGAAAAAATGAAGTAGTTGCAACAAAGATAACTGTTGAGATTGTATCGGGAAGCAAGTATAGCCAATCAAAAACGATAAGTTTTTTAGCAATAATTAGATAACAATGAAAAAAGGATATATTGCACTAACAACCGTATTAATAGTATTACCAATCCTTCTTCTAACAGGAATTGATTTAGTTTACAAAAATATTGGACTACTCCTTACAAGCAAAATGACCTATGACAGTAACATACTCCAAATAAATGCTGAGACCTGCCTTGAAGAAAGTGTATACAAAATTAAAAGAGACCACCTCTTTGTTGGAGTATTCTCAATGACTCAGGAAGGTTGGAGTTGCAATTCAATAATAGCTGAGAAGGTTGGAGAACCTGGAGTTAAACTTTTGAGCATAACAGCAACAGATGATTCAGATAATTATGTAAATATCCTAAAAGAATTAAATGTTAATTCGGACCCATTTGAAATTTCAAATATTTAAAGAGAAATTAAAAATCGAAGAGATCATAAGTATCACAGTATTTATTCTAGTACAGCTTTTTGCAAGCTTTAAAGTCCTTCTCAATTCCACCTGTTCTTTTAAAACAGTATTTATCCTTTTGATTCTTCTTCTCATATTTACCCTGCTCCTCTTTCTCGCATTAAAGGATTTCAAAACGATGGAGGTAGATCAAAAGGTGTCTCTTTATCTAATTATCACCCTCTTACTTTTGAATGTCTCTTTTTTTCTAGTTAAAGGAAGTACTTGGGGACTTGAAGTAACAAGAAATTACTTCTATCTCCCTTATGAGAATTTAATTGGAGCTATTATATTAGGTCTGATATTTCAATTGATTGTTGTAATTACTAAAGAGAAAGGACTAGGACAAGGAGATGTTAGGATTGCAATTATCTGTGGTCTTTTAATTGGGAGTAGTAATTTAATACTTTGGCTATATATTACTATCTTTACTGCTTTAATCTATGGTTTGATACTTGCTTACAAGAAAAAGAGGTTTAAGGGATTAAAAATACCCTTTGTTCCATTTATGGTGCTTGGTATTATCGTTGTGCTACTTCTTTCGCTTTAATCTATTCCTCCTTTGTCCCTTCTTTGATTCCTTTTGCAATTTCTTTTCCTACTTCGCCCAATGAAGGCGCAATCTTTTCCAAACCTTCCTTAGCCACAGGCATACTCTGCTGTACTGAGAAAGCTGAAATCTCTCTTCTCTTGGAAAAGAGAAATACCATGAAAGAGACTACAAATGATGCAAAAATGATAAAACCACCTATCATATAGAAAGGAGAGTATTTTACTTTCTTTACAATTGAATCCGACTTCTCTTTAAAATCTTCAAAAACCTTCGATTCTTCAAATGACCCAACTCTTAAACTGCCTAACTTTATATCTTTCTCCTCTATTTGATTTGAGAGTCTGTAGTATTCCTCAGAAAAGCCGTTTTGTGTAAATTCTTCAGCCTTTTTTGCTTCTAAAGGAGCTATTTCATTTTCTAAAGCCTGAATCTCTGCCTTAATATCCTCTTCACTTTTCTCTTCTTCCTTCACAACTGCTGGTGTTGTTTTTTCATTGGATTTGAAAAATCCATACGCTATTAATCCTCCCCCTATTAAGAGACCCAATATTAATATGACAATTGATATTTTAGATAACTTTTTTACAACTTTTTGATATTTTTCCTCGTTGAGATATTTTTTATCTTCCATTTAGATTAATATTAATTTATTAGTTTAATATACCTAAATTATTGGCTTTATACAATTAAAGGCAGGATAGACGTTGACGGTGAAGGAATAAAGATATATGATTTTTTTATTAAATTAAACAATAATTAAATGGACCAAGAGGAAACAAAAAAAACGATAAAAGCTATCGGATGGATTGTTTTTATTATCTCTATAATTTTCCTACTTAGGCAGATAGTCTTTATCGCCGGGCAATTTATATACTACGATGTATATACTTCTGAGAGCATATCTACAATAGATATTGTCTACTTCTCTGCTTCTATTTTTGTTTCCATCGGAATATTTATATTTGGGAACAAGCTTAGAAAAGACAAACTTGAAACTCCTAAAAGTACAGAGAAAATATTTATTTACTCAATAATACTTACAATTGTTGCTATTATTGCTGAATTTCTGATGTTTGATGATTCTTTGCCAATTATCCCAATCTTACTAGTTCCTGTTTTGATAAAAGGGCTTATAGATGTAAAAAAGTTAATTACAAAAGAGAAATAGTTTCCACATTTAAATCTTTACAATGTGGAGACGATGGGAATTGAACCCATGTCCAAAAGTGTCATCTAGCACCATATACAAACATATCTACTCTTGTTTAGTAAGACATACCTAAAAGATTAGACAAAAAGTACATCTCCTCAGTTATATTTTTCAATCTACTACCCTACTGACCTGATAGAAGACCATACCCTAATAACGACTGTCTTACATCCCTCATTAGGGAAAAGGATAAAAGACATTAACCGAAATTAATCAGTTAAACTTATGCAAAGTTATAGTTATAAAGTGGAGCTGAAACAGCTGCTTTTAACTGCTCTGCAAAAGCGACGATTTTATTTTTTACACTTATAATGTGTGTTAAGAATAACGAACTTAACAAACGGTTTGTGATAACTAGAATCAAGCTTCTGTCGATAGCCTGACGTCCCCATATTTGTAAAGAACATTAGTATTATACCATTTTTTCAAATTTCACTCAACCAGAACTTTGTCTAAGTTAGTTTCTTTTCTCAAAATATTTATCAAACTTATCCATAAATTCTGAGAATGGCATCTTGAAAATAATATCTCCATCCTTAGGACCCTCTATTGGATAAGAATCAAATCCATTTGGTGTATCAAAACCCTCTGGATCAACAAATATAATTTGAAGACCCTTCTCTCTTGCTTGTTTTTGAACCATTCTCCTATCTGCATGAGAACCAAAACAAATTAATGATTTTGCTTTTGGATCAAAATCAATCTTTGGTAAATACCTCTTTTTGTCATATATTCGCAAAATAAATTCTGGAATATCTAATCTCTTAACTAACCTATCAAAATTGTTGTTGTATACAGTTCCTACAAACAAACCTTTGTCATAATACTTTTTAAACTTCAAATATGCATCAGAGTGTTCAGATGTAAGACATAGAATGGGGACTCTTGAAAACTTTTTATACATCTCAAGAGGATTCTCGATAATTTGCAATATCAAATAATCCATATCAGCGAAGTAGAATTTGTGAGTTAGGTGATTCTGAACTTTGTAAGTCTCGTGCATTCCATGTAGAGGAGGAATTCCAACCTCAATTGATGGCCCACAACCCATTTCCACCTGTGCGGGGAGATACTTCTCTATCAATTTTACATCAGTTGCATACAAAGGATTCTCCCTTTTATCTGGAATTCTAAACATCTTTGTAGAATGTTCCCACATTCTGTCATAGTGACTTTCAAACTCATTTCCCTCAGAGTAAACAAATATGTCTAATGAACGATAGCCTGCGGGGAACGAGACATTACCTTCTTTATTTTTGGGATGATCATCAAAATACTTAAATTCAATCAACAGATTCTCTTTCTTGTAAAGACCTTTCTCTGCTTCTACGAAACCGTTTTTCTTTAATGCCTCATATATCTTGTTTGCGTATATCTCAAGTTCATTACTTGGTAACGTATTCGAAACACAAAGATAAGCATCTGCTACCGCAAGATATTCTTTCTGTCCCTCCGTTAAGACTGTATAGTGGTCTACAAAGTGAACATACCTTTGAACATGAATTTACCATCCTCTTCTACAAAATACTTGTTAAATCTTTCCTTTTGCTCTTTTGAAATCTCTAAAACTTTTAGGGGGAACATATTTAATTAATATTAAATTAATCCCCCATTATATCACCACAAAGGAAAACTACTACTTTCTTCGACTGTACTCCCACATACCAATAGCTGTTGCGACTGAAAGATTCAAAGAGTCTATCTTCTCTGAGTGTGGAATATATATACTCTCTCCGAAATCTTTGAAACCGGCATCTAATCCCTTACCCTCATTCCCCTGCACAAATGAAAAAGGTTCTTTAAAATCAATATCAAGAATATTCTTTGCTCCATCCAACATAAAGGGATACAAATTGTGTGCCTTGTAAGCCTCTGTATACCCCTTAAAACTCTCAAAATACTTAAAGTTGATTCCAAACAACGCCCCCATCGTAGACCTGACAACAAGAGGATCAAAAATATCTACACCTGGTTTAATAATTGCAAGATTTCTAAAATCAAAACCAATCATTGTTCTAATTATTGTCCCTAAATTACCCGCATTACTTGGATTTACAAGAACAATATGGTTCTCATTCTGTTCTAAAATACATTCATATTTCTCAAAAACACCCACCACATATGTATTCTCTTTATAAGCTATCTTGTCAATCAATCGGTTATTTTCTTCAAATGAAATATTTTCTTTTTTACAAATCTCTGAAATTTCAGATATCCCATCACTTTGTAATCCCTCACTCTTAACAAAAATCTTAAGTACTTTCTCCTTTCGGTATTTTAAAAGATCAAGTACAGGATATGCACCAAATGCATACGAAAAATCATACTTCTTTTGATATCTTTTTAATTTTGGTAATTGCATTTATTCTCCTTTCTTAAATTTTCCCTCTATTATCTCATTTCTAAGTTCATTTGCATAACCAAGAAGAAGAGCGATATATGCAAAGACTTGGGAGAATATTAGTGGAAATACTTTACTGTTAATGCCGTGAAAAATTGCTATTAAGGAAAGAGTGCAAGAAAAAATATTCCAGTAAACAAAATCATTCAAATACCAATACTCCTTTGAAAAGAGCTTTCTCCTGTTACAAAAGAGTGAAATCATTACCAAAGAAATAGAAAGTAGAGAGGGAAGGAAGAGAAGAGAGGTTGCTTCTTTGAAAGAGAAAATCTCTTCAGAAGGGACGATCTGATTAAGAAAAACAAACATAGGAATGATTGTCAAAAATACTAAGGTTTGAATTGTCCAGTGTGTTTTATCTATTTCTTTTTTCATCTTGTATACGGAGAGAGAGGGATTCGAACCCCCGGTTTGGAAAACCAAACAAAGCTTTTCGAGAGCTTCCCTTTCAACCACTCAGGCATCTCTCCAATATCCATCATTATACCACGGAAATCTAAATGCTAACTAACTCCCTTTCCAAATTTCTCCTTGCATCCTGTTCAAATTCTAAAAACATTTCATCTGTGTAAAATATTCTTGGTTTTGAAAGAATTGATTGGAGAAATACTCTTCTACCATTCTTGAATACTTCACTAGGAATTTCAGAATACTCTTTTTTAATTCTTTCAAATATCTTGCTGTATTCCTCAAAACTACCTCCCAAAGACATAAGGTCTGAATCTAAAAAGATTTTGGTGTCATAATTAGAATGTTTTGCCGTAATCTCGTGCTTTTTCGTAAGAAGAATTAAATCTGCTACTTTCTCAACAAGATCTTCAGATACTCCTAAATCGGATAGTCTTTTTCTAGCGAAATCGGCACTTCTTTCTTCATTTTTACTGTCATGGATATCATAAATACAATCATGAAACCAAACAGCTAGCTGAATAGATACCCAATCTTCTATTCTGTCTACTCTTCTTTCTAAAAAAGAAAGCATTCTCTCAATATGCTTCAAATTATGGTAATATCTACCCTCCTGTTCATACATTTCTTTTAATTCAGAAAACAAGAATTCAATCTCTGTTTTCTGCAAATCCATTCCAACAAACAAATGGGAAAAGTTTTTCCTTAATTTCTCGATATTTAAATTCTTTTGAACTTTTTTCATTCAGAAACTTTAACGTTAGATTCTCTCTAATGGAACATATTCTCCAAAGGAAAGAACATCAACTTTGCTTAGTTTCTTTCTAATATCCCTGTACAGAAGTTTCTTTTGAAGAATTACAAATATTGGGTCTTTGTCCTTCTCATTACAAAGTAATACTAATGCTTTAGGGAAGTTCAATTTTGTTTGAACAAGCAGAGTATACATATTTCCCTTTTTACAAAAGTAGAAATCTTCAAGCATATACCATTCATACAGTTTCCCAACAGTTTCTATCCCCCTTGCAGTAATTTTATGTTTTGCAATTAAAGGTTTGGTACTACCAGCAGCATATATTACAAAAAGGACAGAAATTATTGCAGCAATAAGATAATATTTACCAAGAACAGCAAGAAGGGAGATAAAGAGAAGTGAAATAACAACAATGATTAAAAAGTTCTTGCTTTGAAGCTTGATCTGATACCTTTCTGGAGCGGACCATTCAAAAAGTTTAATATTTTGGACAACCTTCTTTTTCTGAACAGGATCTTCTTTTAATTTCGCTTTGCCTTCTACAATATCTCTCCTTCTTTTGTTTTTTTCCTCTTTAATAGCTTCTTTCTTTGCATTCTCAATACTTTGCTCCTTATCTCGAAGAGCTTTCTCTCCTGTTAAGAAATCTGCTAATTTTTCCATGCTGTCATTTTCCATATTTCTTGGTTTATCATACCACAAAAAAGAGTAACAGTAGAACAACAAGGATTCCAATACCCCAAGGGAAGCTGATTATGTGGAAGATGTGTAACGCGAAAACAACAAGAATACCTAAAGAAATGAAGAGGGAGAATTTAACACTTTCTCTGATTCTTAATTTCTCGGGCATTTCTTTCTTAAATATTTTGTATGAATGATAGAAAATCAAATTTAAGAGAGAGAGAAGTGAGAGAAGAGAGAAGGTTACAAATACAAACAAGTTACTCCAATTTACTTCATGCAAAGAAACAGTTGGAAGGAAGGTTTGGTTTTGAAATAAATAATACAAGAAGCTTACGCTAAAGCCTAAAAGAAAGAAAAAAGTAAAAGTAAATTTCATAAATGTTCGTTTACTAGGATTTAATTATACATATATATAAAATTAAGCTTTGCCTATTAATTTTACACTTTTTGCGAATGAATATCTTAATTATAGAGAATTCTTCCACTCTTTCACAGATTATAGAAAAAACTCTTGATTCATACGGATATAAAGTGACTTTAGATAATGAGAATTTTGGTAGTAAGGTATACGTCAAAGATGGGATTTTTGAGTTTGTAATATTAAACACAAAACTTTCAGGCAACAAGAGCGAGGAAATACTTTCTTACATAATTAAGCATTGCCCTAAAACAAAAGTTTTGGGTGTTTGTAATAATGGTGGTTGGCCTGAGAAAGTGAATTTTCTAAACCATGGAGGAGATGATGTCCTTACATATCCTTTTCCTATGCAAGAGTTATTAGCAAGAATTCAATCAGTAAGCAGAAGACCTAAATCGTATATAGATAACAACCTTTATCTTGGAAACTTAGTCTTGGATACTAATAGCAAAAGCATACAAAAGGGAAATGAGGATATTGAAGTTAGGAATAAGGAATATGACCTATTTGAGTATTTGGTAAGAAATAAAGACAGACCAATTTCAAGGTGTGAATTGCTCGATCATGTTTGGGACTATAGAGAGTATATAGGTTCAAACACAATCGATGTGCATATAAACAGACTGAGAAGTAAACTTGAAGACAGAAATGTCATTGAGACAGTACATGGTATAGGATACATTGTTAGAGACAGAAAACCTAAAGAATGACTATAATTGGACTCCAAAGAGAATTGTTATATAATATATACACAAACTCCCCATATATTTTATTTTTGATGATATAGATATGGAAACTTCGGAGTTAGAACAAGAACTAAGTACTCCTGATTATGTTAAGGAATACCATGAGATTCCAGCTCTCAGGGAGGATAAAGAGATTACTTTAAAAGTCGTTAAGAAAATAGGAACATTCTTAGAATATGCTTCAGAAAGATTAAAAAATGATAGGGAAGTTGTGATGACTGCAATTACAAGCGAGGCAGAAGGTTTAATATCACCATGGGAAATACTAAATGGCAAAGCTTTACTATTTGCTTCTGATGAGTTAAGAAGTGATAGGGAGTTTATGATAGAGGTACTTCAAAAAAATCCAAATGCTTTAGAATATGCGACAGATGAATTAAAAAATGATAAAGATATTGTCACTGAGGTAGTTGAAAGTTATGGTTTTGCTTTAAAATATGCTTCCGATGAATTAAAAAATGATAAAGAGGTAGTTTTGAAAGCTGTTAAAAATAATGGAGTGGCTTTGGAATTTGCTTCAGAAAGATTAAGAGACGACAAAGAGATAATTATAGAAGCTTGGAGAAGTCTAAGAGAATGCTTTGATTAGAGACAGAAAACCTAAAGCATCATAGGCATAACCAAATGTACAAAATCCTCTTCCCCTTCAATAAGGAAGACACCTGGTTTTACAGGATCAGTACACTGGAATACCAAATCCTCAGAATCTAAATGATTTAATATATCAGATAGAAGCTTTGCACTAAATGCAATTTTAATATCATTTCCTTTAATATCTCCATTAAAAATACTCTGGTTCTTTCCCAAATCACTTTGAACAGCTGATAGTGCAATCTTTCCATCTTTTGTATTAATATTTAAAATCATTTTGTTTCCTAGAACAGAACGAGCAATGATATTTACAACTTTCAAAGAATTAAGGAAATCCTCTCTCTTGATAACACACTTAGTCTCAAAACCTGTAGGAATAATCTGCTTGTACTCAGGATACTCTCCATCTATTAATCTTGAAACTAAATCTACATCTGACAATCTAAAAAGAACCTGATTCCTATCCTCTAAGAGATAAATATTAACCCACTCCTCATCCGTATCCAATTCGGAGATAATATATGTCAATTCAGAAAAAGCTCTAACAGGAACTAAAAAACTTTTTTTACCACTATCTTTTTCTATCTTTACACTCTGCTTTGATAGCCTGTATCCATCTGTAGCAACAAATGAAACCTTATCATCCTCAACTTCAACCTTTACTCCTGTTAAAACAGGTTTAATATCATCACTGGCTGCTGCAAAAGCCACTCTATTAACTGCTTGGACAATATCTATTTTTTTTACTCTAAAGTCATATTTCTTTTTTCCTACCTCAGGGATATTTGGAAAATCCTCAGAAGGCATTGTATTAAAACTAGCAGTATTATTCGATGTTGAGATATTAAAGTTCTGTTTAACGATCTCAATATCTACCTTTTCTTCAGGAATAGAATTCACAAATTCAGAAAGCTGCTTTGCTGGGGCTGTAATCTTTCCATCTTCTTGAATATCTGCTCCAATCCAGGTACTAATACTCAATTCTAAATCTGTTGTCTTCATAGTAAGCTTACCATTCTCTGTCTCAAACATCACATTACTTAAAATTGGTAAACCTGGTTTTGATGTAACAACTCTACTTACAATATTTAAATATTTTGAGAATGTATCTTGATTACAAGTGAATTTCATTTTTCAACAAATCATATTTTAAATATGGGTAGTTTTCTTAACACAGAAATCTTATGCCCAATTATACATTAATTTTTCCACAAATGTATCTATTAATTTCTTTTTTAATTAAATATCTTAGAAAAAGTAGTAGGCAATATGGATAAGTAGATAACTTTTGTTTAAATTTATTTTAACGTTGTCAGGAACTAGTATTTTCTTCAAAATTCCTAGTGGATATCTTTTCTTAGAATTATCCTTTAAGAAAATCAAAAATGTTGAGATGGCAATCTGTATCAATGTGGATTATTTTTTTGGATAACACGGGATATCTTAGTAAAGAGTGTGGATACAAGAGGTCATCTTAAATGTTGTTGTAGGAACCTTTTAATGATCTCATAGGATTAGTTAAACATCTTTTAATTATAAAAACAAAAAATTGTCCAGCACTTATTCACAAGGTTATCCACAAGTTTATTCCCTAAGCAGTTGAATGCATTTATCCACTCTTTCTCCAAACCTATTATCCTTTGTAACTAATTCCTCAATTTTATCGTAAGCATGAAGCACGGTTGTATGATCTTTTCTATTTACCTCTTTTGCAACTCTCTCAAGAGGAAGCTGTAATTCTTTTCGTAAGATATACATGACAACTTGTCTACACTGTGCGACATATGCAGTCCTACGACTTCCTTTAATATCCGAGGGCTTAACATCAAAAACTTCACTTACTGTTGATATTACTTTGCTTGAAGTAATCTTCTTTCTTTTTGAATCTAAATCCACTTGGAGAATTTTCGCAACTTCCTCTTCATTTGGGTTCAAGCCAATTCTGTAAAGTGAAGATACTTTTGTAAGTGCTCCTTCAAGTTCTCGAATATTGCTTTCAATATTCTTCGCGATCATTTCTAAATGCTCCTCTGGAATACTTAGTTTTTTCTCTTCAAGTGATTGTTGAAGAATAGCTAACCTGGTTTCGTAATCGGGAGGCTGAATATCTGCAACCATGCCACCTTGGAATCGTGTTCTAAGTCTCTCCGTTATATTTTTAATTTCTTTTGGTGGCCTATCCGATGCTAAGATGATTTGTTTGTTTGAATCATAGAGTGCGTTAAATGTATGGAAGAGCTCCTCCTGAGTTCTTGGAAACATTTCGACAAATTGGACATCATCAATCATAAGGAGATCAACAGTCCTGTATTTGTTTCGAAAATCATCATTTCTTTTTGTTTTAATAGCATCAACCATCTCATTTAAAAAGGTTTCAGTAGTTGTGTAAACAACTTTTTTTGAAGAATCCTGCTTTAAAACCTCATTCCCTATCGCTTGCATAAGGTGAGTTTTCCCAAGCCCACTATTTCCGTAGAAGAAAACTGGATTGTATGCATTTCCCAAATCGTTTGAAACTGCTTCTGCAACAGCCTCGGCAAGTTCATTACTTTTTCCGACAATGAAATTAGAAAAAAGATATCTTGGATTTAAATTTGAATCCTCAATACTTTTTAAAAATCTTTCTTTCTGCTTCTGACTTGAAGAAAAAAGGTCTAGGGACTCTCCTTCTTTTGGATCATGGTATTCATATCTATCTTTTTTATTCGAATTTGTAGAAGTTTTAATATTCATCTCAACTTCATAATTAAGACCACTAGCTTTTCTTAACGCTTGCTTAATTGAAGCTTTGTAATCTCTTAATATCTTCTCTCTTTTGTACTCTGTGTCACAAGTAAATTGCACAATTCCATTCCCAACATTCTCAATATATACACCTGTAAAAAGACTTAAGAAAATTCTGTTTCCGAGCATTAATTTTAAGTGCTCTTTAGTTAATTTCCATAATTCATCCCCATCCTCATTCGAATTGGGTTGTATATTTTCGAAGTAACTTTTAAAATCAGCCTTGTTCATTGCTTAGTTATTTAACTTAATGACAGTTTTCTGGGGGGCAGTCAATGGTCGATTGGGACTCTTTCCCATTATATTCAATTTTGGGAAAATGTGGATATCTTTTTTTTAATGCTAAAATATCTTTATTAAAAGGGCTTTTTTGACAAGCGAGATCAACTCTAATAATATTAGAGAGAATTTTATTTATTTGCTAAATGTAATTGCTTCCTATATAATCAGCTTGATTTCACATTTATCAGAAATTATATGAAAAGAACATATCAGCCAAACAACATGCGAAGAATTAAAAAGCTTGGTTTTAGAGCAAGAAACAGCACTGTTGGGGGAAGAAGGGTTTTGAAAACCAAAAGAGCTAAAGGCAGAAAAGAACTTTCTGTTTCAGAAGAGTACAAACTCTTAAGAAAAAAGCATAAACAAAATATTAAGTAGTAATATCATGCTACCTAGAAAATACAGGTTGCCTGCAAAAGAGTTTCAATTGTTGTATAGAAAAGGTATTAAAGCCAAGGGTAAATATGGAATGCTACTCTATTTTGACAATTCTCAGAATATCCCCAAATTTGGATTTGTAGTAAGTAAAAAGATAGGAAATGCTGTAAGAAGGCATAGAATGACAAGGCTTCTTAGAGTAATTTCAATGGAAGCAATAAAAAGCCAAGAATTCTCTCTAAAGAATGGAAATTTTGAATTTATTGCATTTACTTTCTGTGATGATTATTCCAAGCTTAAAGAAGATTTTAATTATCTATTAAAAAAGCTTTTATCAGATGAAAGAGGTAGTACTAAGAATAATTAGGTGGTATCAAAAAACACTTTCCTTAGATCATGGTTTCTATGGGAAACTTCGTCCAAATTATAGAGTATGTAAATTTATTCCAACCTGTTCTGAGTATGGATATAGCGCTATCGATAAATACGGAGTTTTAAAAGGAGGGTTTTTAGCTATTAAAAGAATTTTAAGATGTAATTACAAAACAGCTGCTGGAACATACGACCCTGTTCCTTAATTGTTTTTTTTGTGATATAGTCCGAAATACTATTTTAATTAAGCAACAATCGAAAGATGTTTTCTTGGATTTGGACGAATTTACTGTATAACCCAATTCTTAATGTCGCTTTGTCTCTTTATCACATTTTAGGAGATAATTTAGGATTAGCTATTATCGCTCTTGCAATAATTTTTAGGCTAGTTCTTCTTCCTTTGACCAAGAGTCAAACGAGTATGACAAGGAAAATGGCTTCACTTAAACCTCAGTTAGATGCACTTCAAAAAAAATACAAGAACAATCCTGAGAAACTTTCTCAGGAGCAAATGAAGCTTTACAAAGCGTCTGGTTACAATCCTTTGGGCTGTCTTGGGACATTTATTCCTCAGTTATTAATTATAATTGTTCTTTATCAGGCTATTAGAAATATTGCTGCGAATAATATTAACGGAATGTATCCATTTATTCATGAATGGATAGCATCAAGTAAAGATTTTCTCATAAATACTAAATTTCTTGGTTTGGAGTTAACAAATATTTACTCAGAACTTTCTGACAAATTTAGTAAAGAGGGAATCGTATTTTTGATCATTGCAATTTTAGCTGGTGTCTCTCAGTACTTTACAACGAAGTTTACACAGTTGATGCAAAATCCACAGGCAGCGAAATCTAAGAAAAAGAAGAAAACAGAAGAGCTTTCTCCAGAAGCGCTTCAAGAAAATATGTCCAAATCCTTTAATTATGTACTTCCTGTGATGACTATTCTTTTTGCTATTAGGATGCCAGCATTTTTAGGTCTGTATTGGGTAGCGCAATCATTTGCATTAATTGCTCAGTATGTTCTCTTAGATTGGGATAAAACAAAGAAGGGTGTTCAGAATTTAATCTCTGTAATGAAAAAAGGGAAAGGAAAAGGGAACGTAGAAGCAGAGAAATAAGGGGTTCTAGTTAGTCAGGTATCCCTGTTTATTTTGTAATAAATTGTTAGAATTATCTTAATGAAAGATAAGGAACTATTAAAAATTGTCCAAAATGAGGTAGAAAATCTCTCCTCTTTGCTCAAAGTTGAGAGCGAGAGAGAAGTCTCTATAGAAGAAGGAGAAGAGGGTGTTAAATACCTCAAAGTTAACTTTGAGGGAAAAGAGTTGGGATATATGATTGGAAATAGAGGGAGGCACCTTGACGCTTTACAGTTTATTCTCCAAATTATTTTAGGAAGAAAACTTGGTGAAGAAGTGGATTTTAGAGTTTTCGTAGATGTGGCGGGATATAGGAAAGAAAAGGATGACAAACTTGAGCAAATGGCACTTGAAAAAGCTGATAATGCAAGAATACTTGGAGAACCAATTGAATTGCCCCCAATGAAACCATCTGATAGAAGAATAGTTCACCTCGCTTTAATGAAATTTAAAGATATATCCTCTGAAAGTATTGGTGAGGGTATGGATAGGAGAATTGTTATATCTCCTATTAAGTAAGTGGTGTGAATGGTAAAATTGGCTAATGCAAATTAAACACTTCTCAAAAAAGAAGCTACTTGTTTCTCTTCTCTTTGCTTTTACCCTCTTGGTATTGTCTCTTTTTGTAAAAGAATCTATAGGGAGATTTATTTCAATCTCAATTCTTGTTTTGTTTTTCTATCTTTTTTACTTATTTTCCAAAAAGACTTCTATTGCCTTCATTTCTTTTTTACTTCTATCTCTACCATTAAATATTACATATCAGTTGCCTATCGAATTCTCAAAAACATTGGTAAACAATATCCATGTAAACTATCTAGTCCCAACACTTTCCATTATTGATTTGGGAGTATTTCTTTTTATCACTGTCTTATTAATTGAAAATAGATTACAATTCAAAACAATATTCCAAAAATACAAGTTACCATTGTTCCTCTTCTCATTAATTCTACTTCTTCAAAATATTTTTTTCAGAGATCTTCTTGTCTCTTTAAATTCAGCAAGATTTTTAACATATATCTTCACATTTTTAATTTTGATTGAAGAATTTAGAAGAGAAAAAATTGAAAGTAAAGAAGTGAAAATTTTTTCGATTCTACTTTTCTTAACGACCGCGGGACAAGCGATAGTCGGATATCTCCAATTCAAAAGGGGAGTCTCTTTGGGAATCAATTTTTTAGGGGAATCACAGGTAGCTGCTGGATTGTTGGGCTCAAGCTTTGTAAGTCTTTCAGGGACAGAAATTCTAAGATCTTACGGAACCTTCCCTCATCCAAATATATTGGCTGGTTTTTTCCTTTTTTCTTTTTTCCTTTCACTCTACTTCGTAAAAAATATCCAAAAGAAATATTCTTTTATTCCCTTTCTCACAATGCTAATTTCTGTAATTTCTATCATACCTACCTTTTCGAGAGTGACGATTTTACTACTCTTTTTCTCTATTCTAATCCTCTCCTTTACCTTCTTTATCCGTAAAAAACGTCTTCTTTCTTTTACACCAATATTGTTAGTTGAAAGATTTCTTTCTCTTCTTAAAGGGGGAGATTCCGGAGCAATAGACAGGAGCAATTTAGTTAAGGTATTTCCCTCTATTTTTAAAGAAAATATTTTTCAAGGGATGGGCTTTGGCAGATATGTTCTTTTTATGGGAGACAGAGCCCCAGTTACAAAGGGAGGACTTTTTCTTTTACAACCAGTTCATAATGTCTTTTTGTTACTTCTTTCTGAATTAGGAATTTTCGGGTTTCTTTCTTTTTCTTTTTTGATTTACAAGATATTGAAAGAGAACATCAAGTCATTAACCATCCTTTCTGTTTTAATTCTCTTTTCAGTTTTGGTAATAGGAATGTTTGATCACTACCTAGTATCTTTGCCTCAAGGAGTAGGGATGCTTTGGGGGTTTGTTGGATTAGCAATCATCTTTTCAAATAAATTGAAAAAGAATAAAGAGGATATAAATTAGTAGCATCGCAAATCCTTCTCTTTTTGTAATGTAATACTCTTTCCCAAGTATTGAAAGAAAATAGAAAATCAAAATCGAAATAATTAGAAATATGACTCCAGGTATAAAGGGTCGAAAATTTAATGTTGTGAGAAGAGAGGCAAGCCCTGGGATGAACAGAATGTTAATCAAAGTCGCTCCGAGTATATTCCCGAGGCTAAGGTCCATATCTCCCCTTTTAATGACCTCTAGGGACGTCACAAGCTCTGGTATCGTGATACCTAGAGCAACCATAAAGTAGCCAACTAAAGAATTTGAGATATTATACTGATTTGCAAAGAGTATAAATTGGTCAGTACAGATTTTCCCAGCGACAATTAGAAGAATAAAGGAAATAATAAATATAGCTATGTTTATTTTATCTGTCTTTTGACTAATCTTAGAGTTGTTGTTTTGGGAAGCAAAAAGAATAGTGATGATATATATAGCTAAGACGATAACACCAACAATCCATGTGAACTTCATCCTAAAAAGAAGAATTAGTATTAGTAATCCAACAGAAGCAGCAAATGTGATAGGAATATTTTTTTCTACATCTGTTTTGTTTAGTTTGTATTTTGTAAAAAAACTTAGCACTCCCACTAGAAGGGTCATATTTGCAAAGGCACTGCCCAAAAAGGTTGAAATTGCAAAATCTGGGTTGTTTTGAGTTACAGCAAAGATACTGATAATGATGTCTGGTAAAGCAGTTCCAAGTGAGAGAATTGTAAAACCAATCAAAAACCCACTAAGTTTTAATTTCTTGGCTACTGCGAGAGATTGATCGATAAAGACGTTTGCTGATTTAATAAGTATGAAGAGGCACAGGCCTGCAAGCAGTAAGTGTAACATTAGAATATATTACATTGAAAACATTTGAATTGCCAACGGAGAGAGTGGGATTCGAACCCACGGTATGATTTCTCATACGAACGCTCTCCAAGCGTTTCCTTTCGACCACTCAGGCATCTCTCCCCTTTTTGTATATTCCTAAGCATGGCGTACCTGGCCGGAATCGAACCGACAACCTACTGCTTAGAAGGCAATTGCTCTATCCAATTGAGCTACAGGTACACAACTGAGCAATTCTATCAGATAAATGTATGAAATTAAAGCCTAAATCACTTCTTGAAACTCAATTACAATCCCTCCGCTTTTTGTAGGGAAATACTTAAGTTTCTCGGGAAAAGATTTAGGATCAAACACAACTTCTGTTTTCTTATCAGAAAATACAAATGTATTTAAAATCTGTAATCCTTCTTCCCACTTCTTTCCTTTAATAGCATCGATTACTGATTGCTTCTCAACTTTGGGTTTTATTGACGCCTTTGCTACTAACTTTATTTTGGGTGAGGTTGGACTGTTCTCTATTACAGAAATCTCTTGTGAGATATCATTGCTAAGAGTTAATTCAAAATTTTTATCTGTTTCAAAAAGATTTTTCTCTTCTGCTTCTTTAGTAAATAGCTCAGAGAGTTTCTCATCAAAACCGTCTTTCATAAAGAAAGTCGCAGTTGAAATACTTTTAAGACTTAAATTCGCTTCTTCTGCCTCACTTCCAACAGTTTTATCAGTTTTAATACTATCCTTTACGATTTCACTCTTTAAAGAATCGGAGATTATTTCCCAGGTACCTCCGGATTTGTCTTTTAACTCACGCTCTCCATCTTCAAAAGAAATCTTTTGTAATTCTTCTACCCCATTGTTTACATCAACCTGAGAAAGGACCTTGTACTCTTCTTTTGTTCCCCCTGTTGTAGGCTGAGAAGCGATACCTTTCATAACAGTGCCGGAGAAGCCTTGAATTGAGAAGGAAGTTGCTGCTGGGAGATTAAATGAATCACCAATATCAGATGCAACAATTCCAACCGATTGTGGCGCTATCTGTTCGCATGAGAATGTAATTGACTTCTCAAGAGTGAAAGCTTTGTTACTTCCAGAAATCACTGAATGTCCTGCCTCAAGGATGACTGGTTCACGTCCTGGGCAATCCTCACTACCATCTGGAGGCCAATATGAGATAATTATTGTCCCTTTTGCTTTCTCTCCTCTATACGCTGTCCCTGTAGCTTTTATTGTAGTAGACCTTTCTTTCTCAGCTTTCTCAAATTTAATTGGTATTTTATTCTCTTCGAAATCTATCTCTTTAATATTTTCATCTCCTGTGAAAACTCTTTCGATAGAGGCTTCCCGAGCTTCGATATACATCCTAATTCTTACATAGGGAGCGGTTTTGTAGTAAATAAATAAAGCTAAAAGAATTATTACAAGCAAACTTCCACCTATTAAACCAAGAAGTTTTTTTGTTTTTGGAGATAGTTTTCTTTTTTCCTTTCGAAATTTGTCTTTAGAAGAAGCATTAATAACCTTTTTTGCATTAGATTTTTTAGGAGAATTAACATTAGAATCTGATTCCTGTTCGTAATCGGAATTTTTTAATTCTTCCAGTCGCGATTCTTGTTGAGGCAAAACATCTTCTTCCGTAGGCAAATCATTATCAATGCTTATTCCCATATCCTCTCCCTCGATAATAATTGGAATCTCCTCTTCCTTGGGAGTTTCAATCGATGATGAATCAATAGAGTCAATTTTTTTATCTTTAGTAGCAGGCTTCGGTGAGAGTCTTTCTTCCTTTTTCTCTTGCTCAGCTTTCCAATCGTCTTCTAATGGTAATGTTGTTGTCTCAATTGTTGCCATTCCAGCACTTCTTGCGTTTTTTATCCCAGTTGGGTTATTTATTATCTGTGCAATTAAAAGTTTGTTTTCATCGTCGGAAGTCTCTTGTATAACTTTCAAATTTATTGGGCTAATGAGTAAATCGGATTCTTCTGCAAATGTTAAAACGATTCTTTCATTGGGTGATTCTAAGATCCCAGTAACTACATCAGTTAACTCGTCCTCAGAGCTAATTACAATTTTTGTTATTTTTTTATTCTCCTGTTCCATCTAAATCCTGTTTATTTATATCATATACGAATTTCGCAAGCGATGCTGGAGTAATATCAAAGATATTTCTCATGTCTTTACTGTTATCAGTAATTCGATCCAGCTTGTCGGGAGTAAAGTATTCAATTTTGGGGACAACAGCAAAGTGTAAGTATTTTTTCCAAGGAAATTCAAGCATAACCTCCTTTATTTCTGGCAGTAAAGAGCCTCCTCCGCAGAGATAAATTTGAGGAGGAAAGGAAGAAACATCTTCACAAAGAGACAGTGCTGTTTTTAATGTCCTCATCCAAAGCTTTGCTACAGGGTATACGATTTTCTGAACATCTCTTGAGAGCTCTTTATTTAGGTCTTTCTTTGAATATTTTATCTTTCTTTGTTCTGCTACACGGTATTCTAAATTTAATACTTTCTCAATTTCTTTTGTGACTGTTCTTCCTCCAAATGCAAACATTTTTGTTTCAATTACGTTTCCCTTTTCAACGATTGCGATATCTGTCGTTCCTCCACCGATATCTATGAAAATTGCTGAGAAATCTCTGTTTGAGGATCCTGAGAATGCTCTTGCTACGGCAAATGGCTGCGATACAATTCCAAGGACATTTAAATCAAGTTCTGAAGCTACTTTTTTTAGTGATTCCACATATGTTTTGGGCGCAAAAGAGGCATAGTAATTTAGTTTTACATCCTTCCCCTTGTATCCAATGAGTGAATCAACAGGCATCCCACCAATCTCTAAGCCAGTTTTTGTAAGATGGAGAATTTCTATATCCTCGTTTACGAGCCCGATTCTTTGACCCAAATCTTCTTTCCCCGATGATACTATTTTACTTTCAATCTGAGAAAGAATTTTCTCCTGCTCTTTTTCTGTAACTTCTTCCTCAAAGTTTTGATCCCTTTGGTAATTAACAACGATGGAAACTCCCTGGATGTATTCTCCTGCAATTCCCATAACAATATGTTTTGGATATTCTTCTGGAGTTAGTCGGTCAGTTAAAGACGACATTGTAAGCCTACAATTTGTTAAAACAGTATCAAGGTTTGAAATAATGCCACTTCTCATTGCATGTTGTTGCTGTTCTACTCTGGAAACTTTTGATACAACTACTCCGAATTTATTGACTTTAAAAAGCACTCCTTTGAGCAATTCAGTCCCAATATCTAGTGCGACAATGTTATCTTTTGGATTTAATTTATTCTTTTGATTCAGTTTTAGAAAAGGCAGATGAAACATACACTAGAGTATATCATATTGAATTGTTTGTAAAAGAGGAAGACTATATTAGTGAGACCATAATGATTGGTTCTCTTTCAGTTTTTTTGTAAATCAGCTTAGCAAGGCTTTTCTCTAGACTCTCCTTAAACTTGTCGTAGTCAGGTTTAGCCATATTCTGCTCGTTACTGAGCCACATCCTGTGTTCATCGAAGATGGTATTTGTAATTTCCTTTAGAAGAGATTGGGAATTTTTAAAGTAAATAAATCCCCTTGATAGAAATTTTGGCTTGCCCAGTACCTTATGTGTATTTGCACTTAAATTTAGAATTACTGAAAAGATTCCGTATTCTGCTAATTGTTTTCTATCTTTTAGTACCATATCTCCGATATCGCCGACACCAAGCCCATCTATTAGGATTGGTTTTGATTCGATATTTTTCCCCCTCTTCCATTGCCAGTTCGAATACTCCCAAACTTGTCCATCATCAGTAAGAAGAATATTGTTTGGGTTAATTCCCCATCTCTCCAAATTTTGTTTGTTAAAATACCTAAAAGTGAGGGAGCCATGTATTGGCATTACATGTTTTGGACGAATAAATTCTACCATTGCGCGAATATCTTCTTGATTGCCATGCCCTGTAGAGTGAATCTTCATGTTTACAGTGTCTTTCATTAATTCGGCTCCGAGAGATATTAGCCTGTCAGTCATTTTTTCAATGTTGGATATGTTTTCTGGTATCTCGGAAGAAGACATTATGACCAAATCGCCTCTTTTAATTCTGATATTTCTATGCTCGTTTAAAGAAATTCTATTAAGAACTGCAAATCTTTCTCCTTGACTACCAGTACAAAGAATTAATAGCTGATTGTCTGGATATTTATCTATATCTTTGTCTTTTATAAAGAGACTGTCTTCAACTTTGATATATCCATTTTCTCTAGCAATCTTAATTGCCAAGTCAAGACTTCTTCCAGCGAGAAGAACCTTCCTGTTTGTCTTCTTTGCGATATCAATGAGTGAATAAAGTCTTGTTATCAATGAGGAAAAAGCTGAAACAATGACCCTTCCCTTCTGCTTCGAGATGATTTCAAGAAGATTCTCAGAAATCATCTTCTCGGAAGGAGCTCTCCCTGGTACCGTAGCGTTTGTACTCTCAATGAGCGCTAAATCAACTCTTCCTCTTAAGCTCTTGAGCTTTTCGTAGTCTGATTGGGGCTCGTTTGCTGGAGTAAGATCAAATTTAAAATCTCCAGAAAAAAAGATATTCCCCCTTGGAGATTGAATAAAAATAGAAAATGCATCTGGGATACTATGGTTGATCCCAATAAAAGATGCTTTAAAGTATTTCCCAATTTGAATCTGAGATTTTCTGTCAACACCAAAAATCTTCACCTTCTTCTCCAATTTATACTCTTTCATCTTTGCCTCAATAAGGGATTTTGCGAAGCCTCCAGCATAAATAGGTGGATAATCAAGTTCAGGGAGAATCCATCTTAATGCCCCTATGTGATCAAGATGTCCATGTGTTATTAAAATTGCTTTAATATTCTTTTTTTGTTTTTTGAGGTATTTAGTATTTGGAATTAAGTAGTCTATTCCATACATTTCTTGCCCAGGAAACGAATATCCAGCATCAATCATGATAATTTCATCTTTGTATTGGATAAAATTGGAATTTCGTCCAATTTCACTTGTTCCTGAGAGTGTACATAGCTTTAATAAATCCTCTTTACCATTCCCAACTCTATTGTTATATTTTTTCATATTGGTAGCATTATATCATACAACTTAAAATTGACCGAGAATTGTTTATCAAGTCGAATAAAAACTATTAACCCCATGTGAAACGGTACCATTTTCACAACTCAATTATATTGATATAATAATTCAAGATGCAAAAAGAAATACCAAAAACATTTGAATCTAACAAACGTGAGAAAGAGATATATTCTCTTTGGAAAAATTCTGGTTTTTCTAATCCTGATACAATGCAAAAATACCTGGAAGAAAAAGAGATAGAGGTTAAGACCTCTTTTACAATAACACTTCCTCCTCCCAACGCAAACGGAACTCCCCATCTTGGGCATATGTGTGGATATGCTTTTCATGATGCAATTGGAAGATACAAGAGAATGACTGGTCACCCGACCCTTCTTCTCCCCGGAAAAGATCATGCAGGGATTCAAACTGAGAGCGTTTTTACAAAGCTTTTGGAAAGCAGAGGGCAAAACAAATTTGAACTGGGAAGAGAGGAATTCTACAAACAGTGTTATGAATTTTGTTTGACAAATATGAACAATGCGAGGGAGTATGAGCAAAGAATTGGGCTTTCAGCTGATTTCTCAAGAGAATTTTTTACATTAGACCCAAGGTTAACCGAAATTGTGTATTCCACTTTTTACAAAATGTTTGAAGAGGGGTTTGTGTATAGGGATAAAAGAATAATTAATCAGTGTCCAAATTGTCACACAGCATTGGCCGATATTGATACAGAGCACGAGGAAAGAAGAGGAATTTTTGCATATATTGTCTATCCTTTTGTAGAGGAGTCGGACAGAAAAAAGGCGAAGGAACTTTTTGGGGTTGAAGGAATAACTGTTGCTACAACTCGTCCCGAGACAATGCTAGGAGACACAGCAGTGGCGGTCAATCCTAAAGACAAGAGATATTCTCAGTTTGTTGGCAAAAAGGTTGTTCTTCCTATTGCCAACAGGGAGATTCCTGTAATCGCAGAAGATACTACAGATATGGAATTGGGTACGGGGGCTTTAAAGGTTACTCCTGCTCATTCTCCAGTTGATTTTGAAATAGGGAAAAAGCATTCTTTGCCAATAGTGAATGTAATAAACGAGGAGGGTAAAATGATGGGGGATATTCCTGAAAGATTTGTCGGAATGGGCACAACGGAGTGCTCGAAGGCTCTATGCAAAGAGTTAGATGATTTAGACCTGCTTGTCAAAATTGAAAATATTAAGCATGAGGTTGTAATTTGTGAGAGGTGTAAAAGCGCCATCGAACCGATAATCTCTAATCAATGGTATTTAAATGTTGAATCGTTGGCAAAAAGGGCCCTAGAGGCCCTCAAACGGGGAGATGTGAGTGTTGTTCCTAAGGGACAGCAGAAGGCTTTAGAATATTTCTATGAAAATATTCAACCATGGTGTATTTCAAGACAACTTTGGTGGGGACAGAGAATACCAGTTTGGTATAGTGGAGGTAAAAAGCTCTATGATTGGTTGCTTGAAAACAAAGGAAAAAATGTTTCTGACTTTGAAAAAGAATTTGGTACAAAAGTATTTGGGACAGGAAAAATTTTTCTTGGAGAACAACCTCCCAAGTCAGAATCTGGAGAAGTATGGGAACAAGAAACAGATGTTTTTGATACTTGGTTTAGCTCTGGTCAGTGGCCTTACACAACTCTCGGAGGTTCTGATGGAGACGATTTTAAGAAATACTATCCTACTCAGATGATGATTCATGGGAGGGATATTCTCTTCTGGTGGACAGCAAGAATGCTAATGTTTGGTCTCTACAGAACCGATCAGATTCCATATCCAGTTGTTATGCTTACTGGAATTATCTTAGCTCCTGATGGTTCTAAGATGTCAAAATCAAAAGGGAATGGTGTTGAACCAAGTGAAATTTTTGACAAATATGGAGCTGATGCATTAAGACTTTGGTATTACATAGATGCACTTCCTGGATCAAATTCCCCAATACGTGAAGAAAAAATTAAAGGGAACAGAAATTTTATTACAAAGATTTGGAATGCTAGTAGGTTCATTTTAATGAATATTGACGAATCTGAGTTGGAAGCCGTATCCAAGAATTTAAAAATTAATTCAGAGAGAATTGAAATTACCAAAAAACATGTAAAGAAGGTATCTGAGTACATTGAAAAATTTCAGTTTAATCTTGGCGCTGAAGAAATCAGAGAATTCTTTTGGCATCAGGTATGTGATGTCTGGATTGAAGAGATAAAGTCAGAAATTAAAGATCAACCAGTTGGTAGTGAAAAACGAATTGACGGATTAGCAGAATTGCTATGTATTCTTAAAGAGAATTTAAAGATAATGCATCCCTTTATTCCATTTGTCACAGAGGGAGTTTGGCAGGAGTTAGTCAATCTTGGATTGGCAAGTGGGGTTTTAATGGTTGAACAACTTTTCTAGTTTAATCAAAGTGTAACAGTCCCATAGTAATAAGGGTCGATATTTGGTATAATGAAGAGTTGTTTAACAATTTATGGGAATAAATCTTTGAAGGAGGAAAATGCACAAAGTAATATACGAGCCGAATATTGTAAGTTTTGCAAGACCTGTGCCTAGAAAAGCGACATATCAAGAGTTGCTCAAACAGAAAAACATTGATGAGAAAGTAATTGTAATCTTTGACCTAAGTGGCCAGAGGGGTTACATGGTTATCTCCTCAATGGAAGATTACAATTGGTACATCAACCATACACGTGGTGATGGCAGATTTTCAGAAGAAGTCTTCTGGATCGTAAACAAGCGTCATTTGAATTAGAATAGGAGAAAAATGGTATATCTAATTGTTGCTATTACACTGTTCCTGTTAGGAGTTTACCTAACGATCTTCTTGGGGAAAAATGAATTGACACCAAAAGCAACGCAAAAAATGCGCGAACATGCTGTTGCCTGCTATTGGCTTTCTTTCCTTTTCCTGGATTTTTTTGCTGTATACAACGCTGTCCTCAATGCTATTTGGATGCTAATAATTTTTGTTTTCCTTGGGTTTAACATAGTGAATACAGCTACTGTGGTAGAACACAGAATTGAACAAGAAAAGGCTGATCTCCCATAAGTTTAGTTAACAATGAAAGAGCCTAGTGCTTGTTTTGTATGGTATTCATTCCTACAATCAATAAACAAGTATCTAGGCTTTTCTTTTCAATAATTCTTTTTTAAGTATATAATTACCATATGAATAACAAAAATTTCTACATTACTACAACTTTGCCATATGTAAATGCTGAACCACATATTGGTCATGCTTTGGAATTTGTACAGGCAGATGTTTTGGCTAGATACTTTAGAAAGAAACTTGGAAAAGAAAATGTGTTTTTTAATGTTGGAACAGATGAACATGGATTAAAGATATGGAGAAAAGCAAAAGAAGAAGGGTTTGAGATAAATGATTTTGTTAACAAATATGCTAATAGGTTTAAGGATTTTTGCAAATTATTTTTTGTAAGTTATGACAATTTCTACCGAACTTCAGATCCAAAACATATTGAAAGTGCAAAAGAGTTTTGGAGGGTTTGTTCAGAAAATGGGGATATTTATAAGAAGAGATATTCAGGAAAATACTGTGTGGGTTGTGAGAGATTTGTTACAGAGAAGGAGCTGATTGATGGGAAATGTCCCGAACACGGAGTTGCTCCAGAAGAAAGAAATGAAGAGAACTATTTCTTCCGTCTTTCGAACTACAAAGAGAAACTTTTAGAATGGTTGGAGAAGAACCCTGAAGTACTAAAACCTTCCCAGAAGAGAGATGAACTTAAAAGAATTATTCAGGAAATTGAAGATATAAGTATATCAAGGTTAAAGGAGAATCTTCCTTGGGGAATTGAGGTTCCCAATGATCCAGAGCATGTTTTCTATGTTTGGTTTGATGCCTTAACAAATTATGTTAATGCAGTTGGGTTTGGTGAAGATAAGAATAAACTTGAAAAATGGTGGCCAGGAGTCCAGATTTTTGGACCTGATAATTTAAGATTTCAAGGTGTAATATGGCAAGGAATGTTAGCTTCTGCAGGTCTTAAACACAGTGCTAAACTACTTGAACACGGAATGGTTCTTGGGGCTGATGGAAGAAAAATGTCTAAAACATTGGGCAATGTAATTTCGCCTTTTGATCAGGAGCAAAAATTTGGAGCAGAAGTTGTTAGATTTTATCTCCTTTCAGGAATTTCAACCTTTTCAGATTCCGCATACAAAGAAGATGACCTTTTGAATTTATACAACTCAAGGCTTGCAAACAATTTTGGGAATCTTCTTAATAGGGTAATTCACTTGTCCAATGAGAAAGAAGTTGAAATTAATAATGAGGGAGCTTTGGAGGAAAATTTCAAATATGAGGTAGATAGCAGAGTTTCTGAGATTAAGAGTCTTTTTGAAGATTTCGAGATTGCTTTAGTTTCTGAGAAAATCGATGAATTAGCAAACTTTGGAAACAAGTATATTACAGAAAAGGAGCCCTGGAAAAAAGAAGTTACGAAGGATCAATGTACTAACATTTTAAACAATCTAAGCTACCTGCTTAAAAAAGTAATCGAATTGTATGAACCAATTATTCCAGAGAGTACACAAAAAGCCTTGATAGCACTTGAAAAGAGAGAAAGGATTATTCTTTTCAAGAAAATTTAATAGATATGCTATACTAAAATAGAAAATCTGAGACTGCCCATGGCCATATCAAAGAAAAATAAAAATTCGATAAACCTAATTGATCCGGTTTACACAGAAAACGATGCTTTCACAAAAGCCTATGAGTGGATGGTTACAATAGGGAAATATCTTCTCATATTTGTTGAAATGATAGTTTTAGGTGTTTTCTTTTCAAGATTTTTTTTGGATAAAAAAAGAATTGATCTTAATGAGGAGGTAGAGAGTCAGATTCAACTATTAAGAACTGAACCCTGGGTCAGTAATAACATCCTTTTTTCTCGTTATCAAAAACTTTTAAAAGATGTTGGAACAGTAAAAAATGGTCAACAAATAAATTCAAGTGTTGTTAGCGAAATAGTAAGTGGCATTCCGATAACCTTGACTCTAAAAGGATTTACTTTGAATGAGTCAAAGGTTAGTATGAGTTTTATGGCTAGTAGTTTAGAAGAGGTTAAAATCTACGAATCTGCACTGAAAGAGAATGAAAGATATTCAGATGTAAGTTTTAGCATCCAAAAAGAAGATGCTGAAATTTCGGTTGGTGTGTCATTTAACATTGTTGGCAAACAAGATTAATGGAAGAGAAGAGGTCCTCTTTAGGATTAATTACAACAATTAAAGAGTCTAAGGATAAAAATAATTCTTTTATTACAGTTGGGGTAACTTTTGCGATTATTGTTCTTCTTATTGTCTTTGCTATACGTCCGACTGTTACAAAAATTGTAATAATTAGAAAGGATATTAAAGAGAAGGAAAGGATATCACAAACTCTTGACCAAAGAATTCAAATGATTTCGTCGTTAGAAAAAGAATATGATGAGTCCAAAGAGAAATTTGAGTTCTTGCAATTTGTTTATCCCGAATCAGAGAAATATATTTTGTTGCTTTCTAATATTGAACCAATAGTCAATAGGAACTCCTTTAAATTGGCATCTTTCAGATTTGATAAGTACGATGGAGATTCCTACGATTTACCAACCTCTCTCGTGAAACCTGGGGTGATTCAACTTTCTGTTACTGGCCTTTATAGTAATTTTATTAATCTTTTAAAAGATTTTGAATCATTGCCCATGAACTGTGTTATTGAAAGAGTGGCTTTTGGAAGGAACACCTCTTCAGGGAGTAATGAGATGTCTTTTTCGCTTTTGATAAGAATATATAATATCCCCTCAACTAATTTTTATAACATTGAGTAATGGGAGAAATTTTTAAAAAATATATACCTGCGATAATATTGCTTTTTTTAGTAGCTTTAGTTTGGGCAGGTCTTGCATTTGTTTTTGATACCTCTGGAAAGGAGCTAAACATTGAAGAGGATGTGTACAAAACACCTTTGGAAAAGACTTTCTCAAAAGAGAGTCTAGATGAGGTTTACGATAAGACATCACAAAAGATGCCTGTTTCTCCAAGAGAGTTTTTAAATCTCAATAAGAAGAATTAATCGATGTAATCATCAAGCTTTTGTTGAGATGACTTCTCCTTTAGTTTCTTTAAAGCCTTTGCTTCTATTTGTCTGATTCTTTCTCTAGTTACTCCGAATTCTTTTCCTACTTCTTCCAATGTTCTTGAAACACCATCTTCTAGCCCAAATCTTAATGCAAGTACACGTCTTTCTCTGTCTTGGAGACTGTCCAGAATTTCGTGAAGCTGATTCTTTAAATATTCTCCTGTCGCATAGTCCTCTGGTGATTGTGATCTATCATCAGGTATTATGTCTTGGAGTTTGCTGTCTTTCTCCTCTCCAATTGGTGTTGAGAGGGAGGTAGGATTTTGATTGATTTTCTTAATTTCAGCTACTTTTGATAGCTCAATATCCATCTCTTTAGCAACTTCCTCATCAGTAGCAGCTCTTCCAAGTTTTGTTGCAAGAATATTGTTTACTTTATTATATTTATTTATAGTTTCAATCATATGTACGGGAACACGAATAGTTCTTGCCTGGTCTGCAATTGCTCTAGTAATTGCTTGTCTAATCCACCACGTAGCATAAGTTTAGAATTTAAAGCCTTTCTTGTAGTCAAATTTCTCCACAGCCCTCATTAAACCGATATTTCCCTCTTGAATTAGGTCTAGAAGCTCTAGATTAGATTTCCCATATTTTTTTGCTATACTAACAACTAATCTCAAGTTGGCGGTAATAAGAAGTTGTGTGGCCTCTAAGTCTCCCTCTTCAATCCTCTTTGCAAGAATTACTTCTTCCTCTCCTGTAAGTAGTGGGATTCTTCCAATTTCATAAAGATAGGAACGAATAGCATCCGTCGAGAGAGTTGATTGAATAGATTTTAATATTTTAATCTTTTTCTCAAGCGTTAATTCCTCTTTAGCCGTTTCAGTAATTGTCTCTTCTGGCTCTAAAACTTCGATTTCGTTTTCTTGCAACTGTTCAAATATCTTATCAAGAAGATCAATGTTCTCTTCAACAGTAGGGAAAACATCCAAGAGCTCTTCCTGGGTTAGGAATCCCTGCTCTTTGCCCTTTTTTACTAACAAAGAAATTGCTTTATCGTTATTCTGCATTGATTTAGATATGGTATAATTTATATATGGACAGTACAGACCCAATTACAATACAAAGGAAACAATTTTTTATCGATTCAATCGCAAGATTTTGTGATAAGTGTGGCACTCCTTACACTGTTGATGATATTAATATCGTCCAGAATACTGGGATGTCAACGATTATACACTTTTCTTGCCATAATTGTAAGTCAAAGCATATTGCTACTTTGGTATCTCCCCTTGGTGTAACCCAAAGGGTTCCCTTGAATACAGACTTGGAAGAGAGTGAAATTAGTAGATTTCTTCCTCAAAAGGGTTTTTCTACACAAGATGTTTTAGATGTTTATGAAGAGTTAAAAAAGCAGAAAGCGATTAAAGTTTAGTTCGGAGTATTCCAAACTATTTTATATTCCATGTCTTTATTAAGCTCAAATCTACTAGATAGTTGGTTACTAATGGTATTTAAGCCAGCAGGGTTGGTTAGAACCCAACTTGGAGGATAGGCGATATCAAGTTTATATGCGTGTTTTCTCTCGCCTGCTTGTTTGAAAATATTTAAATCCAAAAAAGTTGTTCCATCCTGCTTTGTTAGAGGAAATTGTGACCCAGAATCTGTTCTCTTCAATCGGTAAGATATCTCTAATGTAGCAACCTCTTTTACTGGGATATTAAACCAACCACCTATCACTTTCAGTCCGCTTTCCTTGTAAGTTGAAAATTTGTTTTTATCAAAACCTACTACTTTTAATATTTGGGCTTCGGAGGGGATAAATATTCTCTGATAGTTAATGTAGTCTCCTTGAGGATAAACGTTGTTTGTTGAAGAATTTTCAACTGTTAATGTATAGGCAAAATCTATTGTCTCTTCGTCTTTAATGGAAATATTGAGAGCTAAATTCTTATTAAGATATTGATTGGCCTTGTTTCCTCCCCAGTTCCAATCAATAGAAATTGGGGCATCATTATATTTGTTGTCAAGGCTACCAGCCCAGTTTCTATTGTTGAAGAAGTTATATGCGGAATTGTTCTTGAAAGAAACTTGAAGATGCTTCTCGTCAAGGGAGCTTAAAAGAACATCTCCGATTTCAACAAATTGCCCAATGTCCATTGAAAGGAATTTTTTTATTATCTCGTTAGCTAAGTTAGCTAGGAAAGTTGTTTTTTGTGTAGAACCTGGAGTAAATTCTCTGTGCATTTGGAAAACTTTTTCGTAAATATTTTGTCCAGTAATAATTTCATCCTCTCCTGGGACTTCAACGCCTCCCCATTTGTCGAGTAGTTTTTGGAAGAAAGTTATGTCAATTGTTATTACTCCATCAAGATCATTGCCCTTCCCAAGGTCAGAGACAAATTGTTCAGAAGCAATTCTTGTTTCGGCAAGGTCGGGACTCCAGTTTACCAGTGAAAAACTCCATTCGTCGATTCCAAGGGCTTTACTCATTGATTCGGGAGGAGAATACCTTTTTCCTTGTACACGTAATGTTCCATCTGCATTATATATATCATCAACAAAGAGTTCTCGTATCTGTCCGCCCTCAATGCCAACTATTCCGTAACTTGTAATCCAGCCTCCTGTGCTTCTAATCTCAGATTCGTTCTGAAGAAGAACAAGATATCTTTGCCTTTCAGTAACACCTAATATCTCTGGGAGGAAAGCAGTGGTCTCTTTGTAAGTATTTGTTGCAGATTCAGCAGTTTTTGATAGCTCTTTAATTTTTATAACCTTCTCCTGAGTAATTTTGGGAAAAGAGTTGATATCAATCTTTTTTAATATCTCATTTGCAAGGGTAATTCTGTATGAGGCCTCTTCAAGTTTGTACCTGTTCTCACCAATCTTTTCTAAATAGTCACGGTATTCTCTTGTATTAGAGGGAACAGAGTCATCAAAGGTTATCGCTGGCTTAAAATCTTTAATATACATAGAAAGTGGATAGGTTGCTTCAAGAAGCAACTTTCCGCCTTGTACGGATTGTTGTGATGCAGTAAGAACTTTTGAAAAATCGTTATATAGAGATTTTTTCCCAAAGACAGAAAACATCCACCCCATATTTTCAAAACTGTCAGAAATTCTAGTAAGGTTGTTTTCTATTTTGGAGATTTGTTGGTTATTAGAGTCAGTATTTGAGTTGAAGACATTTTGAGATAGAAGCTTTATGGAAGAATTAATGACCGAAAGCCCAATTACAGTCCCAAGTATAGGGTAGATTACAAAATATGAGAAAGCTGCAATTAGAACAGATGTAGTAATGCTTTTAAGGATGCCTTTTTTTGAGAGACGTGAATTTCCTCTGTGAATTTTAATTTTTCTAATCGGCTCAGTAAGCTTATGTATAAATTCTCCCAATTTGGTTTTGGTAACTTTTGTTGTAGTCTTTTTACTCTCTTTCTCTTGAGTAGATGATATGTCCCATGATTTGTTGATATTGTCGTAGTATACCTGTATTTGCTCAATTAGGGCTTTTTCAAGAGTCATCTGTGGGTTCCATCCATACTTACTAGCATGTGGAGCAGGCACATAAATGTCTTGAATAAGATATTTCTCATCTGGATCATCCTCAAATCTTATACTTTGAGCCTCTGTATTTAGTTCTAGTAATTTATAAGCAATAGACAGGGTTGTATAGTCGTTTTTATTTGCTAGCGAAATGACCTCGCCTTTAGTATTATTCGAAAAAGTCAATTTTAATAATCCGTAAATTGCATCATCTTCTTGAATAAGGTTGTGAATATCAAGACCATCTCCTTTTATTGTTATTTGGGAGCTTTGTGTCGCCTCTGTAATCAAATTATGAACGCTTTCATCCTCAACTTTCTCAATTCCACTGCCTATCAACGTTCCAATTCGAACAATTCTCGCATTAATATCAGTTTTATCCTTAAACTCTGCAACCATTGTTTCGCAATACTTTTGCAATTCAATATTTGAGTATGCCGAGGGTTTTGAGAGATAATCTGAATTGGTTCTTTTGGCAAGTTCTCTGTTTAGTGCAAGGGAGGTAAGGAGTGAGAATTTGGCGTTGTTCTTTTTGACTTGGGTAAGACTCAATTCGAGATATTTTGTTTCAAGCAGAAAATCTTTACTTTCAAATTCGTTTTCTTTTAATTTGTCTTCGAGCATGTAGTACAGGTAGTCGAATCTCTTAATATTTTTAAATAGAGATTCAAAACCTTTGAAGTCAAAAAAATCTACAAGATCTGACTTCTTAAGTTCTGAAATGTATTTTTTTGTATCTGTGTTAAATTTGTCAATGATTACAACATAACCGCCCTGTTCGACTAATGTTTTTGCGGTTAAATAACCCATTCTATTTCCCCCATGAACAATGATTGAAATGGGTGTACTGCTTTTTACTTTATTGAATCGTAAATTATTCATAATATTAGTCTTCTAAAGAAATAGGAATTGGTAATTGATAAATTTTTAAATTTAACTGGTAATTCTCTCTTATGTTAACAGGAAGCTCAATTCCAATGTATCCATCATTTTCGACTTTTATCTTTTGTTCTCCCTTTTCTAATTCAATATTAGTTAAACTGGCCCTGTTTGTAAATTCCCCATTCACATAAATTTTAGAATCATTTGTGCTACATGTTACTGTCAGATAGCCCTTGTCTGGAGAAGTTTTCATTGGAGAGTAATATAGGATTGAACCATGAAGAAGGTCTTCTGGACCAATTTCAATATCCATCCTAGCAGTTGTATTCTTAGTGAGTTCAATATTGAAAGAGTGCTTTTTGTAAAAGGCATCTTCGGGTGCGATTTTCTCCATTTCAACTAAGTAGTTCCCTTCTGGAAGATCTTGAACTGTTACTGGGGTTTCTCCGTAGTCTTTTTCATTAATCCAAATTTTTGCTTTTCCTCTCTGGGTCACAATTTCAAGGGAGGTATTGTTGTAAAATCTATTAAGAAATGGGAGTTGACCTATGAGTTTTTTAGGTGGGAAGAAGAAAAATAGGGTTGAGAAGAAAAGTACAGAAAGAAATATCAAGATGGCAGTTTTTAATTTTTTCATAAAAACATTATATGTAGAAGTCTTCCTTTTGTCTAATAATTGCTAATATGAGAATCTTGATTCAGGGGATTCTTTGTTAATTTCTTTCTTTTTCTCTTTCTTCAAAGCCCTAATATTTGTATATACAATTACTCCAGTAGCAAGAGCTATAACTAGTACAACAGCAAAGTATCTGACAGCTCCAGCTGTAAGAATGGCAATAGAACCAAAAAGAAGTGTAATTGAAATTTCTGCTAATACAACCTGTGTTCTTGTCAAACCTATTTTAATTAATTGATGATGGAAATGGTCGGGACCATTTATCTTCATCAATTCAGAAATGCTTTTTGGCCTGTGTGTGACGTACCTTTTAATTATTACAAAAATAAAATCAAGAAGTGGAATTATTAAAAGTATTAACGATGTTGTTAGTTTCGCATCTGCTAAAATTGAAAGAACACATATTAGGAAGCCATATATTGATTTCCCAGCAGAGCCAGTCATAATCTTTTGTGGTGGTAGGGCAAAAATAAAGAAGATAATCATTCCTCCAGTAATTAATATGCTTAAGGTTGAAGAGAAGAGAATATTAAATCTCGTGGAAATTATGAAGATTAAAAGGAATATTATAATTGAGTTGCCTTCAATTATTCCAGGTGAGCCTGCAGTCCATTTGTAAGCATTAATGCAGACAATAATCCAAAAAATCATAATTAGATCTCCAGGGAATACAAAAGAGTTTTGTATTCCTAATAACTTAAAATTCCAGGTGAAGGCATCTAATGGAATATTGATAATTGAAAGATTTGTAAGATTTATTATTGAAAAAGCAATTATTATTGCAGCAACAAGCTGATAGAGTAATTGAGCTTTTGCAGGTAAATTAAATATGTCATCTAGTGTCGAACCAATTATTAGAATCAAAATTGAAATTAGAATTGGAATAGTAGTACTGTCCATTTTAAAGAAAAAAACGATAGCGAGAAGGGTGGGGATAGTAATAGCCAATCCTCCCAATGATGGTGTAATCCCTTCGTGAATAGCCTTTTCTTGGTTGTCGAAGTCTCTTCCCTGCCTTTTAACTCCTGGCTTATATGTTATGTCATATTTGTTGGCAATATATCCAATTATAGGAGTGAGTATTAAGGATGAGAGGATACCGATGATTAGAATTGGCAAAAATTTTAGATAATTTGCCCATGCTTCTGAAAAAAATGAAAGATTTAAACAACTAAGCAATTTCCCTAAGTAAAACCCAGCCTCGGTGTTCATTATGTTTTAATCAATTGAATTAAAATTATTGACAAAAGAATTGTGGAAGCAGATGAGCAGATTAAAAGAATTTTTGAAAGGGATTTCTCTCTGTTGTAATTTCTAGAAACCGAAAATAGTGTCAATAGCGTGATAAAAATGCAAAGAGAAGGAATTGTATATAGAAATTCTTTAGGGGAGAGAATATCCAAAGGGGAGTTGTAAAATTTCAGAAGTGGAACGAGAGTAGGCATTTTACCAATATTTGCCATAATTAAATTAATCTGAAAAATCGATAAAGAAAATCCACAAATTATGACTGACCATACCAAGGGGTCTTTCAGAAATTTTATTACTTCAAGTCTTAAGACTGCAAAATCAAAATTCCTTTTAGCCTTATATAGCTTATTCTTAAAAGGTTCTTTAATATCTAAATCAAGTTGTTTGGGTTCTTTTGAAGATGCGATTTCATCTTTTGAGACCTTCTTCGTTTTTTTTGACATAACGAATTATATCATTATATTAAATATTAAGAAGGCAGTATATTTGAGAAAAGAAAGTAGAAATCTTCCAAAGAGGTGTGTTGAGCTCTTCTCTCGAGAAGTTCCATGATTTTCTCCCTTTGCTCCTCTTTGAAACGATATCTTTTAAGGTTGTTTAAAAGTTTTTTTCTGGGTTGTTTAAAAGCCGATTGTAAAAATATATCGAACTGTTCAAGAGATTTGTTTTCAATAAATATCCCGTAAGATTTCTTTAATGGATAAAAACCTATTAAAGAGCTCATTACTTTGGGTTTCGGTCTAAACGAATCAGGAGAGATATCAAGGATTTTTTTTGTTTTTGCAAGAAGCAATGTCTTTGTTGCTAAGTAATTGTTATTTGGTGAACTTGAAGTATATTTTTCTGCAACTTCTTTTTGAATGATAAAGAAACAGGGATTTCGGAAGTATTCAGAATTAATAATCTTATCGATGATTTTTTTACTTACATTGTATGGCAGGGAACCGAAGAAAGTAATTTTATCTTTAGGAAAAATCGATAATTCTTCAAAATTCCAATCAAGAAAATCCCTGTTTATAATACTTTCTTTAGGAAAAACTGAAGAAAGTTCTTCTGCCAAAATATCGTCCTTTTCAATGAGAAGCAGTTTTGCTTTCTGTTCATAAAAAATCTTTGAGAAATATCCTTGACCCGGTCCAATTTCAACTATAAGGTCTGGTGATTCGTTAAATACTTCTTGAGCGATTCTTTTAGCAAGATTCTGATTCACAAAAAAATTTTGTCCTAATGATCTCTTTGGTTCCATTATTCTATTCGAAAATCCCAAACATTATGTTCTTTCTTAAAGTCCAAATTACATTTATTACATCTTGCCAAATTATCTTTAATCTTAATGTTTCCTTTACATTTGGGACAAGCAAGAATGTCCTCAAGTGTTGTTCCAACAATTTTCACTTTTTCACTTTTTTTGATCATCGTATCGTAAAAAATACTTGGTGGAAAATTTGAAAAGGAGAATAGCCTTTGCATTATTTTTTCAAAAAAGAGTAGTGTGTCATCGTTAAAAATCTTCTTAAAGAACGGAGATCTAAAGTATGAGCAACCATATTTTTTTTCGATTAGAAATTTTTCATTAATCAGCAAGTTTTTAATATGCTGGGGATGATAGTTGAAGAAAATACCCTCAATATTGTTTTTTGTTCCTTCAGAGGCCGTTAGCGTCGGTTGTTTATATGGGTTTGTATTAAAAAACTCTTTGTCTCTTTTAATTACGGCCTTGATCCTTGCCTTAATGTGTATCTTGTTTGCAAATTCTTGGACATACTTCCCATTATTCTTAAATACTCTCTTTAATTCCTTAAAATATTCTTTAGGATTCTCAATATGATGAAGTACTCTAACCATTAAGCCTCCATCGAAGGTGTTGTTTTTAAATGGCATTTTGTAAGCATTTGCAGCAATTAGGTTAATTCCTGGATATTTATTAACCAAAACCTCATAATTATTTCTAAGAGTTTTGGCAGAGTAATCTAGGATGATAGGGTTTTGATAATGATTGTAATATGTCGGTGTGAGCCTTCCATATGAGCCCCCAACATCTAGAAACCAATTTCCATTTTTCTTTCTAAATATTCTGTTTAGAAGGTGTGTTTCAGATAGATGCTCGTATCTTCTTTTTTGCCAATATTGGGAGTAATCATAACTGAATAAGTCATAATCGGATATGTTATTCATTCTTTAGTTTTTGTAAAATTTTAGCTACTTTTTGTAATTGTTTTAATGCTTTGCTTTTCTCTTCTTCATCTTCAATCTCATCGCTCATAGCAATTTTCGAAACTAAGTTTTTCTGAATCTGTTTGTAATATTTTACCTTCAAGAGTCTCTGGAGGTAAAGCAACTCATTTTCAAGTTCACTCTCCTTGGGTAGTTTGTTTGCATTGAAAATCATATCTTCTAGAACTTTCTGTGCCTCGATATTTGTATTAATTTTCTCAAACAACTCTGATTTGGTTAATGTTCTGTTTAGAGTAATAAAAGAAAATATCTCTTGTTGAACTTTGTCGGAAATATATTTTTCATCTAAGAAATATTCTTCTTTTCTATTCTCTGCGAACAAAAGAAGTTGAAGATATCGCGTTTCGGTACTTTCTATCAATGGGTTGGTTTGATTCTTGGTGGGAGAAGAAAGCTTCATATTACTCTTCTCCTTAGTATTTCCATAAGTGATTCCTGTTATTTCTTCAAGTTTTTTAATATAAAGAGACTTTGTATTAATATCTTTTACAGAATTTAATACGGGAAGAATTATTTTTTTGATTTTATCAATATCCTCTAGCTTGTTTAAATCCCTATCTTTAATTGTATCAGCGAGGATAAAGGAGAATGCCTCAACTTTATTGTTAATAACTTCTGAAATTTTGCTTGGTTCGTTTTGAATTAATTCGTCAATATCTTTATAAGGGGATGGTGAGGTTGCAAAAGGATTCATCTCGAGTTTAGAAGCTAGTTCAAAACCTCTAACAATGGCGGCCTTGCCTGCAGAGTCGCTATCGAAGAAAAGAAGGATGTTTTTGGTTAAAGGGATTAAAGATTCAAGTTGTTGTGAAGTCAAACTTGTACCAAGAGGTGCAACTATATTTTTTATTCCAACTTGGTGTGCGGAGATAACATCGGTTGATCCTTCGCAAATAATAACCAAATCCTGTTTTCTAATTTCTTGACGGGATTCATATTGACCAAAAAGGTTGTAGGATTTATGAAAGATTGGGGTCTCGGGAGAGTTCATGTATTTTGGACCATACTCATTCCCAGCATTTTGCCTCGCAGTAAAAGCGATCACATCTCCACGCTTAGAACGTATGGGAAACATTATCCTGTCAAAAAACTTTTCTTTTAGAATCCCATTTTTTTCAATAAATAGGCCACTTTCAAGTAACACCTTTTTACTGTAATTCCCAGATTTTTTAATTTCTGAAATTAATTTTGGATACTTTGGAGCGTATCCTAACGCAAATTTTTTAATATATTCTTTGTTGATTCCTCTCTTAAGTACATAGCTCAACGCAATTGGGCTTTTTAGAAGCTGGTTGTAATAGTATTTTGTTGCAATGTAATTTACCTCTTTAATTTCTTTGAATTTTGTGTTTGGAGAACTTTTTTTTAACTCTACACCCGCTGTCTTCGCAAGCTTCTCCAAAGCTTCAACAAAATCAATATTTTCAATATCTTGTACAAAATTAAAAATGTCTCCACTTCTTCCACACCCAAAACATTTATATCTCTGAATATCAGGACTAACTATGAAAGAAGGAGTTTTTTCTTTGTGAAAAGGACAGAGACCGGAGAAATTTTTTCCTGTTTGTTTTAACTTAACATATTTTTCTATTAATTGAACTATGTCAATTCTCTCTTTAATTTCTTCAATTTGATTACCTTCCTGCATTATTCCCAATTATACCATTAAAAAACTCTTTATTGACATACAATGTTCCCGTCCTCGACCGTGCAATTGATTTCCGCAACTCCTTTTTCGTTAGATTTGGGCCATGTTAATAGCTGGCCATTGAAGAAAACCTTTGTGTTGTTTATCCTTCCTGAAACAATTTTAATATTACTTTTAATTTCAAACTCTTGGATTGATGGTTGAACAACCTGCGAAAGTTTATTTATATTGTCTATGTCCAGTTTGATCCATGCAGGAGCATCAAAAATTTCTATTTTGATCTTGTTGTTTACTACTTCCTCCACAGAAACCTCATTCTCTCTGACGAAGGTGATCTGAATTGTCTGTACAGTCTCCATTATACTGTTGTTATTTTTTTTTGCTTTTATGGTTATTAAGTTTTTTCCTTCTATGAGTGAAATTTCTTTCTCGAAAGAGCCATCCTCATCCACTTCTATGGAGATATTATTTATCTGGATGGAAACATTTTTTTCAGTATTCCCGATCACTTTTATTTCTGAGCTTTTAACGGTTGAGTTGTTTTGAGGAGTTGAGATGGAAAGAACAGGGGGTTTTTGAAATTTGTAAACTTGAATCCCGAAATAGAGTAATATTGCGAGGGAGAAAAGAACAAGCGTAGAAATTACAATGGCCTTTGGAGTTATAGTTATGCTTGTTTTTTTTGAGCTTAAATTATTGAAGGGGGAAATTACTTTCTTCTCCTCAACGATGGGATTTGTTCTTCGATAGAGAGCAAGAACTTTTTCTACGTCTAAATTAAGATATTTCGCATATATTTTTATAAAACCTGTTAGAAAAACCTCGGATTCAAAGGGAAAAAATTCGTTGTTTTCAATAAACTTAAGAAATCGTTTTTGAATCTTTGTATCTAAAGAGGCGGTCTCAATACTTATTTTCAACTTTTCTCTTTTGTTTTTTAAAACTTCCCCAACTGTAACCATGGCCAATTCTACTACTTATTCGAAGTCATCGGTATCCTCTCCTCCTAAAATCTCGGAAGCGGAATGAACTAATACCTTTCTTGGCTTGGAACCTTCATCTGGGCCAATAGCTCCAGCTTCATAAAGCTCGTCTATGATTCTTGCGGCTTTGTTAAAACCGATTTTCATTTTTCTTTGTAAGAATGAAGCAGAAGCTCTTTGAGTAAGGATTACGATTTCTAGTGCCTTTGAGAAATCGGGATCTCTCTGTGTGTGACTTCCACCAGTTATTTCATCCGGTCCATTTTCTATGGCATTTGTTAATCCTGATGAATATTCAATTTCCTCTTTAACCTGGCTTTTGACGGCATTGACAATATTTTCCGTGTCCTCCGTAGACGTAAATGTCCCCTGAATCCTTAATGATTTCGGAGTGGTTTGATCTTTGTAGAGCATGTCTCCGTTTCCTAGGAGTGTTTCTGCTCCTCCTTCATCCAAGATTACTCGAGAATCCATTAGTGTCGCAACAGCAAATGCCATCCTCCCCGGGATATTTGATTTGATTAATCCAGTAATAACATCTACTGTAGGTTTTTGTGTGGCGAGAATAAGGTGGATACCTACGGCTCTTCCCATTTGGGCAAGGGTTTGTATTTTTGTTTCAACCTCCATGCCAGTTCTAAGCATAAGATCAGCCATTTCATCAATTACAACAACGATGTAGGGCATCGCGGCAAAGCCCATTTTTGCATTATATTCTGAGAGTTTCTTTGTATGGGTTTGTTTAAGTTGTGTGTATCTTCTCATCATTTCTCCGCTAACCCACTCAAGAGCGTTTGTAACTAAAGTGACATCGGTTATTACTGGTGTCAAAAGATGTGGAATTCCATTGTACATTCCCATCTCTACACCCATTTTGGGATCAACCATTATGAATTTAACTTCATCCGGAGTTTTGGTCATCAGTAATCCAGCAAGAAGGGAGTTTATCGCAACAGATTTCCCTGTTCCTGTAGCTCCAGCTACTAGGAGGTGAGGTATTTTCCCTAGATCCTTGATTGTTGTTTTCCCAGTTATATCTTTTCCAAGAATAAGGGGTAATTCATACTTGTCTGTTTCTTGTCGAAGCTTTTTTATCATATCCTTGGTGTATACAAAGTTTGGAGTTGGATTTGGTATTTCAACACCAATAAAGGAGGTTCCAGGGATGGGAGCTTCGATTCTAATAGAAGCTGTTTGAGAGGCTAAGGCAAGTGCAAGGTCATTGCTTAAATTCTTCACTTTGGACACTTTGATTCCTGTACTAATACTAAGTGAGAATCTTAATACGGTTGGACCTACGGCAATTGCTACCACTCTCGATTGAATTCCGAAATTCATAAGAGTTCGTTGAATGACAAGTGCTTTCTCTTTGTAAAGCTTCTCATCTTGTTTTTGAACCTCCTTCTCTTGCAGTATGTCAATGTTTGGGAAAATCCAGTCAGTATATTTGGGCGCCTGAGGCTCATCTTCGTTTGGTTCTCCTTCTGAGACTTTTACATTTGGAGCTACATTGTGTGAAGTGTGGAGATAATCATCCCTGTGGAGTATCTCCTCAAGCTTTCTTTCCGTTTCAATCGGTGAGGACTCAATGTATGGTTCTGTCTGGTTATCATCTAGGGCCTCATTTTCAGTTTGAATCTTAATATCATCACCCTCCTTTGTACCGATGAATTTGTTAAGTACCGAAAGCAGCCAAGAGCTCTTTTTAGATTTGTTTTGACCAGGTTCTGGGATAGAATCCTCAACAAAGTCTCTGATTTGTTCAAGAGTTGTTCCTGTAATCAACGAAAATGCAAGAATCAAAAAGATTAAGATGATGAATATCTCTATGGCTGAGCCAAAGACACCATTTAAAGATATATGAAGAAACTTTCCAACTTCTCCACCTGAGCTACTTAGGGCTTCGGGATTTGCTAGTTGCTCTGGCTGTTGCCAGAAGGAAAGAAGTGTTGATATGCAGATAGAAAAAAGGAAAATTCCCACAAACTGTCTTGAGGAGATAAATTTCCTAGACTTGAAAAGTAAGAAAAGTGAACCGTAAAGCAAAGATATTCCCCAGGGTATAGCTGAGTATCCAAAGAATTGTGAAATTGTTTTGAAAAGATTTGATTGAGTTAGAAGAAACGGTGAGACCATGACAACAATCCCAGCAACAAAAAGCACTGTTCCAAAAAGGATTTTGCTTTCGCTGCTTTTTATTGTTATCTGTTCCTTTTTCTTTTTGCGGGGCATAGTATGAAAATATAATAGGATATTATAGGTAATTTTTCAAAGGGGTATAGATGTTTGTAATAGAACCCCTTTTTGTTTTCAACACCTAGGAGTCCTACCTACCCATTTTCAAATGTATATTAATACACAAAAATATCCCTAAAAAGTCGTTGACATAAAGCAAATATTATAGTATACTTCCCAAAGTCGCTTGATTTTTTGATCAAAAAAGTAGTATTGTATAGGTCTTTTGCGACCTTTTGGATACCGCTTTATTCAAGTAATATGTTATAACATAACTAAAAATTTATCCTATGCTAAAACCAAAAATTAATAGGTCTGGGAGATTAAACCTGGGACTAAACTATTCAGGAGACCTTGAATTCCCAAATTTAATCGAAGCTCAGATTAATTCTTTTGACGCCTTTAAAAAGGAAGGTTTTAAGAATTTGTTTGCGGAAATTAATCCAGTAAAGGACACAATGGAGAAGATGTGGACTTTAGAATTTAAGGATTTTAGGATTGGTGAACTATACAGAACTGTTGATGAGGCTATTAAGAAGGGTCTTTCCTATGAAGCTCCCGTGTATGCAAAGGTTCAGTTAATGAATAATAAGACCGGGGAGATTAAGGAGCAAGAAATCTTTGTTACGGACTTACCAATAATGACTGATGAGGGAGTTTTTATTTTCAATGGTGATAGGAGAGTTGTTACACATCAGATTGTTAGAGCGGAGGGTGTTTTGTATGAAGAGTCGGACAAACTTCCTACAAGAACATTGTATAAGGTAAGATTGATGCCCGGAAAAGGTCCTTGGTATGAAATTGATACAAACAGGCACAATGTAATTTCCGTGAGGATTCTTCCTAAGAGACCCAAGGTTCTTATCACAGAACTTTTAAGAGTTTTTGGTTGGGAGAGCGATGATGAAATAAGGAAGTTGTTCTCAGATGTAGATACTCACGAAGAGTACAAGTATATAGAGGCAACATTGGCAAGAGATTTTACAAAGAGCAAAGAAGAAGCAGTTATTAGTATTTACAACAAGTTAAGACCAGATGAGTCTGTAACGCTTGAGAGTGCTGAAAGATACATTAAGAGTAACTTCTTTAATGTAAGAAAATTTGATTTAGGGAAGATAGGTAGATACCAATTAAATAGGAAGCTTGGTACTACTTTTGATATAAACAACCCTGCAGAGACAATACTCTATCCTATGGATATTGTATTAATTGTGAAGAAGCTTATACAGATAAATAATGGTGTTGTTGAACCGGATGATATTGACCATTTGTCAAATAGAAGAATTAGAAGTGTTGGAGAAATTCTTGAAAGACAGCTTAATGCTGCTATTAGGAGGTTAGAAAAAAATATTAAGGATAAAATGAGTTTGTATGGACAGGATGCGAAGGTTACACCTTCAATGCTTGCAAGTACAAAACCCATTTCTGCAGCTATTCAGTCTTTCTTCGGAACAAATGCGTTATCTAGTTTCATGGATCAGATAAATATACTCTCTGAGCTTGAAAACAAAAGAAAGGTTACAGCTGGCGGTCCTGGAGGTATAGCAAAAGAGAGGGCAACTTTTTCAATCAGAGAAGTCCACAATTCCCACTATTCGAAATTTGATCCAGTTACAAGTCCAGAGTCATCAAACATTGGTGTTGTTGTTCAATTAGCCACATTAACAAGAATTAATGAATTTGGTTTTTTAGAGGCTCCGTATAGAAGAGTGTCAAATAAAGTAAAAAACAACAAGAAAGACTTAATAAATAGAATTCTTGCTGAAGATGTTAAGAAAATTGCAAAAAAGGATTCCTTTATTGACGAAAAATTAGCAGAAAAGATTTCAAAGGACAAAGCAGTAAAGGAGATTGCTGTTAAGCCATTTGTTACAGACATTGTAGAGTACTTAGACGCCATGGAAGAAGAGAAATTTCATATCGGACCTGCGGCATTTTCTAAAGATGAATTTGGGAATATTTTGGATACCCTGGTTCCTGTTAGGTTTAAGGGTGATTTTCTCCTTGAGGACGTTAACATGGTTAACTATATTGATGCTTTAGCAAGTCAACAAGCGGGTCTTGGAATGGCATTAATCCCATTTGTCTCTCACAATGATGCTATGAGGGCACTTACAGGTGCAAACCAGCAAAGACAGGCAGTTCCCCTTGTTAAACAGGAATCCCCTCTTGTTGGTACCGGAATGGAAGAAATTGTCGCAAGACAGTCTGAATGGGGAATATTTGCTGAGGGGGATGGAGAAGTTTTATACACAGATGCTGAAAAGATATCGGTGAAGTACAAGAAAGAAGGAGTGAAGGATTACAACTTAGTATCCTTCTATAGAAGTAATGAAAACACATGTTTTACTCAGAAACCTGTTGTTAAATCTGGAGACAAATTTAAGAAAGGAGATATCCTTGCAGATGGGCCTACTATTGTTAATGGAGAATTCTCCATAGGTACAAATCTTAGAGCTGCATTGATGTTCTACGAAGGATACAACTATGAAGATTCTGTAATTATCTCCGATAGAATTGTAAGAGATGATCTGCTTACTTCAATACATATTAGAGAACATACAGTAGACATTAGAGATACTGAGTTAGGCCCCGAAATTATTACGGCGGATATACCACATGTAAATGATAGAATCTTACAGAAACTTGATTCTCAGGGAATTGTCAGATCAGGTGTTCACGTAAAATCAGGAGATATCTTGGTAGGAGTCGTTGCTCCAAGAGGAGAAAAAGAACTTACTGCAGAGGAAAGATTGCTTAGAGCAATCTTTGGCGAATCTGCTAGTGATGTAAGAGATAACTCATTAAGAATTCCACACGGAGAAGAGGGAATTGTTGTTAGAAGTTTAATTCTCTCGACAGACAAGGGAGACAGATTAGCTCCAGGTGTCCTACATCAAGTAAAAGTATGGGTCGCAAACACAAAGAAAATCGGATTTGGAGACAAAATAGCGGGAAGACACGGAGACAAAAATACGGTAGCAGCAATTCGACCAATTGAAGATATGCCATTCACTGAGGATGGAGAACCAGTTGATATTGTTCTTACACCTACATTCCTAAAGAGAATGAACATGGGACAGGCGGAGGAGGTTCATTTTGGTAAGTTTGCGGAAGAATTGAATCAGAAATTGGCCTTCCCAATTTTCGAAGGAGAGAATATGGAGTGGCTATTAAATGAGATGAAGAAACAAGGAAAGGACATGTCGCAAAGAGTTGATCTGTATGATGGAAGGACTGGAAAGAAATTCCCAAACAAAGTGACTGTAGGAGTTAAATATGTATTAAAGTTGAAGCATATCTCTGATGAAAAGGTTCATGCTAGATCAACTGGACCATACACAGCAGTATCTCAACAGCCACTCGGAGGAAAAGCACAAATGGGTGGACAGAGATTTGGAGAAATGGAAGTTTGGGCATTAGAATCCCACAGTGCACCGTTTGCACTTCAGGAAATGCTTACGATAAAATCAGACGACATCAAGGGAAGATCGTCAGCATATAAAGCAATTATTCATGGAGACAAGATTGAAAATGTAAATGTCCCTGAATCATTCAAGGTACTTGTCAAAGAGCTTAATGCACTTTGCTTAAATATTGATTTAATTTCAAATCAAACAGAAGAGGAGGTTGCTCAAAATGAAGAAAAATAAAAATAAATTTGATAGCTTTGATGTCTTAAAGGTAACATTGGCATCTCCAGACCAAGTTTTAAATTGGTCATATGGTGAAGTTACAAAGGCGGAAACAATCAATTACCGAACTTTCAGAGCGGAGCCAGAGGGTCTTTTCTGTGAAAAGATTTTTGGACCAACAAAAAACTATGAATGCTACTGTGGAAAATACAAGAAGATTAGATATAAGGGAATAGTTTGTGATAAGTGTGGTGTTGAAGTAACAACATCAGATGTAAGAAGAGAAAGAATGGGTCATATTGATTTGGCAATTCCAGTTGCACATGTTTGGTTCGCATTTGGAATCCCAAACAAGATGTCGATAATTCTTGATATCTCACATAAAAAAATACTCTCGGTAGTATATTACACTAGATATGTAATTATCTCCGCCGATGAAGAAAAAAGAAGTGAGATGATGGATAAAGCTCTCGCCCTTAAGAGTGATGAAATTGAGAAATTGCACAAAGATTTGGAGGAAGATTTAAATGCAACTACTGAAACTTTTGGTGTTGAAATTGAAGAGTTAAAAAAAGCCAAAGGTAAGGGAATCGAATTGAAGATAAGCCAAGGAGAGCATAAGAGAAAACAAGCGTTGGCAAAGGTAAGAAGGGATTATGCAGAGAAAGAAGAGCAGATAGAATCTTTCTATTCAAAGCTCTACCAAACGATTGAAAAAATTGCCGTTGGTGCAGTTATCACCGAGGATGAATATTCAGATTTAGTTGAGAGAGATTTGGTTTTCTTTGAAGCGATGATGGGTGCAGAAGCAATTGAAAAATTATTACAAAATCTAGATCTCGAAGGTGAATTAGAGAAATTGAGAATTAGAATTGAGAAGGAGAAGGGAGAAAAGAAATTAGCAACAATTAGAAGGATTCAGTATCTTGAAGGTTTTATCAAAAACGGTATTAAGCCTGAGTGGATGGTAATTAGGACACTTCCAGTATTACCCCCAGAATTAAGACCTATTATTCCTCTATCAGGTGGTAAATTCGCAACTTCTGACCTTAACGACCTATACAGGAGAATTATAAATAGAAACAATAGATTGAAGAAGTTGATTGAGATTGGAGCACCTGATGTTATATTAAGAAACGAAAAAAGGATGCTTCAGGAATCAGTTGACGCATTGATTGATAACTCTCATAGACCGTCAAAACCAATGATGAATAGTAAGAGATTGCCTTATCAATCATTGACAGATGATTTGAGAGGAAAGAAAGGTATATTTAGAAAGAACTTACTTGGAAAAAGAGTAGACTACTCAGGAAGAGCTGTTATTGATGGAGATCCAAGTCTTAAATTTGATCAATGTGGTATTCCAAAGTCAGTTGCTTTGGAAATGTTTAAACCATTTGTAATATACAAGTTACTTGATAAAGAATTAGCCCCAAATGTAAGGGTTGCTAAAGATATGCTCGAGGAAGAGACAGATATCATTTGGGACTTACTAGAAGAGGTGATAAAAAATAAGCCTGTATTGTTAAATAGGGCACCAACTCTTCATAAGTATAGTGTACAAGCTTTTTATCCAAGATTAGTTGAGGGAGAAGCAATTAGAATCCATCCTTTGGTATGTAAAGCCTTCAATGCAGACTTTGATGGAGACCAAATGGCAGTTCATATTCTTCTTACAGACGAAGCAATAGAGGAAGCAAAAAAAGAAATGATGTCTTCACAAAATATCGTAAATATCTCAAATGGACAGGTATTAGCGTCTCCAGCGAAGGATATGTTGATTGGCTTCTATATGATGACTGATTTAGTTGAATCCAAAAATCCAAGAATATTTGCTACAAGTGATTTGGCAATTAAAGCATATGAGAGAGATGACATATCAATAAATGAAGAAATTCTTGTTGGAATTAAAGGGGAAGCAATTAAAACATCTGTAGGAAGGGTAATTTTTAACAGTATTCTTCCTGAAGATTACCCATTTATCAATGAAAGAATTGATAATAGGGGAATTAAGAAAATAATTGACAAGATAAAGAGCTCTTCTGATTTGTCAGTTGTGGTTGAGCTTCTTGATAATATGAAAGCGTTAGGATTTAAGTTCGCAACAGATTTAGCCTTCTCATTTGCAATGGAAGATTGCCAAGTTGACTTTGATATTAAGTCAGAGATAAAAAAGATTGAAGAAAAGGATGAGCAATTGCTTGACAACTATCTCCAGGGCTTGATTACTAAAAAAGAGAAAGTAAATATCTCTACAAATATGTGGGATGACTTTGCTGATGAATTGGCGGAGATGGCTTGGAGCAAGTTACCAAAGGAAAATTCGATTTATCAAATGGTTGAATCTGGTGGTAATGGAGGAAAAATTCAGGCAAGGCAGGTTCTCACAATTAAGGGTGTTGTTAGAGACTCAAGAGGAAATCTTGTTGCGATGCCAATTAAAAGTAACTATAGAGATGGTTTAAGTGCTTTTGAATATTTTGTTGCGGCAAATGGAGGAAGAAAAGGTATTGCAGATAGATCTCTAAAGACATCTTCATCTGGCTATTTGACAAGGAAGCTTGTCGATGTTGCTCATGATGTCATTATTCGACATGATGATTGTGGCTATGATGGGGAGGGCCTTTCTATTAGGAAATCTGATGACAGAAGAATTGATTTCAAAGATAGAATTTTCGGAAGAGTATTGGCAAAGGACTTAGTCATTGGGAAGAACACTATTGCAAAGAGGAATGAAATAATTACTCAGGAAATTGCCGAAAAAGTAGAGGAGGCTGGAATAGACGAGGTATTTGTAAGAACTCCTTTGTTATGTAAGTCACCACTAGGAATGTGTAAGAAGTGTTATGGCTACAATCTTGAGAACAATAGAGAAATAGACATGGGGAGAGCAGTCGGCGTAATAGCTGCTCAATCAATCGGTGAGCCTGGAACTCAGATGACTATGCAGACATTCCATAAGGGAGGAGTCCAAAAGATTGATATCACTCAAGGTTTACCAAGAATTGAGGAATTGTTTGAAGCAAGAACTCCAAAGGCAGAAGCAGAAATGGCTTCAATCGATGGAAAGATTCATATTGAGGTTGCCGAAGATGATTCTTCAACAATTATTCTTTCTGGAGAAAAGAAGATGGAGAGGCACTATATTGTGTCCAAAGCTAAGAAATTACTTGTTGAGGACGAACAAGAGGTCAAAGCAGGTCAGGCAATGTTTATCGATTCTGACCAGGTAGAGAGGCAGGCTCCGTTTGATGGAACAATTTTTCTTGAGGGGGGAATCCTTACAATCAATGGAAGAATGAAAGCAGAGGAAACCATTTATGTATTACCTGGAATTGAAATCTTGGTTGAAGATGGGGCAGAGGTCAAAGCCGGAACACAATTAACTGAGGGCTCTTTGGATCCAAAGAAATTGGCTGATGTCGCAGATATCCTTACCTCTCAGAAATATATTTTGGATGAAGTTCAAAAGGTATTTAATGCACAGGGAGTTCCAATTGATGATATTCATATTGAGATAATATTGAGACAGATGGTAAGGCTTGGAAGAGTCTTAGATTCTGGAGATTCCGAATATTTAGTGGGCTCATCAGTAAATAGGTTTATGGCTGCATTGAAAAATGAGCTTCTAGTTAAAGATGGTAAAAACAAGGCCTTGGTTATTCCAAAGCTTTATGGAATTAAAACCTCTTCACTAAATACCGAAAGCTTCCTTTCAGCAATCTCATTCCAAGAGCAGGTGAGAGTTCTCACAAATGCCGCAATTATTGGCAAGACCGATTACCTTAGAGGTATGAAAGAAAATGTCATTATCGGTAAGCCTATCCCTGTCGGAGAAGGAGCTGAGATCAAAAATATGAATGAGCTGGAAGAGCTTCAAGTTTAATTGATTTTGTTATATAATACACACCATGCCAACAATAAACCAATTAGTTAGAAAACCTAGAAAATCTGCAAAGAAGAAAGCAAAGCATATTCAACTTGCTAGAGACTTTAATCCTTTGAAGAATAGATATAAGAAAACACCAAACCCATTTAAGAGGGGTGTGTGTTTGCAAGTAAAAACAATGACACCAAAGAAACCAAACTCTGCACTTAGAAAAGTCGCTAGAGTAAGGATGTCTAATGGTATGGAGGTTACTGCGTATATTCCTGGTGAAGGTCATAATCTTCAAGAGCACTCAGTTGTTCTTTTGAAGGCAGGGAGAAAAAGAGACTTGCCAGGTGTTAAATATATTATTGTAAGAGGAAAGTATGATACCGCAGGAGTAAAAGGCAGGAAAAAAGCAAGATCAAAATATGGCGTTAAAAGAGAGGACGCTGAGAAATAGTTTTTAATTAAAAGATATTTATATGAGAGGTAAAAGAGCTAAAAGAAGAAGTTTAAAATTAGATAGAAAATATTCAAATCCAATTATTGCAAGATTTATTTCAAAAGTAATGCAAGATGGGAAGAAGAGTCTTGCAGAAGATTTGGTATATGCCGCAATTGAAAAGGGATCAAAGATTGCAAAAGAAGAAGATGTTGTTTCCTTTGTAAACAAAGCAATTGACAATGTTAGGCCAGCTTTGGAAATAAAGGCAAGAAGGGTTGGTGGAGCAAACTATCAGGTTCCTATGCCTGTTTCACCAAGAAGACAGGAAACATTGGCAGTAAGATGGGTTGTAGAAGCTTCAAGAAAAAAGAGTGGAAAATCTTTTGATGAAATTCTATGTGATCAGTTAGTAGATGCTTACAAAGGTGAAGGTGATGCAGTTAGAAAGAAGGAGGATACAGAAAAGATGGCCGAAGCAAATAAAGCATTTGCACATTTTAGGTGGTAGTCTTAATAACGAATAGGTAATTAAGGGGAGAGGGGTAATACCCTCTCTTTTTTATTTTGTACTTTCTATCCTCTCCCACCCACTTTTGGGCATATCTTTTCTAAGAATAGTCCTCTCCCAAAAGATCTTTATCCATGTTAAAAGTCTAACGGGGAAGAGAAGAAGAGACCAGAAGAATTCTCTAAAATTCTTCGCATATTTAAATACAAATCCAGCATATCTTAATTCAATACCAAAACTTCTTGATTGCTTATCCTTTTTGAAAATACCCATTTGTTTTAACTGGGTAAAACCTCCGAGTGACCTTACTTTCTGCTTCATATAGTCCTTCAAACTTCTTGGATACTTCACAAAACACACAGCTTTCGGTGCGTATGCTATTTCCATTCCTAAATTCCTTACATAGTAGGACATATATGCATCATCTGAGAGAGCGTTACTTGGTAACTTTATGTCCAAATTCTTCACAGCCATAATATATCCACTCATTGGGAAAAAATTCTCTTTGCTAATGTAGTAATCCTTGCCACTAACCAATTTCATAGTCTTTGTTCTTCTATCGTGTGCAGAGTCTGAAAGGAGATGTCCCCAGTACCCGAAGATATTATTTCTATTATCACCTGAAACTGGTCTCCCACTAACACCTCCAACTTTCTTGTTTTCAAATGGCTCAAGTAATTTAGAAACACTGTTTCTATCAAAATAGGTATCGCCATCGGTTAATATCAAAATATCTCCTTTAGCTTTTTTAAAAGCCATTCTTAGAGCATATGGTTTTCCCTTCCTCGGATCCTTAATTTGAATATATCTTTTCCCAAGCTTATACTTATTTGCTTCCTTTCTTCCAGCATTTAATGTCGCAGAATCTGGAGAGACTTGGATAATTTCAAAATCATTAGGAATACTAGAATATTTTTTATTTGCAATACATGAAATACATCTTCCAATGGTTTTAGGTTCTTTAAATGAAGCGATGATTACACTAATCATTTATTTATTTAATAAATCTATTCAGAAGCTGCTTGAGTCTCTGTTGAACCCTCTGTTTCGGTTGAAGCTTCTGCAGTTGTTGTCTCACTTTCTGTCGGAGTTGAAACAATTTCCTCCTGCATTTCTGTAATAGTAACAACTGTCGCATTTTTTAGTTCTTCATTAATCAAAGAAATATCTTTTGGAATCTCTAATTCGTCGATAGATATCGATTGCCCAGGATGTTCTAATCCAGAAATATCAACTTTAATAGAAGGGATAAGATCATTAACTTTACATCTTACCTCAATGGAGTCCATAACCTCAACAAGGACACCAAGATTATTCTTAACAGCTGGAGATATGCCAATGATTTCAAATGGAATTGAAAACACCATATCTTTGCTCTCATCAATTTCAAAGAATGAGATGTGTCTTAATTCTTCGGTAATTGGATTAATATCAATTTCTTTAACTACAACCTTAAAACTTTTTCCATCAAGTTCGGTGTCAAGAATTGTTGTAGATGTAGCGTTCTTAAGTATCTGTTTTGCCGTTGATGTGTCTAACATAATATTTTTAGATTCAGTCTTGGCATTATAAACTACTGCTGGTACGAACCCATCTTTGAGCAAAATTTTATTTTTCTTTCCATTTAAATCTCTTTCGAGAAATTTGACTTTTTCCATAATGTGAGGAGTATATCAGATAAATTAACTTTCATCAAGCTTTCCTAGGTTTGTTGATAGAAGTGTATTGTAGTAAAAATCTTTAACCTCGAATAGCATATTTACACCAGTAATTAATACTGATTTAATATTCTTTTTTAATTTAATTAGGCCCTTGGTTTTCCTTATTCTGTGAAATGCGTGCCAATGTGATACAACCATATCCTTAATCTCTTCTCCACAACTTAACTCAATAAGGAGCATAATAGCTTTTTTGGTTCTTTCCCATTCAAGAGGTGAGTAGGAACAGTTAAATTCTGTAAGACCATATTTTGACAATGCAATAAATTGGTAAGGAGGCAATATTTCCTTATCTTCCTCGGGTATTCTTCTATTGTTTTGTAGGAGGGCAATATTGCTACCATCATCAAGAAGATATTCTTCAAAATACTTAGGATATTCAGCCAGTACTTGGTTGGTTATTTGCTGGTTTATTTCCTCTATTGTAGAGTCTAAATTCTCACCTTTTGTTTCAATTTCATTTTCCATCGTAGAAAAGTATATCACTAAATTGTTAATAATAGTGATTAAAATGATGATATATACTGCAAATGGATAAGCACTTGACAGTCAAGTCTGCTCATAATATACTTAGCAAATAAACTAACTATCTGCTAAGGTGGAATTAACAGAAAGACAAAAAGAAATACTACGTGCTGTAATACGTGAATTTATGGAAGAAGCAGAAGAGGTGGGTTCGTTGTCGCTCGTTGAAAAATATGATCTCGGTGTAAGCTCTGCAACAATCAGAAATGAAATGGTAAAGCTCATGGGGTTGGGCTTATTAGAAAAAAGTCATATATCTTCCGGAAGGCTTCCTACTGACCAAGCTCTAAGACTGTATGTAACAAATTTCCTTGGGAGGAGAGAGTTGAACCCAATGGTGAGCGTAGAAATCAGACAGGGTATTTATAGGGATAGGTTTGATAAAGATGTTGTTATTAAATCCATATTAGATATCTTGTCAAAAGAAACTGAAAGCTTGGTATTTCTTATTCTTGACAACCAAATTAGGTATTTCGGAGTTTCTCAGCTTTTTAAATATTCCGAATTCGGAGAAAATATCGAGAAGCTAAAGAAAGTAATTAACATTCTCGAAGATGAAAACTATCTTAGGAATATGGTGAGCAAATTCACAAATTCGGGAGTGTCACTTTTGATTGGTGGAGAATCTGGGGTAAAAGAATTTACTGATTGTGCAATAGCTTTTATCCGAATTCCATTTTGGGATCAGAATCATTCATATGTTGGAGTAATCGGTTCCAAGAGAATGGATTACTCTATTGTAATTCCGGCTTTAAATGAAGTCAGAAATGCATTGCAGACATCTATGTCTGGATGGAGATAAATTCAATTAATACTGTTATGAGTAAGCGCAAAAATATTGATGATACAAATGTGCAAAATTATGAGAAGAAAATCGCTGAATTGGTTGCTACTATTGACAAGGTAGAAGATGAGAAGTTAGTAGTGGAAAATCAATTGAAAAAAGCTCTTGCGGATTACCATAACTTGACTGCAAGTATGGGGAAAAGGCAGGCATTAAGTATTTTTAATCTGAAAAAGAAATTGTGTGAAGATTTTATGCCAGTTATAGATTCGATTGCATTGAGCATTGAAAGTGAGAAGACATTAAAATTAGATGATAAAGAAAAGTCATGGTTTGAGGGCGTTTTAGCCATTTTTGAGTCAATGAAGAAATCATTCGAGGGTATAGGTTTAAAAACATATCTCCCTAATATCGGAGATATGTTTGATACATCTATACATGAAGCACTAGCTATTTCACAAGATGGTAAACCAGGGGAAATTACTTCGGTAATACAACCTGGATATACTCTTGACGATATAGTTATTCGAACTTCAAAAGTGATTGTGTCTAAATAATTGAATTAATTTTTAAAAATAAAAAATATGTCAAAAATTATCGGAATAGACCTCGGAACTACAAACTCAGTTATGGCATTTATGGAGGGTGGTAAGCCCAACATAATTTCTAATGCCCAAGGGAGTAGGCTTACACCTTCAGTTGTTGCCCAAGATGATAAGGGAGAGGTGTTGGTTGGGACTCCAGCAAAAAATCAATCAGTAATTAATCCAGAAGGAACGATATACTCTGTTAAAAGACTGATAGGAAGAAGTTGGGACGATCCTGAGGTCAAGAGAGATGTAAAAACATTGCCCTTTGAAATGAGAAAAGCTTCGAATGGTGGAGTTGAAGTTAAAATGGGAGATAAGTGGTATACACCACAGGAAATTTCTGCAAAGGTTCTTGCCAAAATGAAGAAAGATGCAGAAGAGTATTTAGGTCAGGATATAAAAGAAGCTGTAATTACTGTCCCAGCATATTTTGATGACTCTCAAAGACAAGCAACGAAAGATGCCGGTAAAATTGCAGGTTTAGAGGTTAAGAGAATTGTCAATGAACCTACTGCAGCAGCTCTGGCGTATGGTCTAGATGACAAGAAAGATCAAAAGATAGCAGTCTTTGATTTGGGTGGGGGAACATTTGACATTTCAATCTTGGAAATGGGTGATGGTGTTTTTGAAGTTCTTTCAACTAACGGAGATACACATCTTGGTGGAGATGACTTTGATCAAGTAATTATTAATTACCTTGCAGATGAGTTTGAGAAGAAGGAGAGTATGGATTTAAGAAATGATAGAACTGGCCTTCAAAGATTGAGAGAAGCAGCAGAGAAGGCCAAAATTGAGCTTTCAACTTCGGAGGAAACTGAGATTAATATCCCTTACATAACAGCAACTGATAAAGGCCCAAAACATCTTAAGGAGAAGTTAACAAGATCTCAATTGGAAAAATTGACTGCTGAGTTAATTGAGAAGACAGTAAAACCATGCGAGAAAGCTCTTAAAGATGCCCATTTAGACAAGAAAGATATAGATGAAGTCCTCTTGGTTGGAGGAATGACTAGAATGCCTGCCGTTATTAAGAAAGTTAAAGAGATTTTTGAGAAAGAACCTAATAAGGGAGTAAATCCTGATGAAGTTGTTGCTCAAGGTGCAGCAATCCAAGCAGGAGTACTTGGAGGAGATATTAAAGATATTACTCTATTAGATGTAACACCTTTATCTCTTGGTCTTGAGACCTTGGGAGGTGTGTTTACAAAATTAATTGAAAGAAATACAACAATCCCAGTAGAGAAAAAACAAATTTTCTCCACGGCAGCAGATAATCAGCCAGGTGTAGAGATTCATGTTCTACAGGGGGAGAGAGAAATGGCTGCTGACAATAAAACTTTAGGAAGATTTCTTCTTGAAGGAATTTTACCAGCACCCAGAGGAGTTCCTCAAATTGAAGTTACTTTCTCTATAGATGCAAATGGTATATTAAATGTTAAAGCGTTGGACTTGGGTACCAAAAAAGAGCAAAAGATTACAATCACTGCATCTACAGGATTGAAAGAGGAGGAAATAAATAAAATGGTTGAAGAAGCTGAGAAGAATGCTGAAGAAGACAAAAAGAAAAAGGAAAGAGCTGAGAAAAGAAACAATGCTGATACTGTAGCTTTTAGTGCAGAAAAACTCATTGATGAGAATAAGGACAAGGTTTCTGAGGAAGAGCAAAAGAGTCTTAAAGAGAAAGCCCAAGCGATTAAAGATCTTATATCAAAAGATGATTTTGATGTTGAGGAGGTTGAGAGCAAAACAGAAGAGTTAGAGAAAGAAATGCAGGAGATAGGAAAAAAGATTTATGAGGCAGCTGCAAAAGAGGCTTCTTCATCAAACGAAGAGAAAAAAGATGATAAACAGGAGAAAGAGGATAAAAAGGACGAAGAAGCAAAGGAGGGAGAGGTAGTTGAATAATATTCAATTTCTCTGGTTCAAAGGGAGGCTTCTTGCCTCCCTTTATTTTTTGCGAATTGCAACTGAAAGTTGACTAAGAGCAACTGTAAATTGGTAGTTGCAACAATCTCTTCATGCTATTATCTCTCATTAATTTGACTTCGTATCTTAATGATACAACTAAAAAATATCACAAAGTCTTTTGATTTAAACAAAAACAAAGTAGAAGTATTAAAAGGTATAAACTTAGAGATAGGAGATGATGAATTCATTGCCTTAATGGGACCATCAGGCTCTGGTAAATCTACATTACTTGGCATTCTTGCAGGGATAGATTCTCCAACATCTGGAGATATCTTCATATATGGTCAAGATATCTCAAAAAAGAAAGAAGATGAACTAGCACGCTTTAGAAACAAAAATGTAGGAATCATATTCCAAGCATACAATCTAATTCCTAGTTTAAATGCAATACAAAATGTAAAAGCGCCACTTTATGCAGGTAAGAATAAATTATCTTCTAAAGAAATAGATCAAAGAACAAAAGAACTACTAAACATGGTTGGTCTATCCCACAGAGAAACACACAAACCAGGAGAACTATCAGGAGGTGAACAACAAAGAGTGGCAATAGCAAGAGCATTGATAAATAAGCCTAAAATTCTTGTAGCAGACGAACCTACAGGTAACCTCGATGCTAAAACAGGAAAAGAGATTTTAGATTTAATGCAAAAAGTTAGTAAAGAAATGCATCTCACTATAATAATGGCAACACATAATAACGAAATTGCAAAATTAGCGGATAGAGTAGTTAAAATTTCTGATGGAATAATAGCAAATGAATAAAACAAAATTCTTTTTTGAAAAAACAAGATCCTCCATCAAATATCTTGGAATAGTTGCTGCAATAATATCTCTCTCAGTTATGTTTTCATCTTTGTGTGTAATGTCTCTTCTCTCTCTTTCTGAGACTTTGAGAGAAGCTCTTGATGACAATCCTAGGGCGACAATCGGAGGAGATATTACTATAACGCCAATGGAGCAAAATGAGGAGAATTTTAATCTTGTAAAGAATAAATTAGAGGAAATGAAGAGAGATGGCGCAATTAAGGAGTTTACATACACAAGTGTTCCTATTAATCACAGAATGTACAATTTGGGATTTGGGAAATCTAGAAATATTCTGCCTGTAGGATATGAGGATAATAGGTTTCCTCTTGAAGGAACAAAGAAAGTACTAACTCCGAATATTTCTTTTAGGGACTTGGAACGAATCCAAGATAGTGCTATTTTGTCGGGAAACCTTGCCAAAAGGGGAAATCTCCAAATAGGGGATACTTTTGTAATCTACTCATCTGATATGTATGATATGCATCAATTAAAGTTGATAGGGATTACAACTTCTCCCTTATCTTCTGCAACAAATATCTATGTGAATAAGAATCTTTTTAAGGGTGAGAGGGCATATACGTTTTATGCAGATATTGTAGGAGATGATTTTGATAAGATTAAATTTCGAATAGCGAGTATTTTTCCTTCTGATGTTGGTGCTACTGTTAGTTTTTGGGATAGAAATCAGGCAGAGAAAGATAGTGCAAGAGGTTCTATTAAAGTATTTACTCTTATAAAAGGGCTTAGTGTGTTAGGTTTGTTTGTTGGTAGTTTTGGTATTGCTAGTGCTGTTAATACAATTATCCTCAAAAGGCGAAAAGAGATAGGTATCATGAAATCCATTGGTTTTACCAAAAGAGATATTTCAACAATGTTATTATTGGAAGTTGCTTTAATTTCAATAATTGGTAGTGTTGTTGGGGTATCGCTTGGCTTTATTTTCTTTAGGTATCTTCTTGAGATCATTAGTACTGGGGAGATGGAAATCTTGGATTTTAACAAAAGTTTGAATTTTGTTGCTATTGGTCTTTCGCTTCTAGTTAGTATTGTTTCCTCAGTTATTTTTGCGTATATCTCTATTAGTAATGTGGCAGAACTGAAACCGACATATGCTTTGAAAGATTTGGATATAAGGCAGAATAAGAGTTCTAAAAATAAAGGGGTATTGAGATTTCTGATGGTTGGGCTTCTCTTCTGTGGTATTAGTATTTTTTTAACAAAATCACTAGAATATGGTCTTGGCGCAGTTGGTCTAGTCTCTATTGTGCTTCTTCTATTTTCTTTGTTATTTAGGTTAATATTCTTTTTGATTTTAAGGATTCCAGTAAAGAGTCATAACTTTGTAGAATTCACATGGGATAGTTTGAGGCAGAGTTACAAGAAGATCGTTTTTGCTATGGTTGCCATTTTTCTTGGTATGTTTACTGTTAATTTCATTATGATTTTAGTGAACACAGCGAGTGGTGAGTATAAGGATAGGTATCAAGAAGTAGAGGCTGATACAAATGTTGTGGTCACATCGTTGGTGGATGGTGCTACAGATGACGGTAAAGTGTTAAAGATGAATGGAGTTGATAAAGGATTTGTTATGTATAAGGCAAAATTAGATGAGAAGAACCAATCTTTTTCTGAAATTATCGGTGTAGATCTTAATGATTTAGGCGGTAGATTGAAAATTGTAGCAGGGGATATGTCTGGCATTATTACTCTAGTGGTTGGGAATAATGCAGAGTATTTGGTTGAAGGGAATCTTGGGAAAGTGACAGAAACTGGAGATGGAAAAATTGTGTCTTTTGATGATATAGGCTGGTATAAAATTGGAGATACAGTTACTTTGCTAATAAATGGAGAGGAAGCAAAAATGCCAGTAACGGGTCTTTACGAAATGCCTGAACATAAGGGAGGTTCTATTAAATATCTACCGGCAGGAGGTTTTATTTCAAAAGAAAAATTCAACAGTTTGGGAATAAATAAATATGTTAAAGAATATTGGTTGAATGTTAAGGAAGAGAATTATCAGCCTTTCTATGAGAAAGTCGCAAAATTACCAAACACATTGATTGAGAGTTCATTTAGGATTGAGGAGGAAATGAATGCGATTTTAGATACAATGGTAAGATTCTCTATTAGTATCGCTTCCTTGGCTTTGTTAGCAGGAGTCATTTTAATTATAATTGTTACTGTTTTAGATGTAACGAGTAGAAGTAGGGATTTTGCAATTTACAAGACTTTGGGTTTTGTACAGAAGGAGATAGTATGGATGGTTTTGTTAGAGTATGGTGTAATGACTGTGATAACTTCTGTATTTGCTTCTCTTATGGCTTATGTGGCTTCTGAGGTTATTAATAGATATGGAGAAAAGTTTTTTGGGTTTGTGATTAATCAGAAATTAAATTTTGATTTCAAAAATTCTATAGCCATGGATTTAGGGATTATTATTCTTGTTTTAGTTCTAGTATTTCTAGTTTCCAGGAAGCCATTGAAAGTAAAACCAACAGAGGTACTAAGGTATGAATAATCATTGTATAGGCTCCTGTCTTTTGTAATACGGTTTTCCTCTGAATATACATATTGATTTTACGGACATCTTGGGAACTACTTTCTTAATACATTTTGTGATCTGTTCTAAAGTAGAACCAGTGGTAATTACATCGTCAATAATAAGTATATCTGTTATACTTTTCAATAAATTCCCATTTGGGACAAAGAATCCTTCTTTATGAAAGAGTCTTTCCTCTTTTGAGAGAAGAGATTGGTGAATAGAATCACTATTTTTTCTCATTATCAAATCAGTCATAAAGGTGCGGTTTAATTCTTTAGAAATTACTTCTGCAATTTTTTCTGTTTGATTAAAACCCCTCTCTCTGAGTCTATTCTTTGATATCGGAACGGGAGAGACTAAAGTTTTTGAGCCCAAAATGATGCTCTCCTTTATTTCACTCAACCTTTTTTCTATTAATTCTAAAAAAGTATCTTCGATATCTAGAACCCCTCCATATTTGTATTTCTTTAATACTGTTGAAGAAAGTTCATTATATTCCCACAAAACAGCAACCGAATCTAACGAAGAAATTTTTGCACATTTCTTGTGGGTGAGATAATTTGGGGAGATTTTTCTGCATCTGTAACATTCAGGAAGACTTTTTTTAAATAATTTCTTACATCTATTGCATAAATAATCTCCATGTTTTGAACAAATGACACAAGATTTGGGGAATAGTATGTCCAAGATATCCATATATCAAATATTAAGTGAGAATAATTAAATACAACTTAAAACTCTGCTGTAATTGATAAAAAACTTTGTTTAGAATATGATATTAGGCACATATCAACTAATACTTATTCTTATGGCTGACGGCTTAAAAAAGAGAAATAGCATATATGCAATGATGGTATTGCTTTTTATCACAAAGATACTCGGTTTCTTAAAATTAAGAATAATTGCTCAGTTATTTGGAGCCTCTCATGAGTTAGATATTTTTTGGGCAGCTTTTACCATTCCAGATGCTCTTTTTATGATAGTTATTGCCGGATCGTTGAATGCGGCCATAATCCCTTTGTTCTCGTCTGTATTCAAAAGTGAAGGAGAGAAGGAGCTTAATAAGTTCTTCCTCAATTTGATGATTGCAATCTCATCCTTAGTCATGTTTATTGCACTAATACTATTTGTATTCGCTCCACAAATCTCCCAATTCCTCATTTCCTCAGATCTCTTTCAAAATATATCAAATTTTAACAACAGGATTACTCCTAATGACATGGAGCTGTTTGTTAAATTAACAAGAATAATGATGATCTCTCCTGTCCTTCTCGGTATAAGTACAATTGTAACTGGATATCTTCAGTCAAGAAAACAGTTCTTTGTTACATCTTTAGCCCCTCTAATATATAACATAGCAATGGTATTGGGACCGATTTTTTTTGTTTCAATCCTTAAAATGGATGTAACAGGTATTGCCTTATCAGCTCTTTTAGGATCTTTTCTGCATTTCACAATTCAGATACCACCTCTTAAGAAATATTTTTCTGAAAAGATAAAATTCTCAATATTGGGACTAGTCAATGCGCTAAAGGATACACAAATTTGGAGAGCACTGAAGTTAGCTCTCCCAAAAATGTTCTCTACTTTTGGAGAGCAAGTGAATGTGATTGTGAATACGATGATAAGCTTCTCTCTGAAAGCAGGGGCATTAAGTGCATATAAATTCGCCTTAAGCCTTTATTTGTTTCCGGTTAACATTATTGGAAGTGCTATAGCACAATCAATTCTTCCCGAATTATCTGAGAGTGCAGATGATCCTCAAGAATTCAAAAAGATTCTTAATAAATCGTTGCAACAGGCCCTCTTTTTGGTTCTTCCATTAGTAGGTATTTTGCTAATATTAAGACTTCCTATTGTAAGGTTGGTTTATGGTGTTGGTGAGTTTGATTGGACGGCCACTCTGTTGACTGCATGGTGTCTTGTCCTTTTATCTGTAGCAATAATAGGACAAACTTTGTCTCAATTACTATTGAGAGCGTTCTATGCCCTTAAATCTACATGGTTACCCTTTTTTGCATTGGGAGTAGGGATTTTAGTAAATATTACTTTTGCTTTTCTTCTAACTAATTTTCTAAGTCATTATTTTGACTGGAGACCAATATTACAACAGATTGGATCTCAGATTTCCTCTGCAAATGGTAATGGATTACTTGAAGTCTTAAAGTCTTTCCTTGGGGATATTGTGAAATGGTGTACTACAAGGGGGGAATCCGATATGGCTGTAGGAGGTCTCTCATTGAGCCTAAGCATTGCTGCTTTTGTTGAAGTTGTGATTCTTATGACAATGTTAAATAGAAAGATAAAGGTTTTTTCTTTTAGAGAAACTATTTCCCCAATGATAGTAAAGTTCATCAATGTTGCCTTGATGTCTTTTGGGATGTATCTTGTTTTCAGATTGTTTGATTTCAAACTTGATACAACCAGAACAGTATCAATAATTATTTTAACAATTGCGACATCTTTCTATGGTGTCTTATCATATTGGCTTGGATCAAAAGTGTTAGGAATTAAAGAAATAGATTTCTACGAAGATAAAGTTATTATTATTGGAAAAAGATATTTAAAAAGTTTTAATTAATGAAAAAATTTTTATTTATATTTTGCATAATCTTGTTATTAATTGTGTCTTTCATAGGGTATCTAATAATTAGATACTCTTCTTGGATAAAGGGTTTTGAGTCAAATACTAATATCATTTGTATCTCTGATGAAGAGGAATTAGATCAATCAGAGGAGCTTAATATTTCAGAAAAAATTAAGGATTTTGTATTATCTGATTATTTCTCAGAATTTGTTACTTTTACCAAAAAAGAGATTCTAATCATCCTCTATGATTCAATTAACTCCTCTTCTGAGTTAGATATTCAAGATATTTGTCTTGATTCCCAAAAAGGTATTTGGAAGCTATTTATTCATTCTAAATTTAATAATATTCAACTACCTTGGTTGGGATTGGATATTGTAAAAGACAGCAGGGAAACAGCAGAACTTTATTCAAGGAATATATATTTAGGTGATATGAAAGTACCTTTGTTTCTATCTAAAAATATTTTAGAAAAAATTAACAAAGGAATAAGTGATGCTTTAGTATTGGTATTAGAAAATGGCTTTTTAGGGAAAGATATAATTAATATCGACCTTCTGTTTGACTCAGTGGTTTTAAAGGGGAGTTTCTAGGCAAGATAGTATTTCAAACACAATATTTCATAATTAGGGCTTGAATATCTGGACTCTCTTATGCTACAATTAGCAATCGTTAATTTTATCTGCTAGTATAAAATGTCTAAAGATATAAAAATTACGCCTATTGGTAGCCGTGTTCTTGTCTCTCCTGATAAAGTTGATGAAAAAACTACAGGAGGCCTTATTTTACCTCCTACATCAACTGAGGACCAGAAACCAGAAACAGGAATTATAGTCAAATTGGGTGAGGGAAAGGTTAAAGGGAAACAAATGGAATTTAACGTAAAAGTTGGTGATAGAGTATATTTCAAAAAATATTCTCCTGATGAATTAGAAATTGATGGAGAAAGATTTCTCTTATTAGATGCAGGAGATGTTCTTGCAGTAATTAAATAATTTTGATTAATTTTTTATTCTTACAAATATGTCAAAAGCTATAATATACAATGAGGAAGCAAGAAAATCCCTGAAAGATGGAGTGGATACAATTGCAAATGCTGTAAAGGTAACGTTAGGTCCTAAAGGAAGAAATGTCGCCATCGCAAAATCATTTGGTTCACAGGTAGTTACAAAGGATGGTGTTACAGTTGCAAAAGAGATTGAAGAGAAAGACCCATTTAAGAATGTGGGAGTAGAGATGATTAAAGAAGCTTCAAACAGGGTAAACGAATTGGCAGGAGATGGAACAACAACTGTAACAGTTTTGGCACAAGCCATAGCAAATGTTGGTTTTAAGAATGTAGCTGCAGGGGCAAATCCAATTTCTCTTAAGAGGGGTTTAGATAAAGGAACAGAAATTATTTTAGGAGAGTTGTCAAAAAAGGCTAAAAAGATAACTACAAAAGAGGAGATCTCACAAGTAGCAACAATCTCAACAAATAATGACAAGGATTTAGGAGATATGATTGCGGGAGTTTTTGATAAGGTCGGAAAAGATGGTGTCATTACTGTTGAAGAGGCAAAAGGTTTTAAAGATGAGGTTGAATATACTGAAGGAATGGAATTTGATAATGGGTATGTTAGCGCATATTTTGTTAACAATGCAGAAACACTGGAAACTGTGATGGAAAATCCATATATCTTTATTACAGATAAAAAGCTCTCAAATTTACAAGATATTCAAGCAATAGCAGAGAAGGTTCTAGGTGCTGCTGATAGGCCGATGGTAATAATTGCAGATGATATTGAGAATCAAGCATTGGCAACTTTAGTCGTAAACAAGTTAAGGGGGACATTGGATGTTGTTGCAATAAAGGCACCGGGATTCGGTGATAGAAAAAAAGAGATGCTTAAAGATCTTTCAGTATTAACAGGTGCAGAGTATATTTCGGAGGAACTAGGTAAAACTTTGGACAAAGTTGAATTAACAGACCTTGGGTCTGCTAAGAGAGTTGTAGTAACAAAGGAGAAAACAATTATCGTTGAAGGTAAAGGTGCAAAAAACAGTATTTCTGAAAGAGTAAAAGAAATTAAAACTCAGATTGAGAAGACTTCCTCGGAATATGATAAGGAGAAGCTTCAGGAGAGGTTGGCAAAGCTTGATGGTGGAGTTGCTGTTATTAAAGTTGGTGCAGCTTCTGAGGTGGAAGCAAAGGAAAAGAAAATGAGAATAGAGGATGCAATTAATGCTACTCGAGCTGCAATTGAAGAGGGTGTTGTAGCAGGAGGGGGACTTGCGTTGCATAATTCCAAAAAGTCTTTGGAGAAGGTTAAACTCGAGGATTCTGATGAACAGTTAGGTATTGATATCCTTAAATCAGTATTAAGTGAGCCCTTAAAGCAGATAGCGGAGAATGCTGGTGCAGATGGGGCAGTTGTGGCATCTGAATGTAAAGGTAATGTTGGTTTTAATGCGAAGACAGGGGAATTTGTTGACTTGATAGAGGCGGGTATAATAGATCCAGTAAAGGTTGCAAGGTTAGTTTTGACTAATGCTGTTTCTGTAGCTTCAATGTTAGTTACAACAGAGGCTGTTGTCGCAGAAATCCCTGAAGAAAAGGAGCACTCCCATTCTAATGAGATGGGTGGAATGCCTGGAATGATGTAATACGGATATTTGTGGCTGTAAAAGGGACTCAAAAGAGTCCCTTTTTTAATATACAATTTTTAACCAATTCTCTTTTAGCCACTTATCAGCCTTCTTTTCTTCTTCAAGCAATCCTCTTTTTGCTAATTCCTTATTTATGATATTCCCTTGATGTGGTTTATCAAATTTCTTTTCCAGAGGAGATTGAAATCCGTGAGTGTAATGACAGAGCTCATGTGCAATAGTTGCCCTGACAACGAATTCTGGGACCACATCTTTTTGAAAAAATCTTGTAACTGTAACAACAGTAATACTTTTATCATCTTGAACATTCAATTCATCTTCTTTTTTCCGAATTAAACTTTTAATTTTAGTCCTACCATTTGCGAGTTTAATGCTCCCAAGCTGCCTTTTAGAAAATTTGCCAAATTTAATTACAACTAAATTCTTTCTTGGAACATCGCAAAAGTTATTGTCCCATAAATCCCACAAAATATTTTCTAAATATTTATTGTCTCTCATGCAATCTTCCTTCCTCTCGTGTTATTATATCTTATATGTTGTCGGAAAAGTTAGTAAAAAAAATTTCAACTTTAAAGAAAGTACTATCTTTTGTTTATGGTAAGTATACAGTTGTCTCTGTATCTAGGGATTTTTTATTTATTATTTCAACTGCTTCCGAAATCTATGGGATTAAAATTTTAGGAAGATTTATTGATGCAACAGCCGACATTCTCCTAAATTGGAACGGTTTTGATTTTAAACTCTTCTTGGTCTCTGATTCATTTAAATTTCTTATGATAATTTTTCTCCTCTGGGTAGTTAAACACATCTGCACCCAACTTCGAGCATACCTATACACCGTAATTTATGAAAAAGTGTGGAGTGAATCCCAAACAATGATGATATCTAAAGTCGCGAATTCAAATCTCCAAGATGTGGAGAAAAAACAATTTCAAGATATGCTCGCATTTGCACCCTCTTTTTCCATCGGAAGAATTGTAGACGTATATGATAATTTCTCGATAATACTTAGTAATGTTGTTAGACTTCTTTCTGCTGTAATTATACTTGCGGGAGAGGTCGGACCTACTGTTATCCTTTTAGTGGCATTTGTAATCCCAGAAGCCTTAGCCATACATTATAGAAGGAGGAGGATAAGAGATTACCTTGACGAATCTGTAGGGAAATTGAGATTTCTGGCATATGTCCAGAATCTTGCCCTTACGATAAGTAACTTCCTAGAATTAAGAGTAAATAATATTTACAATTTTCTCAAAAGGAGATACACAGAAGAATATGATGAATACTTAGATGGCTATTACAAGAGTCAATATCTTTTTTACAAAACAAAATCAGTCTTTGGGATTTTAAGCAATCTGTTTAAATATGCTTACATAATTTATGTTCTTGCGGTATCGATTACAAAAAAACTTTCTTTTGGTACTTTCAAAGCCCTTTATGACTATGTCGAAGTCGCTCACACAAGTATTACTGATATATTCAATTCACTTTCTTTAGTCTCAACAAACTTAGGGTATATTGATAAATTTTTTGATTTGATTAATTTCCAAGGCTTTGGAGACGTCTATCATGGGGAGAAAAGGCTTCCAAAGGGGACACCAAAATTGGAATTCAAGAACCTTTCCTTCTCCTATCCAGATGAACCCGAAACTACTGTTCTTGATAACTTAAGTTTGATTATTGAACCAGGTGAGAAAGTAGCATTCTTTGGTGGAGATGGCTCTGGTAAAAGCACTGTAGTAAAAATTCTTACTGGTTTGTATGGAGTTGAACAAGGGGAGTACTTACTAAATGATATTCCAACTAAGGAGTTAAATAGGGGGCAGTTAAAGAAGAAGCTTTCGATAATATTTCAGGACTTTATTAATTACCATTTCAGTCTAAGGGAAAACGTTGTCATCTCTGGTCAAAGAAAGAAAGTAAACAGGGAATTATATGATACAGTAATCGAAACTGCTGGGGTAAATAAATTCAAGAAAGTTGTTCATGTTGATGATGAGAGTATTTTAGGAAAAACATTTCCTTCAGGCAAAGAGCTGTCTCCAGCCTACTGGCAAAGGCTTGCAATTGCCCGTATGTTATACAGAAATAAGAGTATTTTCATTATGGATGAACCCTTTACCTATGTGGACAATAAATCAGGAGAGAATATATTAGAGAACATATTCAAATATTTGGGCAGAGAAAAATCATTAATTTACATAACTAGAAATATTAGCTTACTTGATAAATTTGATAGAATCTATTACTTTAAGGGAGGAAAGATAGTAGAATTTGGGAGTTGGAATGAATTAATAAAAGTTAAAGGGATGTTTTATCAGGAATTTATTCAGCAAAAAAGTGATAAAGAATAATTTGTAACTGTTTTTTAATGGAGATTTTAAATGGGGCGGAAATGTCAAAGGAGATTTTGAGTAAGATATCCTTTGATATTTTGAATGTTAAAAATGCAGGTTCTAGAGTCCCAAGATTGGATGTAATTCTCGTTGGAGATGATTATGGGAGTGTAAAATATGTGGGCATGAAAGAGAAAGTTGCGAAAGAAATAGGCTTGCAAGTACAAGTTCATCAGTTAGATAACGCAGTAAATACACTAGAAATTGTTAACCTTGTAGATTCTTTAAACAAAGATTCAAATGTTGATGGATTAATGATTCAACTTCCTTTGCCAGAGCACATTGATAAGCACTTAGTTTTGGGTAGTATTAATCCAGCCAAAGATGTTGATGGCTTAACACCTACGAATCTAGGGAAGCTTTTTCAAAAAAATCCCTCAGCAATACCTCCTGCAACACCACTTGGGATAATGAAACTTCTAGAAGCATACAATATTAAAATTTTTGGTAAAAGGGTAGTTATTTTAGGCTCGAGCACGATTGTTGGTAAACCACTTGCAGCCCTTATGCTAGAAAAAAATGCTACGGTAACACTTTGTAACTCACATACAGTAAATGTGGAAGAGGTCTCAAGAAGTGCAGATATCCTTGTATCCGCAGTTGGCAAAGCTCTTTTTATCAATGCGGATTTCTTAAAAAATGATTGTGTTTTAATTGATGTCGGGTCCAACAAGCATCCGGAGACTGGTAAATTTGTTGGAGATGTCAATTGGGAGAGTGTTCAGGGCATTCCCTCTTTCATTACGCCTGTCCCTGGTGGAGTAGGACCCATGACTATAGCGTGCTTGATGCTTAATTTAATGAGATGTTACAGAGATGGTGCAAAATAATAAGGTGTTTGAATTAATAAATAAAGAGAAACAGCGACAATTTGAAGGGTTAGAATTGATAGCTTCTGAAAATTATGTCTCAGAAGATGTTCTGCAATGTATGGGCTCAATTTTAACAAATAAATATTCAGAAGGTTATCCAGGTAAGAGATATTACAATGGGAACCAATTTATTGATGAAATTGAAATTGAGGCTATCGAAAGGGCAAAGAATCTTTTTAAAGTGAATTTTGCAAATGTTCAACCCTATTCTGGTTCTCCTGCAAATCTTGCAGTTTGCTTTGCCTTGTTAAATTTAGGAGATACCGTAATGGGTATGTCGTTAGATTCGGGTGGGCATCTGACTCATGGGTTTAAGGTCTCATTCTCTGGAAGTTTTTACAATGCTGTAAACTACGGAGTGGATAGCAATGGATATATTAATTACGATGAAATTCTCTCCCTAGCTCAAAAAGCTAAACCAAAACTAATATGGGCAGGATTCTCCGCATATTCAAGGATTCTTGATTGGAAAAAATTTAGAGAAATTTCAGATGAGGTTGGAGCGTATTTAGTTGCAGATATCTCCCATGTTGCTGGTTTGATTGCTTCTGGTGTTTATCCTTCCCCAGTAGGTTTTGCAGATGTAATTACTACTACTACTCACAAAACGCTTAGAGGCCCAAGGGGAGCAATGATTCTATCTAATGATGAGGAAATTGCACAGAAAATTGATAAGGCTATTTTCCCAGGTTTGCAGGGAGGGCCACATAACCATATTACGGCAGGAATAGCTGTTGCTTTAAAAGAAGCAAGCACTGATGAATTCAAGAAATATTCTCAGCAAGTTGTGATAAACGCAAAAAAATTAGCGGAATCACTTTCAAATCTGGGTTACAAGATAATTTCTGGAGGAACAGATAACCATCTTTTCCTTGTAGATATGGTTTCTTCTGTTGGACTTTCTGGTAAAGAGGTTGGTGATATTCTGGATTCTGTTGGAATAACTGTAAACAAAAATGCTATTCCAAATGACGGGAGAAAACCCTGGGATCCATCGGGTATTCGAATTGGAACACCAGCATTAACTACTAGAGGGATGAAAGAAAAGGAGATGGAGATTGTAGCACAATTCATTGACAGAGCAATTAAAAACAGTAAGAACAAAGAAGAAATGGAAGAGATAAGAAGAGAAATTGTAAATTTTACGAAAGTATTTAAAATTCCGGGAATACAATAAAATGAAACTAATCTTTAGGCAGGATTTAAATATTGCTACAATTAAATCGGAATCATCATGGAATAGAATGGTTGTTCACTCTCTGTTACAAAATTGTAACGCAAAACAACCCGCCATAAACGCATATCTTGGTGCAAGGTACAGTAGATCCTCTGACTCAATTTTAGACATAGCTTCTGAGGTAATTAATACGGGAACAGATGCCTCAGAAAGGTTAGAAAAAATCTTTGCAGGATATGGCCACAAATCTGTGGGTGATATGGCGGAGCTTTTTGTATGTATTGAGAACATCCCGATTATTACTGGAATGAAGTTTTTTTATATTAATCCAGTTATTGCTGGTCAAGAAAGATCTACCAGGTATCAAGATTTCTCAGATCCAAACTTTATTAAAATTCCAAATGAAGTTTGTTCTAAACAAGAAATTCGAAAGGAATACGAAAAGATAATTTTTAAACAACTTTCGGATTATAAGAAATTGCTTAAATCTACAAAAGAGCAATTATCCAAACATTTTAAAATAAATGAAGAAAGTTCTCAGGAGTGTGCTTCTCTTAAAGCGAGATCTTTTGATGTTGCAAGATATTTGCTTCCAGTTGGCTTAAGTACAAGTGATGCTTTAGTTTTATCTGCTCGGGCATGGTCCGATTTTATTGGGTACCTATTTGGTGGAGACAGCATTGTAGACAATGAAGTTGCAGACTTAGTTCTGAACTTACTTGGAGAATCGGACTTAGATGCAAGGGGGTATATAAGAGAGGCGGATAATTTGATACGTCATACCGAATCAAACAGTAGTAGGAGGAATTCAACAAGAGAAATTCTAGATTATCTTAAAAATAACTTAGATAGAAAGCAAATACCAACATTCCCTGATTCGGAATCTAGTTCAATTAAGGTGAGTTACTCTCCGGATTTAACGGAGTGCTTATTAACACATTATGAAGCACTACTAAACCCGTTAGGTTCCATTAAAGAGTATAGCTTTGATCAAGAGGACCAAGAATTTATAGGGGAAGTACTTTCCGAACATCACAATCAGCACAGAACAGTTGGGAATGTTGCCCAAAGCGGAGCTGTTAAGATAGAAGGATTTGCAACACTGGGTACCTTAAAAGATTTAAATAGGCATAGAAGTTTAGAACGTTTTATACCAATTTTACACGATGAAATTGATATGGATCAGGAATTAGCTCGTAGAGAAGAAGATTGTTTCTTTTTGTGTAACTATTTGGATATTCCTCAATTAAAAATTTTGAAGGAAGAGTATCAAGAGGTTTTGGAAGAGACCTACTCGATGATTAAATCATGGAGAGAGAAAGCAAAAAAAGTTTTATCTGAAGAAGTTTGTAATGAATATACAAAATATTTATTACCTCATGCTCACGCTACAAAATACATTATGTATGGTTCTTATGATGACCTTCAGTATGTTATTAATCTTAGATCTAGAAATGGAGGTCATATTGCGTACAGAGTTCTCGTTTATGAGTGGTTAAAGAATTTAAATATGAAAGATCCTATATGGAATTCATTGTTAAAAAGGATTCAGTCCCCAAAGATTGATTCGAAAATTGAGTTTGTCGATAGGTCTTAATCGCAAAATAATTTATTAAATAATCAAATGATTCTGTCAGATAAAAGTATTAAGGATAGCCTTAAAAAGGGAGAAATTGTTATTGAACCTTTTTCAGAAGAATTTTTACAGCCAGCTTCGTATGATCTCCATTTAGATAGGTATTTTATGATTTTTAAAGAAGGTGAGGGTAAGGTTATTGATGTAAAGAAAAATATAGATAATTTGATGGAAGAGATTGAAATCGGTATGGGTGAAGCTTTTGTTTTGAAACCATGGCAATTTGCTCTCGCGAATGTAAAAGAGATAACAGGAGTTGATTCGAGGCATGTTGGAAGATTGGAAGGTAAAAGCTCTTTAGCTAGGATAGGATTATTAATACATGCGACAGCGGGTTTCTTAGATCCAGGGAACCAATTACGATTGACCTTAGAGCTTGTTAATACATCTCCCTTGCCAATCAAAATTTATGAAGGAATGAAGGTTGCCCAATTGGCTTTTGAAGAGTTGGATTCTAATTGTGAAAAACCATATGGTAGTGATAAATTAAACAGCAAATATACTGGAGATACCAAAGTGAAAACAAGTCAGATGTGGAGAAATTTTTAATTTCTCTACATAGGATTAACCGGATTTCCTGTGTTTGTACTTGCGATAGGGTTTTGCATTTGCTCTTGGGAAAGTGTCGGATTGGCAGGGATATGACTTATTTCTTGATTTACAAGGTTTTGTAAATCAGGATCAATCATAGGTGTAACTTCTATTGCTTCATTTATCGGTTGTGTTTCTACATCTGTAGTTGAGGAGGGAGTTTGATTGAAATCTTGATTTAAAGAGGTATCCCCAACAGCATTTATTATTGGTTCTTGAATTTGTTCGACAGGATTATTCTCTCCGGTAATCTCATTTAAAACGGTGCTCGTTTTATACGGAACAGGTTCATTAGCTGGTGTTATAGATGTGTTCTGATTTAGATTCTCTAATGGGGAAGTAGAACCGACTTCTGGCAGTCCACCTGTAGAGACATTGGCAGAATAGCCTGAGGGGATCTCAGTACGAGGATCTTCTACATAGCTGTTTTCTATTACTTGTACTTGTGAGTTCTCAATCGTAGGGGTATTAACAACTTGCTCTTGTGGAATTGTATTAATGCTCGGATTCTCGCTCCTTAATAATGCATCTAAGTCAGCCTGTTCTTTTGATTCAGAGCTAGTAGTTTCTGAAACTGGTTCTGTTATTGGCAACTCGGGCGAGATTTCTGGTGTTACACCGACCAATTCAGCCAGGGTTGGCTTAGATTCTTGATTCAAAGGAGAGGTGTTTGTACTTGTTTCAGTTACTATTTGTTCAACAGATGTTTCCGGTAGTGGCTGGGAAGCCGTTTCTGGTTGGGAATTAATTAGTGGTGGGACTACTGCTTTTTGGTCTTGGGTATTAGGAAGCGACATAGTATTACCTTTTACATCATCCTTTTTCTTGGTTATTAGTAAAACAATTATTGAAATTAGAAAAATACCTGCAGCTCCCAGAAGGATGTATGGTAAGAAATCCATAAAACCATTCTGCTTCTTAGTGATAGTTTGAGAAGTTGTTGTTGAAGTAGTCTCGGTTGCCTCTTCGCTTGTTGGAGTTTCTTCTGTCGTTTTGGAGGTATCAGGATTATTTGTTGTTTGGGACTGTTCTATTTGCATGTCTCCAATATTCACAACATTATCAATTTTTAACTTACCAATTTCAGATTGAGTTTCATCTACAGTAAAATCGTAGCTTTCAGAAGCTGTTGCGAATTTAATGTCTGCTAATTTCCCCGATATGGTTTTTGGCGAAGAGAAAGTGCATATTATCTCGACAATATTTTTATTAGGAACAGAAGAAAACGTTGAACAACCTAATGCTCCTTCTTGAACATCGGAAATGTCTACACCCTCAGATGCCTTTAGAACAATTTTAATTGTATCTGTAGTCTCCTCTTTTGTATCTACTGAAAGGGAAATTAGTTTGTCTGATGCTGTAGAAGCATCCTCAAGCTTTACTTCTGCAGCGAAAGCAAGATTGAAAGAAATTAACAAAAAAAGAATTGAAAAAACGAATGAAAATTTTCTCATTTAATAGGCAGTTTAAATTATCTAGTAAAAGATTATCATGGTATTACAATGATGTCAAAAAAGTATTATTCTTTAGAATTTCTTGTCAATTATATTATGGCTGTTTGACTTAATTATTACTTGTCTATACACTAAATATACATATGGATTACCAAAATATTAATACAAATGACTCAGGAATGAACGAAAGTGTAGGCGAAATAGTAGCCTTGGAAAACAAATTACTTTCTTCTCCTGTTCCTTCTGGATTAAAAGAAGAGAGTATTCAATCTATTAATCGTCTAAAAAGAATGGTTAGAATGGGTGGGTATAGTAATGAGTTTGAGACTGTAAGTAAATATATTGATTGGATAGTGAAAATCCCGTGGGGAAACTTTTCTGCAGACACCTTAGATATTTATCAAGCCAAAAAGATAATGGACTCAAGTCACTATGGAATGGAATCGGTTAAGAATTTGATTCTTGATTACCTTGCATCCATGCAGTTGAAGCAGGGGAATATTTCTTCACGTCCGATTATCCCAACTCAGCTTCAAATGAATGATGAGAGTGTATTTCAGAGGCAAGCACCGAAGACAGAAAATGAACACCACGTCTCAACTCCAGTCTTTCTCTTTGTCGGTCTACAGGGGGTAGGAAAGACTTCTATCGCAAAATCAATAGCAACTTCTATGAACAGGAAATTCGCACGAGTATCATTAGGTGCAATAGGTGATGTGAGAACATTAAGAGGAACACCACGATATTCTCTTGATGGAGAACCTGGGCAAATTGTTAAGTCGTTGATAAGATGTGGGACGATGAATCCTGTTATCTTGTTAGACGAAATTGAAAAATCAAGTGGAAATGCGGGATTGCTAAATGATGTTATGGCGACACTCCTTGAAGTCCTAGATCCCGAACAGAATTCTAATTTTATAGACCATTATATTGATTTTCCTGTGGACTTATCTAAAGTTATGTTTATCTGTACTGCAAATAACTTGGGAGGGCTTTCAGCTGCTTTGCTTGATAGGGTCGAAGTGATTCGATTTACAAGTTATTCTGACCAAGAGAAAGAGATTATTGCAAAACAGTACATCCTCCCAAATGTACTTGAGGAATATTCTCTTTCAGATACTCAAGTTGTTTTCTCCGAAGATGTTTGGATTTCTATAATAAGGCCAGTAGGATTTGATGCGGGTATAAGACAACTGGAAAGGAATATTGCGACAATTATTAGAAGTGTTGCAAGGAAAATAATAGAAGGAGAACCAACTCCCATTACAATTAACAGTGAGAATCTTTCGCAGTTTTTAAATGTGGACCAAGGGCCACTAAGTTAAACCCCCTTAAAAGGATTTTTGAGTTGAAGGGAAGAAACTGCTCGGGAGATTTGTGGATTCCTAATTGATTTGGCAATATTCGAGCGATAATTGCTTTTTTCTTCTGCTTTCGAGAGTAGCTCGAAATCGGTATTTAATACTTCTTTTGGTAAAGAAGTAGTGTCTACAGCCTTAGTAACAAGATAAAGTTCTTCTTGAATTGGAGTAGTAACCTCTTCCGTTGTTTTCTTTTTAGTAAATAGGCCCATTTTCTTGCTGATTATCCTGTGGATAGCTTTCTACATAACCTTGAGGTGTTAGATGTTTTCTATCTTTTTGAATAGATTTCCTCGAAGAGAGTATTTGTCCAGTTAAAGTTTGTTTGTTAAGTTGATCAAGGAAGGTTTCTTGACTTTCTGATTTACTTGGATTAATTATTTTTTCTTGTTCTGCAAGTCTTTTCTCAAGTTCTTCTTGATACCTGACTCTTTCATCTTGAAGTATTTTTTTCTGTTTTTCTTTTGTTTCTACTGCTCCCATAATGATTTCACTTTCTCTGTTACCGCTTCCGTCTCTCATTGGTTGTTGAACTGCAGGAGGGTCGTAGATTTGTGCCATCTGTTCAATTGTTCTTGTATCGGTAATACCTTCACGTTCCTTTAATTTCTCTAAATCTCTAGGATCAGAAGTAATAACCTCATGCTCAGATATACTTGATAATACTTGTATTCCTACATGATTCTGTCCTGCAAAAAATAGGCCCTGTCCCTTATCACAGTTTAGCAGATAGTTTCTTTCTCCATCAGATAAATTAAATACTTTTTGCAATAACTCTACCGCAGAAGGGCTTTGCTTCATTAATACTTGGATAGAGGAGTTCGAAATAATAGCTCTTCCCATCTCATTACCTAAGAAGTCAGCAACATCCTGAGTTATCGTTGAGAGTCCTAAATAGTATTTCCTAGCCCTCTTGGCAATAGAGTACATAAATTTAGCAGAGTCTTCTGATTGCATCATATACCAGGCTTCATCAACAATTAAAATTCTTCTTTTTCTATCTTTTCTAATCCTTGTCCAAATAAAATCCAACATAAGGTACATTGCTAAAGGTTTTAATTCCTCCTGGAGATCTCTGACACTAAATACTGTAAATGGGTTGTTAATTTCAAAATTACTTGCTTCATTGAACACACCAGCCCCGCTTCCTATTATATATTTCTCGAGTCTTTTAGCCAGTCCGTGTGCCTCTGTTTCTGCCATCCCTTTAAGTACTTTGTAAAGGTCTTCTAACAATGGTGCTGGCCTGTTTTGGGTCTTGGGGTCGTAAGTAATTCCTTTCTCTCTGTAAGCTAATGATAAAGCCCTATCAAGGATGGAATCTTCTATATTAGTTAATCCTTCAAAGAGTACCTTGAAAAATCCATGCAATGCAAGTAGCTTCATCCTCAGTTCATCGTCTCCTTCCTCTGAGACACCAGATAGCTCAAATGGATTCATTTTATGTCCTTTGTCTTGTGAGAATGAGATGTAAGCTCCATTTACAGCTTTCGCTAAGTTTTCATACTCTCTTTCGGGGTCAATAATGATTATTTCAGTTCCAAGCATCAAGCTTCTAATAGCTTCTAGCTTAACAAAATAGCTTTTCCCTGCACCAGATTTCGCAAATATTACAGCATTTGCATTTTCTAACTCGAATCTATCAAATACAACTAAGCTTTTATTATGCATATTAAGACCGTACATAATCCCATGGTCCATTGTTAATTCTGATGTAACAAATGGGAATGTAGTTGCCAAAGATGTAGTATCCATATTTCTGGTAATATATAGGTTGTCTATTCCTCTTGGTTGAGTTCCGATAAATGCTTGCTCTTGTTGTAATGTAGCTGGTTTAGCAGTGACATTCATTGCTGCGAAGGTAGATACAACATTTCTTGATATTTTTTCTAATTGATCTTTATCTTTCGCATACAATGTAACATACATTGAGAAATGAAAAAATTTCTCTGTCCCTTCTGCAATAGAATCCTGAAGCATTTGTGCGTCTGAAAGGGCAACTTTCAACGAAGGGTCAATAACTTTTCGATCCTCCATTTGCGTATATAGAGTTGCCTCCATCTCTCCGATTTTTTTCTTCAATTTTTCAAGTATCGTTTTTGACTCAACTGGGTAGTAGAAAGTGCTAATCCTTAATGAGTGCTCAAAATTAATAATTGGTGAAAGCCAGTTAGGGCCTACAAATCTTGGATAGCCACTTACAAAGAGTGTTCTGAAGAAATATCCCCCCATCTCTAAATGGTTAAAATCTACCTCCATATCAATGGGTGCAAGTAAATCTTCAATAGGCATATTTGAGTTTATACCTACTTTTTCTCCAATATTTGAGGATTCCTCCTGAATGGGAGTAGTTAATTCTTCTGAGTTTTCTGTTTTGTTAAGACTTTTCTTTTTCCCCATAATTGTATCAAGCATTTCGAAAATGGGATTAATTTTCTTTTTCTTTTTTTCATCCTCATTAGAATCTACAAAATTTTCAGTAAGAGGGGTGTTTTTTTCTTCATTATTAGTTAAGACCTTAATTTCTTCCTTAAATGTACTGTATTTATCTGCGCCTGTTTGCAAAGCAGAAGCTTTTTCTTGAATTAAAGAACTTGTTTTACTTACAAAATTTTTTGTTGTATTTAAATTGTTATTATCCATTACTCTTCTTCTGGGTTATATATTGTATAGAATTCGGTAATTAATTCTTTTGTGGTAAGTTGATGTCCGAAAAGTCCCATTCTCCCTAGCTGTTTAAGAATATGGTCTCTTTTGGGGAAGAGAAAAATTTTTGCTTTTTCAATTAATTGGTCAGTTTGGATATTTTGATTTTTCTCCTCTTCCTCTTTACTCTTCTTACCTTTTATCAACGTTGTACTTGGAACAATTGTTCCAGTATGGTAAGGAATTACAATAAAGAAACTTTTATCCAGAACATCGTTTTGTACGATTAAATTCTTTACAAATTTAGTGTAAATATTTAACTGTTTTTTTAGTCCTTCACTCATTGCTTGTTTCTCTTGGCTTTGTAAATATGTTATGTAGTTAGTTATATCTATCCTTTTTGTTCTAATCATAATCTGGATTCGGAAGTTAAGGGAATTCAAAAGTCCTGCAAAAGCTAAAATTTTATTATCTTGTTCGTACTCTGCAAGCAAATCAAAATTAATGGCGGATGTCTGTATTACCATTGCGACACTTCCGTTTCGATTGATGATTAAATCATCCCTTATATCTCTTATCGCTAGATGATCTTGAGTTGATGCAGTTGTTCTAGCTCTTGCGTTTTTGTCCATTTTATAATGCAGAAATCTTAATTGGTAAGTTAGTTTCTTTTCCTGAGAGTATAATATTCACTTTGGGCAATGTAAAACCTTCACTTTCAAGGGTAATTTTATAGAGTCCAGGTTTCCACTTCCGATTTGTGAGAAAATAGCCGTTATTTCCTGTTTTGTTTGCATACAAAATATTTCCCGAATCGTCTACTAATGTTGCAATAACGCCTGAAATCGGTTTGTAATTTTTATCACATATCCAAAGATTAATATTCCCTGGGTAATTATCAAATCCGTTTGCTTTAAATTGATATTTAGAGATATTTTCTTCTGTTATTATCAATTCTGAAGGATTTAAGGTAAGTGGTGTAGTTTTATCAATATCTTCGAATTCTTTATCTACTTCTTTCTGCATCTCAGATTCAATATCCTCAGACATAGTAGGTAAGGGTTGTGCACCAATAATTTTTTTCTTTTTCTCTTTACTCTCTTTTGAAATTAATTCTCCTTCTTCCGTTGGTTTTACACCAGGCTTCATTCTGCTTCTTGGATCATTTCTACTAATCCATGCTCTTTGGGTGGGGGAAGTAATAGCTTTGATGTAATTTTGAATAAATTTATCGGCAGGTTGGTCATTTATTGGAACAAGTGCAAGGAAAATCCCAGCTAAAGAGGACATTATAAAAATAGGTATTCCAATTACTCCAGGTATTTGTTTTCCAACTGTTAGGTAAAGAATTAATCCTCCGAATCCTACACCAATGGCCAAATACGAGAACTCTTTAAGTGTAAACTTTGTAAAAAGTTTAAACTCTACATCTAATACATTTTGAGGTATTGCGTGTTGCTTCATAGGCAGTAATTATATACAACAGTTTATCAGATAATTGAAGATATTATTAGTAGTTACAAGAAATAATATATAATAAGGAGTGGAGAAATATATCCAATTAAAAAAATTTCGTTCCCTTATGAGTCTTTCTGTTTGTAAGGAAGATATTGAGAGAATTTGGGGGAGACAATATCTAAAAAAAATAATTGACCATCATCAAAGAATTTGTAAAAAAAGGGAAAGCTTGATAGTAAGAAAGAAGATTCAAATAGCACAAGAAAGTGTCTCCTCACTTTTAGCATTGAAACTAGTTAAATTTATCGGAGTTACTGGATCAGTAGCTGCGGGATTTGCAAGAGAAGAAGATGATATAGATGTCTATGTAGTTGTGAGGAACAAAAGCATGTGGCTATACAGAGGGATAATAGTAATTAGAAATCTCTTTCATAATAAAATAAGAGCTAAGAGACATAAGGAAGTAAGAGATAAACTATGCTTGAATTTTGTTTCTGAGGAAAGAGGTCTCAAATTAGAAGATGACATTTTTAATTTCCACGAGCTAATGTATATTGTCCCAATATATAATCAAAGGTATTTAAATTTCATTTATCTTGAGAATAAATGGCTTGTACATAAATATAATATCCGAAAAGAATTGCTTGAGGCGGAAATTGAGGAGGAAAAATCTGTTAATTATTTTTTTCAATTGTTGAATTTTTTCTTCTACTATTTTCAAGTAATATTTATGCTTGTTAGTAGACATAATCCAGAACTGAAACGACTTAAAGAGAATAATAAGAGAGGTAAAATTGAATTTTTTCCAATTGATTTTAAATTTGAAAGAATAGGGGAGTACTCAAAAAAATTTCCTGAGATTGAAAAGTTTTAAATCACAAATGTTTAATCAAATTTGTTTAAATCTATTAGTTGAGCATTTTTCAATACAGATTTTGGGAGATTTTTGTAATTAATTATCGTGATAAATGTTTGTTGCTTGTCCAAAATCTTAGGATCAAATATATTAGCTGTATTTTTTTCATCTAACTCAGAAGCTATATCATCAAGTAGTAAGATAGGGTAGTATCCTAATTCTTTCTTCATAATCTTTTGTGTCTCGAATATTAATTTCCCAATAGAGAGTCTTTTTTCTCCTCTAGAACCATATTTCTTTATATCTTTTCCATTAATTAATCTCCAATCATCTCTATGAGGGCCAATATTTGTATAACCAGTAGCAATGTCGCGCTTTGTTGATTTCTCTAGGGCATCTTCAAGTACAATATCTTCATTTGATTTAATATATTCAATCTTTAAATCATTAGTATGTAGTTTTTTTGAGAGATTCTCTCGCATATGTTGGATAGTATCTGCTTGTTTAATGAATTCTTTTGTCCAGAAAATCAATTGAGGGTCATTTCTTGCAATTATGCCTTTCTCATAGAAAAGTTTGGATAATTTTTTTAAATATGCATTTCTTTGCGTTAAGACTTTCCTGAAATTTTTAAGTATTTCTACATATTCATAATCCAAAGTAGAAAGTATCTCGTCCAGAAACTCTCTCCTTTTACTCGGAGAAATCATTAATATTTCAATTTTCTCTGGATTAAAGATAGTTGCAGCATTTTCAATAAAAAATTTTTTAATAGGAACGCTCTTTTCATTAATCTTCAGGACTCTTCTGTTAATATTTTTGAAATATGAATAAGCCTTCTCTTCATTGTCGTCAACAATTATTTCAATTCTGCAATATTTATCTTCTTCTTTTTGATTAGAAAGGATATATTCATCAGATGTTGCCCAGGGTGATTTCCCATTCGCCAAGACATATATCGCTTCAAGAATGGTACTTTTCCCTACTGCATTATTCCCATGGAATACTACAATGTTTCTGTTTATCTCTATTTCAAGGGAGTTGAATTTCCTAAAATTTGTTAGTTTTATCTTTTTTATCATTAGGTTTTAAGTATAGCTAAGAATGCTTCTTGAGGGATATTTACTTGACCAATTTGCTTTAACCTTTTTTTACCCTTCTTCTGTTTTTCTAAGAGCTTTTTCTTCCTAGAGTAGTCTCCGCCATAAAGTTTGGCAGTTACATCCTTTCTGAAAGCTTTTACATCTTCTCTGGCAATTATTGTTGAGCCTATTGCTGCTTGTAAAGGTATGGAGAATTGTTGCCTTGGAATGACTTCTTTCATGACTTCAAGGAGTTTAACAGCTTTTAATCTTGCAAGTTCCCTGACTTCAAGAAAGTTTAGAACAGAAATTTCGTCATGATTTACCAAAATTGACACTTCTACAATATCAGCAGGAAAGAAATCAATAAATTCGTATTCCATTGAAGCATACCCACTTGAGATATTTTTCATCTGATCAAAGAAATTCGAGATTAATGATACTAAAGGTATGTCGTATTCTAAAACAATATATTGATCTTTTAATTTAATATCACTTGAAGCAGAATTAAGATAAATTGTGTTTACATATTCTTCTCTTCTATATTGACAAAGTGACATCAAATCCCCAAGGTATTTTTCTGGAGTCATGATTTCAGCTCTAACCCAAGGTTCTCTGATCTCTTTTATTTGTGAAGGGTCTGGAAGTTCTTGAGGGGTTTGGATTGTTGTTTCACTCCCATCAGTTTTTGTAACTTGATATTCCACTGTAGGAGCTGTAACAATAAGGTCAATATCATATTCTCGTTCTAACCTTTCCTGAACGATTTCCATATGTAATAGCCCAAGAAATCCACATCTAAATCCAGAGCCAAGTAGATTTGATCTTTGGTCAGTAAATGTTAAAGAGGCATCGTTTAGAGAGAGTTTTGTAAGGGCAATTTTTAGATCTTCATAATCTTCAGAATCAGTTGGGAAAAAAGTTGCAAACATGTTGGGTTTTGGTGTTTTGTACCCAGCAAGTGGGGAGGTGTCTTTTTGATCTGATATTGTATCACCCACAGTAAAGAAGCTAATATCTTTCATTCCTGTTGCAATATATCCGACTTCCCCAGCACGTAAAGTCTCAAGTTCTTCCAAGTCGGGGTTAAATATTCCAATTTCTGTTGGTTTAAATGTTTGTTTTCTTTGAATCATGTAAAGTTCATCAGTTTTGCCTGGCTTGTAAGTGTATTTACCATCAAAGATTCTCACAGCAATGACAACCCCTCTGTGTTCGTCATAAAAAGAATCAAATACCAGAGCCTTCAAAGGTTTGTTAAAATCCCCTAAAGGTGGGGGAGATTGCGTAATTACAGCATCAAGTAATTTGTCTACTCCTTCGCCGGTTTTACCAGAAACTTTAATTATTTCATCTTTCGAAAACCCCAGAAGGGATTCAATTTCTTTTTCTCTCTCTTCAATGTTTATATTAGGGAGGTCAATTTTATTTAAAACAGGAATTAATTTCAGTCCCAATTCTAAAGCTTTTTTCGTATTTGAAATAGTTTGTGCTTGGATCCCCTGACTAGCATCAACAAGAAGGAGGGCAGATTCACATGCCGCAAGAGATCTAGATACTTCATATGAGAAATCAACATGACCAGGGGTGTCTATTAAGTTTAATTCGTACCCTTTCCAATTCATCTTGCAAGCTTGAAGTTTAATTGTAATGCCTTTCTCTTGCTCAAGATCAAGTTTGTCAAGCATTCTGTTTTTCTTTTTTCTTGCTAGAGAATCATTTTGTGCAGCTTCTAACATCCTGTCAGCAAGTGTAGATTTCCCATGATCAATATGGGCAATAATAGAGAAGTTCCTAATTTTTTCTAATGGAGTAGAATTCGACATGCCGTCAATTATACCCTATACAAAAAGGTTAATAAATAGAGGGGAGGGTGGCAAAAGTAGTAGGACGGAAATTCCTAAAGGGAAATCTCTAATTCAAAATATTCTGGGAATAAAATTCTATTTGTATTTTCAATATAAAGATATAGGTTGGTGTCTGATGTGGGCTCTAGTATGATCTCTTGTGCGTGTAGAGTACTATCATAATCCTTCAATAGATATGAATTTCTCCCAATTTTTAAAGATATTTTAGAATTAGTTTTACTATCTGTATACCCAAAGAACGACAACTTAACGGGGAAAGTACCATTGTTTTGAAGTTTGAGAATTGGTTTTGAATATGTTTCTTCAGCTTCTCTTTTTTGGATCGTTGCCTTGTAAAGGAATTGTCTCTCATTTGAATTTACTAGTGTCTCGTTTTTGATAATGTCATGAATTCCTCCAACTAACTTAACAACAGTATTTGAGCTAAAGGTGTTAACTCCTAAAACATTTTTGTCTTGAACTTCTTTGGTTATTGGCGAAAGATTAATTACCGTCAGGGTAGGAACAATAAAAAGACAAAGAAGGGCAACTATTGCAAAGGGCTCAATTATTTGTGGTAATAAATTTTTTGTTTTCATTAATATAGCTCTTTCTCCTTAGGATATATCTTATCAATTTCCTGCTCATATGTCTTTATTGTCCCCCAAACAGAGAAAATGGCAAGAACAGCGGAAATTCCCCCAATCCATGAATAGCAGATTCCTTGAATATTCTGAGCGATAACAATAAAAGATGCAACCAAAAGAAATGAGCACCAAATAAATATTAGGAGAAAGGAAGTATCGTCCTTAGCAATCCATTTGAGAAGATTAAGTTTTGTTATCTTCACAATTGTTCTAGGGTTTTGTAAGGTGGATTGATATATGGAAGTTTTTATTATGAAATAAATAGTTGGGACGGCAAGGATGATAATCATAAGCAAATTTGACAGGGAGTTTACCAAAACCATTGTACTAGAATCAGTATAGTAGAGCTGAATTGAGAAGATACCTTCAATTTGGTTGTCAATGAAAAAATCGAGTTTGTAAACTATATTCGCAGCAATAATCCCTAAAAGTTTCCCTGCAATCATTAAAATTGCGGGCCAAACAGAAATTTTAAGAATCCTTTTTAGAAGTCTTGACATTATCTTGGGCTAGTTTGTTTAAATTTTTGGTAAGTCTTGATTTCAATCTATCAGCCTTACCTTTTTTTATTACATTTTTCTTTGCAGCTTTATCAAGGACTTTATAGACATTAACTAAATTCTTTTTCATTTCTTCTGTGTTTCCCTGTTTTAGCAAATCAGAATGTTTTTTTGTAACCCTCTTGACTCTGTTTCTGAGTCGATCATTTATTGTTTCTCTTCTTTTACTTTTTCGTAAATCTTTAATAGATGTTTTTAAATTTGGCATTTCTTTTATTAATATAATTATTAGTTCTAATCAGGGTATTATAGCTAGATTTGTATTATTTGTAAACAACTTTTTTTGTGGTATCCTCTAATATGGAAAAGAGTAGGGAGTTTAAGATAGTTTTGAGTTCTTTGGCAGTTCTTTTTATTTTGAGTTTTGCATCGGTATATATGTTGTTCAATGGGAAAGAAGATGAGTCCGTATTAGGTGCTAAAGATAATCGAATGAATGTGAAAGATGAGGAAAAACCGCAGTATTCCAAAGGAATCCCATATATTTTTTCTCAACCTCCTGTTTCCGCATTTGTTGGAGAAAAGTATGAGTATATACCAAGGGTTGTTGATTTGGATAGTCAGGATAGTGATATCACTTTAGAATTGATTGATGGTCCTAACTGGATGTATATTCTTGATGGTGTAGTTCAAGGAGTTCCTACAGATTCTGGTCAAGAGAGTTTTGTAATAGAAGTATCTGATGGATATAATTCATTGCAAGAAAAAAGTTATATTATTGTGCAAGAGAAAAATGAGTAAGAAAATATTTATCATAATTGTAGGGATTGTTTTTGTTGTTGTCTCACTATCAATTTTTATTTTGTTTAAAAAAAATGTTGGTGGATTTGATACGCTTTTTATCTCTCAAGGAAACTGCACCCCATTTAACCTTTTTGTGTCAAAAGGGGAGATGGAATATAGCGCAAAAATTGTATGGGAGACAAAAGGGGAATGTATGGGTTTTGTGCAATATGGGTTGAATAAAGAAGATTTAGATAGGGTAGGTATAGATGTTCTAAATGGATATAAGGGCAAGAAGCATGAGATTGTTTTAGAAAAACTTTTGACAAAAGAAAAATATTTTTTTCTGATTAATTCTGATGGAGAAGCGTTTGGAAATAATGGAAGACCATTGGAATTAGTTTTAAGCAATCTTTAAATTCTTTTTTTCATTCTCTTAATTGTTTTCTCCTCAAAGAATTTCTTTGGCTTGAATAGTTTCCATGAGGTCATTTCAGCTTCTTTGTATAAGCCTGAATTTACTAGCTTATTTACGATAACATGCCCAAAGGGCTTAGAGTAAATCAACCAACCTAATAACAGTACCAAAAGCCCAATCCCAACCTGTACTAGGACTTCGTCAAATAAACCAGTATCTGGAGTCTCAACTGGGGTTTCAGTTGGATTACAGTTTTGAGAAACTGAAACAGGGATTGAGGCTCTTAATGTCGCTGGGTCTGTTGGGACTTGTGCAGGTTCAATTACCACCTCATTTAAGTTTTCACCAGTTAGAGCATTTGGACCAGCTATCGCTTGGAATACAACAACAAGCGATTGATTTGCAGAGATATTCCATCCACTTGCTATCGTCCAAGCGAGTTCTGTTGTTTCTCCTACTTGTTTACTTTGCAAATAGTTATTGTCAGATACACTAACATTGTTTATCTTCGTGGAACTTGGGATATAGGTAAATCCAAGTGGCAGTTTATTCTTCACTTTAAGAACACTCTGTGATGAGGTTGAGTTATTTTTTATATTTACTGTAAATATAATAGAATTGTTTGGCTCTACTCTCTCAAGACAGTTTATGTTCGTCGCAAGAGAGATAGAGAAGCTTGATTCAAGAGAGGGCTGTTCTTCTTTTACGGGAGGAATCTCTTCAGCTCCTGGCTCTTGAAAAGTAACAGTTGTAGAGGCTTCTCCCAACGAAGCTCCGAGTCTAAACAATTCGGCAGTTATGCCAAGCTGTCCAACATAATCGTCTAATTGTGAGAAGCTTACTGCTTGTGAGAAATTTTCAGGATTATATAAATCTTGTTCAATAATTGAAAACTCTCCTTTATTTGTATCAAGGGAAAACCCTTTTATCATCTCTACTTTAGCGAATTCTTCATTGTCAAAAGAGAAGCTTATTTTAATATCCTTTGTATCAGTAATATTTGAAACACGTAAGATTGCCTCGGAAATTTTGGTTGTTTCTTCCGTATTTCTTCTTGACATCAGAAGTCCTGTAACAGAGGACTCTCCTTGTTGTTCAATTTCAATTATTCTCTTACAGAGTGGAGAGTTAATTGATTCTCCATCATCCCCAATTGCTGTCGCGACAATATCAATTGTTGTTGTCTTAAACTGAGAGAGTGTCTTTTTTATAGTTAAGCCATCCTCAGAAATTGTATCCGGCTCTTCGTTCACATTGTTGATTTTAAATGTAGGGTTGTTGTATTTCTTGTCAAATTTCGCCTCCAAAGTAATCTCATCATCTTTGGCAATATTTCCAACAACTAGTTCTCCTGCCTTATTCTTTATTGTCATTTCAGAACATCTAATATCTTGGATGTTGGGAAGAGAGCAAGTAAGAAAAAGTTCTTGTTTTGTATTGCTATCTGTGTCATCAATTGGCAAGGAACTAGTTTGACATGCACTTTGGCAAGAAGTGCCTCCTTTTGAAGTAACTAGCTTAAATAGAAAACCTTTTCTAGGATCTCCACACTCTGTCGTAACTGCTGGGTCTACATAGTAGCATGCACAAGTTTTTGACACATCCTCAGGCTTCTCTGTGGATGGTTTAATCATATAGAAGTATACTGCGGCACCGATCAGTGCCAAACCTAAAATTCCTGCGATAATTAATAAAGTAGTAACTAATTTGTTAGATTTTTTTGTTGTTGTAACTCTTGTAACCTCTTCCATATTTTGGGATAGGCAGATATTAGCACTTGCCTTTATAGAGTTTATGTTAATAATCTAGGTGTGTCAATAAAGGTCTATAGGATTGAGGAGAGAAGGGTAATTCCTAGATCTGGGTCAATTAACCCCTTTTTAATTTGATAATCCAAATTGGACATTTTACTGTAGAGAGTTTTAATTTTCCCTTCAGAGTATTCCTTAGAAGAATTAATAAGTGAGGGGACAGTGAAAGGGGGGATCTTCAACCTTTTGGCAATGTTTCCAGTTGTCTCACTATCTTCTAATAGATACTTTGTGAGTGTTATTAATCTCAAATTTCTTGCCAACATAGAGATAATGTAATTTGAATCAACATTTTGAGTCATTAATCTCTCCAATATAATTGAGCTTTGTATGCTATTTTTTCTATTTATCGCATCAATTAGGCTCCATATATCATTCTCGAGTGTGTCAGAAATAAGTGATTCAACATCTGATAATGTTACTAACGACTTATCAACAGTAAGCTTTAATTTTCTCAATTCATTTACGCATCTTTCAGGATCATAATTAATCCTTTCGGCCAAGACCTTAACTGCATCATCTTCGACTTCTAATTCCATCTCTTTGATTTCATTTTTAAGCCAAGAGAAAAAAGAGCGCTTATCTAATTTGGGACTTTCCTCAATTGCCTTAGTATCAAAGAAAAATTTGTAATATCTTGTGTTTGATTTAATCTTCTGGTCTTCCCAAAAGATTAAGAAATCTTTTATCTTTTCTTTCTTAACTAAGGAAACAAATTCTGTAAAAAACTCATCCCTCAGTTTATTTCGATAAAGTCTTTTAAAAAGAATTATCCTTGTAGAAGCAAATAAATCTTGAGAAGACAGAGTATCAATTAATTGGTTTGGAGATTGAGTGTCTGCATTTAGTATAAGAAGTTTTAGTTCTTGCTCATTCCTTAACCTATCTATCATATCTCGAGCAGATTTTAAAGACAGGAACTCAGATTGTCCGTGGTAAAGTTTATACTCCACTTTCATTGCTTTGTTGTAATTGAGTTGGAACTCCTAAGAGCATGATTACACCTGTTGGGGAGAGTTTCGGCTCAAGAAAATCAGGTGCGCTATTATTAGTGGTGTTAAGATATCTAGAGAGTTGTTTTATAGTCTCAGAATATTTCTCTTCATTTGAGTAGATATAATCACCCTCTTTTCCATGGTAAAGAGGGTAGGATATTATAATCTTTAAGTAAGGATATTCTTTTCTCATTTCAGTAACCAGTTTCTTTATTTCTGTTGCTCCTAGCCCAATATCGTAGATATATATTGTAGGGTCTTCAGAATATACTCTTGGATTTGTAATGGTTGCATTTACATACTCATGAATTCTTTTGTAAATACCAAATCCTTCTACCGGTCCGATAGCGAATGCCCCACTTGGCATAGTCTTTGTTTCTATCAAGGTCCCGTCGCCTGCGGAGGGATCAAGTACAAAAGAATTTGTCCTGCCATTGCTATTTTTTATTTCTTCTAATATGTTAAGACCCGCCTGGATATCTGTTATGGTAAATTCAGAAATCTTTATATTGTTTATTAAAGAAGAAAAAATTCCCATGATTGCTTTTGGGTCTTTGAATGAATCACTTTGTGATATTTTTTCCTGTATTGCAGTAATTACCTTTTGTTGCCTTCTTGCCCTAGCATAATCTGAGCCCTCATTGTTTTGAAGAGAATGTCTTGATCTTGAGTACTCAAGAGCCGTTTCTCCATCCATTACCTGTGGTCCAGCAGTAAATTTAACGGTTTTATACTTATTACCATTTGGATATGCATAGTCTACAAAACTGTTTTCAACATTTATGCTCAATCCTCCTAGAAGGTCGACAATTTCTACAAAAGCTTTGAAATCAACCATGGCATAGTATTGGATTTCAAGGTTCGTAACATCCTTTACAGAACTTATCAAAGCTGGGAACCCTTCGCCCTCTTGCGCATTTTCTGCAGCAGCATATACCGTGTTTATTCTATTTACCCATTTTGTCTGGGGATTTGTTATGACATAGAAATCTCGAGGAATTGAAATCATAGTAATATCCTTTGTTTGATGATTGTATGATCCAACCATTATTGTGTCAGTATTTGAGATATAGCTACTTTCTCTACTGTCAACACCAACAAAAAGTACGTTAGTGTATCTTCCTGTGGTATCCTTTTTTAATTCGGGCTTTTTTGTTGTGACTACTTCTCCAATATTAAATTTAAATCCAAGTTCTTTAGATATCTGTGAGCTTTTGTAAAGAAAATATCCGATTCCTCCTAGCGCAATTCCTACAAGAATGAACAGAAGAATTCTCGGCCAATTACTTTTCTTCTTTGGTATATCTGGGAAAATATTTTGGGGGTTTGTTGGGTTTAGGTTGCCACTTTCAATGGTTGACGATTGAAATATCCCTGGATTTGTATTTAAATCCCCATTTGTTAAATCGATATCAAGTACCATTTTTTGAGCAGATTATCTTAAATATTTTGCTACATTTTGCGTATGTTGTTCAAGTGTTGTTGCATATCTTACAATTCCATCGTTATCGTGAATATAATAATAGTAAGGGGATTCTTTCGGTGAGAGAGTGGCATTAATTGCTTCAATCCCAGGGTTACAGATTGGGGTTGGTGGTAAGCCAACTCTTTTGTAGCTATTGTAAGGATTGTCACTTTCCTTATCTTGAATTGTGATTATATGTTTCCAATCTTTTGGTAAATAGAGAAGAGTAGCATCAGCCTGAATAAGCCATCCCTCCTTAATCCTTTTAAGAAGTATTCCTGCAATTACTGGTCGATCTTCGGCATTGTTTCCTTCCCTTTCAACAATGCTTGCCATGATTAAATCCTCATAGGTAATCTCTAAAGGTACTTTGTTGAGGAAATTTTTTATCAATCTATTCATTACTGACTCTGTTGTACTATTGGGAGATAAGGCGTATTTGTCAGGGAAAAGAAAGCCCTCAAGATTTGAGGTTTCAATGGGGAGATTAAGTGTGGAAATAAATTCGGGGTTTTCTGTTAATTCTAAGAATTCCTCTTTTGAAAAATCAGTGCTTTCATATTTGTTCAATTCTTTTTCTATCAATTCTGCGACTTCATCTTTTCTCAAACCTTCTGGAATAGTAACCCAAATGTCTTGCTCTTTACCATTTTGGAGTGTATTTATTAATTCTTTAATACTTAGATTCTGTGGAATTTGATATGATCCTGCTTGAATCTTATCTCCCAGTTTGCTGAATCTTAGATATGCCTTTGTAAAGAACCTGTTGTTTCTTCCTAAAAGGTTTGAATTAATTAAATTTTCTAATATCGTATCAACGGATGTTCCCTCTTCAATCTGGAAATTAATAGTCTCAGAATTATCAGAATTAGGTGTAATTAAAGCTTTTTTGTAACTATTAAAAACGACAAATGCAAGAATTAAAAAGGCTCCAAGAATCATTGCAAAAATTTTGCCAAGTGGTGGATTGTTCTCTCTTTTCATTTTATTTTATTTTGAATTTAAAAAATCTTGTAAGAAGACTGTTGCGGCGATACTGTTGATTTTGCCTCTAGTCTTTTTTGTATTTTGTCCTGTTGATGTTAGCATATTCTGGGCACGAGTTGTAGAGAAACTCTCATCATATGTAATGATGGGAATATTTGTTACTTTGCTTAGCAAAGAGATAAATATGTGGATTTTTTTTGTAGTTATCTGATGACTAGAAGTAAATTCTTGTGGCAATCCAACAAGAAATGTCTCTACACCATACTCTTTGGCAATCGTTAGAATCTCTGTAATTAGATTCTCAACCTTTCTGTTTTTTGTAATAGATACTGTTTCAAGGGGCTGAGCGAGGATTCCTTTTTTGTCAGATATTGCAAGACCAAAATGCTTGTCTCCATAGTCAATTGCGAGTATAGGATATTTTACCTCTTTGTTCATTAATTCTAATTGGTTAAAATTGCTTTAATTCTTTTAATTCCCGCCCCAATATTCTCCTGTTTAGTAATCTTAAATGTTCCTAACTCTCTAGTATTGTTAATATGAGGGCCATTACATATTTCTATAGAAAAGGGATTATCTTTTGAACCAATGTAATATACTTTAACCCTATCTGCATATTTCTCAGAGAAGGCTGCAAGAGGAACCAATTTTAAAGCATCTTCTTTATTCATCTCAATAAATGATACTTCTAACTCTTTTTTTATTTGCTCATTCACGATATCCTCAACCTTCTTTATTTGTTCTGGTAATAGCTTTGTTTCATTCGGGAAATCTAATCTTAACCTTTCAGGGGTAATATTGCTTCCTTTTTGGTACACATGCTCTCCAAGAACTTCTCTTAGGGCTTTTAGAAGCAAATGTGAAGTAGTGTGGTACTTTGTAGACATTTCGGAAGTGTCAGCTAACCCACCTTTAAATAGTCCCTTGGAAGCGGTTCTTGATTTCTCCTGATGGCTTTTTTCTGCCTTCTCGAAGAGTTCTCTGTTAATAATAGGAGATCCTTTCTCATTTAAGATCTCTTCCGTTAATTCTAGGGGTAGACCAAATGTTTCGTAGAGTAAAAAAGCATCTCTTCCATCTAAAATGTTTTTCCTTCCTGCCATTTTATCAAGTTCTTTTAGGCCATTTTCTAAAGTTTTGAGGAATTTTTCTTCTTCTGCGTTAATAGTTGAGATGATAAACTCCTTTTTGTCCTCCAGACCATTCCATATTCCCTTAAACTGATTAATTGCGATTAGGGCTATGTTTCCACAGAATTGTCCCTTGATACCTATCTTCTTACCATGTCGCACAGCTCTACGAATTAATCTTCTAAGAATATATCCCTGTTCTGTTCTAGAAGGAACGACGCCGTCCATTATTATCCATGTTGCAGCTTTGAGGTGATCCACAATAATTCTTTGAGATTTTTTATCCTGAATACTTGATATCTCTACAACTTTTTCTAATATTGGCTTGTATGCATCTATTTCATATATACTTTCAGTATTTTGAAGCAGAGCAGCTAATCTCTCAGGTCCTCCCCCAAAATCAACATTGTGCATCCCAAGTGGGAGAATATTATCACCATTTTTTTGATACTCCATAAAGACATTATTTCCTATTTCTACAAACTTTCCACATCCACAGGTTACATCGCAACTTTCACAGCATTTTTCTTTCCCAGTGTCGTAAAAGATTTCAGAGTCTGGGCCACATGGGCCACCAGATTCTAATCCCCACCAATTCTCTTTTTCTCCATTCGGTTGAATCCTTTCTCCCTTCCCAACTTTTGCATTTATTCCGTATTTTGAAAAAATTTCTTTCCATGTATTAATTGATTCCGTATCTTCGGGTATATTTTGATTCCCTGCAAATACTGATGCATATATTTTATTTATATCTAGTCCAAGTCTTTCTATGAAAAAAGAGATGGTTAAGTTGATTGCTTCTTTCTTGAAATAATCATTCAGTGACCAATTTCCTAGCATTGTGAAAGCAGTACAGTGGAAACAATCTCCTACAGAATCAATATCTCCAGTTCGTACGCACCTCTGAATATTTGTTAGTCTTTTTCCTTTCGGGTGAATTTCCCCCTTGAGAAAGGGAGTTAAGGGGAACATACCAGCATTTACAAAAAGGACAGAGGGGTCATTTTCTGGTATTAAAGGAGCACTTGGAATAACAGCATGTCCGTTTGACAGGAAAAAATCAAGATATTGTTGACATATTTCTTGGTAAGATAGGTTTTTCATAATGGATGTATTATATACTAACTACTGATTTGTTTCACTATCAGTAGTATTTGATTCTTCACTTGTTTGTGCCTCAATTTGATTGGCAATTTGTTCAAAAATGGATGGGTCAGGAGCCTCTGGTTCTTCAAGGGGTGTTATCGGAGCTTGATTAATTGGGAAAGCTTGATTAGTATCTTCAGGTTGTGGAGGAGTCTGCTCTTCAATAGGTTTTTCTTCTTTGTACACCGTTGGTTTAAAGACAGGTTCTTCTTCAACATTCGTCTCAGCTATTGGTTCGGGCTTTATCAATTCTTTATCTACAAGTGCTGTCTGAGCATCTTTCTCAGGCACGAAAATTGGATCTTCTTTTATAATATTTTCTTCTGTTTTAATTCTCTCGTCTTGTTCTTCTTCTTCCTTTTCCTCTTCATATTTCCCTACGGAGTAAAGAGTAGAATCATTTGATTCAAATTCTGTATTAATATCATCAACTTTCTCTTTAATATCTACATCAACACTTGGAGGGATATATACCTGATTGTCAAATTCATTAGAGCTAGGAACATTTCTTGAAGTATAGACGGTTGAGACGGGCTCTTTTTTATTTGTCCCCCATATTAGAGATATAAGGAGTGGAATACAGATAGCAAAAATAATTAGAAGTAGTCCCATACCAATTATCAGCATTGTTCTTTTACTAATCTCCCTGCCGAAGATAATATATACCTCAGAATTATCTTCGGCATTAGAATTTATTGTAAATTCCCAAGACTTCTTCACCTCTTGATCCTTCGTATCAGAAAAAGAAATTTCTGCTTTGTGTGTTCCGTCCTCCAAATCTTCAGAGGGTTGATAAATCAAGGTATATTCTTTTGAAGAAATTTTATTAATTTTGATATCTTTTGTTACATCTTTGTCATCTATTTTGAATTTGATTGAGGCCTCGTTTACTGAAGCATCTTCGCTTGCAATTATGGTTCCCTTAACAGTTACGCGACTATTCGAGATTAAATCTTCAGAATTTGGTGACATGTTGATTACCTGTGCTTCTGGGAGAACAATCTCATCATCTGCAACATTGTCTTTATCCGAGAGCTTTGAAATTACTATCTCGGGAGATACACCGATTCCAGATTTTGGAGGATTTTGGTTATCTGTTGCTTTCACTATGAATTTGTATGTGCCCGAAGACAAATCTTTTGTATCTACTGTTGCTTTACTAACATTGTAAGCAAGATCCTCCCCTATTTTTATCCACGAAGATTCGTTCGAGGGATTTTTTGCCATAAATAATTGGAATTTAGAAACATGATTTAAATCTGAAACATTCCAAGAAGTGTTAATTGGGTCTCCAGAATCAACTCTTGTGGCTGAAAGAGGATCAACAATTCTGATTATGGGAATGTCATTTTCAGCGGGACTGACACTAATTACCCATGACTGGGTTCTAACATGCATACTATATCCGTCATGTATTACTACATGTGCTAGGTAGCTTGCAGGCTTATCTGATGTCCCCCGGAAAGTTAAGGATAGTTTTCCGTTAGAACCATCCTCTACGATCACAGCTTTAAGCCAATCAGCCCTTGGAGTAAAGGAATAGAAATAGTTAATTCTATCTTTGTCAGCATCTTCTGCGATTAAGTTGTATTCATATTGAACTCCTGTTTTGATATCTTGCCCAGGCTTAGAAGAAGAGGGTTGGGTTGTAAATTCTGGGGAAGAGTTGTTCTCAATTGCTCGTATTCCCTTAATATCAAATGGGCTACTAATTTTGCAAGCGGCACTGCCTCCACCTGTTTTCTCTATTGAACCAAGAAGATCAATAACTCCTGATTTTGTTGGGGTAAATGTAAAGCTTGTTCCAATCTGTAAGGGAGATTCAGGAAATTCTTCCGAGTATATCTCTGCTCCAGAAGAGTCCATAATGAGAAGTTTTTGAATCCCCGCATTAGTGTATTTAGCGTCTATTTGAATTCTAACACTTTTCCCAACTTCTAAAGAGTATGGGTTTACATTTGGGAGAGAAATAATACAAGGATTATTGTCACTGAGTTCTAGTCTGTCAAAGGCTTTGCTTCTTGTGTCAAGATTTCTCTCAAGTAAAGAATATGCCATTATAGGTAGTGAAAGAAAGAGTAATAAGGTTACGATTAGAAAAAGGGCCTTCTTCTCTTTTTTGGATTTATACTTCCTTGGCATTAAATATATAATACTGTTTATTTGTTTGATTGTGCAAGTTTTGTGTTAATAGTTTTCTCTGCTTCCCTTAAAGCATTCTCGACACTCTGATTATTTTCCAATATTTGTGTTACTGCTTCCTCTAGGGCTGCCCTTACATATCCCTCTTCTCCTAACTGAACCGATTTCATATATGGGGCCATGACTGCTATTGCATCTACATATGCCTTGCCCTTCATTTCGGAATTTAGTTCGGTTAGAGAATATGGTTCCCCAAAAGCTCTTTGGCCGATTGTTGAAGCATTAGAATACATTTTTAATTGTTGCTCTTTTTCTGAGAGAAATTTTACAAACTCCCATGCTAGTTGAGTATTTGAAGATTTTTTGTTGACGGCTTCTCCCCAGTATGTTGAGTAATAAATTTTCTCAGGATTAGCTACTAGTTGGGGTAATGGTGCTGTCCCGAATTCAATCGTAGAGGCTGATTGCATGATGTCAAAAGCTCTCCAGCTTGGAGCTATCATCATTGCAAGGTTCCCAGAGTAGAACATACTTAAATCGTTTTTTAATGAAGAGGACCAAATGGCGTTATTTCCTGTTGCAAAGTTGGTATATGCAGTAAATACTGAAATCGCTTTAGAATTGTTTAAAGAAAACTTTGTTCTTGTACTGTCAATTAAATCTGCTTGCTCCTGAAGGAGTAAAAAGAGGAGAATCTCTGACGAGTGCTGGATATTTTTTGATGTCCCGAGTGCTAGTCCAGACTGAGTTATTCGTCCACTTGAGTCTTTTTTTGTTAATTTTCTAGCTAAGGAAAGGAAGGAATCCCAATCAGTTGGAGGTTCCTGTACATCTTGTTTGGCTAGAAGTTGTTTGTTGTAGAAAACCATTAATCCATCTATTTCTAAAGGTATTGCATAAAGAGAAGTTTCATCTTTGCCAGTAAAATCGGAAAGGGCTGTAGGATAGAATTTCTCGGAGAAGTCTTTTCGCGACATTATATTTTCGGGTAATTTCGAAAGCATAGATTCGAATTTTGGAAGCCATGTGTTATGAATTCTAAATACATCAGGAGCTGGTTCTGAAGTTGTTGCTGTCTGCTGAAGTCTGGAATATAGCCTTGACTCATAATCTTTAAAAGTTTGCATGGAGTATTTAATTGTTACGCCTGGATGGTTTGCTTCAAATTCATCAATGATTTCTTCCATAACTTCTTTTGATTCCCAAAGACCCCAATAGACAAGTTCCTTTTCTTCTGTGGTTGTCCCATTATTACCCTCTTTCGTGCCTGGCGAATCTTTCTCTTTACTTGCTAACAAAAGTATAATCACCATTAGGATGATTAGTAGCAGTGCTACTCCAGCAATAAGGAGAGGTAATTTCTTTTTATCTTTTAAAATATCCTGAATATTCATTTATGGTAATTAATAATTTAAATTTTTCTTTCTGCAGTAATAATTAATCTCTTGGTCCCAATCCCTAAGGGCCAACAGGTCATTAAGGTTATATTCTCTTTATCTCTATTTGTTTGTAAGACAGTAAAATCGTCTGGGTCGACGATTTTTTTGCTTCTTACTATGTATCTCAATATTGTTCCTTCTTTCTCAATCTCAACATCCTGTCCTATATCTATCCCATCCAATCTTGAGAAGATTGTTTCGGGGTAGTCTTGGTGTCTTCGAAAAAATGCTTCGACTGCACTATGCCCATAGATAAATGAGTTGCCTCCATCTCCAGGTATTGGTGTCCCTCTAAAATGTGCAACACCATTTTTAAGAAATTGGTTATATACTTTTTCGTCGGAGCTCTCAACATTTGGGGAAATTTTAATTCTATTTATACCAATACTTTGTATGGTTATATACATAGCTTTGTTATAGTTTATATCAATATTAATCGGCTTTTGTGTTCTGGTAGAAGAATCATATGTTGTAGAGACGCCTAACACTCCGAGTTGCTCTGAGAGATTCGCAAAGTAACTCACTCCAGGGTCATAGTAAGCAAATTCGTCCTCAATATATTTTTTGTAAGATTCTGGAACTGGCTCAACCTTAACCTCTTCCCTTTTCTGGGTGATTGCCCCATCAATATATGACACGAGAAGAGGGAAAATCTGACTTGAGATAACGACTAATCCTGTAAAAGCAAGCACTATAGATATAATTGATCTTGTCCTTCTCACTTTGTTTGTGTTTTCAGTTTCAATATTCCAACTATTTTGCATAGATACATATTAGCAAATTTGGGTAGAGACAGGAACACCACTAGCAATAAATAGCTCGGTTTGCTAAAATGTTGGGTTATGGAAAAACGAGATTATTATGAAATTTTAGGAGTGGATAAAAAAGCAACGGCTTCAGAGATCAAAAAGGCCTACAGAACTCTTGTTAAAAAGTATCATCCAGATGTAAACAAGAATTCTGATGCGGAAGAAAAATTTAAAGAAATTCAAGAGGCCTATGAAATTCTCTCAGATGAATCTAAAAGGTCTGCATATGATCAGTATGGTCATGCAGGAACTGCTGGGTTTAATCCCGGCTCTACAAATGGGTATTCAGATTTTAGTGGAGCGCCCTTTGATATGGGGGATATATTCAATAGTTTTTTTGGTGGTGCTGGGAGTGACTTTGGGTTTAATTTCGGAAGCCAACGTGGGCCGAGGCAAGATATTGGCTCTGATATAAGGTATAGAATTAGGATTTCTTTTGAAGAGGCAATGAAGGGGGGAGAGTTCAAAATTAAAGTGAAAAGAGAAGAGAGGTGTGAAAAGTGTAATGGGACAGGAAGCAAATCTGGGAGGAAAAAAGAGTGTCCAGTATGTAAAGGAACTGGGCAACAGCAGCAGGTTAGAAGAACAATTTTTGGACAAATGGCAGTAATGAGTTCATGTCAAAATTGCGGTGGTACAGGAGAAATAGTTGAAGAGCCTTGTGCTAAATGTGGAGGTAGTGGCGTTGTGAACATAGAGGAAAGTATTACTGTAAAAGTCCCTGCCGGTGCATACGATGGAATGACTTTGCGATTCCGAGGTGGTGGAAATGCTGGGAGAAATGGTGGCTCTGTTGGTGATTTATATATAGAAGTTGAAGTTGAAAGCTCGTCAATATTTGAAAGAAGAGGAAATGATATTTACTCAGAAGTATCAATCCCAGTTTACAAAGCTGTATTGGGTGATACCGTATCAATAAAAACAGTTTCAGAAGACGTCAAATTAAAGATTCCGAAAGGTACCCAGCCTGGAACCATTTTTCGTCTTCGATTAAAAGGTGCGCCAATTCTGAACTCTGAAAAAGGTAGGGGTGATCATTATGTGAGAATAAATATTAATATTCCTACTAAATTATCAAAGAAAGAGAAAGAAATGTGGGAAACATTGAAAGAGCAACAATAAAGTTAAAACTTTTTATGCATAAAGAATGTTTGTTTTTTCGCTCCTCTATGCTATAATGAAATTGGAAAGTAATACAAAGGAAAGGGTGAGGTTAATAACTCACCTTTTTTTTACTAAATTACTCAGAAGATATTATTTTCTTAGTTTTAGAATGGTATTTTGAGCCTTTAAGCTGTAAAATACACTGTTAGATAATATTTGTAATTATACCGTTTATGTCAATGACATCAGAATTTATAGCAGCAATTAATCAAATTGCAGCTGAAAGAGGAATAGATAAAGAGGAGATTTTTGTTGCTCTTGAGGAGGCAATACTAGTTGCTTACAAAAAAGAAAAATATGGACTTGAAGTTCCAGAAGAAGATCAGCTCTCAAATTGGTCTGTTGAATTAAACAGAGAGAGTGGGGAGTTTAAATTAATAGCCTCAAAAGAGGTTGTTAAAAAGGTTAAAAATTCAGAAAAAGAGATTTCCCTTTCTGAGGCGGAGATGATTTCTCCAAGCGTTGAGGTCGGTGATTCTATCCAGATAGAGATGCCTTCTGAAGATTTTGGTAGAATCGCAGCTCAAACCGCCAAACAGGTTATACTTCAAAAAATCAGGGAATCAGAGAAAGAAGCAGTTATTAGTGAGTATAGTGATAAAATTGGAGAAATATATACGGCCTTGATGCAAAGGATGCAAAGGGGGCAAGTAATATTTGAAGTTGGTAAGGCAACTGCATATATGCCACAGGAGGAACAGATATCAAATGAATTTTACAGATTGGGTGATAGATACAAGGTATTACTTAAAGATATTGTTGATTCCCAAATGGTAGTTTCGAGGGCTGATCCCGCTTTTTTGATTGGATTGTTTAAATTAGAAGTTCCCGAAATAGAGTCAGGTGTACTTGAGATTAAAGCTATCGCTAGGGAAGCGGGCTCAAGAAGCAAAATGGCTGTTGTCTCACACCAGGACGGTGTTGATCCTATCGGTTCTTGTGTTGGTCAAAGAGGTGTAAGAATTGCTAATGTTATGAACGAGTTAGGAGAAGAAAAGATCGATATTATTGAATGGGATGAAGATCCAGAGAAATTTATTGCAAATTCTTTAAGTCCTGCAAAAATCGAAGATGTGAAAATCGTTGAGGATACTGCAACTGTAATTGTCCCTAATGACCAACTTTCACTTGCTATTGGAAGAGAGGGGCAGAATGTAAGATTGGCATGGAAATTGACAGGTTACAAGATTGATATCGTTCCAGCCGACCCAGAAGCTATAGAGAAATCTTTTAGCAAGGGAAACGAGGAAAAACCATTAGATGGGCAAAAAGAAGAGGATAAAAAGACCGAAGAAAAGGAAGGTGGAAAAGAAGAGTAATTTTAATGAGAATTTATTAATATGGCCAAAAGTACTACAAGTACAATTAAAGAATGCAAACCCAGGACTCCTGTTGTTACTATTCTTGGCCATGTTGATCATGGAAAGACAACTATCTTAGATAGAATTAGAGAAGCAGACGTTCAAAGCTCTGAGGCTGGAGGAATTACACAAAAAGTTTCTGTCTTCACTGTTCAAATTCCAGGGAAAAATCATGAAATTACTTTTGTAGATACTCCAGGTCATGAAGCATTTGACCTCATGAGGTCACGAGGTGGAAGTATTGCGGATATAGTACTTCTAATAGTAGCGGCAAATGATGGTGTACAACCTCAGACAAAGGAATCTATCGAGATAATCAAGAAATCAACGGCAAAGCCAATAGTTGTTATTAACAAAACAGACTTGCCCAATATAGATTTAGAGAAAGTTAAAAGGGATATAGTGAACAATGGAATGCAACTAGAGGGCTTCGGTGGGAATATCCCAGTAGTTGAAGTGTCTGGAAAAACAGGTGCAGGAATAAATGAGTTGTTGGATTTAATTCTCCTTGTCGCAGAAGTTGAGGGTCTTAAAGATAACGTAGAATTACCCAAAGGAATCTTAGGCAAGGTGTTTATTCTCGAATCTGTAAAAGACAAGTTTAAAGGAAACATGTCTTCTACAGTTCTTGCTCAGGGCTCTTTATGTCAGGGAAATTGGTTTGGTTACAAATTAAATGGGAAATTGTATGTAGAAAAAATTAAAGGTTTGGTAACGGAAGAGGGAAATAGCCTGTGTCTTCTTGAATGTGGTTGCGGGGGGAAAATAATTGGGCTTTCACATCTTTTGGGGCTTGGTACGGAAGGATATATTCTTGAAAAAGGAGAGACAAAGTTGTTGGAATCAATTTATAAAAAAGAAGCAAAAAAAGAAGAAATTGAGGAGTTAAGTATTGAAGATTTTTTCTCAAGTGTAGATAAAAAAGATGAAGAAGTGGGTTCCCTTAACGTAATTGTTAAAAGCTCTTCCGAAGGCTCCCTTGAAGCAATCAAAAATACTTTAAGTAAAATAGTAGAAGATGAGTACTCTGTAAAAATAATTGATTCTGGAGTCGGTAGTATTACACTTAAAGACATTGAATTTGCAATGCTTTCAAAGGCTATTGTAATCGGTTTCGAAGTTCCAATTGAAGCAGGGGTTTCCGATTATGCAAAGAAGAACAGGGTGTTAGTTAAAACATATGACATCATCTACAAGATTTTTGAAGAGATTAAAGAAGCTCTAGTTACCCTGTCTTTGCCTTCTGAGTCAGAAGAAGAAATTGGTAATGCTAGAGTGAGAGCAATCTTTGGTCTCTCTGATGGTTCAACGGTCTTAGGATGTAAAGTTGAGAAGGGTATACTAAAAAGAGATTGTAAAGTATATGTTGTAAGAAGTGATGAAATATTAGGTGAGAGCAAAATCAAAAGTATTAGAATTAATAAAGATCAGGTCAATGAAGTTCGAAATGGTTTCGAATGTGGAATTCAACTAACAGATCAAGTTGAAGCGAAAGAGGGCGATGAAATTTATTGCTATAAAAAAGTCTAAATATTTCCCTTATATCTTCTAGTTAGAATCTTATAGACAACATTTTTTGTTTACGCTATTCTTTAGAAGATAACATCAAACTGACCCCAATATGCAAAAACAATATATTCAGATAGGAAATACAAATGTATTCAATGGTCAATACCTTTTAGCAGTTTTCAAATTGAAGGGAAATGAAGGTGTGACTATTGAGGATGTAGCAAGTGAGGTGGCAGCAGAATCATCTACGGGTTCTAATTTGAAAATTGCAACATCCACACCTTTCTCTGAGAGCATGAATGCTGTGGTTTATAGAGTTGATGAAACACAAGGATTAGCATGGATTGCATATCCATGGAGGATTTTTGATTCTGGAGGAAATATTCAGAATATTCTAACCTTTTTAGTAGGAAATGTTCTGGGGATGGGTGAGGTGAAAATTTGTAAGCTTCTTGATGTGTATTTTCCTCCTCAAATGCTTGTAAAGTATGATGGCCCCAATTACACAATTGACGACATGAGAAAGTATCTGAATATTGGGAAAAGACCAGTATTGGGTACAATTATTAAACCAAAAATTGGCCTAACTTCTTCTGAGTATGCAGAGCTTTGTTACGATTTTTGGTTAGGAGGTGGTGATTTTGTTAAGAATGATGAACCTCAAGCTGATCAAGATTTCTGCCCTTATGAAAAAATGGTTGTCGATGTTAGACATGCTATGGATAAAGTTGAACAAGAGACAGGAAAAACAAAGGTTCACTCTTTTAATATCTCTTCTGCAGATTTTGACACTATGATTAAAAGGGCTGATTACATTAAATCTGTAATGAAACCTGGAAGCTATGCATTTCTTGTTGATGGAATTACATCTGGCTGGACAGCAGTGCAGACAATTAGAAGACACTATCCTGATGTTTTTTTGCATTTCCACAGGGCAGGACATGGGGCATTTACAAGGGAAGAGGCACCTTTTGGTTTTACTGTTCCAGTTCTAACCAAATTTGCCAGATTGGCTGGTGCTTCAGGAATACATACCGGAACAGCAGGGGTTGGTAAAATGGCGGGTTCTTCCAAAGAAGATGTAATGGCAATTAATCACGCCTTAAAACTTTTCTCCAAAGGGGATTTTTTTAGCCAAATATGGTCGGAAGTGCCTCAGAACGATTCGGACTTAGTTGAAGCAATACAAAAGGAGGCGCAGGGTCATGATTATTCAGATATCGGTTATTGGAGAATTATGAAGAAAACCACTCCAATTATCTCTGGGGGGTTGAATCCAACCCTTTTAGGAAAATTCCTAGATATCGCGGGCACAGTAGATTTCATTACTACGATGGGGGGTGGAGTTCACTCACATCCTATGGGGACTAAGGCTGGGGCTAAAGCTGTATTGCAATCATATGAAGCTTGGGAAAAGAAGATTCCTTTAGATGAGTATGCCAAGGATAAAGAAGAATTACGGGTAGCGATAGAATTCTACGGAAAGAAATAGTTTACTCTCTTCTTATGAGATTAACAAGTTGGGATATAGATTGTTGACAGATAGCCTATAGGTATAGTAAAATATTCTATATACACGGACAGGATAATCCCTTGTAATAATTTTTATATAATGATAACCTGTTAATATATGGCACTAAATACAGAAGAAAAAGCACAAATTGTTAAAAAGTTTGCACTTCACGAAGGTGATACGGGTTCCCCAGAGGTTCAAGTAGCATTGTTAAGCAAACAGATTGAAGAGTTAAGTGAGCACTTAAAAATACATAAAAAAGACAATCATTCCCGAAGAGGTTTACTTCAAATGGTCGGAAAAAGAAGGAGATTGCTTCAGTATCTTAAAGATAATGAAGAGGAAAGGTATAATACCTTAGCAAAAAAGCTTAAATTGTAGCTTTTTTATTCCCTCTTCCTTTGTTAAAACTTTCCCATTAAAATACATTAGCCTTTTTTGGCTAGATATTTTTTACATAAATTAAATAATTAAAATAATGTTGTTTAAAGAAATTAAACATGAATTTGAGATAGATGGTAGAAAATGTTCCTTTGAAACGGGGAAGCTTGCTTTGAAATCTCAGTCTTCGATTCTTGCAAGAATGGGAGACACAGTAATTACAGTAAATGTAAATACAAAAAAATCAGAAGGAGATAGTGACTATTTTCCTCTTTCTGTTGAATATATAGAAAAATTCTATGCATCAGGGAAGATAAGTGGTTCAAGATTTGTTAAGAGAGAAAGGTTCCCAAGCGATGATGCCATTTTAAAGGCTAGGATGATAGATAGGGCAATACGACCTAGATTCCCTCATGACTATAGAGATGAAGTGAGTGTAATTGTAACCGTGATGTCCTACGATGGGGACAATGATCCTGCAATTTTGGCAATAAATGCAACATCAGTTGCTTTGATGAATTCGTTTGCTCCTTTCGAAGGTCCTATTGGGGCTGTTAGGTTAGGTCTTGATGGGGAAGAAGTTGTTTCTGTTTACAAAGCAATGGATTTAACATCTGAAGATGATAAGTTGAATTTTGTAGTTGCAGGTGATGGAGAAGTTTTTACAATGATAGATGCTGGGGCACATATCATTCCTGAAGAAAAGATTCTCGAGGGAATGGAGAAATCTCTAAGTATGATGAAAGAATGGATTAAACCACAGGAAGAGTTTGTTAAATTACTTGAAGCTAAGGAAAAGACATATGTTTCTACAGAATTAGCACAAGAGGTTGTTTCTGCAGTTGAGGAATTGTTAGGAAATGAGGCCATAAGGAAAAATTTAGAAGCAGGTGATCCAAAACTTCACGAGATAAGTAAAGAGGAATTGTTTACGAAATTAGAAGGAAAACATTCAAAGGCTGCAATAAGTGAGGCTTATGAAAAACTTCAAAAGAAAATGTTGAGAAAAATAGTATTAGAAGAGAACAAGAGAGTTGATGGAAGAGAAATAACAGAGATTAGAGAGATGGCAAGTGAAGTAGACTTGCTTCCTAGAGTACACGGTTCTGCTCTGTTTACAAGAGGAGTAACTCAGGTACTAACAATTGCGACCTTAGGGAGTATGAGAGATGTAAGACTTGTAGATGATATGGAGGGAGAAAGAGAGCAAAGGTATATGCATTTTTACAATGATTTGCCATTTGCATATGGAGATGTAGACAGAGTCAAATTAATGCCAAGTAGAAGAGCAATAGGTCATGGCATGTTAGCTGAGAAAGCTCTTTGGCCAGTAATTCCTTCAGAGGCTGATTTCCCATATACAATGCTTCTAATGAGTGAGATTCAAGGAGAAAATGGCTCTAGCTCAATGGCTTCCGCATGTGGCTCTTCTATGGCATTGATGGCCTCAGGAGTCCCAATAAAGGATGTTGTTGGAGGAATAGCTTGTGGATTAGTGACAGGAGAGAATGGTGAATTTAAAGTTCTTACAGATATGCAAGGAGTTGAAGATTTCTATGGAGATATGGATTTCAAAATTACAGGAACTGATAGCGGAGTTACTGCAGTTCAAATGGATACAAAGACAAAGGGTTTGAGTATGGAGATAGTAAAACAAACATTTGCTCAGTCTAAGGAAGCAAGGAAACTAGTAATTGCAAAAATTAAAGAAGCAATTGCTCAACCAAGAGAAGAAATGTCTCAATATGCTCCAAGAGTTGTTCAGATTAAAGTCCCAGTTGATAAGATTGGTGAAATAATTGGCCCGGGAGGGAAAAATATCAGAGAACTTTCTGAAAGAACAGGAGCAGAGATTGAAATAGAGGAAGATGGTACAGTAAATATTTACAGCTCATCAAAAGAGGCAATCGATTTGGCAGCGAAAGCTATTGGTGGATACAATTTTGTCCCAGTAGTCGGAGATATTCATGAAGGAAAAGTTGCATCGATTATGCCCTATGGAGCATTTGTAGATATTGCACCAAATGTTGCTGGTTTACTTCATGTTTCTGAAATGGCAGATGAATTTGTTAAAGATGTTAGAAAATATTGTAATGAAGGTGACATTATTAAGGTAAAAATAGTTGGAATTGATCCACAAGGGAAAATAAAGTTAAGCATCAAAGGGGTAAAGTAATTTACTCCTTTGAAATCTTTGCGATAAAGAAACCCATCATCATTTTGTTGGGAATAACTCTAATAGCATTTTTAACCTGCTTATCATAGAAATTCCCACTCCATTTTGTAATACCTGGTGTAATAGAGTTTCTTAATTCTGGCAAACTTCTAACAATTTCGTCTTTAATCTCTATTCTCTCAATCTTAGCATTAGGGAATGTTTTCAAGAGGTGTGTAAGAACGCCCTCATTTTCCTCAGGTTCTAAAGTACAAGTAGAGTAGACCATATATTTTCCATGTTTCAATGATTTAAAAGCAGACTCAATTAATTCCTTCTGCTCAAACATACTTCTTTTCACTTTGTCCATACTCCAAAATCTCAGAGGGTCACCATTCTTGAAATATATTAATCCTTCGCCACTACATGGAGCATCCAGTAATACTTTATCAAAATATACAGGGTATTTTTTACCAAATTCTTTCCCATCGCTTAATGTCACTTTTACCTTAGCCCCAAATTGATCCACAACACTTTGTAAATCTGAAATTCTTCCCATATCAATATCGTTTGCAATAACGGTTGCTTTGTTTCTTGTTACATCAGCAATATGTGTTGTTTTACTCCCCGGAGCAGCACAGAGGTCAAGAATAATCTCTTTCTCTTTTGGGTCAAGTACTAAAGTTGCTAATATGCTCGAAAGATTCTGTATGTAATATCTCCCATCTGTATACATCTCTGTTTGTGATACTTCGGCTTTGTCCTTGTTCAGTACAAAATAGGTATCCTTTGACCAAGGAATTTCTCTCAAATCATATCCTCTTTTGATTAATTCGGCTTTTGTATCATCAATATCTCCTTTAAGAGAGTTTAATCGAATAGTGGTAATCGGTCTTTGAGAAAATAACCAAGGAATTTTCCCTTTTGGAACCATTAGGATACTTGCCATTCTTGATACAAAAACATCTTCTTTTGTATAAAACCTCTCTTTTATTGGCCTGTTAGTAAAAGCTTGTCTTTTCCCTTTGTAACTTGTTCTTTTTCTCTTCTTCATATTTCACCTTTCAAAAATTTAATAATACTTCCAATTACTAGCCCAGTTGTTTCTGTACGAAGGATATTTCCTTTCAGTCTTACAAAATCGAAATCATTCTTTTTGAAAATATCTATATCTGTAATATCCCATCCTTTCTCAGGACCAATCGCAATGTATACTGGAACTTTTAAATTTTTGTTCAGGATGTATTCATCAAGGTATCTCGACGAATCAACTTCTGTAGCAAAACATATTTTTATTGAATTCTTTTCAAATCTGTAATTACTAATTTCTTTAAGATATATTGGTCTTTCAATAATTGTTGGAAAAATGTTTCTTGATTGTTCGGTTGCATCTCTAACAAGTTTATTCCAAAAACCTGTATCTTTTATCGCTTTGTTTTTACTCTTAAGAGAGTATTTTGATTCAATCGGTATTATTTTTTCAATACCAATCTCTACACTCTTTTCAATGAAGTAGTTGAATTTGGAATCATTACTTAAGGATTGAATGATTGTAATGCTTGGAACAAAGTCAGATTCTCTTTCTCCTAAATCTTCTATGATGTGAATTTCAATTGAATTAGTATGAATATCTGTAATTTGAGCAAGGAATCTTCTTTCATATGTTTCTATCTCTATGTAATCTTCAATGTGGAGAGTATCTCTCTCAAGGATGTTTCTGCTATCTGAATCTGAAAGGTGAGTGATGTCATCTACTGAAAGTTTGTGTTTAACAAAGAATTTTTGCATATCTGATTATATCCTACTATTGGTTGATTTGGGAAATGTGGTAAATAACTTTCGTTTTGGAAGGAATTACTTTTTCGATTTTTGAAAAATCTATCATGTCTCTTGTTAGAATGTAGTTACAATTGTTTTCAACGGCAGTCAAGTATTGAAGAGTATCTTCGAAATCAGGCGTTTTGGAATTTCCTATAGCCTTAAATATTGTATCTTCTGTAAGAGGTAAGATATCAATGGATTCAAGCAATTTTTTAAGTCTATTGAACTTAAGATTTCCATTTTTTATTTTACAAACATAAAAGGTTAGGGGAATTGATAGGGCTGATATGTAAATTCTAGGATATGGAGATTGGTCAAATATTCTATCTATTCCTGTGATTTTTAAGTCCCTATTATCTACAAGGTCAATTAATATATTTGTATCAAGAAATACTTTTTTCATTTCTTGTATCTTTCTTGAAATATTTTTTCAATTTCTCTATCTGCATCAAAATCTTTTGGTCTATTAACTCGTCCAGTTGGCATTGAAAGTGATTCTTTAAAAGCTTTTACTTTTTTCTCTTGTTCGGTATTTAAGTCAATGTCGTATCCTTCAGGTATGATATATGCGAGGGGAGTACCTTTCTCGTAAACACGGTATACTTCGCCTTCCACCATGGAATCTTTTAGCTGAGTGAGATTATGTCTGAAATCTCTTAGATTAATTTTTGTATATTTTGTTATCTTCATATATGTTCAACACAAGTTTAACATGGGGAGATATATTTCTCAATATTATTTAAATTCTATGAGTTAGATGTTAAGAGCTCATTAATGGTTTAAATCCTTGACATATATCTGGATATTTAGTTTTATATATATATAACTTTACCTTTTGGTATATGAATTTGCAGATAACAAAAGTATTTAGAATCCTTGCAAAAGGAGTTCTTGTTTTAACAGGGCTATTTCTTTTAGGTTTTTTAGGATGGACTGTTTATAGAGGTGTAAAGTTTAGACCATATAAGGTGAGAGTAACGAATGTAACCGATAGTGCATTTACAGTATCTTGGGTTACAGATAGTCCTATGCCAGGTATTGTTTACTATGGAGAGAAGGATACCTTTTTACCAGGTCCATTGGCGTGGTTAGGTAAGAAGAAAGCTGTAGATGATAGAGACTTTTCAGATGCACAAAGTGAGTGTGTTAGAAAGTTTAATAAGGAAGTATCAAAGAACAAAGACGAGAATTTTACAGTAGATGCTAGTGGATTTAATTGTAATGATATTAAGGTGTGGAAGTATGGTAAGTACTTTACCCATCATGTAACGGTACAGAATTTAGATGCTGAGAAGGAGTATTTCTTTAGGGTGGGGGATGGTTTTTTAAGTTACTCTAAGGGCAAGACTGAAGGTGTTGTATATGTTGAGAGAGAGATCCCAGAGGTAGAGAATTTTAAGCAAAAGACATTGCCGGTCATTACGAAAGTTGAAGCACCAAATCCTGCATATGGTACATCCTACAATGTTTATTACAGAGGGGATGGTACGATGGGTGAGAAGAAGAATTTTGATTCTATTGTTTTTCTAAATACATATAAGGATGGAAAGAATTATCCAATCATGTCCTCAGTTTGTAATTCTGATGGTGGTTGGAGTATCGACCTTTCTAACATTCGGGACGAGAAGGGGGAGTCTATTAGTGTAGATGGAATGGCTTTGGAATTTATTCCACAATCTGAGAACTCGACCCCAGGAGCCACAGGAACTTCCCTTTTCGAGGATACTGATTTCCCACTTAATCTCGTTGCTAATGGCGAAGAGTATTGGAATAAAAATTCAAACAAAGAACAACCTCAAGTAGATAGTGAGATAATTGAAAAGGTTCTAGGTGTCTTTACGTTTGAAACAAAAGCTGCACCAATAAACAACCTTAAAATCGGGACTGGATCTGCTGGTTGGGGTGTGACTTGTAATCATCCCAATGGCTGTACTTGTCCTAATAGTGCCTGGGTTGACGATGGTGTCCCTTGTCCAAAGGCTCCAGCTAGGAAGAGTTATTCTATTCAATGTTATAATAGAAAGTCTTGTACACTAAAGACGCTTACGGTCACATCTCCAAACACCACTTGTGAGAAGCTCACAGGGCTTGTTACCTCGCAGTCTTCGTGTGATGCTGCACAGTTGCCAAAAGAAGACCCAGCTAACAAAACTTGTTATAACGGTTGGGGAGAAAGCTCTTCTGTGACAAAGGAGGTTGTTAGGGGAGGATGCTCAGGATCAATGGCAAGTTGCTATGTAAAGTATGTCTCAAACGGTCAATTGTGTGGTTATTCGCCAGCAAGTGGCTTGGAGTGTGGTAGTGTCCACTGCGGGGATACTCCTCCTAAAGAATTGAATGATTGTGATACGAATTGTAATAGTTTAGGTGGATGTATATGTCCAAGTGGGTGCCGAACAACAGGCACTGTGGTGAAAGGGAAAACATGTGGAGGAGATCCAAAAGAGGGATGGGATGATTTGGTCGACTGTTTCCAATATTCAGATGCATGTAAAAAAATGCCGAATCAAGTTAAAAGATCTCAATGTTCATTTTCTAATCAAGCTACTTGCTTGAAAATTTTAGCAGATACAATTGACTACTCAAATGGGGAAAATTGCTATTATATCAAATACAAAGAAAGTGGTGAGCCAGAGAACTGTGGCTCATCAAAAAGGGTAACAGGGAGGATATGTTCTGCGCAAGGTCTTTATTCAACTCTAGATGGTTGTGAAGCCGTCTTAAAGAAAAAGGCGAGGATTTGGTCAGATTCACAATGTTATGCTGTTAAGGTTTCTGGAAGCACTCGCTCGTGTGTAAGAACTAATTGTGAAGAATCCACCGCCTTCCAAAATTATCAGAATTGTAACAACTCTCTTGCAGCTAATGGAAATGAATGTTATTGGTTCTCGCCATCTACCAATAAGTGTTATAAAGCAGATTGTACTGTCAGATCAGATTATAGAGAACCTACTTGTGGAGGAAGGGAAGGATTTTGGAAATTTGATCCTGATAACACGCAAAAACCATGTTTTCAAATTCCATTAGGAGATTACGATGGCACTTACCACATTTCACACACATTTGACAATTGCGAGTATAGAAGAAGGCTAATAAATAATGCAAAAGCGGTATCTGCTTCATCTGTTACTGCTATCCAAGTTAATACGCCAACTGATGCTGAGAATCCTCCGTCACTACAAGAAATATCTCGTGGAGGGGAACTAGGAATCTGCAATGGGAAGATTCAGTCGAAATCTGTAGAATGTGAGGGGAATGGTTGGCAAAATCCTCTAGATGAAGAAGTAATTGAAAATCTCCCCAAAATCATTAATTGTTTAGATACTAAAACGGGAGAAGTAAGTTCTTACCAAGTTGCCAATTCTCTATATACATCTTGTCCAGAGGATAAAGAAAAGCAATTAGATGCAGTGACTTTTTGGAGTTCCCAGCCAGTAGGTAATTACTATTGCTGTTCTATTGCAACTCCAGCTCCGGGTAGTACATTTATCCCTTCTACTCCTCAAAAGACTTGTGACACAAAAAATATAGTGTCCTGGAATAATTGCTTTCATATGGATATGGGAAATCCAAATTCTTCTTTAACAAAGCAATTTGTTGGTCAAATATTTGCCAATGAGGTTGTAAATGACAAAGGTAACGGTATTTTCTATTTCCCTAATTCTGGAATGTTTGAATTAGAAACACAAAACAATTTGAAAATGGAGCTTTTAGTCAATCAAAAAACACCGTATTTCTTCTATATTGAAAGAAATGGGGTTTCTGGTTACCAACCTCCCAAAAATGAACAGAAGATTGAGTTGTCCGAAGACTTAATATATAGTGAAACTGGTTTTGTGATATCACTCTCCCAGACTGCTTCCGCCCAAAATATTTCTTTAAAACAAGGAATTAATATTATTTCTTTCAATTTCCATCCATCTCAAGGTAAGGAAAGTAAGAGTTTAACCTCCTCAGACTTTTTGCTGTTGGCAAATGCTGTTGACAGGAATATCTCTAGAATCTCATACTTTGCCGCTGGTCAATGGAATGGTGGTACCTCGTATGATTTTGAGAACAATGAAACAAAGGGTGTTCCATTCGATCTTGTCTTTGGAAAAGGATATGTAGTTGTTGCTGAGCAAGATTGTACAATCTCAATCCCAGGCTACAATATAGAAAGTCCGGTTCCATTAGCCTTCTCTTCAGGATGGAACTTGGTAGGAGTCCATGGTCAGAAGGAGGCATATACAGCTAAGACCTTCATAGAGAGTATCAATACCATAGAGGGGTTGAAAGCCAACAATGTAACCTGGTGGCCTACCTCAAGAGGAATGTATCAGGGATATCAATTACAGAATGGACAAGAATATGGCCAAGACTTTCCAATAAGTCCAATCAATGGGTACTTTGTAAGAATAGCTGAATTCACTCCAAAGGAAGACACATGTAAGTCATTGATCTGGAATCCATCTGGTGAAATGAATGGAGAGTGTGGTTCAAACAATTAAGTTAACAGTTAAAATATATGGAAACAATACCTCCAATATACTGGATGATAGTTGTGGGTATACTCACAGCACTTCTAGCCTTCATCCTCTATGAAATCGGCATGTTCGTAAAAGAATCTAGATTAACATTAAAAAATGTAGAGGGTATAACATCGGACACGAAATCAGTTGTATCTACTGTGAAAACAACAGTAGAAGAGGTAAATGACACAATCATTCAGCCAATTAAAGGAATAGGAACAACAATCTCTGCAGTAAACGGTTTTGTTGCTGGATTAAAAGGGGAACAAACAACAAAGCAGAGCTAATTCTAAAGTATAATTGTATTGTAATAATCGAATATTCTCGGTATCATATTTTTAATGAAGATAGCTCAACTACCTCAAAGAAAAAGAAAACAAAACATCATTTTACTAATCCTAATACTTGGTCTCCCACTTGTCCTTTTTGCTGCTTACCAAGTTGTACAGATAGTATCAAAAGCATCGGCTGATATTGATCCTAAAAGTGTTGTCATAAGCAACCTTACAACAAATATGATTACTGTCTCATGGACAACAGACAGTAAAACAATTGGAAGTATAATCCCTTTGGAAAATGGGAAGGAAAAAACAGAGATAAAAGATGCTAGAGACAGGGACAAAAGAAACACCCATTATGTAGAAATGACGGATTTAGAACCCAACACAGAGTATAGCTTCAAGATAAAATCAGATAGTAAAAAGTATACTTCAAGTGAGGGAAAAGATTTAAAATTTAAAACACCTTCTGTTTCTGCAACTCTCCCTTCTGTGAATCCAGTTAGTGGAGAAATTCCAAGCGCTTCAGATGATGACATTTTAATATATGTGCTTCTAAGTGATAATTCCACATTCCCCGTTTCAGCGACATTGGCAAGTAGTAAAACTTGGTATACAGACCTCTCCGCACTCCTTAAAGTAAGTGACAAATCAAGAGTTTCTGTATCTGATGGAACAGGATTAACACTTCTTGCAACAGATGGGAAGGGAAATGGTGCGATTTTAACTGGTACGTATTCGAGTCTCTTTGATAGTAGTGGCGCATTGAAGGAAACAAATAAAATAGAGCTTGTTGAGTTGACTGATATATATGGAAAAATTCCGAATGAGGCGAAATTAAATACAGCATCCGAAGAACCAGAGGAGCCAGAAGAACCAGAGGAACCGGAAAAACCAGAGGAACCGGAAGAACCAGAGGAACCGGAAGAACCAGTAATACCAGAAGAGCCGGAGGAAGAAGAGGAGTTTGGAGATAGGCAGTACAGAATAGTACAACAATTGAAATGGGAAGAGTTAGTTATCAGTAGTCGTACATCTTCAAACAGTGGGCCGTCGACTGTGAGGATAACGAATCTTACAGATGCTGGATTTACTGTACTTTGGATATCCCAAAATAAAGAAAAGGGATATGTAAAATATGGTACATCCTCCTCAGAATTGGAAAATACTGCCCATGATCAAAGAGACAATCAGCTCTCACCGACAGGCACCTTCTATGTCCATAGCGTAAGGTTAGAGAGACTTCAAAAGGAGACAAAGTATTACTTTGAAATAGTCTCTGGTGAGGATACATACAACAATAATGAAAACAAATATTCCGCGACAACACTCTCCATAGTTGACAACGCTCCTGCTTCTGTTTCAATAGTTGGAGAAGTTTCAAATCCTCCTAGCCGTGGAGAGGTTGTAGTAATTGGGAGTATTACTGATGAGGATGAAACAGGCTCTTTAGGTACGACATATGAAGTATCTACTGTAACAGATGAAGGGGGGAGTTGGACAATGTCTATTGCTGACATGAGATATCCAGACTCAAATGAATATTTCGAATATACAGATGGAGACACATTACTTTTAGAGCCATATACAACTGTAGAATCTAAAAAGCAGGAGGAACAAGTAGAAGGCATAGACCAAAGAGATATTGTGCTAGAAATTGTACCAACAAATCCTGAAGATACTTTAGTTCAAAAAGTATCTCAACTAACTGATTACGGTTTAACAAACGATCCCTCAAAAGTAATTAAAACTTCAAATGTGAATACTCCGCAGACAGGTATATTTGATAGCTTCTTAGGTATAATACTAATAGCCCTGTCTCTCTTACTGTCGGGTATTGGAATAACAGTATTTTCTAAGAAAAGAGTTGATAAAGGTGATAAAATGTCAAATAACCTATGAAAAGAAGGAAAACAAATATAAAACCAATGTTCTTGCTTGTTCTTCTTGCTGTATTTTCTTTCTTTGTAATTAATAAAACAGAGGGAATCGATTGGGAAGGTAAGAAGCAGAAATTGTATGAAAGCAAACCTGCCGAGTGTACAACTTGTAAGACAGGGGAGGGGATAAAAGAAATAATTGATAACGACTCTTCAATAAACTATGTTCTTCTTGATAGCTCACAGGCCATTGATGTAACAGAGGAATTTACAGGATCTGTTGAGGGAATAAGGGATTTCGGTTGTAGGGGGTTGGATCCAGCAAACTTTCTTTCTTCCAAGAGATATGTTTGTTCAACTTCGGGGGGAGGGGGAATAGACTTCTCTGAAGGAAATGCAAGCTCCGGTGGGCAGGGTGTGTTGGTAAAAAAGAATTCAAAAATTAAAATCACTAAAGTTACTTTCCCTCTAGCACTATGGCTTGGGCAGTATACATACGTTGATAGTAACAAGCAGATTAGAAAAGATTCTCCTGATTATCGATCAAACGGACAGCAATTAGATCCTGAAATTGTATCAAGGAGTCTTTCTCCTCAGGAAGCAACTCAATTTAATGATGAAATTTCAGGTACAGAAAAAGAGCCATTTGTTGTTAAGGGGAAAGTGAAAATGGACACAGGACAGGTTGAGAATTTAGAGCAGGCAGAGGGCGAATATCAAGTTGAGAATGCTCCACACGAGCCGGGCTGTATACTAAATGGGAAGCCCTGCGATCCTAAATTGGCTGTCTCTGACTACAATGTCGGGAAATCAAATTACATTGCTTCAAATGAGAAATATGGTGGTTATATGTTAGATCAAGCCCCAGGAGGAGACAAAAAACCAGATTCTGCTTCTGAGGAGTGTTTAGTAGAAGGTCAAGATTATAAAGAGTTAAAGAATGGTGTGGTTACAACTTGTGTAAATGTCCCAGCCATTATTGCCGGTTGGTTTATGGAAACTTTTGGTTTGTCACAATGGGAAAAATGTACCATAGGGGAAGAGATTCAGACAACAGATCCCAAAACAGGAAAACCTATTACAATAAATCAGAAATCAGGAGAGTGTGTAGATCCAAAGACACTCGGAATTAAAATGACACCGATTTTCGGGGATCCCGATGTTTGTGAAGATGAACTATGCGCAAATGCATATTTATCACAATCATACAAAGAGACACTTGCTCCTTCTGAGTCAAAGGGTGTTACAGTCTCGGGAAGTCCAAAAACTTCAACTATGTTCTTTGTTGCAACAGAGTGTGCCTTGCAAATTGATGGGAAAAATGTCCCTGTCTTGTGTCTTTGGGATGCTTCCCCTATACTTTTAAACTACAAACTACAAGAGAAGGATAAGGCACCTAATCAAGAAGATTTCCCGAAGAGTTTTACATACTATTGGGGAAATGTAAGTCAGTCCATGAAGATTTCTTCAAAAGTTTATAGAGTAGATTAGTTAAATTATTAAAATAATATAATGAAAAGATTTGGTTTGTTTATTCTATTAAGCCTCTTATTCTCATCGGTACTTCTCCCTAGAGTTGTACTGGCACAGGAAGGAATGACAGATGAAGACCGAATAGACCCTGCCGGATTTTATTCAACACCCTCAGAGGTTTCAGATACCTTAAACGAAAATACTACAGGAGCTCAAAATGTAGAAAAGGCAGCAATCAAAGGATTAACAGGGCATGGTTTAGCCATCTTGCAGAGTGCATATCCCTGCCTATTTCAGAATTGTGAAGAAATCGAGGATGAGCAAGCAAGAAAGGGTTTTGGAGGTGTAATAGAAGAACAGGTTGTTGCAATGCTTGATAGGCAACCCACTGTAAATGTTGTTGCTCACCTAGCTGAAGAGTGGGTTCCTGGATACAAAGATACAAACTCTGTTTATGCAAATGGGGTCGACGACCTAAAAGAGGCAAAAATAGTTGACCTTTGGTCATTTACTAGGAATCTTGCTTATGCTTTCTATGTTGTAATAATGATTGTAATTGGTTTTATGATAATGTTTAGAAACAAGATTGGAGGGCAGGTAATGGTTACACTAGGAAATTCTATTCCCAAGATAGTAATTTCACTCGTTCTAGTAACGTTTAGTTTCGCAATCATAGGTATTATCATTGATATCGGAGGAATTCTAAGAAATGTAATTTCTAATCTCTATTACCCTGATAATTCAGAGTTAGCAATAAATGTACATAATCCTTTTCAATTACTTGGAGGATTTTGGGGAAAGAATTTAATCGAACCTCTTGCAGGTTTTCTCCCTGAAGGCAACTTAAATTTAATTGGTTGGGTAGGGCATATCCTCAAAAACTTGGGGCAAACCATTCTTAATTTAGTACTTAATATTTTGGCTACTGGTTTTGTTCTCTTTGGAGCGATAAAACTTTGGATTATGTTGGTTAAAACATATTTCTCTTTAATAATAAATGTCGTTACAGCTCCTTTGACAATCGCTATGGGATCTTTGCCAGGAAATGATTCTTCCTTAACGAATACTTTTAAATCAGCGGCAAGGAATGTTTTGGTCTTTCCAGTTGCCTTTGCAATTGTCAATCTCCCATATGTTTTAGATAATGCAGGGGTTTCTTTGAAATTCCCGGAAAGCTTGGTTGGGGTTGACACGACAAGTGGAACTTTCCTCCCGACATTGATATTAGGTCTTGCGAAAGTTCTTGCAATATTTACTGCTGCCACAGCACCGGAGATTGTCAAATCAATAATTCCAGCCACAGCATCTAAATCAGGAGTAGACTCTGCAGGTGCGATCAAAGGTGCTTTGTCAAAAGTTCCTTTGTTAGGAGGAATGTTTAAATAGTGATTATTTGTAACTAATTAAGTCAAATGCCAAAAAAGAAGCAATACGAAGATGCTATGAGTTCGGTATTTGACTTCATATTTACCGAATCAAAAAAGCCAATTAACAAACAGAAACCTGTAAAGGTTACAGGTGTTGATGGCACCTATGAATATGCTGATGCCATAGCTGCAGTTTTGGAGAACCCTGGAAAGTTTGTAAACAAAACAACCGTTGATGCTTTTAATGACTTAGTCAATCCAGAGATTGCTACAGTAGATTTAGGCCCTGGAGAAAAGGCAAAATTCTCTCTTCTAAATGTGAAAAGTGTACTTGAAAACGACATGGGTTTTGTTGATAAGGCGTTTACGAGATTAGAAACGGATCGAAAATTGGGAAAATTGGCATGGGCAGGAGAGCAACTATCTGGGATTGTGGCAATGACATGGGCAAAAAAATATGGATTAGATTTCGAAACTCAGAATGCACTTTTTAACATGGGTTCTCAAGATGTTCTACTAGATAAAAGACAGGCAGAGAAGGAGAAAAAGCTCCCCGCACAGGCAACAAATGCCTATTATCTTGAGAAAGTAGTCAAAGGTGAGTTCGGAGATTATCGTAATATCCCCGAGAGTGTATTTAAACGATCATTTGGAGATGAAAAAGGAGGACAGGTATATTCGGAATTACAAAAAGCTTTCAAGTTGTATGACGAGAAGGTAAGAGATAGAGCAAGTGCCGAAGATATCTCCAAAAGTATTAGCGATCTTGGGAAGAAAAACTATCAGACTCTTTATCCTGTATTTGAAAGCCATAACATGGCAATGAAAGAAGCCAAAGCAAGAGCAGAAGGAAAGGAAGAATTAGCTAATAAATATAAAAGTGCACAAATTGGAGTAGACTTATTTGCTCAAAAGACCCTGCGAGATAAATATATTTTAAAAAAGAAAGATGAACTTGATACATACAGCGAGCAATTAAAAGCTTTGCTTAAATCGAATTCTCCCACTAGGGATCAGGATATTAAATTTGTTAGAACAAAAATTAAGGATTTAAACAAGGAGTTAGGTCTTTTTAAGCTACAAGAAAGAGCCAATAAGCTTGGGAAAATTGATGGTATGATTTCGTCTGTTAAGGGGGTTTGGGAGTACACTGCAGGTGGGCAACTTGTTCCGGCAATACTAACTGGAGATTTCTTTGATGATCGAAAAAACTCAGCCTTTCATAATCGTTTGCAGCCGACGGAGAAAGCAAAGGGACTTTCTGGTGTAGAGTTTAAAGCACCTAAGAAGGGGAATTCCGTCTTGGAGGATAACTATTATCAAATGATGACAGACATGTACTATTTAACTCCTGCCGCATGGGTCAAAACTCTTTACACGGGAGAAGGATTCGCATACGGTGCTTTTAAGTCTAAACAAAAGTTATCGAAGTTATTAGATAAAAAGGGTTTAAAAGAAGCAGTTAAAATAGAGGATTTGCTTGGGGCCGATGGACAAGAATATATTGATTATTTGACTCAGATTTTAGATCAGAAGGATTTTAATGCAATTTCAAAATTTGTAAAGAATAATAAGAGGTTGGAGAATTTGGCAAAAAGATTTAGTTTTTTGTCAAGAAAAAGGGATGAATTCTCACAAAAATGGCTCAAGGGGAAGATTCCAACCAGAATTGCAGAACAGGTAAAGGGACTTCGAAATAAAGTTGGTGGATGGCTGCTAAAGAAGATGAAAGATGGCCCAGGAGCAAAATTGATTAAGGATTGGATGGCTAATGGTGCATTTAAGGTATTGATTATGGGGATAAAGACATCTGTTAAGGCCTATCTAGCAGCTTTGACAGGTGGGACAAGTAAGCTTCTTGATTTTTTAGTTGATGTTGTAATAGATTTTGCAATAAAGATTGGGACTAAAATTGCAAAGCCGATTGTAAAATTATATTTCTCATTGATAATTATAAGCGTATTAACAATTATAGGGTTGTTGGTTTTAGGGCCATCATTAATTGCAACTTTTGCAAGTAGTCAGTACCGACACGTAGCACCCAATGAGGTTGTTCTGGGACAGACAGACTATAAAGTTCCCAAAGACGGAGGTGATGGAGGAGGTGGTACTCCATTTAATGGAGAACCTTTGCCAGATGGAGTTTCATGCTTGATGGGTTCCTCTCAACAGTATGATTGTACCCAAGGTGCTGGTGCTTCATTTAGTCATGGGGCTTTACCGAATGCTATCGATATAGGGTATGTGGGTTACTTCTATGCACCATCTTTCTGCGGAGATGGGAATTGTGAAATTATTGAGAATGGAGACTATCCTTACTGTAATGGATATGCTGGAGGTCAGGTCGTCTTTGATGCTGAATATGGTGGTCACACTTACAGATTCAAACTTGTTCATGTTCAAATGGATCCAGGACTATCTGTAGGAGACGAATTGGGGGCAGGGCAAATAGTTGCTAGAATAATGGATCATTCAGAGACCGGCTCTGCCTGCTCAACGGGTACTCACCTCCACTTGGAAATGTGGTACGATGGAGCAGCTGTTGATCCCCTCTCAATAATGTCAGAGGATTCTGGAGGTGGAGGATTTGGGTGTAGTTTTGATTCTTGTGGAAACTAGTATGAAAATAAAAACAAACAAAATAATTATAATTGCCATTTTTTTAGTAATTATTACTCTTGCAGTAATCCTGTTGTTAACAAGGAGTAATAAAAAAGAGTACTTAAGCGAATCAATTCCCCAAACTGCAGTTTCTTTCTCCAATAAAAAAGTTTCAATCAAGGATTTAGCGAAATGGGTAGAAAAAGAAGATTTTTATCTTTGGGAAGTGAACAATGATATTAAATTACAAAATGTTGAGCAAATAGCTTATGACAATAACCTAAAATTAATCAGGAGCGAAGAAGGTGTAATCTCCCATTGGACAAAAGATTCTTCTCAATTAATATACAATCTCTCTGCAAATACTCTTACTGTTTTGGGAAAGGATCTGATTAAAATAGAGGGTTTATCCAATGTCACCTCAGCATCTTTTACAGAATTGTTTAAGAAATATTTTGATTTAGATTATCTCTTTGAATTATTTATGACAGAGAAAAAAGAAACGGGAGAAACCGTATTTTATGCAAAGAGATATCTTGACCAAACTAATTTAATTGAAATAGGATCTAATAATTTTCAAACTGATTATATTGCAGTTAAGGATGGGAAAATAGTATATGCAAGTTTGCTACTGGCGCAGTATCAAAATACAAAGAAAATTCTTCCACTAATAGCTCGAGATGAGCTAGAAAGATATATTAATCAAGTTGATTATCCAAAGGATTTCTATCCACAAATGTCTATTCTTAACAATAATCCGATTTTTGAGGAAATAGAATATGTTGAATCGGAGTACAAAAAAGTACTTAATAATATTAATAATTGTAAAGCTGACAACATAAGTATCGTATATATCTACAAAAAAATGTCACAAAAATATCTTACTCCTGTGTATAAGTTGGAAGTACAGTGTGAGTTAAACTATGAGGGGGAAGTTTTCGCAATACCTGGCATAATGTATGTTAACGCTATACAACCAAAATTTGTTTCAACTGAGAATTAATGATTTTTTATTCTCAATTTACTAATATAGATAATCTTTGCTAATTGATGATAGAATTAATTATGAAAATCGCAAAAACCCTTATTTCTACAATCCTCCTTTCGATGTTTCTCACATCCCCTCTTTTTGCTTTTTCCTCATATTCCACTAAAACACAAAAATTTGATCTGTCCCTATCAGATCAAAGTACAACGGTATATACCCCTCCCGAGAGAATTTACATCACTCAAATTACAACCCAATCAAATAGCATCTCGAGAGATCCTTCTCTTTGGGTTAAAACATTGTATTACTACTTTATAACAAGACTATATCTCCCTGATATCCCATATAACTATCTAATTGATGAAAATGGAGCAATATACGATGGGAAAACCGGAGGTATCGGTGCAAATTTAAAATTTGAAGCTTTGGATAGCGTTATCTTAATTGGATATCTTTCTAATTCAAGCTCCCTATCTTCAAGAGCAGAAGCATCCCTTAAGGATTTAATTGAAACACTCTCCGCTGAATGGGGTGTCGAATCAGTTAAACCAGTTAAATTAAACATCTTACAGGGGGAAAACAAGCTTTCTTCAATCGAAATAGTGGATTCCTCTTCAGAATTTTCCAATTCGTTAAATAAAACTCTTTCAAACTTGAAATTAAGTTCGGACGAACACCATAACTATATTGCAAAAATAGAGAGTGTTGACTATCCGAAGGAATCAGTAATTGGAAGCAGGATTAAAATTAAAGTAAAATTTACTAATAAAAATACTTTTCCATGGTTTACTCAGAGCGAACCGATATACATTTCAACAAAGAGTGGAGAAGAGAGCAAATTGGCAATTAACAAGGTCTGGTCGAGTTTCAGCAAACCATTAGAGATTACTGGCAAGATTATAAAACCTGATGAGAGTATAGAAGCGGAATTTGAAGTTGAAGCAAAAGTTTTGGTAGGAGAAATTAGTGAAACTTTTGTTCTTCAAAAAATTGGAGTCGGGAATTTCACTGATTCAGAATTTGAGGTAAAGTTTAATGTAATTAAAGGGAGTAATACTTTGGTCCAGGTATATTCCCCTCAGTACGGATTTGTAAATATTAGGACTTGTAGATGGTCAAGCTGTGAAATAATTGATAGCCCTAAAGAAGGGTCTGTCTATATATTGCTAGCAGAAGAGGAGGGTTGGTATAAGATTCAGTATGCACCAGGTGTAGAGGGTTGGGCAATGGGAAAATATTTCAAGAAGATTTAATCGATAAATATGAATCCAGATAGAATTCTAGAGGGATTAAACCCTGAACAAAAAAAGGCTGTAATGTGTACAGAGGGTCCTCTCTTGGTTTTTGCAGGGGCTGGATCGGGGAAAACAAAGGTAATTACGAACAGAATTGCATATTTAATCACTCAAAAAAATATTAAATCCGAGGATATTCTTGCGGTAACTTTCACAAAAAAAGCTGCCGGAGAGATGCAGGAGAGAGTAACCAAAATTCTTCAAGATTTGGGAGTAGAAGGAGAGAAAATCCCCCTAATTGGTACGTTTCATTCTATTGGAGCTATTATGCTTAGGCAAAATGCTGAGATTGTTGGGTTAGGGAATAATTTTTCTATATATGATTCAGACGATTCTGAAAATATGATTAAGGAGATTCTTTTAGAGCGAGATATAGATATCAAACAGATAAAACCCTCGGCTATCTCGTACTTCATTAGTTCTGCAAAAAATGACATGATTGCTCCTGAGCAATTTCCTTTTCATTATGGTGGTTTTATTGAAGACGTTGTTGCTGATATCTATCCTGTTTATCAAAAGCAATTGCAGGCTCAAAATGCAGTGGATTTCGGAGATCTTCTTTTTCTAACTGTAAAATTGCTTGAAGAAAATCAAAATGTAAGGAGTAGATATCAGGAGAGATTTAAATATTTGTTAATAGATGAATATCAGGATACCAATACAGTTCAGTACAGATTTGCCAAACTTCTTGCTGAAAAGCACCATAATATTTGTGTCGTTGGGGACGATGATCAAGGGATATACGCTTGGAGGGGTGCAAATATTAAAAATATTCAATCATTTGAAAATGATTTTGAGAATGTAACGGTGGTAAAATTAGAGCAAAATTATCGATCTACAAAAAATGTAATTAAAGCAGCCGTAAATGTAATTCAGCAGAACAATAGTAGGGTAGATAAGGTCTTGTGGACTGACAACAATGAGGGGGAAAAGATATCAATATATCAGGCATTAGATCAGGAAGATGAAGCTGAATATGTGCTCAGTAACATCAGGTTGCTTCAGCAGAAGGGGGTTCAACTACGAGATATGGCAATTCTCTACAGAACTAATTATCAATCAAGAGCAATTGAAGAAGCTTTTCTTAAGTCTGGGATCCCGTATAAGTTGGTAGGAGGTTTTAGATTCTATGAGAGGAAAGAGATCAAGGACATTATAAGCTTTCTGAGATTTTGTTTTAACCCTAAGGACGAACTCTCGTTAGATAGGATATTAAATATCCCTCCAAGAAAAATGGGTCCGAAAGCGAAGGCAGAGTTGCACTCTTTTGCGAAGGAAAGTGCTCTTACGATCGGTGAATTCTTGATAGCAGCATATGTTTGTGAGAATAGGGAGAATTTGAAAGAGTCAGGATTCAGCAAGGATTTAATAGATTCTCTGTCTGCTTCTAAAGATAAATGGAAAAAATATTTGTCTGTTATTTCACTTTTTGGCAATCTATATTTCTACTCAAAAGGGAAAGAACTTATAAAAACAATCGATTATTTACTTGAGAGAGTAAGATATATTGAATGGTTTGATGATGGCTCTGAAGAGTCAATTATGAAAAAAGACAATATTACTGAATTAAAAAATGTTGCTTCATCGTATTCTAAAAAACATGGGATTTCGAGTATGGAGGTATTTCTAAATGAAATCAATATTATTGAACAAGAGCAGACAAAGAATCAGGATGGAACAGGAAATTACCTTAATTTAATGACTTTACATTCATCAAAGGGGTTAGAGTTTGATTTTGTTTTTATCATTGGCGCAGAAGAAGGTTTACTTCCTCACTCCAGATCGTTTTTGGAGGAAGAGGAGCTCGAAGAAGAAAGAAGATTATGCTATGTTGGTATTACAAGAGCTAAAAGAAAACTTTTCATAACTTTTGCCGAGCAGAGATTAACAAGAGAAGGATTCTCCTCTCAATTGCCTTCAAGGTTTCTGGGGGAGATACCACAAGATATTTGTGAATATTACAGTTATAGGTAACCACATGTGTACCTTGAACTTAGTTCTCCGTATGTTTGAACATATTTTTTGTAAACTCCAGGCCACATTTTTGCAGGATCGGCACATTGACGAATCTTTTGTAAAGTTTTAGAGATTTGTGCTCTCCCGTCAAATATATTGTCATTAGGATATATCTTGTACCATAAGCATGGATCCCATTGAAACAAACCCTTGTAAAATGACTTGTTGTTCTCTGCGTTACATCCAGATTCCCATCTCATTGTAAAACGAAGCCACTGTTTCTCCTCCTCCGTTGCATCTAGAGAATTTACAATCCCTTCCCAATAATCACATCTTGGCCCAAGCTGTGTTACTGATTGGGGAGAATCATTTGCATTTGAAATAGCAATGACCCTTTGAATTGGGGATCTCTCAACACTTTGTGAAATAATTTCTTCAGAAATAAATTTATCTCCAAGATAGAATTGCTCTACAGTTTGTATCATTCTACCAGCTTCTCCCTCTTGTTCGACAACTGTCTGGCTTACTCTAGGACAAAGGGAGGAACCTTTTGTTATTGTCCCAAAGGGTATTATCATCTCCCTCTCAACAAGTTTTGTATTGTATGTTTGAAGAAGAATATATGTATCGTTATAAAGTATATTTGATGGAGAGGTTGAAACAATTCTAATGTTATTACCCAAATGATAACCTAGAGAAAGTAGTGCCTCTGCGGGTGTAGAACCCTTCGTTAGGTGTACTGAAGTATTTCCTTCTTGAGTTACAGTAACAATTTTTATCTTGCCATCTAATTTACTGTTTCCATTACGGAAAACTTCTTCAATTGGGAATGTGCTTCTTTCTGAGTAATTGTTAATGGGGTAATTCGAATCCAATCTATAAATTAGAGCAAATGCTAATATAGTGAATACTACCCAAATAATTTTCTTCCCAAACATGGTAAACAATTCTATCATATGTCACGCAATTTGACATAAGTGTGCCCCTAAACTATATTTTAATATATGAAAGAGAAAATTCTTAAATTTCTACCTTGGTTTGTATTAATTCTTTTAATAGTTGCTGTTTCTCTGTATTTCTTTCTGGGGAAAAGGGTGACAGAAGGTGAAAGAAGTTTGTATGATGAAAAAATCAAGCAGGCTGAGTTGAATTTTAATGGTAGAGAGTATTCGGAAGCAATTAACCAATATTACGAGGCAAGTTCTCTGATACCTCAGGAATTTACTGCTTACAAGGGAATTGTTGATATCCTTTTGCTAAAGAATCGAGCCGATGAAGCCCTCTCAATTGTTAGGGAGTCTACTAGAGCTATATCTTCAAATGAAAGGTCGGTTCTATATGATTTAATTGGTGATTATTATTATGACCTCGCAGATTTCAAGAAAGCAAAAGAAATGTATCAAGAAGGTTTAGGATTGGGAGTAGAGAATCTAGAAGCAGAATTCGCTTTGGGAAAAGCACTAATAAATATCGACAGGATAGATGAAGGATTAAAGCAAATAGAAAAAAACAAATATGAAGGAGATATCACTGTGGAAGCCAATTTGTTGCTATCCTATCTCTATGCACTAACTGATACAGAGAAGGCAAAGACACAAATAGGAAGTATTGCTCCTTCAGGGAAATGGACTTCCTTTTATGATGAATTTGATAATTTACTAAATTCTCTGGATGACGACAAGAAATACAATGCAGTTAAACTATCAAGGGTATAACTAAATGGTGGATACCCATTCCTTTCATTAAATATTCTTAAAACAGTCGAAATGGATATTGCTCAGTATTTGGAAGGAGAATATTTTATGGGGATATCATATCAGCGAGTTGGGCAATACGACAAAGCTATTGAGTATTTTGACAAAGCTTTGTCCTTGGGAGGAATGGAAACAGAAATTCTTTGGGGGAAAGCTAGGGCAAGTTATCTAAAAAACGATTTAGAAGGTGCGATAAATATGTATTCAAGAGCTGTGGAATATGGAGGAAAGGATATCTCTGAGAATTTAGTTGACGAGTATCTTTCCCTTCTTCTTGAAAACAACCAAAACCTTAAAGCTGCAGATACAATTAAATCATTAACTACTAATCAAGAAAAGCCATACATTTATTTATGGGGAGTAAAAGTAAACTATATGTTAGGTGAAAGAGCGAAGGTGGACTACTATATTGAGCAGCTTGGGAAATTGGAATTATCAGAAAATCAACAAAAGGAGTATCTATATTGGAGGGCCAGATTGGCAGTGGAGGATAGTGATACTACTGGTGCAAGCGTTCTTCTTGATCAGCTACTTGCAAAAGATAGGTACAATCCCAAATATTATCTTGTCCAAGGGATGCTAAAAGTTAAAGAGAGTGATATTGAGGGGGCAAAATCATCTTTTGAGAGGGGGATAGAGTACGATCTTTCGAATGTGATATCTCAAGAGGCTTCGAAACTGTTGTCTAATCTTAAATAGTCTAGTATAATCGCAATCGCGAAGGTAGTTATTCCCCTTCATTACTCGTTAATTTATCTTTTAAATATATGGATAAGAATACATACAATGTTAAGATGCCTTTAGATAAAATTAGAAATATCGGTATTATTGCCCATATCGATGCTGGAAAGACTACTACAACAGAAAGGTTGCTTTATTTTACTGGGCAGGTACATAAAATTGGAGAGACTCATGAGGGAGAAGCAACTACTGATTTCATGGCACAAGAGCAAGAAAGAGGAATAACAATTATGTCCGCAGCAGTAACTTGCTTCTGGATTCACGATGGAGAGAAATACAGAATCAACATTATTGATACCCCAGGGCATGTAGATTTTACAGCTGAAGTTGAAAGATCTTTGAGGGTATTGGATGGAGCTGTTGTTATTTTTGACGGAAGAAAAGGAGTCGAACCTCAATCAGAAACGGTATGGAGGCAGGCAAACAAGTATCATGTCCCAAGAATTTGCTTTATGAATAAAATTAACCTAATTGGAGGGAGTTTTGATCATAGTTTTCAAACAATTAAGGACAGATTAAGTAACAAGGCAGTTGCTGTAACATATCCGATTGGTAAGGAGCAGGAGCTCCATGGCTATGTTGATTTGATAAAAATGAAAGCTTACAAATATGAAGGCACTGACACTCCAGATTTAATAGAATGCCCAATCCCAGATGAGATTAAAGATACAGTTGCAAATTTAAGAAATACTTTGGTTGAAGCTTTGGCGGAGCAAGATGATGCCTTAATGGAAAAGTATTTTGCTGGGGAAGATCTTCCCGAAGCCGAGCTCTATTCGGCCTTGAGAAAAGGAACTCTTGCCGAGAAAATATTTCCAGTATTGGGAGGTGATTCAAGAACTGCTATGTCTAAAACACTATTGGATTACATAACAATATGTCTTCCTTCACCATTAGATGTCCCTCCTGTTAAAGGAATCGATCCTAAAACAAAAGAGGAAATTTACAGAAAACCAGACGAGAATGAGCCATTCTCAGCTCTAGTATTTAAGATTGTAAACGATTCTCATGTTGGGAATCTCTCATATTTTAGGATTTACTCAGGGAAGATAAATTCGGGGTCATATGTCTTAAACTCAACAAAAAATATTAAAGAAAGAGCAAGTAGACTAATTCTAATGCATGCAGATGACAGAGAAGAGGTTGAATCCTTGAGAATAGGGGATATTGGTGCTGTTGTAGGTCTGAAAGATTCTATTACTGGAGATACTCTTTGTGATGAAAAGAATCCAATCATTCTTGAACAAATTCAATTTGCAGAGCCAGTTGTATCACAGGCAATAGAACCAGCAACAAAATCAGATGAAGAAAAAATGTCAGAAGCATTGGCTAGGTTTGTTAAAGAAGATCCTACATTTAGAGTTAGTTCAAACAATGAGACAGGTCAAACTATTATCTCTGGAATGGGTGAGCTTCATTTAGATATCATTGTTGACAGAATGAAGAGGGAGTTTAATGTAGCCACAAGCGTAGGGAAGCCTCAGGTCGCATATAAGGAAACTATTAAACGAAGTGTAGAACAGGTTGAAGGAAGATATGTTAAACAGTCTGGTGGTAAAGGTCAGTACGGTCATTGTTGGCTAAAACTTGATCCTAATGAAAAAGGCAAAGGTTTTGAGTTTATTAACGCAATAAAGGGAGGATCAATTCCAAGGGAGTTTATTCCTGCAATTCAAAAGGGTGTTGAAGAGGCAATGAAGGCAGGTGTTACAGCTGGTTATCCAGTCGTTGATATCAAAGTCACAGTATATGATGGCTCTTACCATGATGTTGACTCATCTGAAGCAGCATTTAAGATTGCGGGATCTATGGCATTCAAAGAAGGTATGAGAATGGGAGACCCAATTCTTTTAGAGCCTATTATGAAAGTGGATGTTGATACGCCTGATGCATATATGGGAGATGTAACAGGTTCTTTGAGTAGTAAGAGAGGTCAAATCCAGGGAACTGAGAGTTTGGGAAACAGTATAAGTAGAATCACAGCTCTGGTTCCTTTGTCTGAATTGTTTGGTTATACAAGTGAGTTGAGATCTATCACTAGTGGTAGAGGAAGCTCAACTATGGAACCTTCTCATTACGCTGAAGTACCAAGAAATGTAGCTGAAGAGATCGCAGGTAAAAAAGTTTAGTAGTTTATTTACGATTTTTGTAAAAGGGGGTAGATTGTTACCCCCTTTTTCTTATATCGTTATTTCTTGTTATAATCATTTACTAAAATAACCAATTTGCAAATGAAAAATAAAAGAAAAGATTTTAGAGATTCCGAGCTTTTTTCTCTTTTACAAGAGGGAAGGGTTCAGGAGTTTTTTGATGAGTTGGGGAAATTAATTGAATCTTTTGGTAAAGATGTAAAAAGTTTTAATCTCGATGATTGGGCAGTTAAATATTCAAGAGGTAAAGAGCAGAAAGCAATTAATACCGCAATTACAGGCAAGATCGAAGAGGAGGCTAAAAAGTGGATTTGCCCTAGAATTCCACAATGGATTAATTCTGATCATTTGACAATATTAGGCTATATTGGGATTTTAATGACTTCCGTGGGGATAATAGTTGGTTTTGCAAATAGGTGGTTCATTACTCTTGTCCCTTTGGGATTAATAATCAACTGGTTTGGAGATTCGTTTGATGGGAGTTTGGCTAGATACAGGAATAAAGGTAGACCTAAGTATGGATATTATATAGACAAGATAGTTGATTCTGTTGCGGTAATTACTTTGGCTTTGGGCTTTGGACTCTCAGGCTTTTTTAAGATTGAAATTGCATTACTCTTCGCATGCCTTTATCTTGCTCTTATGGCGCATGTTGATTTAGTTACTCATGTCCAGGGAGAGAACAGGAATGCATTTGGTTTGTTTGGGCCTACAGAGATAAGAATAATAGGGGTGCTCTTCTCTGTATATATGTTCTTTTCTAAGGTAATTTACTTTAACTTCTTTAATCATTATCTTACTCAATATGATATTGGTTTAATTGTATTGATTCTTCTTATGGCAATGATTCTTTTTGTTTCTATAGTAAAGAAAGGAATTGAATTGAACAAGATAGATACAAAAGGTTGGAAATAATAGAGGGGAAGTTTTTGTAGGTTGTTTCCCAAAGTGCAAATTATAGTATGAAACACTTGCATTAATCTTCACTTTTTGATAACATTCATCGCAGGTTTGCAAATTGAAACCTGAAAATATCAATTAGGAATTAATATAATTAAATTTTTAACAATATATTCATGGCAGATTTTAATAGAACAAAGCCACACATGAATATCGGAACCCTTGGTCATATCGATCACGGTAAGACAACTTTGGTTCGAGGTATTCTTAGTGCATTTGCTCCTGATAAGGGCGAAGCAGCAAAAATGATTGATAAGTTGGACAAAGATCCAGAATCAAGAGCAAAATCAATTACTGTTGCTCCTGCACACGTAGAATTTGAAACTGAAACAAGGCACTACGCATTAGTAGATTGTCCAGGACACAAGGACTACATTAAGAATATGATCACAGGTGCAGCGCAGATGGATGGTGCAATATTAGTTATCTCCTCAAGTGATGGCGCTATGCCTCAAACAAAGGAGCATATCCTTTTGGCAAAACAGGTTGGAGTTCCAAAGGTGCTAGTATTTATCAACACATTTGGAGAGGCAGATCCTGAAATCCTTGAATTAATTAAGGCAGATGTCCAAGACTTACTTAAGAAGTATGGTTTTGATGAGAATTGTCCAATAATTGTTGGAGATGCACTTAAAGCTCAAAAGGGAGAGGAAGAAGGTCTTAATGCAGCTAAAGAGCTTATCAAAGCTGTTGATGAATATTTCCCAATTCCGGAGAGAGATATAGATAAGCCTTTCTTGATGCCTATAGAAGATGTCTTCTCTATCGAGGGAAGAGGTACAGTTGTAACTGGAAGAATTGAGAGAGGAAAGATAAAAGTTGGAGAAGATGTAGAGGTTTTGGGAATGGGAAGAAAGACACAGAAGACTGCAGCTACTGGAGTTGAAATGTTTAACAAAACATTGAATGAGGGTCAAGCAGGAGACAATGTAGGTATTTTGCTTAGAGGTTTGAAAAGAGAGGATGTACAGAGAGGACAATTGTTAGCAGCTCCTGGAAGTGTTAATACTCACACCGACTTTAAGGCAGAGGTCTATGTATTAAGTAAGGAAGAGGGTGGAAGACATACGCCATTCATTACAGGATACAAACCTCAGTTCTACATCAAAACCGCTGATGTTACAGGTGAAGTAGTATTAAATGAGGGAACCGAAATGGTTGTCCCAGGTGACAATACTGAGTTTACTGTTAAATTAGTATCACCAGTAGGATTGGAGAAAGGATTCTCCTTCGCTATCAGAGAAGGTGGTCAGACAGTAGGACAGGGAATTGTGACTGAGATTTTGAAGTAAGGAATTAATTGTGGAGGGCAGGAAACTGCTCTCCACAATATTTAATTTAATTAAGCTCTTTTAAATAGAATGGCAAATCAAACTGCAAGAATTAGGGTCAAATTAAGAGGATATGACTCAATCGTTGTTGATAAGTCTGCGAAAAGTATAATAGAAACAGCTGTAAGCACAGGTGCAAAAGTTGCTGGGCCAATTCCTTTGCCAACAAAGAGAAGGCAAATTGCAGTAAACAGATCTCCATTTATTTACAAGAGCTCAATTGAACATTTTGAAATTAATACACATAAGAGGGTAATAGATATCATTGATCCTACCCCAAAAACAATAGATGCCCTGCAGCATTTACAAATGCCTGCTGGTGTTGACATTGGAATAGAGTAATAAATAAAAATATGAAAGCAATATTAGGTATAAAAAAGGGAATGACAAGAGTATTTAAGGATGACAAGGTAGTCCCTGTTACTGTCATTGATGCGTCTGATTGCATACTTTCATATATCGAAGCTAAAGGTTTTGAATTAGGATTAGGTGAAGAGAAAAACCCTATCAAATCAATGAAGGGTAAATATGGAGTAGCAAAAAAGGTTCCTGAGAAAAGGGCATATTTTAAGGGAGAATTAGAAGGTGATTCTAATATTGGGGATGATATTAAGTCCGTTCAATTTGTAGCTGGAGACAAAGTGGTTGTAAGTGGAATATCTAAGGGAAAGGGCTTTGCTGGTGTAGTCAAAAGGTATGGATTTGCAGGTGGTCCTAAAACACATGGACAATCAGATAGGTTAAGGGCACCGGGTTCAATTGGTGCTGGTACAGACCCAGGAAGAGTTCTCAAAGGTAAAAGAATGGCTGGGAGAATGGGACAAGACAAAATTACACTTCTTGACAGAGAAGTTGTTGATGTTAAAGATAGTTTGATCTTAGTTAAAGGACCAGTTCCTGGTTCAAAAGGAGATTTAATAGCAATATTTACAAAATAAAATGGCAGAGACTAAAGGTAAAACAAAAGTAGAGAAAAAGGTAGCTGTGATTAAAAGGAATCCATTGGTTTGGGAAGTACCTTACAATGCTGATCTTGTAGCACAGGTATTGTACGTTTACAGAAGTAATGAAAGAAAATCTACTGCAAATGTAAAAGGTAGAGGAGAGGTATCAGGAGGTGGTAAAAAACCTTGGAAACAGAAAGGTACCGGAAGAGCAAGGGCGGGTTCTACTAGATCTACGATTTGGGTAGGTGGTGGTGTTGCTTTTGGGAATGTGGGAGACAGAAATTGGAATAGAAAGATTAATAAGAAAATGGCAAAGAAAGCTACATGTGTGATGCTTTCTGAGAACCTAAGGAATAAAACATTAGAATTCATGAAGTTTTCTTTAAATGATGTGAAAAAATTAAGAGATGAAATGAAGAAAAATTCTTCAAAATCGGCGCTAGTAATTACTGACAATGTTGAATTAGGCAGAAAAATTAGAAATATTGAAAAACTTGATGTGGTCTCATCAGAAAAATTAAATGCAAAAAATATTGCAAAAAGAAAATATATTTATGTAGATAATGAAGTAATTGAGATGTTAGAAAAAAGATTAACAAATGAGAAATAAAACAATTGAATTACAACCTATGGTTTCTGAAAAAAGCTATGCAATGGCAAATGCCAACAATAAGTATACTTTTTTAGTTGAGAGATATAATAACAAAATTGAAGTCGCAAAGGCCGTGGAGAGTAAGTATAAAGTTAAGGTTGAGAGTGTTAATAGTGTTGTAAAACCAGGGAAAATGAAAAGAGATCTTAAGACATATAAACCAAGAAGAGAGAGAGACATGGTAAAAGTAATCGTTACACTTAAAAAGGGAGATAAAATAAATGAATTTTTGAAGATTTAATATGGCTATTAGAAAATTTAAACCGACAACTTCTACAAGAAGAAAAACAGCATTGGCAGATAGGTCTCATCTCAATAAGGATGGTGGGCCAAAGGGTCTAACAATCCCCAAAAAGAAAAAAGCTGGAAGAAATAATCAAGGTAAAATTACTGTAAGGCATAGAGGTGGTGGTTTTAAACGAAGAATAAGAATTGTCGATTACAAAAGAGATAAGTTTGGAATACCAGCAAAGGTTACGGGTTTGTACTTTGATCCAAACAGAAGTGCACATTTAGCGCTACTTCTTTATGCAGATGGTGAGAGAAGATATATAATTGCACCTAAAGATCTGAAAGTTGGGGACACAATTATATCAGGAGAAAGTACAGATGTGTTACCAGGTAATGCAATGATGGTAAAGAATATCCCTTCTGGTACAGCAGTCCATTCTGTTGAGAATATGCCAGGTCGTGGAGCAGTATTCGCAAGATCAGCGGGGCAGGTAATTATTGTACAGGGTATTGATCCTACTGGTAAATATGTTCAATTGAAGATGCCTTCTGGAGAAATAAGATTGGTATTTGCTGAGTGTATGGCAACTATTGGCCAGGTAAGCAATGAAGATAATTTGAATGTCAAGTTAGGAAAAGCTGGAAGGAAGAGGAATTTGGGTTGGAGACCAGAAGTTAGGGGTATGGTTATGCATCCGGCAGAGCATCCACATGGAGGTGGAGAAGGAAAAGGTGTTATTGGAGGTGCTGCAAAAGATATATGGGGGAATCTCATTGGAACAAGAACAAGAAAAAATAGAAGAACTGAAAAGTTTATTATTAAAACAAGAAGAACTAAGAATAGACCTTACGCAAAGAAATAATTTATATTTAAGAAAATATGTCTAGATCGCTAAAGAAAGGACCATATACAGATAAAAAATTGATGGAAAAGGTTATGAAAGCCAAAGAGACTGGAAGCATGGCTCCAATTAAGACATGGGCTAGGGCTTCTACCATTACACCAGATATGGTTGGGATGAAATTTTTAGTACATAATGGTAAAAAGCATGAAGAGGTGTTGGTTGTAGAATCTATGATTGGTCATAGGCTAGGTGAGTTTTCTGCAACAAGGAAATTTAGAGGCCATGCGAAGAAGGGGAAACTTTCTAAAGTCTATGGAAGTAGCGGAAGATTTGAAGAAACTAAATCAGATAAATAAATATGGAAGACAAAATTGTAACAGTAAAAGTTAAAAATATTGCACAATCTCCTTTAAAATTGAGATTAGTTGCAAATTTAATTAGAGGTAAAAATGCATCTGAAGCGATAGAAATGCTAACATTGCTATCGAAAAAAGGCGCCCCAATAGTTAAGAAGGCTATAATGTCGGGGATTGCAAATGCAAGGGAAAAGTATGGAGTAGATAAGGAGAGTTTGGTAATAAGCAAAATCACTATCGATGAAGCTAGAACTTTAAAGAGAACAAGATTTGAATCAAGAGGTCGAGTATCAAGAATTGATAAGAGAAGATCTCATATTAATTTAGAATTAAAAGTGAAGTAAAATGGGTAGAAAAGTAACACCAAAAGCTATTAGAATGGGAATAAATAGGACTTGGGATTCTGTTTGGTATGCACCCAAGAGAAATTATTCGAAAGTATTAGCTCAGGACTTAGAAATTCGAGAGAAAATTAACAAATCGATGAAAGATGCTGGGATTGACAATATCAAGATTAATCGATCCTTGAATAGAATGGAGATTCTTGTGTATGTTGCAAGACCAGGAGTTGCTATCGGAAGAGGTGGGGAAGGAATAGATCTCTTACAAAAAGAGTTAAAAAGGTTTACTAAAATGGAAGTTGAATTAAAAGTTAGAGAAGTTCGAAAAGCAGATTTATCTGCCAGAATTGTTGCAAGATCTATTGCAGATGGAATTGAGAGAAGACAGCCTTCAAAATTAGTTGTAGCAAGCGCAAAAGAAAAGATAATGGCATCTGGTGCTAAGGGTTTGAAGATTTGGGTATCAGGAAGAATTAACAATGCTAGCCAGGCTAGGACAGTGAAAACAACTGCAGGTTCTGTCCCTGCTCAAACTTTAAGGGCAGATGTAGATTATGCAGGAGAAGTTGCGAAGACAATTGATGCTGGACTAATGGGAATCAAGGTTTGGATATATAGAGGTGAAAAAAATAATATGGACGAATCTGAAGAATAATATTTTAAAGTAAACATATGTTGCAGCCAAAGAAAAGAAAATTTGCAAAAGAGTTTAGAGGAAACATGGGGGGTGTTGCTACTGCAAATAACAAAGTTACATTCGGAGAATATGGACTTAAGACTCTAGAGAATGGATGGATAAATGCAAGAGAGATTGAATCTGCCAGAAGAGCGGTTGCGGGATTCACAAAAAGGAAAGGGAAAGTTTGGATTAAAATCTTCCCACATAAATCCTACACGAGAAGATCTGTAAACAGTAAAATGTTGGGTGGGAAAGGTTCCGTTGAGGGATATGTAGCAGTGGTGGTTCCAGGAACAATACTCCTTGAAATTGGAGGCGTTGATGAGAATACAGCAAAGGAAGCTATGAGATTAGCTGGACACAAATTTTCAGTAAAAACAAAATTTGTAGAAAAAAGAGAAATATAGTTGAGAATACCGTAATTTATTGATAAAATACAAGCCGTTACAAAAAATGAAAGATATGAAAAAAGAGACAACCGAAAAACAAAGTAAAAGAAGAGAGATTGAGGCCGTTGTGGTTGGTACTAGTATGAACAAAACAGTGAAGGTAAGAGTCGATACAGTAGAAAGTCATGCAATATATAAGAAAAGGATTAAAAGGAAAAAGATTTATTTTGCTCATGCAGAAGAGGAGCTAAGCATTGGAGATAAGGTGGTCATTAAGGAGAGCAGACCTTTTTCGAAAAAAATAAGATGGGTTGTAATTAAAAAAATATAAATATGATACAGAGAGGGACAATAGTAAAAGTTGCAGATAACAGTGGAGCAAAAGAAGCTAAATTAATTGGAATACCAGGGGCTTCTAAAGTTAGATATGCCAGAATAAATGATGTTGTTGTTGTCTCTATTCAGAAAACAACACCAAATACAGGTGTAAAGGATCATGAGGTTCATAAGGCTGTAATAATTAGAACAACAAAAGAATTAAGAAGAAAAGATGGTACATATGTAAGATTTGATGATAATGCAGTAGTTTTGATTGATCCAAAGAATAAAACGCCAAAAGGAACAAGAATTTTTGGCCCAGTAGCAAGAGAGTTGAAAGAGGGGGGATTCGATAAAATTTTATCTTTAGCGCCAGAAGTACTTTAAGAAAAATATATGAAAATTAAAAAAGGAGACACAGTAAAAATTTTATACGGGAAAGAATCAGGAAAACAGGGCGTTGTAGTCGCCGTTAGTCCTAAGAAAAACAGTGTAATTGTAGAAGGTTTAAATCTCTATAAAAGACATTTAAAAGGAGATGGTCGAACTAGAACTTCTGAGATTTTGACAATTGAAAAACCATTTGAGTTGTCAAAAGTTATGTTGGTTTGTCCTTCATGTGGGAAAGCAACAAGGGTAGGGGTAAGAAAAGAGGGAGAAAAAAATGTTAGAGTTTGTAAAAAGTGTGGGAAAGAAATAGAGACTAAAGAAAAGGTCGTAGTAACTCCAAAGAAAGAAGAGCCAAAGAAGATAGAAGAAGAAAAAAAGAAAGTATCTAAAACTGTAAAGAAAAATAAGAAATAAATATGAATAGATTACAAGAAGAATACAACAAAACAGTAAGCAAGGAATTAATGAAGGAACAAAGCTATAGTAATGTCATGCAAGTCCCAACATTGAAGAAAATTGTTGTAAATGTTGGAGCTGGGGAGGCAGTGGACAATAAAGCTGCTTTAGATGAGATAGTCGAAATTTTAACAAGAATTACGGGTCAGAAACCTGTCGTTAATAAAGCAAAGCAAGCAGTATCAGCTTTCAAAATAAGGCAGGGGATGGAGATAGGTGTCTCGGTCACATTAAGAGGAGAGAGAATGTGGCAGTTTTTTGACAAATTGGTAAATATTGTTTTACCAAGGACAAAAGACTTCCGAGGTTTAAGCCCAAGGTCATTTGATGGCGCTGGGAATTACTCTCTTGGGATAGAGGATCATACAGTGTTTATTGAAATTGATCCGAACAACGTCTCGAAGATTAGAAGTCTTGAAGTAACAATTGTTACTTCAGCAATGAATGATAAAAATGGAAAAGCCCTTTTAGATAAATTTGGATTCCCATTCACAAAGAATGTCAACAGAAGCTAAAGAATACAAAGCAAGAAAATTAAAGGAAACCTCTAAATACAGCTCTAGAGTGTATAATAGATGTGAACTATGTGGAAGAGCTAGGGGGTATATTAGACATTACGGATTATGTAGAATCTGTTTTAAGAAATTAGCTAGCGAGGGAAAAATCCCTGGCGTTAAGAAATCTATTTGGTAATTTAAAGAATAAAAAAATGAACGATTTAATAGCAGATATGCTCGCAAGAATACAAAATGCAATAATGAGGAATAAAGAATTTGTTCCTGTTCTTAATACAAATATTAATAGGGACATATTAAAAGTTCTAAAGAAGGAAGAAATGATTAAAGACTTTAAGCTTAATGAGGATTCTGGAACGGTTGATGTCGAATTGTTATACGAGAATAAGGAGCCTGTTATTTCTAAACTTCAAAGAGTTAGTAAGCCAGGACAAAGAATATATGTCACTAAAAAGGAAATTAAACCGATAATGAATGGAAGAGGTATCTCAATTATTAGTACTTCTCAAGGAGTTATGTCTGGTTCTGTCGCCAAGAGCAAAGATCTTGGAGGTGAATTTATATGTAAAGTTTGGTAATTATGTCAAGAATAGGAAAAGATTTTATAACAATTGAAGAGGGAGTAGAGGTTTCTTTAAATGGTTTGACTGTACTTGTTAAAGGTCCATTGGGAGAGATCAATATTACACTCCCAGAGCATCTTGAATTGAAGATAGAAGATAAGAGTTTACAGCTAAATAGAAAGGATGAAACAAAACAAGCCAAATCAGATCATGGTACATACAGAATGTTGCTTTATAATGCAGTATATGGTGTAAAAAATGGTTTTAGTAAGAATTTAGAATTAGTAGGTGTTGGATATAGAGCTAGACTTGATGGAGGGTTGCTAGTTATGAGCTTGGGTTGGAATCATCCAATTAAAATGACTCCTCCCGAGGGGATACAAATAGAGGTTCCAGAAGAGACAAAGATAACCATTAAAGGTTTTGACAAGCAAAAGGTTGGAGAATTTGCAGCGAAGATTAGAGAAATAAGAAAACCAGAGCCATATAAAGGCAAAGGTATTAGATATGAGAATGAATATGTAAGAAGAAAAAGCTCAAAAGCTAGTGTCGCATAAAATATTTTTTAATACAAATGGCTAAAAAAACTAAAAAAGAAAAAAGAATAAGAAGAAAAGCACATATCCGAAAAAAGATTCATGGTACTTCTATAAAACCAAGAGTCTTTGTTTTTAAGAGTAATCGGTATTTCTATGCTGGAATTGCGGATGATGACAAGAGTGTTGTTGTGAAATCTCTTATGACTAAAAAAAATGAGAAAGATATTTTGTCTATGACTAAAAAATTTGTAACTTTTTGTAAAAAATATGATGCATTGGTTTTTGATAGGAGCGGATACAAATATCACGGATTGATTAAGTCCTTTGTAGAAGAACTAAGAAAAGAAGGAGTTAAAATTTAGAAAGAATAATATGGAAGAAAAGAAATTTAAGAAAAATAGAGAAAAAAGGGCATTTGACAAGAAGACTCTTCCAGTAAGAAGAGTTGCAAAGGTTACAAAAGGTGGTAAGAAATTAAGATTTAGTACGGTCGTTGTAGTTGGTGACAGAAGTGGAACTGTAGGAGTTGCCTTGGGAAGAGGCGCAGATGTTAGGACAGCGGTTGAACAAGGAGAAAGACTTGCAATTAAAGTGGCAACTAAAATTGAACTTGCTGGTGATACTATACCTCATGAGATAGTCCAAAAATTTGGTGCTGTAAAGGTTCTACTTAGACCAGCAAGACCAGGGACTGGTGTCATTGCAGGTTCTTCAGTTAGAACAGTTCTAGAGTTGGCGGGCGTTGATAATGTGTATGGAAAGATTTTGGGAAGTGCAGATGCAAATGGAAATGCTTACTGTACCTTTGAAGCACTCAAGGCTTTAAGAAGTGCAAGAGTACTTTCAAGGATGCAAAAGATGAGAGACAGGATTACTCTAAAAGAAGAAACGGAGAAAGAGAGAAGAGCAAAAGAAGAGAAAAGAAGAAAGAAAGAGATGGAAAAGAAAAAGACTCAAAAAAAGAATAGATTTGAAAAGGTAGATCGAAGAAAAGTTGTGAAAAAAATAGATAAAAAGATTGAAGATAAAGTTAGCAATAAATAGAAATGAAACTAAATAGTATACCAAAAAGAAAAAACAGAGTAATGCCAGGAAAAAGGATTGGAAGGGGATATGGATCTGGAGTTGGTGGTCATACCGTCGGAAGAGGAACAAAAGGTCAGAAGTCTAGAGCAGGGCATAAATCAACAAGGTTCTTTGAAGGTGGGAATGTACCTTTCTTTAGGAGAATGCCAAAGTACAAAGGATTTAATCAGCCACAAAAAGTAGAAGCTCAAGCAGTTAATCTTGAAGTTTTAGATAAGGAATTTAAAGATGGAGATTTAGTAAATTTAGAATCCTTAGTCTCAAAGGGAATTGCAAGAAAAAATTCGAAAGTTGTTAAAATCCTCGGAAAAGGAGAAATTACAAAGAAACTCAAAGTAGAGGGATTGAAGATTTCGGAGAGTGCCATTGAAAAAATCAAAAAAGCTGGTGGTTCAATAAAATAACCTCCTAACATCATGAACAAATTGATAGAGAGAATCAAGCATATTTTAAAAACAAAAGAGATTAGAAGCAAAATTCTTTTTTCCTTGTTGATTTTGTTGATTTTTAGATTACTTTCCTCTGTCCCTGTTGCGGGAATTCCTGCAGAGGCAATCAAGAGTCTTTTTGAAGGGACTAGCATGGGTGATGTTTTGTCTGCTGTCTCTGGTGGCGTCCTGGAAACTGCCTCAATTGTGGCGATAGGATTAACCCCATATATCAATGCATCAATCGTTTTTCAACTATTGGGAACAGTTATTCCAGCTCTTGATGAAACAAGAAAAGAGGGACCTGAGGGTCGAAGAAAGATTTCTATGTACACAAGGTTGTTAACAGTTCCGTTGGCAATACTTCAATCTTTTGTTATTTATTCCACCCTATTAGGGTTTGGATTGATCACAAAGTTGGGTCCTTTGGAGTTGGCAACGATGGTTGCCACGTTTACCGCAGGTTCAGTTGTTATGATGTGGTTTGGAGAGCTAATTTCCGAGAGTGGTCTCGGAGGTGGGACTTCATATTTAATTATGTTGGGAATTTTAGCAGGAATACCTGGGTCAATACGTTCAAACTTCTTGACAATGGACAATCTACAAAAAACTCTGTTTATCGTTATTTCTCTTATTATGGTTACATCAGTAGTTATAATTACTACCGCAGAAAGAAGGGTTAAAGTGCAATACTCTAGAAGAGTTAGGACAGGAGGGGCTTTGGAGAGCTATATCCCAATTAAACTGACACAATCTGGTGTTATGCCAGTAATATTTGCTATGGCATTTCTATCATTTCCTCAATTAGTGGGGAAATTTTTAGTAAGTAAAAATTACAATGAAGGGTTAACAAATGTAGCTGAGAAAGTTTTGGATTTCATAAACAATCCTTATATTAAAGATGGCTTAACATTCCTATTGGTCATTGGTTTCTCCTTTGTGTATCTTTCAGTTGTATTCAAAACCGATGAATTAGCAGAAAATCTTCAAAAACAGGGAGCATTTATACAAGGTATTAGACCCGGAGAAAACACATCGGATTATTTACGAAAAATTAGCCTTAGATTAGCTGCTGTAGGAGCAATTTTTCTTGCTCTTCTGTCAATTCTTCCCGACTTGTTTGTTAGGGTAGGACTTGTAAATGGGGCTGTTTTTTCAGGGACAGGACTGCTCATCGTAATAGGTGTTATTCTTGAGGTAAAAAGGCAGGTCGAATCAATGGTTACGACAAGAAGTTATGATAGATACCTTTAAGGGTTAGTGATTAATTCATAATAATTACATATGAATCGAGTCCAAAATAATCCAAGAACAATTCTTTTTCATGGGCCATCAGGATGCGGTAAGGATACACAAGTGGAATTCCTTGTAAAGAATTTCAATTTCGAGAATATTGGAACAGGCCAGATGATTAGAAAGCTTTTCGAAGAGAATGATAAAGATGCCTTGGTGGCTACAAAGGAATATACTTCAAAGGGACTCTTTGTCCCAAACTCGTTAGTGTATAAAGAGATGTTTCCCAAATGGCTAAAAAGGTTTGATGGACAAAAGAATTGGGCATTTGTTTCAGTAGTAAGGGATGTTGGTCAGATTGAATTATTTGATAATCTGTTAAAAACACAGGGAAGAGAATTAGACTTATTTATTCATTTTGTGCTTTCTGCGGATATTGCCATTGAAAGAATGTCTTTAAGAAAATATTGCCCTAAGTGTGGTGCAACCTATCACCCAAAGTTTAAAAAAGAACAAGAGGAAGGAAAGTGCGATTTGTGTGGTACTGCTTTGATCCAAAGAGATGATGATCAACCACAAAAAATAATTAGTAGGCTTGAAGAATACAACAGGACAATACATCCCATTCTTAAAGTATATGAGGAGAGGGGTTTGCTAGTTGAGGTTGATGCAACGCCAAGTATTGAAGAGATACACAAAGAAATTATCAAGATTTTGCACTTGTAAAAAAAACTTTTTTTTGCTATTCTTACCTAGTCTCTTTCAAGGACTTCAAACAATCTAGTATTTATACTATTTTGTTGATTTACTAGTCTTCTTTTGGTATAATTCCAAAGATTCCACTAGTGTGGATTATTGACTAACTATGAACGAAAGTAAGAAAGTTTTTGAATTTGATGGAATTGTGAAGGAGTGTTTACCAAATACTCAATTCATTGTTGAGTTGGATGTAAACGGCTCTAAGCATGAAGTTATCGGTTATCTCTCAGGGAAGATGAGAATGCACTACATTCGAATATTAGAGGGAGATAAGGTGAGAATTGAGATGACGCCTTATGACAAAGAAAGAGGCAGAATAACATATAGATACATGAATTAAATGAAAGTAAGAGCTTCTGTAAAAAAGAGATGTCCTGATTGCTATTCTGTTAAGAGAAAAGGCAGAGTATATGTTTATTGTAGAAAAAACCCAAATCATAACCAAAGACAGGGTTAATTATTAATTTATACTTTTTTAAAATGGCAAGAGTCGCGGGAATTGAAATACCAAATGATAAGAGACTGTGGGTCTCTTTAATGTCAATATACGGGATAGGTGAGGTTACTGCAAAAAAGATATGTAATGGGGCAAATGTTAAGGAAGTAGAATTTGTAAAGGACCTTTCTGAAACAGAATTAGATAGAGTAAGAAAATACATTGAAGAAAATTTTAGTGTCGAAGGAGAATTAAGACAGGAAAGATTTAGGGACATTAAAAGGTTAAAAGATATGAGATCCTATAGGGGAATTAGACATAAATTAGGTCTTCCAGTAAGAGGTCAAAGAACTAGACATAATGCTAGAACGAGAAAAGGAAAGAGTAGGCCTGTCGGAGGATTAAAGAGAACTTTAGATAAAACATAGTATAGAAAATGGCAACAGATAAAAAAACAAAAAAATCAACCAAGGGAAATGTTCAGAGTGGTATTGCAACAATACAGTCCACTTTTAATAATACAATTATCACTTTGGCTGATGAAAATGGTGAGGTTCTAGGTCAGGGAAGTCCTTCAATGGTAGGATTTAAAGGTGCAAAAAGAAGCACAGCATATGCTGCGACTAAAGCTGCTATGGATGTTGCTGAGAAAGTTATTAAGAAGTACGGGCTAAAAGAAGTCAAAGTAGTTATTAAGGGCCCAGGAGCTGGAAGAAATGCTGCTGTTAAGGGTCTAGATTCTGCAGGGTTGAAAGTGACGATGCTTATTGATAAAACACCGATTCCACATAATGGATGTAGACCGAGAAAAATTCCGAGAAAGTAATTTTTATTTGTATTTTTTAGATTCATGGGTAGATATACAGGACCAAAAGAAAAATTAAGTAGAAGAGAAGGAGTTGAATTACACCTTAAGGGTGCAAGATCATTCTCCGATAAATCAGGGTTAAAAAGAAAGCCTTTTGCTCCTGGACAACATGGGAATCAAAGAAGGGCAAGATTGTCAAACTATGGATTCCAATTAAGAGAGAAACAAAAGGTTAAAAGGACATACGGTTTAAGAGAAAAGAACATGGTCGCAGCATATAAAGAATCTGATAGAAGGTCAAAAATTAAGAATACAGATAAAGGTCTGGAATTTCTCAGATTGTTAGAGTTGAGGATGGATAATGTTCTCTATTTGGCAGGCTTAGCTCCTTCAAGGGCTGCTGCGAGGCAGTATATTACACATGGTCATGTGAAGTTAAATGGGCGGAAAAATTCGGTTCCCTCTATCGAGATTAGAGAAGGAGATTCAATTGAACTAAAAAAGGCAAAGTTAGCTCCTAATGAGAAATTGTTTAAGACTCCTGATTGGATTGAAACAAAGGATTCTTCATGTAAAGTAGTAAGATTGCCGATTAGAGATGATATTGATGAAGGGATTAAGGAGAACTTAATAATTGAGTTCTATTCTAGATAATTTTATATTTTTACTAAATGGAAGCGTTTAAAGATATTAAGGTTACAATTAAAGAAGAAGCTGGAAATTATGGTCTTTTTGAAATTTCACCATTACCAAGAGGGTACGGTCATACTTTGGGGAATGCATTAAGAAGAATTTTGTATTCAAGCTTAAAAGGAGCCGGAATTACATCAGTGAGTATTAAGGGTGTTGATCATGAGTACTCAACACTTGAGGGTGTCCAAGAGAACATGATTGATGTGATAATGAATTTAAAGCAAGTTAAGTTTAGTACAAAGTCTTCCGAACTGGCAGTTTGTAAACTATCAGTAAAAGGGAAAAAAGAAATTACTGCAAAGGATATTGAAACCTCTGGCGATTATGAAGTTGTAAACAAGGATTTGCATATTGCAACTTTAACAGATTCCTCTTCCTCTATGGAAATGGAATTTACTGTAGAGTCGGGCGTTGGATATAAAATCATCCCAACCAGCGGAAGGAAAGAGATTGGAGTGATCCCTTTAGATTGTGATTTTACCCCAATTGAGAAAGTAAGCTTACTTATTGAACAGGCACGAAAAGGGCAAGAAACAGATTTGGATGCAGTCCTTATAGGTGTTACAACAGATGGAAGTATAACTCCTAAAGATGCATTGTTAGATTCTGCTAAAATTCTTCAGGAATTTGCAGGAAAAGTAATGATTGCAATGGGAATGGCTCAAAAAGAAGTTGAAGCTATCCAGGAGGAAGTAAATACACCTCAAGTTGAAGAAGTTGGTACAGTTGCTCAGGATGATGAAATTGGCGGATGGAAAGTTGAAGAGTTGCCCATATCAAAGAGGTCCAAGACTGGGTTGCTAGCAGGTGGATTTAAGACTGTTGCGGATTTGAGAAATACCACTGCAACTGAGTTGTTAAATCTCCCAGGCTTTGGGAATAAATCTTTGAATGAAATTTTAGAGCTATTAAATGAGTACGGTATTAATATTAACAACTAATTTTGAATGTATAAAAGAGTAAAAAAAGCAAAATTAGGGAGAAAGATGGCACATAGAAATTCTTTGAGACAAAATCTTTTAATCTCATTGTTGCAGAGAGGCCAAGTTGAGACAACATCTCCAAAAGCAAAAATTTTAAAATCAGACATGTCCTCTCTTCTAGAGGAAGGTAAAACAAAATCTGAAGATTTAAATTTTACAAAAAAGATACATAATACACTAGGTAATTCTGAATTGATAAAGAAGTTCTCCGAATATGTGAAAAGTGAAAAGGTTGGAGTGACAATTGTAAAAACTGGTTTTAGAGTAGGAGATAATGCAGAGAAATCAAGAGTATCTTTAATTGGAATGGATAAAAAGAAAAAGGCAACAGAGAAAAAAGCAGAAGAAAAGAAGGTTAAGAAGGAAATTAAGAAAGAGGATAAAAAGAAAGTACTTGATATTGATAAAAGGGTTGATAAAACCGCTGTTGTTAAACATGGAGACAGAGCTAGAACAAGATCAGGACTTTAATTATTAGTTACTAAATATGAAATACAAAACAGTTTGGACAAAAAAAGAGAATCTAGAAAGAAAGTGGTATGTTGTTGATGTTAAAGATCAAATTCTTGGTAGAGTTGCAACAAAGATAGCATCATTATTGATAGGCAAAGAAAAACCAGAAATTGTCCCAGATGTAGATTGTGGAGATAATGTAATTGTAATCAATAGTGATAATGTAAAATTAACAAGAGGTAAAGAACTTAATAAAATGTATTATAGACACTCAATGTATCCTGGTGGTTTTAAAGAAACTACATGGCAAAGACAGATGGAAAAGGATTCAACCAAAATAATTACTGATGCAGTTAAGAATATGTTACCAAATAATAAATCAAGGGATGCAAGAATTGCCAGATTATATGTCTATAAAAATTCTGTTCATAAACATGGAGGACAGAACCCAATCGAGATTAAATTTAATTAATTAAACAGAAGTGAAGTATTTTGAAGGAATAGGAAGAAGGAAAAGATCGACTGCAAGAGTTAGGATTTTTGCAGGAGATAAGACATCAACTATTAACAATAAGCCAATAGACGAATTTTTTGGAGGGAAAGAAAATGTTGATAATATTGTAAATAAGCCATTAATTGTTACTGGCCTTGATAAGAAATTCTTTTTTACTGCTAAAGTTAATGGCGGAGGAATAACGGGGCAGTTAGGGGCTGTAAGGTTGGGCTTGGCAAGAGCAATCTATGGAATGGATTCTGAATTAAAGTCAACTTTACGAAAAGAGCATCTTGTTACAAGAGATCCAAGAGAGGTAGAGAGAAAGAAATATCACCACGTTAAAGCAAGAAAGAAGCCTCAGTTCTCAAAGAGGTAATTTCATTCTTTTTGTTAAATTCACATTTGAGTTGTTGTAATACTTAAACGTATCTTCTATTATGAAGTATGTTAATTTTTCATTTCAATTAATATGGAAAAGAAAAAGTATTATAAAATAATTGGGATCTGTATTCTCTCCTTAGTCGGTTTGGGGATGCTCTTTTTTATCGGTGTGGTTTTGTTAAGGAGTGTAGCAACGATCGCGGGGGAAGGAAGTTCTCAGGAAGAATCATACTCTTTGGACGTAGATTCAGTTGGAAGGGTCTCTCCTAATGTGTCTACTTCGTCGCCATCTGTTGAGAAAAACTTAGTAGCTGACCAAGCCGCTCCAAATAGTTCCCAAGAAAAAAATGTAATAAGAAGAGGACAGATAGGATTTAGTGCAGACAATATTGATAAGACTAAGGAAGAGGTTCAGGATGTAATAGATAAATATGGTGCAGAAATATCAAATTCTTCTGATCAAGGAACTGGAAAATCGAGAAATATAAGCATTGTAATTAAAGTAGAAGAGGGATCTTTCGATGAAATGTTAAGTGATTTGGAAGGGGTTAAAGCCGAAAAAATCTTCTCCTCAGTTAGTTCAGAAGATGTAACTGAACAGGTGATGGATTTGGAGGCAAGATTGAATACTTATCAAAATACTGAGAAGCAACTACTTGAGATTCAGAAACAATCAACAAATGTTAAAGATACAATGGAAGTCTTTAAAGAATTAAATGAGATTAGGTATAAGATTGAGGCAATTGAGTCACAATTAAAGTACTATGCGAACCAAACAGATTACTCTACAATAACGGTCTCAATTTCTCAAAGCAGTGCTGGGACTTTCGAACCTGAAGAGAAATGGAAGCCCTTTGGAGTTTTGAAAGATGCTATTAGAGCACTTGGGGAATTTGGAAAAGGATTGGTAAATTTTGCAATCTGGTTTGTAGTCTTTGGGGTACCAATTGCGTTAATAATTGTACTTGCAATTTACCTTGTAAAAAAGGCTAGGAAATAGTAAAATCTTGTTGTATAAGTACTATTAGATGGTTGCATTTACCCTTCGGGAGTAAATGAGGAAAGTCCGGACTTTATGTCTGTCTCGAACATGTCGAGATAAGTGCCAACGAGAGTTGGGAGGGAGTGATCTTTCGGAGAAAAGGGCAACAGAAAGTATACCGCCTAGTTTACTAGGTAAGGGTGAAAAGGTAGTGTAAGAGACTACCGAGCAGTGTAGTAATACATTGTTGCATTGTAACCCCCACTTAAAGCAAGGTTAAACCGCATAGATAGATAACCATCGTTATACAGAATCCGGCTTATTATGTACTTATACATTTTATTTAATACACCTTAAAATGCCTTCAGAACACGAAATTGAACCTGATGAGCGAGGTTCTTTAGAAATTAGAAGAGACAACATCGCTTATTCAATTGCCTTTGAACTTGCGAGTGGGACGATTACTACAGACAATGTCTCAAGAGAAAATGGTTTGTCTGGATTAGATTCGGTTTGTATCTACTTTGCACACGCTTTGTCTCTTTCACCTGAAGAATTTAGAACACTAGTTTTAAATCACTATAAAATGTATGGTCAGTATTTTTCTATGGACGACACTCCACTTGAAGAAGAATGTGATGAAGAAGAAATTGATTATTCGACAACACATGATGTAGAAGATGATGATAAAGCAACCGTTAAAGCCATTGCAATGATGATAAGGATGGGATTAGTTGCAGATGATGTAAAATCTTTGTTAAATGAGAGAACCCCTTTAGAACAGTTAATTAGTTATCTTTTCTGGGCATTTGATGATGAGGAGATAGGGGAATATAAGTTAGAAATTCTTGGGGCTCTCAGTGACTTCGCAGGTGGCTACTATCTCAGATCTGGAAATTTTGGAATAGATTATAAGTTAATTCTTGGGAATAAATCGTCCAACTCCATTTAGAAACTCTCTTCCTCCCATTCGATTCCTTCCTTCAATTTGGAAATCAATAAGTTTGAGGGAGACTCCTTCTTCTTTTGTCGAGACATATACATCTCTTCCATCCGTCCAAAGCATCCCTGGCATTATTATCTTCTTCCCTTTGGTAAGCTCCGCTTTATATACCTTCATTGTTTTTTTAGAAAGATTCTCATTGTTACTCTCAGGAAGAACTATCCAAGTAATAGGCCATGGAATAAATGCTCTTACCATCCTATCAATATATTTTGGTTCGTACTCTTCCAATTTTATTTCTGCTTTATCTTTTGAAATATCTTTCTGCCAACAGTAAGTTGCTAAGCTATTTTCTTGAGCTATTGGAACTATCTCTCCGTTTATCCATTTATTTAAAACTGGTATCAAAACCTCAGTACTTTTTTTCACAAGGCGTTCTCTAAGGGAGATATTTGTATCATCCTCTCTAATCTCTTCGGTGTAGGTATCTATAATATCTCCTTCATCTAAGCCCTCACTCATCAGCATAATTGTAATTCCAGTCTCCTTCTCTCCATCCAGTAGAGCCTTTTGAATTGGTACTGCACCCCGATATTTCGGAAGAAGTGAAAAGTGAATATTTATGCATCCATATTTGGGATAATCTAAAAATTCCTTTGGGACAATTTCTCCAAATGCTTTGCATATGACAATCTCAGGATTGTACTTCTGTGCAATTTCTATATATCTTTCTTTAACCTTATCCGGCTGTTCTACTGGTATATTGTTCTCTAAGGCATATTTTTTAACGTCTGAGGGTGTGACAATTTGCTTTCTGCCAATTGGTTTGTCTGGAGTTGTAATTACAGCAACAACTTCAAACGCCTTACTTTTATGTAATGTCTTTAGAGTTTCAACTGATTCCCATCCAGTTCCAAGAAATATTGTTTTTACTTTATCCATAGTGAATATTCTACTATAATACACAGAATATGAAAATGTCAGAATTTAAATATATTCTTCCAGAGGATAGAATCTCCAAGTACCCTCCGAAGAAAAGAGGAACAACCAAGCTTCTGGTACTTGATAGAAGTAATGGTCATATTCTTCACAAGAAGTATCCAGATTGTGTTGAATATATTAACAAAGGAGATGTCGTAGTGATTAATGATACGAAGGTTGAGAAAAGAAGAACTTTTTTCCACGATAGTAAAGGGAGATTGTTTGAGATTCTTTTTTTGAACAAGCAGAAAGAGGGGAATTGGTTCGCATTAATAAAAAAAAGTAAACTCCTTAAAGATGGAATCCTACTAACCAACGAGAGAGAACAATTAATTCAGGTTCGTATTAAAGAAAAGAAAGAAAATGGTAGGGTTGTTGAATTACTTTCTCCATTCTCTGAGGAAGAGATATTTCAAAAGATTGGTCATACTCCGATTCCTCCATACATGAAGAGGTTTGACACAAAAGAAGATTACGAAAGATACAATACTGTATTTGGACAGAATGTAGGTTCGGTAGCATCTCCTACGGCTAGTTTAAATTTGACAGAAGAGATATTAAAAAGAATTGAGGAGAAAGGGGCAAAGATTGTTAAGGTAGAATTAAAGGTGGGTTGGGGAACATTCGCACCAATAAAGGAAGAAAATATCGAAGATCATATTATTCATGAAGAAGAAATCTCTTTATCAAAGACAGCTGCAATTGAAATTAACAGAGTAAAAGAAGAAGGTGGTTCGGTCTGGGCTTTTGGTACAACTGTTGCGAGGTTACTTGAGAGTTGTGCTGATGATTCAGGGATGCTTTCAGAATTTACTGGAACGACTAATGTCTATATATACCCAGGATATAAATGGAAAGTAGTAGATCATCTAGTAACAAA
>Ga0123334_1000022_pt1 | contig 196593 bp, 192 predicted proteins | sample BiotimSIPDNA_FD_89706 | JGI IMG/M metagenome (GOLD analysis project Ga0123334, IMG submission 89706) | Anaerobic biogas reactor microbial communites from Washington, USA - Biogas_R1 time_0 SIP DNA | ecosystem: Engineered > Bioreactor > Anaerobic > Unclassified | place: Washington, USA...
AATGCTGATATGGGGATTTGAACCCCAGTCGCAGGAGTGAGAGTCCTGCATGATTGACCCCTACACTATATCAGCCGTGCCTCTAAATGTTAGCACTTTATTCATATAAAGAAAACGGTTTTTTGGATAGAGATCCCAAGGATATATCACTCACAGAGGGGAACGTATTAGGATACATGGCAGGTATTGAGGATCAAATCAAGGAAATAGAGGACGAGATCCAGAATACCGTATATAACAAGGCAACTTCAAAGCATATCGGGCGGCTCAAGGCAAAACTTGCCAAGATGAAAGAAGATGCCGTCAACCGTGCGATGAAAGCCGGAGGTGGCGGTGAAGGATACTCCGTCAAAAAATCCGGAGATGCAACCGTTGTTCTTGTAGGTTTTCCATCTACGGGTAAATCCACCCTCCTGAATGTACTCACCGGAACTGAAAGCGAGACCGGAGCGTATGCATTCACCACATTGACCGTGGTTCCTGGAGCTCTTGAACACAAGGGTGCGAAAATCCAACTGCTGGATATTCCGGGTCTCATTGCCGGTGCCGCAATGGGTAAAGGAAGGGGGAAGGAAGTAATTGCAGTGGTCAGAAATGCTGACATGATCGTCCTTCTCGTGGATGTTTTTAATGAAAAACACGTCGACGTCCTCTTTCGCGAACTCTATGATGCAGGTATCAGGGTCAACGTCCCCAGACCTGACATTACTATCAAAAAAACCTCCCGTGGCGGTGTCCGCCTTAATGCCGTGGGAGTCCTGGACTTGGATATAGAAGAAGTAAGATCCATCCTTACAGAAAACCGTATTGCAAGTGCAGATATTCTTATCAGAGGCAATTCAACCCAGGATGATCTCATTGATGCCATCATGGGAAGCAGAGTGTACGTTCCTGCAATTATAGCGGTGAACAAGGTGGATCTGATTGATGAACCTGATCGGAAGAAAATAGAAAAAGAACTCACAGAACGTTTCGGTCAACACCCGATGATGATTTCAGCGGTTACTGGATATCACATGGAAGAACTAAAAGATTCTGTCTATGATGCTCTTGGGTTTATCCGGGTATTCTTAAAACCTCAGGCAGGCCCTGCTGACCTGGATGAACCACTCATCATGAGGACGAATTCAAGAATTGAGGATGTCTGTCGTAAACTTCATCGTGATTTTGTCGATAAATTCAGATATGCGCGGGTCTGGGGAAACTCAGTCAAACATGAAGCTCAACGGGTAGGTATTGCACACAAACTGGAAGATGGAGATATCCTTCAGATAATCATAGAAAGATAATTTTACCAGAAAATGGATTATCTTATTGAAAAAACCGGTAAATTTATCTCACTTTTTTGAAACATCCAGGCATGTGCGGATATCCTCGAGTGGTGCATCTGTTTTAATTCCATATCCGGAATAATGGACTCGGCCGGCGATATATCCCATATCCCTGAGGCAATTAATCACCGATTCCACCGGACCAGGTGAGAGACGGTAAAATTTCCCAAGTTTATGGTAATCATAACTGAATGAAATACCTGGTTCATCCATGCAAAAATCAAGGAGTTTAGAGAGAGCTGCAGGATCACCCATTTCAGTAGTAGCACTTTCACGAATCATCCAACTGATAATAGCCGGATCGCTGACACTTCCAATCCAGAGAGGCCCTGCAGGAATCAGACCGGCCCCGCAGAGAGGGCATGTATAGACTCCCGGGAAAAACCGTCTCTCCTCCTTGCGGTACGGACATTTCGGACATTGATAAATATATCCAAGTTGTGCAATGCTTTGGTCTGCAAAAGAAGCACTGCTTTTTAGTTGAAGATGAAGCCTGACAAAATGCTCATGTGCATAACAAAAGAGTGGAATTACCCCTTTATCATAGACTGCTGCATGCCTGACCACATTTCCAAGTAATATGCGAAGACCGACCTCGGTGTGATAATCAGTATTCAATGGTCGGGCCATGTATCTTCTCATTCCGGCTTTGAGGTGTGCCCCACACAGTGGTGCGGTATCAGTTGCAGTCACTCCCAGATATTTCCCGGATGAACGGATTGCAGCATCAATAAATGGAGCGGGTGTCCCAAATGGGTCAAGATCGACAAATCCGAATTTTTCTTCAGACATGAGGCTGTTAGCATCACGACAGGTTACCCGTGCATCAATGTTCAGAGCCTTGACATTGTGCGTGATGAGATCAGTTGCCAGCGGATCCTGGTCATTGAGTGTAATCGGAACACCAGTTTCATGTCCCACCCGAAGACCCCTGATCCCCGATGCAGCCATGGCATCAAGGTATGAATGAGGTGATGTCTGCCGTACAAGCAGAACTGTCGTATCCCGGTTCAGCGCCATACGGGAGTTATAAAACACCGGCGCAGTGCCGGGCGGGAAGGGCACGTCAGGATTCTGGCAGGGCACAGCAATTGTAGTCCTGCCTTCCATGACCCATGTGAGGTCCATTCCGCTAAAAATGGTGTTCGATAATCTTATACCTATCCCTGTTCCAAGTAATAAGGCAGGACGTGTGGCCTAGTCAGGATATGGCGTCAGCCTCCTAAGCTGAATGCCGGGGGTTCAAATCCCTCCACGTCCGTTTCGCTTTTTTGTAACAGGAGCAAAATGAACGGCGCATTCTATATCTCGATAATCAGACCGGTCAATGCTATCGTCGCAGGACTCGCCGGAATTCTTGCTGCTGTTATTGCAACTGGGGCCATCCCTGTAGAATCAGGATTCATTTTCCTGATAGTTATGCTTGTCACATCAGCAGGAAATGTCATCAATGATTATTATGACCGGGAAATTGATGCGATAAACCAGCCAGAGCGGCCTATTCCTTCAGGACATATCAGTCCGCACCAGGCTCTGGTTTATGCAATATTACTCTTTCTTTCGGGCAATGTACTTGCATTCATTTTTACTCCGCTCCCCCTTGTCTGCATCACACTGTTCAATACAATAATTCTCTGGCAATATGCAGCATACCTAAAAGTAACACCCCTTTTTGGAAATATTTCTGTTTCATACCTTGCTGCAAGTATTTTTCCTTTTGGTGGAGCAATCATGGGAATTCCCGGAATCATATCTGTCCTTCCCATTGCAGGAGCTACCTTTGGCGTCATGCTGGCAAGGGAACTTATTAAGGATGCAGAAGACATGCCCGGTGACAAAGAACACGGAGCACGGACGTTCCCATTACTCTATGGGATACGTGCAACCCTTTACCTGGCCCTTGTAAGCACTCTTGCAGGAATTGGAGTAAGTCTTTTACTGGTAGGCAAATGGGGTATTCCATACCTTATCGCTATTATAATTATTGATATTTTTATCCTGTATGGAGTAGTATCAGGAATGCGAGCAAAAAATTCAGACGAAATTATTCAGGCAAAATCATCAGGAAAATTAAAAATAGGAATGTTTGCTTCCCTTCTGGTATTCCTGGGATCAGCAATCCTACTGTAATTATTCAAGGTATTTTATCATCTCATCAGGAACGTCTTTAGGATCAATTCCTAATACTGCAATCCGGAAGACCTGGTCCCAGTCTGCCGTTGTTTCTACGCATCCGTCTGATAAATTAACAATGCCCATGGCGATGATATCAACCTGGGTGGACATCTCTACCCCTTCTTTTACCTCCATTAGACAGCCAATGCCAATAATTGCCCTCGGATGGTACCGTTTTATCATTCTTTTGATAAACGACGAACCAGGTATGATAAAAACACGGTAACCAAGGATTTCCAGAAGTCTTTTTCCTTCACCCACCCTGCATAACCCGCATTCCCGGCATTTTAATCCTTCATCGTGGAGGTGTGCAGGACATGCATTTGACCGGAGACAATGAGGAATAAAAACAGCACGTTCAGATATAGGAACTGCCATGAATGCCTTTCGGTTCAGGGTATTCTGAAGAGTAACAATGATTTTTAAAAAATCACTATCCTCGAATCCAAAAAGACGAAATAATGCCCGCATCAGACCTTCAAGAAAAAGAAGTCCTGCCCTCATGAACCGTGGGAACAAAAGATTTCCTGATTTAATAGCATATGCAGCAAGAATAAGAAGGATAAATCCACTGATAACAATGGACAATATAATTAGAACAGTTAATTCTCCGACGAGTGTTATTACCGGCATGTATGGATTTAATAAGCTCATAACCTGATGACCTCCCGATTTATTTTCCCATCTTTAATTGTTTTATGGTTTCAAGGTCACGGGGTAGAGTGAAAATCCCATACTCGGTGATAATTCCAGTTACAAGATTAACCGGTGTTCCATCAAAAGCCGGGTTCCACACCGGCACATTAAAAGGTCCAGTCCTGCAATGTCTGACTGTCCTGACCTCATCAGGATTACGCTCTTCAACGATAACCTGTTCCTCACAGTTATCAGGATCAAACGTAGAAAGGGGAGCGGCTATGTAAAAAGGAATACTATGCGCCTTTGCACAAACGGCATGCATATACGTCCCAATTTTATTAAATACTGCATCTGATACAATTCGGTCTGCTCCAACAATAACAAGATCAATTTTTCCTTTTCTCATAAGAACTGCTGCCATAGAATCGGTGATGAGTGTTACATCAATACCATCCCGAAGCAGTTCCCACGTGGTGAGTCTTGCACCCTGGAGCAGTGGGCGGGTTTCACATGCATAAACAGATATTTTTTTATCAGCTTCATGTGCTGATCTGATGACACCAAGAGCAGTTCCCCATTCTGCACAGGCAAGTGCTCCTGCATTACAATGTGTCAGTATTTTTGCTCCATCAGGAATTACTGACAGACCGGTTTTTCCAATTGCATGACAGGTCCGGGAATCAGATTCAAGAACATCCCTGGCTGCATCAACAGCCCTGATTCTGACATCTTCAATTGAAGAGGCTGACAGTATAGCGTTGAAAACCTTATCAATTCCAAAAAAAAGGTTTACTGCAGTCGGTCGGGTCCCTCTTAGCAGATCTGCGTCAGATCTCACTGCAGCCAGGAGTTCAGGAACTGATCCAGCTTTTGAAACCAGGGCTGATAATGCAACACCACATGCACCGGCACAACCAAGAGCCGGAGCTCCCCTGATACCAAGTCGTTTAATCGCTTCTGCAAGATCCTGAACCGTCCCTGCTTTCCTGACTTCGTAGGTGTCAGGGAGAAGGGTCTGCTCAATATATTCAATCTCAGGAATATGGGGATTAAAAATAACCGGACGAAGGGGCAGCATATTCAGCCCTGAAGAGTGGTTATTACCGCCTGCATGGCTGCAGCCCCACCTTCCATGACAGAATCAGGAATATCCATTGGTTCTTTACATGTTCCAGCGATAAAAATTCCTGGTCGAAGTGATTTCACCGGCCCACATTTCTCATCAGCAGATGCAAAAAATCCTGAATCATCACAGGTGATACCAAGCTTTTCTGCCAAGACTGAAGCATCACCAGTTGGCCGTATTCCAACAGAAAGAACGATCAGGTCAGCTTCTATCTTTTCTACTTCCGTTGTTTCGGTATTTTCTACCTGGATGACCACTTTCCCATCTGCCTGATAGAGGTCACCAGGCATTCCCCTGATAAATCGTATACCAAGAGATTCCGCCCGGTCATAATATTCCTGGTATCCCTTCCCGTATGCCCTGATGTCCATGTACAGAACACTGATCCGACAGGAAGGGTCTTTTTCTTTTATGAGCATTGCATTTTTTATCGCATACATACAGCAGACAGCAGAACAGTACGTGCACCCGAGCGGGATATCCCGGGAGCCTACGCACTGAATAAAGACAATCTCTTTAGGTTTTTCTCCATTAGATATCCTTTTAACTTTGCCACCAGTCGGACCACTGGCATTAATCAGACGTTCAAGTTCAAGACTGGTAATCACGTCAGGAATCCGGAGATATTTATAGGGCAATTTCTCTCTGGCATCAAAGACTTCATAGCCCGTAGCCAGGACAATGGTCATCGCCTGCAGGGATATTTCTCGCTTTTCGTCTTCGTCATCATGAAGAACTGCATTTCTTCCGCATATGTCATAACAAAGTCCACAATCAATGCAGTGTTCCTTATCCCGGATAACAAGGTTTGGAACCACCTGGGGATGTGATTTGAATATTGCTTTCCTGACTCCCACCCCGGCATCAAACCGGTTATAGACCTCAACTGGACAAACTTCAACACAATCACCACACCCATTGCACTCGTTTTCCAGGATATACCGGGGGTGACGGAGTATGGTCACGATAAAGTTGCCAACCTCCCCTTCAACCTTTACCACCTCGCTACAGGTATACAAGGTGATGTTGGGATGACGCCCAACCTCAACCATCTTCGGACTTAAGATACACATTGAACAGTCATTTGTCGGAAATGTCTTGTCGAGCATTGCCATATGGCCGCCAATGGTTGGTTCACGCTCAATTAACGATACATGAATTCCATGATTTGCAATATCCAGTGCTGCAGTGATCCCTGCAATACCCCCTCCAATTACAACGCAATTATTCATGGGCATGTTCCTTTGCCAGGTTTACATAGCTTTCAGCATTAGACACGATTCCTGTGATTTCATCTTCATTAAGCTGCCGAATGACTTTACCAGGCAGACCGATGACCAGTGAACCAGGAGGAATTTCTTTTCCTTCCGTTACAAGAGCACCGGCACCGATTATAGAATTATCTCCAATATTTGCACCGTTTAAAATGATAGCTCCCATTCCTACCAGGACGGAATTTCCAATGGTGCAGCCATGAAGTATTGCGCCATGTCCAACAGAGACATCATCTCCAATAGTCACCGGGTGCCCCTTAGAGGTGTGGACAATACAATTATCCTGAATATTTGAACGCTCACCGATACTGATTTGATCTTTATCTGCACGGATTACTGCCCCATACCAGATATTAACATCCGGGTGAACGGTAACATCTCCAATCACCGTGGAGTTTGGTGCAATAAATGCAGCTTGAGGGATATTTTTATGAATCTGCATAAGTCCTTCACAATTTTTTTTGCACATACCTGGGTTACAGGAAAACTTGTGTATATTGATCATAAGTTGGGTGTGAAATAGTATAATAAGATCAGTAAATACCTGGATTTTTTTTATCTGAATCTGTTTTTACCGGTATTAGTCAGGATGGAACAACGCAGGAAAAAAGAAAAACCACCAGACTTAATAAATTTTCAAATGAGAGTACTTCTATGAAAATAATGGTGGGGGGCACATTTGATCCTCTGCATGACGGACACCGACTCCTCATCCGACGCGCTTTTGACCTTGCAACACCTGATGGAACGGTCATCATCGGACTTACCAGTGATTCCTTTGCAAACAGGAAGGTACACCCTATTCATTCCTACAATAACCGGTATAACGACTTGGTTCTGTTCGTGAGATCTCTTCATTCACCAGTTCACTGGGAAATTGAAGAGTTGCACGATCAGTATGGTTCAACCCTGGATGAAGACTTTGATGCATTGGTCGTCAGTGAGGAAACCTTCCCTGTTGGTCAGAATATCAACCAGAAACGGAGAGAACTAGGAAAATCCTGCGTCGAAATCCATATGATACGATGTGTCCTTGCAGAAGACGGAAAATGGATATCCAGCACCAGAATATGGCGTGGCGAGATAGATATCCATGGAAAACTGATAAAAAATGAGGATACGGAATTATTCAGATAATATGAGTGGAAATATCTGAAGAAATTACCGCATCACAATAAGAACAAACCGCTTTTTTTCCCAGCATTTCAAACCGGCTCAGTACTGGTTCATTGGTGTTTGTAATGCAGCAGGGATTCGGACACTTTAAAACACCCATAAGGACAGACGGGATGATAACACCTTTCTTATCAATTACCCGGTAGTTGCGAATAATGTTAATCGTCGCATTTGGGGCAACAAGTGCTATCCTATCTACTTCTTTGGCCTTAAGTTCCCGGTTTTCTATTTTTACTACGTCTTTTTTTGTTAATGCTTCACTGGTAACATTGGTTGCAACACTGACACACTCAGAGGTACTCCCGGTAATTCCCAGAATCCGAAGGACGATAAGTGCCTCACCTGCCGTAATATGATCAATAACAGTCCCGTCACGAATAGTATTAATCACGAGGGTATTCTCAGGATTGTTCTCCGTCATCTCATCACCTCGGTAAGCATTGCCATCCTGACCGGAACACCATTTCTTGCCTGTTGAAAGTATCGGGCATAGGGTGTATTGTCTACGGCAGGATCAATCTCATCAACCCGTGGAAGGGGATGAAGTATTGCCAGGTGTTCTTTTACATCTGATAACTGTGAAGGAGTTATCCGGTATCCCTGAGATATATCAAAGAATTTTGCCGGGTCAGGAAACCGTTCACGCTGCAGCCGGGTAACGTATAATACATCAAGTTCACTGATTATCTCCTCGATGGTATCATGTTCGATTACTTTTGCTCCTTTTTCGACCAGGTTGTCATGAATTGAGTCCGGAAGTCCGAGACCTTTTGGTGCTATGGTGTGAATCCGTGCATTATAACGGGCTAATGCATATGCCAGGGAATGAGTAGTCCGGCCGTACATCAGGTCTCCGATAAGACCAATTTCAATATTATCCAGTGGCATTGACTGACGGATGGTATACAGATCAATCAAAGTCTGTGACGGGTGCTGACCAGCACCATCTCCCCCGTTCAGAATAGGAATATCTGAAAACTCGCTTGCCAGCCGTGCTGCTCCCACTTTTGGATGACGCAAAACTATGGCGTCAGCATACCCGCTTACTACCCGTATGGTATCAGCGAGTGTCTCACCCTTGGCCATTGAACTAACTTCAACTCCACCAAGGTTCATACATGAACCACCAAGCCTGAGCATTGCAGATTCAAAAGACATACGGGTCCGTGTACTGGGTTCAAAAAAGAGGAGACCTAGAATTTTTCCTTTTAATGGTTCTTTATCAATATATTCTTTGGTTATTTCTCCAGCCCGCGTAAGGAGCTGATCTATCTGGTCCCTGTCCAGATCATGGATGGAGATGATATGGTTAATAGACGTAAGTGTTCTCCTCCATAGTACTAATGATATTATCCTGCTAGTATTTTTTTGTATTATGTCTGGATAGAGTCGCGTATTGCTGTCAGTGCTTCCCGTGACCGCTCCCTGATTTCTGCATCATCATCATGAAGGCCCCGGGCAAGAATATCCACGGCAGGTGGTCCAATCTGAATAAGGTCATCAAACAGTTCCTTTGCAAAAAGGAAACTTAACCGGTCTGTTGTATATTTGGGTTTAAAGCCGCTGTTTTCCAATAACCGGGCTACAGCACTTCGAACATTCCTATCTTTATCATCAAGGGACTGAATAAGCATGAACTGGGCAGGTTCTCCAATTTTAGCGATTCCTGTTATTGCAGCTGCCCTGATGTTACCGTCACTATCCTTTAATGCAGAGATTAATTGATCTAATACCGGAAGCCCGATATCTCCAAGCGATTCCACAGCAGCTGCCCTGACATGAGGGTCTTTATCATGCATTGCATCTGTCAGCGGTTCTAATGCCTCACGTCCGAATTTTCCAAGTTCTCGAATTGCAGTCATTCTGATTTCATGATCAGGATCTTTTAAGGAATCATACATTATCTGGGCAGAGGAGGGCTCTTTCATTAATCCCAATACCTGTAGCAATCCTATCTTCTTGCGATCACCCGGTTTTAATGAATGCATGAGTTTTGTTGCTACATTCTGTGTCTGAGGGCGCATTGAAGAGAAGATCCCCTGGGCCAGATCAGGAATCCGGGGTTCATCCAGAGTAGCTTCCAGAACAGGGGCAAGAATAGGTTCACCTTTTGATATAAAAATCCGTTCAAACATTCCAGTGAGTTCGGGATCCTGGATTAAAAACAGTTTTTTCATATCTTCATGGTTAGAGAGTCCGATTTCTGTAATAAGGGACATGACTGCAATGCCCCTGTTGCTTCCCTCCTCTCCTGACTCCTTCAGGGTCTGCAGTTCCTGTACCAGTTCAGGAAGGGCTGAACCTCCCATTTTTGCAAGAATCCGGCTTATCATTGGAACTAAACTCTCATCTTCCTGCATAAGCGACATAAGAGCTGAAGCAGCAGGTGTTCCAATCCGGGTCAGGGCATGAATGGCGTACTGCTGGGCAACCTGATCCTTATCTTTCAGGAATGGGAGCAGTGCCGGAACTGCCGGTTCTCCAATAGCACTCAACGCTGCCATTGCATATGGAGCAATGTTTTCATCACCTAAGTGGGTTACAAGTTCAGGGACTACATCCGGACCTATTTTAATTAAAAATGTGGTTATCTCAAGTTTGCGGTCTTCATCAGTCTCATTTTTGAGGGCAGTTATGAAAGGATCAATGGCAGCTTTTCCAAATCTTGACAGTAATTCACCGGCAACAAGGGATTTTGAACTGTCGTCTCCCTGGAAGAGTTCAATCAGGTATGGAATGACCCTGTCAGGAGAAGAACTGACAAGTTCATACATAAAATCCGTATCAACAATATTCCCTGAGAAGAGTTGTTCAACAAATTTCTCTGATTCCTGGCTAAAGAGTTCTTCAAGGTGCTTTTTTATGGAAACTGAAAGTTCAGGGCCAGCTTCTTGCAATGCATCGAGCAGATATGGAGTGGCATCAGTTCCAGTTTCTGTTATGATTATCATCGCTTCCTGGTGGCCATCTTTTCCGGGAACCATGAATGGAATAAGATAGGGGAGAGCTTCTTTCTTATTTTCCCGGATAATGTCCATAATCAGGTCATGATTTGATCCCATGGGATCGGTCAGTGAATCAACCAGATGTGGAAGAGCATCCTCTCCATTACGGATAAGAGCTATCTTTGAAAGATTTACTGCATCCTCATTTCCTGAACCAAGAACCTGGACTAGTCGGGGGATTGCCATCTCTCCTGTTTCAACCAGGTTTTCAAGGGCAGTTTCACGGACTTCCTGGTCGGTATGATACAAAGCGGTTATCATTGGCTCAACAGCACGGACCGGATCAATATCCCGAAGAATTTCAACAGAAAAAACTGCAGTTTTACCCCGTTCCCTTTCCGATGCCTCTTCGAGGAAGGGAAAAGATAATCTCCCCATCGAAAGAAATGCCTCACGAAGGGCAGATGTATCCGTCTGTTCTTTTACAGAATTGATAAGATAGGGCATGGTAATTGCTCCCATCCGGGAGAGGAGTTGGATCATTGTCTTTTTCGTATCATCCCTGCCCTCGTTCAGGTTTTTTATCAGGTAAGGAATGGCCGGCTCTCCGATATTCTGAATAACTGATAGGAGTGGTTCACGTTCTGCTTCTTTCTTATAATTTAATTCATCGACCAGGTGGGGAATTATTGGCTCCCCAATCCGGACAAGTGCGTTTTCAGAAACTTTTCGTATCTCAAAGTCATCATCATACAGTCCGGATATAAGAGGCACTATTGCTGATTCCCCAAATTCAAGAAACGCTTTTTGTGCCATCGAGGAAGTAACCGGGTTTGGATCCTTTAATGCCTGGTACAGGGGATCCAAAGCAGGTTTCCCGATTTCGCTGATTATGTAAAACTTCAGTTCACGAAGCCATTCCTCATCCTGACCACATGAACTTAGCAGATCACCAACCACCTGATCTCCAAGAACGATGAGGAGTGAAGAAATTCTGGCTCTGACTTCTTCATTATCGTGGGAAAGACCATTAATAAGATGATGAATAGCAGCTCTGCCAAATGTTTCAAGAAGCCCTTCAATAAACCGGATAGTAGTAGGATCAGGTGTGGCAAGAGCATCGATGAGGACTGGAATAACGTCTGTTCCCATCATATTCAGAACAAAACCTGCCCTTTCATATCCGATTCCATGAAGTCTGGGAATGTTTTTAACTATTTCCCGTGCAGCATCGCCCTCCATTTCTGCGAGGGTGACGTGAACCATCCAGGCCGCCTGGTCATCACATGTAGATAGCGATGAAATGAGAGGGCCCAATGCATCAATTCCTATATGGACAAGCGCATGAGAAGCTGCTGTCCTGATTTCAGGATCAGGATCCTGAAATTGTAAAATTAGAGGGTCTACGGCTGAAGGAGTCTGCATTCTTCCAAGCGCAAGAATCGCTTCTGTTCTGAGAGTGATGTCATGTTTGCTATCCAATAATTTGAGCAGTCCATGTAGATCCCCCTTCAATCTCATTCGTTCAGGATTTTTTTTAAAAATTGATTTCATATCCCCCGCATCCCCATCTTTTTTTTTATATAATTTAAGAAAAAAGAAAACAATCAGTCGTATTTACCCCGAAGACCTCCCCACCCGGTATACCCGCAGTAAATGCAACCAACGCCGTTACAATGTCTGCACATTTTTTCTGGCCATTTTACGCTAACGGTTCCTTTCGTATCACAAAAACAGCAACCTTCACCACCACAATGCTGGCAGGTGACTTCTACATATTCTGGTTTTTCACCAGTCATCAGAAGATTTTATGAGAGACAGATTTAAATAACCGATCTAATCTTTTCAAAAAAAAGAACAACGAGCGGGCCTGAAGGGACTCGAACCCCTGGCCTGCGGATTAAGAGTCCGCCGCTCTACCGACTAAGCTACAGACCCGTTGTGCCAATACATGTTAGCATATTTATCATATAAACATTTCTTGCACCCTTTTATACCTCTATAATCCAACCTATACCTGAATATGCCTGGATTCAGCCCTGCATCCTTACCGGGAATCAGAACATACCTCATCTGTGGTTGTGGAAGTGTTGGTTACCTGATACTTGAAGAATTGAAAAAAGAAGGAGGCAGACTTCTCTGCATGGATAGTAATCCTGAACGTGTTCAGGAACTACGTGAGCAGAAAATCGAAGCTTTTCTTCGGGACCTGACAGATCCTGAAATGCTTCAGGGAATAGACCAGTTTGATATCGCATTTCTCGTAAGTGACAATCATGAGGCGAACCTTGCAGGGCTGAAAACTGTCCGGAAAATAAATCCAAAGGTGCATATTGTTGCCAGGGCGCAGGATCCCATCAATGAAAAACTTCTCATGCAGGAAGGCGCGGACCTGGTTCTTTACCCGCAGCATGTAGTGGCAAAAGCTGCGATAGAACATCTACACCGTTTAGAAAAACACCATTTATCCAGAGATCTTTATGCACTACTAGGTTCCTGGTCAGGAGTTTTTGGAATCGTTACTCATACTAATCCTGATCCTGATGCAATTGCCAGTGCCATGGCACTTTCTGCAATTGCAAAACATGCCAACCCGAATCTGGAAACCCGGATATTTTATGATGGTATCATTGGACACCAGGAAAACAGGACCCTGGTAAACCTTCTGGACATCAGAATGGAAAAACTTCGGCCGGAAGTCCTAAATGATTGCACCCATATCGCACTTGTGGATAGTAAAGGACCAGGTACAAATAACGGCTTAATCCACTCTATGCCGGTTGATATTATTATCGATCACCACCAGGAAGATATTTCAGGATTACAAAAAACCCAGTTTATTGATATCAGACAAAATGTCGGGGCTTGTGCAACAATTCTTACCGAATACATGAAAGAACTCGGCATTGAACCTGATGAAAAGGTAGCTACTGCACTTCTCTATGGAATCAGGGCCGATACAAAACAGTTTCGAAGAAATGTTTCAAAGAATGATTTAATTTTTGCTGCATTTCTTCTTGAATTCAGTGATGCGGATCTTCTTGAAAAGATTATGTCACCGCAATATTCTCATGAAACCATTGACATTATCGGAGCAGCGATTCGAAACCGGAAAACACGGAATGGATATCTTTTTTCAAATGTTGGTTATGTCAGAAACAGGGATGCACTGCCTCAGGCTGCAGACCTCCTGATTAATCTTGAGGGTATCAGTACCGCGATGGTCTATGGAATAACTGATGAAGCAATCATTATGTCCGGAAGAAACCGCGACCTTCGGCTTAACCTTGGCAATGTAATGAGTGAAGCTTTTTCTGATATAGGAGATGCAGGGGGTCATGCAACCATGGCTGCGGCAAGTATTCCCCTTCATGTGTTTGCAAACGTAAAAGAGAAGGAGGAACTCTTACAATTGGTTATTGACCCTGTTTTACAAAATTTCCACCGGCTTGTCGGGCTTCTGGAGGATGAGGAGAGTGAGGTTTGATGAATGGGAACCGATATACCAGGAAATTTGCGAGTACTTCTCTTTTGATCCTGCTGAAGATGACAGGGCAGCCCATATACTCGCAACTCTGACAACCGTTGATGCGTCTGAACATCTAAGAGACCTCATTAAGGGAAAGACCGTAACCGTATGCGGTAATGCCCCAGTTCTTGCCAGTGAACTTAAAAAAATCAGGGGTGTTATTATTGCAGCAGATGCAGCTTCTGCAGTGCTTATAAAAAACAATATCATTCCGGATGTAATTGCCACAGATCTAGACGGGATAGAAGATTATGCGATAGATATTAACAAGAATGGCACCATCCTTGTGGTCCACGCTCATGGAGATAATATTCCACGATTACAAACCTGGGTTCCAAAATTTGAAGGACCTGTAGTTCTTACCACACAGGGAAAACCCTTCGATCATGTTTATAATTTTGGTGGTTTTACTGACGGTGATCGTGCAGTCTTCCTTGCACATGCCATGGAAGCTGAAATTATTAATATTATAGGGTTTGATTTTAATGACCCTGAGGTAACACCGATGAAAAAAGGAAAACTTATTTGGGCGAAAAAACTGCTCTCCTCTTTTAACCATGAATGAAAAAGCCTGGATAATTGACGGATATGTTGATGAACCAGCATGTCTTGGTGTGCCTCCATACATATCTCCCTATATCAGAACTCTTGCAGGAGTATTCAGGGAGAATAAAGTACCCGTTACGTATCATACTATTGATGAGATCAGAAAAGATCCAACCCTTTTACAAAAAGCTGAAAAAGCAGACTATGTGGTAATGATTGCAGGGATGACAGTCCCGGGCAAATATCTTGGGGGAACTCCGGCAAACTGGCAGGAAATAACTCAGATTGGAACCGCCCTTGCTCATCCCCATACATTTCTGGGTGGCCCGGTTCATTTTGGTGCGGGAAAAAGCGGGGGAAAAAACGCTATCAGAAAGCAGAATTATAACTTTGACATCAATCTTATAGGATCTCCAGCCGGAGCCCTGCACCGATGGATGGAAGGAGTTGATCCAGTATCTCCGTTTACGTATCATGACGAAGATACCTGGGCAGCTTTAGGAGCCGGCATTATCAGCCAGCATCCTTCTTATCCCCATGTAATGTGCGAGATTGAAACCGCACGGGGATGCAGCAGGGAGGTTGTGGGTGGATGCTCTTTTTGCACCGAACCATTCTATGGAAAACCACAATATCGTTCACATGATGGAATCATTGCAGAAATATCTGCACTGCATAAGTCAGGGGGGATGCACTTTCGTATCGGAAGACAACCCGATATCCTGACCTGGCAGGCAGGAACGGGAGAGTTCCCAAAACCACAGCCAGATCTTTTGGAAGAACTCTTTTCTTCTATCAGAAATGTTGCACCTTATCTTAAAACCCTTCACATTGACAATGTGAACCCGGGAACCATTGTCCATCACCCTGACCAAGCACGGGAGGCTTTATCTGCGATTGTCAGGTATCATACTCCGGGAGATATTGCAGCATTCGGCATGGAGACTGCAGACCCGATAGTCATTGAGGAAAATAACCTTAAGGCTTCACCAGAAATGGTTCTTGAGGCCATACGGATAGTAAATGAATTAGGAAATAGCCGTAAAGATGGTATTCCTGAACTTCTTCCAGGTCTGAATTTTATTGCTGGTCTTGCTGGTGAAACTGCGAGGACATATGAACTGAACCGAATGTTCCTTGAAACAGTTCAAAAAAAGGGATACCTTATCCGGAGAATAAACATCCGACAACTTATGCCTTTTGAAGGAACAGAGGCCTTTAGAAACAATGCCCTTCCGGTCCCAGAAAAAGAATTCCGCTCATTCAAGGAATGGACCAGGAAAAATTTTGACTTACCTATGCTGCTGAAGGTATATCCCAATTATACCATTTTACGAGATGTAATAATTGAAGAAGAAGGAGACATCTCATTTGGAAGACAGATGGGATCCTATCCAATCCTTGTAGGTATTCCTCTTCATATTACAGTTGGAACGGTTATCGATGTGACCATAATCGGACATGGGATGAGATCTCTTACAGCCCTTCCATACCCGATAAAAATAAACGAGATTTCCCACAGGACGATAAAATGGATTCCGGGTGTCTCAAAAAAAGGGGTTGCCAGAGTCCTTGCACAACGACCAATTTCTACTCATGAAGCATTTGAAAATGCTACAGAAATCATTATTCCAACCGGAATTTTAGATTTTACAATTCCCTGAGTTCTATTACCGTAAATATATCAGACTTGGTAATAATTCCCAAAATTTTTCCATCTTCAACCACGGGAATTCTTCCGATATCCTTACGAGTCATTATTCCAAGAGCATCCATGATAGGTGCCTGAGGAGGAAGCGTAATAACATCACGGGTCATTACATCCCTAACCTGCATCGCATCACGGTCAAGTACAGAAGTTCGCGCAATATCTGTCAGGGTGATAATTCCCATGAGAGTTTCCCGTTCGATTACTGGAAATCCGAGGTGTTTTGTCTGGTACATCAGGGATAAAACCTCGGACAAGGGCATCTGGGGGGGAAGAGAAACTACCGGTTTTGACATTACATGTTCTGCAGTAACATCCTTAAGAAGAAAATTGTACCTGGTGACTGCTGATTCCTGCCCGGCTCCAATGTAAATAAAAAAAGCAATCAGAATTAGGACAGGAGAGAAGAGCAATAAACCAATAAGACCAAAGGCTACGGCAAATCCTTTCCCAATCGTTGAAGCAATAGAGGTTGCCTGATGGAGAGGCATTCGTCCGGCAAGATAAGCCCGTAAAACCCGTCCACCGTCCATGGGGAAAGCAGGAAGCAGATTGAATGCAAAAAGCATGAAATTCAGGATAGCAAGATATCCAAAGATAAAGGTTATTACTCCCGCCAGGGGTCCATTCTGGATGAAAAACGTGGTGAGGTACATCAGGATTGTGCAAATGATACCAATTGCAAAACTTGTCAACGGGCCTGCAAGAGCCATAACAAATTCTGTCCGGGGTTCTGGTTCTTTTTCATCAATTGAGGCTACCCCCCCAAAAAAGAGAAGAGTAATGCTGTCAATTTTCATCCCTGCACGAAGAGCAACAAGTGAGTGAGACAGTTCATGAATATATACTCCGATAAAAAGTCCAAGGGCAATTACTGCTCCGATAATATAGGGGAAATATCCACTGGCTATAACAGAAGCATCAATTGGAACTTTGAAGACGTTTCTTACAATTTCCATATAAAATGAAATTTCTGTCCCAATTATCCAGGCAAATAATGGTATGATGAGAAGAAATGTGAAATGAATAAGGACGGGTATTCCAAATAGTCTGCCTAGTTTAATTGAACCATCCATGATATCCTTATCATGGTTTCTCAAAACCAGTATAAGTATCGTAACCTACCTGTAGTCAGGACATCCCATTTCAGATTGATTACTGATTTATAAATGATTTCATAAGATCACCTAACTTTTAGGAGCGGATATCGGAGACACCATCATCAGATTCCAAACAGGAGGCGTATAGACAATAACCTGCGCTTTTCGGTATATCCATTCAATCTGTTATCACCTTACGCTTCCAATTCAGAAGATATTTGTATGTTTTTTTTGATTGGGAAGGAAAAAAATCATATAAAAAACCATATCAATCACTGGTTACCATTTTTGAATTCTCGTGCATATATGGCAAATTACTGCCTGTATTCTACATGCTGGATTGGAATCATACCGAGATAATCGCTAATTTGGACTTTATCTCTGGATACATTATCCCGGTAGTATTCATGATAGTATTGGATCCTTCATAAAACAGCTATTTCAGATTATATCAATAAATTAGATAACATTTTTATCTATCCGGTAGTAATGTCAATGCAATATGAAGAATCAGATAACAGACCTGATAGGACTGAAAATTTATTCGGAAAACGGGATGTTTATCGGAGAAGTGGAAGATATTGTCCTTGATATAGATTCAAAACGTATTGATGCTCTTGCGGCAGGTAAACTCAACCCTGAAGTCGTGGAAGTGAAGACTCATAAAGGAGTGAAAATTCCATACCGTCTGGTCAAAAGCATCTCTGATGTAATTGTAATCAGGCATATCCCCCATATGTTCACGGAAGGTGGAGAGCTTTAATCTCTGGTTTTTATGAAAGAGAGAGAGATATTTGCAGATCTTAGAACTCTCTCTCCGCTTATGGTGCGTCTTGACGGGAGGGCATTCCATCAGGTAACCAAAAATCTTTCCTTTTCAGAACCTTTTGATGAAAAGTTTTCATCAGCTATGGCTGAGGTTACAAAACAACTTCTCGGTGATGCAGGATTCGCTCCAGTATTTGGGTATACTTTTTCTGATGAGATCAGCCTGTATTTTACTGAATGTCCATACCAGGGCAGAATAGAAAAAATTAATTCTGTTCTCGCATCATTTACATCAAGTTCCCTGACGATTCTCCTAAACCTTACATCTCCGGTTTCATTTGACGCCAGGATAATTCCCATTACTCCGGACCTGGTGTTACCTTACCTTATATGGAGACAGCAGGAAGCATGGAGAAATCATGTAAACGGGTGGAGTCAGAAACTCTTAAAAGATGAGGGATATTCACCTCGGGATGCAGCCTCCATGCTTCATTCAATGAAAGCTTCAGAACTTCACGAATTATGTTTTACTCGTGGAATAAACCTCGCTTTGACCCCTGCCTGGCAACGCCGTGGAATTCTTGTTTATCGAAAAGAGATTGAAAAAGAAGGATATAACCCGATAACACAGGAAAAAACACTTGCTACAAGAAGAAAGATCTATATTGACAGAGATGTTCCGTTATTTGGAAAACCAGACGGGCAAAAAATGCTTTTTCAAATTATAAATGGTTAATGAGTAAATAATATTAAAATACCCTAATTATCAATAATATTTTTTTTCTCATGGAATTAAATAGTAAAGCCAGGATTACTATTCTTTAACCAACACCCAAAGGTTTTTAGAAGAATTATAAGAGTGGCTTGTTAAAAAGGGATTATTTAAATAAAAAATTTCGTTATTTGATAGTCACAAAATATCGGCATCTCATCTAGTAAGAGAGATCCCCAGAGTAACATTCACTCCTTCGATATCCCACTCGCGGTCTAACTGACATAACACCGATCCACTCCTGCCATCCACGGAAGAATGAATAATCAGGATTTTTCCCCTGACTTCCTGTTTAATAAGATCCTGCCATGAAGCGGTAAGAGACTCCCTGATATAATTATCACCTATGATTGCATCAATGTCAATGAAATCATCTACATTGAGATCCAGTTGTTTTCTCATTTCCTGAAGACGACGTATGATTTCACGGGTGTACCCTTCCGCTTCTATATCTTTTGTCAGGGTTGTATCAACATAAACCGAAGCATCAGTCATTTCAGCACCGAAAAATCCTTCGGGTAAAGACTGGGTAAAGGTAATATTTTCAGCAGTCAGAACAAACTCCTCTTTTTCATCTGAAAGAGTAACAGAACCAGATTCAGCGAGTTGTTTTCTCAGTGCGGTCCCGTTTGATGCTTCAATGAGACCTTTTACTACCGGTCCCTTTTTTCCAAAAGAAGGTCCTATCTTTTTCATGACAGGTTCTGCCTTATACTGCATTTTCTCCCATGTTCCACAAATTACCTCGATGTTTCGTGCATTTGCACGATCTTTTGCAAGATCTTCCATCTTTTGGAATGAATCTACAACAGACTCGTTTGACGTAACCACGATGACGTTCTGAACCGGCCATCGGAGTTTTCTCTTTCCTGCCTGACGGGCATTTGCAACCGCTTCATCAAACGATCTGATAACATCCATTCTTCGCTCAAGATCTTCATCAATAAGGCGGATATCTCCGGAAGGCCAGGTCAGCATGTGCACTGAAACCGGATCTGAACCAAGACGAAGGTTTTCAAACATCGCCTCTGTTACATGTGGGCTGAAAGGTGCCATAAGACGGCAAAGCATCCTGAGACAGTACACCATCGTCTCATATGCAAACTTCTTGTCAGGAGAGTCCTCCTCAAGCCACATCCGGGGCCTGACAATCTGGACATACCACCGTGACAGGTCTTCAAGAATGAAATTCATCAGTTGTCTGGTAACCCGGTGAATCTGGTATTCGTTCATGTCAGTAGTGACCTGTTTTGCGATGGAATTAATCCGTGAAATGATCCACCGGTCAATCTCAGGCATCTCTCGGGCAGAACGGAGAATGTACTCCTCGTCATACGATCCATCAGGTGTGGAGACTGGTGAGAAACCATCCAGAATCATGTACGGCAGCGGGAACCGGTATACGTTCCAGAGAATATTCATGGTCCTGTTAACTGTCGAAACTCCATCCCAGTTAAATTTCAGATCTTCCCAGGGTGCATTGGATGAAAGAACATAGAAACGAAGAACATCCACACTGAATTTTTGAACTACTTCTTCTGGTGTAACAACGTTTCCAAAACTCTTACTCATCTTCCGGCCTTCTGCATCCAGGGCGAATCCGTGCATGAGAACGCTCTTATACGGTGACCGGTTAAAGGCAATCGTTGATGCACCAAGTTGTGAGTAAAACCATCCCCTGGTCTGATCCTGTCCTTCAGTGATGAAATCAGCAGGCCACATCTCATGAAATAAGGTATCATTGCGTGGAAAACCAAGAGTTGCCCATGAAGACATGGCAGAATCAAACCAGACATCAAAGATATCCTCTACCCGTTTCATACTTCCACCACAGGAACATGGAACAACAATTGCATCAACGTACGGGCGGTGAGGGTCAGTCAGGGAACTGCCTGCCGCTTCATTAAGATCTGCAACTGTTCCAAAAGCCCGCTCTGCTCCACATGATGAGCATTGCCAGACAGGAATCGGTATTCCCCAGTATCGTTGTCGTGATATACACCAGTCCCGTGCATCAGAAACAAAATCGTAAAATCTTGCACTTCCAGCCCATTCAGGGTACCAGGTTGTTGCCCTAATCTCTGAAAGCATTTTATCCTTCATCTTCGGGACAGAGATGAACCATTGCTCAGTTGCACGATATATAATCGGCGTTTTGCATCGCCAGCAATGACCATACCGGTGAGTGATTTTCAGCCTGGCCAGCAGATGTGAACCAAGATCTTCAAGGATTGCCTCATTTGCATCCCTGACAAACCGGCCTGCATAAACTCCGCCTTCATCAGTATAGTTTCCTGCTCCGTCAACAGGACAGAAAATTTCCAGTCCTTTCTCTATACCCAGCAGGTAATCGTCCCATCCATGTCCTGGGGCAATATGAACCATTCCGGTGTTATCCATCTCGACAAAATCCGCCGTTACAACCTGGTGATCAATTTCCTTCTGTCGTGGTATGAGATGAACAAGCGGAGAGGAATACCTGGTTCCAACCAGTTCTGATCCGGTTTTTTCCGAAAGGATGGTATAGTCCTGGTATTTTCCACGTTTTAACACCGGTTCAACCAGTTCTTTTGCTATCCAGAGAATCTCCTTATTTCCATCCTTTACTGCTTCAACCCGGGCATACACAAAATCCTTGTCAACTGCCACTGCTACATTTGCCGGGAGTGTCCAGGGAGTTGTGGTCCAGATAAGGAGATATTCATTTTCAAGACCCTGGATTGGAAATTTAACGAATATTGAGGGATCCTGTTCATCCCAGTATTCCACTTCAGAATCAGCAATTGCTGTTTCGCACCGGGGACACCAGTTTACCACCCGGTGACCTTTCTCGAGCAGCCCCTTTTCATGGGCCTGTTTTAAGGTCCACCATGCTGCTTCTATATATTCAGGAGTAATAGTCTGGTATGGATCGTCAAAATCCATCCAGACCCCTAAGGCTTTAAACTGCTCAGACATGATGTCTTTGTGGCTTAAGGCAAACTGTTTGCACCGTTCAATAAAAGCCCCGATTCCATAAGATTCAATGTCTTTTTTATTCTCAAAGCCCAGTTCATGCTCTACCCTGACTTCAATAGGCAGTCCATGCATGTCATAACCAGCCCGGTCTATTACACGAAGTCCATGCATTCTTTTAAACCGGAGAATACTGTCTTTGAGGATCTTGTTCCAGGCTGTTCCAAGGTGAATGTGACCGGTGGTATATGGGGGCCCGTCAACAAAAAACCAGGTTTTTCCATTCCGGTTCTGATCTTTGACCCTGGCATAGATATTCTCTGTATTCCAAAATTTCTGGACAGAAAACTCAATATCCCTGGGATTAAAATTGCTGGTAACCTCTCGCACGATTTTTCCTCAAAAAATTCCGTAAATAATTTGCCGCAATGGCACATAGGTGTTTCTTAAATTACCAGCCACCAGCACCACCACCTCCAAAACCTCCGCCACCACCAAAGCCTCCTCCTCCAAAGGAGCCACCTGATCCAGATGAGGGAGGTGTATATGCAAGCATTGGTAAGAATCCGGTATGTAAAAGCGCTGGTGCATACCATCCTCCCGAAGGCAGGTCAGGGACTTGAATATCTAACGAGCGTAGTGTTTTTGAAACCTGATCTCCCACCCCAAGAGCAGTGCCATAAACCATCCAGTCACCCCACATGGAGATTTCTTCCGGCTTGTACCGTTGGATCATGACAGAATCGGAAAGAAAATTCCTGAACGATTCCCACTGTAATCTTTCATGGTAATAATCTGCTTTCCAGGTTCCGAATAATGAGATGGGAAAAATTAACGCTATTATTACCTGTAAAATACTGAGGCATGAATAATACACCGCCTGCCCTAAAATAAGCCGGTCTCCGGGTCCGACTAGAATAAGAACGAGGGAAATGAAAAAAAAACCAATTGCCAGTACCAGGAGAGGAATAAGGTGTGTGTACCCACTTTTGATATATTTGGATACCATCTGTTCAGACAGGGTTTCCGGAATTTCCCTGAATGATTTCTGAAATTCTACAAGCTGAGTTCTCATCGCAGAGTTAGAATTAGCATCTTCTGCCATTTGTTTAAACGTCTCATTGGTAATCTCTCCATCTTGTGACAGAATGGAGAGGGTCCTGATGACCTGATCTTCATAGTGATCGCTTGTATCATTTTTTAGAACACGGATTTTAAATTCTTCATTGGATGATGGTTCTATTGAAATTATCCCCCTTCTGTGAAGGTCGAGCAGTGTTGCATGAAGACCATCCTCGTCAAATTTCTGAGGATCTCCTGCAAAAATTAATGCCACAAGCCAGGGCTTAATACCAGGATCAGGAACAAAACTTAGATGTTCCGGAACAGAGTAGGTCTTTTCCCGTCCAAATAAGTACCATATGAGGAGCAATATCACGGGGACCAGAAAGGTAAATACCAGAGTGACACATGAAATCATCCAGTATATACTATTAATGAAAGATTCATAACCTGGATTTGCCTTTTCAGTTAAATCCCTGACTGATCCAGAAACGAAAGATACATGGCCGTCAAGACTATTAGTAACTGATTTATCAATAAGAACTTCAAACCCAAGTGGAATATCTTCAGGTGCTTTTCCCGTCAGAATATATGAATTGCCGGTTTTTTCCACAGTAAGATCCGCAGGATGAGGATACAGTGCAAGGACTCCCTCTGAAGGTATGACAATTCTGACCGATTCATACGGAATGTGAGTTGTTGCCAGGTTGATATTCAAATGATCACTATCACTGCCACGTTCTACCGGGGGCACAACATCCCAGACATACGAAACTTCGTATGTTCCACGAGAATAATATCCAGGGTTGAAAGCCCCTGCTTCATTCCTACCTGCACGATCCTCAATGACCGAAACATACTGGTTTTGGTCATTAGTCAGTATTACTTCTCCATTTGCGTCTTTGATATACCCAATGATTCCCTGAGGAGGTGTCATGGAGATAAACTGAATGTGAGGACTGGTTCCCTCCTGAGTATACACAGGAATTTCAAAATTTCTATTAAGGCTTCGATACTGGTCATCTACAGAAACAAGATAAGTATATGATTCAGTTAGTGTTCCATCCCAGGAAAAAGAAGCGTCATATGAATTGATCATAAGGTCCGGAACAAAGATTCCCTGAAAAAACGAAAAGATGAGAAAGCCAAAGATTGCTATTCCTCCCGTGATAAAAAGGATGAGAATGAGATCCTTATGTTCACTCTGCATATAACTCTCCCTCTATGATAATCGGGCAGAAGTATTAATACCTCACATAATAACAGGCTTCAGCATTCAAATGTTCACCAGGAGAGAGATTTTTTAAAAAGGAACTCGCATGATCTTCACATACAACCTGTTTACAACAACCCAGGATTTCTATCCCGATTGCAGGTTTTCCACAAATCTGACAAAACTTTTCATTTTCGGGAGGGATGTTCATAATAGTTATTGCCTTAATGGTATACTATAAGGATAGCAATTGCATAAAAAAACATTATATTCATGTATCTTTAGAAAAAAAATAACAATCAGATTTAGTTATCAAAAACCATCAGATCTTTTGCAGCTTTTAATATTGTGAAATATTCATTATCATCCGGTTCTCCTTTCACATATTCCACGATAGTACATGATTGAAGGATGTCGTGAATTATTTTTTTCTCAGTATTATTTAACCCCAATTTTCCTGACAAAATTTCCTCACTAGTCATTGCCTGTCCTGATCCATACCGAAATGAGATGTACGTTCTGAGAGCCTGACCAAGTAACACATACCCCTCTTTTTTGTCTCCTGCAGCATACGATATTTCAGATTTTTCCATCATCTCCCGGACAATTTCACGATAATCTATTGGAGTGATGAAAGGCTCCTCATTCAATTGATGATTTTCTTCTCTCGTGGAATAATACCACCATGCAACACCTGCACATAACACGATAAGAATAATAACAAGGAACAAACCTGCAAGCCAGAAAATTGGAAAAGGTTCATCTCTGACCATTTTTATTTCTTCAACAGATCCGTTGGCGATCCTTGCAGACAAAGTTGCATTCCTGCCATCCGGGCTGATATAATACTGAGTGACGGTGATATTTGTCGGAGTCCGGGTAACTATTCCAGTTGATTCAGTCATCGCATTGGTATGTAATGATTCTTTCATCTCTTTCCAGGTAGTATTAGAAGCAAGCTCATTCGGAGCAGGAATTTCTCCAAAAGTTTCTGCACTAAGAGTGAACACCTGGTTTTCTATTGCTTCACCAGTGACTGAAACCTTGTTCCCATCAGCATTCTCAAAGTCTATAAAAAATTCTCCACTTTCAGGTCCGGTTGAGACAATTCTCCCATTTGTCTGATTATACCCTGCTTCTTTCAGTTCAGATACCTGGTTCATGATAAGGGGGTCTTTTTCAAGAACGGAAGATAATTTTTCTTTATCTTCTCTCATCTGCTGGCTCTCTTTTATCATCTGTTGCATAAGAGATGAAGAGGAGGTAGACATCTGATTATTCTGCAAAGCCTGTTGTGGGTTTTGCATTGCCTGTGGTGAACGGGAGTTCATCTGCTGTCCTGACTGGGATAACAAGTTTTGCAAAAGTTCTTCCTGTTCCTTTCGCACTTGTTCCATCTGTCTGTCCATTGCTGAGAACGGATCCGACGATACCAGGGAAGCTGGCGTCTTTGTTACCGGAGATGTAGACGAGCGGACCGTATTTTTTTGTTGAGATATATCTTTGGAATCAGAAACAAAATGGACCGAAATTGCCGGCAATACAACGGCTAAATCCTGTCCGTTTTGCGTATACATGAGCATAAGTGAGAGATCATAAACGGTCTCACTTTCTGCAGAAAGAGTTAAGGCATGGGCAGATTTACCTGGTGCGACAGGAAATGACTGGGATTTGGTACTGGTCTGAGATATGGATAATCCCCCTTCATCCTGGTGCTTGGTAAGGCTGTATTGTAATGTGCCAACAAGGGTATTACTATACCCACTATCAATAGTAAAGGGCACTTTTGCTTCAGTACCGATGAGATAATAATAATCAGACTGCTCAGATGACATGGCGATATCATCTGCCATAACCGGCAGCATAGACAGAATGAACCATCCTGCCAGAATAATCAGGAATTTTTTCATCTTCATTGAATAATCCGCCTCCGCCCATATCGAAGAATAATCTCGGTAACCATAAATACCAGTGCCAGCAAGTAAAACCATTCAGCAATACTGGTCTCTTCTTTTTCCCGTACAATCTCTTTGTTCAGATTCCTGTATATTTCTGATAATGTCTGGTCATCAACTGATTTGTAGTACTTTCCGTTGGTAATTTGAGCAATCGATTGTAATAGTTCTTCATCGAGTGTCGCGTATTGTGGATTTCCAAACCAGTCATATCCGAGCACAACCGGGTTGTCTGAACCCATCCCAATAGTAAAGACCTGAATATCTTTTTCCCGGGCAAATTCCGCCGCCTGGTCAGGAGCAATAACACCTGCATTATTCACTCCGTCTGAAAGAAGAATTACTACTTTTTTCTTGTTTGGTATTGATTCAGCCATATCAATTCCAAGTCCAAGACCATCTCCTATAGCTGTAGCTCCCTCCTTTGGCTCAATTGCCCGCAATTTCCTGATAACCCGTTCTTTATCAGGTGAAAGATATGCAGCACTTGATGCTCCTGATTCAAAGGTAATTATTCCGGCATAATCTTTGGAATCTAATGAATGAATAAGAATCTCTGCAGATCTTTTAGCCGAATCAAGCCGAGTTGGTTTATAATCACCCGCCTGCATACTACCTGACACATCAATGACAAGGATAACATTAACTCCTTCTTTTGTCTGTTCCAGCGGGATATGTGGACCTGCAAGACCGATAATTAGGCATCCAATTGAGATAAGAATAAAAAATAAAAGTGTTCTTGGGCGAAATGATTGCGTACTTCCATGTAAAGCACTTTTTAAAAAACTAAGGTTAGAAAAAACGATTGCTTCCTGTTTTTTTCGGTTGGTTTCATGAATATAATAATAATAGAGCAAGGGAAGAATACACAATCCAATGAGCCATTCAGGATGATAAAATCCGGTCATAACTCACCTCCTGGCCTGGTCTTCATCAGTCGCTCAAGATCGGGGATGAAATCATCTCCTGAATGGATATGAATAAACGGGATACTGAACTTTTTCATCGTCATAGTCACAGACAAATTATGTTTTATGGCTGCCAACAAATACTGGTCCCTGATTATGGGATCTGAAGTATCTACCAGGACTTGTTCACCGGTTTCTGCATCTTCCAGTTGAATCAGTCCGACATCAGGAAGTTCTCCTTCACGGATATCTGAAACCCTGATTGAAAGCAGATCATGATGACGCGTTACCATGGACAGTTCACGTGAACAATCAGGAGTAAAAAAATCCGATAGAATTACTACGGTTGACATTTTTCGTACTCGCTGAACTATCGTTACTAATGCCGGGCGAAGATCTGAACCCTTTGATGCTGGTTCATGAGTAATTATGGTCTGGAGAAGATGAATCACATGATTTCGTCCACTTCTGGCAGGGATAAATTTTTCAACATGGTCAGATACCAAAATTAAACCCACGCGGTCATGGTATTGAACCGCAGAAAATGCGAGAGTGGCAAGTATTGATAGAATAGTTTTGAATTTCGTTACAGTATTTCCAAATGTTTCTGAACCGGAAATATCAGCGATTAAATACAGAGTATGGTCACGTTCTTCAACAAATTCCTTAACATAAGGAATTCCATACCGGGCAGTGATTTTCCAGTCAATAGACCTGATGTCATCTCCTGGAATATATTCCCTGATATCTGAAAATTCAACTCCCTGACCCTTGAAAAGTGAAATGTGGACTCCGGCCTGTTGTCCGCATACTCTTGCTCTTGTCAGAATCTCACAGGCCCTTACGGTTTTTATCAAGTCCGAATACGTTTCATTATCCGGCATACATCACCTGGCTTATGGAATCGGTACAGTTTTTAGAATCTGTTCGATGACGGCATCAACACTGATTTCTTCTGCCTCGGCAAGATATGAGAGGAGAATGCGGTGGCGAAGCACGTCATATGCTACAGCCCGGACATCATCAGGAAGAACAAATCCACGCCCCCGGAGGAGAGCATGGGCTTTCGCACCCAGCATCAGGTATATTGATGCCCGGGGAGATGCACCGTACCGGACATATGATGCAAGGGGAATATTATAATCCCCTGGATTTCTGGTTGCATCGACAAGAGAAGTGACATATTTTTTTATTTCAAGATCCGCATAAATAGTAGGAACGACTTTTTGAATTTTTTTGATATCTGCTGCGGTGATTACGGATTTTGGTTGATAAAAATTCCCTTCCGTAAATCGGTCAAGAATAATTAATTCTTCAGATTTTGACGGGTATCCCATCATAACCTTGAACATGAACCGGTCCATCTGGGCTTCAGGTAGAGGATATGTTCCCTCATGTTCAATCGGATTTTCTGTTGCCAGAACAAAAAATGGATCCGGAAGTTCATAGGTCTCTCCCTGGATAGTTACCTGTCTTTCCTGCATCGCTTCAAGAAGAGCCGACTGTACCTTTGGTGGAGCACGGTTGATCTCATCGGCAAGCAAAAACTGGGTAAAAACCGGACCTTTTACCGTTTTGAATGTGCAATCCTGCTGATTGAAGATCTTTGTTCCGGTAATGTCTGCAGGAAGAAGATCAGGAGTAAACTGTACTCTGCAAAAACCAGAATCTATACACTGTGCAAGTGTCTTGATCATGAGGGTTTTTGCAATTCCAGGAACACCTTCGAGAAGGACATGTCCGTCGGCTATTAAAGCAATAATGAGACGTTCAAGGACAAGCTTTTGACCTGCAATAACCTGTCCGATTTCATATTCCAGGGGAATGAGCAGATCTGTACATTCCTTTGCCTGATTGGTAAGTGATTGAATTTCTGCATTCATACTAATATGACTCCTGAATTATTTTTCAGACAAATTACCTCTGATGCCAGGAGATATTTCTTTCAAAGTAAAGTTCGCTTTCCATTTAGATAAATATGTAGTACATTATAATAAAATAGGAAAAAATAAACTACGCGATATTATGTGACAGAAATGCTATTTGTAAATCAATGAACAAGTATCCATACTCATAGTCTTCCTGCAATTCGTACCTGGTTATAGAAAAATCAAAACGTAACAGTGGGGCAACAGTTCATATAACCCGAACCATACAGAAAAGAACTGAACATACCATAGGTATAGCTAGAAAAAAAGGTGATTACTGTATCCCAACCAGATTATCATCCGGTACAGATGCAGCAATTATTGGAGTATCCTCACTGGTGTCATTTGGAATATCTGAAGGATTCTTTTTTTCCGCAGGAATTACTCCGCTGTTTTTTAGTTCTATCTGTAGATCTGCTCCTGGTTTAAATGCTATTGACTGGACCCACGTTCCTGTTTTTGGATCCTTAAGTTCAGCAACATACTGATTACCACAGGCGGCATCGTAGAGAAGGAAAGTTATCGGAGTTCCAGTTTCAATCTCTCCCTGTATAGTTAGTTTTCTTCCGTCACCAAATTTACCGTTATTACCAACAGAGACAGGGTTTCCATCAATGCCGACTCTGACATTCTTACCTTCAGCGGTAACCATAGAACCGGGTGTAATCGGTTTTCCATCAATCAGTACCGTACCTGAAAAAGTCATGGGAACAACAGGAATAGGAGGGGTTCCTCCTTCAATCCGAATATCAAGGCGGGTAAGACCACCTTCAATGTATGGATATGATCCTGCCCATTCACCGCCACCGTCAACATCCCTGACCTGTGCCATGATAGGTTCTCCGGAGCCAGCCGGAATTACCCAGAATGTCAGTGATTGTCCTGCTTTCAGGTCACCCTGTGCAACAAGCTTATTGAGTTCATTAAATCCGTATACACCAGGCGATGTTACAGCAAGCGGATTTCCACGATGTCCTTCAACAACATTGTCGCCCTTGACCATAATCATGGTTCCTACCGGCATTGCCATTCCATTGGAAGTAACTTCCCCATAGAATTCATGTGGTAATACCGGCATGGGTGGAATCGGTGCTTCTCCGACACGAAGATCAAGTCTTGTCTTAGAACCTGCCTTAAAGGCAAAGGACTTCTCCCATTCCTTTCCGGAATAGACATCATAACAATCTGCCTGGACAAAGTCCCTCATTCCTGGTGCCTTGACCCAGAATGTAATCATTTCACCGTTCTTGATAGTGCCCTTGACCTTGAGTGGATCCGGAGTTCCATAACATCCCTCAATTGAAGTTGTAACCGGGTTTCCGAATATTCCTGTTTCAATACCGCTGCCACGGGCTTCAACAATGGATCCCAGCCTTGCGGGTTCACCATCAATGGTAATGTCACCAAAGAACTCTGCAGGTTTTAATGGTGCCTCAGTGACCCTGATGAGGTTATCTTTACAGGTTGCTGCAGATCCATACTCATTGGATGCTTCAAGACATACTGTATAGGTTCCAACAGTCATATACCGGTGTAATGGGTGCTGCTCTGAAGAGGAGGTTCCATCACCAAAGTCCCATCTCCATGCCGTCGGCTTGTCAGTACTTAGGTCAGTAAACTGAACATCCAGCGGGAGATGACCAGTAGTCGGCGACGCAACAAAGTCCGGAACCGGTGGCTTTCCTGCCGGAAGAACGGTAATATAGTTATATCTGATTTCACTGGACCGGTCATCACCACGGGTAACCGTCAGGAATACGGTGTAAGTTCCTGCTTTCTGGTATACATGAACCGGGTTTCTTTCCGTGGATGTTCCTTCATCCCCAAAGTTCCACATCCATGTTTCCGGATTTCCTGCTGAAAGATCAGTAAACTGGACTGTCAGGGGTTCTTTTCCTGATGTTGGCTCACCCATGAATGAAGCCTTCAGTGGTACCGGCTTTTCAAAGACACGGATGTACTTCTCCCGTATCTCTGTTGACATCCCAAAGGCATTCACTGCAGTCAGGGTTACCGTGTATTCTCCTGGTTTGTCATAAATGTGTTCTGGATGCTGCTCCTGTGAGGTAACTCCATCGCCAAACTCCCACTGCCATTGGTTCGGGCTTCCAGAAGACAAGTCAGTAAAGCTGACTGATAGCGGTGCAGTCCCTGAAGTCGGATATCCACGGAACTGTGCATCTGGTGGGTATCCTGCCGGATTTACAACAATATAATCTGGAACAATCTTTGTATCTGCTCCACCTTCGTTGCTGACAGTCAGTTCAACCGTGTATTTCCCTTCTTTTGCATACGTGTGAACAGGGTTACGCTCTTCAGAGGTGGTTCCATCGCCAAACTTCCAGTACCACTGTTTTGGATTATTCTTTGAAAGGTCAAGGAAGGTGACCGTCAGGGGTGCCTTGCCTTCTCTTGGTGCCCCGGAGAAATCAGCAGTGGGTGGAAGGATCGGCTCATTGACGATGATATAATTCTGTTCAATGAGAGTATCCGAACCCGCAGAATTCTTTACAGTAAGTGAAACGGTGTACTTTCCGGCACTCTTGTATTCATGGACCGGATTCTGTTCGATGGAAGTTGCCCCATCGCCAAAGTTCCACTCCCAGCTGGTCGGATTATTTTCTGAAAGATCGGTAAAGGTTACCCGGAGTGGTGCTGTACCAACCCTGGGTTCACCAACAAACTTAGCCACTGGAACAATGACTGCAGGCTGGGCATGGATGAACTCTGGTTTTGTAATCTGGTCTGATCCTGCACTGTTGCTACAATTTAAGGTAACATCGAAGGTACCGACATTTGCATATGTATATACCGGGTTTTGTTCAGTTGAGGAACCACCATCTCCAAATGTCCAGCGCCATGCAGTAGGACCGTTCTTTGATGCATCAGTGAAGGTCACAGTTAACGGGACCATGCCTGAAGTCGGGTTGGCATTGAAGTCGGCAACCGGCGGAATGACTGCAGGTTGGGCGTGAATTAATTCAGGTTTAGTAATTTCGTCAGAACCTGCACTGTTGCTACAGTTAAGAGTTACCGAGTATGTTCCTACCGCAGTGTATGTATGGACCGGATTTTGTTCTACAGATGTTGCATTATCACCAAAGAACCATTTCCATGCAGTCGGGCTGTTCTTTGATGCATCAGTAAAGGTCACAGTTAACGGGACCATACCTGAAGTCGGGTTGGCATTGAAGTCGGCAACTGGTGGAATGACTGCAGGCTGAGCATAGATATACTCTGGTTTCTCCTTTGACGAAGTGCCTGCACGGTTACTTACCGTAAGATTAACGGTGAACTTACCAACTTCGGTATAGGTATGGACAGGGTTCTTTTCAGCTGATGTTGCTCCGTCCCCAAACTTCCATGCCCAGGTTTCCGGATCATTGGTTGAAAGATCGGTAAAGGTCACGGTTAGCGGGACCATACCTGAAGTCGGGTTTCCGGAAAAGTCTGCTACCGGGGGTTTTACGGGTTCATATACCTTTATGTAATCTGGTTTTGTTGCTTTCTGACTAGAGACAATGTTCTTTGCAGTCAGGGAGACCGTATACGTTCCCGGGTTCTGATACACATGCAACGGGTTCCTTTCTGTTGAGGTCTCTCCGTCTCCAAACTCCCATAACCAGGAAGTTGGAACACCATGAGATTTATCTGTGAACTGAACGGTGAGCGGTGCATCGCCTTCGGTTGGAACACCGATAAAGTCAGGCACCGGGATGATATCATGTTCGGAGAGTGAGACGATAAATGCGTCACGGTCTCCATCACCAAAGTTTTGTTGGTATGGCCAGACTTTCGGGAAATTCTTAGATTCAGTATATCCGGTCAGATATGCTTCTCCTTCGGGGAGAACATCAATGGCCCGGCCTTCATCAATACTTCCACCGCCAAGGTAGGTTACATACCCGATTCCAGTAATTCCCGGAAGAAGTTTAGCAATCATTACATCTGAACTTCCACCTGGTTTAGACTGGTATGCCATGGTAACCGGAAGATCAGGGGAATTTGTTGTCCCAACAACATAGATACTGCCTTCTAAATCACGGGCAGCACCAGTAATTGAATCGATGAGTGAACCACCAAAGTAGGTAGACTGCGTGAGTGCTGAACCATCCGGGTTAAGAGTAGTGATAAATCCGTCCTGGAGTCCTTTCAGTTCACCCTGTATTGGATTTACCATGGGGAAATCCTTAGACTTTGTAATACCAACAACAATCAGGCTGCCGTCAGGAAGAGTAATGATGTCACGGGCATCATCAGATCCTGAACCTCCCAGATAGGTCGAATACATTGCAGGGTACTTCCCTTCAGGATCAAATTTCGTGACAAAGGCATCAAAAGTTCCACGGAGCTTGTCCTGGAATGGCTTGATAGTCAGGAAATTTGGAGATTCGGTTTGTCCTACAATACACGCATATCCGTTTGCATCAACTGATACAGCAGTTCCAGCATCAAATGCTGACCCACCAATAAAGTTGGAATAAACGATGGAATTTCCTTCTGATGTGAACTTCGTAATGAATGCATCAGGCAGACCACCATATGGAGAAAGCTGGTACCGGTTTACAACAGGGAAGTTCCACGAGGCCGTCTGACCGGTAACGAATACATTCTTGCTGGAATCGATGTCGATATCATACCCGAAGTCATCGTGTTCACCACCGAAATATGTAGAATAAACAAGTTCATTTCCGGTTGGATCCAGCTTAGCCATCCAGGCATCATAACCGCCTGCCAGATTGCTACGGTAAGCGTTCTTTACTGGGAAGTTTGGTGAATTCGTGCCACCAGTGATATATGCATATCCTTCTTCGTCGATAACAAGCCCAGTGCCCTCATCAGTCCCGGTACCTCCGATATACGTGATGTAAATCAGTTCAGTACCGTCAGGATTGACCTTAACAACAAAAGCGTCTTTTTCACCACCACCGAAATATGGCTGAATACTACCAGGTGCGAGCCCTTCTGCGCTAATCTCACCTGCACTTTGTGCCTGGACAGCAGGTGGGTGATGATTGGAAAGAGGATCCTTGTCATAGTTCTTGAAGTACTTCAGGTGATCTGACCAGGAAGTTCCGATAAAATATGCACAACCATTTTTATCGACTTTAATAGAATTACCCTGGTCACGTCCGTCTCCACCAAAATAAAGACTGTACCGAAGGACCGGATCTATAACTAGTGGATAGGATGTGTCATAGTCACCAAGGCTGAATGTAACCGTAGAATTCTCACCAAGGACATAGGAACATTTAACATCAATTTTTGTTCCATTGATCTCCTGGTATGCAACCGGTGCTTCATCAATTATCTCCCGTGCCGGAGTAGTAATAATAAGATCACCGGTTGTTTCATTGAGTGCAAGACCGGAATGTCCCTGATACATCACTATGATTTGATCAGGATCAGCACCGGCATCGAGAATAAATTCACTTTTTAGAAGTTCCTCGGTCCCGGATACCGTATAATCAATACCCTCGTAGACATCTTCATATTTGACACCCGAAGTAATGGTAGCTCCGGTGACCCATGCAGACGGATCAGTGCCATAATAGAAATTAGCCGTCCCGTTTAGTGGGTTCAGACCAATTATCTTCTTTTCAGGATTTGAACCATCAAGAAGCATGAACACTGAACTGTTTCCAGGGTTCTGGCTGAATTCCATCCCATTTTCAAAGACCGTTATAACCTGGTCTGTTGAACGGGTCTGATACGATACATCATCTTCAAACTGCCCATTGTTCTGAATAAAAACAAGGGGCATTGAAGTAACTTTTGCTTGTAGAACCTTTGCATCTTCGCCAGCAATCTCGTCGGCAGATACCATTGTAACTGACAACAGAAATATGGCCAGAATGAGGCACCACACAGTCTTCGCATTCCCCATCATACAAATTACCCGCGGTCGAACGTTATGTATACGAAAGTATAATTCACAATGAATTAAAAACATATCGAAAGATCCAGGAGTTTACAGAAAAAAATCTGAGCAGGATCAAAGATTCACGCCATAAATGACTAAATATTTTTTCCTCTATTATTATTCAAAGAATAAAATTTAACAAGGTAATTGAAGATTATTTCAGATTTAATTGATGAATACCTTGAATACATAAAATAGCAAAAAAAATTAAGTTCATGAACTGATATTTTTTACTAGAGATATTAGCGCAAAAATCTCGCATAGGCGCAGACCAGACCAATGTATCTATCAGTCTGCACCACCAACAAAAACGGCATACGTGACAAACAAAAAAATACACAATAATAATACCATGGGATCAGACATACTTCCGATGTACAGGCCGTTGTTTGCTTGTGAAATAGCTACATCAGAGATCACTACATATGGACAGGAGATGGATTTTTCCATTCAGACTGTAACCGGGCTTTTTCTGAACCGTCTCTGGATTGTAGGTACCCTGACCTCATATGAACCTCAAAACAAAGATGGAATAATCAGAATTGCCGATCCGACAGGGGTTCTCTCCTTACAGTTAAAAAAAGTCACACATGAAATGATTGCCGATCCCTCTGATCTAATCCCCCCGCTCTTTCTATCCATTACGGCATATGGAGAGAAAATATCAGGACAGAGAAATGAAATCAGATGGATAGTTGAGACACTTCGTATTGCCTCCAGAGAAGAACGTGATTCATGGATTCTCATCACCGGTGAATTACTAATCACCCGCTTACAGGAGATTAATACCGCAATACTGGCAGAAAAAGGTACAGAATCACTCCACTCTGGTATAAAACAAAATAAGATTAATACAGTTCATCTTAAAAATCTTGCAGTTCATGCCCGGAAAGCATGTGATGTGATAAAAGAATCAGCACCACCAGAAAACCCTACAGAACTGATTCTCTCGATTATCAGGGAATACTCAGGCCCTAAGGGACTGAACATGGATGACATATTCAGATATACCAGAAAATCTTCCCTATCAGATGATCTTGTAAAGGATACCATCAGGAATCTCATAGCAGAGGATGAAGTATACCAGCCTTCACCAGGATATGTAAAACTCCTATAACGTGAATGAATATTGATTTTTTTCCGAATGGTCCTGCCGTGCAAATAGAAGAGGAGATGAGAATTCTCTTTATTGCCGATATTCATATGGGGATTGAACATGAACTCAAAAAGTTCGGATTTCATTTCAAAACCAGGGGACCCGAACGTATTGAACGTATTTTAAGTCTCGTTAAAGAATCATCCCCTGATATTCTTGTAATTCTGGGTGATGTTAAGCACCGGGTACCAGGAACATCATATCAGGAATTTTTTGAACTGAAAAATCTGTTTTCTGCACTACGAGAAATTACTCCCTTCTGTGTTACACCCGGAAACCACGATCCCGGTATCGAAAGATTCTTAAAATCCAATGAAATCAGGAAGAAAGAAGGATCTATCATAGGTAATGTGGGAATAATGCACGGACATACCATACCAGATGAAAACCTGCAGGGCAACCTGATCCTCTGTGGACACCATCACCCTACTGTAGCACTTAAGGACCAGGTTGGTGTAGCCCTTCAGTCATCCTGTTTTGTTCTTGGAGAAGTAGATCCCCATATCTTTCCTGAAGTTAAAGAATATGAAACAACAAGACTGCTAATGGTACCTTCCCTGAATGAACTGACTGGTTATGGAATAGAGAAAACATTCCGTTCTCCCTTTTCTCCCCTTTCCCGATCACTTATCCTGGAAAGTGCTGAAGTGCTTTTACCAGACGGTACCTATGCAGGAGACCTGCTCTCTCACCTCCAGCATGATGCAAAATGAACAACTTGACAAACGGATCGTCGCAGTTATCCGGGAACGTGGTTTTTCAGAACTATCAGTTGTACAGGAGCAGGCGATCCCGAAAATTTTGGCAGGCGGCCATCTTCTCCTGATTGCTCCAACCGGAACCGGAAAGACAGAGAGTGCAATGATCCCGGTTTTAAGCGGGATGCTTCAATCATCAGGAAAAGGCTTTACTACTTTATATATTACTCCGCTCCGGGCATTAAACCGTGATATTCTTAGAAGGATGGAATGGTGGTGCCAAAAACTCGGACTTACCAGCGGAGTCAGGCATGGGGATACAACACAGGCGGAAAGAAGAAAACAGGTGCTACATCCTCCTGATCTCCTCATTACAACCCCTGAAACTGTGCAGGCACTTTTCATGGGTAAAAGACTTCGGGAACATCTTCGTACTGTCAGGTACGTAATAGTCGATGAAATTCATGACCTGGCAGGGACGAAAAGAGGTGCCCAGCTTGCCATTGCCATGGAAAGGCTCTGCCGGTATGCCGGAGAGTTTCAAAGAATAGGTCTTTCAGCCACGGTTGGAAACCCCGATGAAGTATCTATCTTTCTTACCGGAGACAGGTCCTGCTCTATCGTTGAAGTGCCGGTCGCTAAAACTCTTGATATCCGGGTAGAAGTAACCGGAGAAAAATTCGAGAGCCAGGTTGAAGCTATCCGTCGGCACACACGGAAAGATCATTCAACCCTGATCTTTGTAAACACGCGGTCAACAGCAGAGTCACTTGGCCATGCCCTTATCAAAGATGGTCGCACTGATGTTCACCACGGATCATTATCCCGTGAAATCCGGATAGAAGCAGAAGACAGGTTTAAACAGGGTGATATTAAGACCCTGATCTGCACCTCCTCTATGGAACTGGGTATTGATATTGGACATGTGGAACATGTTATTCAGTTTGGCTCACCGAGGGAAGTTAGCAGGCTTGTCCAGAGAGTTGGACGGGCTGGACACCAGATAGGAAAAGTATCTACCGGGACCATAATCACCAGTGGATTTGATGATTTATGTGAATCACTGGTCATTGCATTACGGGCAAGAAACGGAGATGTGGAAAATATTGTCCCATCATACCAGGCCGGTGATGTCATCGGAAACCAGGTTGCAGCCATTGCGGTAGAATATGGAGAAATAACTTTTAATGAAATATTCTCTATCATTTCTCATTCGTCTGTTGGGATAAAAAACGAAGATACACTACAAGCAATAATCTCCCAACTTACAGAACACTATCTTGTCAGGGTGGATGGTGATAAGATTATTACTACCAGCAGGGCAAGACGATATCTCTCCGGAAATCTATCCATGATCCCGGACGAAAGAAAATTTCCAATATTTGATATTGTTACCAGAAGGACTGTGGGGACTCTTGATGAATCCTTCATTATTACATCATTACATACCGGTGCAGTTTTCATAGCACGCGGTCAGCTCTGGAGAGTATTAGATATGGAAGAGGGCAAGGTAACCGTTGAACCTGCACGGAATACCGATGGTGAACTTCCTTCGTGGGAAGGAGAGCAGATACCTGTTCCTTTTGAAATTGCAAGGGAAGTTGGACAACTTCGCAGGACCAGGGCATTTGAAGACTATACAGGGGACAAGGCATCTATTGCATATGCTAACGGTTTTTTAAACCTGGTCATAAAAAACCATGGGCTGATTCCAACCGACCAGCTACTTACGATTGAGCAGTCAGATGATGGTATCCTCCTGAACATTTGTGCCGGACACAAAACAAATGAAGCTATTGGGAGAGTCATCTCTATTCTTCTCTCTGCAAGGTTTGGCACGACAATTGGTCTGGAACTAGATGCATACCGTATCCTCCTTCGCGTCCCCAGGGAGGTATCCATTGCAGATATTAAGGAAACCTTGGAGAGACTTAAGCCAGAACATGTCCAGGGTATTCTTGAACTGGCATTGAAAAGGACATCGCTTTTTAAATGGAAACTGGTGCAGATAGCAAAAAAATTTGGTGCGATTGATCCTGATGCCGATTACGAACGGCTTTCTCTTCATAAAATGGCAGATCTTCTTTCTCATCCACAAATTCAGGAGGAAACATACCGTGAAATCTTTACCAGGTACATGGATGTCACACATGCAATGGAAATTGTTAGTGCGATAAACACCGGAGATATTGATGTCGCTATAGGTCCAGTCAGCATGATTGGAGCCACAGGCCTGTTTACTTCTTCCCGCGACCTTATCCCACCCCCGACAGCTGATCAGGCGGTTATTTCTGCATTAAAGCATCGTCTCGACCGGCAGGAAATTCTTCTGGTATGCATGAACTGTAGAAAATGGAAGAGTAAAACCCAGGTTGCCAGAGTTCCTGATTACCCGGTATGCGGAAATTGTGGAGCACGACTGATTGCAGCGTTAAAACCATACGAGACTGAACTTTATACCATGGCTAATAAAAAGGAAAAAAATTCAGAGGAAAAGACCATAGAACAAAAACTTATCCGTAATGCCAATATCGTCCTTTCAAGTGGGAAAAAAGCAATACTTATTCTCTCAGCAAAAGGTGTCGGACCTGAAACCGCATCAAGGGTACTTGCAACCTACACCGAAGGCGATGCATTGATGCGTGAAATATTAAAAGCAGAACGCAATTTTGTAAAAACTCACAGATTCTGGCAATAAAAAATTACATGATATTCCCAAGCTTCTGCTCAAGAAATGTAAGACCCTTTTTAATATCATCCATATTTTTCCCACCAGTCAGGATAATTTTCCCTGAAGAAAAGAGAAGGGCAACGATTTTCGGATCGCTGATCCGGTATACTAATCCTGGAAACTGTTCAGGTTCATATTCAATATTTTCAAGATTCAAAGTCATAACAACTTTATTAAGGTTGATCTTATTTCCGATATCATAGGAACATACTATGTTGGTGACTGCAACCCGGGGTTCTTCAAAACACTCAATTCCTGCTGCTTTCATCTTCTCGATAATGAGAAGAAGTCCTTTATCAAGTGAATCTGTGTCCCTGATCCCGGTAAGAACAACTTTTCCCGAAGAAAAAATTAATGAAGCAATCTTAGGATTTTCTATCCGGTATACAGCACCGGGGAAACGTTTGGTATTAAGCTCACAGCCATCGATATTTTTTGAAATAATCTCGAGATCTATTGAATCTGCGATAGCCCCTGAGGCAACAATATTTTCAATCTTCAGGCTATCGTATCGTTTATCATCCATTCCAGATATCATGGGGTGTTCCATACCATAATACTAGTGGTGAATTCCTACAAATTGAGGGTTATTCTCAAATGGCAGAATAATTTTGTTAATCTTTTAATCATCCTTATAACTACTTTCAATTTTAATATTTCAATGGTATATTAAAGCAGGAAACGCAACCTTTTGTTACCATGAGATATGAGATCCCGCACCAGATGACATCTTATGAAGAATTCAACGAGTCATTCCACATAGATGTACCTGAATTTTATAATTTTGGATTTGATGTCATCGATAAATGGTCAGAAACTGACAGGAATAAACTTGCGATGATATGGGTAAACCAGGAAGGAGAAGAGAAAAAATATACCTTTCGTGACTTTCGGAATCTCTCGGTTGAAGCCGCTAATATCCTTCTGAAATATGGTGTGAAAAAAGGAGACCGGGTTATGCTCATGCTCCACCGCGTTCCGGAATGGTGGATTTTTGTTATAGCTCTGATAAAACTTGGAGCTGTCATTTGTCCGGCGCCGACGATGCTGACATCAAAAGATCTGCAATATAGAATTAATGCAGGTAAGTTTAGTTTTATCATTACTGACACCGAAAATGCAGATAAAGTGGAAAAAATTTGTCGTTTTTGTCCAAGCTTAAAACACCGTATGCTTATCGATGGTGACCTGCCAAACTGGATCAGTTACCAGTATGAACTTTTTTACCCTGCTCCGGTATCACGATCCGCAATAAGCACGCCGGTCACTCAGAAAACCCATGCATCAGATCCGATGCTTATTTACTTCACTTCCGGTACCACAGGTGAACCAAAAATGGTACTGCACAACCATGGACATCCTCTTGGTCATATTGTTACCGCAAAACTCTGGCAGGACCTGAATAGTAATGATCTGCACTTTACTTCTTCTGATACTGGTTGGGCAAAATGCGGATGGGGAAAAATATTTGGACAATGGATTGTTGGTGCCTGTATTTTTGTATATGATGCCAGGGGAAAATTTAAAGCTACCGAATTACTCCCTCTCATAGAGAAATACGAAATTACAACCTTTTGCTGTCCGCCAACAATTTATCGGATGCTCATTATCGCAGACCTTGCAAAATATGACCTGCGATCTTTACGTCACTGTATTTCTGCAGGTGAACCATTAAACCCTGAAGTTATCAGGATATGGAAGGAAGAGACCGGTCTTCCAATTTATGAGGGATATGGGCAAAGTGAAACCTGCTGTTGTGTTGCAACATTTCCCTGTATGAACCATAAACCCGGTTCCATGGGAAAACCCTCACCCGGATGGAAGATAGAATTGCACGATGAAGACGGAAAAACAGTTCCCCTGGGAACCGAAGGAAGAATCGCCATCAATCTTAATCCAAGACCGGTGGGTCTTGTTGTTGAATATCTTGATAATCCTGAAGCAAATGCCGAAGTATTCAGTAACGGGTTTTATTACACCGGTGATAAGGCCTACATGGATGAAGAAGGATATTTATGGTTTGTTGGCCGTGATGATGATGTTATTAAGAGTTCCGGTTACCGCATCGGTCCATTTGAAGTGGAAAGCGCTCTCCAGGAACATCCCGCAGTTCAGGAATCAGCTGTGGTCGGTTCTCCTGATCCGATCAGAGGGCTGGTAATTAAAGCATTTGTTATCCTCAAACCCGGTTATGATCCATCAGACCAGTTAATTCGCGATATCCAGAAACATGTGAAAAAAATCACTGCCCCGTATAAATATCCAAGGCTCATTGAATTCGTTGAAGAACTGCCAAAGACCCTTTCTGGAAAAATAAAACGAGGTGAACTCAGGGAACGAGAAATGAAAAAGTACAAAGATTCATAATCATTTTTTGGGTTTATTTCCGAATCATTAATAATTGAAGAGAACAAATATGTAAAAGCACGAGTGCATCCAGTACAATTGTGCCTTGCATCTGCTCATATCTTACATGCTATGCGAGGATCGCCGAGCCAGGTCAAAGGCGTTAGGTTCAGGGCCTAATCCCGTAGGGGTTCGCCGGTTCAAATCCGGCTCCTCGCATTAACAAAATATTTACACTTTTTTTTAATTCTTGACCAGAAATTTCGGAACAGATTTATTCAAATACTGAAGAATTGCCCTTAAAATGGAAACCTGATAATTATACTCAACAGCATAGATCTCCAGACCATTCAAACATCATGATGGAAATGACCTTTATGAAATGATAGCTTTATCGGGATAGTATGTAAAGTTCAATACAGGAGGAATCGTATGGAAGATGTTATCAGAACGAAAATCGATTACCCCAAAGTAGCAAATACGATCAAAGAACTTCTAAACCTGGATGGTTCACCAGTAGCAGTCAAATTCATTAAGAGTGAGGATCACCTTCCCGATGGCGTGAAAAATATCGGGGAAACGATACAACATTGCCAGATGGTAAACCGGGCACGGAGAGACGGAGCAATATTCTATGCGACAAAGGATAACCATGCCTGTATGGGAGGAGCTTATGCACTCGGCCTTCGTGAGATTACTCCTACTTTAAAGTCAGGAGAATTTTATTATAAATTAGGGAAATATGATAGTTGGCCTTCCTGTAAACGGACAATAGACAGGATTCCTCACCTGGAATCCGGAACTACGTATGCAACTGCATATGCTCCACTCGAAAAAACTCCTTTTGATCCCACCATTGTCCTTATTGTCTCTACCCCAAAAGTAATGTTAAAACTGGCACAGAGTAGCCTGTATCACCTTGGAGGCAGAATAAACAGCAATTTTGCAGGAATTCAATCAGTGTGTGCTGATGCTTCTGCCCAGGTATACCTGAGTGGCACTGTCAACTTCTCATTAGGGTGTGATGGTTCCAGGAAATTCTCCGGAATACAGGAGGGTGAAATGGTAATGGGAATACCTGCTGAAATGTTGCCACAAATAATCGAAGCCTTACCTGTCGTTGTCGGGGCTCCAGGATCATCCTGATTCTTTTTTTCTGATATTTTTACCATATCAATTCAGCATTGAAGGTGTTCTGGAACTGTACCCGATAGATAACTTAAAAAAAAACCAAAAGCCTTCCATACTTAAAATATACAAGCCCTTACTAATTGTAAAAAAAAACCTGCAGAGTTTTTTTCCAAGTCCATATCTTTTATCATAATAAACAAAATTTTTTAAACAGATAACCCGAATCCTGTTTACTAACAAGGATAACTCAGATTCCGGATCATATGTCAAAATTAGAAGATTTTCTAGACCCCCTTCATAAAGGAGTATGGGAAGTAGTGATACCCAAAGAAACAGTTACTGATTCATTAAGCGATGAATGGAAAAGATCTCCTATTAACATTCCATCTCCGGGAACTATTGCAAGTTTTCGGAATGGGCAGTATCATGTCCATGAAACAAAAACCGAATGGAGGGTCCACCTGGATAGGTATGATCCATCAGTCCATCCAGTTTTGCACCTTATTGATGACGCTCCACTTTTTTTAATGATTTCTGAAACTATTGTTACTCTCTTCTCCGAAGCCAGAGGAAAATCAGATAACATTCAAAGCAGCCTGAAAAATCAGGATATGTTTGTGAAAAATGGAAGCTTGTTCGGTTTTATTATGATCCTGATCGGTTTTACTTTTATTATCGACCCTGACATGGTTTATTATGGCATTCTGCACATTATTGTTCCTCTTGCTGTAATTCTGGTGGGAATACTCTCTTTTGTAAAGAATGTCCAATGGAAGCCACTGAAAATTCCACATATAAAAAATCAGGTGAACGGTATAGCCTTAATACTCATTGGAATTATTCTCCATGCATTTCCGATAATTATCTGGAGTCTGATTCTCATTTCAATACTCGGTATCTGGATGTTTTTTAGTGCCGCATACCTGTTAAACAGGGTAAGAAAAGGAAAGTCAGCTGTACCTGAGGGTTTTTATAGCAGATTAGCAATAGCAGTTATTTCTTTGATACTATTCATCGCCATTTTTTATGCTCCAGCGGCAATAATCGAACTTTTAATGATAATCGCCGGAGTTATTATTATGCTTATCGGGTTTATTCTGGTGACAACAACCTTCTCATTAGAAGAAAGAACAGAAAGCCACCTATTTAACCCCAGTTAAAAGATTTTTTTTATATAGTAACTGGTATTATCTTTGCCAGTCAATTGTTTTTGGGCGCAATGACCCCTAATTATTATTCATATCTAAAAAGAGACTTTTTTGAAATGAAAGAATAACCTCAGTTCCCATCCCCTGTCCTTCACTAGTAATTGTAATAGAACCACCAATTAACTGAATGAGCCTGCGGGTTACAGATAATCCCAGACCGGGTGAAGAGCGATCATGACGTGATGTATCTTCTTTATAAAAAGGTTCGAAGATCATGTTTATGTGTTCTTTACATATTCCAGCGCCATTATCCCGGATTGAGAGAATAGTCATATCATCATTTTCATTTCCTGTAATCCAGACATTACCATCAGGATATGAAAATTTTACTGCATTCGAGATGATATTGTCAATTATTGAAACCAGGTGTGGGAGGGAAGTGCGAAGTATTAGTTTATCCGAGATATTGGTGATAAAAGCGATATTCTCTTTTTCAGCTGTAATAGCATAAATATTCAGAATATTTTCCACGACTGCAAGAATATTCACATCCGATATTTCATCTATCTCATACATTGTACCAAGATTTGCCAGTTGAAGAATTTGTTCGACTATACTTGCAATCTTTTCAGTATTTTTTTCCATTACCCCGATTATTTCGGTCCTACTGTCATGATTATCCTCTTTTAAAAGATAAGGTAAGAGAACCTTCAGAGGTGTCAGGGGTGTACGCAATTCATGTGCTATTGCAGTTATCAAAGAATTTTTAAGTTTTAATAAATCTGTAACTTCCCGGGTTCTCTCCTGGACCGTTCGTTCCAGAATTTCTTTCTGAGTCAGACTGGTATCCAGTTTTATCTCAGTTTTTCTATGGTCAGTAATATCTCTTGCTGTTACAAGAATACCATTAATTGCAGGGTTGTCAACACAGTTTACAGCAATACCCTCTAAAAGCATGTATGATCCGTCTCTTTTTAATGAGCGGAATTCTGCTGTTTCAGTTGATGATGGATTGCTGATCAACCGGTATAACTGGTCTGATATTCTTTCATAATCATCAGAATGGATAAATCTTTGAACCGGCCCAATTATTTCCTCAGCTAAATACCCGGATAATTTTTCAATACGGGGGCTGATAAAAGTAATTTCCAGCCTGGAATTTATGATGACGAAGATATCTAAACTCTGGGTAATTATCATCCTGAATAATTCTTCCCGGTTTCTCAGTTCATTTGTTAATTTTAACGTATCAGAAATATCCAGAATTGCCCCGACTATTCCACCAATATTCCCTTCATGGTCATAAAAAAAATTCTTGGTGATTATTACATCATGTTCGTTTCCGAGTTTATCAATAACTTTCGTGTGAGTAGGGTGAAAAATACCACTTCTCATTAAATCATGGTCAAACTCAATAATTTTATCAACATCTTTTTTTCTTGTCCAGATTTCATCTATAGTTTTACCGACAAATTCTTCCGGGGGAATATGCAGGAATTCTGTTAAAGTCTGGTTACATCCTAAATATTTCTGTTTTAGACTTTTCCAGTAAACAGGAATTGGAACCGCATGCAAAAGGGCGTCAGTTAGTTCTCTCTGGACTAAAAGATTTTTATAATATAGCTCTTTTTCTTCTTCATGGAATTTGGTTTTCGTAACATCACGAATAGAGGTAGTAACAGCTGCTACAACATTATCATGACTAAAATCAGGATATATCAGGTAATCCAGCCAGATTCCTGATGGCATTTTCCATTCCTTTCTTACTGGTATTCCATTTTCAAAGACCTGTGTGACATGTTGTATCCAGTCCTCTGTATACTGATCATAAGCAGAAAAATTCCTTGCATCCGTACCAAGAATTTTTTCAGGAGATATATCCAGATAGTCCGAAATTCTCGGATTGCAGTATAATATTTTAAAATCCCGATTTACTCGTACAATAATATCCGGAGAACTTTCTGCTATCACCCGTAAATGATTCTCCCTCTCCTTTAAAGCCGTCTCATAATTTATCCTGTCAGTAATATTCCGTGCAGAGACAAGAACAGCATGTGAATCAAGATAGGGAATTTTTGTTCCGATACACTCTATCCATATTTCTCTTTTTTTTGCAGTGATGAGTTTATATTGAACCGTATAGGCTTCAATACCCAAGTATACCTGCTTTAATTCTTTTCTTATACCTTCATGACATTTTGGGTGAATGTAATCCAGTATATTTTTTTCCCCAATAATAAGGTCAAAATCACTTTCTTCAATCATCTGAAGACCTTTTGGATTGATAAATTGAATGATTCCTGAAAAAGAGATTATTAGTATGGCATCCTTGGAATATTCAACAAGATTTTTGAATTTTATCTCACTCTGTGTAAGTTGGTCTCTGGTTCTTACTAGTTCAGTAATATCTCGGAGAGATTCAACCGCTCCGATAACCTCACCTGCAATATTGTAGAGATGATAAGTAATTATCTGAACGATAATTTCAGGTTTATCAGGCAAAGAAATGGTGGCATTGGCAAAAAGTGAACTTCCCGCACGGAAAAAATCAGAATAATATTGACTGATTTTTTCATCTGGTTCATCTATCAGATCGATAAGAAGCGGACGTCGAATACCATAAAACGGGATAGAATGTTCATAATTACATTTTCCAACAATGTCAATGGATGGTACTTGGGTGAGTTTTTCTATCGCCCTGTTCCATCCGACTACCTGACCTGACCTGTTTATTGCATATGTGGCATCTAATAACGAGTGAATAAAGTCAAAATATTGTTTTTCTGATAACATAAGAGAATATTCAGCCTGTTTTCGTCGTACAGCCTGCCTAATCTTATGTGATAATTCTACAAACAGCGGTTTGGGATCTCCCCCTTTTTGCAGGTAAAAATCAGCTCCGTTGTTTATTGCCTCTATCACAACTTCTTCTCTTCCCCGACCGGTAAAAAGGATAAAGGGTATATCCGGGAATTTTTTTCTTACAAGTTTTAGGAATTTTATGCCATCAATACCGGGCATCTGGTAATCTGATACAATGGCATCATAGCACTCAATATTACCATTTTCCAAGGCATCCTCTGCAGATGTAAGAATGTGTACCCTGAATTCTCCTTCTCTTTCAAGGAAAAATTTGCCAAGGGTGAGGAGATCCTCTTCATCATCAACATAAAGAAGTGAAATGGGATCTCGCCTTTCGTGAGATTCAATTATTGCCATTATGAGTAGAAAATACCAGATAAATCCTGATTATTAGGTGGTTTGAACATTATCATTACATTTTCAAAGATCATATTTTAACTTTAAAAGTAAAAAGGATTTCCATAAAAATACCCCTTTTTTTTCGTTCGTTGGCCTTAGTAACATGAAATAAATCGCATTTTTACATTTTCTGTTTTTAAGATAAAAACAGGTAAAACGGTTTTAAAGGAGAACCGGACATCTTATTTATCGATACATATTAGGGATAAGAAAACTAATATAAGAATTAATAAATCCGAGCACTTATAATACGGGTTTTATTCAAGTTATCAGAAATATCCCCTGATAATATGCAAAACAGAGCCATACACGGATTAGTATATGACTGAAACAGGATTGGAATCAGAAAATATAAAACCAATTTCCATTCTTTTTGTTGATGATGAACCTGAGATTCTCAACATAACAAAGATATTTCTGGAAGAAACAGGTGATTTTGTTGTGGATACCATCACCTCTGCAGTAGATGCACTTAAATCCTCTCCCATTCAGTCTTATGATGCCATTGTTTCGGATTATCTAATGCCAGACATGGATGGAATTGCCTTTCTGAAAATAATCAGAGAAGAGTATGGTTATATCCCATTTATTCTATTCATCGGCCATGGTTGCGAAGAAATAGTGATAGAGGCAATAAACAACGGTGCTGACTTTTACCTGCAAAAAAGCGGAACATCCAAATCTCCTTTTGCTGAACTCGCATACCGGATTAAACAAGCAGTTAAGAAAAAACGTGCGGAAGAAAAACTTCGGAAAAGCGAAGAAAAGTTTCGTTCATTTGTTGAGAATGCCAATGAAATAGTTTTTTCCTTAAATCCTGACGGAACATTTTCTTATATTTCTCCTAACTGTTTTAGTATACTTGGTCATAATCCAATTGAGATTATTGGAAAATCTTCTAAAATTTTTATTCATCCAGATGATCTGCAGGAAAACTTGAAAGTATTCAATATGGCCATAAAAAATGGTGAAAGTGCTACGGGAGTAGAATACCGGATACAACATAAAAATGGAAACTATAGGTGGCATTCCCAGAGTATTGTCCCTGTTCGCGACATTAACGGAAATATTGTCGGAGTTCAGGGAATATGCCATGATATTACCGGTAGAAAAAAGATTGAAGCTGCTCTTCGGAAAGCAAACCGTCAACTTAACCTCCTAACCAGCATCACCAGGCATGATATCCTAAACAAAATTACCACGATATATGGATATCTTGAGATTGCTGAAATGGAAGTCAAAAACCATCAAATCTCAGAATACCTGCAGAAAATGAAAGAAACAACCAAAGAGATTCAGTCACAGATAGAATTTACCAGCATATATGAAAACCTGGGAGTACAAGAACCCCAATGGATTACCCTTGAAACAGCATTACCCCACTTATCAATCCCAAGTTCTGTATCCATAATCGCCGAAGTAAAGAATATTGATATTTTTGCTGATCCAATGCTCGAAAAGGTTTTTTTTAATCTTTTTGATAACTCTTTGAGACATGGAAAAAATGTTTCAACTATCAGGATTACCACTCACCAGTCTGGTGATAACCTGGTGATTATTTGGGAAGATAATGGCATTGGGGTATCTGATGAAGAAAAAGATAATATTTTTGAACCGGGTATTGGAGCGAATACCGGATTTGGAATGTTCCTGGTCAGGGAAATTTTATTATTAACAGGAATCAGGATCCGGGAAACCGGTGTATATGGGAAGGGAGCCAGGTTTGAAATTATGGTTCCAAAAGCAGGTTGGAAATATGCGCAAAATCAGTAAAAAATTCATTCACTTCCTAATAATCAAAAAAGGGCAGCGTATGCAGATCAGTCTATTAAAAAACCTGTTCTAATGATTCTGAAAAAAAAGTTATGCGGTTTTTTCCGCGGCCATTTCAACATCTTCTTCCTTAATGGTCTTTCGACCAGCATGAGATGCGAGTTTATTTGCCTCTTTTACCAGTTTGCTTAGGTAATCTTCTGCCATTGTTACCAAAGCTGCCGCCCCATCGCTTCCCACTCGTTCTGCTCCACTAGCTTTTGCAATCCGAACCACTGCAGCTGTTGGCAAATCTTTTGTTTTGACAGCTGACTCCTGTTTAACATGAGTGGTCGTTTTTGAAGCTGTTTGCTTTGCTTTCACAGCCGATTTTCCCGGTTTCTTTGTTGACGCATGTTTTGGCACCGATTTTGCTACCATTTTTCCCCCAATATCTCATGATGTGCTACACATGGTCATGGAAAGCAGCATTAACACAAAAGTTATGACAGGTTTCTTCTCCATTAACACCATCATGATCCTTTTATAATATGAATAAGAGGTTTAAAAATTTTATGGTGAATTCATTATTAATTTGAGACGATAGAAATAGTTAGGTAAATTTTCAGAAATAAACGTAACATCTGGAGTTATTTCAGATTTTTACCACAACCATCATGATGCAAGAACCTTCTGATTACATCAAGAAGAATACCTGGTTCAGATGGTTTAATAATATATTCATCAGCACCAATAGAGAATCCATAATCTATGTGTCTCTTTTCAGTATAAGATGCAGTATAGAAAATTAAAGGAATATGAGAGGTTTTTGGATCACCTTTTATTGCTTTACAGATATCATACCCATCCTGTCCGGGCATCAGAATATCAGTTACAATCACATCAATCGTTTCATTATTTATAATATTCAGCGCTTCTTCACCATCTTTAACTAGAATTACCCGGTATCCGTTTCCAGTAAGTAATTTTTCCAGATAATAACGGTTTTCATACCGGTCATCTGCAACCAGGATTGTTATACCTGTGGTTTCTATATTTTTTTCATTTTGTGATGAACAATCAACCGTATTCATAGTAAGCCCATGCTACAGATTAGAATTGAAAGAATTTTATCCACATTTGAAACACAATATAAGAAAATTTTTCTCACAATGCCATATACTTTTCCCATCATTGACCAAGATAACTTCCTAAAACCAATAAAAGGCAATCAACCGGCCTCATATAGTTCGTCTAAACTGATATCGTGTTGTGAATATTTAGAGAAAACCAATAGATCAACCGAACATAACTCCACAAATAACAATGAACAGCAATAATACCATTACTCTTTTTTGACACGGTCAAGTTGGACACCATCATACGGACAGTATCGTTCATTGCCTGAGGTCTCCCACCCACATACGGGACACCTGTGGAATTCGTGATTGTGTCTGAAAAATGGGATCAGCGGGATAATGAGAAACAGGAAAAAAAATGGAAATCCAATTATCCAAAGAAAAACACTGAACCCCAAGGAACCCAGAAAAAGTAAAAGGGAGAGATCTACCCGTTTCGTAAATATGCCTCCCTGACTGCCCATGCAGGCATTGCGTCAGATATCTTTCCCATTTCAATATTCAGATTGATGGTATCAAACCATCCAGATAGTATGCCTGACCCGATACCAGCGGTTATTATCCTGTTACATGCATATCGGTCAATTAAGGTGCGAACATACTCCTCGATAAGTTTTTTCTCCTCCTTTACATAGGATTCTGCGATAAAAAGGGCACTTTCTTCTCCGATCTCTGAAACATCTGCACAGACCATTCTGGCCATCCTTCGGAGGCACTCATACCGCGAAGTGTGAAAGTTATCCGGAGTCTGGGTTGTATAATCCTCTTGCGTAATCATTCCCATGAGCAGATGAGCATCACCAGAACAGGCAAAATATTCAGTGCTTATCCCTACTTTCTGGCCGTCCAGGCTGACAGAACGGAGAAGTGAAGAGATAGGAGTCCGGAGAACTCCATAATACGCAAGGAGGCCACTTTTCAGACGCGAAAAATCGGTCTGCCTCTTTAAAAAATCCCAGGCATTGAGAGGAATAATATCTGTTGTAGTGCTCCCCATGTCGATAAGCAATGAATTGGGATAGAAGTCACGCAGAATATCAGCCATAACAAGCCAGTTGGCTGCGGCCAGTTCTGGAACAGGAAAATCATGAAATAACCCATCAGTCCCGTAAAACCGGGCATCAGGAAAAACATCCTTTACCGCTGAAACAATAAATTCAATACCCTCCTGCTTTGACGAAAAACAATCTGCTAGTTCTCCGCTCATCACTACCGCTGCATTTTTTGCTTCAGAATATCCCTGTAATATCTCCCTGATAGGTGTCTCTTTCCAAAGTGGACAATAGTGAATAAAAACACCTGATTCAGAAACAACCTTCAGGTTTGCACCACCAATATCAACTCCTATCATACGTGACCGTCCCATCTGAAGAAAACTTTGCATGACCTTTCAGGTGAACTGATGCGGGTGCTTTTCCATACGAGGCATCAATTATAATTTGTCCTATCTCTTCTTCCATGCATGCAGCAATCCCGACTATGCTCGTTGTGGGTCTTGGATTTACATCAACAATTACTATACGGTCTGAATTGACAATTATATCAATTCCAACATAACCCTGACAACCTAGAACCATAACGGCTTTTGAGGCTGATTCATATATTTCCTTCATCCGGGGATGGTCAACAGGGGTTTTTCCTCCATGGTAACTAACCAGACCATCTGGTGAAAACCTGATATCCTGTCGGTTTAACGCCAGAAGAAGCGGAGTATCTCCGGTATAATAAAGACAGGATTCTCCCACAACCCTGGATCCAACAAGGCTAATGGAGAGATGCTCACCATCAATAAATTCCTGACCAAATTCTCCTTCTCTTGCAGGATCTTCAGTAAGCCTGACACCAACCGTCCCGCACCCGGATATTTGCTTTACAATCCTTTTTCCAGAAAAGACTTCTCTTGGAACATCTATTCCATGAGACAGTAAAATCTGTCCAGTACGTTTTTTATTTGCACAAATTGCTGCAGAAAAGGAATTACATCCAATATTTCGGGTAACATCCTCAAGTTGCTTGTTATATCGAGCAAGCAGGTGATCTGGTGCGATAACGAGACCTTCGTCACATAGTTTTCCAAGCCTGATTATTTCTTCATTAAAATCTTTTCCTTCCGTTGGGGAATGAACCGTATGTCCAGATTTCAAAAAACTTGAGGTAAGAATATCAAGCATGGCGCGACCCTCAGGAGCAAGGGCAGGATCATGGCTGACCGCATATTCAGCAAGCAGAATATTCATCGCTACTTGTTTGCGGGATCAGGAAAAAAATAATCCGGTAATCACATCGATTACCCCAGTTAAAAATATCTGCTACATGGTATCCGCTCATCACTTTAAGAATCTGAAGAGCAAATAATCCGGATACATGATATCAGGATTGCCCCCTGAAACCCTTGTCACGAACAATCCTCATGAGAGTATGAAACCCTGTATTCTTCTGACGAACGATGACGGGGTAAATTCTGAGGGACTTTGGGCAGCATATGATGCACTCTCTGAAATTGGTGATGTTGTTGTTTGTGCACCTGCAACGCAGCAGAGTGCAGTCGGCAGATCTCTTTCAATCTTTGAACCGCTCAGAGTCAACACGATACACCGGGGGGACATAATTGCGTATGCAGTTGGCGGAAAACCCACTGATTCAGTTATCCTTGCGTTGTTTGCTCTCGGAGTGAAACCAGATATTGTTGTTTCAGGGATTAATATTGGAGAAAATGTCTCATATGAAGCGATTACCACATCCGGAACCGTTGGTGCTGCATTGGAAGCTGCAAACCATGGATTTCCATCAGTAGCATTCTCTCTCCAGATAGAGGACCAGAAAGAAAAATTTGACGATGCCAGACACATAGCAGACAGGTTTTCAGAGTCAAAAGGGGTTGTCAGAAGTGTAATATCACACATTCTTGAGAAGGGATTCCCATCCTTTACTCATGTAATTAATGTAAACATCCCATCAGTGATTACTGGAGGATACGAAATTACTCATCTGGCTGAACACTTGTTTATTACCGGGGTCGAAAAACGTCTGGATCCACGGGGAAAACCTTATTACTGGATTAATGGGCCCCTTATCACCGATGCACCAGAAGGGACTGATGTCCATGCAATTCATTCAGGAAACATATCCATTACCCCCATTACTCTGGATTGTACGGCTTACGCAGGTTCAAATGAACTCAAAAAAATTTTTTTTTAATTGACTCTTAGCAGGAAATCAGCATGAACAATCAGGAATTTTCTCCTCAGGAAAGAGCAAAACAGAAAGCAGGATATAAAGCTGCAGAATACGTGAGTAATGGCATGATTATCGGCCTTGGAACCGGTTCCACAGTTGCTTTCACCATGGCCCGCCTCAAAGAGCGAATAGAGACAGAGGGTCTTTCCATCCATGGCGTACCGACTTCTATTCAAACAATGATACGTGCAACCGAACTAGGCATCCCGATTATCGGACTTGAACAGGCAGATAAAATCGATATTACTATTGATGGTGCTGACCAGATAGACCCAAAACTCAGGTTAATCAAAGGAAGAGGAGCTGCACACGTAAGAGAGAGAATTATCGCTGATGCATCATTACATCTCATCATTGTTGCAGATTCATCCAAAATGTATGATACATTATCTGGACCAATACCAGTAGAAATAATCCCCTTTGCTCTCTCCCATGTTCAGAAAAGACTTAAGAAATTGGGAGGAAAACCAAACACCAGGGAAGGAGTCAAAAAGGATGGCCCGGTCATATCTGACAATGGAAATATTGTCCTTGATTATTATCCTTCAGAACGATTTGACCCGATAAAACTGGAAACTGAAATTAATATGATTCCCGGAGTAGTCAGTTGCGGAATTTTTGCCGAATTTGCAAGTAAAACAACGGTTATCATTGGAGATGAAGAACCAAAAATAATCACATTATTAGATCTTAATCAGTAAAGCCAGTATAACCATGTATTTCTGATAACCGAACACGGATTGTTTCTAAAATAGCAACCCGGTTTTTACAAACATCCTCGGTTTCTGTCCGGATACTATCTAGAACAATGTCAATCGAATGGAGCAGACGATAATGCTTCATGGTTCTGACAGAATCTCCTTTACATTGTTCTGACACAAGGATCCAACCTCTATTTATCAGATCATGGATAGCAATACTCACTTCAGGTTGTCGTAAACCAGTAATTTTTTCAATCTCACGTGAAGTCAAACCTGTATTATAATGAAGTGATAGCAGAACACGGGAACTATTCGGTTTTAACCCTGCCCGTATAAGCATATCGAATATTGACTCATCTTTTGAAGAAAAAAATGATAATGTGCCGTATCCTTGTGATAACACCACAACAATCCCCCGGATAGCGGTACTATAGCATTTAGTTCTATAGTATTTAAAAATATAGAATTGGAATTATATAAGAAGATTAATTATAAGAAAATTATAAAAGCCCAAGGCCCTTGAGATCATCTACAATCTTATGAACTGCTTTCTTTGCATCTTCCGGCTCCTTGCCTCCGGTAATGATCAGCTTGCCTGATCCAAACAAAAGGACAACAACCTTTGGTTCATCAAGCCGGTAAACAAGACCTGGAAACTGTTCGGGTTCATACTCAATTTTTTCGAGATTGAATCCAACTGCAATTTTATTCAGATTAATACCAGAGCCGAGATCAGCTGATGTTACAATATTCTGAACTTTATACGTTAAATCATTTGAAATTTCAATATTGAGATCTCGTAACAGTCCACCCAGTATTTCAAGTCCCTTATTCAGACTTTCAATACTTTTTGCACCGGTGAGAACCACCTTGCCTGATCCAAAGACTAATGCAGCGATTTTTGGATTTTGCATCCTGATAACCACACCGGGAAACCTTTTTTTGTTATATTCTGCATCTTTGATGCTCGATGCAATCTGAGGAAGGTCCAGGGATTCAGAGATCTTCGCCGAAGCTACGATATTTTCTATCCGAAGGGAGGTATCGGGAGTTGCAGACATGGTTATAAATCTATTAAAACAGTATATAAATAGTTGGATGATTATTCATCCAGGGTAGAGATGTCACCAGGATCCATACCCATTTCCTGAGCCTTTAATACTCTCCGCATGATCTTACCACTTCTGGTTTTTGGAAGGCTATCAACAAAAACAAGCTCAGCAGGAACAGATATTGGCCCAAGCATTATTCGGACATGGTATTTCAGTTCATTGATGAGTTTGGGGGTGGGTTCCATACTATTTCTAAGAATTACAAATGCCTTGATAATGTTACCTTTTAGTGGATCAGGTTTGCCAATAGCGGCTGCTTCAGCAACTGCGCTATGAGAAACCAGAGCACTTTCAATCTCTGCGGTTCCGACATTATGCCCAGCAACAATAATAATATCATCCGACCGACCCAGAAGCATGATATAGCCATCCTCATCCATCATTGCCATATCATTACTACTATAATACCCGTATTTTCCAAAACTCCAATACTGGCGATACCGTTCATCATTATTGTACACAGTCTTCATCATTGATGGCCATGGTTCCTTTATCGCAAGAAATCCGTTGGTTCCCGGAGGGATCTGCTCTCCCTGTTCATCAACAACGGTTGCGACAACACCAGGTATTGGTTTGCCTGCAAATCCAGGTTTCATCGGAAGACCAACCATGGTTGTTACCATGTGCATACCAGTTTCTGTCTGCCACCAGGTATCAAGAATCGGGCACTTTTCTTTTCCAATATGCTTATAAAACCATTCGAATGCCTCAGGATTGAGAGGTTCCCCAACAGAACCTAACAGCCGTAATGAAGAAAGGTCATACTTACCCGGCCATTCTTCTCCCATTCTCATGAACATTCTGATTGCAGTCGGAGCAGTGTAGAGTATAGTCACTCCATAATCCTCGATAAGTTTCCACCAGATGCCTGGATCCGGATAATCAGGAGTGTATTCAGTGAGAAAAATTGTCCCACCAGCCAGAAGTGGACCATAAATGCCATAGGTATGCCCAGTAATCCAACCAGGATCAGCAGTACACCAATATAGATCATTTTCTCTGATAGTGAGGACATATTTCGTAGTGTAATATGCCCCAACCATGTACCCACCGGCTGCATGAACAATACCTTTCGGGGCTCCGGTAGTCCCTGAAGTATACAGGATAAATAACGGGTCTTCAGAATTTACATGGACTGGTTCACAATACCTGTCTGCCTGTGCAATCAGCTCCTCATAATCCAGCTCAAAATCATCAAGTAATCCGACTTTGGGGATCTGGGTTCGCAGGATGATAACCTTTTCAACCGTTGGAGCGTTAATCAGGGCTTCTTCCACGATAGGCTTTAAGGGAATGCTCCCTCCTCTACGAACCGATGCATCAGCGGTGATAACAATTTTCGCTCCTGCACCAGTGATGCGTTCATTCAGCGCTTTAGCTCCATAACCGGCAAATACAACAGTATGAACAGCACCAATGCGTGCACAGGCAAGCATGGACACAACAAGTTCAGGAATGCCGGGAAGATAGATACACACCCGATCACCTTTCGAAACGCCGAGAGATTTTAAGGCATTTCCCATCTTCATGACATCTTTGTATAGTTGGTAGTAAGTGAAAATCCGTTCCTTTCCGTTTTCACCAGCCCAGATTATGGCAACCTTATTTCTTCGGTCATTATTGACATGCCGCTCAAGACAATTATAGGTGATATTCAGCTCAGCACCAATAAACCAACTGGCATAGGGGTGGTCCCAGACCTTTATCTTATCCCAGGGTTTAAACCAGAGCATATCCGATGCGATCCTGCGCCAGAATGCATCTGGGTTCTTCTCAAATTCATGATATAATTCATTATAATCAGGAATAAGTGCTGAATTCTGATTGGAAGGACTTGGATAATACACACGTGGTTCAGGTTTTTTTAACTCATCGGCAGATATGATTTCTCACCCCAATTATCATTATTTATCATGGACAATTCCTTAAATTCTTTATTATTTATTGAGATTGTTCATGATAAATTATTACAAATCATTTATATGGATTGATGGTTCAAATCGTAAGTGAAGAATTTGACGAATAGTTATACGTCATTTGTTGATGCAGGTGACCCTGCACAAACGCTTAGAGGTTATACATGACAGAATGGATGCTTAGTGAATCTGAAGGATATGATCTCCTTTCCAAATATGGTATACCAACACCCAAGTATAGGATTGTCAGTAAGGCTGAGGATGCAGGATCTGCCGCCGAGGCCATCGGATTTCCGGTAGTCATGAAAATTATTTCACCGGAAATCAGCCATAAAAGTGATGCTGGCGGTGTAATTGTTGGAATAGGAACAAAAGAAGCGGCTCAATCTGCATTTAACCAGATTATTTCCAACGCACGTGCATATAACCAGAATGCAATAATTGAGGGAGTAATAATTGAAAACCAGGCGCATCCAGGTTTGGAGCTTATCATCGGAGGAAAAACTGATCCGACTTTTGGCAAAGTTATCACCTTTGGTATTGGTGGGACACTCGTTGAGTTAATGAAGGATGTGACTCTTCGGATTCTGCCTATCGAAGAGGACGAAATACGCAGGATGGTTACTGAAATAGAGTCATATCCGCTCATCACCGGATACCGGGGTTCAAAACCAAAAGATGAGGAATGCCTGATCCAGATTATAAAAAATGTCTGTAAGATGTTTGAAACCCATCCAAATTTAAGAGAATTTGATATAAATCCCATACGTCTGTATGATTCAGGTGCATGTGCGGTAGATGCACGTATAATCCTGGATGACAATATTTCTCTTATTCATTCTGAAGAGAAAGAAGAGATACCAGTCGAATATTTCAAACCGAAATCCGTTGCAATAATTGGAGCTTCTGACGAAAAGTCAAAGATGGGATATGCAGTAATGCACAACCTGCTCCATTTCCCTGGAAAAATCTTTCCGGTCAATAATAAGCGTGATACTATTCAGGGACTCAAAGCGTATCCAACAGTTCTCGATATCCCAGAAGAAGAGATTGATCTGGCAGTTATCACTGTCCCTGCCCGTCACGTTCCTGGCGTCATGGAAGAATGCGGGAAGAAAGGAGTAAAAATTGCGGTTGTTATTACAGCCGGATTTAAAGAGATGAGCGAGGAAGGCAAACACCTTGAAGAGCGTATTGTGGAAATAGCCAACCGTTATGGAACCAGAATTGTCGGACCAAACTGTCTTGGACTTATTATTCCACCAATCGGGCTTGATACTACGTACGTTGCCCAGTCACCAAATCCAGGTAATATAGCGTTTATTTCACAAAGCGGTGCTATCGTCAACACAGTAGTTGACTGGTCTCTAAAAGAGGACATTGGTTTTTCTCTTGTTGTATCTGTGGGAAATCAGGCAGACCTTAATTTCTTTGATTATCTCCGGGTTGCTGCAGCAGATCCTGAGACAAAAGTCATCATCATGTACATCGAGCAAATCAAAAACGGTAAGGCATTCATGGATATCGTGAGTGAAGTATCCAGGCACAAACCAGTTGTAGCGCTTAAAGCCGGTTCATCCGCCCGTGGACAGGCAGCTGCTGCTTCACATACCGGATCCCTGTCAGGCTCGTATGAAGTTTACGTTGAAGCCTTTAGAAAATCCGGAGTTCTTCTCGTTCACACCCTGACTGGTGCCTTCCTCGCAGCAGAGATGCTTTCTCACCCAAAACGATATCCAAAAGGTCGTCGTGCAATTATTGTTACCAATGCAGGAGGATTTGCAGTTCTTTCAACTGACTATTCTGAACGGTATGGTATCAGACTCATTGACCTTCCTGATTACCTTGTTAAAGAATTGGATGCATTCCTTCCCGAGTTCTGGAACCGTGGAAACCCTGTGGATCTTCTTGGTGACGCAACAGAGGCACGGTTTGAGAAGACATTTGAGGTTCTTGCTAAAAATGATGCTCTTTGGGACATGTGCTTTATTGTCGGTTTTCCAAACAATATCCTATCTTCAGAGCAACTGGCTAACCAGATTTTAAAGTTCTCCAAATCCACTGATAAAAGAATTATTCCAACACTTCTCGGTGGGGAATCAATGGACCGGGGAAGAAATATTCTTCATGCACATAGTATCCCAACCTTTGAGGAACTGGATATGATGTTCAGGGTTGTTGGAAGACTACTTTACCAGATCTACCGCGTAAGAGCGCAGGGTGTCTATTAAGGTAATTCAAAAAATTTTTTAGGAATAACCAGTCATAGCCGTAACATTCTGTTGTTTGTCCTTCGGTGTTTCCAGAGTCCTGAATTTTTGTTCATATTCCCCGACGGTACGTTGCAGTACTGCAAGAAGGTTTTTCGCATGGTTAGGACTGATGCTGACAACTGCCTTACCCCGTGCCTGGTTAATACCTGGAATCTGGTGGAGAAAGAGAAAGGTAAATTCATCTTCTTTATACGCAATCTGGATCATATTACTGTAAACAGGTTCCACATTTGGCGGGATGGTAACCTGTATTTCGTTTGATGCCATCTCTCACCTATGTGACAGCCACTCCCATAAAATGACCGAATCTCCATATGACAAAAACCCATATTCCGGAATTGCGATCTCATCACTGATACGGGCATTTCGTTGTCCCAGGCAGTACTATTTTTACAAGAAGAATGAATTTGCCTCCAATGGAAAATATATCATCTGCAGAGAAGTCTCATCTTCAGGGCAGGATGAAACCTTTGATCAGATATGGAAGACTGTTAACCTGCTGGATCCAACAATACCTTCAAAATTACAGGATTTTCTTCATGTATGCCTGGATGCAAATAAAAACGCACCCAGAAGACCATGGACTGAACTTGACAGAACTGTCAGATCAAAACAACTTTCGATATATGGCCAGCTTGATAAATTTGACGAGAGAACGGGTGAGTGTACACTGACAAGATGCACGAAAGCTCCAAAAACCGGATGCTGGCCTGATGACCGTGTGAGAGCGACTGCTCTTCTCCTTTGTGTTTCTGAAACTGCTGATATCAGACCCAAAGGAATATATATTGAGTATATACCCTCCGGAATAATCAGGTATTATACACCGACACCAAAAGACAGAAGAATTGTTATTCATACCCTTCGGCAGATTCATGCAATAGACAAAGGGAATTTCCCCCCAAGACCTTTAAATCCGCCATGTAAAGGATGCCGGTTTGAGGACACCTGTACCAGTTATGAACCAAGAAAATTATCAGGCCTTTTCAAGAAGTGATAATGAACTGATGAACTCCCCTTTTGCTTCCCGGGTTGTTCCCACAACCAGCCATTTTTCTTTTCCATGTTGTTCGACTATTCCCTTAGCCTGGATTAATTCCCCGGCAAATGCCTGACCAGTATAAGTATGAGTAAATGACAACACCTTTGATATTTCCGGGTGATCAATTTTGTATATCGCCGGACTGTCAAACACAAACAGGTCATCGGTTACTGTTGCTTCGATAGTTTTTTTCCCAATTATGGCACCTTTTTCCATGGTATATCCATGCATATCCTGGTATGCCCGTACAAACAGTAGATCAAAATAGGTCCCATCCACTTGTCCACGGTTTAATTTCCTCTTCTCATGAAGTAAAAACTCTTCATATGAGGTTTCCGGATTTCTTTTCCGGTATACTGTCTGCCAAAGTTCCTCACTCAACTCTTCTACACTTCCTTCCCTGATAGAACGGTTAAGTTGTTTTCGCGCATACTGAAATGCATCTCCATATACAACTCCATCAATATCAGAACTCTTACAGCCAAGACCACAAAGCAGTGAACCGGTGACACCAAAGGAACAGGGTGGAAGATGCAGGGCTTTTACCAGTTTTGCGACCTTTGGATGTGATAAAGCAATGTCAGAAATCCGCTTATCAGGTTTAAGGACAGATGTAACCTCGGTTGTAGGCACACGATGAACCAGTGAAACCCAGTCAGGATGTATTCTGGCTATAAGATCAAATGCTTCCGAAAAATCAACCTTGCGATATCGTTTACCGGAGTTATCTATCCTGTCACCTGCACTGTCTGGTATATACCGGAGAACACATCCGATTTTTATTGTGTTATCGTATGCAGCTACTGCATAATACCATCCATTCTTATCCTGAATAAAATCACGAAGCCGAATCGGAAGCATCAGGACCACTTTGCTAAAAACTGTGCTACGTTTTCAATATCAGCACCAATACGAATAATATCTTTATTAACCAGATCTACAACAGTCGATGGAACTCCACTGAGCTGGCCTGCATTAACACCATAGTCGTAAGGCACAGAGCACATTTCAATGCAGACCGGATCTGGACCACCTGAAATATTTGCACTAGTTGAAGTAATTGGACTATCAAATTCGGATATGATCTTCAGGGCTATCTCTTGATCAGGATAGCGGATTCCAATTAAACCTGACCCTGCAGAAAGTTTTGGTGAGATAATATTTCTCGCCTTAAGAACAATGGTAACGGGTCCGGGCATAAACTCATCGATGAATGCCTGTGCAATTTCATCGATATACGCTACAGCACAGATCATATCGGGATCTGATACTGCGATTGATATGGGTTTGAGATAATCCCTCCCTTTTGCTTCGAATACTTTTAAAATTGCCTCGTCTGATAGCGCATCGGCTCCCAGACCATACAAAGTATCAGTCGGGTAAACGATAAGACCATCATGCATCAGGACATGAATCGCCCGTTCAATTTTTTCATTCAGAATTTTCTCCCCCTAACACGATATACATTAAAAACTGCAATTTTTGAAACATGCATAACGGCAAATACTCCGGCCTGAATGGGATCGGTAACAACTAGATCAGCATGGTCAACAACACTTCCCGCCATGTTTAAGGCAATAACCGGAATACCAGCTCTCTTTACCCGATCTACAGACTGGCTTACCTCTCCTCCCATGATTGATCCGGCAAGAACAAGAATCTCAACACGGGGAAGCCTGGTTACGGCATCAATTGCCTGCATAAGTGTTTTCTCACCGACAAGGGGAATCGTATCTACAGAAATTCGCTCTCCCCTGATATTGTGCCGGTCAGCTTCATTGACTGCTCCCATGGCAACCTGGGCTACCTGGGCACCACCACCGATGATGATTACCCTTTTCCCGTAGATATCTCCAAAAGAAACATGTTCAATTACGTCTTTTACTCCGGATAAAGACCGAAGAGCCTGCAAAAGACCATCTGGCTCTACGACGCCTTCGTACTCCACATAGAGTTCGTCAAATACATCTTCCCCTCTTCCCTGAATTGTTTCAAGGTGGATCATTACAATATTGGCATCATGATCTGCAAATGTTCCTGAAATATCTTTAAGGACACCTTTTTTATTACGTGCATAAATGCAGACGGCCTTCAGATTGTCTTCTGACACCAGTCTTTTCACTCCATTGATATCAGTAATCTATCTTCTAAAAGGTGAGAGGTATACAAAGATACACCTTTCTGCTCAAAACATTGAGAGCTCTTTATCACCCGGTCAGGGAATCAGGTAAACCTCCATGAAGGCAGTTACAACCTCAAAAAAAATGAATGGGAGATGAGAATCTTTAATTAATAATAGAAATTCAATGCGGTAACCGGGGATCGAACCCGGGCTAAGGGCTTGGGAAGCCCCTGTCCTGCCGCTAGACTATTACCGCAGATGCACCAATTATGTTATTGATAATTACAGATAAAGGTTACAATTGAAAGGATGTTATCTTTCTTTTTTAAGCCTTCTGATTTCATTAATAAACTCACGCTGGTTTGCAAGTTGAATATCTGACTGAATACCAAACATAATTACCTGTAGCCCGACAATGACCAGCATAATGGTGAGAATTGTCAGAGGAAGGTGATCAATATTTTTAAACCAGTCTATGACAATGTAAATTCCAATAAGACCCCCTGCAAGAAGAAATGTCAGACCGATAAGCCCAAAATAAAACATCGGGTTGTTCATTTTTGCCAGACGGTAAATAGTCCTTGCAATTTTTATTCCATCATGGACTGGATCCAATTTTGTCTCGGTTCCTATTCTCATCCCATAACTAACCGGAATGACTGCAATCTTATCATCATTTCGAATTGCTTCTGAGGAGATTTCTGTTTCTATTCCAAATCCCTGCTCGTAAAGTCTCATCCGTTGCAATGATTCAAGAGTAAATGAACGATAACCAGTGAGTATATCGTACAGATAACTACCATGCCCGACTTTGAATAACCAGTTAAGAATCTGGTTTCCAAAGAGATTCAGGCGATTAAATGCCACATTATTAGTTTTTATTAGTCTGTTGCCGATAACCTGATCATGTCCTTTCAGTAAAGGTTCCACAAGTGCATCCGTATCCTCAGGGTCATACGTATTATCTCCGTCTATAAGGACAACATACGGTTGAGAAATATACGATATTGCCTGAATAAATGCTGCACCTTTCCCTTTTCCTTCCTGGATAATAACCCTGGCACCAGCATCTTTTGCAATATCCCGGGTTTTATCGGTACTATTTCCATCAATGACCAAGATATCAGAATATCCACAGTTTAGGAAATGTTTTATTAATGTTCCTATTGTAGGTTCTTCATTCAAAGTGGGAATGAGGATACATACCTTATCCCTCGGAATATCCATCATATACAGATTAATTTAGAACCTATATCAAAGGTAAGTGTGTTAAAAAAAGGATAGTAATATTAGAAGTTATCAATATACCGTTCAATTTCCCAAGGGTGCACGGTCAAACGGAAGGCATCATTTTCTGCAATAGCTATCTTAGTCAGGTTTTCAACAATATGCGGACCTAATGCATCACAAATCACTTTGTCTTTTAAGAGTTCATCATTTGCTTCAATAAGTGAACCAGGAAGCATCTCAATTCCTCTTTCCTGTCTCTCTTCTGAGGTTAGTTCATAGATATTCTCATCCGATGCCGGTGGTGGAAGGATCTTGTTTTTAATGCCGTCCAAACCTGCTGCAATCATACCAGCAAAGAGAAGATATGGATTACAGGTCGGATCCGGACTTCGAAGCTCTGCACGGGTACTGTTACCACGGGCTGCCGGCACACGTATTAATGCAGACCGGTTGGCTGCACTCCAGGAGATGTACACTGGTGCTTCATATCCAGGAACAAGACGCTTGTATGAGTTAATTGTAGGATTTGCAAGACGGGTAATGGCCTTGGCATGCTTCAACAGACCACCTATATAATACATCATGACATCGGAGATCTGATTCTTTGCATGTTCATCAAAAAACACATTCTTGCCATCTTTACTTAGTGAACCATGGGTATGCATTCCGGTTCCATTGATCAAACCGATTGGTTTTGCCATGAAAGTTGCATGCATGCCATTCATGAGGGCCAGGGTTTTTGCTGCAAATTTGAAAGTAATTACTTTATCTGCAACAGATAACGCATCTCCGTATTTGAAATCAATTTCATGCTGAGACTCAGCGACTTCATGATGGGAAGCTTCAATTTCAAAACCCATTTCTGTCAGAGCAAGCACAATTTCACGCCGGAGATCTTCCGCTGCATCACTTGGTGCAAGATCAAAATACCCCCCGTGATCAACAAACTCAGTTGTTGCCCGTCCTTTTTCGTCCCTCTTAAAAACAAAGAACTCAAGTTCAGGACCACAGTTAAAAACATACCCAAGTTTCGCAGCCTCATCCAGGTTTTTCTTCAGGACATGTCTCGGATCACCTTCAAATGGTTTATTGCCATATGTATAAACATCACAGATAAAACGGGCTGCCTTTTTATCTGATGGTCGCCATGGAAGGATTTGGTATGTATCCATATCAGGTTTGAGAATCATGTCAGATTCATCAATTCGGGCAAAACCTTCAATTGAAGAACCATCGATCCATATTCCATCCGTTAGCGCTTTCTCAACCTGAATTACCGGTATTGCAACATTTTTAGGGATGCCAAGGATATCATTGAACTGCAAACGGATAAATTTAACATTATCCGCCTTTATCCTCGCGAGCATTTCACTGACATTGATATCAGACATTGAAACAAACTTCTACCTATTTGAATTTAAATCTTACCAATACCTCCCCTAATTTTCATTAAATTTTCTATTTGGATCTTTTTGTGATCACCATTATTGCTCAACTTCTTTTTTTATTAATTCCATAAAATTTCCCTGATAATTCGAATATTTTCGCATAACCCTTATGATTCTCAAAGACATGTAAATTAATAAAGGGTGAAAAACTTATATGTAGGAAAGTAGTAGTAAGCTTCCAAGTACGTCAAGAACACCAGCTGAGAAATCTGGTATTGCCTCTCATTAAGACCCATGTGATGATATGTGTGGAATAATTGGTGTAATAGATAAACAACGTGAACTGATGGACGGTTCAGCTATCAGGGATGCTCTTTCGATAATGGACGAGCGCGGTAGTGGTGAAGGTGCCGGGTATGCCGCATATGGGGTATATCCTGACTATGCAGACCTGTATGCCATCCATGTATTTTATAACAATCTTGTGGAACCAAAGGCACAGGTCGAAGATCTGCTTGAAACATGGGGAATGATAGAATATGACGAAGAAATTCCAACATACCCGGAGAACAAAATTACAAAAATTCACACTCCATGGAGATATTTTTTCAGGCCGAAAACCAGGCTGATGCAACGAAGCAAAACACCGGATGATGAAATTGTCAAACACATCGTGATGGAAGTTAACAAATCCGTCAATGGTGCGCTCATTTTTTCATCAGGGAAAAATATCGGTGTTTTCAAGGCATCCGGATGGCCGGAAGAGGTAGCAGATTTTTATCGGGTTGAGAATTATGAAGGATATCTCTGGTTGGCACATAACCGGTATCCGACAAACACTCCAGGCTGGTGGGGTGGAGCTCATCCATTTAACCTGCTGAACTGGAGTGTTGTACATAACGGAGAAATTACTTCTTATGGAACAAACCGCAGGTATATCGAGAGCTTCGGATATGACTGCACGATGTATACCGATACAGAGGTGGTTGCATACCTTATGGACCTTTTAGTGAGGAGACATGGTCTCTCACAGGAACTGGCAGTAAGGGCACTGGCACCCCCTTTCTGGGAAGAAATTGAAAGAATGCCAGAAAAACCCAAAAATCTGGATACCGCACTCCGGCTAACCTACGGGTCAGCAATGATGAATGGTCCCTTCGCTATTGCTGTTGCATCTCCTGATTCACTAGTAGGATTCTCTGATAGAATTAAATTAAGACCCCTTGTAATTGGAGAACATGACAACCGGCTTTTCATTTCCAGCGAAGAAGCTGCAATAAGAACGATAGATTCAGCAATCAGCAAAATATTCATGCCCAAAGCGGGTCACCCGATTGTCGGGAGGACATATGTATGATAATCGGTTCACGTCCGACAAAATTCCAGGTTCGCATTGACAATAACCTGTGTATGCTCTGTGGCCGATGTGCAGATAACTGTTCATACGGGGTATTCCGGGTAGATGATAACATCATTCACATCAACTCACGATTCTGTGTCGCATGTCATAGGTGTATCTCGCAATGTCCCCGGGATGCCATAACAATTATTGAAAGGCCGTGTGATTATCGTTCACATCCGGTTTGGACTGCCCAGGTGAAAGAAAACATCTTTAAACAGGCAGAAAGTGGCAAAATTCTTTTGGGTGGAATGGGCAATGCTGCAGAATACCCAATTCTCTTTGATCATCTGGTCCTTGACGCCTGCCAGGTCACAAATCCATCTATCGACCCTCTCAGGGAACCTATGGAACTTCGCACCTACATCGGAAAAAAACCAAAACAAATTGAATACAGGCAGACACCAGAAGGAGACATTGATCTTGTTACAGAACTTGCACCAAACCTGAAAGTAGAGACACCCATCATGATTGGCCATATGAGTTATGGAGCTATCTCGCTAAATGCCCATATCTCCATGGCAAAAGCAGTAACTGAAATCGGCACATTCATAGGAACCGGTGAAGGGGGATTGCATGAGGCTCTCTATCCGTACCAGAATAATATGATCGTGCAGGTTGCTTCTGGCCGTTTTGGAGTTGATGTGGATTATCTTGAAAGAGGGGCCGCTATTGAGATAAAAATCGGGCAGGGAGCAAAACCGGGTATTGGGGGACATCTTCCTGGAGAAAAAGTATGTGCAGATGTATCCTGTACCCGGATGATTCCAGAAGGAAGTGATGCCATAAGCCCGGCACCTCACCATGACATATACTCAATAGAAGACCTCAAGCAACTGGTTATGAGTTTAAAGGAAGCAACTGAATGGAAAAAACCGGTGTTTGTGAAGATCGCTGCAGTACATAATGTCGCAGCGATTGCTGCAGGAATTGCGAGGTCTGGAGCAGATGCAGTAGTGGTTGATGGATTCCGGGGAGGAACAGGAGCCACTCCATCAGTATTCAGGGATCATGTGGGAATTCCAATTGAAGCAGCAGTGGCAGCAGTAGACACAAAATTACGCAAACAGGGAATCCGAAACGAAGTCTCAATTATTGCATCGGGAGGAATTCGCCAGAGTGCTGACATTGCAAAAACCATCTGTCTTGGCGCTGACACCGTATACATCGGAACTGCCGCTCTCGTTGCAATGGGCTGCAGAGTCTGTGGAAATTGTTACCGTGGGCTTTGTCCATGGGGGATTGCAACTCAGAGGCAGGACCTTGTTGCCAGACTGAATCCTGATGAAGCTTCGAATAATGTGAAAAACCTTATCGATGCCTGGACACTGGAACTAGCCGAACTCATGGGTGCAGCAGGAATTAACAGCATTGAATCTCTTAGGGGGAACCGGGATCGCCTCAGAGGGTACATGCTTGACCAGGCGATGATGGATGTTCTGGATGTTAAAGCAATTGGAGCATGAAATGACGCGTATTGTTATTGATGCAAAAAATATGCACTATACTCCCCTCAATAAACTGATACGTCAGGCTACTCATGAAGGAGCTACGGAGATAATTCTTGAAAATATCATGGGACAACGTTTTATCGGTGATGGGCTTACCGGTGACGTAAAAATTACCATTAACGGTGTTCCTGGTGGAGATCTTGGAATGTTTATGAAAGGCCCGACCATTGAAGTATTCGGTAATGTTGATCATGCACCGGCAAATACCATGGATGATGGAGATATTATCATTCATGGTGCAAGCGGAGACGCAACCGCACATAGTATGAGGGGGGGAAAGATCTTTGTCCGGGATGACATCGGGTACAGGGGAGGAATTCATATGAAACATTATATGAATAAAAGCCCGAGTCTCATTGTTGGAGGATCTGCCAGAGCTTTTCTGGGAGAATACATGGCAGGAGGACTCGTAATTCTCTTCAGACTACATGATGAAAAACCGTATGCAGAGATGGGACTTGGCAGCGGGATTCATGGGGGAGAGATTTTTATCAGGGGGAAAGTTGAAGACTGGACACTGGGAGTCGGAAGTAGTGCACATGAAGCAACCCCTGAAGAAATAATCCGTATTAAACCATTAATCCTGGAATTTTCTAATTATTATCATATCGATGCCTCATATCTTCTGGAAAGCCAGTATACCCGGATCGGACCGGTCAATTCACGGCCCTTTGCCGGTAAATATACCTGGGAGTGAAATATGAAAAAAAATAAAACATATCTGGCTTTAAAAGAGGAAGTTTGGGATAGAAATTTGTGCAGTGGATGTGGAGCCTGTGTTTCTGTATGTCCAGCTGATGCTCTCTTCTTTTCTGAAGAAAGCGAAGTTTTTGCACCATTATCATCAGGATACTGTAAACAGGAAAATGACCAGGTACCCTGTGGAGCCTGTTATGAAGTCTGTCCACGAACCAGACCAAAAAAAGAAGAAATCCTCGGATCATATATCCAGCTCACTGGAGCAAAATCTAAAACAGAAATAGCCCATAAACAAAGTGGTGGTGCAGTGACTGCACTTCTTTTAAATGGTTTTCTTGAAGGATTCATAGACGGAGTGATTACCGTCACTGAAGACATGTGGACTCATCGACCTGTTTCAATACTCATCACTAATTCTGGTGAATTGATGGAGCATGCGGGAAGCAGATACAACTGGAGCGTTCCCGTTTTAAAGGCACTGAAAACAGCAGTCATAACAAAAAAACTGAAAAAAATAGCAATAGTAGGAACTCCCTGTGTAGTACAGGCAGCCAGACTAATGAAAACCTCATCTCATGACCTGATAAAGCCTTATGGCGAATCGATTCGGATAATAATTGGACTATTTTGTACCGAAAGTTTTGATTATTATACCCTGATGGAAAAGATTCTGAAAAACACGCATAATATCCCTCCTTATGTCATTTCAAAGATGGATGTAAAGGGTAAGCTTGACCTTAATTTAAAAGACGGAAGTTTTACTTCGATCCCGTTAAAAGAAATTGAAGAAGCAATCAAAGACGGGTGCAGGGTTTGTACTGACTTTTCAGCCCTGGATTCAGATATATCTGCAGGAAGTATTGGTACTGATACAGGATGGACAACACTTATTATCAGAACAGATGAGGGAAACCAGTTTATTACCAGTGCAGTACATTCAAACAGCCTGGAATTATCTGGAATAACTGATCTGGATGCTATTATGCGGCTGGCGGAGAAAAAGTATAATAAATAATTTTCTCATTTTTCTCCGGATAGTATATATTCCTCGTATGTCAATATAGATGGAAAATATCTGATTCGCAATGGAAGATAACAATACAGAAGATATTCCTCCTCACAGTAGATTGTCTGCCGGGTGCAAACTCTGCTATGAAGGTGCAAAATTAGTTCTTTTCCTGACTGGCATCTGCCATCGTGATTGCTGGTACTGTCCTCTTTCAAAGGACCGAAAAAACCGCGATCTTATTTATGCCAATGAACACCTGATCTCAACACCTGAAGAAATGATTTCGGTAGCGAAGCGGATGAGTGCTCTTGGCACCGGTATTACCGGTGGTGAACCTTTTGTCAGAACAAAACGGCTTATACAATATGCACAGGCATTAAAAGATGAATTTGGTCCAGAACACCAGATTCACATGTATACCGCATTTACACCGGATAAAAAAATCCTTGAATCTATCAGCGGATTGGTAGATGAAATCCGTTTTCATCCTCCAAATGATGTATGGAAAGATTTAGAGCATACCCCTTTTCATGGAAGTATCCAGATGACAAAAGAACTCGGATTTGATACGGGGATAGAAGTTCCTTCTCTTTCAAACCTGAATGACCTCGAGCATTATTTGCCATACCTTGATTTCCTCAACATCAATGAACTTGAATGGGGAGATTCGAATGCAGACGAGATGCGAAACAGAGGATACCTTCTTAGGGGGGATGTATCAAATGCAGTTAAAGGAGGCTGGGAAAGTGCACAAAAACTGGTACAACATCCAAACGTTCACTGGTGTTCGTCAGATTTCAAGGACAGGGTTCAACTCCGGATGAGGCTGAAGCGGGTAGCTTGTAATACTGCCAGGGAATTTGATGACATTACAGAAGATGGAACAATCATCTATGGTGTTTGGGAATGTGATGGTAAAAAAACCGCAATTCCGGGAGAACCAGATGAAGATCTCTATGACCGGTTTGATGACAGAATTGAAATGAGCTGGTGGGTATTGGAAGATATTGCCGATATGATTGATGGACCTGCATACTATATTGAAAGATATCCGGATGGAGGTATCATCATCGAGGTTACACCGGTATGATTCGGCGAATTATTGAGCATTTCTATGAAGGCATGATAGCAAAACAATGCATTCATATCCCAACCCATATCGCGATAATTCAGGATGGAAACAGAAGATTTGCAAAGAAAAAGGGATTAGCCACATCATCAGGCCATCGTGCGGGAGCTGACAGGACCGAAGAGGTATTGGAATGGGCACAGGAACTGGGAATACGTCATATTACCCTGTATATATTTTCAACTGAAAATTTTTCCAGAACTGAACAAGAAATCCAAAACCTGTTTGAACTTTTCAAGGAAAAACTCACCAGGATTAGTATTGATGAGCGCGTTCATAAATATGGAATCCGAATCCAGATGATAGGTGACAGAGATCTTCTTCCTGATGATTTGAGAGGAGCATTAGAACAGGCAGAAGCAGCAACTGCCCACTATGATAACTTTTACCTAAATATGGCACTGGCATATGGGGGTAGGAATGAGATGCTTAGGACCACCCAGAAAATTTTGGAAGATTTTCAAAATAAAAAAATATCCAGAGAAGATATCACACCGGATCTCTTTGAAGAAAATTTATACGGCAATAGCGTTACCCTTCCACCAGTAGACCTGATAATACGCACAGGAAATGAGTGCAGAACTTCTAACTTCCTCCCATGGTTAGCTAACGGTCATGAATCAGCAGTATATTTCTGTGCTCCTTACTGGCCGATGTTCAGGAAACTGGATATGCTCAGGGCTATCAGGGTTTTTTCAGAACGACAGGAAATGAGAAAAAGAAAACCTGTCCGTTTTTATGAGCCAAATCTACGGCTTCTGGATAAATAATCCCTGAACGCGCGAATGAGATCGGTCTTTCTAATACTTACCCAGTTTAAATCCAGAAAAAAAAGTTCTGAATAGACCGATTGCCAGATCAGAAAGTCAACAAGGTGTGCTCCACCAGTTTTTATCATGAAATCAGGAGTATGGGTGAAGGTCAAATATTTTTCCAAAAGCTCTGTTGATACTTCTTCTGAAGAAATATTATCCTGAGCCATTGCCTGAATTGCGTCAGCAATCTCTTCGCGACCTGATTTTCCAATCGCCACAACTACCGGAATACCTGATCCAATTGTTTCATTATGGTCACCATAATGAAGTTCTAGTCGGACAAAAGATGACAGGGCTTTAATCTGGGAGAAATATGAAGGCTCTTTTTCAGGATAAGGTGTACTTATATGGATAATTACTTCTTTGATACCGGTAAAAGAGGGATGTTTTTTCCGGACTGTCTCTGATATTTCAATGCACCATTTAATTATTCGTTGCATTTGTTCAGGATCTTCCTGAATTTCTTCATCAGAAACCATAAAGCAGATTACCTGAGGAATATTGTCAAGATAACGTAAGAGATGCCATTCGTATAACTGATAAATCATGATGTCCCCAGGGAAATGAACGGATATGTGTAGGAATTATTCTAAAGATCCTGACTACCTGTATTTATGCATTTTCATATCTGCATTATGTTCAGGCTGGCCAGGATTTATTCAGGAATTACTGGCCTTATAACTTCTTTGTGATAAGTATAAAATAATTCGATATGGATATACAACCCAGGATGATTATCAATGTTATATCATTGGATTAATATGATAGCAACTCCATTTTTTAAACACTGATGTACAAATACCTGACCGGCATCAACAGTGTAGATCAAAAGGGAGGGGTTAATCCAGGCACAAATATTTTGGTATTAGCCCCTTCATTTAGTGATGGTGAACAGGTTGCATCATTCCTGGCAAAACCACGACAAAAAGAATATACTATAATTCTCACCACAGAAACCCCATCAGAAGATCTCCTTGATTTTTGTGTCACATGTGGATTTGATATAAATTATCTGGGTATTATTGATGCAATAACACGGACTTCCAAAAGTACCATGGAAGATACGAGGAAAGTAAAGTGCGTCGGTAGTCCCAGCGATCTAACTGGAATGGATATTAAATTTTCTCAATTGACAGAAGAAATAATGAAGGGAGATTTTACAGATGATCCTGAACAACTCTTTCCCACTCCAATCAGATATTGCATTCTATCTTTAACTTCCATGCTTATGTTCCGAAAAGTGGATGTGATTTACCAGTTTATTCACGTTGTTACCTCTAAACTCAGGAAAATGGGTTCAATTGGTATTTTTTTATTAAATAGTGAATCATTTGACCAGAAAACTATTGCAATAATAAAGCAACTCATGAATGTTGTCGTTGAAATACAAAATGATGATGTCGGGAGAAAGATACGCCTCCAGGGATCATTAGGATTATCAATGAACTGGCATCATTTCACCATTGAAGATGGAAACCTGGTATTAATCCCCTGATAATCATGTTAACATTTATCGGGCTCGGACTTTTCGATTCGGGCGATATATCTGTTAAAGGGCAAAGAGCAATTTTTGAAGCAGATATAGTTTTTCTCGAATCATATACCTCTATTCTTACCGGAACAAGTAATGAAGAATTAGAGAAAATCTATGGAAAACCTGTCAGGGTACTAAAAAGGGAGGATGTTGAACAAAATCCGGAACCGATACTTCTTGCTGCACAAAATGGAAATACCGTTTTTCTTACCGGGGGTGATCCCATGGTTTCCACAACTCACACAGACCTGAGAATCAGAGCCAGGAACATGGATATTGAAACCAGGATTATTCATGGCTCATCCATTGTGAGTGCAGTTTGTGGGCTTTCCGGCCTGCAGAATTATCGGTTTGGAAAATCATGTTCTATTCCTTACCCGGCAAAAAACTGGTTTCCAAGAACCCCATTGGATACGATACTTTCAAATCTCATCCAAAACCTACACACCCTGGTGTATCTGGACATCCAGGAAACACGCTTTATGTCAGTACAGGAAGGAATATCCATTCTTGAACAGTTAGGTACGAATGATTCAGAACAAATTAATATGTTCGTAGGTATCGCCCGGGCAGGTTCAGAAAAACCGGTTGTAGTAGCAGGAACTGGGGAAAAACTTAAAACTATCGATTTTGGACCACCACTTCACATCCTTATCGTGCCTGCATTACTCCATGATATTGAACTTGAATACCTTACGTTATTTGCAGGTTATGAACCTAGCTGACTATCTCACCGCATTACACAGGAAATATTCATCTCTGAATATTTCATGTCCTATACAGACACCCTGTCACATTCTTGGTGAGGAGATATCAGAAATGGTTTCATCATATCTGGATGATTCTGAATTTTTTTCCGGGAAAAACGATATTGTTAACCAGTACGCTTCTTTGGTTTATGCCCAGGGATGGCTGGATGCCGGTATCTACTCTGGCCTGATATCATCATCCAAATACCAGTTAGGGGATATCGATTTTTTATCAATACAATTCCCTGATAACTATGACAAAGATCACCTGCTTGAAAAGTACTCACGGTACTCTTCTATGCTGACTGATGCACTGGAATCAATTTCATTATTCCCGGTGCACGGATCCCCTTTCTACTCATTTGGAAAATACTGTCAGGTGATTGCACAGGATGCTTTAAAAAAAGCGAAAGAATATAAAAGAAATAAATTGACAGTCCCTGCTCTTGGATACCTCTGTTATGGATATGGCTGGCTGGATGCTGCAGTAAGAACCGGCTTTATTCAGATAACCAATAGGCCAGAATTATTCACAACTGAAATTGATTGATCTTTCAATGACGACGTGATCTGAGTTCGTCAAAGACTAAAGAAATATCAACATCTGCAGCTTTTAGTGCAAGCATCATGTGATAAATAACATCTGCAGCTTCTTCGGAGATCCTGGATTTTTCACCGTTTTTTATAGCGATTATGAATTCAGTACATTCCTCTCCAACTTTTTCAAGTGCTTTATCAATCCCCTTACGATGAGTAAGTATTTTTGAAGTATACGAAGTTTCGGATGGATTTTTAACCCTTTGTTCAATTACGTCCCAGATTTCTTTAAGAATACCCGGGTCACTCATTCACTACCCTCTTCGGAAAAAACTTCACCGATTTCAAATCCATAAAACCTTCTTATCAGAAGTCTTGCTTTTTCAATTGTACATCCACCCTTCCCAATTGCAATGCCAACATCGTTCTTATCAGGAACAAAGATGTTCATCTTTTTACTCTGGTCATCACAGGAATATTTGAGTATTTGAGCTGGTTTAAAGATATTTGCTAAAAATTCTTCCATTTTTTCGGCAAACTCTACCATCTCCACTTTTCTTCCGGTTACACCCTGAAGCCGCCTGATATTATCTCCTTTTTTCCCGATGGCATATCCCATGTCACCAGCCCTGATAACAAAAATGATTCGATCAAATTTTTCATCTATTAAACAATCGAGTGCTGTTGATTTTGTCAGGATTCTGAGTTCTTCAATATATCTTCGTTCTTTAAATCCAAGATTTCTTTCCATATATGATTCATGCTCCATATTCGCAAGATTGAATATCCGATGGTAATCCGGCAGAGAGAATAAATGAGGTAATTTGAGGTATCTCTTGAAAATGGTGATATACACAACCTGTGCGTCATCTCTTTGTTAGAAAACCGATGAAATATTACCGGTTTAATTAATTAAAGGTTATCATTCCAAAGAAATGAGAACACAGGTTTTGAATTTAATAAGATGAGACAGGGGAGAGAACGCATAAATCCGGATAGAGCATCATCAACAGGTTGCCAGCATCCGTTGAGAACTTCCTGCTAAAGATGGACATTTCATGGAACTACTCATCGGTAACCTGGCAACCGGAGCGTATGATGATTTTCTGCTTAATAATGACTTCAGGGAATCAAGAGAGACCGTATACCGGTTCCCGTCAATGAATTCAATATTCAGTGCTTTCCCGGATCCTGAAAGATATGCAAGCCCGGCTGTTGCACTGATATATTGTTTCCAATTAATTCTCAGCCGGTATGTCCGGGCTGATACGTGACCCCTGATAGCTTTCTTCAAATCTTCAAGAGATATCCCATACCGTATTCCATCAAGAACCAGTTCTATGATTTCGGTTGGAAAACCATCTTCATCTATAGTAACCGTTTTTGCTTTCTGCATATAACCTGCTTTTTCGAGCATTTTATTCACCCTGTTAGTATACTCATGAGTCTATGGATCCCTATTTAAATCTTTAAAAAACGGGGTGAAAGTAAAAAAAAATTTATAATAAAGATCAAATAAAAATTAAAAATCAATTGAAATTAAAAAATATGAAATTTATTTCGTTGGATTTTTTAACGTTCATTTTCGCAAAAAGACATATCTAGAGAATTTCTTCTCCGGTAACTGCCGGAAGATAAGAACGTGCCAGTCGTTCCAGTTCATCAATATCCAGGGGAGTGGGAATAACAAAATCTGTATTTGAAACAATTGCTTCAGCAAGTGACCGGTATTGCCCGGCGAGAGGAGAATCAGGCGCATATTCAATAACAGTCTTGTTATTCAGTTCAGCATGTTGGACAAGCGGACTTCTTGGGATACAAGCAACAATTTTCGAACCTACTGCACTGGCAAAAGCAGAAACAAGTTTCTCTTCATTGGATAAGTTTCTGCTGTTACAGATAACTCCACCAAGTCTGCAGACCTGCCTGACATTCTGTGCAATTCTTGCAATTGCTTTGCAGATATTATTAGCAGCATACAGGGACATGAGTTCACCGGAGGTTACAAGATATATTTCCTGTGCATACCCTTTCCGCATGGGCATGGCAAATCCTCCACAGACAACATCTCCCAGGACGTCATACACGATGACATCTTCAGCAAAGGCAGATAATTTTTCAAGAAGCTGAAATGTTGCAATAATTCCTCTGCCTGCACACCCTACCCCTGGTTCAGGTCCACCGGCTTCAACACAACGAACACCAGAATAACCAGTAAAAACAACATCATCAAGAGTCAGGTTTTCCTCTCCTCTTTCCCTGATCAGATCCAAAACCGTAGGAATAAGAGTTCCTTTCATGAGCATTCGGGTACTGTCGCGTTTGGGATCACAACCAATCTGCATTACAGAAAGGCCCCGGGTGGCTAACGCTGCAGAAAGATTGGTAGAAGTTGTAGATTTGCCTATTCCTCCTTTCCCGTAAATCGCGATTTGTTTCATCCTTATTGTGTAATAATGCTAATAATATCAGGTAACCGGTTTGTCAGTCTCTCTTTTCGATATCGATATCCGGCGGTTAATTATCTGCCAGGACAAAATGAGCCTGATAAGGTCCGTTCCAGTTATGTGACTCTGGCCTTGAAAGAGATTTACCGGACCTACATTTGTCTGATATTCTATCTGTCTCTCAATTTTATGAATAGTATCCGGGGTCAGTTCACCATCCACAATAAGACCACGCATTACCTGTTCATCAGGAGTATGGGAAATACACGATAAATTAAAATTATGCGTTGATTTTTTAAAAAGATCACAAAGGTCAATATTTAATTCAATATCCTCAAAACAATATTCCTGTGCAGGCATCGAAAGAGTAACCTGGTAGACATTCCTCAGTTCACCTTCTTTTTTCCCATACGAGGAATATGAGATCTCAATAAGCGCATCGGCTGTTTTGCGTTGTGGCTTAATAAACTGAATGTAATCGGTTTTTCTGATCTCCATCTCCCGTAAAAGTGTTTTGCGGTCATAATTGCGTTTTCCCACATCGCGACGAATTTTCCAGTCATATTTTACATTATAATCAGGATCGACAAATATGGTGTAATCATAGAGTTTTCTAAGGTTTTCTGTCGCATAGGGATGAAGACCTTCTACTATCACAAACTTCTTTGGAGAAATTTTTTCAGGTTTGGCAAAAACACCATGGGCATGATCATAAACCGGCTTTACAATTTCTTTCCCAGCTTTTAAATCAGCAATATGCTCTTCAAGCAAAGCCAGGTTATTGCCAGAGAGGAGGAGTGGAGTGATACCCATTTCTGCACGGGTTTTTCTATCATAGAGGTGGTAATCATCCACAGCGATTGTCATAACAAGTTCTTCCCCGAAGATATCTGAAATTGCGCGGGAAAATGTTGTTTTTCCAGAACCAGAATCCCCTGCCACCCCGATAACAAAAATATAGGGAGAGATTCTAATAGTATCGCTAAAATTGCGAATAGTTTCCATGATCATACCTAGCTTGAAAAGGGAGATGTATTATCTTATAATATTAGTATCCTGGGCATGTTTCTCTGCAATAGTATCAGCAAGAATCGTTAGTTCGTTATATGCTTCTTCTCCAGGTGCTCCCTTTACATAAACAGGGGTAAGTAATTCTGCCTTTACATGCGGTATTAATCCCTTAATGGTATCAATCGTTTTTCCACCCCATCCAAATGATCCGATAACTGTTGCATATCTGGTTTTTGGTTTGATGAGATTTGCAAGGTATGCTGTTGTTACCATCTCTGGATGTGGTCCGAAAAGAACTGTAGGTGTTGCAAAAATGACCGTTGCTGCATCGACCAATTCATAGGCGAGCAGTCCTGAATCTGAACCGGTCAGGTTAAATGGCCGTACATTAATGCCTCTCTCTATTAGAAGCCCTGCGAGAATTCTGACCATACGTTCAGTACTCCCATGCATGGTAACATATGGGATGAGAACATAATTTTTGACCTTATCACTTGTCCAGTCTGCGTACTTGTCAATAATCCATGAAGGATTATTATGCAGGGGACCATGGCTCGGGGCAATTATCTTAATGTCCATTTTGGAGAAAATTCCAAGGTATTCCTTAATGCTGCTTCTAAAAGGCATCATAATCTCGGCATAATACCGTTTTGCAAGCACCTCAGTCCTGCAGGGATCATCCATGAATAGCGAAGAGGTTGCGTGATGTGAACCAAACAAATCACAGGGGAAGAGTATTTTTCTTTCAGGACAGTACGTTACCATTGTTTCAGGCCAATGAACCCAGGGGGTTTCGATAAACTCAAGGGTTATCCCTCCAAGGTCCAGATTTTCACCAGATTTAACTACTATAATTCTCTCTTTGGGAACATCTAAAAGTGAAAACAACAGATCACTGCATTTTTCTGTGCAGTATATCTTTGCAGCAGGAAATAATTCCAGAATTATCGGAATGCTTCCTGAATGATCCTGTTCGGCATGGTTAACAATTATTGCATCAATTCGATCACAGCCAAGTTTTACCAGGTTTGTGATAAATTCCTCTTCATACTTTGGATCTACCGTGTCAATAAGTGCAGTTTTTGTGCTGCCCCTGACAAGATATGAATTATAAGTAGTACCTTCTGGCAAAGGGACCAGATCATCAAATAATCTTCTATCCCAGTCTATTACGCCAACAGAGTATATACCATCAACAATATTTCTAACAACCATAATACTACCTCATCATTGCTTCTGTGAAGTATTCAGTGGTCAAGAACATAAACCCCCCGATGTATATAGAGGGTACACTATAATAAAACAAATAAATCTAAATGAGCCAGGGATTATGTGAAACAAAAAATAACGAAATAAAAACTGCAATTAAAAAAATGCCTCCAGAAATCATAATGTCTTCTGTTGAATAATTATGTAAGAGGTTTTTTGGGAATAGTAAAATTACCAGAACCCCATCTTTTTCTCTTTCCATTCAGCACATTTCCACGTGGGTTCAACTTTTGGTCTGACGGGTATTATCTTATATCGCCCTTCATTATCAGTCCCGGCGTAAACTGGAAGAGGAGGATTTTTCCAACATTCAAGCCTCATTATTTCTTTGTTTTTACCTAATATCGGTATACAAAACTGGCAATTCTGACAGAAATGAGGATCACTCATGATTAATACATGTAGTTTTCATCCTGACATAAAGGTATACCTTGTAAGATCTGCCATAATCAAATCGAAACCTATATCAGAATCCCGGAGTCATAGGTTTTCATGAATCCGGGAATCTTCGACAAATTTTTTAAACCTCAACCAAAGCCTCACATTGTCGAAAGTCCCCCTCCGCCTCTTATAGTAAGGGGGCCCGGGTTAGAATACCGGGAATTTGACGAAAAACCATATTTCATTGTTGCATCTGTGGAAATGGGAAATACTACCACTAAATGTATTTTAACCGGAGTAAATCTTGAAACCGGTATGTGTTATGTTATCAATAAAACGGTGAGTATGAGCAGGGATGTCAGGGACCCAAAGCCAGGGGAAGAGATATTCGGCCGGACGCTTGATGGTACTGAACTGACACGTGAATCTGTAACTGAACTTGTCCGCGATACCCTGATAAAATCCCATAAGGATGCTAAACTGGACATTAAAAAAGATCTTGACTTTGTTGTCCGAAGTACCGGGGTGGTTGCCGCTATGGATTCACCAGATCAGGTAGGTGATTTTGTGATTGCTCTTGCCAACGGATGCCTCGATGCCGGTGTTCCTCCGAAGAAAATGACGCCTCCGATGTCAAAGGCAAATCAAGCAGTAAAATTACAACCATTTTCTTTTGCTGACCGGGTAAATTTTGCCGGTGCCGTTGCAGGAGTCATACCTCCTCAGGGAACCACAGGTGTTGAGATGGTTGCAAATGAAATGGAAGGTGAACTTGCAATGGCCGGAATTAAGGAAGGCGCAAAATGGACACCCGTGGATTTTCGCAACCCCTGTGTCTCAATAGATTTTGGGACTACCCTGGATGGGAGGATTACATCTGCGGTGGATCCAAAATCAACCAATCCATTTGCAAAAACTATCGGAAATTTTTGTGGAATTGCCGGTGCAATACCTGATGCTATCGTAAAAGGAACGGGTCTTGTCAATGAAAAAAACGGAACAGCCCTTGATATTTTCGGAGAAAAAAGCAGAATATCGGGTATTGGTTCAAAGAAAGCCTCTGACACAGTCCTTACCTACGTTAAAAAGTTACATGACCTGATTTCAATTGAAATTGTTCCTGATGAACGAACAAGATATGGAATGGTTCCAGTCTATGCAGAAGTTGCCAGAAAGTCAGGGGTGGCATTGATTGGTGTTGATGCAGGAACCAATGGGTCCAACCTTTCAAATCTTGGAGAAATAGGAAAGGAAATAATTACAAAACACTCCATTCCTGTATTAAATGAGGTAATTGATCATGTGTGTGCGAACATGGCACTAAGAATGATCGATGTTGTCCAGAAGGAAGGGATGATTTATCCAGATACATCAATAGGTTTTACCGGTAGAGCAGCAATATCCGGGAAAAAACCTGAATATATTTTACAGGGTATAATTGAACGCAATCTTTTCGATGATCCCGTTAACCACGTTGTTTTTGTCGATGACGGCCTTGCAAGAGGAGCAGCTCTTATGGGCAGGTGTATGAACTCTCTTGGTAAACCGGATAAACCAATTGGTGGAATAAGAGGAGGTAAATGTATCATGTCCAGGCGGATAGCAATCGGAAGATAACTTCATTTTTTTATCTTCAAAAGGAAATGCTCATCCATGAATAATTGTATACGTTTGATGTATGGAAGATGAACAACTTTATGACCTCGTTTTTCCACCAGGAACTCCAAGGACTATTATCCGTGATATCCTGAATAAATTCGATATTGAACTAATAGACAGGAGTGAAACATTGTCTTTTGCAAATATGGAGGGAGATGCCCGTAATCTAATTGCTGCCAGGGGGAAAAAAGAAGTAATGCTTGAAGTTGAAAAATATTTTAAAGATCAGATCCAGAAATTTATCAACGATTCCTGACCATAATATAGCCAATCAGAGAGATTAGAACTAATAAACCGACAACAGACAACCCCATCGGACTCTTTTGTGTTGGTGTTGATTCTGGCGTCCCCTGATTTTTCAATTCAGGTATAACTTCAGGTTCAATAATCTCTTCTGACATTATTATTGAAGTATTTTCTTTAGCTGCCACAGGAGAGGTGCCCGCTATTTCATCCGTCTGAATTGTTCCATCTATAAGCTGGAATGTGCTGGTTTCTGCAAAGTCTTTGCCAATTACTTCTGCTCGCACCATATAAGTATCCGGCCCCCATGTAGATGAACTAAAAGTTGCACTCCAGGTATACTGAGAATTGTTACCAAAAATAACCGGGACAACCTGTGATCCTCCTCCGTTCATTGATTTTTCATATTTACCTTTAGGACCGAATGAAGCAGGCCAGACTTCAACAAGAACTGAGTTATCAGTGTTAAAATTCGTAATGCCTTGAATAGTGATTTCATCTCCTGCTAAATATAGAGAGTTGATGGAAAAGTCAGCAAAAGAATAACCTACTATGATTAGACAAAAAAGTATCATTAAGCAACCGGCATAACGCAATAATTTCATATAATACTATTTATTTTGAAAAAATATAATCGTTACATCAAAATTAAATTTAAATATCAGACCTATCCCGAATAATTTATTACCTTCATGAGTAGAGAACCATTCTAGCCACTATTAGAGAGGAAGTTACATGATAGAATATCTGATGGAACCTCAATGGTCGCCATATGTTGCAGGAGCAGGAATTGGAATATTACTCTGGTTATCGTTCCTTTTTTCAAATAAACCATTGGGATGCAGTACTGCTTTTTCCCGAATATCCGGTATGATAGAATTCCGGTTGTTAAAGAAAACAGTTGATGATAAAGAATATTACCGGATTTTTCCTCCTGAAACAGACTGGCAGGTTATGATGGTCATGGGAATAGTTATTGGAGCATTTCTATCATCTGTTCTTTCCGGAACGTTCCATATAACATTAATTCCCGAAACCTTTTCATATGCTTTTGGTGATAATTTTTTGTTTCGACTAATTATAGCACTTATCGGTGGGATTTTCATGGGCCTTGGGGCACGCTGGTCCTGGGGATGTACAAGTGGACATGGGATTTCAGGATTATCCCAGTTGTCCCTCGCCAGTCTTGTGGCAGTATTAGGGTTTTTTATTGCGGGTATTAGTACGGCGATGATACTCTATTCATTATGAGAGATGAAAATGTTTGATAAATTACATTCACAAATATCAGTTCAGAAATTTTTCGGTCTACTTATTGGTATCGGATTTGGTTTTTGTCTGCAGAAAGGAGGAGTAACTTTGTATGATACCATCATCGGACAATTACTTCTAACAGATTTTACTGTTGTAAAGGTGATGGTATCAGCAGTTATCATTGGGATGATTGGTATTCACCTGATGAAAAGCATGGGATGGGTACAATTTCATACCTTTACCGGTTCAATAGGCTCTAGTCTCATTGGTGGTTTAATTTTTGGTCTGGGATTTGCACTCCTCGGGTATTGTCCGGGAACAGTAGCCGGTGCCATTGGCCAGGGCCAGGTTGATGCTCTCCTGGGAGGAGCTATCGGAATTATTATCGGGACAGGAATATTTGCCCATTTTTACCCGATAATAAATTCTAAAATTCATTCGATTGGTATTTTTCCTGTAGAAACTATTCCGGAACTCATCCACCTGCCAAGATTTATAGTTACAGGACTTATGGTAATAGTAATGATTGGGATCCTCTGGATCCTCGAAATTTTCAGATTGTAACACGATTGAATAGTATATCTCTCCATTATGTCTATAACTCCACCCGAAGAGCGTCAAATAAGGCCATGTTCAGCCTGTGCCTTTTTCGTTTTTATCAGCGATTCAGGTGAAGGTCGATGTAATCTCGCGAGAGACACAAAACCTGATAATGACCTGAAAAGATGGGAACTTACAGAACTATCAGATTTTATTCACTGGCCCTGTATGTATAACCTGACAACTGAAGAGATAGAAGTATCTGTTGATTCATGGGTCAAGAGTCTGGTAAATGAATCACTACGCTTCAGGACATCCGTACAATCCAGGAGATCTATTTCATCAAATCGACGAACAAGAGGGAGAAAATTGTGATGTTGTCAGTTTTTCGACAGATATCTATACTCTTTTTATAATAACAAGAAATATACCCCCTCTGAAAAAAGTAAAAGAGAAAAACCTATTTCACAATCATAACCGGACAGGGAGGAGCCTGGATAATCTTCTGGCTTACACTTCCCATAAGAACGCTTTTTTGCTCAGACACCGGCTGCCAAGAATAATAAGATCAGCTTGTTCTTTCTTTGCAATCTCCAGGACTTCCATTGATGGATCACCAATCGTTATTTCTTCTCATCATCAGGTTTAGTGAAATCCTGGCCATCATACCCATGGCTTCCCTGGTCGGAGTGATGATTATGGTTGCCACAAGCACATTTGAATGGCATTCGATCAAAGAATTTCATAAAGTTCCGATAAGTGATGCAATTGTTATGCTTCTTACTATGGCTGTCGTCTTCTACACTCATGACCTCGCAAAAGGAGTTATCACCGGCGTTGTACTCAAGGCTCTCATCTTTGGGTGACGGATCTCCTCAATCTCTGCAACCAGCCGGATAAGGGAAGATGGGATTCAGGTTAACACCAAAAAAGGTCAGTTGTTCTTTGAAACAATGAACCATTTGATAGATCTCTTCAGATATGAAGACGGACCTAAAAAAGATTGAGATAGATTTCTCGAACTCTCACATATGGGACCAGTCAGCAGTCATGGCAATTGCCCAGGTGATTAACCGGTTCCACACACAGGGGAAATCAGTCTATGTTACCGGACTTAATGAAGAAAGTCAGACCACTCTTGATCACCTTCCCGTCAAATTGGGACCGGAAATACTCTGTAGAAAAATGACGAAAGAACACGCAAAAAAAGTAATGAACATTATCCATCCTGTAAAGCCCATTTTGTATATAATCTGAAAGTCATCGACAGGAAAAATTTGAACCCTCCTGCCTCTCATTTTTTTTTCTTCATTTTTCGTTCATGGATCAGCATGTCCAACGTAAAGGAATACAAAGGCATTCATATATCATGTAACGTTACATACTCTATCATACCTTACAAACATCACTATGACGAGAGATGAAAAACCTGGAGAAAGCTGGCATTTCACACCAAGTGAAACTCCCTACCTTACAGAAATCACGAAGGAGCGAAAAATCCGGAAAAAGTTCGAACTCAAGGAGGGAAATTTCCTTTCCACCGAAGAGGTAGCGAAAGTTCTGAGTGTGAAAGAGGAAGTCGTCCGTGATCTTATCAGAAGACGGGAATTACCTGCATTAAAAATCGGAAAAGCATACCGAATTATTGAAACCGATCTGCAGGTATTCCTTAACGAGCGGTATACTCCTCATATGAAAAAAGAAGCTCCGGAGGACCCCAGTGACTGAAGATGACTGAAATTCTGGTTTTTTCTTCAATAAATGCAGAATAATCAGTCAATTAAGAAAAATCCATCCCTGATTATCAACCGGGACCTGATTGAATCGGTTGATGAAATGGTGAATTGTGGGGAACTCTCTCTAAGAAGTCTCCCATATGGAACGTTTTCCGAAGTATATCGTATTCCATTAACGGGAGATGATATTTCAGTTGCTCTTCAGGATGATGAAGGAAAAGAACTCTCTCGTGCAATAATTACGCCTGTCCACGGTGCTGGAATACGTGAACTCTTTGGTTCCTCCAGAATACGGACATTGGAGCAGATACGGGGTGGGTTCTATTCTGATAAAGAACTGAATTCAGTTCTAATAGATCTTGGATATAAAAACGAGCGAAAATCGCTTTACCTAGAAACAGATACTATGGGCGGTTTGTTCCTTGATGAACTCATGGTTAAGGAATCACTAATTTTTGGCATTCCTTCTTCTGGGACAGCATTTGTGTGCACGAGTATTCTTCCCGGAACACCAGTAAAAGCATCGGTACTCATTCCCTCAACATATCCACATGGTTGGGAAGAACCAGATGCATTTTGTATTTGTGACCCCGGCAGTGATGATAATACTCCCGATAGACTGATGATGTCCCCACCTCCTGCATGTTTAATGGAGGAACGAAAAGTTCAGGAGGACCGAATGAGGTTCCAATTCGAAAAGAGTGAGCCGATTCACAATGCACATGCACGGAGAAGACCTTCTCCGATATGTGAATCCTGCCAACCTCCTGCTGCTCCGACCCAGATTACCTATACTCTGCCAGTGAATTCGAATGAAAGTGAATCCAGTCTTATGGTAAAACTTCCTTCCTATAGTAAGATAGTGGGTATTCAACTCATGAACGATGTGTCTCAAATCTCACCTTCAAAGGTTAAGATCGAGATCTATTTGGGGTCTCGTCCTTCGCCGGTTGCCTCAATTATCCTTGGTGATTTGGTTGATGAGGAAATCCGGCCACTGAATATTGCGTGCAAAGAGAAGGAAAAGATGAAAATTGTTTTAAAATTCTTACAAAAAGCTACATTGAATACCAAAATCAAATTCCAGTTTCAGGGAGAGTGCTACGTCAATCAGGATATTATGTGGATGTAATTTATATGTCCACTTTTTTAACCGATAAGGTCAGTTATAATAAAAAAGAGTTAAACGAATTTCTCCGCAGAAATCTCAATAAAATAATGGAAAAAACCAGATCAAAGAACAACTGAAAATTCCCCTAAAACAAAGCCTTGACACATATGAGAGAATATATGGAAACTGGATAGAAAATACAGTTACGGCAGCAAAAAAGCGGTACGAAAACTATGCCGGACAATATCGGGCATATATCAATCGGATGAAATCCATCTCTCAACAATGAGAAAAATTTCTATTAAAATCATCGAATCAGGACTTTTTATAGCGGAGATGATGATATCCCTTCTTCTTTAGCATCTGCCGAATCGGAATAATTTTACAGACTGGTTCTGATATCAGGGCATATTGACGGGTTTGTCCTGGCTCTATATATGGTGAATCCGGTTTATCATTTCGACTGTGATAGGTTTCAATTGATTCAAGCGTTCGCCGAGCCTGTGCCTTGACATCTGGTTCTTTCTCAATCCGTATCCGTTCCCTGATTTCCGGGATGGCATCTTTCCACTTAAGCCAGGTGAGGTTTTTCAAAGCAACAAGGCGGTATCTTCTCATCGGATGGTGAAGATATCGGATCATCAATTCTGCATATTGTTGTTCAGTACAAAACCTATCAGAACTTCCACATCGTGGACATGATTTCAGATAACTCGGACTGGCATGCCAGCAGGTTGTGCAGAAATATGTTACCATACTATGACCTTTTTTTTTCTCTTAACAGGAAACCTATCCGGAAATGAAATTGGTGTTGAATGATTCCCGGATTTGCTGAATTCACTTTAAATATGGTACTCTCACCTCATCATCTTCCAGGTCCCGATATTTTTCCCCGATACCTGATCACTTATACCACGAACAACAAGCCATTCCAACATTTTTTGACCGGTTGAACCGATCATACGGTCTTTCATACCCATAGAGTACAGACCCGGAGCAGGGACATTTTGCCATGAACACTCACCCTGTAGATTTTTTCCCGATCTTCAAGATATTCGAGGACACGTCTGCTTTCAGAAAGCCGTTCAGCTATATTTTCTGCATGTTCACTTCTGAACCTGATAGTCATATCCCAGTCCCTTCGGTTGCTTCAATAATCCGGTTCATGTCTGCCTCAAATTCGCTGGTGAACCTACGAAATGTCATATTAATATTCTGCAGGATTGCCCACCTGATATTCTCGGTTTTATGGAGGATAAGGCGGTTAATATTCAATTTTATTTCAGCCTGGATCTTTCCTTTTCTTAAAGAAGTGGGAAGCAATTTTCCAGCAACTCCCTCTGTTATTGCTCCGAGAAGAGTCTGCCAGCCTTTCCGTGATACCCAGTATGGCTCATGTTCTAATGCCTATAGTTTCTTTTCTCCGGTCTCGTATAAAGGGTTGTCAAAAAGGTTTGCAGCAGTCATCCGGATAGAACGAATTAGTTCATCCACATCTTTTTGATGCCCTTTAAGGAGAAAACACACCATTTGTTCGATTGTATGAGATATAATTCGTAGTTCATGTTCAAAGAAATCAGGAATTTCTTCTGCAATCGTATCATATACTCGCTGACCAGGAATCCATTTTGTTCCAACCGTGATACTGCCCGTTTATAAAAATGGAGTTCGGCTTTCTTCCTGATTTGTGCAAAAGTCTCCTTAAGCAAGTTTACAACCCGGTTTTGACTCCCGGAAAGGATATCCTTTGTCCTGACTTGTGAGAAACGGGCTTCATCCACTTTCGCCCTGAATTATTCAAGTTGTCATTCAAAGTCAGACAGGGGGAGCTCTAAAGATCTGACCTCCAGAGCTTTTCTCATGATTACATCACGAAGTAATCCTGCTGCCTTTTTCCGTATCGCCATAGTCAGAACAGCAGTCGTTTCTTCAGCATGGAAAGTCAGCAGACGATCTGATACTCAGAAACACCATTCCGTTCCCAGAGTCCCGGATCCTGTTCCTGCCACGTGGTAAGCCCCTGTTTTGCAGATACCGGATAAATCCTTACATTCTGGTCAATCCTTCCCTTTTTCACGAGAGTCTTTTTGAAAAAATCACACACTATCGAGATGTCTTCTTCACTCAGGTAATAGATTTTATTAAGCAGAAAAAAACCCTCGGGATTGCATCTGTTATCTGGTGGAGGAAATCAAGTTCGGTCTCGGTAATAGGGAGGTCAGATCAAACCAGGAAGAGGGCCGCATCAGATTGAGAGAGGAAGTTAACCGTCATCTCTGTTGTTTTGTTTATGGATTGGTCCGAAACCTAGGAGTATCAATCAGGACAACTCCTTACAAGAATTTCAGCAGGCCAAATGAGTTCTACCTGAACACCTGAAGAATTTTTCGGATTGGATTCTTCAGAAACAAACGTTTCAATATATTTCCTTAGTAAGCTGGTATCATCAGCCAAAAAAACGATATTCTCAATCTCATTTAAAAATTGACTCTGACAGATCTCTCCTGCCCAAAACTTATCAAAGTTGGTACGAACGTGCAGGAAACGGGTTTTTCTAATTTATCTTCTATCTGATATGCCATTCTACCAGATCCACTCTTTCATGCTAAAAAAGCCGTTAGAGTGTCCGGTTAGATGTCATCAGCAATAGCGGTTCAATTGCTGGATATCATCACCGGTCATAATACATGACAGTGCTCTTCTACAGAATATCATTGGAGAAAGAATCATATTAATGTTCATTAACCGATTTTTTGTATAGAAAAATAATAATAATTACCGTTATTTTATTGTATAATGGACAGATACTCTTCTTTGAAGAAGAAAAAATACCCAGCATGCCATAAGTGAAAGGAAGGCAGGGATGACTGGTGCCAAAGTCTGGATATTCTCATATAACCACCCAACCAGTACACCACCAATAAAAAATCCGGCTCCATAAATTATATTGAATATTCCATATGCGGTACCCCTTTTTGATATATGGATTCGGTCAGCAACCACAGCCCGAAGGACTGTTTCCTGTACTCCCATTGAGATCCCAAAAAGGATAGCGGCAAAATAAATCGATTCTCTACTCAGCCCAAACCCTAGGAATGGAAGAATAATACCAATAATTGGGATGGGAAGGAGTAAAATACTGCCAATTTTATCGTAGAGTCTGCCTACAACCGGGGCTATTGCTGCATCCACCAGCATTGCAAGAGCATAAAGGAGAGGTAGTTCAAATGCTACAAGAAGACCAGTCTGTAAGGCATGAAAAGATATCAAAGGGAACGAAAGAAATCCGGCTGTGCAAAGCAGGGTAAAGAGTGAAAATATCCAAAAATCCCGTTTTATTCCTTTCCCCTCTTCTCGCGAAGTAGCATATTGAGACTCAAATGCCATTGGGTCAGGTAAAAGTCGCCAGGCTACGATGAGTAGAATCAGGAGAGAAATGAATGGGAAGAAGAGGAGCAAAAATCCCTGTTGATAGACTCCGGTTCCTGCCAGGGATATCGCAAGGACTACCGGGCCAAGAACTGCTCCTATCTGGTCAAGAAGTTCGTGAATACCAAATCCCATCCCTCTGCCAATCGGGGCAGTAGCGTGAGAGAGGATGGTGTCTTTTGAAGGAGACCTTATTCCTTTTCCTATCCGTTCAAGAATAAATAGTAGAGCGGCTATTTCCCAGGAACCGGTAAATGCCAAAAGAGGAATTACGATGAGCATTGCATATCCCCCGATAGTGAGAAGCCAGTATTGATGTGTTGAGTCAGCAACCCGGCCCGAAATAAGCCTTACCGCATATCCGAGGAACTCACCTGCTCCGGTTATGGTTCCTACCAGAACTGCTGATGCACCAAGAGATAAGAGATATGGACCGCTGATGCTCCGGGCACCTTCATAAATTATATCACCACAGAGAGCGACGATTCCAAGAAAAAAGATAATCCGGTAGGCTTTATGTTGTGCCTGTTTATCCGGAATCATAAAGGAAAGTGTTCAGGGATAGTATATGATAGTAATGGGATTGGCAAATTATTCACTATTCACAAGCGGTTACTATTCATATTCGTCAATTTCTCAAATATGTTAAGCATACCAAAAACGGAAATGGTTGATCGCTTAAATAGAAGGCTGCTATTGCCCTATCATTTTTTTTTAGTCGATACTTTATATACCTCACACAGGAACAGGTTTAAAACCCCGTTATTGAAACAAGTATTTCGCAAATATTGTCAAAAAAACTTCATATCGCGATTATTTTTTTCACAGATCATTCCTTCAGTTAAAAAGAACGGCTTTTTAAGAAATATGCGATTATAGGGCATATTTATAATGTGAAAGGTCGAGAAACTTAACAATATATTTATATTAATTAATTTGTTAAAAGAAATAACAAACTATATTTATCAAGAGGATGTACCCGAGTTACTTCGGTTCCAGCGCTATATATCGTATATCGGTCTCCATACCTTTTCCGTAGGTATCCCTCTGCTATCTGTGAACTGGCAGAGTTATGGGTTCAGGTAAACAAAATGGTCGTCTTGTTCATGATATGAGAGTTCATCCGTTAAACTGGAATCGTATGATGGTTTTCTCAAATATTCTCTATAGATATCATCCCTGCATCAAATATTAAATCAGATACTGACTATCATAAGTACTATGAATAAGGCAGTTTGCAGTAAGAAATGTGGTGACTCTGCAATTCCAGCCAGAATACCTCCAGAAGTTCTTGAGCCATTAATGACAATAGGTGGGCTGGAAGGACTATCGAACCAGATCATGCCCCGTAACGCAATTATAAAAAACGTCTCTCTCTTTAAAGCCCTATCTGACCCATTCCGGATAAAGATCCTTTCCATGCTCTCATTCCAGCCTCTCTGTGTCTGTATCATTCGTGAATTGCTTGAAATATCAGATACCCGACTTTCATACCACTTAAAAAAATTAAGTACAATGGGATTGATTCAAGGAGCATCGCAGGGGAATTGGATCATTTATGAGCTAACGGATCTTGGAGTGAAAGCTCTGTCCCTGTGTTTGGAAGAGAAAAATACTAAAAGATAGGTTTTATTTTTTTAATAAAATAATTCATTCTAATAAACCAGGTAAAAAGATGAAATCAGAAATTCTTTTCATACCATTTGTACCCTGCCCCTTGTTCAAATCCAGGAAATAGACGCTGTGGGAAATATTTCTGAAACAGATTTACTATTCCCTCTTAATATTGCCTCACTCTATCAGGAACCAGTCTTATCTTGGACAAACAATCATCATGAAAGGAATCATTGCAGCATCATACCCAAAGGAACACTGGTTCATTCTATCAGATTTAATTGGATGTATACGTTGCTCAGCTGCAAGAATAAATACTAAAACACTTAAAGTCATCTTTTCCGGAGATATTCCTAGCAAGCATGAGACAGTATTGGCATCAGGAAAACACGTATTTGGTCATATAACTGCAGAAGATCCGATAAACCAGGAACTTGCACAAAAAAAAGTCTCTTCCTCTCTGATGATTGGAGTATATACTCAAAATGAATTTTGGGTAAAGAAGATACAAAAGTTTGGTTTAAACCTGGTAACCCGGATGATTATGAGTTATACATCAAAAACATGAATGAAAAAAGACTTTCCGGTAAGATGAACTAAGAATATGATGTTATATATGTCTAATTTTTCCCTTTCTCGAGTAATTCTACTCATTGGCTTTACTCTCATTACTGGAGTATCTCCGGCTTTTGCAGCAGTTTATTCCATAAACGGGAGTGAAATTGATTCTCCTTTGCTCTCGGACCTTATCAGATCTGATCCAACACTGATTTCAGGAGAACTTCCCCCCGGACAGGTGATTTTCTTCTGGAATACCCATTGTGGAGCATGTCATATGACATGGGATTTTTTGGATGAGTTCATCCCTGATCATCCTGAAATGAAGTGGTCAGATTATAATCTATTTAACAGCACTGAGAACAGGACCATTTTTGAAAAATATAAAGAAAAATATTCCCGAAGTCATCTGTCAGTTCCTTCGATGATGATTGGAAACATAACACTTGAAGGAACACAGGATATCAGGAATCACCTGGGGGAGATATTGAATCTCCAGCAGAATATTAGCCCTTCTCCAGTATTAAATACATATATTCAGGATTTTTTCAGAAATTTTAAACTGATGTAATATTTTACATTGCGATCCTGGAATATATTTGAAGACTGATTTGCACAAATATCCACATTTATTAGAGATAGGTATTTTTAAATAGTTCAACGAGCACTTCAATAAATGTTGAAACACCCTGCCTATCTGTCAGCATACATTTGAGATGGACAAATCATGATGGACATTCTTATTGGAACCCTGATGACCGGATGGACCACACTCTATAGTTACCTGTCAGAGCACGTGGTTACCTGCCTGATTCCTGCGTTCTTTATCGCAGGTGCAATCGCTGCTTTTGTAAAGAAAGATGCTATTCTAAAATTTTTCAGCCCTGATGCGAAGAAGTCAGTCAGTTTTGGCATCGCCTCCATATCAGGGACTGTTCTTGCAGTATGTAGCTGTACGATTCTCCCGATGTTTGCAGGAATTCTTAAAAAAGGGAGTGGTATTGGTCCGGCAATCACCTTCCTGTATGCGGGTCCAGCGATTAACATCCTAGCCATTGTGTATTCTGCAAAAGTTCTTGGTCTTGATATCGGGATTGCCCGTGCCGTCTCTGCCATTCTTCTGTCAATTGTCATAGGTCTTATCATGACAATAATCTTCAAAGAGCATGATGATGAGGTACGTGCAAATACCAAAAAGAATATCAGGGTCTCTTCCAGCAGCGAAGAACGACCAAAATGGATTATTCCAGCATTTTTCATCTTTCTGATTGCTATCCTGCTGGTTGCAACTTCACAACTTGATCTTTTTATCCGGCTCCTGATTGTCTACTTCCTCTCAATGACAGTTGCATTCCTGCTTATTTACTACTTTAGTCGTGACGAAGTGACCGAATGGGGGTATGAGATATGGGATCTGACCAAGAAGATCTTTCCCATCCTGGTGATTGGAACCTTTGTTCTTGGGATGCTTTCCTACTTTATCCCTCCAGAGACCTTTAAACCATACATCGGTGATAATTCGATCCTTTCTAACTTCATTGCAGCCATTATCGGCGCAATCCTCTACATGCCAACCCTTCTTGAAGTACCGGTTATCGGGACAACTCTTGGCTACCTTTCAGGGAATATGGCGAAAGGACCAACTCTTTGTCTTCTTCTGACCGGCCCATCGATAAGTCTGCCAAGTCTCATGGTTCTCACCCGGGTTATGGGAGCAAAAAAGACTGGAGTGTATGCCGTACTAGTAGTTATCTTCTCAACATTTGCCGGATTTGTATTCGGAAACAGCGGGCTCTGATCAGAATGGCAGGAAATAAACCTGCTCTCTGCCAATGCCTTCCAGCAGATCCGGATTATTCCAGGAAACGGTATTCCGACCGGCATCACAATGCTGGACGATATTATCGCCGGGGTAAGAGAGATGAACCTCTCCTCAGACCAATAGATACGAGAGATGCTGCAAAAGAAAATAACGGCTTATAATTATCCTTCAAAGGGTGATGATCAGATGTATGAAAGGCTATCCTGATTAAGTACCAAAAAAGCAATACGTGAATTCAGATCATGTTATGAGTAGAAGATTCAAAATTTGGTGAAATATGAAACTTGAAGTATTAGGAACCGGATGTACAAAATGCAAGCGGATGTATGATAATGTGACTGAAGCGGTGAAAAAATCAGAAGTACAGGCAGAAGTAGTAAAAGTCGAGGCACTGGAAGAAATTGTAAGCAAGGGCGTAATGATGACTCCTTCCCTCTTTTTAGACGGTGAAGAGGTTGTTGCCGGCCGGGTTCCTACGGTGAATGAGATCATAAAGATCATCAGGGAGAATTCATAATGACAGAGCAGGCAGCGTGTACGTGTGGTAGTAATGAGAAAAACCGATTAATTTTTCCCTGCTCCGGACAGGCAAACACAGGACAGATCTCAAATCAGGCTGCTATCCAGTTATCTGACGAGGGATATGGCAGTTTTGTATGCACTGCTCTGCTCGCATCAGGATCAGAGTCCCTGGCTGAGCGTGGCCGGGAAGTACATGAAGTTGTTGCCATTGACGGATGCGGAATGGATTGTGCACGAAAGATCCTGGAGCAGGCCGGAGTTCCGGTCCATCAGCACCTGGTTGTGACAGACCTTGGAATCATGAAAAATTCATCTGACCGTTCTTTTACGGCGGAACAGGTTGAGTCCATTGTATCAGCCGCCTGGAAGGGAGAAGGGAAAAATTAAAGTCTCAAATTCTGATAAGAAGGCCTCTTCCTGTGGATGTGGCTGCGGCGGAAACTGCTCCTGATCACTAATTTTATGCACTTATTTTCTGTTACTGCTATGGTGACCTGTGTTATTGACTTTTCATATTAGTCCAGGGATTATATTGGAATAAATCAGTTAAATTTTTAAAAAAAATATCTGTGGGGGATTGGCCAAATAAAGAGAGATAACAGGGATTGAAAAAAACATTAGTATCCGGGACAATCTAAAAACCTTATTTAATTTACTGATATGCCTTAACAATGATGTCAGTATGGTGGATAATGTCACTGCTACCGGTTATTCCGATATTCCCGATAAACACTGCAGGGTATGAAATTTTCTGTTTTTGGAAATCATTTTTTAATTTGGTAAATAACTGTTTATTTTTAGAATTGTGCGCAATATTCAGATATTCTATCTGAATACCTGAATTTTTACGTTCATAAGACTTGAGATATTGATAAGCAGCAGAGCAAGAACCACATGATGTGGTATAGAAAAACACAATCGGAAACGGATAGTCAGATTCTGTTTTAATATCGTTTTTGATTGTTTCAAGCAGATTTGTGGTTGAGATATCGGTTCCATCTTTTAAGAAAACCGTTGCGGTGCAAACGGGAATAATCAGGAGAAGCAGAAGAAATAGTAATACAATTGCCAAAAAATTGGGGCCACTATATGAATTACTCATAAAAAAATTATCTATTCATTTCTATATAATTTTTTAGATAAATTCCTCCACATGATGTTCCTGTCCCTCATTCAGGTAGTGAAAAACTTATCAAATCCCTGACAGATACCTTTTGTATGAAATCAGATCCAGTTGCTGTTTCATCAGATCTTTTTGCGCAGGGATACAACTGTTCACAGTCAGTTTTTACAGCTTTCGCTAAAGAAAATGGTTTGGATCCGTCCATGGCACTGAAAATTGCAACCAGTTATGGAGGAGGAATCGGGCGGACAGGAAACGTTTGCGGGGCAGTTTCAGGCGCTATTCTAGCTATTGGACTCACTCATGGGATGGATTCACTTCAGGAGACTGAAAAAAAAGAAAAATGTTATGCTCTTGACCAGGAATTCATTGAGAAATTTACCGCAAAATTTGGATCTATTAATTGTACAAAGCTGCTTGGATATAATCTTGGAATTCCAGCCGAACGCGAGGAAGCAGGAAAGAAAGGAGTAATAAAACAGATATGTCCAGGCCTTGTGAAAGGAGCAGCAGAAATTCTTGAGGAGTTGCTAAAAAAGAATAATGATTACAGGAAAACCTGAACCAGGATGATTATTCCCATAACAAGCATAATAACTCCGATAATAATTCTCAAGAGACTCTTTCTCTCATCTCTCCATGAATTTAGTTTTTCAGGTGAGAGTCCGAAGAGCACCAGGAGAAGAATTGCTAGCAGCGGAAGTACAACTACGACATTATACGCAAGAAGATAAAAAATTCCGGCCTGTAAATCCTGGTATATCATCCCGAGAATTGAGATATATATCCCGACCGTGCAGGCCATACCATAAAGGCCGGTGAGGGCTCCGACAACAAATCCTGCCGGAACACTTGCAATCTTCAGGTACTTCGATATGGAACTCTTTTTTGACTGGGGAATAGAGAAGAGTGCTTTTGGATTTTTTACTAGTCCATCCTTTATCTGAAACAGGCCGGCGATAATGGCTATGATTCCGGCAGCAATCAAAAAAATGTGGGCAACTCCCGGTATCTGAATAACTGAGAAGATAGCAAATCCGGATAAAACACGGATTATAAAAAAACCCAGGATGTATGCAGAACCTACCAATAGAATCGTTTTCCTTGAATCTACTGACATGAGTGAGACCAGAAGAAGGGCAAGGACCAACAGACCGCAAGGGTTAAATCCTTCTCCCAATGCTGCCAGGAGTAGTATTACGGGATTAATGGTGATAATTTCTGTCGGAGTAGTCAGATCTGTTATCACCTTATTTTTTCCATGATCCTGAAATTCCTGTACCTTCTCCTTAAAATCTGAAAAGATAACATCCTCACCGATAAGCACCTCATTTCCAATAAAAACTACTGGTACGAATAATTTCTCTTCTGGATGCATCTTTCTGAATGACTCAAACAGGAGAATGTCATTCTGGTTATCGCCGATATTGTGATATTGGATCAGAATATCAGGGTGTGCAGCTCCATACTCCTCAATATAAGGCATTACTTTATGGCATGAACTACAAAGCGGGGTGTAAAAAAAATGTACTGCTGTTGGATCGGGTAAATTCGCAGACGCATTTATGGGTTGTTCAGCACATACCCCGGTGATTAAAAGAAGAATAACGCAAAAGATTATTGCTCTGTTATGTATTCTGGGATCTGATGGTTTTATTGATAAAATCATTTTTGTACCATTTCTCTTTTTTTAAACATGACGTTTCTGGTTTGATAGCAGAGTTCACCATAAACATTAAAGAATCCCTGTTAATTGTTCCATAAAATGTAATATTATCGGTACTTTGCCCAACAGGCTTCGCATCCGATAAATGAATCATCATCAGGAGTTGAGAGAGATATTTTTCCGCCACCAGTATGTCCATCTCCCTTTCCGGTGAGCAGATTTGGATCAACAACCAAGGTGAGATCGTACATACCATATTCCAAATTTGAAGGAATTGAATATGAAAGAGTAAATTTTTTCCTCTCACCATGAGCCATGGGAGAAATTTGTGCTTCCTCCGGAATGAGCATACTCTCTCCCAGGTAGGCATGTACCTGAATAGGAACAGTTGTTGTATCATCGTCTCCTGTATTTTTGATTACAATTTCAGGCTTTATTGATGAACCTGGGTTAATCCACATGTAATTAGATGGAATAGTTATTTCTTCTATAATATACTGTGAATTACTTTTTGCATCTGATGTATGGGTATCATACCAGGAATTAATATCCAAATCATTTTTAACTAAACTTATCAGTTCCAGTGTTTTTGCAGAGGAAACATAAGAAGCACATAATGTCGGAATTTTCTCGTTCATATTTGTGCCCGCCTGCAGAGTAATCGTATGTATACCTAATCCCGGAGGAATATGCCCATATAGGGAAACCTCAGGTTTAGAATCTGAAGTCAGTATGGCCTGACCCCAACTGATTAACCGGGAATCTGAGCATGATGCATCCTTAACAAATAGCCCTGCGATGATAGGTTTAGAACCGGTCGGTCCTGTTTCCGGAAGAATAACCCGGGCATATATCATTCCATCTTCTAAATTTAGTTCAGCAATGGTGAGAGATTCTGATTGCTTCGTTTCAAGTGCAAGAACTGAATTGGAACCACAGATTAAGAGGACCATAATAATTCCAATAATCAGAATATGTCTTTTTAAATCATTATGCCGGACATGCCATCTCGTAGTCACTAAATACCTCAGATCATTTTGAATCTCTCCCTCATAAGAAGTTGCTTCTTTCAATTAATATGTTAAATCAGGATATCTGTTATCTAAAAACTTACAAATTCGAAATTTCCTTTGATACTCTCAATCGCCTGCAATGAATATTGGTATACTATCAATAGAAATGCCAACCCTAATAAACCAGGTGTCTCTCACATTAATCATAACGCCAGATATTTCCTCGATAAATTAAAAAAAAAATGAAAATTATATAGTTATTGGTATTACTCAGTCGTATTCCCGCCAAGTATGGTTACACTTACTATTTGTACATCTAAAGAATCGGACTTCACTTTCATCAGCAGACCTGAGCTGTCTTAACCACCAGAATGCTTCTCCATTACCACAATTTGGACATTTTACCGCAATAGTGGGAAGAGTATGGAGGGCTTCTATATCTTCGACAATAACGATTTCCTTTTCTTTTCTTTTATCGGTTATCTTCATTTTTGTCTCGCCCGTACCGGTTTTCTCCCAACCACAGGAGGTACAGACGAAAGAACCGTCTATATTTTTGAGTAATTTTCCGCACTTCTCACAAAACATGTACTAAAGTCAGCGAAGGATACATTTATAACATGTACCAGGATCTAATGGCCATCCAATAAATCAAAAAAGAACTGGTCAGAAAAATTATCTGATCGCCATTCAGAATAAATAGAGAATGCTAGAACTACTAGTACCGGTTTCCTGTCTCTTTTTCTTATTATTTTTTATTCCAGGGAAAATCAGACGTTATTGTGCCATTGCTGCATGGACAACACTTGTGAGTTCATTTATTTCAGGTCTTCCGGAATGGATTGAAGAAAGTAACATCATGTATCCGGTTATGGTAGTCCTGTCACTTCCCTTTCTTTATATTACTATCAGCCTTCTCCTCCAGAATAATGAAGCAGTATTCAGTCTGACACGGGCAGCAGGAGTTGCTTTTATTATCTATGCGCCTTTTGCTTTCATTGAAGAAGTGGGAAATTATCTCATACACACTGTTGTTTTGCATACCATGGTTATTCTCAGCATATTTCAATACCCGGTAGATCTTGTACTGTGGAATACATTTCAACATGGTTTTTTCAGGGTAGAAATAATTCTAGCCTGCACAGGAATACAGGCTATTGCAATAATGCTCGGTGTAGCGTCAGCTGTTCCAACCACTACAAGGCAAAAGATCCTTGCTTTTCTTCTCATTGCCCCGGTTATCTATATTCTGAATCTCTTTCGGAACGCAGGAGTTATCATCACGTATACAAGTCAGATGTTCTCATGGCTTCCTGACATTTCGGGCAGTTCTGAATATGGTTTTTCCACCTTTTTCTGGGCACACAATATCTTTGCAGAAGGAATTGCACTGATTTTCTTAATAGCTCTTGCATACAGCCTTTTCAGATTAATACCACAACTCGGAGACTTCGCTGCCGAACTTGTCGCTTCATATGAAAAAGAGATCAGGAAAATTTCTGGTAAAGATAAATAATTCTCTGTATTGCTGAGAGATTAGTACAAACCGCAATAATTATTACAGATATGGAAATAAAACCGGTCAGACCACCCAGAATGAGAACCAGGACAGTTTCCGGTCTTCCGAAAAACCCGATACCCTCAAGGGGATCATCAATTTTGCCATCTTTTCGTTCAGAAAAACCAATTTCAGCATAGGTGACCGGCTTTATAAAAGTATTCATCATGGATCCAATGATGGCAAGAGCAACTATACCAAAGTCCCAGGTTGGAGAAATGGAAAAAATATCTGAAACTATAGAAATTCCGGATAATCCCACACCCAGAAGCACTATTGTATCTACATACTTATCTGCAATCCAGTCAAATACTGCACCAAATGGAGTTTCACGTCTGGTCATCCTGGCAACCGAACCATCAACAAGATCAAGAATCGCCGATATGAGTAGCAACAGGCTTCCAGCAATAAAATTGTGCATAATATAACAATAAGCACAGGTAATACCCGAAATTATTGAAAATATTGTGATTGTATTTGGAGAAAGACCTGCTTTTCTACATATATCTGCTATCGGTTCAAGGTACCGAATAAATCTATACCGAAATGCAGTAATATTCATCTTTTGGGTACCGTTACTAATCCATTAGAGATATGTCTGCCGATTGAAGATACAGAGAACTATTTATCTGCGATAACAGGCATGTTGATTCAGATCCCCTGGATAATTACACTATCTATTAGTCTTTTACCAACCAATACCTATCATACGTATGTCCGACCATCCAAATCGTCCCCATGTTACTTTAGTATCAGAAGTTACCGTTGATGGAAAACTGACCGTGACCAGGGGCGCTTCATCTAAGCTCCTGATGGAGTTTATGTCACATGAGGCTGAGGTTCTCCTCCACCAGGTACGGGCAGATTCAGATGCAATAATGGTCGGAGCAAATACCATCAGAATTGATAATTCTTTTCTGACAGTACGGCATGTAACGGGGAAAAATCCGATTCGTGTTATCCCAACATCAAAGGGAGATATATCACCAGATTCAAATGTATTCTCTCCTGATGCTGATACTATCATCGCAGTATCTGATAGTGCAACCCCTGAAAAGATCTCAAAACTTACAGCAAAAGGAGCAAAGGTCGAAGTGTGCGGAGCAGAATTGGTAGACCTGCCTTCCCTTATGACAATCCTATATGAAAAGTATGGAGTTCGTCGCTTAATGATCGAAGGAGGATCCACCCTGAATGGCCTGATGTTTCATGATGGGCTCATCGATGAATTATTGCTCATTCATCTCCCGTTCATTGCCGGGGGAGAAGATACTCCTTCACTTGTCACCGGACTTCATCCAGCAGATGTAAATGACCTCCTCAAGGTCAGGTTGGATGAGCAGTTCCTTGCCGGTGAGAACCTGATCACAAAGTGGCATGTGATAAGGTCATAGATCACACCATATTGATTGGATCAGCCTTCATGTATTCACGAAGAACCGACGTTGCATAATGACCGGGTGGAAGAGAAAATTCCACCATAAGATCATCATCAATAACCTTGTGACATACATCAGGTTTTACTATCACTGACCTGAATGAACCGGCAAATGTTGTATTAAGGACTGATGATACTTTTTCAAACATATCAGTGGTTATCATATTCTCTTCCAGAATATTCATGATATTTTTGTCATCAGAACCAGAGGAGGGGACCAGTTTTCCACCAGGCAGAAGAAGCCCTATCGAACAGGTCCCACGCTTAACCTGAACCCGGGCTGCTCTTACCGTCTGCTGGGTCGCCCGATCCGTTCGGCCATCCGGCCAGATAAGTCGGTCTCCTGTTTCAGGTTCAATAAGAGATCTGCCTTCCTCTATTCTCATGCTCAGCGAGATGTTAAATATCCAGGACTGGACAGCACTTACATACATAGATCGGAGTGTCCGGGGAAGTGACTGGATGGCGCCCAGGTAATCATCCGGTTTTTGAACAAGGTGGTGAAGGATAGAACGCTCAAGTGAGAGTCGGGTTGGCATCAGGTGTAATGCTGCAGCAGCATCCTCTGTTTCAAGGTAACATGCTCTTGCCTCCATCTCAAATTCCTGCATTTTTGTCCCAGGTTTTCCAATCATTACCTTTACAGCTTCCCGGAAATTTCCCTTAAGGATTTCAAGACCTATCAAATGAGTAACAGGACGGGTTACACCAAACCGCTGGTATCCTACATAGTTTATAATTCCGTCTTTGATTTTTTCATGAAAAGTTACAAAGTCAGAAAAGATTGTTTTATCAGTAATATTGCGTATCCTTATCTGAAACCGGTTTTCGGTCAGATCTCCCAGATTTATCGGATGCTGAACATATCCAAGAGGTGTCATTGAAATTCCGGGGATTGACAATCGCTCTATGTCTTCAGGTGCTACCTTATACAAAGAAATGTACTGTGTTGTAACCGCACGTTTGTCTTTAGTACCGGCAAACCCGATTCGTTGATGACTCATTCCAAGACCTGATGCTAATGCCTTAACCGCACGGTGTTGATCCCAGTTGGTCTTGGTAAGTTTACATACCAGGTACGGACCGGACTTTAATGGATGATCTCCAATTTCTTCTACCAGGAAATCATCAGGGGAAGTCCGTAAGGTGCCCCCGGTTCCCGGTGTATCAGTGGTATACCACCATAATCCCAATTCAGTATCAATATTCCAGGGACTTTTTTTCATAATAATGAAAGGGTACCGGTGATTTTATCAAGCTCTTCACTCTTGGCCGGGCCAAGACCCAGTGCAGTAATGGTGCCAGGAGGAATTTCTGTCATACCTGCATCCTGTATAAGAACGGCTGAAATTCCAGCCGTTTCAGCCAGGGTTTTTATTTCAAATAATGATCGCTGATCATTAACCTTAAGCACGACTTTCTTTTGTCCTTCAGAGAGCCATGCCTTTTTCAAAACTGGTGAACTTTTCTCATATGCTCCAATTGCAGCATGTCCTGCCTGCGCACACCGTTTACCGCAACTCATCTTCACATCGTTTCGGATTATGATACATTGTTTATATTTAAATTCAGGTTCTGGTTCCATCTGCCTACACATTAGGAATCATGAGTTGAAATGTGTGACCTCCGGTGACCTCCGGTGGCTTGATAGGCAACCCGGAAGAGTATGTACCGGATGATGAACCGGAAGTATGACGTAGTTGTAGTAGGAGCAGGGCCAACTGGTTCTACTGCAGCCCGGATTTGTGCAAAATCCGGACTTAAAACGCTTCTTCTGGAAGAACAGGCACATATCGGATACCCGGTGCAGTGTGCAGGCCTTTTGTCAAACCATGCATTTAATGAGTGTGAAGTGTCTGATTCTTCTGTTTTTAACACGGTATCTGGTGCTGTTATCAAGGCAGGAGAGGCACAATGTTCATTTGATGCAGGAAAAACAATGGCTTATGTCGTTGATCGTGGTGCTCTTGATCGTGAAATGGCAATACATTGCGCAGATACCGGTGCAGAAATCCAGTTGAAAACGATTGCACGAGAATTGTCGCGCACGGAAAGAATAGTCAGGGTAAAAGGGCTGTATGGGACAGAAGAGATAAAATATTCCATGCTGATTGCAGCAGATGGTCCACGGAGCATAATAAGCAGAGCACTGGGGATTCCAAATGCACCTGTTTACCTGTCAGGCCTCCAGTGTGATGTAAAAATTCATGGAGATACTGATCACGTCCATATATTCCCAAATGCATCACCTGATTTTTTTGCATGGAAAATACCACTGGATTCTGAGCATGCCAGGGTAGGACTTTGTGGATTAGTGAATGTTCGAGAGAGATTTCTTTCTTTTATCCACCCATACAGGAATCATTGTATACATTTCGTGAGTGGCACAATTCCCCTTGGCACAAAAACCAGAACATATGATGACCGGATTCTCATTTGTGGAGATGCAGCAGCAATGGCAAAGCCTACTTCAGGTGGAGGAGTATATACAGGAATCCGGGCTGCAAGACATGCAGCAGCCACTGCGATATCAGCGATTGAAAATGACGATTATTCGAGATCCATGATGGCGGGGTATGAAAAAGCATGGAAAAAAGATTTTGGTCATGAAATCAGGAAAGGATTTTCTTTTTTTAGAATTCGAGGACAGATCTCACCTCCCGAGATGGAAAAAATGGTACAAACCCTCTCCGATCATCATATCAGGGAGATTATTGTTTCAAAAGGTGACATGGACAGACCTTCACGACTGATAACTTCACTTTTGGCAAATCCACGTATGATTCCGGCATATGCTGTTCTCATGAAAGCATGGTTCAGTTCAATGAAGAATGGATAAATCCTTAATCATGTATCTTCTGAATAGTATTCATGGTTCAGGAAAAACCTAAAAGCAGATATGGTAGAGGATTTTTCGTTAATATCACGCATTTATCAGTAAAATTTTCTCTTCCACCAGAACAGGCATGGTATGGAGTACAGGACTATTTCACTGAATTAATCCTCCCAGAACAATTCAAAGGGACAGAAGTTGAGACATTAACTGATTTGCTCAGGCAAAAAGTAATGTGGCACCAGGCTGGCGGACCTGTTGACAAGGAGATGTATACCGACGTGAAAAGACTTTTAAACAGGATAATTGTGAGTATTGATAAAGAACTGGGAATACAGGATGCGGATATTGGCCAGTATCATGCATAAATCTTTAAAAAGCGATTATTGCTCTGATAGAATTAATAATTCCTCCCAGGGTATCTCCATTTTTAAACAGGTCATCAGCAAGTGCCCCAAAAATCTCAGGATTGTGAGGATCATAGGAAAGACCTTTATTAAATGACGCAATTGAATCTTCACGCTGACCATAATACGAATGAACCAGACCCTGAAAGAGATATGACCGTGGATTGGAAGGTTCCAGTTCAATTGCTTTATTAATATAATTCATGGCTTGTAGATAATCACCAAGCATCCCGGCAGCATATCCGTAAGATGAAAGGACTTCTGGATCATTAGGATAATCCTCCATTGCCCGTTTATATGCATCCCTGGCGCTCTCTATCCGGTTAATTTTTATCGCGCAATATCCCTTTTTCTTCCATCCGTCTCCATAATCAGGTGTTATCGCAATAATCTGGTCATAAAGGTCAAGAGTATTCTGGTATCTCTTAATTTTATATTGAATAACAGTTGTTCGATCCCATAACCCGGTAAATCTGACATTGCTTGCAATAGCAGAATAGTAGGCATCCATGGGATTGAGATCCTTAGTTATCTGTGTCGCTTTGGAGCCCTGGTAATACCACAGATCACTATTAGAAAGGGCATTAAATCCCCCGTCAAATGAATAAAATGCTTCTTTCCAGTTACGCTGACTAAAAAGTGCCTCACCTGAAACAAACCAGGAGGGTACACAGGTCATGTCCATATTCCTGGCAATCCGGGAAACATGGAGTGCTCCACCATGGTCTTGTTTATTCAGCAGTGCGAATCCCTTGTTAGAATAATACTCTGGTTCATCCGGTTTTATTGAGATTGCCCGGGCAAAGGATTCAATGGCTCTATTGACATCACTCATGCCATAATACGTGACACCAAGGTTATTCCACGCTGCAGCATAACGGGGATCCAATGATATGGCTTTGTTAAACACCTGGATAGCTTCCTGGTATTTACCTGTTCTTGAAAGAGCGACTCCCTGGATATTATACTGAACCGGATCATCAGGATTTAAGGCAACAACATTCTTAAATGCTTCAGCAGCTTTTTCCGGCTGGTTTAAAGATCCCCATGAACTACCAATGATGTGCCATGCAAGTCCGGAAGATGGATCAACTCTTAAACATTGTTCAGAAGCATTTATGGCTTCAGGGTACATTCCGTTGTTAAAAAAAATCAGTGACCTGAATTGCAATGCAGTAACATTGTTTGGATTTTCTGCCAGGATATAATCGTTTTCCTTGATGAGGTCATCTACGGTAATCGAATAAACAGACTTGTTTTCTTCACCAGAACATGAAGAAACAAGTAACAGTAGAAATATTAATGGGAGGATATTTCTCATCATCATTCCTCCCGGCATTGTATCTCGGGGGATCTTAGCCAATATAGGAAGGCCGGATTAAAAAAATATATGCATGGTAAAAGTGGTCAACTCTTTTTCCCCATACAGGAATTAATGTCTTTTCCAAGACATCCGATAGCATCAGACCTGCAACGCTGACAATGTGACATCTGTCGAACATAGGGTTTGCATTTCTCCTGCATGGCGATTTTCTCTTCAAGAGTGGGAGGAGTAATATGTGCAAACTTTGCCTGTGCAATGAGCGGGATGATATTATGTATGAAAACACCCATTTCACTAATCTTTTTTGCAATTTCCGGAATATGGGAATCATTGATGCCGGGTATGTAGACCGTATTGACTTTTATCAGCATCTTTTTCTCAACAGCTTTTTTTATCCCTTCCATTTGGCGGGAAACCAGGATTTCTCCCATTTCATGGCCTGAGTAATATCTTCTCCCATTATAATCTATATACTGGTAAATTTTCGCTGCAATATCTGGATCAATGGCATTCATGGTAACAGTAATATTCGTAACCCCAACTTTTTCCAGGAGATCGATTTTATCAGGCAAAAGAAGGCCATTCGTACTGACACAGAGGATGAGATGCGGATACTCTTCGTGGACAAGACGAAATGTCTCAAATGTCTCCTCGTTGTCAAGGGGATCTCCTGGTCCTGCAATGCCGACAACCTTGATAAACGGGTATTGGTCGATTATCTCGCGGACCTTTTCAATAGCCTCAGTGGGATTTAAAATAACACTAGTCACGCCAGGCCTGCTTTCATTAACGCAATCAAATTTCCTGACACAGTAATTACATTGTATATTGCATTTGGGTGCGACAGGAAGATGAGCCCTTCCAAAGGTGTGGCTGGCCTTCTCACTGTAGCAGGGATGTTCCTGGATCTTTCGTATCTGGTCAGGATCCCATTTTACGACCTGTCCATCTATTTCTACTTCACGATACGATTCATCAGCCATGTTTTACACTTTACACTTCGTTCTATTTAAGTCCGGTCAGATTGAACAGACCATATTTTCATGTATGGTCTTCCCCAATTTGACATAACTTTCCTTCATCACCGATATTCACCCGCATTTCCTGTTTCCACCTCTTTAATATTTTCAAAACCAGTTCATCCCTTGATATACCCATTTCATGAGAGACATCTGATATAAGAGCATGAAGATCCGCATCACTATTAAGCGATACTGATACTGAAATTTCTTCAGCTTCTTTCTCCTTACAATAATCCAATGTAATTTCTTTCGGTTTAAATGGAATCAGAATTAATTTTATTACTATAATTAAAATGTAACATGCCGAACTCAAAGATGGATTGAAAAAAACAACAATTATCGCAACAGCAGAAACAAAAGGAACAACCAACGATTTTAGTGATATATAGTTGTAAAGAGGTTTAGGTATTGGAACAGAAAGTCCGCTTTTTACAATATATTCCCATTGTAACAGAAACAAAAGTCCAAGAATTAACAGGTTTATATGGAAAAATACTACCACAAAAGGTTCTGTATGGTTATCACCGGCAAGAGTTGAGGTGAATGGTAATAAGCAGGTAATAAATAGAATACCTATATTTATCCGGATAAGAGCAGAATCGGCCTTCGTTACAAGAACAAAAATCCGGTGATGTACGGACCAGAATGACGCAAGAATAAAAAAAGCCAGGGCAAAATGAAACAACTGCGGGATCATTACTTCTAATGTTTGTGATGGGGACAGGTTTTTCACATCACCAGGTAAAGTGAGACCTAATACCAGTATTGTCATGGCAATAGCATATACGGCATCAAAGAATGCCTCAAGCCGGTGGGGATTCTGTCCGGCATTAAATGAAGTCAAAATCTGGTATGCATCAGGTGTTTTCATTTATAATCAATGGGTTTTTTTATGCATGAATATGTATGAAGATATTTATAGAGCGTCACTAGACAGAACAGTATGACCATAGACCTTTTCAGGGAGACATCTGACAAAACGTGGGAAACTGATGTCGAGAGAAGCGAAAAACCGGTCTTTGTGATGTTTTACAGCCCCTCATGTATTCATTGCACCAGGATACTTCACCATATTGAAGAACTGGCTCAGGATTTTGGAACTGAAGTATCTTTTTTCAGAATTAACCAGGGTCAGATATGATTACCCTGGTGAGCGGTATGGAGTTATGGCTACTCCTACCTTTATTTTCTTTTGCGGAGGAAAACCAGTCCAAACCCGTGTAGGAGCTGTTTATCCGCCAATGCTGAAAAAAATGGTCGAAGAGATGGTTACACATGGAGAAGAATGCAGGATTGCTTCTTCAGACTGGAAATACGATATAACAGGATATGGATAAATTACCCGCTGGCTTCAGTATCTGAAGACGGGGTATCTTCTACCGGTTCTACCTGCTTTATGGGGTTTTGTTCCTGGTCCCGCATGAGGTAGGTAAGTTCCAAAACTCCGTTATGAAACGTTCTGGTACATGAAGCCTCAACTACCGGAGGGAGAGGAGCTGAACTCCTGTACCTGATTTTTCCATCAAATCCTATAATATGCAGCGTATTATCAGTAATTGCCACGTTAATATGTTCATCATACAATCCTTTGAGTTCACAGGTTGCAATTACTCGCTTGTCCCATTCGGTTACTTCTATTGGAGGATGTCCAACATCGTGACCAGGATTAGAGCCCCCGGAAAATGGAAAACCCGGAGGTAAATTACCGGCCATGATAATATTAACGCCGATAATTCCCGGTTTTATCTGTCCCTGTCCAAAGGCCTGTGAGAGTATTTTCCGGAGCAAATCCTCCATATTGTGAAAATCTTCAGGTGGGGTATCATTCATGTATTGCGTTCTCCCTATAGCCTTGGAGCTTATCTCATATCAAGTTCCTCAGCAAGGTTTTTGATATGAGAGAAATCTTTCCTGGCTAGCACGTATACCTCGTTGTATAAAGTCTGATACTGTGGGTCATCCTTCAAATCATGCTGACGGGCATGGAGCACAAATCCAGCTTTTTCAAGGATATCCCGTTGATCCTGGTTGTAAATAATGTGCCAGGCCTGTTTTGCATAGTGTTCTCGCATACCAGAATCAAGGGATGCTCTGACTCTTGAGAAAGCCTCATCAAAGTGCTTTGAGGTGATCCTCACATTTGATATTGCTTCTTCCATCTCTCTGGGAGTCCTGCCTTCCATGAGATGAATAAATTCACGCATAGCTGCAAGTTTTGCTTCGCGCACAAGTGCTTCAATATCTGCCCCGACAAAACCTTCAGTCTTTGATACGAGCTCCAATATAGTGACGTCACGGGTAAGCAGGACATCAGCATCTTTCAGATACACCTCAAAGATCTTTTCTCTTCCATCCCGATCTGGTGGGGGGACATAAAGGTGACGCTCAAGTCTTCCCGGGCGGAGTAATGCATCATCCAGCATATCAGGTCGATTTGTTGCTGCAATGATGGTTACGTTCTTTAACTCCTCCATTCCATCCATTTCAGTCAGGATTTGGGAAACTACACTCTCTGTGACATGAGTTGAATCAGAATATGATCCTCTCTTTGGGACCAGGGCATCTATTTCATCAAAGAAGATAATTGAAGGTGCTGCCTGTCTTGCTTTTCTGAATACCTCCCTTATGCCTTTTTCAGATTCGCCTACCCACTTGGAGATGAGTTCTGGTCCTTTCACCGATATAAAGTTGCATTCACTTTCATGAGCAACTGCTTTTGCCATGAGTGTCTTTCCGGTTCCAGGAGGACCAAAAAGAAGAATCCCTTTCGGAGTTTTGGTCTGGAGCTGGGAGAACAGTTGAGGATACCGGATAGGCCACTCAACAGCTTCTTTCAGCTCTTTTTTCACCGGTTCAAGACCGCCAATCTGGTCCCAGGTTACATCAGGTACCTCTATAAGCACTTCACGCATGGCTGACGGTTCAACATGAGTTAATGCAGACTGGAAATCCTCCTGTGTTACCCGTATCGAAGCGATAAGATTTTTGTCGATGTTACCTTCCTTAAGATCTTTTGGGGGAACTTTTTCAAGGATCTTCCGGAGAGCATGCATCGCAGCTTCCTTTACCGTGAGACTTATGTCTGCACCGACAAACCCATGAGTCTGGTTTGCAAAAGGTTGCAGAAACAATCTTCTTCTTATAGCAGAATCAATATCATCAAGTTGTGCTTTAATATCAGACTGCTTGCGGTTAAGTTCATCTTTTTTATTGTTGTCAGGTTCCTTTTCAATCCGTTCTTCAATATCAGCAAGATCTTCTATGAGTCGGGATCTCTGAACCTTTTCATCCCGGGTCAGGTTGTCATCATCAATAGTGATCCCTGAAATATCAATGGGGACATTGCGTGAGTGAATCTGTAAAATGTTTAGTCTTCCGTTGATATCCGGAATACCGATTTCAATCTCTCTATCAAACCGTCCTCCACGCCTGAGGGCAGGATCAATATTATCCGGCAGGTTTGTTGCAGCGATGACAATGACCCTGCCACGGCTTTTCAGGCCATCCATGAGTGCCAGCAGTTGGGCAACAATACGTCGCTCAACTTCACCCTTGGTTTCTTCACGTTTTGGAGCAATGGAATCTATCTCATCAATGAAGATGATTGAAGGGGCCTGGTCTTCTGCTTCTTCAAATACCTCACGTAGTTTTCCTTCAGACTCACCATAATATTTATTCATTATCTCCGGCCCGGAGAGAGTAATAAAGTGAGCATTAACTTCATTTGCAACAGCTTTTGCGATAAGAGTCTTTCCGGTACCTGGCGGTCCGTAGAGTAAGACTCCTTTTGGCGGTTCAATGCCCAGACGTTCAAAAAGTTCGGGATTTCTCAAAGGTAGTTCGATCATCTCGCGGACCAATGATAATTCACGGTCAAGTCCACCAATGTCTTCATAGTGGATATCCGGGATGTATTTATCCTTCTCCTCACCCTCATACGTTTTTTTGTGCCCCCTGATTCCACCCGAATCTCTTCCCCTCCGTTCCTGACCAGTGACAGAAACTGTTGTTCGGTTCGAAAGCACAACCGGCCCTTCCGGGTCAGTTTTTTCGATCATGACAACCGTGTAGGCGGTATACATGTTTCCAAAGGAACGAAACATTTCAGCAAAGGGATCATTCTGGTACCCGACAGGTATCCGGTACGCTTTTTGAGGAAACAACACCTGATCCTGGAGATTGTGTGCTAGTACCTCTTCCAGTTCACGAGGATTTACCCCTTCGGCGTCCTGAATGATCCTAAAATCTATCTTTTTTGCTTCATGGGTTTCCGTTTTTCTGATAACAGCTTGTTCTCTGATACCTACACCTGCTCTTCTACGGGTATTACCATCGATGTGAATAACATCACTCCATGGGGAATTGGACGGATACACCAAAGCATATGTTTTATCAACACCTTCTATTTCGATCACGTCCCCACGGGATAGAGATAGTTTTTCCATGGTTTCCCAGGAAAGACGGGCGATATCTCTTCCGACGTCCTCATTTTGTAATGCTTCCTGAACGGTAAGTGTTAAATCATGAATATGAGACATAATTATACTCCTGAACAATGTTCACCTAAAGTTACTATGTTATAGTATATAAATATTATTTACACATCTGGGAAGCCAACAAGTGAAGAATAATGAATAAAAATAGAATTAATGCGAAGAATGAATCATTTCTTCAACAATTACGGTCAGTTCCTCAATTTTATCAAAATCCTTTTCCTGCCAGAATGTCAGTTCGCGTAATTGAGCTGCTTTTTCAACCAGGTCAGATGACAGTTCGTTGGTGAGAGAAAACCGCTCCACCTGTTTTAAAAGATAGGCTGAACGAAAGAGAACTTGTTGTTTTGTCCGAGGATAGAGGAGAGCCCATGCTCCTGCTTCAAACAATTCAAGATTTCGGTTATCAAGAGTACCCTGCATGTGATTTAGTATTTCCATAAGATATGTTGTCGTAATTACCGGAACTTCATCAGTTTTTCGGGTTTTTGTAAACAGATCATCAAGGAGGGTCATCTTAACTTCTCTGACAAATGCATTAATATCTGCACCAACGAAGTATTTCATCTCACTCGCAATACTGCTGTAGTCAATACCGGTATCAAGCAGCGAAGAAAGATCTTTGAGATATAGCTGGAGAATTGCTTTTCGTCCATCTTTATCAGGAGGTCTGATATAGAGATGTTTTTCAAGACGGCCAGGCCTTAACAGTGCAGGATCTAAAAGATCAGGACGGTTCGTTGCTGCAATGATTACAACACCGGACAAATCTTCCACTCCATCCATTTCAGTGAGGATTTGGGATAACACACTCTCACCTACACGTGATGTTGCATGTTCCTGGCCTCTTTTCTGGACCAGGGCATCTATTTCATCAAAAAAAATTATTGATGGTGCTGACTGACGTGCCTTTCTGAATGCCTCTCTGACTTGTTTTTCAGATTCACCAACCCACTTGGAGAGTAACTCAGGACCTTTCACTGATATAAAATTCATCCTAGACTTGGCTGCAACTGCCCGAGCGATTAATGTTTTTCCAGTTCCTGGCGGCCCAAAAAGGAGGATACCCTTTGGAGGTTTAATTTTTAGCTTCTCGAAAGCATCTCTCCGATGAACAGGCCATTCAATAATTTTCTCTATCTCATGCTTCTCCTTGTCTAGTCCTTCCACCATTTCCCATGCTACTTCCGGAATCTCAACATAGAGTTCACGCATTGCCGATGGTTCTATCCCTTTTCTGGACTCCATAAAATCAGCATTAGTAATCATGAGAGAATCAATAACTTCAGCAGGAACTTCCTGGTCCTCCTTCATTTTACCCATAATCCCACGAAGAGCATGCATCGCAGCTTCTTTACAATGCAGGGCAATATCAGCACCAACAAACCCATAGCTCGTTTCTGCATAATACTCAAGGTCAACATCATCAGCAAGCGGCATAGTCCTGGTATGCACGTGATAGATTTCAAGACGTCCTGCCCGATCAGGAATCCCGATTTCTATCTCCCGGTCAAACCGGCCTCCACGACGGAGAGCTGGATCAATGGAATCTGGCATGTTTGTTGCAGCAATTACTACTACCTGTCCCCTGCTGGCAAGTCCATCCATCATCGTTAAAATTTGGGCAGTAACTCTCCGTTCTACTTCTCCGGTTGTATCCTGCCGCTTTGTGGCGATGGAATCTATCTCATCAATAAATATTATTGAAGGTGCTTTCTGTCGAGCTTCTTCGAATATTTCACGGATTTTCTTTTCAGAATCTCCATAATACCTACTCATAACTTCAGGCCCTGACAAAGGGATAAAATGAGCCTCAACTTCACTTGCAACCGCACGGGCAAGCAGTGTTTTTCCAGTCCCGGGAGGACCATACAACAGGACACCTTTTGGAGAATCAATACCAAGGTGTTCAAAAATACGTGGATATCGTAAGGGGATTTCAACCATTTCCCTGATTAAACTGATCTCCCGGGATAATCCCCCGATATCCTCGTACTGAATTAATAATTCCTCTTTTTTCTTCTCTTCAGTCTTATAAGGGGTATCATGAAGAATAACTTCTGTAGTAAAAGTTACAACCCCTGTTCCCCTGGGTTCAACCATGGAGACAACAAACGTAACAGTATTTCCGATGAGATCTATCCGTACGGTCTGACCTTCGACAACAGGTCTTCCACGAAGTTTTTTTGCAAGAAGAACTTCAGGATTGTTCAACGAGATGCTTGTAACCGGTTGCAGGATGATTCTTCGTACATCATGTACTGCTACACGACGGACCATAACCCTATCATCAATACCACTCCCCGCATTGCTCCTGATCTCCCCATCAATGGCAATATCATTACGTCCGTGACTTGAACTTTGTGTACTCCAGGCTGCCGCAACAGCCCTTTTTGTACCAAGTATCTCAATGAACTCTCCGTTCACAATACCTAGAGCCCTCATAACAGCCGGATGGATCCTTGCAAGTCCTTTTCCTGCATCTTCTTCAGCAGCCCGACGAACTTCAAGACGTATTCCTGATTTTGAAGTCATAATTTCCCACCATTACACTGAATAACACCCTTTTCCGTTACTATCACATCCATCCGGACATCATGTTCCTGGACCGGGATAAAAGAGACTTCCTGGGCAGAAAATGCAATTCCTATCGTTTTAATATGAGGATGTTCAGATAAAAACCGATCATAATATCCTGCACCGTACCCGATTCTGCCCCCTGACTTATCATATCCGAGCATAGGGATTACTGCACAGGTGATATCATCTGGTGATGCCGGGATCTCATTTCCAAGTGGCTCAGGTACATGAAATGTACCAGCAAGAAGAACACTCCGGGACTCAATATATGAAAGACGAAGGCTCACTGTCTCTTTTTCGATGACAGGCACAACAACATTACGCTTTTCCAATAGCAGCTGGTCAATAAACCATGATGTTTCGACTTCAGGAATTTTTGCACAATAAACAAGAACTGATTCGCACGGATGTACAATAGTCGATAGATACCTGCATATGTTCCTGCTTTTCCGGTCACGTTCAGCTTCAGGTATACTCCATCTTTTATCACGGAGTTCAGAGCGGATAATATCCTTGGCATTCATATCAAATTACCTAATAATCCTCATCTACCGTATATGGGCACAATAGTGATCTTACAATCCCAATATACATACGGTATAATTTAACCTATATTTACATTCTGAAAGGTTAATATGGTAATATCAGGAGAAAGTATGAGATGATTTACACTATCTTTCTCATTGTAATATGCCTCATCGTACTCCTCGTCCTTTGGCATGTTCTGAAAAATGTTGTAAAACTGGTGATTAATTCAATTATTGGATTATTATTGCTTGGAATTGTCAAATATCTGAATATATTTCCCACCTTAGGATTTCCACAGATAGAAATCGGGTGGATTTCTGTGATTGTATGTGCCATTGCAGGAATACCCGGAGCAATTCTTCTAATGATTCTGCACGTTTTTGGACTTATTTAACTACCATTCTTATTTTTCAAAGCGATATCTTGATGATCTTACAGGTCAGAAAAAACAGGAATAACCAAGGTGTCTGAACTGACAACATGTAACGAATCATTTCCTGCTATTGCGCGATAATAATGATATCCGGTCCCATCAGGCCTGACCGTAATTGTTGCCTGGCCATCCTGATTAAAAAAAATGGTTTCAGATATCAGAGGCATCCAGTCAAAACCATTTTTCGAATAAAGCATAGTGACAGGAATATCTACAGGTTCGTAATAACCGGGGCTGAAAATTTGCAATGAAAGATCCAGGGACTCTGATACCCTGACTCCAGACTTGTTTGCACTGATGCGAAGAACAGGAATAAGATCAGGAGCCACATTTGCATCATTCATATCCACGGGGACCACTGTTATTGGATGAACATTTGAGTAAACAGCACTTTGGGTAGTATTGCCTGGCCTTCTTATTGACATGAGATACATTCCTGAAGTTTCAGGAGCAGGAACAGTACACTCAAATTTCCCATCAGAATTTGTTGCAATTGTGCTACTATTCTGATAAGTATCCCAGTACTGACCGCCGAAATTATACCATACCAGGTCAAGCACCTGATATGAAGGATATGTTCCTCCCTTTTGGTTGTAAAAACCATAAAAGGTAATATTATTCCTTGAGGAAACGGTAAGATCATCCGTATAGAGCATTATTGATTCTGAATCTCCAATAATTTTTACCGGAGGGTTTATTCCAAAAGAATCTGGTATTAAGACAACCTTCTCTGAAAAAACTGAAGGTTTTGTTCCTTTCCCAGGATATTCCAGGAGAAAGAATACCGGATAAGGACCAGACAATGACAGGTTAAACTCAACAATCCCTTTTATGTTGGTAAATCCTTCAACAACTCTCTCATTTGATTGAGAATAATTCACATCACCATAGCGAAGAAGAACACGAGAGTATGGAACCGGTTTGTCGTTTTCATCAACAATATACCCGGACAGATGAGATACTAATCCGGGAGTGTACCGATAATACTGATTTGAAAGGAAGACAGATATTGAACTATTATCAGAAACAACGGGTTTTTCTGGGTCAGGTTGAGTAAAGCCAGAATTCACAGATGGTATCAGATTTTCACTACTCATACCTGGTAAACAGGTAATTTCCAACATATTACTAGGTAAAATTTTTTCCTGAATTCCATAGATATAAGAATAATTTGCCCGAAATCGATAAATTCCTTCTTCCATTAGCAAATAATTGATAATAAAGCTCCCCTCATCATCCGTGATAACTTCATCTTCTTTTATTGACCCGTTACTATTCCATTGGGAAATCAATATCCGTGAATTTTTTAAAGGACCAAATAACCCCCGAATGGTTCCAAAAAGTGACAATTCAGTACCTTTTTCCAGGTAATACAAGGGAGGTGTGATTTCAAGAGTGAGTTCTCCACCTAAAGTTTTGTCAATTTCATCTCCAATAGCAAGTATCTCTTGCCATTCTTCAATAGTATGGTCCGAATCTGCACAACACGGAATTGCAACGAAGAGAGATAGAAGAAATATGCCGGATAAAAAGTTCAAAAAAAAATTAAAATGACTCATGGGTCCCCCTTGATATGCTGTTCAGTTAAGGAACCGGTATGTAGTATATCGTGATTCAAGTTCAGCAATAGTCCGTGGTGTATACACATCAGATCGTTTCTCCATTTTTTCTTTGATTACCAAAGTTCTAGAAGGATCCAATTTGATTACATTCTCATAACTTGTGATTCCTTCGGAGTACAGATCAATTTTCTTAAAAGAATCATCAGCCTGCTCTCCGCTGGTGTAGATTGTCAGCAGGGAAAAGATCACATCTCCCCGTTTCTCCCATGTCCGGCTATCTGATGGGTTTAATCGGACTGCCTCGCTGTAATTCTCATAAGCCTTAAGATAATTGCTTCTGTCAAGAGCTGCATCACCACATATAACCTGTTCTTTTGCATTTCCTGGTGAAAGCAGATCAATTTCGTCATATATCTTATTTGATTCAGTAATTCGCTTCAAAGATCGGAGTATTACTGCTTTCTTATAGAGATATTCAGGGTTGCCCTTATCCAGGGCAATAGCACCCTCCAGTGCAACAAGTGCATCATCAGGTTTTCCTAAAATAAGGAAATTATTCGATTTTTCCCAGTAATATTCCTCGTTATCTGGTTTTTTACCAATGAGATAGTCATAAATTTCTATTGATGTGCCATATTTTGTTAAGAATGAGGATATATCTGCCAGTACCTCTGCAGTGGTATACCTGATTTCAGGAATGGACCCGACATACTGATCAAGAGGTTCGGTTGCCTGGAGCAGAAGGACAGGGGTAAAAATCGCTAATAAACAAAATAATATGATAATAATTATTGGTATGGTAATAAGTCTCATAAATATTCAAAACGTTTCTGGTTCCGAAGGATAGTCACCTTAATTTCAGGGCAATATAATTTGTTTCAATTAATTATCAATTTTCAGCTATGATCTTTAAATATTCGATCAAATATCAATATTCATTGGATGAGAAGATATATATCGGTAGTCTTATTGGCATAGTAAACACATGAGACAGTTACTAATTAGAATTACGGGATGAATGGTCTACTATTACAAAAATGGGGATTTGTGAATGAATTTTAAATCGATAAAAATCCGGGGGTTTTTCGTTGTAACTCTGACAGCATCATTTATTGTGCTCATAATGCTGTCCGGAGCAGTAATATCTGATCAATATTTCTCAATAGAGGATACAGGAAATCTTGTCCCAATTTACGATTCTGTGAATTATAAAGTTCAGAAAACCATTCAAAAAGAAGATTCGGGTGGCAGAACATTATTCATTGAAAGACCCTTTGGGTATGCAGAATGCAGTGAAGACAGCCAGGTGAACCTGTCGATCAGAAAGACATATATCGATCGGATATCCCGGGATAAAGCATATATCAAAGGGGAAATAAAAAACCTGGACGATAATACGGTAGATATCATAGTAATTACCTTCAACCTGTTTAATGCAGATGGAAAACAGATAGGTAATGCCTATGCTTCCATAGATTACCTTGAACCAAAAGGGACATGGATTTTTTCTACCGAACCGATTACCCGCTCAGATTTTAAATTTGAGCGATATGGATCCATATATACCGGGGTATTTAACTAATTCCTCAACACAAAACACGCAATTTTTTTATTACCCGTTCTACTTGTTTTACCGAAGTTCCAATATACACATCAGGTGAAAGAAGTTGATCGATCTCATCAGATTTGATATATGCTGTCACTTCAGGAGTTTTTGAGAGAAGTGATGCCAGAGGTTTGCCTTCTGATAATGCTTCCATGCTTTTTTCCCGGATAATTTCGTGTGCTTCCTGTCGCCCCATTCCTTTTCGGGTAAGTTCTATCATAATGGATTCAGCCATGTTAATGCCATGCAACATGGAGAGGTTTTGTCGAATCTTGTCTTCTTTCAAGTTGAGACCTTCAAGAACAGTTATCATCACTTTCAGGATATGGTCGGCAAGGATAGTAGCTTCAGGAAATAGTATCCGTTCGGGTGAAGAATTTGTGAGGTCACGTTCATCCCAGAGAGTATTGTTCTGAAAAGCAGGTTCTACGGCGGATCTTACGATCCTTGCCAGCCCACAGACCTGTTCACTCCGAATCGGATTTCGTTTATGTGGCATCGTAGAAGATCCAACCTGCCTGGAACCAAATGCTTCCTCAACTTCCCCGATTTCAGTCCGCTGAAGTGACCGGATCTCAATGCCGATTTTGTCAAGAGTCGTGGCAAGGTTTGCAAGGAAACAAAAATACTCTGCATACCGGTCACGCTGGATGATCTGGTTTGAAACATCAACAGGATTCAGCCCTAAATATTTCATCATCTGTTCCTGAATCTCGATCCCATATTCCCCAAGTGCTGCCTGGGTACCAACTGCACCAGTAAGCTGACCAACACATACACGAGACCTCATCTGATCAAGTCGTTCGATATGTCTCCCAATCTCACTTGCCCAGATGGCAAACCGAAGACCATAGGTTGTCGGCACTCCATGTTGACCATGGGTCCTGCCAATACAGACCAGGTTTTTCGTATTTTCTGCCCGAACCAGCAATACACAAAGAATCTCTTTTAATTTTTTTTCAAGAATATCAAGGGCATCGCGGATTTGAAGACCGGTGGCTGTATCAAGGATGTCATTGGAGGTTGCTCCATAATGGATCCATCGTCCTGCTTCTCCACATACTTCTGAAACTGCACGGACGACTGCCATCATGTCATGGTGAATCTCGTTTTCAATTTCTTTTGATCGCTCAAGTGAGGCGTTTTTCGCATGTGCTGAAATATAATCCGCATCAGGTTGTGGAATCATCCCAACCGATGCTTCAGCTCGTGCAAGTGCAATCTCAGCCTCTATTATAGAATGGAACCGGTGTTTTTCACCAAAGACTTCTTTCATCTCTTCGGTGCCATATCGAAATTCTATTGGGTGTATTGCCATGCATACAGGTTAGACGCCATGGTAGTTAACCATATGAATAACCATAAGTTTCCATTACATCTGCAGATGAGGAGCTTATATAGAGTTGAATCTCACAGGAAAGGTATGATAACTGACCGGGAACGGGCAGCCTTTGAGGCAGGAATAAAACTCGGAGCATTATATCACCAATGGGTGGGAGTCCCTGTCTCCCGTGAATCTGCATCCTCACTTGAGAAGGCAATCGAGAATGCGCACATACAACAACCATACATGACAGATATTTCAGTGAGGCTTGACAGGGAATTGATGATACCAAACTCATTTGGATACAGTGAACTTTCCGGACTGATGTTTGACGTGGAACTTACTATCCGGGTAAACCAGGCAACATGTCATGCATGTATTGCACGGGATGGAGAATACCCCATGATGAGAATAGAGTGGATGGATGAGGACACCGAAATTTCCAATCCTTGATGATCATATTCACATCGATCCCAGGAATGGCAAAGGTATCGAAGCTGCAAAAGAATTCAAAAGGACAGGCGGCACTCACTTATGTCTTGTCACAAAGCCTTCATGGTCGCTTGGTATTCATCCGACGAAAGGCGCAGATTTTAAGGGAGTGTTTGACGAAACCATGGAAATTGCACATAAGATCCAGAAGGAGACAGGAGTTTTTACCTATACGCTTCTCGGCGTTCATCCGGCTGAAATCACCGTCCTTTCAGAGAGAATGACCCCGGAGAAGGCTGCAGAAATTATGATGGACGGGCTTTCTCTTGCTGCAGGTTATGTCAGGGAAGGTTACGCAATAGGACTGAAAAGTGGTCGTCCTCACTATGAAGTCTCTGAAAAACTGGCTGTACTCTCAAACCAGATTTTGAATCACGCATTCACCCTTGCAGCAGATGAAACCTGTTCAATCCAGGTCCATGCAGAATCCGGACCCTGCGAAGACATGGTGGAAATGGCAAAAAATGCCGGGCTTAATCATAGAAAGGTTATCAAACATTTTGCCACTCCAAAGACACCACTTAGTGCTTCATTAATTGCAAAACACGAATCAATTCCGGATTTATGCCGACAAAAGAGATTATTTACCATGGAAAGCGATTACATGGATGAAAATAACAGGCCGGGTGCCGTAATAGGTCCAAAATCTGTCCCCCGGTTTACCCTGCGTTACCTGGAACAGGAACTGATAACGCTGGATGATGTGCACCGAATCCACGAGGAAGCTCCGGAGAAATTCTATGGGATACAAATCACACTTTGATTACCTGAAAAGTTTTTCTCTCTCTGCCTCCCGATTATAACAGATGTTACTTCGCATTCACCGGTCTGCAGAAAACCATGAAGTTGTTGGAATATGCGATCGTGAACTTGTCGGGAAGACTTTAAATGATGGAGATCTTTCAATAACCATCACCAGTAGTTTTTTTGGCGATGACCCCGTATCAGAAGAAGAAGTCATTCGGGTCCTTCAGACATCCGATAATATCACCATATATGGGGAGCGCTCAATCAGTCTCGCAGTAACGCAGGGACTTATTGACAAAAATTCCTGTAGATTTGTTGCAGGAGTCCCGTTTGCTACAATAATCAGATTATAGAAGATGAATTTTCATGGATTTACAACAAGCAATATGTCCTAAATGCGGTGGCCCTTCGTCCACGGGAGACATCTGTGGGAAATGCCGCGCAGGAAATATCGATTGGTTCCAATGTGATGGGCGGGTCGTTCTTACCAGATGTCCTGGCTGTAATTCCATGCGTGATAAAAACGGCTGGAATGATTGTGAACGATCTCGTGAAGACATTGAATACGATGCAGCAATCTCTGCGGTCCACCTGATTGAAAAAATAAAAAAACCTGAACTGAATATCAGACTGGAAGAAAACAGTAAAAACCGGACTTTTGCCCATATCTCAATCAGTGCAGAGTTATTCAAAGAAAAAGTTGAAACAACCTGCATGGTTGAAATCCTCTGGCAGTTTGATTCCTGTGACCGTTGCAGCAGGTATCATGGGAATTACTGGCAGGGAGTTGTCCAGCTCAGGGCAGCGGGAAGAAAAGCAACCCCAGAAGAACAGGAACGAGCAAAGAGGATTGCTTATCTTGCAGAAGAAACATTGCAGATTCAGGGTGAACGCCTTTCTTTTATCACAAGGATGGATGAAGGGAGAGAGGGTCTTGATATCATTGTCGGCACACAGACCCTGGGAGAGTTGATATCTCGGGATATCACGAGGAAAATGGGAGGCAGGTTCTCACTTCATCCAACTCTAATCGGTGAGAAAGAAGGCAAAAAACTCTATCGGATCACATATGCTGTCCGTCTTCCACGTTATACAAAGGGTGACATCATTTTTATCAGGGGCACATATGGTGAAATCCTCGGGGCTGAAGGAAAAACCATTAGTTACCTCGACCTGGCCTCCGGGATCCCACGGACTGTCCCAACATCTACCGAATCACGATATATCGGATCAGTTCGGGATGGAAATCCGATGCTGGTTGTTTACCAGGATGGAGAGACACTCGGTCTTATGGATGAAACAACGGGAAAAACAGAGGAGGTCCCGGTCATTTCCTGGAGGAATATTATTTCCGGAGAACGTGTTCACATTATCCGGGATGATGATCGCGTTCTCGTGGTGTAACTGGACTGTACATTTATGAATGTCAGGATTGTTCCCAGAAACTGTATCCCACAAATTCTTTCAGAATCATGGGTTGATTCCACCAGAAAACCCTATATCAGTAATGACATAGCCTACATCCCGGTGCTGGACGGTTATCTTTATACAACTGTCCTGCCTGAAAGAAAAAGAAAAGGAAGAGGGTATCAGAAGATTGGTGATATCATCGCATTTCACGGAAAAAAACCTGGCAATGAATTAATTCAGGAACTTATCCACAGACACTCTCCAAAAGGTATCATCTGGTACAAAGGTCATAAAAGCCCTATGAGAATACCTGATTTTGAACTTTTGTACGGGGAGATTGGAGAAGTTATTCAACAGGAAATGGGAATATCATACCGGCTTGATCCAACCCGGGTTATGTTTTCACAAGGAAACCGTGATGAGAAAAAGCGGGTGTCAGAACTGGTAGATCCAGGAGAACAGGTGTGTGATATGTTTGCCGGGATCGGGTACTTTACCCTTCCTCTGGCAAGAGCCGGTGCAGAGGTACATGCAATCGAACTGAATCCGGAGTCGATTCATTACCTGAAAATTAATTGCAGGGAAAACGGTCTTTCATCCAAGGTAACAATATCTGCTGGAGACTGTAGGGATCATATGAAAGGAACGTATGACCGGATTCACATGGGACACTATGATGCAATACATTTCCTACCTGATGCCCTCCACCATGTTCATTCCGGAACCATGCTTCATATTCATGGTATCGGTGATATTACCATACAGATTGAAGATATTCTGTCGGGATTAAATGTGAAAGCAGTATATGCTCACCATGTTGTAAAAAAAATCGGACCTGGAAAAGTCCATACTGTTACTGATGTGATGATTTCATGAGTTACATTGCCGGAAAAACAATCGTTCTTGGAGTTTGCGGAAGTATTGCAGCCGTTGAAACAATCCGTCTCATCCATGCTCTGCGAAGAAAAGGAGCAGTAGTTCAACCGGTTATGAGCACTGCGTCATGTTCGATTATTCATCCCGATGCCCTAACCTATGCAAGTGGCAAAGAGACCATAACCCGTATAACAGGACATGTAGAGCACGTTTATTACTGCGGAGATGAGGGGCTTGCAGACCTTCTGCTTATTGCTCCCTGCACCGCAAATACCATCTCAAAAATCGCGGGTGGTATTGATGACACTACAGTAACCACTTTTGCAACAACTGCACTGGGAAGAGAAATGCCTGTTGCCATTGTCCCGGCCATGCACCATGCTATGTTTCGTCACACGATTGTGATGAAAAACCTTAACGCCCTTAAAGAAGCGGGTATTGCAGTAATAGGACCCAGGATTGAGGAAGGAAAAGCGAAATTTGCACACCAGGATGAAATTGTCCTGTGGTGCGAACGGCTCTTGTCTGGATGTCCATTATCGGGTAAAAAGGTTCTTATCACGAGTGGCAGATGCGAGGAACCAGTGGATGACATCAGGGTGCTTACTACACGCTCATCAGGAATTATGGGCCAGGAACTGGCATTTGAAGCATTCAGGCTGGGTGCTGAAGTTACTATCCTTCACCGTGATACAATCATTTCATGTAGGAATATCCGGATATCCACTGCCGCATCAATGTATGATGCGGTAGAGGCTGAGATTAAAGAGAATAAACCAGACATCTACATCAGTGCTGCAGCAATTTCTGATTTTGCCCCGGTAAAAGTTCCAGGAAAAATTCCTAGTGGAGAGCCGGTTTCCATCACCCTTGATCCATTGCCAAAAATACTGGATGCCGTACTGGGAAACATACCAATTGTTGTTGGATTTAAACTTGGAGATGATTCATTTCAGGGAGCAGAAAAAATGCTTGATGCAGGTGTTACTATGGCTCTTGCAAATACCCCCGATAACCTTGGTTCATCAACCGGCTCATATATTCTCCTGGACAAAAACAGCCGAACCAAACTATCCGGTTCAAAACAGGATATCGCACGACAAATTTTCAGGAAAATTCTTTATTCAGACATTCAATGATAGCTAATGAGCAGATTGTGGTCTTTTGTCCAGGCCATATTTCAGGATTTTTTTCCCCGGTTATCTCTGCAAACCCGGATAAATCCGGAAGTTGTGGAGCAGGACTGGTCATTTCTGAAGGAGTCCGGATTGTCGCTTCGAAAAACCCGGTTTCATCAGTCAGGATATATCAGACCGACCGGTATGGAATGCCTGAAAAAATTTCAGATTCATCTGATATTATCACCAGACTTCTGGATATACTAGAGGTTCGCGCAATGATAACGACCTATTGTCACCTGCCATTTGGATGTGGTTATGGTTTGTCTGCTGCAGCTCTTCTTGGAACAACACATGCTTTGAATATGTTATTCCATAAAAAAATGAGTGAACAGGAATGTGCAAGAATTGCACACAGGATTGAGGTTTTAGAAAGTTCGGGTCTTGGGGATGTTTCTGCCTGTCAGGGTGGAGGATTTGTTATCCGAAGCACACCCGGACCAGACGGCGATATTCTACGGATTATGGATACGAGAGAAATATTCGCGGTGACCATAAGCCCTATCAAAACCTCATCAGTACTCCAATCAGATGAACAAATGGAAAAAATCAAACGAGCATATCCCTCCATTTTACCGAAAAATCTCGACGAATTTATGACAACTGCCCGTGAATTTGCAGAGGCGACCGGCCTTATAAAAGATGACATCCGTGAGATCCTTACTACATGTGACATGTATAATATTCCTGCCAGCATGACCATGCTCGGAAGCGGAGTTTTTGCACTGGGAAGAAACGCTGAAGAGATACTTTCCAGATTTGGAAATGTGTACAGACTCACCCTGTCACCAGGTGGTCCCCGGATATTACAAGGAGAATGTGTTTCGTGATACCTGAAAGTCATCCCCGGTATCTTTCATTGAAAACTAGGGAACATCTTGCAACCTGTGCAAAAGAAGGAATTGTCTCTCTTGAAGGATTAACTGCCCATGGCAGGGGAGAGGCATTTGATTACCTGTTGGGAGAAAAATCGTCACAGTCTGCACTCAATGCAGAAAAAATCGCAGCAGCACTTCTCTTAAATGCCACGCATCCAGTTATATCAGTAAATGGTAACACTGCAGCACTTGCTGCAAAGTCTATTGGTGAACTACAACAGGTATGTGGTGCAATTGTTGAAGTCAATCTCTTTCACCGGACACAAGAACGGGTCACATTAATAACACATCTTCTTGAAAAAGAAGGTGTAAAGGTAATTTCAGGAGAAGTCTCACGATATATCCCTCTTGATCATGATCGAGGACTTTGCCATCATGAAGGAATACATACTGCCGATGTAATTCTTGTACCTCTAGAAGATGGAGACAGGGCAGAGGCACTTGTCAGGATGGGAAAAACAGTAATTGCTATAGATTTGAATCCCTTGTCAAGAACAACAAAGACCTGTACTTTGCCAATTATTGATGAGGTTACCAGGGCTATTCCAAATATCACCCGGTTCTGCAGCGATATAAACAGAACTGAAATTCCCGATATTATCACCAGTTATAACAGAGCCGAATTTATCAGGGATGCGCTGGAATATATAAGGAAGAGGCTTGTTGATGTTCTGGATTGAGAAATACCGTCCTATCACTTTTGACCAGATACTAGGACAGAATGGAGTATTGGAAGTCCTTAAACGATGTGCCGAAACAAAAAACCTTCCTCATCTTATGGTCTCCGGTCCTCCCGGAACCGGGAAATCAGTAGCCATTGAAACCACTATCAGGGAACTTTATGGAGAAAGATGGCAGGACAATGTAACCATATTCAGAACAGCAGATTTAATGGAAAAAGGAAAATCTGCTCTTGAATCTGATGAAAGGTTCTATAATCTGTACCGGTCTGATGAATCGTTCCTCTCGAATTTCAAACATATCATATCTGCATATGCGTCGATCCGCCCGATAGATGCAGAGTTCAAAGTGATGCTATTTGAAGATGCACAGGCACTTTCACATGATATTCAGCATGCACTCAGAAGGACCATGGAGCGGTATAGTGCCACCTGCCGTTTTGTCTTCACCACAACACAGGTATCCTCACTTATTCCACCAATTAAGTCCCGTTGTCTTCCTCTTTTTTTCGGCCCTATTAATCGTGATATTATTCGAAAGACACTTGACAGGATTATGGAAGATGTTCAACCTGAGGACAAAGTTCCTGAAGAAGAAATCGGGCTTATTGTTGCAGCATCAGCGGGGGACTTAAGAAAGGCAATCATGTATCTGCAAGTACGGACAGAGACAAAAACCTCTTTCAACCCGGACACATTAAGCAGAAGTGAAACCCAGGATGAAGCCTGTCTTGCTTTCCAAGCGATGAAAGCGAAGGATACTGGAACAGCCCAACAAAAGATACAGTCACTCATGATTTCCCATGGCCTTTCCGGACAGGAGATTATCAATACTCTGCACCAGGTAATTGAACGGGAATATCATGATCCGGAAATTGTTACTCTCCTTGCTGATGCTGATGCACGTCTTCCCCATGCAGGAAATGAATACCTTCAGGTGAATGCACTGGTCGCAACCATTGTTTCGGAGGTGTTTTCATAGCGCGATCAGTAAAAGCCCCGGTCGAAACCAGAGTTCAGTCACATTACGATGACATTGCAGACGTATATGATCAGCGATATGACCACCGGGAACGTGGAAAAATCTACTATGACCACATTTCTGAAGCAGTACTGAGTAAATTAAGCGACCATGGTCATCTGCTCGATATCGGATGTGGAACCGGGCTGTTTCTTGACAGATACCTGTGTGAAGGAAAAAACCGCACAGCTACAGGAATAGATATTAGTACCGGGATGATTCGAAAAGCCAAGAGCCGGTACGAGGATCTCTCATTCGTTGTAGGGAATGCAGAGTTGCTTCCCTTTGAACCGTTAACCTTTGATTCCATATCCAGTCTCCTCGCATTCTCATACTTACAGAACCCTGACCAAAGCATGAAAGACTGTTATCGTGTTCTTCGTCCAGGAGGAAGATTTGCTGTTTGTACCCTTGGAAAAAATATTTTTACATCAGGTCTTCCGGCACTCTATACCATTGGTGAAAAAATGAAAATTCGCAGGGTGGGAGTGGGTTCATTTGCTGAACATTATTACAGCGCCAAAGAGATGTATGATCTCCTTGAAAAATCTGGATTTGTAGAGATAGAGATCTTCAGATGCTCATTTGCCCATTTCAACCTTGCGGGGCCACTGTTCATGATAGCAAAAAAAGTTGAATCCTTTATTGAAGATAACATTCCATACCTTGCATATAACCTGATTGCTGCTGGAAAAAAACCTGAATGACGCATTCAGAAAACTTATAAGAAAAATTACGGGTTAATTTTTACCTTCTTTTTTTGGCAAGGCTATCAAGAGTGTATTCCATCTCATAATGGCAGCAGTGTTTTCTCGGGATAGAAAAGAACCTTTTTTGAAATTCTACATCAATCTGGGTTACATGAAGCGCGAGCGCCAACTGAAATGAACATATGATGATGATTGAAAGAATCAGGTCACGAAGAGACAGGGATATCAAAGAGAATAAAGAGTACCGGGCAGTAATAAAAAACCTTATCTGTTCTTCAAGACCTGCAAGCTGACCGATAGTCACTACCACGATTATTACCAACAACCCAAATAACAAGAGCAATGCACATGACATAATCCATGACCTGAGGAATTTACCAACGAGTGCTACGAATGTACAAAGGACAAAAATAATTACCACAGGGTCTGTGAGTATCTGCAGTACTGCTCCATCCATTCTTCTACCATCTTGTGGCATCTGGTTTAAATTTTTCCATCAAAACAGAATCATTCACAAAATAAAAAACCTACCAGATCGATACCGAAAAAAAGAAGAACCAGTTTTTTCTCTTGAAAAATATTAGTGTAATGATAGGGGGATTTATAGAGAATGCCAATAATATACCTCAAATCGATGCTGAATGCAGAAAAAAGAAAGGAACAAATTGGTGATGCAGCAAATGACGGAGGGGTAGAAAGGAGGTGGATATTTTATAATGCTAGCAGGAACAGTAACAATATGATATTACGAAAAACCTTCTGCTTAGATAACCAACTATCTCTCCGGTTTTTCCAGGTGAACCGATGAACCAACGGTTTTGTCTGGGTTTTGAAGTACATCAGCCATATCGTCTCAAAAATAGGTTTGAGCCCGGAATTAAGAATTCCGAAGAAGACCTGATGAAGCGCTATTTTGATAATGCAAATAAGGAAATTCTCCTTAGAGTATGCAATAAATGCTATGGACCGGCTACATCAATCATACTTGACCAGCTGGATGGAGGATTTTCCTGTGCCTTTTCTATTTCAGGTGTACTGATCGAACAATTAGAACGCTGGGCACCGGATATACTTGATCTTTTTGCCCAGGCTGCAGAACACAGGAATGTCGAGATGATAGGACAGACCTATTATCATAGTGTTGCAAGCCTGTTCTGGACGATGGAAGAGTTTTGTAACCAGGTGAACCTTCATCGAGAACTAGTCAAAGATCTCTTTCATGTTACTCCTGTTGTTTTTGAAAATACTGAATTTATTTTAGATAACCGCATAGCATCAACAGCCCGGGAACTGGGATACCAGTGTTGTCTGACAGAGGGTGTTGACCATATCCTGCAATGGCGAAGTCCCAATTATCTGTATCAATGTGCAGGTTTGCCAATAATAATGCGAAATTTCAAACTTTCCGATGACATTGCCTTTCGTTTCACCTGTCATGACTGGGCAGAGTGGCCTCTGACTGCTGACCGGTATGCAAACTGGGTATCCAAAACCCCGGGAGATTTTATACCCGTTTTCATTGATTATGAGACACTTGGTGAACACTATTGGGTTGAATCAGGAATTTTAGAATTTTTAAGATACCTTGGCCCGGAAATGAAAAAAGCAGGAGTACAGATGGTAAAACCATCTGAGATTCTTACATCCAAAATAATGGAAGATTTTTCAATACCTCATCCAATCTCCTGGGCAGATGCAGAAAAAGACGGAAGTGCATGGATAGAAAACCGGAAACAAAAAAACGCATTCAGGGCCGTGCAGCGTGCACAATCATTCAGCGAAGACCAACATATATGGAGATGCCTGCAGATTAGTGACCAATTCTATTACATGTCCTGCAAGCACGGTTCATGCGGTGAAGTCCATAGTTATTTCAGTCACCAACCAGAACACGAGGCATTTATTACTTACATGGATATTATCGCAGATTTCGAGGAACGATCAATCAATACTATGGAGAAGAAGAAATACCTGTATCCTCTTCGTTCCATGACCGTAGATGAAGCATTTTATTTTTCAAGTCCATTTGGATATACCGGACATGTAGCATTTGATCTGGATCAGTTTGCAGAAATGCTTCAAATTGTCCCTGCAGATTCAATCAGTTTTCATCATCAGAGAGGAGACTTCGCTTCATGGTGTAGGTTTGAAATCAAAGATGAACCCCTGGCCCAGGCAATTGAACAGGCAACAAACAGGCAGGAATTAATACTTGCTGCAGATACACGGAGACAGGAATTATGGGCGGGCTTAAGATAGCTATTTTTTGCTGGGAAAACCTCTATGGAGACCGGGTTGGAGGCCTTTCAAACGCATCAACCTACCTTGCCCAGGCACTGTCAAAAGATCATGAAGTCCATTTTTTCACCCGGGGTGATAAAGACTTCGAAATGAATGGAGTGTATTACCATGTATTCCGACCATATGGAGATAATATCATAGATTATTGTGCCAACTTATCAAGAGGACTTGTTGACCGGTTTAACAGCCTGGACGAACCACCTTTTGATATACTTCATTTCAATGACTGGCATGTCACCGAAGCACTCCATCTCCTGCAACACCGACCCACTGTTTATTCATACCATTCTACTGAATTTGGAAGGAACGGAAATGTACATGGAAACTGGTGGGAATACCATGAAATCTGTAGCAAGGAATGGTATGCCGGCCTTATTGCAAAACGATGCACCATGGTATCCTGGACGCTTCGTAGTGAAGTCATTAATCTTTACCAGGTTGATCCGGCGAAAGTTCACGTTATTCCAAATGGAGTGGTAAAAGAGCAATTTGACGTCAGCATCGATCCAGGTTCAATCAAAGAAAAATACGGGCTGCATTACATGACACCACTGGTTACGTATGTAGGAAGAATGGCCTACCAGAAAGGCCCGGACATATTAGTAGATGCAATCCCCCTGATTAGAGAAAAGCACTGGAATGCTACATTTATCTTTGCCGGAGAAGGAGGGATGAAGAACTGGCTGATTGAACGGACCAGAGAATGGCCGGTACAATTCCCGGGTTTTATCACTGACTCAGAATATGTTCGTCTCCTGCATGCCAGTGATATCGTTGTGATTCCCAGCAGAAATGAACCGTTTGGAATAATATTACTGGAAGCCTGGAGTGCAAACAGGCCGGTTGTTGTAAGCAGAGTTGGAGGGCTTGCAGAGAATGTAGAACATGGAGTCACAGGTCTTATTGTTGATCCGACACCTGAAGGAATAGCATGGGGAGTAAACTATTACCTGGAAAACCAGTATGACCGGATCAGGATGTCAAGAGGGGGATACAACCAGGTTGATAAACGGTTCTTCTGGGATTCAATCAGAGATCAAATGATGTATGTGTACCGGGAGGCTATGAATTGAATATTATATATTGTATTGATGAATTTCCTCCGGTTTTTTGGGGAGGACTTGGAACATATGCGAGGGAGACAACAAAGCGACTTTTGCAGTATCGAATTCATCCGGCGGTTCTTTCCAGAAATAGCGGAACACTGCCGGTATCTGACCTCCAAAATGGAATCCCGGTTTATCGTCCGGACATTATCAGAGCTGATGATACCATTCCATATCTGATACCCTGTGATGTTAAAAACTGGGGAGTTCCTGACCAGCGGTTTTTTTCAGATATCATGCAATATAACCAATTGGGAGCATATCATTTCGTCAGAACCCTTCACCAGGCAAAAAACCGACAATTCAAGTTAATAGTCGCACATGACTGGATTAGTGCCACTGCAGGCCTGATAATCAGGGAAAACCTTAATATCCCATTTATTTTTCATATTCATTCACATGAAGAGGGACGGATGGAGAGTCCGTCAAAAATTGTGTGTGACATTGAGAGAAAAGCAGCAGAAAAAGGAGACGTAATTATTACTGTCTCTTATGCCATGAAAAAGGCCCTGGTAAACCTTGGATACCAGGAAGAAAAGATCCAGGTTGTATACAACGGAGTAGATCCTGATGTATTCAATCCGGATAGTATTACCGGTGACCAGATTGCAGAATTCCGCAATGCCATAGGTGTATCAGACAATCCGATGATCCTCTATGTTGGGAGACTGACGCGTATTAAAGGTGTGGATGAACTCATCAAGGCCATGCCCCGGGTTGTAGAGAAAATCTCCGGGATCAGACTTGTCATATTAGGAGTCGGTGAACTAGAAACAGAACTTCGAAAGATGACAGAGCAGTTAGGTCTTACTGAGACTATCATCTTGAAGTGTGAGCATGTACCAGAGCAGGAACTTATCATGTATTATGCTGCTTGTGATTGTGCTGTTTTTCCTTCGAAATATGAAGCCTTCGGGATCGTTTGTACTGAAGCCATGGCAATGGCAAAACCAGTAATAGCAGGTGTTTTTGGAACTGGTGGAATGTTTGAACAGGTGGTTGCGGAGGGAGATGAGCAAACCGGGTTCCATGTAAATCCCTACTCTCCGGAAGATATAGCAGAACACATATGTATTCTCCTGAATAACCCGGAAATGTGTGCAGAATTTGGTCGGGCGGGAAGAAAACGGGTAATAGAACTGTTCACCTGGGACAAAGCAGCAGAAAAAACGGCTGAAATTTATCGCCAGGTAATTGTACCAAGAAAGGATGAGGCATAGAGATGGAATGTTCTGCCCTGCCTGAAGAACTGACCAAAATTCCTTACCATATCAGGTACGGCAGAGAACTTCAATGCCTTCCTGTGGCAGCATCACGGGAATTCCTCATGACGGAAGGCAGACGGACATGTACCTCTTCTTTTGCTGGAAACTCACGCAGATACCATGGTCTTCTCATAGACAATGAACAGGTTATCCTCTCTTCCCTGCATGAAACAATAAATGACATATCCCTTCTATCCGGATGGTGGGGAGACCATTCTCCGGAACACGAATTAAAACATACACTTTCAGCAGAACTATACCCGCTTGTCCTGCAACGCACCGTCAAAGATACCATAGTAACAACTACCATCTCCCTTGATCGTGGTCTTACCGTAAGGTGGGATATTGAAGGAAGAGCAGATGTCCAGATACGCCCGCTTTTAACAAACCGAACCATCCATGATCTCAATACAGAACCACAGGTAAGATTTGAAGACTCACCTGGGGGATTCATCGGTAATGAACACCAGTTTGCATGTACAATGCCCTTCACCCGCGATCTCCAGGTTTACCATGATGCCCGATATCCTGCCGATGAAAAAAGAGAGTACACAGGAAGTGAAGAACTGATTTCTCCAGGTTTTTTTTCAGGGACAATTCAGAACAACATAATAGAGTTGTATGTCTATCCGGCGAAAACCGCCCGTCCTCTTCCCATACCTTTTCCAAGAATTGAGACTGACCTTCTTTACAGAGCATCATGCCTGTGCCTGAAACACGAGGAGATCATTGCCGGGTACCACTGGTTTACAAAATCATGGGGTAGGGATACTTTCATCAGTCTACCCGGACTTCTTCTTTCCTGGGACAGGTACAGGGAAGCAGAAGATATCTTCAGAATGTATCTTCGCCACCGGAAGGGAGGACTTATTCCAAATCTGATGCCAGATTCATACAACTCTGCGGATGGAACCCTCTGGCTTTTCTGGGCACTTTTTCACTACCTGCAGACTCACCAGGATGCTCCTTTTGTTGACGAAATTATCCCGGATCTTGAAGATCTTATCATGTCATACCCGGAATCTCCATTAACAAGCCTGGAGAATGATCTCATCTCCACTACTCCATGTTCAACCTGGATGGATACACCATCAACTCCACGTGAGGGAAAAACTGTTGAGATAAATGCCCTGTGGATCCTTGCACTTGAGATTTCTGACTACCTGGAAATCGGTCTTCCGGTCTCACCTAAAAATGTGAGAAAATCATTTCATACTTTCTGGAATGAGAGAGAAGGACTGCTGTTTGATGTCATTGAACCATATGATGAACGTATCAGACCAAATCAGGTTATTGCCCTTGCCCTTGGACTGGTTCCATTTGATGAAGGCAGAAGGGCACTTGACCGAATAAGATCAGATCTGATGACACCATATGGGCTTCGTTCCCTTGCACCAGGGGCTCCAGAATACCATGGAAAATACGCAGGAGATCCATCATACCATAACGGGATGGTCTGGCCATGGCTCTGTGGTTTTTATGTTGATGCTCTCATGCAGTATGGAGAGTCTCCATACCATGCTTCGCGGACACTGCTTCCACTCTGGAACTACCTCTATACTGATGGAGCAGGCATGCTTCCGGAACTTTTTGAAGGAGACAGCCCGTACCATCCAGCCGGATCAGTTTGCCAGGCCTGGAGTATTGCTGAAATCATTCGTGCAAGAAACACCGTTTTTTCAGCACAAAAACTTCAAAAGTCAGATAATTAAAAATATTCAAAATTCATTTTTTCACTTTCACCCTGTTTCCTTTACCGTTATATGGGAGGTGCTGACATCGTGCTATGCCATGTCAGTTTCTCTCCTGCCACAAGTATCACTCTCACCAGGAACCTTTTCGTTATTGATTGCAGTTTCAGGGGACCTGACGGAGGCGCTCGAAGCATACGTGACAAAAAAGCGGGGACTTATCCTTTACCTGTGTGGAAATTATCCATGTATCCTTCCAGAAATGCACCGGTTTTCAGACAGGTTTGTTATCAGGAGGGCTTTGACTGCATTCCAGATCCTCACTATTCTGGATGAAGCGTATCACTCCTTTATCATATTCGAATATGACCGTTCATTATTTGAAGAACATACAGAACTGCTGCCAATTATCGGGAACAGATGCCGGGAACATGTAGCAAAAAATTCTGAAGTGCTTGTAATCGCTACCCGCCCTGATCAGTACATCCATGCACTTGAACCCTTTTTTCACCGGGTCTTTCTGGTTCGCCAGGTACATCATGAATATTCACCAAAAAGGATGAAAAAATCAAAGCAACTCACCCTTGAAGAGAGTACCTCATGCCTGCCTTCTGACAATTTTTTATAGAAGTAAAAAGATAGTGTCCAGTCAATACAGGTGCATACTATAGATTACAGCAAACCGGGTGAATCTGTATAAAGAACAGACAAATGACCAGAATACTATATATCGATGATGAAACCTCCCTGCTTACATTAACCCAGATCTATCTGAAAGAAGCAGCAGACCTTGATATAGAGGTTGCAGATTCAGCAGAAGAGGGACTTGAAAAACTAAGAACCGGATCATTTGACGCCATAATTTCAGATTATGACATGCCTGATATTGATGGAATTGAACTTCTTAAACTTGTCCGTACTGAAAACAGTTCTATTCCCTTTATCATTTTTACTGGAAAAGGAAGGGAAGAAGTTGTTATTGAAGCTCTTAATAATGGAGCAGATTTTTATCTCCAGAAAGGGGGAGACCCAAAACCCCTGTTTACCGAACTTGCACACGCAGTTCATCACCTTGTGCGAAGATACAGGGCAGAAAATGAGGCAATCAGGAATGAAAACTACATGGTATCTGCCCGCCGGGTGATATCAGAAAATATTATCAGCATAGAACAGTCTGCCCTTAGCCTTAAGGATGTCGGAGAAAAAATCCCTGCTGCGAGAGAAATGATCTTGAAAATACTAAAAAGTGCAGAGAATATCAGGAATGAACTTGAAAACAGCCCGATAAACAAAGAAAACAAGGAAACATGAGTGCAGAAGGAGTAATTTCATCGATAGAATTCCAGATGAGCCTGCTTTTATTTATCGCTCTTGCCGGATATCTTCTGGCATCACGGATTAACCAGTCTGCAGTGATTGGAGAAATCCTCGTAGGACTCATTGTTGGACCGAGTATCTTCGGACTCATTACATATACGGATTTTATCAGTAGTATTGCACATCTTGGAGCCATCATTCTATTATTTGTAATTGGATTTGAATTTAATATCAGGGAAATTTTTAATTTAAAATATGGAATTATAGCTTTATTCGGAGTAATTATTCCCTGGATAGGAGGGTATGGGATCTCAATCTTCTCCGGGTTTGACATGCAGTCGGCATTTTTTGTAGGTACTGCACTTACTGCAACAAGTATTGCAATTACAGCAAATGTCCTTCGGGAGATTAATCAATTACAGTCAGATGTTGCAAAGGCAATTATCGGTGCAGCAGTGGTTGATGATGTACTGAGTCTTCTCGCACTGGCCATCACGGAGGATATGATTACCGGTTCTTTTTCAGTAGAAGGAGTGGTCCTGGTATTTATAAAAGCGATTGGATTCATGGCAATATTTGGATTCCTGGGAGTATCTGTGATAAGCAGGTTCCTGATGAGACTTGATCATTCATCCATCGCAGAAAAATATCCGGAATTTGTATTTATTACATCTATGATGATTGCATTCTTTTATGCCATGGTTGCAGATCTTGTGGGATTATCCGGAATAGTCGGCGCTTTCCTGGCTGGAGTATCTATGGAAAGCGTAGGACTTCGGCATAGCAAGGATCTCAAAGAAGGGGCAGAATATTTACAGATTATCTTTGCCTCGATATTTTTCGTTTCACTCGGGGTGCTCGTGGACATTCATGCCCTGACTACGAATGGAGTGATATTCATGATAATTCTCACCATTATTGCAATCGTCACAAAGGTCATAGGATGTGCTCTTCCATCGCGGGTAATGGGAATGTGCACCCGTGATTCACTCATCGTAGGGTTTGGTATGTCACCGAGAGGAGAAGTCGCGATGATTGTTGCCCTAATTGGACTTACATCAGGAATAATCGGGCAGGATATTTATGCAGCTATTGTTTTCATGAGCCTTCTGACAACCATCAGCACTCCGATTATTTACCGGAACTGGCTTTACAAGAATACACCATGTTCCGGTCCATCCTGAAAATGAAAAAAAGCAGAATTATCCTTCAAGAGGAATGGTAATCAACTTAACAGTCTCAACCCCTTTCTGGGCCATGAGACGCTCTGCAATGTTTTTCACATCCTGAGCATCTCCCTTGACCAGCAGCACCTCAACACACCGGCTGTGAGTAACATGGGAGTGCAGGGATGCCTGGATTAAATCCATAAAATCATGTTGAATATCAGTTATTGCTGCAATCAGACCTCTCTGATGATGATCATATACGAGAGTAATTATTCCCTGGCGTGGACCAGAGAGATCTGCCATCCATTTATGGTATCGGATATAGGAACGAATTGCATCACGAATTCCTTCTGAACGTGATGAATAACCCCTGGTTTTCAGGATCTGATCAAAACTCTGGAGCAAATTTGAAGGTAAAGAAACACCGATTCGAGAGAGATCATTTTCGTAGAGATCATCCTGTTCAATATCGGCAAAGCTTGGTGACATACTGATTACTATTTATGTAATGTTTTATAACTTTTTCTTACAGGGTATGCTAAAACATAAGCATACATATAAATTTTCCTAACCAACAGATATTAGGAATAGTCAGTATTTTTTATCCGATATGATTGACTTATACTGAAATTTGATAATTGCAGAGGAAAAAAATTTCACGGTATGAGATTTATGCACGCCATCAACTGTATGGATGATTCTGATATAAGGTGGTACGGAAATTTGTACCATGAAATTATCAATGATAACATTTATTTAAGAAAAAATGTTCCATCAAAAAGGAAACTCTTTTCTTTTATTCATATTTTTGTAAACCAGATTACCCATATTTCCCTCAGGTAACTGCATCCCTTTATCTTCATGAACCATGAGATTTTTTCTTTGGTAACAAGTGCCATAGCAGGAAAGAGTGATTTGAGTTCTTCAGGGGAGAAATAATGGGTAAATATACCATTTCCCCGCAAGTAGGTTCCATGCTCAATTTCTTTCCCCCTGCCAGACCGAAAATCACCAGTTCCAAAAACAGTTACCAGAAGAGATGCATTTGGTGCTAGAACGCGGGATATTTCGTTGGCAGCACAGGTTCGGTCATGAGCAAGGAGATGCCCGATAACATGATGAGCATCGGCGCAATGTACTGAGTCACTATGAATTGGAAGAAGTGTTACATCTGCACATACACATGCAACATCGTCCAACTCAGTATTTTTCCTTAAGAGAGAAAGAGCCTGATAAGAAAAGTCCACACCTATCCGATGAGAATATTGAAACTTTTTTCTCTGGAGGTTTTTGCCATTGCCACAACCAAGATCCAGGAAAACACCATTTTCTGAGTATGCAGTCGGTTCCAGGGGAACTTTACCCCACAATTTTCCTTTTTTTCTATATTCCCAGTTCCAGACATCCTGTTGTCTGAGAACGGGATCTAATGCATCAGATGCCATTGTGATCCTTACTAGTGAAACCTCTGCAGGAACAGTTTCCTATCGTAACTGCTGTTACAACCACAAATGCAGCAATAAAAAGTGAAGAAAGTTCAAAAGATGAGATAGTAATAAGAAATCCACCAACTGCAGGGATTAGCGTCATTCCTCCATAACTACAGGTAGAAAAGAGACCCATCGCAATTCCCTGGTGTTTTTCTGCAATTGAAAGATAACCTACCTGTGAAACCAAAGTAATGCCTGCTATTGCTCCCATGATCAGAACAGTAAACGGCATTTTAAGGAAAGTGAAAAGAACCGGGATCATCATCACTGCAGATATACGAATTACTAATACCGGATCAGTCTTCAGACGGTGTGCAAGAAGAGAGGTGATTATGGTCGCAAAATTCATAGCTGCGAGAATAATACTGACTTCATGAGCCGGAGATCCTGACAATTCCGGAAAAACAGCCTGTGCATAACCTGTACAACCAAGAAGAACAACTACTGAAATCCAAAGTGGATACTGCCTGAAAATGAGATGACCAGTCTCAGTTACCAGAACCCTTGCAGAAACAGAAAAACGTTCTCCCATTTCAGGAAATGGGTAAAAAAAAGAATAAATTGCAATAAAAAAACAACATATGGTAAAAAACCATACACCAGAGAATAATGCACCCGATATCATAGTAAGCCATCCAGTTCCGATAAGGCCGGCCAGTAAGCCAAAATTCATGGATGCCATGAAATAACCGGTATTTTTAAAACTATCCTTCTGATAATTAATCCAGGAAAGCGCTGAAGAAAGGAATATTCCAGTTCCGATTCCTTCTATTAATCTCCAAAAAAGGAGTAAAACTGGATTTGGTACTGTAGATATCAGTATACCAGATATAAAAACAATGGAAAGTGAAATCATGATGAGAAACGCCTGGCCATATCTGTCACTTGCTACTCCAGCAGGTAATGTGGCAAGCATTGCACCAAAAAAATACGATGAGAAAATAAGTGTCTGAAATGAGAGGTCATCAGCCAGATAAGGAAGAACAGGCACGATGGCATTCGATAATGCCATGATGATAAAAACCGAACAAAAAAGAAAAAATGACCTGATCATATGATCAGATCAGCCGATACGTTTCCAGGTTCATGGGCGATGTGGTCTGGATATGAATTTTCTTATATATTGAACTGGCGAGATCGATAGTCTTATTTTCATCACCATGTATGGTAAAGATCTTTTCCGGTTTTGGCTGCATGTGAGATACAAAATTCATCAGCTGGCGTCTGTCGGAGTGACCTGAAAACCCGTCAACAGTGATACAGTCAAGGTTTACAATAATGGTTTCACGGTTTCCTATTGGAATTTCACGCCAGCCTTTTTGAATTCTTCGTCCAAGGGTTCCATCGGCCTGATACCCGACAAAGACCAGGCAGTTCCGTTCATCGTCCGCAAGATTTCTCAGGTATTCCATGACCGGACCACCGTTAAGCATTCCACTTGTTGTAATGATTACACATGGCTCTCCAGTGATTACCCGTTCACGTTTTTCAGAAGAGTCTACCTGCTCAAAACATTCTGCCAGGAAAGGGTTGTGTCCTTCCTTGAAGATCAGGTTCCTAAGCTCTGAGTTGAGGTATTCCGGGTAGGTAGTATGAATTGCAGTTGCTTCTTTTATCATACCATCAAGGAAGACCTTTACCGGCGGGAATTTCCCAAGACGCATTCCTTCCTCGATTGCCAGCATGACTTCCTGTGAACGTCCAACTGCAAATGCGGGAATAATGATCTTTCCACCACGGCCGAGAACTTCACGGAATACCTCATAAAGACGTTCTTCTGCATCGTTTCTTGTCGGCTGCATGTCCTGGGCTCCACCATAGGTAGATTCCATAAAAAGTGTTTCAAGTCGAGGAAAGTGGTTAACTGCAGCGTTGAAGAGACGACTTTTTCCATAATGCAGGTCGCCGGTAAAAGCTACGTTATAAAGACCATCTCCAACATGGAAATGAGCAATCGCAGATCCCAGGATGTGCCCGGCGTTATGGAAGGTAAGCTTGATATCCGGTGCAATGTCAGTGACACAGCCATAATTCAGGACAATTGAGTGTTTGATGTATTCCTTAACTTCATTTGATGAATAGGGAATGGGTTTTCCTTCCTTATTCACTACCTCAAGGTAATCGAGCTGGAGCATTGCTGCAAGATCACGGGTTGGCGGAGTTGAATATACCGGGCCTTCATACCCATATTTATAGAGAAGGGGAACATATGCACAGTGATCAAGGTGTGCATGGGTGAGCACTACTGCATCCAGTTGGGAAAGCGGATGAATTTCAGGGACGTAGAGGTATGGAGTTGCTTCAAGATTATCCGGTTTTTCTCCGCAATCAATTAAAATCCTGCTTTCCGGAGTAGAGAGTAAAAATGCTGCTCTTCCAACTTCACGACAACATCCAAGAGTAGTAACCCGAATCCACTGATCCTTTGAAATCACATCGCGGTGAATCCGTCTTCCAATTCTTTTGAGAAGTTCTTTTCGTTCCTGGTGGGCGGCACGCAGATACTGACGTACCTGTTTTACTGTGCTGCTTTCAATCGGTGGAGTCCTGACAACCTTTGGTGTCCACCCAATCTCACGGGTGATATCCCGCAGGGTTGCACCATTTTTGCCAATGACAACGCCAGGTTTTTCAGCTTCGATTAAAACTTCTCCACTGTCAGCTTCAAAAAAAATGTCGCTGATACCTCCATTTTCACCTACAACACGACGGATAGCAGATGCAGCTCGTTCTGGATCTTCCAGAATTGTTGGGCGAACAACTATTCGTTTGCGGATATCCCGGGCTAATATTTTGATGAGATCATCCTGATCGGCAAAGGTTTTCGGATCATCGGTATATATAACAAGTTCCGGACCTTCAAATTCAACAGATGTAACAGTAATCCCTTTAGGGACTTTCTTTTTTATTTTTTCCTGAATCTCTTTGAGACGTTCCTCAATAAGCATAAAACCGTCCTAAAAAAGTAATAAAATATGTAAAATAGTCTATTTTCTGATTTGTCTAATTTGGTGTTAGTTCACTAATCTCTTTGTCCGTTAATTCGTGATATGAATCTGTAGTAATCACGACCACAGCAATGCCTTCTCCAGATCCTGCATCACGCTTGATTGCAGAGCGTAATGCACGAATAGCAAGTTCTACTGCAGAATTTTCATCCATTCCATTTACATATCGATCCTCTAATACACCATATGCCATGGGTGATCCTGAACCAGTTGCAACAATCCCATCCTCTTTTCCGGATCCTCCTACTGCATCAACTGAGAAAAGAACAGGACCTGTTTCATCAACACCACCAATAAGAAGCTGGACATAAAATGGAAACATTCGATTTCCATGAAGGATATTTGAAAGGAGGGTTGATGCTGCCTGAACACTAATCCGTTTTCCTCTCCGGATCTCATACAGGTTTGCTTCAACTGTCATGAGACGGGCAAGTTGTTGTGCATCACCGACACCTCCGGCGGTTGTAAGACCAATACGAGGGGCAACCTGGTAAATTTTTTTTGCTGTCTTGTTGGATATGAGGTAACCCATCGTAGCACGTTTTTCACTTGCGAGTACAACTCCGGAATCAAATACAATTCCGACTGTGGTTGTACCTTTCATTGTATCGTTCTGTTCGACCATAATGGACTCCAGGAATAATGAGTAAAATGTGAGAGTATTGTAGAAGCAAAAATGCCTTAGTTACAAATAACCTGCAATAATTTAAAGTTTTTTATTGATATTTCTCATCAAGCAGAACTTTGATAAGTTCCCTGTCAAAGAGTATGCTTTTCAGGCGGTTGTCACCATTAACGATCGGAAGCTGATCGACTCTGGCTCTTTTCATCTTCAGGGCACATTCACTAACTTCTGCATTTGGGGGTACCATAACAACGTTGGTAATCATCGCAGTTTTCACCGGTCTGTTTGGCAGCTGGACCCTTGATATCCCGTAACTGATATGATGAACATCGCGGATACTTTCCCATGTCCACTCATCATCATCAGTTCCGGTAGTTGAGAGATCAGAAGTCTCCACTGAATCCTCAATCATGGCACAACGAATGAGATCTCGTTCACAGATAATACCCTGCAGTTTGGATTCCTTATTCAGAATAGGAATAGCTTCAAATCCGGATATCTCCATAATTCTCCCAACAAGAGGAAGAGGTGTCTCTTCCCAGAGTGCGAATGTAGGACTGGTATATATATCCTTTATTTCATCCTCAATTTTCATTCTGGCAATTGCCAGGATCAGGTCTGCAACGCTGATAAGCCCTACGAGCTTGTTTCCCTCGTCAACCACAGGAAGCCTGCGGATATTCCTCTGTCGCATTATCTTTGCTACTTCAGCCAGACTGACATCGTGGCGGATAGTAAGAGGATTCGGAGTCATCAAAAGAGCGAGTTGATTCTCCTCTGGTTTATGTAGAAGATCTTTGCGGGTTATTATCCCGACCAGATTACCTTCCTTAAGTACAGGCACTCCGCTGATACCGGTTCTTTTTAAGATTTTTAAAACATCATCCCGGTTTCCGGGTATCTCCACGGAAACAACATCAGTTGTCATGTAGTCGGATACCAGGGGGACTGCCACTATGATCTCACCACCAGTACTGAGACCTTGCTGTGCTCAACAACAAAAGAACTGACACTTCCAATTAAGATACGGTCAATATTGCTTTTTCCATGTGATCCCATAATTATTAAGTCAGCATTGACTTTTTCTGCAGTTGAGAGGATAGTATCTCCGGCATGACCCTGCTCGAAATGAGTAGTTACCTGAACATTCTTTTTCCTGGCTATTTCCATTATTTTTTCAAGAACTGCAGTTCCTTCCTGCTCAAGCAGACTATACATGACTTCTAACTTGTTATCAGCGGGAATGTCAGAAAATAGACCTGATTCTACCACATAGACTACATGCAGGTCAGATTTCCATGCAATAGTCTGCTTAACAGCATCTTCAAATGCTTTTTCACTGACTGGTGAACCATCTATTGCCACAAGGATTGTTTTATACATACTCACCCCTCAAAATAGCTTCTAAATTAATTTAGACTTTACCTAAAAAATTCTTGCGCAAAAATGGCTCAAAGGAGCCCTCTTTACAATGGTGGATTTGATATCGCGGGAATGATGAATGTTTCCCCATGAGGCATCCAAAACAAAAAAAGAAGCTTTATTTCCCTTTTTTAAACTATGAGTAATACCTGCTGGAGGAAAACCACAGGTGGCAGATTTAATGATAATCTGTTCAGGCACCCGGTATACAGTATGAAGAAATGCTATCTCCTGCATCATATCCGGCTGTATAAACATAGTATTATCAGTCCCTATCAAGATCCTGACGCCAGCTTTTAGCATTTCATGAACAGGCGGGTGCCCCGCATCCCTTGTTACACCCAGAAGAAAGTTAGATCTGGAGCAGATGACAACAGGAATATCCCGGTCTGCAATTTCACGGATTTGTTTTTTTGTTGCATGGGTTAGATGGACCAGAAAATCCGGATCTCCATCCAGTGCTGAATCGATGTCATCCGAGTCTTTCTCACCTGCATGGACACCCACAATTTTACCTTCACGTTTCATGCGGGAAGCTACCTCATCCCATGATGCAATATCGCGGGAACTACTGATCCCTGCCCCATCAGCATATTGTTCGCCACCATTCCTCCCAAAGATTATTGGTTTAATGTGCATCCCTGCAGCAGCTTCCCTGAGTGCACTGACGCCTTCCGGGCCTCCTTCCCTGAAGTCTGCAAATCCAAAGGTTCCGGAATGGATCATTTCACAGATTGTATCCTTCATCGCACCAATTAGATCAGCACGGGTTGTATTCTCTAGTATCTTGTGTTTTAATCCCGATGGAGGAGTTACAAGTTCTTCAAGGGTCCCGGTGCAGGGTATGTCCATAGCAACGGTGTCTGCTATGTGAGTGTGTGCATTAAAAAAAGCAGGACAAATCCAGTTCGGGGGAACAGAACGCTCATCTTCTATTGCGGTAATAATTCCATTCTCAACAACAACAGTCACATCCCGCGCTTCCAGATCTTCTCCGGTCAGAGCAGTCCCTGATACTGAATACTCATGAATCATGATTTTTTTACTGGCCTTGTCTTTTATATAATTCAGCGTTCAGATATAGATTATGGCAAAAAAAGCAGGTGGACGATTAATCTCATCTGCTGGTCTCGTCAATTATTATGACAGTGAAGACCGGCGGGCAGTCCACGTCAGCCCATATGCAGTATTAGCAGCAGCAGTTGTTTGTGGTGTTGCCATATTCGTCCTGAATATGATTAGTTTTTAGAATTTACCTCACCTTTTTTCAGGGATGCCCTGATGATATCTTCTTCAGGTTTAAAGTAGAGGTTGTCATGTCCAATCCATTCTGGAATTCCCCTGAAATGCACTACAGGGATTCCATTGTTGCTCTCTCCCATGATGAGATTTGCAAATCCTGCAATTTCATCGACAACTGCTTCCTCAGTAATCTCCAGGGTTCTTCCAAAAAGATCAGTGTCTCCCCTGAAATCGCGTATTGCTGTTATCCCACTCCATCCAATGGCATGCCCCGTCTGTCCTCGTCTGAATGAACGCCCACAGGTATCTGTTACAATAATACCACAATTCTTCCCCGATATCCGGGAAATTTCTGTTCTGATTTCTAATGCTTCCTGCATTGGATCAGGCGGGAGAACAATTACCAGCCCATCTTCTACATTGCTGGCATCGACCCCGGATCTGACACCGACATGTCCAAAGGGAAGTTCAGTGAGAGTAAAAGGAGTTTCAACCAGCACATCACAGGCCTGATCTAATACAACCTGAATAAACCGAGGATCTTCACCCGTTACAGATGCAATGTGAGTTGCCTGCTTTCCAGGCATTACATCACAAAGGAGGCGGCTATATCCCTTTGCTTTTGATATGATCGTACTTGCAATACAGATAATATCCCCATCTTCAAGAGCGCAGTTCTCATTAATAAGGATAGGGAGGTCATCCCCTTTTTGAATCAGGGGAAGACCTTCAATTCCAGTTACCGTAACTGATGAATGCAGAATGATCCCTCTGCTTTAAAGTAAATTGTAAAAGAATATACGAGTATTGATCGGTATTCAAGGAATAGTATTTATGTGAATTATACAGACATGTATAGGGAGCCGAGATAGTCTAGTCCGGGAAGGCGGTGGTCTTGAAAACCACTGGTGGTAACACCTCGGGAGTTCAAATCTCCCTTTCGGCGCTAATTTTTTCTTAATGTTTCTGGAAAAGATCGTTATCCATGGAAGGTAACTCCATTTGACAGACCGTGGTTTAATAAAGACGAATATTTATTTAGGAACGAACGATTCAATACATGGATTTTTCTTCAGATAATGACGTTTCAATTATCAACTCAAAAGAAAAATCAGAAATTCTGAAAGAATAGTTAGACGGTTTTTAACGAGTGAATGCTACAATAGATTATCTGATGAAGAAAAAGATTATGCCAAAGAGATAATTAATGATTTTTCATATTATTCCTGGTTTTACTATGAATGTCCTCCAGAAGACTGGTCACCTCTAATACTTGAAAAATTCTTTTCAAGGATTATCCCCGGTCATTAATCCCATACTATTCCGTTCATTGGGATTAATCATCCTCTTTAGCTCGTTTCTTTAAAATCGCTCCCCATATCACCGAAAACGCGTTATACCATTAATCCCTAATATTATTTTATGGAAACGTGAGTTACAGAGTGGCTTGCAGAAGAGCGGAGGAAGGGAAAAAAGTGTCTTGAAATCAAGTACATTCAGGATAAACCCTATGTCTATTATTCAACCAGTACCTACGACAGAGCAACGAAAAAAACAAAGAAGATATCGAGATATATTAGGCGGCTGACTCCTGATCTTGGTCTTTTAGTAAAAGGTTCGACAAGCCCATCCCAAGATACTCATCCTCATTCTACAACCCTGCCACGACCGAAATCTGTCTTTGAATATGGGAGTGCAAGACTTCTAGGCGATGAATTCATCGAGATGATCCCCGTACTCAAAGAGGCATTTCCAGAACATTGGGAAGAGATAGTTGCTCTTGTATTTACTCGTTTATCTGGTTATCTTCCTCTTAAACGAGTTAAATCAACATGGGAAAGCTAGACAATGTTTTGAAGATTTCTTTAGACTGCTCCCCCAAAAATCTCTCAACAACCCTAAAATCCATCGGAGATGATAAAATAGGGCAAGATATGGTGTTTAAACACTTGTGGCAGGATAACCATCATCTCATCTATGACCTGTCTTTTGTGTTCTCCCGTTCAGATAACATGACATTTGCAGAATAGGGGCGGAATCATAACGAAATTGCATTACCGCAGCTAAATGTTGCTCTATTTAGTGGTCTTGAAACAGGTCTCCCTGTCATGATCAGGGTGATTCCAGGATCAGGTAAAGATGTTAAAACTCTTCTTCCCTCAATGGATGAGATTAAGTTAACGAATGCAATTCTCATCTTAGATACTGGTTTTGTGTCTGATGAGGTCTTGGAAGGGATCTTTGATCGTAATTGTTCAGCTGTGGTACACCTCAGCGACGAAACAGTAACTGGTATAATACCCGGGTTCATCACACTGATCGGTTTATTTACCACAAACGTCTGATTCGGGGAGGAAAAAAAGAGGTTGATGGTAAAATAATCTATCTGTTTTAAGATAAAGATCTGGAACTTGAAAAGAACAAGACACTTTTTGAGCTGGTTGAGAAGGGGAATATCACACCAGAAGAAGCGAAAATACGAGAGAAAAAGGCTGGAAGAATCCTATTCGTATCAAATGTGGATAAATCTCCACAGGAGATTTATGAGTTGTACAAAACACGGGACCTGGTTGAACGGCACTTTAATACTCTGAAGAATGAAATTCAAGCAGATTTGCTGTATCTTGGAGATTGGATCGCGATATTTGGGCATTTATTCATCGGTTTTCTCTGCCTGAATCTCTACTGCAGGCTTATGATCCTCATAAAGAGGGAGGGATTAACAGCTCAATATTCTCCAAAGGACGTTCTGTTGACGTTTTCTAAAGTAATGAGGATCACTTATGATGAGTTTGACCAAGTTACAGAAGTGCCGAAGAAGGTTCGTGAGCTCGAGAAGAAACTAAAACTTAATTTATTTTCTAATTGATGGCATAGTTAGGGATCGAGATATTGAGTAGATCAAATTGATACATATCTCATGCAAACAGTAACGAGCACTTTATCATGATAGATATCAATGATACACTTGCATAGGAAAGGGAATAATTCATGAATTTTAACGATATTATGGTTCTCATCACGGGTTTTCTCTGCTTCATGGTAGGGATTGCACTGGTACCACTGATTAATTCATATGTCCAGACAAATGTTGGGTTTGACCTGCCTGCAGCACTTATCGGCGTTGTTGACTTAATCCTCATTCTGGCAATTGTTTATATCCACACCGCAATAGTAACCTACAATCAAAAAAGAAAGAATAAAAGTATATCTAAAGGTATGAGCTCAATTTTTAAAAATCCTGAAGATTCAGATACAATAGAAGAATAGGAATTTCAGATTATTCAAAGCTTCACTGACTAAGAGGAAATCCATTTTCCGAACAAAAAAAACCATCACACCAATATCTAGTATTTAATCAGAAAAATGGAATTCGAGACAAAAATACTAATTGGATTATGACTAACCTATTAAAAAATGAATCCAATCATATTTTTAATTTCTTTCCTGCCTTGGATCCTATTTGGATTATTTGCAGGACATTCGCTGGTTGAACTCGAAATTGCTCTTTTGATCTCTTTGGTTGTTTCGGTTATCGTAGGATACCGGGATATGCGGGATAAACTGATTGTACCTTGGATAACACTATCTTTCTTTGTATTCATGGTCTTTGCCCTGATAATTTTACAATGGTATAGTATCATCCCGTATATCGGTATAGCATCAAATACCGTTCTGACCGGAATTGCATTTGGAAGCCTGGCAATTGGCATCCCATTCACGATTCAGTATGCAAAACGGGATGTACCCCGCGAAAGGTGGGAAAATCCGGTTTTCATTAAAATTAACAAAACTCTTACTTTCTTCTGGGGTATCCTCTTCCTGCTTGGACTTGTAAAAAGTATCTGTGAATTCTTCTATCCGGATGTATTCGGTATAGCAGGTGATGCATACATGTGGATTTCCATAGTGGCCGGAATTATTTTCACCATGAAATATCCTGATTATGCGAAAAAAAGAAATCCGACATAAAATTATCATCAGTCCGGGTTAAAAGACCGTATACTTTCTTACCTTTTTTTGTCAGGAATTACCTGTAATTCAAATGATAGGTTTAATGAGATAGACCACATATTATACGAGAATAGTATTTCTGAGATCCGATATCTATGATAGTACATGTTAGGAGTGACCATATTTTTCCTCTCCATCTAATTGTACCGGGGATTCTCAATAGAGATACAACACTCATTATTAACAGATACAAACGGATATTCATAAAAACAAACGGTATTTTACCGGTTTTCCGTTATATTTGAATTTTTTTAAGAACTTAATAAATGATCTATATGTTATGGAGTTATAAGGAATGATTACCGATTCAAACATCCTCATTGTTGGTAGCGGAGGGAGAGAACATGCCATAGCCAGGGCACTTGCTCGTAATCCGCAGACAAGGATCTTTGCAGCCATGAACCGCATGAATCCGGGGATAGCTGAACTGGCATATAAAGTCCTTATCACTCCGGAGACTGACGCGGAATCCATTAGAAATTTCTGTCTGCAACATAAGGTAACCTATGCCTGCATCGGCCCTGAGGCACCCCTGGAGGCTGGAGTTGTTGACACCCTGACAAAAGCAGGCATAAAATGCATGGGGCCAGCAAAAGAGGCAGCAAAGATTGAAACGGATAAAACATTCTGCAGAAACCTTATGAAAAAACATCAGATTCCGGGTCTTCCTGAATTCTACATTTTTCATTCCGGAACAGATGCAGAATCATTCCTTCGTAAAACCACTAAAGAATTTGCAATAAAACCATCCGGACTCACTGGTGGAAAAGGTGTCAGAATTATTGGAGAACACCTTGACCATGATCAGGCATGTCAATATGTTCACGAACTAGCTGGGGATATTGTAATAGAAGAAAGACTCATAGGAGAGGAATTTACCCTTCAGGCATTCGTTGATGGAAAAACCCTTGTCCCAATGCCTCTCGTTCAGGATCATAAACGGGCGTATGAAGGAGATTTTGGACCAAACACAGGAGGTATGGGTTCTTATACACTTCCTGACCACCGATTCCCCTTTGTTTCAGATGATGATTATAACCAGGCATTTTCCATCATGAAAAAGACAGTAAACGCACTTGCAGCAGAAGGAACACCATATATTGGAATACTCTATGGCCAGTTCATGAACACGGCCACTGGTCCGATGGTAATTGAATTCAACGCCCGGTTTGGTGACCCTGAAGCAATGAATGTTCTTTCACTTCTTTCAAGCGACTTTACCGCTATTGTAATGGCAATTACTTCAGGAACACTGGAAAATGCTGAAGTAGTGTTTGCTGAAAAAGCAACCGTATGTAAGTACCTTGTTCCAGAAGGATATCCAGATGCTCCGGTTACTGATGGAAAATTGGTTACCGGACCTGAAAACAGTGCAATCTGCTATTATGCCAGTGTTGTAAAAGAAGGAGACCATCTTATCACCCAGAGTTCACGGACCATGGCATATGTGGGAATTGGTGATAGTCTGCAGGAAGCAGAGCGTATTGCAGAAGAGGCCGCATCTGCCGTTATTGGGCCAGTAAGGCATCGCAGGGATATCGGAACTCAAATGGTCCTGGAAAAAAGAGTTCAACACATGAAGGAGATCCGATGAAGAAAGATTTCATATCAATTCTCGATATCTCCCGTGATGAATTGTTCACACTTATTGCCCATGCCAGGAAATTAAAAGAGGAGAGAAAAGTTGGAATCCATACTCCTGTCCTGGCTCAAAAAACCCTGGGCATGATATTTGAAAAATCCTCTACACGAACACGTATATCTTTTGAAACTGGCATGTTTGAACTGGGTGGACATGCACTGTTTCTCAATCCCAAAGACATGCAGCTTGGACGGGGAGAAGCCATATGTGACACGGCACGCGTCATGTCCAGGTTTGTATCTGCAATCATGATTCGTGCCAATAGACATGATGAAGTGGTTGAGCTCGCTGTTCATGCAGATATTCCGGTTATCAACGGGTTATCAGACCGGGAACATCCCTGTCAGATCTTGGCTGACATCATGACCATCGAAGAATGGTTATTTCGGACCGAAGGGATAAAGGTGGCCTGGATCGGAGATGGGAACAATGTGTGTACATCACTCATTTTAAGCACCATATTGACAGGAATGGAAGTAATAGTAGCATCTCCAGAGGAATTTAGCCCGAAAAAAGAAGTTATCCAGGAAGCCCAGAAAATGGGAGCAAAAGTAAGAGTAGTTACAGATCCATTTTTTGCCGCTGAAAGTGCGGATGTAGTTATGACTGATACCTGGATATCCATGGGTCAGGAAGAAGAAATCGACCAGAGAAGAAAAATATTCATGCCATATCAGGTAAACAGCAAAGTAATGTCATATGCAAAACCAGAAGCAATTGTGATGCACTGCCTTCCAGCACATCGTAACTGGGAAATTACCGATGAGGTCATTGACAGCAAAGCTAGTGCTGTTTGGGACCAGGCAGAAAACAGACTGCATGTCCAGAAAGCACTGCTTGTCAGATTACTGGCATAATTTTTTCAGGTAGATATTTCTCTTTTAAAAATGAGCACCGTTGCGATAACTCCAAACACGATGTTCAGGTAAAACATTATCAGTCTCCAGAGAATAATAAAAACGCCCAAGACTGCTGTCGGAACAAAAAGTGCGTAAAGAGAAGTTGCTGATATCTCTGCAATACCTGATGCTCCGGGAGTTAACGGAAGCATACTGATTAAAGCAATTACTATCTGACTGAGTATTGATTGTGAAACACAAGGTGGCAGCCCTAGTCCCATCAGTATAACCGATGCTACGATAAATTCTGAAAACCAGAATAATATTGAGAAGAAGGAACCCAGTGCAATTCCCTTTTTTCCATGACTCGTGAATGCAGTTATCCCTGAACAGAAATTATCAAACTCAACATCGGTACTGGCAATAATCTTGTGTATACCAGGATGTTTCATCTTTATTTCAATCCAATGCAAAAACTGCATGATTTTTGCCTTTGCTAAGCCAGGATACTTTGCAGCCAGTATAAGTATTCCAATGAAAAGAATCAGAATACCCAGAGAAAAAAAGATAATAAAAACAATACCTTCTCCCATATCCCAGATTATTTTTCCCATTATGAACAGGGAGAAGATAGTCAGTCCGACAAGGATTACTGCATCAAGAACCCTTTCCATGATCACAACAGCAGTTGCATCGCCAAGTGGCATATCAGCCTTGTATAGTTCGTGAATCCGGACCGGTTCACCACCCGCCTGACCAGGAGTGATTGCTCCAATGAGGAGATTAGCAACAACCATATTGTAACAATGGCTATACTTCACATGATAGCCAAGAGAGGCTGCCATGACCTTTATCCGGGCAGCCCACAGTGAAAATGACACAAAACGTAGAAAAATTGCGAATAATAAAAACCAGATATTTATATCGGTGAGGTATAAAAGGGTGTCCTCATTAAACGTAGATAACAGGATAAAAACGAGGATCGCCATACTGAAGGCGAGAGAAAAATAAATCCAATTTTTTTGAGTTTTATCCATATTATCCCTCCATTACGGAATTTCTTCCAGATGTTATTTTCAAAACTATATCTCTTTTCGTATCCTTAATCTGGAAGAAGCGAAAGCCGATCAAGAACCTCTTCGGCAGCTTTGATGCCTCCATCCAGATAGACAGCACCTGCAAATGCTTCCATACACTCAGCCAGCACCCGGCCGGATGTCCAGACATGCATTCGTACTTCTCCTTTTCCCCACCTGACATACTGTTCAAGGTGAATAGATCGGGCTGCATCACGGAGTACCGACATATTGACAAGATCCATCTTTTTCAGGGATACTGCCCCCTTGTCATGTTCACCGCCCTTAACCAGCCGGGTGAGGATAATGAGTTCAATGACGGCATCCCCCAGGGTTGCAAGAGCATCAAGATGGGAATCATCCGAGAGACCCTGCTCCTTACTATAGGCAAGCCTTGTTAGTGCCCTGATCAGGAGGGATTTGTCCCTGAAGGTATATTCCGTAACCCGTTCCAGTTGTTCGGGTAATAAAACGGCAGTCATCAGTTACCGGTTTGCAAGCATCTTACTGATTGAGCGTGCAGCCTGTTTTGCTCCACCCATCGCCATGATGACCGTTGCCGCTCCGGTTGTTACATCACCGGCTGCAAAGATCTTCTGGTGGGAGGTACCGCCATCTTCCCCGGTGACCACATTTCCTGCCCTGCCTTTATCAAGACCTGGAATCTGGCTGACAAGGACCGGGTTCGGGCCCTGACCGATCGCCTGAATGACCACATCACAGTCAAGGGTAAAGATGTCATTATCAATCGGTTCAGGGATAGGCCTGCCGCTTTCATCAAGGTTGCACATCTGCATCCGGATACATTCAATACCTGTCACCGCTTGTTCACCAAGGATACGAACCGGATTTGCACAGGTGATGAACTCAATACCCTCTTGTTGTGCATGGTGGACCTCGGCTGCTCGGGCCGGAAGATCCTCTTCACGTCTCCGGTATACAAGGGTTACTTTGGCACCCATCCGTCGTGCAGTACGGGCTGCATCCATAGCCACATTTCCGCCACCGACAACAACAACCCGGCTCATCCTGGCAACGGGGGTATCAAACTCCGGGAACCGCTCGGCATGCATGAGATTAACCCGGGTCAAAAACTCGTTTGCAGAATATACTCCGCTCAGGTTCTCGCCAGGAATTCCCATAAAGTACGGAAGACCTGCACCAGTCCCAAGAAGTATAGCATCATACTCTTTCAGTTCTTCATAAGAGACCGTTCTTCCGACCAGATGATTCAGGCGAAGGTCAACTCCCATTGCAAGAATGAGATCAATCTCTGCCCGGACCACATCTTTGGGCAGACGGAACGAGGGAATGCCATAGGTCAGAACACCACCGGGTGCATGGAGTGATTCATACAGGACAACATCATGACCCTCCTTTGCAAGTTCTCCGGCTGCAACAATACCAGCCGGACCTGAACCAATGACAGCAATCCGCTTTCCAGTTGCGGTTTTTCTTGCCGGGACAGTAAGGCCCTTTGCCCGTTCCTGGTCAGCAGCAAACCTCTCTAGCTGACCAATCCGGATAGGGGTCTCTTTCTTGCCAAGAATACATAAGGCCTCACACTGGGTCTCCTGTGGACAGACACGCCCGCAGATTGCCGGAAGAAGATTCTGTTGCCTGATACTCTCTGCTGCAGATAAGAACTCTCCCTTCGCGATAAGGGCGACAAAAGCGGGAATGTCAATGTTTACCGGACAGCCGTCAACACATGCGGGTTTTTTACACTGGAGACATCGGCCTGCTTCTTCTACTGCCTCTTTAGGGGAGAGTCCATTGTCAACTTCTCCAAAGTCCTTCAGACGAACAGCAACGTTTCTATCTCCCATTTAATGCTGCCCTCCGCAGGTACACTGGTGTTCTTTCCATTGTGCCAGGGCTTCCTTCTCATGCTCCATGTAATACCGCTGGCGTTGCATCAGGTTGTCAAAATCAACCTGGTGGGCATCAAACTCCGGACCGTCAACACAGGCAAATTTCGTCTTTCCGTCTACAACACACCGGCAGGAGCCACACATGCCGGTTCCGTCGACCATGATGGGATTGAGAGACACAAAGGTCTTGATCCCTGGCTCACGGGTCACATTGGACGTGACTTTCATCATGATAGTCGGTCCGATGATCCAGACTGCATCAACCTTCTCTTCACCGATAACCTGTTTCAGGAGGTCGGCTGCAAACCCGTGATGACCTTTGGAGCCGTCATCGGTTGCAATGAGAAGTGTGTCACAGATCTCTGCCATCTCATCCTCAAGGATAAGAAAGTCAGCATTTCGTGCCCCAAGAATACCAATAACACGGTTACCTGCATCTTTCAGATCCTGTGCAATAACGGGAGTCGATGCAATACCAACACCACCGCCAACCAGAACACAGGTTCCATATTTCTTTATCGCACTTGAACATCCCAGTGGTCCGGCGATATCGCTGATGGCACCACCGGCAGGAACTGCAGCAAGGGCATGCGTGGTTTTTCCAACCGCCATAAAAATGATTCGGACCAGATCTCCGGAAATTTTTGAGATAGTCAGGGGAATCCGCTCTCCATTCTCATCAGTCCGTATGATAACAAACTGACCGGCCTTTGCATTTCGGGTTACATGGGGAGCATTTACCCATATCTCATAGACATTTTCGGATAATTTGAGAGATTTTTCGATTAAATACACCAGATGTCACATCCGGAAAAATTATTCGTGCCCTTATTTATTGCCCGCTTAGCTTCTTTACTTTACGCACCCGGACGGCAATGCCACGGGAGGATCGGATCATCTCATCCGCACTCATCGCTGCCCGTCCGGTTGTCATGGCCTTATCTCCGATGACCAGCACTTCATCTCCCGGACGGATGACCGGGTCAGCATCAATAACACCCGGTGCCAGGATATCACCCTGGGGGACGAAGTCATCGATATATACCCGGTACCCGGTTTCAATGAGTGACCAGCCGTCAAAGGTTGGTCTTATCAGACCATGTGCCGGATCGGTCGAGAAGAGCAGGGTTCGGCCCCTTTTTACGACCTGTTCAGGATAAGAACCCTTGACTTCAAGGTTTTGTGCTTTGAGGTCATACCCGAACTGGAATGAGATCATCCCCCTGACAAGGTGTGATTTAACCTTCCGCTCTCCGGCAAGGGCCTCGCTTAATGCCTGAAGTGATGCATGGTCAGTCAGGCGGTCATTATCACAGGTGAATTCTATCTCAAATCCTGCCTGCTCAGCTGCATCCTGTGCAATGATTCGTGCATCGCCATCCAGGTGGGCAATGACCCGGCGGTAGGGATGTCTGGTAAAGTACCTGACAAGAGTCTGGGTAATCTGGTACCGCTCCTCATGGTCCCAGTACCCGGTGACCGGCACATCATACGCCGCTGCAGGATAACAGAGCTCGATATCACGGGGAACAAGACCCAGGGGAGAGGTCATGATAAGCTCATGAGCCCGCCTTGCAATAGCCTGGCCGAACTTACGGTGAGACTGGGAAAGAGTGTAGGGCTTTTTTGCAGAGCAGGGAATAAGAACTGCAACATCTGTAATTGGCGGAATATATCGATCAACCAGCCGGTCGGCAAACCGTCTGACCTCAATCCGATGAATACTGTCCCCAGATGTAGCAAGGAACGGACCTGTGCGGGATACCGGACTATTTTGCTCGATCCGGTCTGACTTCTCAATATGCCGCATGATCGAAACAAACTCGGGTTTAGTCCTGCATCTGCCATCAAGAAACTCACGAAATGTCCCGTCACGAATCCGGCGTCCTACCCGTGCCAGTTCCTGGTCCAGTGCGATTCGGTTATGCAAAAGGAGATCTCCACTCAGGCATCCCTGGCATGAACAGAGGCCTTCATCCATCACTTTTTCCGGATACTGCCCGTCAGAGAGACAGAATTTTCCTTGTGTCGTCGAAAGGTCGGTTGCGATATAATCAAAGAGATCAAAACCGGCATGAACAAGAATGGCCGCATTTTCAGGCAGTGCTACACCGGGGAGATACCAACAGGTGTCCGGAGGTGTGGAAGCCTTCAATTGATCTAAAAACTGACAGAAGTCACGGGGACGGGAGAGCAGGGTATGCCAGTTCGGAGTGATAACCGTATCTCCTGACTGGATATCAACGGGTGCATGAATATGGAGTGGGATAGGTTGTTCTCCGTCGCGGACAAGGAATCGGGAAACAAATGCCGGATCTTCGATTGGCGGGATGTTCATTCCACTCCGGGTGTTTAGAGCAGGAAAGAGCCGGGTCGTATCAGTCGCAGATGGGAAAAGAAGAACAGTATCGTCCACGGTCAGGCGGCCATACCGGGCGGTCCCGTCACGGCTGATAATCTCAACTCCCTTCATCCTGCACCTCCACGGTGGGGAGAATCTGGCTAATCAGATCTTTCCAGACCGGACGACACCGGATAGTAAAATGTGAATCAGGGTTTGTCTCCATGAGTCGGGCAATACCGATACATCCGGTTCTAATCATCTCCTCGTCAAAATCAGGAATCTCACTCTGTCCGATGGGAAATGTTTCGGTCAGTTCTGCAGGGAAAGGACCGAATGGGGGCTTAAAGTAAAATACAGAATCAAATCCTTCGGTCTGTTTCTTCCTGATATGCCGGCTGAAACTGATGAGGGTCCGTTCTCCGGCCGTAAGCCGCCCGACCATCTGGTGATATCGGAGCACCTCGGTCCTTTTACAGCTCTCATCTCCCCGGTAAAAGAACCGGCGTTTTGTTTCCCGGTCTAGAGCGGTGAGTTCTTCATTATACCCAAGCAGGGCACGGTATCCCCGAAGCAGAGCAGGATGAGAACGACACCGTTCATCCACCAGTTCCCAGAGGACTCCATCACGAATTGCCTGTCTGACCCGGTTGATTTCGGCAAGGGAGACCCGCAGGTTATGCATGGCAAGGAGTCGTTCCCGGTCAGGTGATTCGTTCAGTTCCTTCGCCGTATGGCCGACACAGACCGGACAGGGACAGGGAAGGTAGGAGAGTTCATTCAGGTGATAACTTCCATGGGTGGTCATGTACCGTCCGTCCTTGGCATAGAGGGCATAGGCAGCAGAATCAAAGAGATCGCATCCCATCGCAACTGCAAGGGCAAACATAGACGGATGACCTGCTCCAAAAAGATGGACACAGACGGCAGGAGACAGACCCCGTTTTGCTGCCATCACGACCTTTACGAGTTCAGCATACCGGTAGGCTTCCATGAGGGGAACAACAGCACCTATGGGACAGAACCGAAATCCTGCCTCGGAGAGTTTTCGCCCGGTTTCTTCACGAAGGTCAGGAAAAAGACCACCCTGAACCGGTCCGGCAAGTGTGTGGTGCTCGTGGTCCGCAATCTCTTTCGCCTCCATGATCCGGTCCATCGTAACCGAGAGTTCCTGTTCCACCTGCTCCCGGGGAGAATCCGGATGGGTAGGAATATCAAGCGGGACGATGATGTCAGATTTTATTGCCTGCTGGAATGCAATGGTCTGGGCATTGGTAATCTCAACCTCCCCATAAACCGAGAGCTGAAAAGACCCAGAATCGGTCATGATGACGCCATCAAAGTCCAGGGTCTTTGCAAGACCATCAGAGAGGGCACGCTCACGATACTCTTCTGACCGTGAGAAGATATATGCATTGGTGATGACCGCTTCAACGCCCATCTCCTGCATCTCTTTTGGGGTTATCAGGTTCAGATGGGGATTGATAACCGGAAGAAGGGTCGGGGTTTTGACAGTCTTGCCTTGTCCGGAGAGTTTTCCGATTCGTCCGGCTATGTCTTTTTCTAAAATTTCAAAGGAGAGGGTCATATATGAAAATTTTTTGCCATTATTAGTAGTCTCCAGATTATGCTCGCGATCGCCAGGGTTGAATAGTATTTGTAATCTAAACGATCAGGTACGTATTATTTGTGAGGGTTCACTGATTGGTTTTTCGGAGAGGGGAGTGGGAATATTTATTAATGGGAAACAGAATTCGTTTCATAGAAATATGTCGAAATTTCTATTTAAAATTGATTCAGGTCTTATATATCTGATATACTTCAGGCAACATCTGAACTAACAGATATCTTTTTACACTTTATCATCCTATAGCCAAATATCTCGATATTCACAACCGGACATATCGTTTTTGCTTCGTGTGACATTGAGGATGTATGAACGTGGAATGGACACTTCGAAACAAACTTCTCACCGTAATGATGGTAATTTCTCTCATTCCTCTGGGAATTATCGGGTTCATATCATTAAACGAGATCCAGAACCTGGGCACTCTGTCAGCAAACCAGACGACCCTCGTGGGCGAACAGTCCTTACAAGAGGCAACCGAGGCGCTGAACAACCTTGGGGAAGAGATGATTCAGCGGATTGCACAGGATGTAAGAACACAGGTGGATATTTACCTGGCTGCACATCCTGACAAAACAATTGCAGACTTACAAAAAGATCCGGCATTCAAAGAAATTATCGTTCAGTCTGTTGGTGACACCGGTTACACAACTGCAATGGATAGTGCCACATTAATTAATCGGTTTCATAAAAATGAGAAAAATGTCGGAACAGACTATCACACCATGGAGTCCTCCAATCCTGACTTTTACAAGATTCTTATTCAGGGAGAGGGAACCAAGGATTCATCAGGTTACTACCTATGGAAGGATGCAGACGGAGAGATGAGACCAAAATATGGATATTACACATGCACTACCAGAAAAACCGCGGATGGCGTAATCCTTCGAATCGGAGCGACAACATACATACATGAGTTCTCAGCCCCTGTTCAAAATACCGGTCTGAAAATCCGGGAGAGCATCAACCAGACTACATCAGACATCCAGTCACAGATAACAAATGTGATGGGTTTCCTCCTTGGGAGTTTCATCCTTACTGTTCTTGTGATTCTCGTGATTGGGTTTTATTTTGCACGCTCAATCAGTAATCCGATTCAGACGATTACAGGATATGCCGGCCAGGTAAGCAAAGGAGAGATGATACCTATTGATGAGACCGATTCTGACATTCAGGAGATCAGAAACCTGAACATGGCATTTAGTGAAATGCAGCAATTTCTTTCAGGTAAAACAGAATCAGCATCTGAAATTGCCAAAGGAAATCTTCAGGTACACATTCCGGTTATGAGCGAACATGATATCCTGGGCAATGCGATGGTAACTATGCGGACAGGTATTGCTGATATGACCGCAGATCTGACTAAATTAACAACCATGGCAGCATCCGGCAACCTGTCCGCCCGTGTTGACCCGGAGAAGTATCAGGGAGAGTTCAGAAATATCATGACACAGGTGAACGATCTCATGAAAGCGATAATAAAACCAATTGATGAGACTATCAGGTTGTCTGGAAGATATGCAGATAATGTGTTCATCGATCGATTTGATGAATCTCTCCATGTTCAGGGTGATTTCATCAGATTAAAGGATTCACTCAACAATGTGGGCAATCAGATATCAAGCACCGTCTCTCTCATAATGACAGATGTGAAGACACTCAATGCTGGTGCTCTCGAAGCGGATGCGAATATCAGGTCAATTGCATCAGGATCTGAAGAGGTTACCCAAAACAGCAGATTAGTCGATGAATATGCCCGTGAAGGGGAGAAGAGTGTTGCTGATGTACTCAGAACGGTTGAAGACTTCTCAGTAGCTGTCAGTGACATATCAGTAAAAGCTGAGCAGGTGTCCGGTCTTGCTGCTGATGCCAATGCCCTTTCAACAAAAGGAGAAAACCTTGCACGAGGTGCTGAGAGTGGAATGGCGGGAATCAAGCATTCCGCAGAGGATCTGAACGTAATGATTCAGACTATCCGAAACCAGATGAAAGAGATTGGACACATTGTGACCATCATCACCGACATTGCAGATCAGACAAATCTTCTTGCTCTGAATGCTGCAATTGAGGCAGCCCGGGCTGGGGACGCAGGACGTGGATTCGCTGTTGTGGCAGGAGAAGTAAAAGATCTGGCGAACCAGTCACGATTATCAGCAGAAAATATTGGTGATATGATATCAGTACTCGATAAACAGTCAGAAGATGCCGCACAGATGATGGAGGAGGCAAACCTGCAGGTGAATGGAGGCATTCAATCTGTTTCAGATACCTTGGAAGTATTTAAAGAAATTGTAGTCTCAATGGATGAGATAAACAGAAGAATTTCAGATGTTGCAGCCTCATCAGAAGAACAGGCAGCTTCTGTTCAGGAGATTACTGCAATTATAAACGAGGTTCTCGCCGGTATCCGCCAGACCGCTGTCCAGGCAGATAAAAATACCCGGATCACTGCGGAAATGTCAGCAGCAATAACACAGATGGTACACATAACCGAGTCAGTGAGTAAAATCGCGGAAAGTCTGACCGAAGAGATTGACCAGTTTAAGGTCAGCTAACTTTTTATTTTTCATTGAAAATTTTTTCCCGTTTTATTCATCAGAGAGACAAAAGATGGCTTTTGCACGAAGGCATTTTTTTCCTTTTCACCCCTCCAGCCTCTCTCAGGGATTCACTCCTAAACATTACGTTTATCATACACGTTTTTCCCCCTGTTTCGCAATATTGATGTTTATGCCCGAATAACGTATGTTCAATGTTTATTACCGCATTTCTCATCATCTTTACGATAGAGAGCGGTATCATTCTCTTATATCTGGCCAGTCTTGTGTACCGGCGGAAACATATTTTAGGTCAGTCTTACTTCTGGATTATCCTCTTCCTCATGGGACTTATTTGTATAACCATCGGATTATATAACACCAAAGAGGTTTTTCCCACATTTTTACCAGACCCGGTATTGTCATTCCTTATGTTTTTCATGATTTTCCTGGGTCACCTGGTCACAACCTTCTGGTTTCTTTTCTGTCTGCGGTATTCTGGACGAACGATGTACCTGACCAAGCATATACTCACATTTCTGCTGGCATATACGGTCATTGGAAACCTGGTTTTTCAAGCTATAGTCCAGTATGGTATGAGTAGCGGATATCCTGTGATTGATACGATGTTATGGTTCATCGGATACTCTGCATTCATAAAATGCCCGATACTCTTTCTCTGGGGTATTGGATTACTTATCCTCACATACCGGACCATATCTGAGAAGTTCAGACACCAGGTCATTGTTCTTGTAGGAGGGGCCTGCCTTGTCGTTTTGATGGTAACTTTTTTTGATAGCGGAATACTACCCTCTATCAATCCGGTCGGGATGCAATTTGCGATTACAGGATATATTTTTGCATATGGCATTCTCTATTATGATCTGCTGACTTTTTCGCCGGTATTCAGGGAGAAATTTTTTGGGGTTGTTGAATCTGGACTTATAGTTCTAAATAAGAATATTCAGATCCTGGATATGAATTCATCCGCTGAAGGCCTCCTCCATGTTCAGCTCAAAGATGTTTTTGGAAAAAAGCCGTCTGAAACTGACATTCCTGATGAGTTCAGGGAGATCTTTTGTCAACCGGAGAAGATACTCACCTCTTCCCATGTTTGTGTACCTGGTCATGAGGAGGTCCGGTGGTACAATGTTTCCATGCAGCATGACCGGAATGATCTGGGAAATGAAGAAGTATTTCTTTTGATTGTCACTGATATTACGCATAATATTACTCTTGAAAAAGAGATTTCAAAAGCACATGAGGAACTTGTTGCAGAGAGGGAGAAGAAGAAACGGGAATGGATGTACCGGGAATTTTTCAGATCTCACCGGGATGCAATACTCATCATCTCAAATGGTCTTGTTATTGATTGTAATCCGGTTGCTGAACAGTTGTTTGGAAAAAATAGAGAGGAGATTATCGGGAATAATCCTGTCATCTTGTCTGCTCCATCAGGAGGGAGTGTTGATATTGTTCCTGATAAATTACATTATCTCATTTCAAAGGCTGCTTCAGGAGAATTAGTGGATTTTCCCTGGGTATTTTTATCCAGGGGAAGAGAGATAGAGACTGAAGTCAGGTTAAACCGGCTTACTTTCCATAATCAATTCCTGGTTGAGATGAGTATCCGGGATATGTCCGGCGTGTATGAAACACAGTTAAAAATTCAAACTGAAAATGAAGACTTAAAGAATATTCTTGCACGTGAGATGGATCTCTGGAGCCAGGTAGAGCGGATACTCCATACAAATCCTCTCGTAGTTGCCGGTGATGAAGAACACGAGGTAAAAGATCTCGTGGAGATGGCACGGCAGAATTTACAACCCGTTATTGAATCGTCAGGAGACACGAGCCAGGAGGTTCTGATTCCGATTCCCGGTCCAATAGTATCATAGAAATAAATGAAAATGTGATCTCCTGATTTTGCAGATTAAGGGATTAATCCGGTGCCGGGGATGAAAACCCCGGATTTTTTGAGAGAGAGCCCGTACTGGATCAGGGGGGCCGGGTGTTTTTCACCGGCGAATAAGCAGTAGGCGGTGTTATGGACGAGTTCTGGTCTGATAAGAAACCAATGGATCTTTTTATCCCCGGATTCCTGGATGAAGGTGCTGGCAGGCAGGGTACTGGATATTTCTTCTCCGTTTATCAGCTTCCTGAATGGTATGGTAAGTGATGACGGGAGTATTGCCTCTATTGCTGATCTGTCCATAAGGATCTCTTCCGTGATGCCATATTCAGTACAGGCAGTTTTGTTGGCTGATACCAGGATTCCTTCCGGGGTTGTGACGATGAGTGATATATCCCTGGTGTACAGTACTACTCCCAGTATTGACCGGAGGTATTCTGCTTCAGTTCTGTGATGATTGTTCTCCTCGTTTTTCTCAGATAAGAGACGGTACATGTCACTATAATTTTTCTTGAACTCTGATTCTTTCTGTTTTATCTCTTCAGCAGTGGTGTAATGCCCGGTCAGGAGGTTTAATAGTCCTGAAATTCTCTGCAACAGATCTAAATAGAGGTCAGGATGCAGGGTATCGTTCAGGACGCCGATTCCCAATACTCCGGTCAGGGAGTTCTTTGTGAAAAGGCTCTGGAGCGAGAGGAATGATACTCCGGTTTTGGTGCACAGTTCTTTGATGGTCTGTGGGATCAGGGTGTTTTTGAGGATATCTGATGTACCGGAGTATAAACAGAGGGGGTCCCGGTTTTTATGCCGGATGAGGTCGAGGTCAGATATGAATGTTCCTGTATCCTGAGTGAGAGGGATGGGATTCTTCTCCTGGGGCTTTTGGTACTGATCGGGGAGAAGGATGGCCCCGGACGTGCAGGTTTTTTCCGGTTCCCGAACATGGAGGGTAAAGATGAGCGTATCTGAGAGCTCTGTATGGATTATTGCTGCTGCCCGGTCAAGTGCATCTGTTCCGGTCTGTTTTCTCATGATTTCAGGAAGAGATGCGGTCAGTTCGATGATGGTGTTTTGAATCCGGGTCTGTTCCTGAACCTGTTCACAGGTTTTCTGATCCGGGTGCAGGATGAGGATGAGGAGCGGGCCGTTTATGGCGGACGTTATTCTGATGGTCGTGCATACGGGGGTTTCATGTTCATCGGCCCAGGTTTTTTCTCCGTCATTTCCCGTTTTCAGTTCCTGTTTCAGGGCCTCAGTGAGTTCGGGGTTTGAGGATAGAAACGGTATTCTGTCTGGTATGGTGCTTCCCGTTTTGGTGTATCCATTATTTGATCCGATTATCTGGAACGGCTGACCGATGATAAGGGCAGGGTCAGGGATTTTTTCAATGAGCTGGTGAATCCCTGATTGTTCGATAAATGTAAATATTTTGGATGATCCCTGCTGATACCGGATGAGTATCTTTTCTTTTTCCAGGTCATCCGCAATTATTGCTGATTTGTTCCGGTTCAGTCCGCTTTTCCGGGCGAGGTCAGAGATTGACAGGCCACCAGGGTGTTGTCTGAAGGTTTCGAGGATTAATTTTCGGTCTTCTGGAGTGATGAGCATGTGTGTAAGCGGTCAGGATTTTTTCTGCTGGTTTTCTTCTGGTACCTGTTGTCGGGTTTCATGAGGAGTGCGCCGGGTGGGACATCCGACCTCCGCTCTACAGAAAATGACGGTGATGTATCGGTTTTTGCTCACCTGTGCAACCTTCCTGATGTAAGAAGTATGCACATTTTCTGTCTTTTTCAGTTTCGGGTTATATTAATTAATTATTTTTCAGGAGTACTTCGTATACGGTCTCCGCTCTGCACTTTTCCAGTTTTGTTTCTATATATTTTAAATTCTCTCATATTAGTACAGTTTAGATTGTACCCGGTGTCCCGATTTCAGCGAGAAAAAATGCATCATACAGGCTTTCATTTTAAGTTTTAAGGACACCTGTCGGAAATAAAATGCAGGGGGAGAAATGAGAGCCTTTCCTGGCTTTTTTTATGTCAGGTGAGACATATGTCGGATATATTGAATTTTTAACGATTTGTTTTATTTTATTTTATTGAATGGATATATTCTATACAGTCGGATTTTTCGGAAGGTTTCCGGATTCAAAGCCAAAGTGTTATGCCTTTGCACCAGGAGACCCGGTGATATGGACAAGAGGAGAGAGGGGTGTATGGACCGGCGGGTCTCCGGTTCCCAGGGATTGCTATCAGATCTGCATGATTTGGAGGAGCGTGCTGTGATTGAAAAGAGTATGGTTTGTGAATCTCCGGATACCACGACGGGAACTACGGTCCGGATACCATTTACCGGTAAAACGGGCAGGATATCCAGAACCGGAATCCAAAGAAAAAGGATCTGGTGAGCACCATGTCAATAAAATTCCTGTATGTCCTGGTCGCCCTGGTCCTGGTATGTGGGCTAACAACTGCGGTGGTCGTTCCCCAGGTGAACGTCCCATCTCCTTCCTCCGGACCTCTGGTCTCTTCCGGGGTCAAAGAGTCGCCCCTGCTCTCTCATCCGGTGATGAGGTCGTCATTTGCACCGGTGGTGCACAGTCCGGCTGAGTCATCCATCGTGGGTGGTGCGGGCCCTATTGGGGTGACAAGCGGGGAAGTGAAGGCAGAGAGATCCGTGTCCTCCACTCCGGAGGGGATCCCATTGAATCCAGAAGGAGGGGACGGGTATAGATTCACTGGTGATTATTCAGATGGGACAATCTATATTGAGCACAGTGGAACGTATTATCTGACAGATAATTTTCTTCAAGGCAGAGTTTATATAGAGTCAAATGATGTTATCCTTGATGGGAATAAAAAAATCTTTAATTCGGAAGGATTATCACATGCGGCAATATATGGAGGTTTGAAGAATAATATTACGATTAAGAATTTTCATGAGATAACATCACGTATTGCAATTGAATTAGCAGGAGATTCATGCACCATAACCGGAAACACGATTCATGGATCGGGTAAAGCCATATGGATTTCCACCATTTCAAAAGACCTTACCATCACCAATAACCGGATTTATGATAATGATGTTGGAATTTACTGCTATACCCTTACAAACACCGGAAACGGAGTGATCTACAATAACTACCTGGCCAACGATATTAACGTTCAATTTTATGCTGGTGATCCATCGGTCTTCACCTGGAACCGACCCGGCGGTCCTGTCGAAGAGATCAACATCATGGGCGGCCCGAATATCGCCGGCAACTACTGGAGCAACAGTGCCGGGTCGGGATGGTCAGACAGCAGGCAGGATTCACACGGATATTCTACAACTGAGACGTACTCGGATGGAACCGGTGTCACGGATAATTACCCGCTTGTGAATATCGCTGACCCGACCCTTACTTCTGTCACCCCTTCCTCCGGGGTGAACACTGCTGCTGCATCCGTGACTCTCACCGGGACCGATCTTCATGCCGGAGCCACCGTGAACCTGACGATGTCTGGGCAGACGAATATTACCGGAACGAACGTGCAGAAAGGGACTGAGTTTACCACCATCACCTGTTCACTTCCGATCACCGGTGCACAGGCCGGGGCCTGGGATGTCTATGTGAAGAACCCGACCGGACAGGAGACCAGTCTTGCGAACGGGTTCACGGTTCAAAACCCGAAACCGACCATTACCGGCCTCTCGCCGAATAACGAAGTTGCCAACACCCATACCGCAAATTATCCGGTGACCGTCACCGGAACGAATTTTGTATCAGGGTGTACGGCTACTCTGAACGGGGTCGCAAGGGCAGTGACATACGTGAGTAGCACTCAGGTCACGGTGACCTTTTTGAAAGGGGATGACGATGCCGCTGGAAGTTACCCGGTGGTTGTTACCAATCCATCACCATCGGCAGGGGCCTCAGCCTCGTTCAATTACGTGGTTGGGAATCCGGCTCCAACTATCACCGGTATCACTCCGGCATCAGGGGTGAATACCGGGACGGTGGCAACAACCATCACCGGGACAAACTTTGTCGCGGGAACGAATACCGTGAAACTAACCCGGTCAGGACAGGCTGACATTACGGCGGCCAATGTAAACCGGGTATCATCAACAAAGATTACCTGCAACCTGCCATTATCCGGAAAAACAGCGGGGACATGGAACGTGGTGCTGACGTCAGGAGGGAAGACCGGGACGAAGACGAACGGGTTCACGGTTCAAAACCCGAAACCGACCATTACCAGCCTCTCGCCGAATAACGAAGTTGCCAACACCCATACCGCCAATTTCCCGGTGACCGTCACCGGAACGAATTTTGTATCAGGGTGTACGGCTACCCTGAAGGGACAGAACAGGGCAGTCACCTTCGTGAGTAGTACGAAGGTCACGGTAACCTTTTTGAAAGGTGATGATGATACCGCCGGAAGTTACCCGGTGGTCATCACCAATCCATCACCATCGGCAGGGGCGTCTGCCTCGTTCAATTACGTGGTTGGGAATCCGGCTCCGACTATCACCAGTATCACTCCGGCCACCGGGGTGAATACCGGGACGATTGCAACAACTATCACCGGGACAAACTTCAGGGCAGGGGCATCTGTACAACTCACGAAAAGTGGACAAACGGCAATCACCGGAACAAGTGTGTCATTTAAATCAGCCACCAGGATAACGTGCAAATTACCACTTAAAGGAAAATCATCCGGAAAATGGAATGTTGTTGTTTCAAACAAGGGCGGTAAGAAAGCAACAAAAGCGAATGGGTTTACCATAACCAGTCCTGTTCCAACGATTACCGCTGTGTCTCCCAAAACCGGAAGTATCTACAAAAATACCCAGGTGACAATTACCGGAACGAACTTCAGGGCAGGGGTATCAGTGAAGATGATGAAGGGTTCTACAACCCTGACAGGGACTGTCACATCCATCACATCGAACAAGATTATATGTACGCTCCCGACAAAAGGGGCAGGAAGTGGGATATGGAGCCTGAAAGTGACAAATTCAGATACTACAACAGTCACGAAAACGAACACGTTCGCGGTACGGTGATCCACAATGAGAACCTTTCAAATTCCAAAGTCGAGCAGGAATAAGCAATTTTTTTCCCTTATTTTCTCTATTTTTATCGGTATCCTCCTGGTATATCCGGTCCCTTGTCTTGCAGACCGGCTCCCGTCACAAGTCCCGGAAAACCAGGTCTTTTCCATTGATACCCTCATTGATGCAACCGGAACGGTTACGGAAGAGAGTGAATTAAACTGGATATTGGACGACCAGAACCTGGAGTTTATGATCGAGAACGCTCCCAATCTGGATGGTACCAGTTGGAATGCAGTCTGGCTTATTGATTTTATCTTCGATTACGGGGGAACGATGGATATGTTTGAATTTCTTTCCATCATCCGGGCGTATGATGGGGTGGAGATAGTCACCGTCGGACCAGATGATCCCTATTATGACTGGGGTATTCCGATATTGTCCCTGAAAGTCCCTGAAACACTCTATGAGACGATTATTACTCAAGATATGCCCGGACTTACCTTTGGAGAGATGCTAGAAAAATTCGAAGAGGGATACCACGTTGCCTATGCGTACAACCGGCTCCTCGAATATGACCGGGGCCATATCCATGACGGAAAAATAAACCCGACCGAAGAGATTGCCATCCTGAACTGGATGGATTCGATCCGGACAAATGGCGGAAAACTATCGCTCAATAAGAATATTGATTTTGATTCAACGAACAAAAGCCGTGGACTATCTAATCTGGAATCTGAAAAAGTGATGACATTTGCAAGCGTTGAAGGTGCTCATCTCCTCGGTTCTGAAACCTGGAATCTTGATGTGGCCGGAAACTGGGAGCGGACGAGAAATTCAATCCGGTGTGTATTTGCATCCACTTCGTCAGAATATCTTCCTGCATTCTGTAATGTCGTGAAGGCAAAAAGCGACCTTCTGAACATGAACTCAGGGCAGGTTTCAACGAAAGGAGATTCGCGGATGGTTGCTGCAACTGCCGATGTTCCGGCAGCATTAAACTATCAGATTGCAGTCACTCCGGATGCAGAGTCCGGGTCAGGATTTGCAGACGGGACGGTAAAGACGCTCTTTGCAGGATCGATCATGGAAGCACGAGGAAAGAATGATGCACCATCTGCCACAAACTCGTGGAAGGATACGGCATCCGTCTCCGGCGGAGTAAAATCGTTCCAGAAGAGTTTTGGGTATGAGTCTGGATTCTCCGTCTAATTTTTTTCCTTTAGCATGAAGACGAAAAAATGGTGGAGAAGCAAACCCGCGAGATCGGTTATGGAATAGGGTGGCACGAGTAGAAATCTCTATTTTTTTGTTTAAACTCAATTTTAAGACCCGCCTTTTTCCGAAAATATCTGTCCTTCAAACGTGAATATCTGAACCGCCTGCTCCAGCCAGCATCCTCTGGGAAGACCCGCCTTCATGCAGGTGTGGTCGAGAAACTCAGTCACATTCCACCCCCACTCCACCGGAACCTGAGGAAGCAGAAGACCGGACCGGCCATAGCCTCTGACAATAAGCCCATGCTTGCCAACCGTTATTGCAGCAGGCCGGTCAGTAGGAACTACCTCTAAGAGTTCTGGTTCGGTCAGAACCGTAACTTCTACCGAGATATCGGGAAGTTCCTTTGGCGCAACCGGGGGAAACCGGGGATCACCGGTCGCTGCTGAGCAGGCCGCTTCTCGGATAGCATCCCGGAGAGGCATGACCGCATGAGGAAAACCGATACATCCCCGAAGATCGCCATGCTTGGTCAGCGTTACAAAGACCCCGCGTTTTTTTGAGAAAATCGTCGAAAAATCCGGTTCTGTATAGGATTCTCTGGTAATATGTTCATACAATACATGGCGGGCATGAGAAAGGGCCAGTTCCCCTTCTGCCGGTGTGAGAAGTTCCATGTATGATTGATAGCACCTGACAGTATTAATCTATCAGGACAAAAAAAAATCAGAATGAATCAATCAGGTTTTTCAGACCTGCTTTTCCTAATTTTAATGCTACTTTCGGATTTGCAGCAATAATATTTTTTATTAGATTGAGAGTATTAAAGTCAGACATGTTCATTTTAGCAACCGAATGGATGATTGCATTCAGATCATCATCAATCAGTTTAACAAAGACTTCTTTTATCTGATAATTTCTCTCAAGCGCTTTTCCGAGGTATGATTCTCTCCAGGTCTTGTCATACGGCATCAGTTTCTGAGAAGATGTATCTCCCTGATCAAGACCTTTTGCTCCGACTTCTCCGGCAAGTTTTCCGGTGTAAAGCGCAGCATAGATACCTCCACCGGTGAGCGGATCAGAGACACGGGCAGCGTCACCAACGATCATCAGATTGTCTGCTACCGTGCAGGGGAGCGGCTGACAGATAGATACTCCCCCGGCGATAAGTTCTATGGTTTTACCATTCGGGAAATGACTCTTGACAAACCGGTTCAGATAATCAATCGGTCTGTTACCAGGTTTGCACCTGTCCCCACCGACTCCGATACCAACATTGGCCGTCTTCTCTCCTTTTGGAAAAATCCAGACATATCCGCCGGGTGCAACATCATTGCCAACGAAAAATTCTGTTGCATGAGGATCAATATCAATTCCGGTCATGAGATACTGTGCACATGTCTCCATTTCGCGGAGTGGGACTGTTGTATCAACACCACACCACCTAGAAAATTTAGATTCCACACCATCTGCAGCAATGGTAAGACGGGCACGAACTTCATGGGAAGTTCCGTTTTGTTCCAAAATTGCTCCCTTTACAGCGCCATTTTCCATGAGAGGAGAAACTGCACGGGTTTTCACCTGAACTTCCGCTCCAGCTCCGGCAGCCTGCCAGACAAGATCCCGATCAAAGATCTTCCGGTGAAGGACATAACCAACTTCAGAACCTGCTCTTTCCGGTTCAAGTTCCATCTTGAACCCATCAGGGGCAATAATATTCGCCTTCTCTATCTCGGCAGCAATCCACTGGTCTTCAGGTTTGAAAAATTCATGGAGGAGCTTTTTCCCAACACCCTCAGCACATCGGACAGGTACACCAATAGCTGGTCTTTTTTCAGTAAGGAGAACTGAATATCCCTTTTCAGCAAAGGTCTTCGCAGCATATGCCCCACCTGGACCTCCTCCCACTACCAGGACATCATACTCGCGCTTCATTTTTTAGCCTCCAAAGCCCCAAGAGGACAGACACGGACACATAATCCACAATTTATGCAAGTATTCGTATCGATATCCAGATAGGCATCGACAAGTTCCAGTGCCCCTTCCGGACAAACCGAAACACAACAGCCGCAATAGGCACAGATTTCCCGATGAACCTCGATCATTCCTTATATGGTTGGCGGGAAATCCTTTAATGATTCGGTTATGATATATCAGATTCCCACAATCTCAAATGACCCGTACCGGCCACCGCCGCCTGGATGAAGAAGAATACGACCTTCTCGAAATGCAATAATCGCATCAGACAAAACAGGATTTATTGTACAGATTTTTTCAGGAGATGTTGTTGTAAGAATTGAGATTTCATCCCCTAATTTCTCAATACACTGAAGATAAAGATCTCTGCAGCGCCGCGTGGTCGGACTTTTTGTTCCCAGAACACGCTGGATAATCTCAGATAGAGGTATCAGGTGCAGATATGGTGGCCTTGGAGTGACCTGTCCAGACGAGAGTTTTTTTGCACGGTCTGATACCCCTTTTTTTATTCTGCCGCCATCTTCAGGACATTTCCAGGAAAGTGCTGATGCTTCCTCATATGAAAACTGGGTAAAACACCTGCTGCATGCAGTCCGGTTATACTTCCCTTCTTCCGGGAAAAAGCCTACATTCATGACAATATTACTCTTTTTCACCGAGTCAAGAATTCCCTTCACACTAAAACTGGTAACATCCAGTACGGTAAACTCTCTCCCAAGTTTTGATGGTTCCGGACTATGGGCATCAGAATTGGTAAGGAATGGGATTCCATTCAGTTCCTGTATCCCTGCCCCATAACTGCTGTCTGCAGAAAGACCAAGTTCCAGAACATCAACCTGTTCATCACCATAACACGAAGAGAGTGAATCATGAGCCGCATAAATGGCCGTATAAGGTGTAAAAGCATGAGCAGGACCTCCGATACCTCCAACCTCATGTACATGAGCAAGGATCTCCTCACCGGATAACTTCACTCGTGGTCTCCCATTTGATTCGATATCTTTACTGTATGGGGCGAACCTGGACGAGAGATCACATGCTGCATTATAATCAGGAAGAAGAATTATGTGATGTACCCTTCCATTACCTTCAACTTCTGTTGTCGGAATTACCAGAATGTCATCAACAGGTTTTGTATTCTGCCACATCCTTCTCCATTCAGGATGAAGAATATCACCAGTCCCGATAACCGTAATACCCTTTACTCTGCAACCTTTTGCTATCTCTTCCGGCACCATCCGGGGAGATGAGGCCATTGAAAAACAGGAATGAATATGAAGATCTGCTGCACACTGCATATTTAGCCGATATATGAAAGTTCATCCTCTGACTTTTTCTCCTGTTCCATAAGTCGCTGGATGACAACTTCCATCTCGACTGCACGTTCAGTCAGTTTTGCATCATCAATATCGATATTTAGGAGTTTTGTGAGGACTGAAAGGACCGTTTTTGCACTTTTCGGATCTACCAGATATCCAGATGTCTCGCCCATTAGACAAATACCCTCAATACCAAGAGGTATTGAAAGGCCAAGCATCAGACCCGCAGCCCCGATTATACCTCCTCCGGGCTCCCCTTCGCTGAATATCCCACCGGCATCTTCGACTTCTTTACGAATTTCAGGCCTGTTCACTGCAGCAATAACACGGGTAACCTCGTTGAAATGGCCTACCCCGTACCCTCCAATAGTGAATATCCGCTTTACTCCAAGTTCATGGGCGATATCAACATAAACCTGGGAAAGAAGGTAATGCCCTTCTCCTGAAGTACTCTGGAAATCACCTACAAGAAAGAGAAAATTCCCTTTCTCTCCGGAGTAACGATAAATTTCATTATTACAGAGCCTGACAGATCCGTCATCGTTGATAATAACCTGTGGAGGAAAATAAATAGAGGTGATTTCTGCAATCCGGACAGCCTCAAGCTCATGAATCATATGTTCAGCGACAAGTTTTCCAACATGACCTATCCCAGGAAGTCCCTCAATAAAAATTGGGGCAGTCCGATCTTCGGGAGCAATACTATCTGTAAATTGTATGGTAATATCTTCCATCATTGAAATAATCCATTTATTATGAAAACATACTAATCAGACCACAATAATCGTAATATTTTTACAAATATCAACGAATCCTTCTCCGGTATGAACCGTATTTGTCCTCAGGTGAATATCTGAAAGGATGAGGAGTTATTGTGGGTTTCCCACACTGGGAACATATTTCAGAAAGAGTATAAATGTTATCAAAGGGACAATACCTTATTCGCCCTTTCATACATGTTTCCCGGATTTGGACTTCCGGCTGAATTTTCCTTCTCCGCCAGCCCGCTTCAGAACGCCAGTCGCTGCTGTTGAAGCCTTCTCAAGAGCTTTTTCTGCATCCTTATAATTTGATGCAGTGACCTTGATCCGGTAATTTGGAGCTCCAAGATAGGTAATATCAATCTCGGCTCCATCTACTTTGGGTTCAGCACTACGAAGAGCACGTCTGATGATATTGACTCCATCAGATTTGGTCGACCGAAGGAAAAGGTCTCCGGATATTGTGACCGAAGGAAGCTTGACATTATCAGTAGCGACAGTGTAGAGAGCATCAGCCAGTTTTGGATCAATCTTAAGTTTTCTAAGAGCATCTTTTCCTTCATTGACTAACTCTTCAAATGCAGAATAGAGATCACCATATTCACGGTAGAGTGAATTGGTCAGGGCTGACGCTGCCTCAGCCTGTCCTGCTGCTTCTGCGGCAAAACCTATCCACTTCCTGGCCTTTGACTCGTTCTTCCAGATACGAATCTTTTCCCGGCGTTGATGTTCATTTACATCCTTTAGAGAGAGATCTATGTGACCTTTACCGGGGTCTACGTTCAATACTTTGCATACAACTTTCTGTCCTTCCCGGATATGGTCACGGATATATTTGATCCAGCCACGTGCCACTTCAGCAATGGGAATCAATCCTTCCCGATCGTTATATTCGTCAAGCGTAACAAACGCGACGAAATCTTTTACATTCTGAACTGAACAGACAACAAGTTCACCCTGCTCAGGCCACTCTCTCTCCTGCATCCGGCTCTCACTCAAATGCAGTTATAATCTCTGCTTTGATTTGTGCTTTTCCACCAGTAGGAGTGGCAAGGTTAGACCCGCAGACAATGCAATCAACCTGTGTGCATGCCCGATCAAAGATTATCTGTTCATTTTCACAATCCGGACATTTTACTTTGAGAAACTTGCTTCGGTTTTCGCGTGCTAATTTTACCATGTTACTTACTCCGTAAGTTCGAATTTTCCTACCCTGAATCCAGGTCTCAGGTGCGCTTTCTTACAGTGCGTGCACCGATATCGGATATTGATTTTCTTGGTTGGTTTGTCACCACCAGGAACTTTTGAGAATTTTCCCATGTTCCCTACCTGTCCTCTCCGTGCTTTCTGGCGATCAATCCAGTGAAGACCGGTGGTTTTCCCTTTCTTGACTTTCTCTACTTCATGCTCCTGATGGCTCTGACAAAAGGGACAATATGTGCGGAATTTTGTAGGCATCTTCATAATAAGGCTACTCCTCGTCTATAGAATACCTACATCATTAGCCCGGATGGATATTTAAGACTATGTCGCGTTCTACCAAAACCTGTGCATTTCTGGATGGCAGTGTAAGAATGTCCCCTGCCCTGAGTTCATATGTGCGTCCGTCTACTCCCATGAAAGGATCCATACTGGAAAGCGCCTGTACAATATCATACACAAAAGGAACTTCATTTTGCATTTTTTGTTCAGGTACTATCCCGGTATCATCACCTGCGCGGACAAAGCCTTCTTCGGGTTCTCCGGTCGGGATATGACAAACCTGGTTACTACCATCAGCTACTGCCTGAACCGGGGCAACAGATCCTGCCTTCAACCCGATAAGCTGGCTTTTCCCCAGTCTAATAGCTCCTACGAACTGGTTAAACATCTCCAGTTCAGCAGGAATAAGTGAACGAAGTTCTTCACGTTCGATGTAAGAACCCTCTGCCTGGCTAAGTGCAAGTCCGACAATCTTGTCAGTCCTGATTTTAAACAGTTCCTCAATTGTGGCCCGAATGCTGGACACTTTTTCAATTAGAAAGCGTGCTTCGTCTGAAAAGGGATCCTCAAGTGAATACACTTCCTGCTGAAGTGATTTAATATTCTGGTTAGTTTTTATGAAAAGATCCGGAGATATAGTTGTGAGATCGCCACTGTCACGCTCATCAAGAAGTACTGTTCTGAGCTCATCAAGAAACACCACCCGGTTCACCTCCAATCTCAGCCATTCCCCTTGCGCATAAGTATACAGCTACTGCTTCAGGAACTTTGACGCTTCCTTTCTTAATATTGTACCGGGATCCTAAAAGAGAGAACGAGTAATCTTTCCCGGATTCTACCATGACCTCACGTTCACCAAAGGCTACCGCATCGATGAGGGGATCAAAGTCTTCAAACTCTTTTAGAGTCAGAGGCACCACTTTAAATCCAGATTTTGCATGTAATGAACCAGGCAGACGAATGAGCCGGTGAGTGTCAGTGGTAACCGGTTCATCGATCTGCACAGAACACTCTTTTATCATCGGTAAAAAGGGACTATCCTTTTCAGTTACCAAGGCATTAAGAACTGTTTTCACCGTCTGGTCACGATGGAGGATAGAAGAGGGACTCTTTTCAAGTGATGAAATGAGATCCGGAATCATGGTGCAAAAACGATCAGCCATCACCTGTCCGACACCACGAAGCGAGGAAAGTTCAATTTTTATCTCCTTTTCTGTTTTTTTTGAAAGATTAAAGAGATAATCAACGAGAAGGATTCTGTATCTCTCATGCCAGCCTGAATGCCCTGGAGTCCATTCATCAAGCAGGAGTGAAGGACTGATTCCGCTGCCACAGAGATAATCAACAATTTCCCTCCGCTCTGCAGATCCAAAATCACGAAATTCCAGTTCCTGCACATGAATGTGATATCCTCTCCCTCCTGAAAAAACCAACCTGACGGTTCGCATGTCGATTCCCAGTTCGTTATCCAGAACATCTAGCAGTTTTTCAGTTTCCCCCTTTATTCGCATGAGCATTTCATCATACGAACCACGAACAATATGATCTGCATCAAGATCAAAGATCAGGTCAGCACCAAGCCAGTCTTTATCACCCATGGTTGGAGCCTGCGGGGTCTGATAATATGCTGTTGAATAATACGAATGGGCCGGGACCAGGCTTTTAATGTATTCCTGCAACTCTTCAGCACTGAAAAACCCCATATGACGTCTCATCCTGATATCTTCAGGATAATTATCATCAAAAAAGATGAATCCAAACTCCCTTTCTTTTACTGATGCAGGGGGTGAAATCCTGGCTTTTTGATAATAATCTGTAAACCGTTGTTTAATGAACATCCGGGTTGCAGGTTTCATACATCACAAATCCTTAACCATATAGGGACCGTCTCGTATATAGCCAAGTTTTTTGTAATAAGGTCTGACTCCGATGCCGGCCATAATAACTACCCGGCGATACCCGGCATCGCGGGCCAGCCCCTCAGCCTGTGACAAAAGCCGGGCTCCATACCGGCGGTGCTGTTGCTTTTCTCCGTTTCCTTCCTGACCAATTGGAACAACCATCCCATAAACATGCAGTTCCCTGACAAATGCTGCATGTTCTGTTTCCGGCCTCCATGGATCTTTCGGAAACCTAAGACGGGCAAATCCCACCAGGGAATCATCACAATCATATGAGATAAAATGCTCCTCTCCTCCACAGCATTCATACGAATAGATGTGTAATTCAGGCTCTGCATCTGACTTCCTCCTTCCAATTTCCCTGCATCGGATACAGGAACATTTTTTTCCCCCCTGGTGAAGTCGTGACTGTGCGAGTTCACGGAAATTAGAATGCGGTGAACCAGCTACAATTTTGTCTGCAGGAATATCCCGCTGAATGCGCTGAAGTCTGCAATAGGGAGCAATCTCAAGTTTTGCATCAGCAACAAGATCTATCAGCTCATCTTCATCGTACGGTGCATACCCTCCGGCATTGTACAACTCTTCTATCCTGGAACCGGGTGTAACAAGGGTTGGATATATTTTCAGAAAATCAGGCCTGAACCGTGGATCAGCAAACAGGTTATGAAACATCTGGCGATCAGCCACTGGAGTACTGCCAGGAAGATTCGGCATCATATGAAATCCAACCTTAAGACCAGCATCCCTGAGTAGAGTATTGGCTTTAACGGCATCTGCCACCGTGCAACCCCGCAGGTTTCGAGTCAGTACTTCATCGTCAAGATGCTGAACTCCAACTTCAACTTTAGTTACCCCAAGTCGGAGCATAAGGTCAATATGATCTTTCCTGCACCAGTCTGGTCGTGTCTCAAACGTATTTGCTACACACCTGACATCAGATGATTCATTCCTTAGAAAAACTTCCTCACAGGTAATATCAGGATTTTTTTTGTCAGGATAATCATTCATGGCACGGACACATTCCATCACGAACCATTCCTGGTATGCAGGTTCCCGGGCGGTCATTGTGCCACCCATAACAATTAGTTCAGCCTTGTCTACGTGATGGCCTAATTCTTCAAATTGACCAAGTCGTGCACGCACCTGATCATAAGGATTGAAATGATGAGCAAATGCCCGTCTTGCCGCAGGTTCGCCACCAGTATAACTTTGGGGAGACTGGAATACAGAATCAGGACCACCCGGACAGGGGAGACATATACCATGCGGACAGGGAGCAGGAGATGTCATAACTGCTACCGGGGCTACCCCGGATAATGTTCGCGATGGTTTTACTAAAAGAACTGGGCGAAGTAGCTCACGCTCTTCAGGTGTTGCACAAGCAAGTATTTCAGAATTCCGGGGAACAACTTTAAGATGGTGCTTTTTACAGATAGTTTTCACTATTTTACGCAGTTCCCGCTGCGGGGGAGGAGTAGAGAGAATAACACCGATCATCTCCCTGCAGGCGGGCCTGTTATCCATGAAATCAGTTTTCAACAGCTATCTCATTAGTTGTAGAAATTTCATGAGTAAAATTTAGCACAGCAGGTTTCTGATTAATATGAGTCACTATTTCCTGCCCAAGCACAAGAATTGCCTCTTTATGAGACTTTTTGTTTTTATGTATATGGACAGGAGATATATGCATCAAATCATACCGCTCTGTGGGGATTTCCTCTTGGGTGATGGTTTCGTAGTACTTCCTGACATGTATAAAAAGCATATGTAAATGTAGCAGTTCTTCTTTCTGCACTCTATCACCTAGAACAAACAATCTGTATCTCCACCGTGTGCAACATATAGGTTATGGAAACCTTTTATTAAAGGTAAGATGTGAAAAGGCGCATAACCTGAAAAATCCCCGATCCATCCTTTTTTTCTGCGCACCAGATGCGATAATTATCACGTTACATACTCATTGAGAATAACGCGGTAGACCTTCCGGAAGTGGTATAATCCTTACCAAAATCGGAGATGGACCTATCCTACAGGCAACAGGCTCCTCATCCAGAACTTCTGTGATGATGTATTTCTGCCCTTCAACCACACCGGGGGGATGACATGCCGCAAATGACACACATGCTTCATCACAGTCCGGGAAGCGGAGAGAAATTGTTGTATTTTTTTTAGCTGAGTCAGGAAGAAGGCGAATTTCCACAGGAGCCTCAGTTACATCGACGGTCACCGAACCACCATGATGAACCGGGCATACATGTGATGCAGCACGAATGGCTACAACTTCATATCTCCGACCTGTTTCAAGGTTATGACATACTCTGGCAATAGAGCAGGATTCACACAGATCATTTTTTCCTACATACACAAACTGTGTTCCTGGCTTAGCATATACAGAACCTACAATCGTCACCCGTGTTTTTTTCTGCTCCATAAAATTTATTCCTCGTATAACAATTCAACCAAATGTTCTGCCGATTCACGTGTCAGTCCCATATCAAGTATTGTGTATCTTTCAGGTCTTATCTCTCTCGCTTTCAACAGAGCTTCTACTACGATTTCATCAGGTATTTCAAGTTCTTTCGGGGTTGTTGGTGCACCAATTCGGGAAAGTGATGATCGTATTTCACGCCAGTCACCACCATGAAGATACATTGTCATTATTGAACCAATCCCACATGCCTCTCCATGAAGGGCAGCACCGGGTACCAGGCGTTCAAGTGCATGACCAAATTTATGCTCTCCACCTGAAGCAGGTCTTGATGAACCAGCAATAGCCATGGAAACACCAGAAGATACCAGAGCTTTTACAACAATCCAGGCTGCTTCTTCCTGTCCGGGTTTGATAAGACTGGCATCTTTGACAAGTATTTCAGCCGTCATTTTTGACAGGGCGATAGCATATTCACTAATCTGCTCACCCCGCATCCGGTGGGCAAGTTCCCAGTCAAGAATGGCTGTGTAATTTGAAATAACATCAGCACATCCTGATGCCATGAGCCGGTGCGGGGCTTTGGATATGATCCCGGTATCAGCAACAACAGCTATGGGAGGATGTGCCTGAACAGAGACACTCCCTTTTTCTGTAGGAAGTGTTGCACGGCCTGAAATAATTCCATCATGAGATGCTGCTGTAGGAACACTTATAAATGGTTTATCCTGTTGGTAAGATACGATCTTTGCACAATCAATAACCCTGCCCCCGCCAATTCCAATAAGGAAATCAACCTGAGCTGCAGCCCTGCTACATGAGTCCAGGGTCTCAGAATCGAGTTTTCCTGCCACAAACTGTGAGATATCATACGAATCTTTCAGGAGACTTGCAATAGTTACCCCTGCTACTTCACGAGTAGTACTGCCCGTAATTATTAATGCTGAATGACCGGGTTTAATATCTGCAATGATGTCCGGAAGCTGGAGAATTGCCTGATGCCCTATCACAACATCCCGTGGAAGCTGGGTCCATCTCGATTTATTGAAGCCATCAGGTTGCAATACCTGTACCAGGTCTTTGCTCATGGAGTTCTCAACACATGATTAGGGAATTCATCTACAAATATTACATTGATCCTATTCGCTATGGTCACCCATATACTCTGGTTGACACTCTGACGTATGCTATCATCCTGCTTGCCTTTATCTGGCTGATTTATCGTTGGCTTGAGGCAAACAAGATCGCTATTGACAGATCTTTTATATATGCTCTAATCCCCTGGGTGATCCTCGGAGGATGCTTGAGGGTTGTTGAAGATACTGGAGTAATTACATCAGATCTTCACATGATCTTTACAACCCCCCTGATTTTCTTCCTGATATTGTCGATTGCAATGCCGATGCTATACCTGGCAACAATCTGTGAAAGAAGATTAATCATTGGATCATGGAAACTGGCGTTTGGCGGAATCGGATTGTCCCTTTCTGCAGTTACCCTTGCCTTTCTCACCTGGCATGGTCTTAATGGCGCACATCTGGATCTCCAAGTTGCCGCAGTAATCCTCACCATGGCTTCTCTAACCACAACTCTTCTGTATGGAATTATCCGGTATGGGTTTGGCTGGAAGTACGTTGAAGACAGATTGTACCAGTTGCTCATATTCGGCCATATGCTCGATGCAAGTGCAACATCTTACGGAATTGACCTGCATCAGGTACGGTATAGTGAGCAGCATGTCGTGGGTTCCGCATTAATCGACATTACCGGGACCGCTTTTGTCATGTTTCCATTAAAACTGGTAGTACTTATACCAGGAATATATATCCTTGAACTCTATAGACGTGAAGGAGTATCCGGAATCTGGTACCTGATACTGCTTGCAATGATTATGGTAGGTCTTGCACCAGGTATCAGGGATATGCTGCGAATGGTGTTATATGTCTGAACTTCGTATTGCTCATTACCTGATTATATCAGGATTAATTTTAATTGGTGGATTCGGAGTAGGTTTTGCGTTATCAACTGCCGAACCTTCTTTTGGAGAAAACCTTCTCACATTATTCGAAGAAATGATTGCTGGTCAGATCATGGATGATGATCCACCCATGCTCGCTCTCCAGTTATTTCTTAATAATCTTGAAGCATGTGTGGTGATTTTTATTGGAGGTGCCTTTTTTGGTATTATCTCCATCATGATTATTGGTTTTAATGGCATCATCATCGGAGCTGTTTTAGAGATAGTAAGTAAAGAATCCGGTGCCCTGGTTCTCCTTGCAGCAATTCTCCCACATGGAATATTTGAGCTTCCTGCAGTAATTGCTTCAGGAGCTCTGGGTCTTATGCTGGGACGTGCAGTAAAAGATGAATTATCAGGTGGACCTGATGCGGCATCCAGAGCATGGAGCCAGGGGAGAATGTTTGTCATGTATATCATACCCTTTGTTGCTATTGCAGCAATAATCGAGGCATTTATCACACCAGCCGTCTTACAGCTGGTGACATAGGAGCACATGAATGGAGGAACAGGAAGGAACGCTCCCTCAAAAATCAGATTTCTCTGGCTGGTACAATGATATCCTCTGGCGTGCGGAGATTATGGATGTCCGTTACCCGGTTAAAGGATTATATGTATGGTATCCGTTCGGTTTTAGTATCCGAAAGCGGGTATATGGTATCCTTCGGGAATTACTTGATCGGGATCATGAAGAAGCATTATTTCCACTTCTGATTCCTGAAACAGAATTCATGAAAGAGGCTGAGCATATTAAGGGTTTTGAAGAGGAAGTATACTGGGTCACTCATGGCGGGACTACTCCTCTTGATGTAAAACTAGCTCTCAGGCCTACTAGTGAAACCGCTATATACCCCATGTACGCACTCTGGGTCAGATCACATGCAGATCTTCCTATTAAAATATACCAGATTGTAAACTCCTTCAGATATGAGACCAAACACACCCGCCCGCTTATCAGGCTTCGGGAGATAACCTCGTTTAAAGAAGCACATACAGTCCATGCAACCTGGGACGAAGCAGAAAATCAGGTCGAAGATGCGATTGCCAGGTACCAGGAATTCTATGACCGGCTTAATATTCCAATTCTGATATCAAAACGACCTGACTGGGACAAATTCCCAGGTGCTGATTACACGATAGCAGTCGATACCATCATGCCTGACGGGAGAACACTCCAAATCGGGACTGTCCACCATTTGGGAGATCATTTCTCAAAGACCTACCATGTCTGCTATGAAGATTCAAAAGGTGAGCAGCAGTACTGCCACCAGACCTGCTACGGGATATCAGAAAGGTCAATAGCGGCTCTTATCAGCATGCACGGAGATGACCGTGGACTTATCCTTCCACCTGAAGTTGCCCCGGTGCAGATTGTAATCGTTCCAGTAATCATGAAAAAACGTGAGACAGAAATAAACCAGGCAGCAGAACTCCTTGCAAAGGAGCTACAGGATGCCGGATACCGGGTAAAAATTGATACCAGAGATATGAGGCCTGGAGCAAAATACTATTACTGGGAAATGAAAGGAGTCCCGCTCCGGCTTGAAATAGGACCGAGGGATATTGATAATGGTATTGTAATGGCAGTTCTCCGTACAGGAGGCAAAGAATCACTCCCACGATCTTCAATAATCCCAGAAGTTGAACGAAAGCTGAAAGAACAGACCGATGCTCTTCTAAATCGGGCAGAAAATCATATTAAAGACCATCTCTTCATGGTTAACGATGCATCAGCATTACCAGAGAAAGTTCTGAATGGAGTTGCAGCAATTCACTGGTGTAAAAACCGTGAGTGTGCTGACCGGATTGAAGAGATAGCTGACGCAAGTGTTCTTGGAACAGATGTAAGGACATCTCTTATCGACCTTTGCACGGGTAACTGCATTATCTGCGGAAAACCAGGCAGTCTTGTAACACTCGTTGGTCGTTCTTACTAACTTTTTTTCGATAATTCTATGTATTAATCGTGCGCAATTGCGATGCATATCTATGCAGTTTCCTTCAGCACTCTCAATTGCAGGATCTGATCCATCAGGTGGAGCAGGAGTCCAGGTAGATTTAAAAACATTTGTCAAAACGGGAGTATGGGGAATGGCAGTAATTACTGCATTAACCGCCCAGAATGCCTCTGAGGTCAGAGGTTCATGGGCAATAAAACCAGATATTGTAAGAGAACAAATATCTACAGTTCTCGAGGATATAACACCCGGAGCGATAAAAACCGGAATGCTGGCAAATTCCGGCATCATCAGGATGATTGCACAAACAATTCCAGAAAAAATCCCGCTTGTTATTGACCCGGTAATGGTATCCACATCAGGATATCGTCTGCTTTCTGAAGATGCAGTGCGTGATATACAGGAACTTCTGATTCCACTCTCACATATCCTGACACCCAATATTCCAGAAGCTGAAATACTTTCAAAAATGTCCATTAATACAGAAGAGGAGATGATAGAAGCAGCGTTAAGAATTATCGATCTGGGAGCGAGACATGTTGTTCTTAAAGGAGGTCATGGGAGTGGAAAAGAGGCAACTGATCTCCTGGTAGGAAAAAAAGATATCACAAGGTTAGTTCACCCACGAAAACCATTTGATGTTCATGGATCAGGCTGTTCTTTTTCTGCAGCTATTGCTGGATTCATTGCACAAGGCCTTGATGAAAAAGAAGCCTGCACGAGGGCAAAGAAAATTGTTAGCAATGGTATTGACAATGCAATTTTCGGAAAAAGCGGAAAAGGGATGATTAATCCATAGTAGTAACAAAACCAGTACCAATAAGATACTCATAACCTCCAAATTTTGAGTATTTATGTAAAGGGCTGACAAATGGACAGTAACATTTCGAGAGTCTGAAACTGCTTTTTCAGATGATGGCACTTATCTTTGTTTGTACCTATCTTTTTACCAGAAGCCGCTATTTTAAAGAGACCATATCCCGCGATATATCGTTAAAAACAAAAATTATTTTGATCTATATTTGGAATTGTCAGTATCTACGGAACACATGGAAACATTAAAGCACATGGTGCACATTTAAACGTCAGAGATCTGGGCCCAATCATCGGCGGAATTACCGGAGGCCCTGTTGTAGGCATAGGTGCAGGCATTTGAAGGAATTACTCTCATTATTATACTCATGATTATCGTTAATGCCATTGGAATGGGTATATTTTCATCCATGATTCACAATCTTCTCAGTGAATGGAAAACAAGAGAAGAAAAACAGGCACTTGAAACTGAAATGACAAAAAAAGATGCAGAACTTCAGAATCCAGCAAAAATTCAACAAATGAAAGGTATGATGAACGGCGGTTAAGAGAACTGATACAAAAGTATGCAAATATGCAATCGGAAAACCTTGTAAAACTGATAATTAATGAAGTGAATCTCTTTGCAGGTGACGAACCACAGTTTGATGATATTACCCTGTTTGTAATAAAAATAGATTAACCGATTTTTTCTGTTTTTAATGCTTATTTTGCTTTTTTTCTCAGGATGATGAGATTATATATAGATCATAGATCTATAAACGACATGTTTGTTTGTAAGAAAGGTTTCTTGTTGTATTTCATGAGAGTAATGCTTAGAATCTAATAAAGACCGGTGGTAATTATGATAAAAAACTGGGTTTACTCATTTGCTGAAGGAGATGGAAAAAATAAAAAACTGCTTGGGGGGAAAGGAGCAAATCTGTGTGAATTGACACAAACCGGGATTCGTGTACCACCCGGATTTGTGATTACAACGGAGGCATGCCTTGCTTTTCTCAACGACCCTGAGCGCAGAATGCCATCAGGGATCATGGATCAGGTATCTGAACAACTAAGAAAAGTTGAACAACTAACCAATAGAAACTTTGGTAGCAAAGAAAAACCACTGCTTTTATCAGTAAGATCTGGTTCTGCACTCTCAATGCCCGGGATGATGGACACAATTTTAAACCTGGGATTAAATTCAGACACATTGCAGGGTCTTCTTGCCGATACTCATAATGAACGTTTTTGTTATGATGCTTACCGACGATTTATCCAACTTTTTGGTAAAGTCGCCCTGGGTGTCCCTGATGAACTATTTGACGCGGAATTTGAAACAATAAAACAAAAAGCAGGAGTGGAACTTGATATTGACCTTTCTGCACAGGATATGAAAAACATAGGCACCGTTTTTTTAAAGGTAGTCGAAGATTTTACCGGAAAGCCATTTCCCCAGGATCCCTATGAACAACTCGTGATCGCAATAAAAGCAGTGTTTAATTCATGGATGGGTAAAAGAGCAATTGATTACCGTCGAGAATTTAAAATCACTCCAGAGATGGCAAATGGTACTGCAGTTAACATCGTTGCGATGGTCTTTGGCAATATGAGTAATAATTCTGCAACCGGTGTTGGATTCACCCGGGACCCGGGAACAGGAGAGAATGTAATCTTTGGAGAATACCTGGTTAATGCCCAGGGTGAAGATGTCGTTGCAGGAATTCGTACACCAAAACCTTTAGCATCTATGGCTGATGAGATGCCGGAACGGTTTCGTGAACTTATGGATCTTCGGAATAACCTCGAATCACATTTTAGAGAGATTCAGGATTTTGAATTTACCATAGAAGAAGGAGTTTTATATTGTCTCCAAACCAGGAATGGGAAAATGAATGCAACTGCCATGGTGCGGACATCGGTAGAGATGAACGAAGAAGGATTAATCGATAAGAAACAGGCACTTCTTCGGATAAAACCAGAAATGTTGGAACAATTACTCTTTCCCAGGCTTGATCCAGGTACTGATGCAAACCCGGTTGCACGGGGACTTCCGGCATCTCCAGGAGGAGCATCGGGTATTGCCGTATTTGATGCAGATCGTGCTGAAAAGATGGGTCGTGAAGGAATAAATGTAATTCTTGTCAGGGAAGAAACAAAACCCGAAGATATTCATGGATTTTTTGCATCCCAGGGAATATTAACCAGCAGAGGGGGAAAAACCTCTCATGCAGCAGTTGTCGCACGAGGGATGGGAAAACCCTGTGTAGCTGGTGCAGAAGGTATTTCAGTGGATATCAGACTTCGTATTGCGACGGTTGGAGATATCCAGATTTCTGAGGGTGATATGATCACCATTGACGGTTCCTCAGGAGCAGTGTATATCGGTTTTGTCCCCCTTATTGAGGCTGAATTCTCCCCTGAACTGGTAACACTCCTATCCTGGGCAGATGAACATGCACAGCTCAAGGTGATGGCAAACGCTGATACTCCAGCAGATGCTGAGCGTGCTCTCAAATTTGGTGCGATGGGAATAGGACTTTGTAGAACAGAACGCATGTTTAACGATCCAGCAAGACTTCCCATTGTTATCGAGATGATAATTGCAGATACAAAAGAAGAACGTCAAAAAGCCCTAGACAAACTACTTCCTATTCAAAGAGAAGACTTCAAAAAGATTTTTTCGGTTATGGCACCAAGGCCGGTAACCATCCGTCTTCTTGATCCACCTATTCATGAATTTCTTCCGCAGGAACAACAACTCATTGATGAAATTGATATCCTTCGAAATTTACGAAAAAGCCTCAGAGGAATGAGGGTTTTATCAGAAAACGTGGCATTCATGTTTCAGCATGATACTGTCCTGCCAATTGTCCAGACTCCGGCTGATCCAGAGCTACTTGACGCAGTAATTCTGAAGAAAGAGACGATGCTTACCAAGGTCAGATCCCTGCATGAGGTAAATCCTATGCTCGGACACCGGGGAGTCAGGCTTGGCCTTACATTTCCAGAGATTTACTCCATGCAGATATGTGCAATACTTGAAGCTGCAGCGGAGTGTCTGAAAGAGGGAATCGACGTTCATCCGGAGATTATGATTCCCCAGGTCTGTACTGCCCAGGAACTAAAACATGTAAAGGTATGGGCACTTGAGATTCACAAACAGGTTGAATCAGCATATGGACTAACAATCCCCTGTTCTTTTGGATCTATGCTGGAGGTAGTCAGGGCATGCATGCGGGCGGAAAACCTTGCAGAAGAAGCCGAATTTTTTTCATTTGGAACAAATGATCTCACTCAGGCGACATTTTCGTTTTCCAGGGAGGATGCAGAGAATAAATTCCTTCCCATGTATAACATGAATCACATTCTTCAGGATAATCCCTTTGAAGTACTGGATGTCAAAGGAGTCGGGAAACTTATGAAGCTGGCTGTTGAATGGGGCAGGCAGACAAGACCCAATATGAAAGTTGGTATTTGCGGAGAGCATGGAGGTCACCCTGCATCAATTGATTTCTGTCACCAGATTGGACTGACCTATGTCTCATGTTCAGGTCCACGGGTACCAATTGCAAGACTTGCAGCTGCTCATGCTGCAATCATACCATAATCTCTAATCTGCCTTGACAGAATGCCTTTTTTTAAATGGAATGCGATTTGCACAATTTTATGAAAAATGATAATTAATATCCCTTTTTGTTTGGGACCTTGATAATATCAGCAGCACTACCCAGATCATTTTTTATCTGGATGAACAGGTTCGTAACCGGGGCAGTACTCTCAACTTTCTGAAGGGAAACGTCGGCTTTTGCCTCAAGGGTAGATACTGCTTCTATTGTTGAATCCATTGCCCTGACAAAAAATTCTTTGGACTTTTTTGAATTGTCAGATAATACCATCTGCTCTACAGAGCTCTTTGCCTGCTCAGCAAAGATCTTCATTGCTGAAAGTTCATCAACGGTAATACCCTGATACGGATTGATGATCTTTTCATTGATAAGATCCAGTTTATCTAACGCATGAATAACCAGAGTTTTATAGTCTTCATCTTCAACCGCATTTGTACATCCGGCAGTATACAAAAAACAGACGGCGACCATAAGAGCCAGAAATGAATGTCGGGTATAATGCATGGTATGGTGTTCTGTTTTTTTCCTAATTAAATAATCCCTTTTTTGGACATGGAATATGAATAGACTCTTATAAAAAAACAGTAAATTGTTATTCACCGTTCATATTTATCATAAATAATTATGATACTAGTTCCCATTATAATAAAATCTCCTTCACGAAAAAAAATAATTCATTTTTTACTTGCAGCATATAAACCTGTCCCAACTGAGAACACCATTGTTCTTAATGATAACATCTAAATAACTAGTAATTTCATAATGCGACCCTTTAGTTAATCAGGGGAAAATTTTATGTCCATCTGGGAAGAATCAGCAGATATTGTCTTTAAAAACGGAATTATATTTAATCCCTTTACCTGTGAATGGCTAAAAGAAGATTTCGCGGTCAAAAGCGGAATTGTCATCGGAACAGGGTTTGGGTACCAGGGAAAAAAGGAAATTGATCTAAAATCTTCATATATAGTTCCGGGTTTTATCGACGCTCATGTCCATATTGAGAGTTCACTATTAACTCCATATGAGTACGCCCGTCTGGTCATGCAGCATGGAACAACCACAGTAATCGCAGATCCTCATGAAATTGCCAATGTATGGGGAATAAAAGGAATTGAATATATGCTACAGGCACATGAAGATCAACCACTTGACATCCTGGTGATGCTCCCATCCTGTGTACCTGCAACGCCAATAGATGAATGTGCAATGACCCTGAATGCTGATCTCCTCCGTCCCTTCATTGGTCGCAATGGAGTCCTGGGTCTTGGTGAAATGATGAATGTTCCCGGAGTATTATCACATGATCCCCCTGTTATAGAAAAACTTACCCTTACATCCATTCGTGACGGACATGCTCCATTTCTGACCGGAACAAGGCTGGATGAATATATCGTATCCGGGCTGCAAAGTGACCACGAAACAACTGCTTTATGCGAAGGAAAAGAAAAACTACAGAAAAGCATGTTCCTCCTTATTAGGGAAGGATCAACCGAACGAAACCTTCAGACTCTTATCCCTCTGGTTAATGCCTGCACATCTCCCCGATGTAGTTTCTGCACAGATGATCGTCATGTAGATATGCTGGTTACCTCCGGGCATATTGATGACTGTGTAAGAAAGGCAATTGCCGAAGGATGTGAACCGGAATATGCGTACCGGATGGCAACACTCTCTCCGGCAGAACGCTTCCGGTTATTTGATCGTGGAGCATTAAGTCCTGGCCGGCTTGCTGATTTTTGTGTCCTCGATAATATGAGAGATTGCAGTGTTCGTGCAACATTCAAAAAAGGATACCTTGTCAAACCAGACCAATTCAGACCTGATTCGCAATCTTTATCTAGGGACTGGCCATTTGTGGCAAAAATTCCAACTATGGAAGATATCAGAATCACCGGGTCAGGCATTGCACGTGTTATACATATACAGGAGGGGCAGATTGGCACAAAGACTGAATACTTAGAGGTTTCGAGTGAAAATATTCCGGATATTAACCGTGACATTCTAAAAGTCGTGGTAGTTTCCCGTTATCACCCGGGACGTTCAGGGGTAGGTCTGGTTCAAGGAATGAAACTTCATCATGGGGCACTAGCCGTAAGTATATCACATGATTCACACAATATAATCGCTGTTGGAACTTGCGATGATGACATTATCTCGTCAATTGCATCGGTAGTACAGAATAAGGGGGCCATGGTAGCCCATTATCAGGATAAGGAAGTTTGTCTGCCCCTTTCTCTGGCAGGATTAATGTCAGAACTGACATTCGAAGAAGTCCATAAATCTCTCTCAGAATTGCATGAGTTAACAGATGAGTGTGGCGCAATAGAAAATCCATTCATGTACCTGTCTTTTCTTACATTGTCAGTAATACCAGAGATAAGGATCACTACAAAAGGGGTCTTTGATGTAAATAGATTCTCACATGTTCCTCTCTTTGTTGAAGGAAAGAAATCTTAGAAACCATATGCACCCAGAACAGAATATGATCCAGTCCGTCTGGATAAATGAGAAGAAATATCATACATCTCATCTGATTCCTTGATAGGTATACTATGAAACAGAAAAAAATTGATTTAAAAACAATTGCGTGGGACGCAATGGAAAGATATGGTTTTGTCCCCCGGTTCCCCCCTGATGTTATCAATGAAACGAATAAAATTGTTCCGGAATCTCAGATAATTGCTAAGAAAGGAATAAAAGATCTCAGAGATCTCTTATGGAGTTCAATCGACAATGAAGATTCTGAAGACCTAGACCAGATCGAATATGCAGAAATGGGAAATAATGATGAGATTCATATCAGGGTTGCAATTTCTGATGTTGACAAGTATGTCCCTAAAAATTCTTACATAGATAAACATGCAGCATATAATGGAACCTCTGTTTATCCGGGTATTATTACATTTCACATGCTTCCTGACCGGTTATGCAAGGGTGTTACCTCATTACTGCCTGGAAATGACTGCTATGCAATAATAATTGAATATGACGTTCTTTTAGATGGATCGGTAAGACATGGAGATATTTACCGGGGAATTATTCGAAATAAAGCTAAACTCGTCTATGAAGAAATTGGTGATTGGCTCGAAGATAAAACAGCAGTACCGGATTGTGTAAAAAAAGTGGAAGGTCTAAAAGAGCAGCTTCTCTTACAAAACAAAGCTGCAACTCGACTCAGGGCAAGCCGTAGGAAAAAAGGTGCTCTTGACCTGGAAACACTTGAAGCTACCGTGATATCAGATGGAGAAACTGTTACAGATCTTATTATTCAACCACAAAATGCAGCAAAATGTCTGATTGAAGAATTCATGGTTGCAGCTAATGAAACCATAGTGATATTCCTGGAGAAGTCAGGTCATCCCATGATACACCGGATTGTCAGGGTTCCGAAATACTGGGAAGAAATAAGAGTGGTTGCAGCACGGTATGGAGCAAAACTTCCAGAACATCCCGATGCAAAAACTCTCTCTGCATTTCTTACCAGGCAACGTGAATCAGACCCGGAAAGATTTCCCGACCTCTCTTTAACAGTTGTAAAACTCATGGGTTCTGGCGAATATGTTCCATTTATACCCGGGAAAGAGCCCATCGGACATTTTGCCCTTGCAGTTACTGATTACACTCACGGAACTGCTCCTAACAGGAGATATGTAGACCTAATCATTCAGAGAATAATAAAATCAGTTCTAACAAAATCAAAATCACCATACCATATCAGGGAACTTGATGAAAAAGCAGAATGGCTTTCAGGACGAGAGAAGGCAGCAAATAAAGTAGAACGATTTATGAGAAAATCAGCCGCTGCAGTACTTTTAAAACCTGACATTGGAAAAGAATTTGATGGGTTTGTTACCGGGGCATCAGATAAAGGAACATATGTCAGACTTGTTGATCCTCCGGCAGAAGGAAGGGTAATGAAAAGAGAATACGGACTTCGGGTTGGTCAGAAAGTCATTGTAAAATTGCTTAAAACTGATCCATTAAACGGGCATATTGATTTTGAATACCTGCAAGACCGGTAAACAATTTCAGATAATTCATCTATTTTCTGCAACAACAATCCGCCATTCTTTTTCATATTGCGAGACAGTACCCCATACAGCATCTTTTTGGATCAGGACTCCAGAGGAATTATAATATTCATATGAACCTGTTCCATTAGTTGAATTGGAAATTATTCTGACAAGTTCCACTATTGAGGGATGATCGATAAACATAGGATCCGTAAATAAATTGTGGCCAATCTGTGTGGTATTAACATCATACACAATGTCACCATCAGTTTCTATTATAAAGATCTCAAATTTTCTTTCAGGATCTGCCTGATAAATTGCATATCTGAACATTTCGGTCTGCCCAATCAAAAGAGAAATCATTCCCTGAAACAAATTATTAAGAGAAAAATCCGGATAATTTTGATCTATGGCTGGAAATCCCTCAAATGTTAGGAATACGTCACTCATTACCGGCTTTTTTTCCGTAAATCCTTTCACAACATATGATCGGTTTGATATATTCTCACCAATCAGGTAATTATAGGATTGCGGGTATATAGACACATTTTTACCATCAGAGCCTATGATTACCGCATCAATAGAGTAATCATATGAATTATGAAGGTTTTTCAGAGTATCAAAACCAGCAGGAGAGAAAAATTCAGAATTTTTCATCTCATCTGCAGCGTTGGAAAGTAACCTATCGGTTATGGCAAATTCTTCTCCAATAAACCAGATAATAATTTAAGAATCCACGAGTGGTGTCAGGATTAAAAACTTCATTTTTAAATACATCTCCAGCAACACCATTTGCAAATATGACAAGAAAAAGGACAAATAGTACCTGAGAATATACCTGAACAAATTATTTTTCCAAATTTTTTTCCCAGTTATAAAGTAGATAAATAAGAGAAAGTTGTATCAACGTTTCTTTTCCTGTTTTTTATCTGAAAAATATTTCCATGCTGAATTATTATCAGGAAATACATGAAACACCTTTTTTAGACCACTCATCCCGATTATTTCATCAACTGTTTTATTAGGCGATGACAAAACCAATTCACCGCTCTGTTTTTTTAACGTTTTTGCCCCAAGAATAAGAACACGGATCCCTGCACTTGATATATACCTGACATCAGTCATATCAAGAACAATCATGTGCATTCCCTGATTGATAGCCTCCATCAGTGTAATTTCCATATCACTAAAAGTTCCGGAATCTATCGACCCGAGAGGACGGAAAAACCAAATTTCTCCTTCGTACCAGATATCTATTTTCAGATCTGATCCTGATTCTTTTCGCAAGGTATGAAGGAGATCGATTTCTATTGAATTATTCGGCATTATAACACCATTACAATGCTTAAAATTTAACCCTCATGTAATATATTATCTGTCAAAAAAAGGTTTCAGCTTTAGCAAAAAAGAAAAAGCAAGATTTAGCATATTATTTCTGCTCCTCTGTTTCTACCTTTGGTTAGAATTGTATTTCCTCCACAATAATTATTCATAGTCTCCTTTGCTGCAGAAATGACATCTGATGAACCAGTATCACATACTCCATAAACAACCGGTCCAAAAGAACTCATCCCAACTCCTGATGCACCAGCGTTTCGCATGGATTCTATAAGAGATCCAATTATTGGATGCTGCAGGCCAAGTTCACATTTTTTGAACCCATATTCTTGAAATTCATTTATTGCCGCACCAAATTCGTCAAGGTCCTTTTCTATCACCGAAGGAATGAGTTTCATGAGAACCAAATGAGATAATACCCTGACATCCTGCACCGGCACCGGGCAATATTTTTGAAAAATATCTTCTTCCAATTTTCCATAAATTTCACGAAGACCATCAGGAATGGCCACAATAAAATTCCATTCTTCCGGAATCATATACCGTCCAACCAGGGGAGCTATACCTGCTTGCGAAGATACTGAAGATGGAGAAAAGGTAGTTTTTCTCTTACCTGGACCAAACCGATGCCCTGCATCAACTAACAATCCTCCCTGAAAGAATGCTTTTGATCCTATTCCCGATGTTCCTCCCCGTCCTGTTACCGATAACAATTCATCACAATTTGATTCTTTTGCAAGAATTGTACTGATTCCTGAAACCAGACCTAAAGCCAGTTGAGTTCCACTTCCAAGACCACAATGAAATGGAATATGCTGATTAATATGGATATGTACCGGAGGAATCACAAACCCATTGTTTTGCAACCTCTCTAAAACCTGATACACATATCCAGTAATATCCTGGTTTTCAGATGTCAGGATAAAAGAATCTGACTCTGATATTTCAAAATCAAACCCTGGATCATTGAGTGTAATTCCAGCTCCTCCATCTATTCTTCCAAAAGAACCATTCATATCCAATAGTCCGATATGAAGACGTGAAGGTGTTTTAACCCAAACTGTTTTTTTCTCTGAAAACAGATTTTTTGGAATATTCTCTTCAATCAAAAAAATTGGCTTATTATTATGAATTATCCTGTAAAGCCGGCTTATACAGGAAGTTTGACGGTTTAAATCAGAATTTTGAAGCCCATGAGTAAAAAAGTTATTGTAACCAACGGAAAGAACCTCTCTTCTGGATTCCATCATCTCATCACGCATAATATTACCGATTGGTTCATCTTCTTTCATGAGGCGGATTGTTGCATTGGAAGGCAGATGGGAAAGTGGTGCATAAGATACTGCATGAATAAGAACATCGTGAGTAGTTTTGTTGTATAAATCCACTTCACGATAGTTCACTTCCTCTCCTATTGATATTCCGAGACTTTGAGCAATGGTATCTGATGCTGCAATAATTTTCTGACTTTTTGTTTCAACCCCTACCGGTGCGTTACAAAAAACTTCAAGAAGGCGAGTAACTGATCCATCAGTACTGAGCAGAGCTCGTTGTACTTTTGATAAGGGTCCAATTTCTTCTTCTAATTTTTTTATTAATTCTAGTACAGAAGTTTGCATACGACAATTCCGCCAGTTCAATAATAAATTATGAGATAATTATTGAACCAGGCATTTGACTAATACATTGACAACAATGGTATATTAAAATAAATAATTCACAGACTTTGTTGTTAAAACCAGATCAAATATTTCTAAGATGAATTTACCATGCCAAGTCATAAAAATATTACATAGAATATACAGGATGAAATTTTTCCTGTATCACCTGTAACCTTCATTTTCTGACCATTTCTTAATTACACATAAGAATGATTGCTGGAAAAAGGGCAGCGATGAAGCTTCAAAGCAGGCTTTAATTGTGCTTGATACTATGGAAGCTGACAAAGGGTGCTATAAGACGCATGTTGGGCGATATGCGGGTAGTTAAGTGTAATAAGAACGGTTCAAAATATTATTATTCATAATTATGAAAAAACCAAAACCAATTCTATTCATACCATAGTATTTTCTGGTTTTAATGGAAGGGGACATGGTAACGCCTGAATGAGAGAAGGAATATCGTAAACTACCACTGATGACTGTTCAAGCATCAGGTTTACTGCTTCATTATCTCCCACTCTTCTAAAATCAGTTCTTAATGAGATTATTTTCTTCCCTTTCGCATATGCATATCCAATTTCCCAGGATGTTCCTGAATCAGCGTCTGCTCCGTCAATTATTGAAATTATTATATCTGCATTATCAATGGCTTCCAGATTTTTATGGAATATTTCGTTTTGTGAAGATTCGTCACGTGTATGAGCTGAATCTCCGGATTCCTGGGGAAGATATACTTCCATTGCATATCCGGTTAAAATATTGGCAATTTTCTTATTATATTCAGTTTCTGCTTCAGTAAATAGCGGAGCTGCCAGGTAAACTCTGAAACACCCTGCATCGTATACATCGAATGCAGGAATATCTCTAAAAGCAGAGAGAAATGCTCCTCTTTTTGAAATTTTTGGAGGTGAACCATTACATGATCCATAATATGTATAATTTACTCCACATACTGGTGAGGAGTCAACACCAATTATCGCGAACGGATATCCATCAATGATAAATTTTTTACGGACTTTATTTTCAAGTTCTTTTAACAGCGAAGAAAATTGTAGAGTATCTAAGCGATTGAGAAAATGTCCGGGTTCGTGATCTGGTCCAAGATACAGGGTTTCCGGACATGGGAGAAAAATTGTGCTTATGCCAAATTTTTCACATCGTAACAATAACTTGTTAAATGCATCAAGGTCTCGCTTATGAGTAATACCAAGTGCACGAAGATTTGGATTTTTAATACAAGGACAAATGAGCAGATACATTCCCAAAATAATCGTTACTAAAGAATATCTAGATGACTCATCAGAAATAGAAAGAAAATACAGATAAATTTGATACAGGTTATTTAAATACGAAAATTATTGAGAAGTGGATTTTATTTTTCTAAATCGGTCCAATAACTCATGTAATAAAGTTTTTGATGGAAGAAGTAATAATCCTGCCTCTAATTCATGTTCTGCACACTGCATATCTGTCTTGAATAAGAGTATATGGTCCATTTCTTCATCAATTTCCTGTCCTGCAATAACAGATTGAATGACTGCATGAGGCATATCAATTACCATTGACGGAGGTGACGGAATAAGCATAATAGACAAAATATTTGCACAGGCATCAAGGTAAGATGATGTCATGATATTCCCAATTTCATGAAGCATACTCATATCCATTTCATCAATTTCCCGGTCTTCATCCGGAGCTGCAAGCATTATGGAAGAAAGCCTGATTGTTGTTTTTTTTGGGACATGAAGAATCAGTGATCCATTTCCTAAAATCTGTCCCCTAACCTGAAAAACAACCAATGAAGCAATTGAATCATCCAGGTAATCCTGAAGATTCTCCAGTCTGGCCATGATAATTTTCTGAACATTAATCGAAATAGGAACACCAATCAGCGAAGAAAGAGCATCTGCAGCATTGTGAGCTCCAGTGTTACCTAGTTCCCATAATTCTTCCGCCTGTTCTTCTGTAAGAATTTCAGTCCCATCGGTTACGATCTTCGAAGTCATGCTATTACTCAATATCTCAATGATACTATTACTGCTATGTTAGATTACTTACTTAATTGAAAAGCCTATGTGTTATGAGACCAGAAAAAATGATTATATTCGTAAATTGCCAGTATGAACATCATCCTTAAGCAGGAATATTCCTGCGATAAGAACTGCCATGACAATGGATATGCCCAGATAATCAAAGATTTCTGTGTCACTTAAATTCTCTACTATTAAATGTCTAATGAGTGCGGTAAGAGCAGCGATGAGAAGAGCCCGTACAGGTACTTTCTTAGTTTTCAGATAAACGGTAACTGTTTCAAATAATTCTATTATGATAATCGTGAACAGAATAGAATAGATAACCTTAATGATACCGTTTTCCCACTGCATGGTGGATATCATAAAAACAATTTCTATAAATGATTCAGCTAATGACATGATGGCAACAATCGAAAGCAGTATTGCTACTCCGATATAAATTACCACGGGAATTATGGAGAAAATATTAACCAGTTGATTTGCTCTTTCTTCAGTAAATTCTGGCATTACTAATAATTTCCGATATATCCAGATATATCTTCTTACATTCCGGATATTTGTAAAATAAATGTGAATTATTAGTTAAATTTCCAGTTCAAATTTCTTTTTGTTACGAGCAAACATTGCCTCTGCAAAAAAATAGATAGACATAACAATACATGCAAGAGATGCAATCATTGTAGGCAATGTCTGTTCGTCATTAACAGATCCTAATAAGGTTCCAAGCAGAAACAAACCTACAAAAACTAACGTCAAACCATCAAACAGGTATACAAACCATTCATATTTCTCTACATTTCTGATGGCTTCCATACAATACACGTACAATTGATTATCTTTTTAAAAATACTTAACTGAACAATGAGATTGTCAAAAACAACAATGATAAACAATATACAAAATTGTCTTTCCTAGAACAATAGCAGCGAGGATACATTCCCGAGGACTCGCGTACCTCAGTACCGGTATCCACGTGAGGTGTCTTAACTTCCGTGTTCGGAATGGGAACGGGTGTAACACACCTGCTGTGGCCGCTATTGAAAACTGAACCCGGTCTGACCCGAAGTCGAAGCCAGTTGCTTCTTTCAATTATCAATAACAATAGTCTTTCCTTAAACAATAGCAGCGAGGATGATTTCCCGAGGACTCGCGTACCTCAGTACCGTCATCCACGTGAGGTGTCTTAACTTCCGTGTTCGGAAAGGGAACGGGTGTGACACACC